>Ga0102588_1000017_pt1 | contig 613402 bp, 583 predicted proteins | sample AraplaMF_Col_mMS_FD_76854 | JGI IMG/M metagenome (GOLD analysis project Ga0102588, IMG submission 76854) | Arabidopsis root microbial communities from the University of North Carolina, USA - plate scrape MF_Col_mMS (SPADES assembly) (version 2) | ecosystem: Host-associated > Plants > Roots >...
TGTTGTAGTAGTAGGCCAGGGGTTCCTGCACGGACTCGCCCACGGCCTTGAGCCCGGCGAAATGGATGACCGCGTCAATGCTGTGCGCGGTGAAGACCTCTTCCAGGGCCGGTTCGTCCAGCAGGTCCGCCTGGTGGAACACCGCGGCCCGGCCGGCCAGTTCCGCGACCCGGCGCAGCGATTCCTCGGACGAGTTGGCTAGGTTGTCCACCACGATCACCTCGTGGCCGGACTCCAGCAGGGACAGGACCGTATGCGAACCGATATAGCCCGTGCCACCGGTAACAAGAATTCTCATGGTTCCAACGCTATCCGAACTCAGGAGCCCTCCGTTCCGTGTTTCCTTGGCCACAGCCGTGAATCCGCTGGCAAGGCTCCCGGGAGTCGAAGCACGATTGTGCTAAAAAGACATGTGCCAAAAATTGTAGACGCCGGTGCCCGGCGCCAGGACGTTGTCGACGCCGTCTTCAGGATCATCGCCTCCGACGGGCTGGAGCGGGCATCCCTGCGTGAAGTGGCTGACGAAGCAGGGCTGGCCGTCGGCTCGGTGCGGCATTATTTCGCCAGCAGCGACGAACTGCTCGTGCACTCCTTCTCCGTGGTGATCGACCGCATCGCCGGGCGGCTCGAGGCCGCGCTGGATGCCGTCCTGCGGGAAGCGCCGGGCAGCCCCGCGCACCATGAAGCCGTGCTGCTGCTCCTGGGGCAGCTCCTGCCGCTGGACGAAGAAAAGGCCGTCGACGTGTGCGTCTGGCTGGCGTTCCGCACTGCCGCCCGGATCAAACCGGTGTTCGCGCCCGAAGCCGCACGCAGCCACCGGGCGGTGGCCGCCGTCGTCGGGCAATTGATGATGCAGTTGCTGCCCGGCAGCGCCGAACAGCAGGACATCCTCGTCACGGAAGCCGAACGGCTCCTCGCAATGCTGGACGGGCTATGCCTGCACGCCCTGCTGCAGTCCGAATGGATGACCGCACAGATGTGCCGGGACGTCCTGGAAGCGCACTTGGCGGGCCTGGCCGGGCTTTCCCTGCGCATTAACCTCCGAGGCCAACAGGAATAGACTGGAAGTCTGGACAGGCACCGGCCAAGGGAGGCTTACGGATGCATGACACAGGCGGTCAGGGATGGCGGATAACCATGGATACGTCCTCTCCGATTCTTATCGCCTTGTATCTGAGGGATGTCGCAGGTCTGGACGGCGCGGGAACGCCCGCCCTTTCCCATGCGACGCCGAAGGTCAGGCACGCGGACCACAGCCATCTGACAGCGGGGGTCGGGGGAGTCAGCGCCCTCAAGACCGAATGGGAGGCGTGGTGGCACCAGTTGCTCAAGTCCTACCCGGACGAGGCTCCGAGGCTCACACCCCCGGACTTCAAAGCTTTCTCGAATTCCCCGGCGCTCCAGCGGGTGCTGCAGGCGCATTTCGGCGCCGCGCTGAGCTGGGCGCGTGAGCGGGTCGCCGAGTACCAGGAGATCGAAGCCGAACGCGAGGCCAGCGGCGCCACGCTGATGCTGGGTGACCTCGTCGAGGACCGGCTGCTCGAAGTAGGGCGCAGTTCCCGGGACTTCCGGCTGAGCATCATCGAACTGCCCTTGAACGAGCCCCGGGCCTGGTACCTGGAACCGGACAAGATGATCATGAGCCACAGGCTGCTGTCCCAGCCGGAGATCTTCCGCAGCTACGTGCAGCCGGTTGTGGAGATGCTCGCCTGAGCAGGCGGGCTTGAGCGCGGATCGCCCGACGGCGGGTCAGCCGCGCGGCGCAGAGACGGTGACCGTCAGAGTTCCTGCAGGAGCCTTTGATTCCTGCCAGCCGTCGTGGTTGTCCCTATTCCAGGTGTGACCGTCCAGTTCCACCTGCGTGACGGACAGGGACTTCGCGTTCGCCACGGTCCACTGGGCCAGCGCCCACGCCGCGGCGCCGCGCGAATACCGTCCTGAGTCGATCCGCACCGTGCGGCCTTGGCTTGCCGCGGACACAGGGCCGAACGCCTTCGTCATCGCTGCCACGACCGCCTCGGGGTCTCCGGCACTCTCCGCTGTCCGCAAGGTGCAGTCCAGCGCGGCGGAGGACTGCCCTGTGAGGGAGGACGCGAAGGCGCGGCCCATGGCTTCGTGCTGGGCATAGGCCTCCGGGAAGGCCGAGCGCTGGACGGTCTGGGCAGCTTCGGTGATTTCCATGGACTGGTAGTTCGGAACCTTCACCAGGCCGTTGTAGAAGGAGTTGCTGGCGTGGACGGGGTCCATGACCTGTGCTTCGGTGCCCCAGCCCTGTGACGGGCGCTGCTGGAAGAGGCCGCGGGAATCCGGGCCGGCCTGGTCGCCGTAGTCGATGTTCCGGAGCCTGGATTCCTGCATGGCCGTGGCCAGCGCAATCGTCGCGGCGCGCGGCGGCAGCCCCCGGCGTACGGCAACGGACGTGATGAGGGCCGCGTTGGCGGCCTGGTCGGTTGCCAGTTCAAAGGAGGCAGTGCCGACGACGGCTGTGCAGCGCTCCGTGACCAGGGTCTCGGAGCGCTGCAGGACCGTTGTCACTGCATAGACGGCGCCCGCCGCAAGGGCCAGCGCCAGCAGCAGTGTGAGGGTGCGTCGGAGACGGCGCATCCGGTCCGGTCAGTTGGCGTGGAGTGCTTCGTTGAGTTCCACGGTCTGGCCCTTGCGGGGAAGCACCTCCACTTCACCGGTGGTGGAGTTGCGGCGGAACAGCAGGTTCGGCATGCCGGACAGCTCGACGGCCTTGACGATGCTGGAGGTGTCCTCGCCGTTTTCGTCCTTCGGACCGGGCACCCGGACGCGGGTGCCGGCGGTGACGTAGAGGCCGGCCTCCACCACGGAGTCGTCGCCGATGCTGATGCCCACGCCGGAGTTGGCGCCCAGGAGCACGCGTTCGCCCAGGGCGATGCGCTCCTTGCCGCCGCCGGACAGGGTGCCCATGATCGAGGCGCCGCCGCCGACGTCGGTGCCGTTGCCGGCTACCACGCCCGCGGAGATGCGGCCTTCCACCATGGAGGTGCCCAGGGTTCCGGCGTTGAAGTTCACGAAGCCTTCGTGCATCACGGTGGTGCCGTCGGCGAGGTGGGCACCCAGGCGGACGCGGTCGGCATCGGCGATGCGGACACCTGCGGGCACAACGTAATCCACCATGCGCGGGAACTTGTCGATGCCGTAGACGGTGACCGGGCCGCGCTTGCGCAGGCGCGCACGGGTCAGTTCGAAGCCCTCGACGGCGGCGGGACCGTAGTTGGTCCACACGACGTTGGGGAGCTTGCCGAAGATGCCGTCCAAGTTGATGCTGTTCGGCTTCACCAGGCGGTGCGAGAGCAAGTGCAGGCGGAGGTAGGCGTCCACGGTGTCCGCCGGGGCTTCGTCCAGGTTGATCTGAGCGAAGACCACCTTCTGCTGGGTGCCGCGGGCGGCGTCGTCGCCTTCTGCGGCCAGGGCGGTCAGGGACTCGTCGGCGTTCTCGACCGAACGCAGGGACTCGGCTGCCACGCCCAGGGCGGGTGCCGGGAACCAGGCATCCAGGACGGTGGCTTCGCCGGCGGCGTTGGTGGCGATGGTCGCCAGGCCGAAGCCGTAAGCGGCACGATCGGCGGCGGAGGTGTTGTCGGGAACGGCAGACGGGGCTGTTTCAGTCATGGCCCCAAGTTTAGTCAGGCGGGCTCGCCCGGTAGAAACCGTAATCCGCCCGGGTGGTTGTATTTCTCCGGATAAAGTGGACGGGTGACCGTAGAATCCGTTCCTGTTCTTGACCTGCGACAAGACGTCGCTTTGCTCACCGCCGCGCTCATGGACATCAACAGCGTGTCCGGAAACGAGGCCGCCCTGGCTGACGCCGTGGAGAACGGCCTCCGCGCCATCCCGGGGCTGCACATCGTGCGGGACGGCGACGCCATCGTTGCGCGCACCGAACTCGGCCGCCCCGAACGCGTCATCCTCGCCGGCCACCTGGACACCGTTCCCCTGCCGATTACTGAAGGCGCCCGCGGCACGGTCCCGTCCAGCTGGGACTCCGGCGTGCCCGGCAGCGGCATCCTGTACGGCCGCGGTGCCACCGACATGAAGGGCGGCGTGGCGGTGCAGCTCGCGCTGGCAGCGACCATGTTCGACGGCGGCGCGGAGCCGGCCAAGGATGTCACTTTCGTCTTCTACGACCACGAGGAAGTGGAAGCCGAGAAGAGCGGCCTGGGCCGCCTGGTGCGCAACTACCCCGAGCTGCTGAAGGGCGATTTCGCCATCCTTCTCGAGCCCACGGACGGCACCGTGGAGGGCGGCTGCAACGGAACCATGCGCTTCGACGTCACCACGGTGGGGGAGGCCGCGCACTCGGCCCGCGCCTGGATGGGCCACAACGCCATCCACGACGCCGCCCCCATCCTCGCAAGGTTGGCCGCCTACGAACCCCGCACCATCAACGTGGACGGCCTGGACTACCGCGAAAGCCTCAACGCGGTGAAGATCAACGGCGGCACGGCGGGCAACGTCATCCCGGACCGCTGCGTGGTGGAGATCAACTACCGCTTCGCTCCGGACAAGAACCCGGACCAGGCCGAAGCCCACGTCCGCGAACTCCTGGACGGCTTCGACGTCGTCCGCACAGATGCCGCCGCCGGCGCCCGGCCCGGGCTGAACCACCCTGCCGCCGCATCCTTCGTGGCCGCCGTCGGTGCCGAACCTAAACCGAAGTACGGCTGGACCGACGTCGCGCGCTTCAGCGAACTGGGCGTCCCGGCGGTGAACTTCGGCCCCGGCGACGCGCTGCTGGCGCACAAGGACAACGAACACGTCGACGCCGATGCCGTCCGCGAGTGCTTCCGTGCGCTGCGCCTGTGGCTGGCTGACTGACAGCTTGTTAAACGGGAAGGCTCCCCGCCACATTGATGGCGGGGAGCCTTTCAGTTAAGCCGGAGACTACTGCGACTCGAGGTTGACCTTTTCCGCGACAGCGGCTGTCCCGCCTTTCGCGAGCTTCTTGCTGTGGCTCAGCTGCTTCTCCACGTACTTGGCAATGCCGGCGAGGATCAGGCAGAGGCCCACGTAGATGACCGCTGCCACGATCGCCGCGGGGACGATCGGCGAACCGTACTGGGCCTGGGAGCCGAAGTACTTGGCCTGGAACAGCACCTCGTTGTAGGTCACGATGAAGCCAAGGGCCGTGTCCTTCAGGATCACCACGAGCTGCGAGATGATCACCGGAAGCATGGCGCGGGAGGCCTGCGGGAACAGGATGTGCATCATCACGCCCGACTTGCGCAGACCGATCGCCATGCCGGCCTCGCGCTGTCCCTTCGGCAGGGACTCGATGCCGGCGCGGAACGCCTCCGCCAGGACGGAGCCGTTGTACAGGGTCAGGCCGGCCACGACGGCGGTGAACGGCGTGATGCCCTGAATGCCGACCGTAGGCAGCCCGTAGTAGATGATCATCATGAGGATCAGCAAGGGCACGGCGCGGAACAGTTCGACGAACCAGTAGCACGGGACCGAAACCCACTTGTGGTCCGACAGCTTTCCCACCGCCAGGACTACGCCGACCACCAGGCTGAGTATCGCCGCGGTGGCGAAGGCGCTGAGCGTGGCCACGGTGGCCTGCAGGATGGTCTGCTGGACCAGCGGGAAGGTGAAGATCTGCCACTTCGCCGCGGTGAACTGGCCGGAGGCCGCGAAACGGATGATGATGAACGCCACGACACCCACTACCACCAGCGTCGCGAGGACACCGAGCCACACGTAGCGGGTCTTCGCCTTCGGGCCCGGGGCATCAAAGAGTACCGAGGTCATCGCGCAACCCTCCACTTGTTTTCGAAGTAGCGCTGGAGCAAGGAGAGTCCGGCCACCAGGATGATGAAGACCAGTGCGATCCACAGCAGCCCCACCAGGGCCGGCTCGCCGCGTTCGGACAGGTTGGCGCGGATGGCACCGGCCTCGGCCACGGAGAAACCGGCCGCGACCGTGGTGTTCTTGAGCAGTGCGATCAGGACGCTGAAGAGCGGCGGGATCACGGACCGGAAGGCCTGGGGCAGAACCACCAGGCTGAGGGTCTGGCCGAAGGTGAGACCGATGGCGCGGGCGGCCTCGGCCTGTCCCAGCGGCACGGTGTTGATGCCGGAACGCAGGGTCTCGGCAATGTAGGTGGCGGTGTACAGGCTGAGGCCGATGATCGCCGCGGTCATGAAGTCGATGGGCGGCAGGCCGAGTTTCGGATAGCCGAGGGCGAAGAAGAACAACACCAGCGTCAGGGGGGTGTTGCGGATGATGTTGACGTACAGGGTGCCGGTGGCCCGGGCGGCGGGGACGGGGGAGACCCTCATCGCGCCAACGATCGTCCCGAGGATGAGGGCCGCAATCGCCGAAATGAAGAAGAGGATCAGTGTGTTCTTGAACCCGATGACAAACAGGTCCATGTTGTCGAGCAGAGTACTCACGAGCTAATCGCTTTCGCTCAGGGGAAGGAAACGGTGGCGTGGCCGCACCGGCCACGCCACCGCTGTCGGATCTTTAGTAGTTGTCTACGGCAGGCTGTTCAACCTTGGTGCCGGAGGTACCGAGGGTGGAGTCGTAGATCTTCTTCCAGGTGTCCTTGCCGTTCGTGAACATGTCGTTGATGAAGGTGCGCAGCGCCTTGTCGCCCTTCGTCAGGCCCACACCGTACTTTTCAGTGGTGAACGGTTCACCGACCACCTTCAGGTTGTCGGGATCCTGCGCGGCGTAACCCAGCAGGATGGCCTGGTCGGTGGTGACGGCGTCAACCGTGCCGCTCTTGAGGGAATCCACGCACTGCGAGTAGGTCTCGAATTCCTGGGGGACGGCCTTCGGGAAGTTCGCCTTGATGTTCTGGATCGGAGTGGAGCCGGTGGCCGAGCAGACCTTCTTGCCGTCCAGGTCCTTCTCGCTGTTGATCGTGGTGTTGTCCTTCTTCACCAGGAGGCCTTGGCCCGTGATGAAGTAGGGGCCGGCGAAGTCGATCTGCTTCTTGCGCTTGTCCGTGATGGAGTAGGTGCCCACGTAGTAGTCGATGTCGCCGTTGGTGATGGCGGACTCACGGTTCGCGGACGGGATCGGCTTGAACTCGATCTTGTCCTTCGAGAAACCGAGGGAAGCGGCAATCCACTTGGCGATTTCAATGTCGAAACCGCTGTATTCGCCTGTGGCTGCGTCCTTGAAGCCCAGGCCGGGCTGGTCCTGCTTGACGCCGATGCGAACCTTGCCCGCCGACTTGATCTTGTCGAACGTGGGGCTGCCCGTGAGCGAGACGTTCTCGGCAACCTTGTAAGGAGCGGAGGCCTCGGGAGCAGGGCCGCCAGTGGTTCCGCCGCCACCGCAGGCGCTCAGGGTCAGTGCAACGGCTGCACCCGCAGCGGCCAGGAGGGATTTCCTCCGGGTGATGAGAGACTTCATGACATTCCTTTCATTGGGCGGCCGGGGATGCGGCCAGGGTACGAGTGGAACGGATCAGTGTTCTGCCGGACTAGTGGGTCAACAGCTTGGAGAGGAAGTCCTTCGCCCGGTTGCTCTGCGGGTTGGTGAAGAATTCCTCGGGCGTGGAGTCCTCGACGATCTGGCCATCGGCCATGAAGACCACGCGGTCCGCCGCCTTCCGGGCGAAGCCCATCTCGTGGGTGACCACGATCATGGTCATGCCTTCCTTGGCGAGCTGGACCATGACGTCCAGGACCTCGTTGATCATTTCGGGGTCCAGTGCCGAGGTGGGTTCGTCGAAGAGCATGACCTTCGGCTTCATGGCCAGGGCGCGGGCGATCGCGACGCGCTGCTGCTGGCCGCCGGAGAGCTGGGCCGGCAGCTTGGGTGCCTGGTGCCCGACGCCGACGCGTTCGAGCAGCTTCATGGCCTCCTTTTCCGCCTCCGCCTTGCTGACGCCCTTGACCTTGATGGGGCCGAGCGTGACGTTCTCCAGGATCGTCTTGTGTGCGAAGAGGTTGAAGGACTGGAAGACCATTCCGACGTCGGCACGCAGGGTCGCCAGCTGCTTGCCTTCCTCCGGGAGGTGCTTTCCGTCGATTGAGATGTCGCCCGCATCAATCGTTTCCAGGCGGTTGATGGCGCGGCACAGGGTGGACTTGCCCGAACCCGACGGTCCGATGACCACCACCACCTCGCCCTTGCGGACCTGGAGGTTGATGTCCTTCAGGACGTGCAGCTGGCCGTAGTGCTTGTTGACGCCGTTCAGTGAGACGAGCGCATCGCCGGACGCTTGAGTAGTCATAAGGACGAATCTAGCGAAGAAATGACCAAAGATGAGCCAGCTCACAGGAACTTTCCGCAGATCGTGACTGAACAGATACCTCGCTCCGGGCGCGCCGCAACACCCAGGTTCCACCGGAACTTGCAAGGCCGGAAGAAGTAATAGCCTTGGTCAATGAGCACCAGCCAGCCTTCAGGACAGACACCGCCTCCGGCCCGCGACGCCAATGGCAAACAGGGCGCCGTGGTACCTGCGCAAGCCTTCATCGCGGAAGCGCCTGCTAAACACAAAGGGCCCCTGGAGCTCCGCCGCAAACAGGCCGCGGCGCCGATGTCCGACCAGCGCCTGCTGGACACCCGTGGACCCGACCAGTTCATCCATACGGATCCCTGGCGCGTGCTGAGGATCCAAAGCGAGTTCGTCGAAGGATTCGGGGCGCTGGCCGAGCTTGGGCCGGCCGTCAGTGTCTTCGGCTCTGCACGCACCAAACCGGGCAGTTCCTTCTACGAAATGGGCGTGCAGGTGGGCCGCCACCTGGCCGAGGCCGGGGTCGCCGTGATTACCGGCGGCGGCCCGGGCTCCATGGAAGCGGCCAACAAGGGCGCGGTGGAAGGCAACGGAGTCTCGGTGGGCCTGGGCATTGAACTGCCGTTTGAGCAGGGTCTCAACCGCTGGGTGGACCTGGGCATCAACTTCCGATACTTCTTCGCCCGCAAGACCATGTTCGTCAAGTACGCCCAGGGCTTCATCGTCCTGCCCGGCGGGCTGGGCACCCTGGACGAGTTGTTCGAGGCCATGGTCCTGGTGCAGACCCGCAAGGTCACGTCGTTCCCGATCGTGCTGCTGGGCGTCGATTTCTGGAGCCCGATGATCGAATGGATCCGGGAGACGCTGGTGAAGGAAGGGATGGTGTCCGAAAAGGACCTGGACCTGATCCAGTTGGTGGACGACCCAGCCGACGCCGTCCACCGCGTGCTGCACGGGATCCCGCGCCCGCCGTCGACCAACGGCGACCAGCGGCCGGAGTAGTCCAGGCCAAGGTCTGGCACGATGGGGAGTGTGAGTTTCTTCCTGGTTTTCCTGGCGGTGGTGGTCGTGGGCGCCGCGGCGTTCCTGGCGACCGGCACGCTGCGCGGCGGCGGCCGGTCCGCCGTCGGGCTGGATGAAACGGTGCCCAACCTTCCGCCGGTGCTGCTCCCGGAAAACGCGAGCCCCTCCGACGTCGATGCCGTCCGTTTCGCCCTCGCGCTGCGCGGCTACCGCATGGACCAGGTGGACCAGGTCCTCGATGAGCTGCGGGGGCAGCTCGCCGCAAAGGACGCCGAAATCATCGGCCTCAAGCGGGCCTTGGAGGCCCACGGCCCCCGTGGTGGGGACGCCGAAACGTGAGCCGTTCCTTCCGGACGGACCTTCCGGGGGGCGGCCTCCGGCCCGGAAGCGGGTTGCTGCGCCGCGCCACAGGATGGCCCTGGTGGCTCCAGGTATCTCTGATCTACAGCGCCGCCCGGATCGCCAGCGCCTGCATCTTCATGGCCGCAGCGCTGCATCAGGGGGTCAATCCCTGGTACCCGCCGTCGCCGGGGTACTGGGACTTCATCAGCATCTGGGACGGCCATTGGTATGCGCGGGCCGCCGAAGAGGGCTATCCCGCAGTGCTCCCGCTCAACGCCGACGGTTCGGTGGCGGAGAACACCTGGGCTTTCTACGCCTTATTCCCGGCCCTGGGGCGCGGTCTGTCGATGCTCACCGGACTTGGCATCCTGCCGGCCCTCACCATCGTTGCGATGCTGGCCGGGCTTGGTGCCGCGCTGGCGGTGTTCCTGCTTTTCCGGGAGGTCGCGGACCGCGCGGCCGCCCTATGGGGCGTGGCGTTCTTCTCGACCTTTCCCGTGTCCGCGATCCTGCAGGTGCCCTACGCCGAACCGCTGAACCTGCTGCTGCTGGCAGCCGCGCTCCTGCTGGTGGTGCGACGTAGATACGTTGCCGCCATGCCCGTGGTGGTGCTCATGTGCCTGTCCCGCCCCACCGGTGTGCCTTTCGCGGCGATGGTCGGGCTGTTGCTGGCCCATCAATGCTGGGTGAAGTTCGTGCGTGGCCGGACCACCGCACCGGGAAGCACGAGCGGGCCGGGGGCCAACGAACTGCCGCGGGCCAGGGAGCTGGCAGCTCTCGGGGCCCTCACGGTCGTCAGCGGTGCCGCCGCCCTTGCCTGGCCCGTCCTGGCATGGGTGCGCACCGGCGACATCCGGGCCTATACGCGGACGGAAACCGCCTGGCGCGGCGACGACCTGGTGCCCTTCAAGCCGTGGTTCGACACGGGGCAGACACTCTTCGGCCCGGTGCTGGGAACCATTGCGCCGTTCGTCTTCGCAGCCCTTTTCGCCGCCTTGCTGGTGGCTCCGCCGGTGCGGGCGCTCGGCACTGAACTGCGCCTTTGGTGCGCCTGCTACATGGGCTACCTGCTGGTGTTCCTGCACCCGCAGACCAGCACCTTCCGCTTGCTTCTTCCGCTGTTCCCGCTCGCGCTCAGCGCCGCACTGCTCTCGCGTTCCCGGGCCTACCGGGGAACCGTGACGGTGATGTTCCTGCTGCTCCAGATTGTCTGGATCGTCTGGCTGTGGGCATGGGCGCAGCTGCCCGGCGGTGGCGACTATCCGCCGTAAGATCCGCGCCGATCCGGGGCTGTGCCGGGCGCTGGCGGCGCGCTCAGTAAATCCATTCGATTAGCTACGCACGGGTAATTACGGGATAATGGACACAAGCAAGGTCAGGTGGTGCTTTCGGGCACCCGGCGACGACGGCCCCAGAAGCCGTTGCTGCCGAAGCTGCACTTGCCGCGCGGAGCCAGCCCGGCCGGGCTGGCAGATTTGGGACAACTGGAGGGGATTTTCCTAATGGCGGCTATGAAACCACGTACAGGCGACGGCCCTATGGAAGTAACCAAAGAAGGCCGCAGCCTGATCATGCGTGTGCCGCTCGAAGGCGGAGGACGGCTCGTGGTCGAGCTGAACGCAGCGGAAGCGGCGAACCTCAAGGAATGCCTGGTAGGCGTTACCGAGTAAGTTTCACAGGGCAGGGCCCGGCGGAGAGCCGGAGCCCTGCTTTTTTGTTGCCTGTCGTTTCCGCTACTTCTTCACGGCGACGAGCAGGCCGTCGCCGGTCGGCAGCATCGCGGAGGCGAGCCGATCGTCGTCGCGGATGGCCTTGCCGATCTGCCGCAGGACAACCGTGGTGGAATCGCGCGCGGCGGGGTTGGAGACGCGGTCCTTGTCGAGGGCGTCGTTGACCACCAGGGTGCCGCCCCGCTTCAGAAGCCGCACGGCCTGCTCGACATAGACCGGGAAGTTCGCCTTGTCGGCGTCGATGAAGACGAGGTCGTACGCGGAGTCGGTCAGGCGGGGGAGCACGTCCGCTGCCCGGCCGGAAATAGTGCGGGTGCGGTTCGCCGGGCTGCCGGACTCAAGGAAGGCCTCACGGGCCGCCTTGAGGTGCTCGACGTCGGTGTCGATGGTCGTCAGGACACCCTGCGGACCGAGGCCGCGAAGCAGGCAGACACCGGAGACCCCGGCCCCGGAGCCGACCTCCACCACGGTCTGGGCTTTCGACGCGGCGGCGAGGACGGTCAGCATCGCGCCGACTCCTGCGCTGACAGCGGTCACCCCGAGCTCAAACGAGCGTTCCCGGGCGCGCAGCAGCACCTCGTCCTCGGCAGGAAAATCTTCTGCGTAGGACCAGCTGCTTGACTTGTCGGCACTCATGGGATGTCGCTTTCCGGGCAAAGGGGGATTGTCCATCCAAGACTACTTGCTGCGGGGCCGCGGAACCGGTTCCGCCGGGTGCATCGTGGCTGTGTCCGGCGCAGGCGCGTCCGGCACCGGGCCGGAAAATCAGCCCTGAGGGGAAAACCGCGTGCGGTCAGGAAACTCCCAGCGAATCCTGCGATGATATTTGTCCGGCCACCCGAGCGGTGGCGGCACCATAGCACCGGGTGAATACAGGGTGCGAGGGGAGCGGACGATGCCGGCATCCATTGCTGCGCAATTCCGTACAACAGCCGCGGAAGCCACCGGCGCAGAACAGTCAAACACCGAATGGGTCGCGCCCAGCTGGGAAGAAGTCGTGGAGAACCACTCCGCCAAGGTCTTCCGCCTCGCCTACCGCCTCACGGGCAACAAGTTCGACGCCGAGGACCTCACACAGGAGGTTTTCGTCCGGGTGTTCCGTTCCCTGGAGAACTTCAAGCCGGGCACCCTGGACGGCTGGCTCCACCGCATCACCACGAACCTCTTCCTGGACCAGGCGAGGCGCAAGAGCCGGATCCGTTTCGACGCGCTGGCAGAGGACGCCGAGTCCCGCCTCCCCGGCCATGAACCGGGGCCGGAGCAGAGCTTCGAACTGAACAACCTGGACCTCGACGTCCAGCGCGCCCTGGAGGAACTCCCGCCCGACTTCCGGGCCGCCGTCGTGCTCTGCGACCTCGAAGGCCTTTCCTACGATGAGGTGGCCGAGGCGCTCGGCGTCAAGCTCGGCACCGTCAGGTCGCGGATCCACCGCGGCCGCACCATGCTCCGCGAGAAGCTCGCGCACCGCGACCCCCGACCCGCCAAGGCCCGTACGCCGCGGCTGAAGATGCCCCGGATCGCCGGACTGCATTGAGGTCGCCATGGGTTTGCTGAACGGGCGGCAGCCTGCGCCCGGGCGCGGCCTGCGGCACAAGCGGACACCGGAACACCTCAAGGATTGCCCGCAATGCCAAGCTGAGGTGCTTCGCGAACGCCAATACTTGGAGCGGCTGCGCAAGGCCAGCGTGCCTGAAGCCAGCCAGGACCTGACGGCCCGGCTCATCGAGCACACACGAAGGATCGCCGAATCAGACGACGCCGGCATGGAACCGGCCCGCGGAACGCGCCGGACGCTGCTCCTTTTGAAGACTGCGGGAATTGCCGCCGGAGGGTTGCTGGTCAGCGCCGGAGCCTTGAGCGCCGCTGCATATGTGGTGGGCGGGGACGTCCGTCCCGAGGCGGCCAGTGCGGCCGACCGTGAGGTGCGGAGCCTCGTGGGAGCGTCCCTGGCCGGCAACCTCTCCCTCGAGTCCGCCGTTCCCGGCAACGTCCCTACGGACGCGGCCGCGAAGGACGGCAGCGTGGCACTGAGCGCCGCCCAACTGGCCGAGCTGCGCAGCAAGGGCTGGGCCTGCCCCGAACTCTCGGGCATGGGCTTCCGGGTGGTGTCCGCCCGCGCCACGATGCAGGACGGCCATCCCGCCGTCGAGCTGCAACTGACCGACGGCACGCATCACGCGACCCTTGTGGAGCAGCACTTCGAGGCCGCCACGACCTCCGGCGCCCGGCTTTCCTTAAGCCATGGGAGCCGCTGGGAGGCTGTCTACCGCACTCCCGCGGCCATGCTGAGCTATGCGTCCGACCTGCCCGCGGAGAAGGCTGACGACGCCGTCCCTGAGCTCGTGCGCGCCGGTGAATCCGTGCTTCCGCCAGCAGCCTCAACTCCGGACAACTGGCAGGACAGGGTCCGGCGCGGCCTCCGCACCCTGGCAAACCTCGCGGGTTTCTGAGCAGGGCAACGGACAAGGTAATCTTCGTAGCGTGTTTGGAATCAATGGCCCGGAGTTCCTGCTCCTGCTGATCATCGGTGTGCTTGTGATCGGCCCCAGCCGTTTGCCCGAATACACCCAGAAACTGGCGAACCTGGTCAAGGAAGTGCGCCGGATGGCTTCGGGCGCCCGGGACCAGATCAAGGAAGAAGTCGGCATCGATATCGATGAGGTCGACTGGAAGAAGTACGATCCCCGCCAGTACGATCCGCGCCGCATCATCAAGGAAGCGCTGCTCGACGACGACACGAAGCCGGTCAGCGCGGGCGCACCCGTTGCCGCTGCCGCCGTCGCGGACGATCCCGCCCCGCAGCCGCCCGCACGTGTGGTGGAGCGGCTCGCCGCAGGCGAAGCCGCCCCCTTCGACAGCGAAGCCACCTAGCCCCCGGCACGCTGGTTCCGGGCGGCCAGCTCAAGGGACGCCCGCCTAGCGGGGCTGGATTCCCAAGGGCATTCCGGCCAGGCCGCGCGGCCGGGCCTGGATCCGCCCGGCAATGTCCTGCAGTGCCTGGGCCGCCGCTGTTTCAGGGGCCGCCAACACGACCGGACGGCCGGCATCCCCGCCTTCGCGGAGGCGGATGTCCAGCGGGATCTGGCCCAGCAGCGGAACATCGCTTTCGACGACGGCGCCGAGCCGCTTGGCGAGCAGCTCCCCGCCACCGCTTCCGAACAGTTCCATCCGGCCGCCGTCGGGCATCTCCAGGAACGACATGTTCTCCACGACGCCGGCCACCTTCTGGCCCGTCTGGGCAGCAATGGTGCCCGCGCGCTCGGCGACTTCCGCGGCAGCCGCCTGCGGCGTGGTGACCACCAGGATTTCCGCGCCGGGCAGCAGTTGGGCGACGGAGATCGCGATGTCCCCGGTGCCGGGCGGGAGGTCCAGGAACAGCACGTCCAGGTCGCCGAAGTAGACGTCGGTGAGGAACTGCTCAAGGGCGCGGTGCAGCATGGGGCCGCGCCAGGCCACGGGCTTGTTCCCTTCGACGAACATGCCGATGGAGATCACCTTCACGCCGAATGCGACCGGGGGGAGGATCATGTCGTCGACCCGCGTGGGCGCCTGGGTGATGCCCATGAGCGCCGGCACCGAGAAGCCGTGGACGTCGGCGTCGACGATGCCTACCCGCAGGCCGCGGTCGGCCAGGGCGCAGGCAAGGTTGACCGTCACCGAGGACTTCCCCACACCGCCCTTGCCGCTCGCGACGGCATAGACCTTGGTGAGCGAGCCGGGTTGGTTGAACGGGATGCCGCGTTGCCCGCCGGGCCCGCGGAGCCGTTCCTTGAGGGCGTCGCGCTGGGCCTGGTCCATGACCTTCAGTTCCACGTCCACGCCGGTGACGCCGGCGACGCGGGAGAGCGCCGCGGTGGCGTCGGCGGTGATGGTGTCCCGCAGCGGGCAGCCGGCGATGGTCAGCAGCACGGTCACGTGGACGGTGCCGGAGGCATCGGCCCTGACCGATTCCAGCATGCCGAGCTCGGTGATGGGCCGGCGGAGTTCGGGGTCGATGACGGTTGCCAGGGCGGCGTCGAGTGCCTCGGGGGAGGGAGAGCTCATGTTTTCAGTTGCGGCTTTCAGACGGGTTCTTGCCGGACTGCTCCGGGGGATTGCTGCGGGCGGACCTTGGGGATCTGCTGGGTGCGCGGGTTGCGTTGCTTGTCGCGCTTCTCCTTGAGCTTTTCCCGGACCTTTTCGCGCGGGCTTTCGATGTCGCCGCCCTCCTGGGCGTCACCGGAGAGCAGTTCTTCCTGAGCTTCGAGCAGGTCCTCGAGCATGGAACGCAGTTCGGCGCGGACGTAGTCACGGGTGGCGACCTCCCGCAGCGTGATGCGCAGGGAGGCCAGCTCGCGGGTGAGGTACTCGGTGTCGGAGAGGTTGCGTTCGGCCCGCTGCCGGTCCTGCTGCAACGAGACCCGGTCCCGGTCGTCCTGCCGGTTCTGGGCGAGCAGCAGCAGGGGAGCGGCGTAGGAGGCCTGCAGGGAGAGCATGAGGGTCAGCAGGGTGAAGCCGAGGTCCCGGGAGTCGAACTGCCAGTCCTGCGGCGCGAAGCTGTTCCAGGCCAGCCAGAATACACAGAAGATCGTCATGTAGACGAGGAACTGCGGCGTGCCCATGAACCGGGCGAAGCCTTCCGTGGCGTTGCCGAAGGCGTCCGGATTGGGTGAGAACTTGGGGAAGATCCGCTTGCGGCCGATCAGCGGGGTGTCGAGATCACCGAAAGACGAACGCTTGCTGCGGGTACTGGGCTTGGGCGGTGTGTTTTCAGCCAATCCGGCCTCCAAGCTTCTTCACAGGGGCGTCATCCTCATGGGCGCGCCAGTCATCGGGCAACAGGTGATCCAGCACGTCATCAACAGTCACCGCCCCCACGAGGCGGCCGGCGTCGTCAACGACCGGAAGGGAATTGAGGTCATAAGTGGCCAGCGTCCGGGCGACTTCGCTGATATGCGCGTGGTCGGACACCGGCTCCAGATTCTTGTCCACCAGGTTGCCTAGAGGTTCCGGCGGCGGGAAGCGCAGGAGCTGCTGGATGTGCACGACGCCGAGGAAACGGCCCGTGGGGGTCTCCAGCGGCGGGCGGGCAATGAAGATCGAGGATGCCAAGGCGGGCGAGAGTTCCTCGCGGCGCACATGGGCAAGGGCTTCGGCGACGGTGGCTTCCGGCGGCAGGATGACGGGCACGGGGGTCATGAGGCCGCCGGCGGTGTCCTCGTCGTATTCGAGCAGGCGGCGGACGTCCTCGGCTTCCTCCGGTTCCATGAGCTGGAGCAATTCCTCCGCCTGGGCGGAGGGCAGCTCGGCAAGGAGATCGGCGGCGTCGTCCGGGTCCATCTCTTCGAGCACGTCGGCGGCACGTTCGACGTCGAGCGCCGAGAGAATCTCCACCTGGTCGTCCTCCGGAAGTTCCTGGAGGACGTCGGCGAGGCGCTCATCTTGCAGCTCGCTGGCCACTTCGAGGCGGCGCTTGTCGCTCATTTCCTGCAGGGCCTCGGCGAAGTCGGCGGGCTTGAGGTCTTCGTGCGTGGCGACGAACTGGGTGGCGGCCTGCGGCTCGGTGCGGGCACCCTGCCGGGCGTCGGCCCAGTCGATGATCATGGTTTCGTTGCGGCGCAGGCGGCTCAGCGGGGAAAGGGAGTGGCCGCGGCGGACGAACAGCTTGCTGACGAACCAGTCCCGCGAACGGTGCTGGTCCATGCCGATGTCCTCGATGGTGGCGTCCCCGCTGCCGTCCGCCAGGGTGACACGGCGGTCGAACATCTCTGCGACCACCAGGGTCTCGGCGCCGCGCTGTTCGAAGCGGCGCAGGTTAACCAGGCCGGTGCAGATGATCTGGGTCTGGTCGATCGAGGTGATGCGGGTCATCGGAACGAAGACCCGCTTCTTTCCGGGAACCTCGACGACGATGCCCACCACATGGGGGGCGCCGCGGGTGCCGCGGGAGAGCACGACGACATCGCGCAGGCGGCCGAGACGATCGCCCAGGGGGTCGAAAACATCAAGGCCGAGCAGGCGCGCAACGAAGACGCGGGAAGGTTGTGTGCTCACCTTTACAGGCTACCGAGTCTGCTCTCTTTTAGCTGAATTTCAGCCGACGCACATCTGCATGGGACAGAATGGGGCTATGGCAAACATTTTCGGTGCACCCAAGGCCACGGAGGAGTCCCGGAGCGTCCCCCAAGGCGACACCGTGGGCTCCTACACCTCGTATCTTGATGCCCAAAAGGCGGTGGACTACCTGGCGGACCAGCAGTTCCCGGTCCAGCTTGTCTCGATCGTGGGAAACGACCTGAAAATGGTGGAACGGGTGACCGGCCGGCTGAGCTACCCCCGGGTGGCCCTGTCCGGTGCTTTGAGCGGCATGTGGTTCGGCTTGTTCGTGGGCGTCATGCTGTCCTTCTTCTCCCCGACCGGGGGCGCGTTCTCGATCATCACCTCGGTGCTGATGGGTGCGGCGTTCTTCATGCTGTTCGGGATCGTCACCTATGCCATGCAGCGCGGCAAGCGCGACTTCACCTCCACCAGCCAGGTGGTTGCCAGTAACTATGACGTCATCGTGGCCTACGAAGCGGCGCAGGAGGCCCGCCGCCTGCTCCACCAGCTCCCGATGAACCAGGCCCAAGCCGCCGGGGCACCCCAGCCTTACAGCCACCCCCAGCAGGGTTCGCAGCAGCATCAACAGCAGCCGTACCAGCCGCCCTACCAGCACCCGGGCCAGGCGCCTGAGCGTCCCGCCGCTTGGCATGACCCCTACGGCCAGCGGATCCAGGAGGGCAACGGCCCCGCGCAAGCGGAAATGCCTTCCGAAGCACAGCCGGCCGCGCCGGCGCCCGTTTCTTCCCACTACCACGACCTGCCGGACGGCCGGCCGCAGTACGGTATCCGCGTGGACGCCGGCCAGGCGCCCCCAGCACCGGCACATCAGGAAGGCAACCAGCCCGAGGCCGGCCAGCAGGAAGACGCCCCGCCGAACGGCGCGGGCCATGAAAGCAGCAGCCAGGCAGCCGAGGGCGAGGACGCGCACCGGCAGCAGTAGCCGCCGTCGGGCATTCCTTCCGCAGGCAAACGAAAAGGGCGGTCACCGGAAAAGATTTCCGGTGACCGCCCTTTCGCTTGAAGAGACTACTCGGCGTCCTCGTAGATGCCGGCCATCCAGGCTTCGACGTCCTCGGCCTTGCGCGGCAGAGCTGCGCTCAGGTTGACCGGGCCATCGGCCGTCATGAGGATGTCGTCCTCGATCCGGACGCCGATGCCGCGGTATTCCGCCGGAATGGCAAGGTCCTCGTTCTTGAAGTACAGGCCGGGTTCGATGGTGAACACCATGCCTTCGGTGAGGACGCCGTCCAGGTACAGCTCACGCTTGGCCTGCGCGCAGTCGTGGACGTCCAGGCCCAGGTGGTGGCTGGTGCCGTGCGGCATCCAGCGGCGGTGCTGCTGGCCCTCCGGGCTGATGGCTTCCTCCACGGAAACGGGCAGCAGGCCCCACTCGGCCAGTCGTTCGGCGAGGACCTTGGTGGCGGCGGCGTGGATGTCACGGAACTTCGCGCCGGGCTGGGCGGCAGCAAAACCGGCGTCGGCGGCGTCCAGCACGGCCTCGTAGACCTTGCGCTGCACATCCGAGAACGTGCCGTTGGCCGGGATGGTGCGGGTGATGTCCGCCGTGTAGAGCGACTCGGCCTCGACGCCGGCGTCCAACAGCAGAAGTTCGCCGGCGTTGACCTTGCCGGTGTTCCGAGTCCAGTGCAGCACGGTGGCGTTGTTGCCGGCGGCAGCGATGGTGTCGTAGCCGAGTTCGTTGCCTTCTTCCCGGGCGCGGGCGAAGAAGGCCCCTTCCACCACGCGTTCGCCGCGCTCGTGGGTGAGGGCACGCGGCAGCGCGCGGACGACGTCGGTGAAGCCGGCTACCGTGGCGGCCACGGCGGTCTTCATCTCCGCGATCTCCCACTCGTCCTTGACCAGGCGCAGCTCGGAGAGGGCTTCGCTGAGGAGCTCGTCCAGGGCGTCCAGCTCGGCGAGGTCCAGGTTGTCGGGGTCCTTGGCCGTGTTGTAGCGGGCGGTGTCCACGAGGGCGTCGATGTTCTCGTCGACCTTGCGGACCAGACGGATGGCGATGCCGCCGATTTCCGGGGCGCCCACGTTCTTGGTGATGGCCACCTCGAGCTCGTCGATGTGCGCGGTGGGCAGGCCCAAGCGCGCTTCGAATTCGGCGAGGGTGGGGCGTGCGCCGATCCAGAACTCACCGGAGCGGGCGTCGGCGTAGAACTGTTCGGTGTCGCGGCCGGCCAGCGGACGGAAGTAGAGGGCGGCACGGTGGTTGCCGCCGTCGTCGCCGGTACCTTCCTCGACGGGTTCCAGGATGAGCACTGCGTCGGGCTCGTGGTCCAGGCCCAGGCCGGTCAGGTGGGCGAAAGCCGAGTGGGGGCGGAAGCGGTAGTCGGTGTCGTTGGAGCGGACCTTCAGCGGACCGGCCGGAATGACGAGGCGGACGCCCGGGAACTTGCCGGAGATGGCCCGACGGCGGGTTGCGGCATGGTCTGCAACGGCATCGCGTGCGGGGGTCACCTGCGTAGCGGGCGCCCAATTGCTGGCCATGAAGGCCTTGAAGGCATCGGAGGTGGGCCGCTGGGAACGGTTGTTGACGCGTTCTTCCAGGGGCTGGGCTGCTGAATTCTGGGTGGTTTCTGCATCATTCACGCTCCCATGTTCCCACCAGTTCGGGACGGGGGCCAACGCGGTGAGGGGCCCGGGCCGAGCGTAGCGAGGTTTGGGAGCCGGCGGGTGGGCCCACGTCGGTGAGGGGCCCGGGCCGAGCGTAGCGAGGTTTGGGAGCCGGCGGGGATTACGCTGGGAAAGTGAAGATCGACCTGCACGCCCACTCCAACATTTCGGACGGAACCGAGCCTCCCGGCGAACTGATCCGCTCGGCCGCGGCCGCTGGACTGGACGTGGTGGCCCTGACTGACCACGACTCCACGGATGGCTGGGCGGAGGCCTCCCTGGCAGCCGTGGAGCACGGCGTGGCCTTGGTGCCGGGCATGGAGATTTCCTGCCGCACCGAAACGGGCATCAGCGTGCACCTGCTCAGCTACCTCCACGACCCCGCGCACCCGGGACTGCTGGAGGAAATCACCAAGTCCAAGGACGCCCGGCTGACCCGCGCCCAGCGCATGGTCAGCCTGCTGGCCGAGGACTACCCGCTCAGCTGGGACGACGTGATCCACCATGTGGCGCCGGGTGCCACCGTGGGCCGGCCCCACATCGCCGACGCGCTGGTGGCGGCGGGCGCCGTCGCCGACCGCACCGAGGCCTTCACCGCCATCCTGAGCTCCCGTTCGCGCTACTTCGTGCAGCATTATGCGCCCGAGCCTGCGTTCGCCGTCGAACTCGTCCGGGCCGCGGGAGGCGTGCCGGTGTTCGCCCACCCGGTGGCCTCCGCCCGCGGCCGGGTGGTGGGCGAACGCACCTACCGGGACATGGTCGACGCCGGTCTGCTGGGACTGGAGGTCGAGCACCGGGACAACCCCGAAGAAGGCAGGGTATTCCTGCGCCGCTTCGCCGCGGAGAACGGGCTGTTCATGACCGGCTCTTCCGATTACCACGGCACAGGCAAGGTCAACCTGCTGGGGGAGAACACCACCAGTCCTGAGGTGCTGGCACGGATCGAGGAACTGGGCACCGGCTGCCGCGTCGTGCGACAGTAAACAGAAACGGGTCTGCGGACGCGGAATGTCTTGACTCGGCCTGCTGCCTGAGTAGTGTTTCCGATGCTGGGGAGCGGCCAACCGGCCGAGGCAGGACACCGTTGGTCTCCGCACCCCAAGGAGTCATTGTGATCAGGAAATTCATTGCGGTGGGCGCCGCGTTTTTCGCGTTGATGTTCATCGCCCCGGCGGCGCAGGCCCTGCACTGCGAGAATGCGAGCCGGCCCGTGGATACTTCCCACGCCACAGCCGTGCAGACTGAAATCGGCACTGTCTATGTGCAGGGAAACTGGGTGGTGCTTCCCTTTGAGCCCGATGTGTGGATTTTCGTGCCGCCGGGATCGCTGAAGCTCATCGGCGTGACAGAGCACATCACCCCGGCCGGTCAGCAAGGGAACTACTTGGGCGGTGACGGCATGACGCTGCTGCAGAACAGGTGCGCCAACGTGGTCGTGGATAACCGCCAGACGGAGCACGGAATCCAGGTGGCGTGCCAATAACCGCGTGAACCGTATGCCGTGATCAGCCTGCGGCGTCGTCCGCGTCGCTGAAGGGTTCAACGAACTCGGCCTTGCCGTCGAGCCGCTTGCGCATGATGTCGATCGCAGGAGCGTTCTGGTCCACGCAGACGAAACTCCGGCCAAGCTTCGCGGCAACGGCGCCGAGCGTCCCGGAACCTGCGAAGAAGTCCAGGCACCAGTCCCCGGGCCGGCTTGAAGCCGAAACGATCCGGCGCACCAGCCCCTCCGGCTTCTGCGTCGGATAGCCGGTCTTCTCCCTGCCGGTGGGGGAAACGATGGTGTGCCACCAGACGTCGGTGGGCAGCTTGCCCTTCTTCCGCTTCGCTTCGGTGACCAGGCCGGGGGCCATATAGGGCTCCCGGTCCACTTCGTCGTTGTCGAAATGGTACTTCGAAGGGTTCTTCACGTAGACGAGGATGTTGTCATGCTTCGTGGGCCAGCGGTTCCTGGCCCGCGCTCCGTAGTCGTAGGCCCAGATGATCTCATTGAGGAAGCATTCCCGGCCGAAGATCGCGTCGAGCATCACCTTGGCGTAGTGCACCTCCCGGTAGTCCAGGTGAAGGTACAGGGTGCCGTCCTCGGAGAGCAGCCGCCAGGCTTCCAGCAACCGGGGTTCCAGGAAGGACCAGTAGTCGCTGAAGGCGTCGTCATAGCTGTGCAGGGCACCCTTGATGGTGTCGTAGGAGCGGCCCTTGAAGCCGAACCGGTCGCCTTCGCCGTCGGCGTTGCGGACCATCCGGGTTTCCTGGCGCCTCTGCACCCTGCCCGTGTTGAAGGGCGGGTCGACGTAGATCAGTGTGAAGGCGCCGTCCGGCAGCGTGGGGAGGTACGTGGCGTTGTCCGCATGCACCACCAGGTTGCTGCCGTCCGGCGCCCAAACAGTCTCAGTCATTGAGGCTTTTATGCCTCGGCGTTCTCAGCCGCAGAGGAGACAACCTCGCCGTTACGGCGGCGGGTGCGGGTCCGGCGGGTGCGTGCCGGCTTCTCGCCGGCTGCCTCGGCGCTTTCCGAGCCGGCTGCGGAACGCACTGCGCCCTCCGCCGGTGCTCCCTCGCCTTCGCTGCGGCGGCGACGGGTGCGGGTGCGGCCCTCTCCGGCGGGCTTTCCTTCGCCCGCTGCGGAGTCGCCGGAACCGCCCTGGCGGCGTCCGCCGTCGCGCTTTCCGCCGCGGCCGCCGGAACGCGAGTTCTTCTTGCCGGTCTCGCCGAGGTCCTCCAGGACTTCGGCATCGACGCCGGCCAGCACGCGCTTGTCGCGCGGCAGGCGGCCCTTGGTGCCCTCCGGGATGTCCAGGTCGGTGTACAGGTGCGGGGACGAGGAGTAGGTCTCGACCGGTTCGGGAACGTTCAGGCCCAGGGCCTTGTTGATGAGCGCCCAGCGCGGGACGTCGTCCCAGTCGACGAAGGTGACGGCGGTGCCCTTGTTGCCGGCGCGGCCGGTGCGGCCCACGCGGTGCAGGTAGATCTTCTCGTCTTCCACGCACTGGTAGTTGATGACGTGGGTGACGTCCTCGACGTCGATGCCGCGGGCGGCGACGTCGGTGGCAACCAGCACGTCCACCTTGTTGTTGCGGAAGGCGCGCAGGGCCTGTTCGCGGGCGCCCTGGCCGAGGTCGCCGTGGATGGCGGCTGCCGCGAAGCCGCGGTCCACGAGTTCCTCAGCCACCTTCGCGGCAGTGCGCTTGGTCTTGGTGAAGATGATGGTCCGTCCGCGTCCCTTGGACTGCAGGATGCGGGAAACGACCTCGGTCTTGTCCATGCTGTGCGCACGGTAGATGAGCTGGCGGATGTCGCGCTTGGTGAGGCCCTCGTCGTTGGGGTCGGCCGCGCGGATGTGGGTGGGTTGCGTCATGTAGCGGCGGGCCATCGCGATGACCGGGCCGGGCATGGTGGCCGAGAACAGCAGGGTCTGGCGGACGGCGGGAGTCCCGGCGATCAGGGTCTCGACGTCAGGAAGGAAGCCGAGGTCCAGCATTTCGTCTGCTTCGTCGAGAATCACCATGCGAACGTTCTTGAGGCTCAGGTGCTTCTGCTTGTAGAGGTCGATCAGGCGGCCGGGAGTGCCGACAACCACCTCGACTCCCTTCTGCAAGGCTTCGATTTGCGGCTCGTAAGCACGGCCGCCGTAGATCGTTGCGATGCGCGCGTTGCGCTTGCGCGAGGCGGTCTGGAGGTCGTTGGCCACCTGGACGGCGAGTTCGCGGGTGGGGACGATCACCAGGGCCTGGGGCGCGCCGGGAACCGCGAGCTTGTCATGGCCGGCGTCGCTCGGGCCGACGACGCGCTGCAGGGCCGGGATACCGAAGCCGAGGGTCTTGCCGGTACCGGTCTTGGCCTGGCCGATGATGTCGTGGCCGCCGAGGGCGACCGGGAGGGTCATGGCCTGGATGGGGAAGGGGTGGGTGATGCCGGCGTCGGCCAGCGATTCCACGATGTCGGCACGGACGTTGAAGTCGGCGAAGGACTTCTCTTCGATCTCGTGGGGCGTTTCGTCCGAGGTGATGGTTTCCTCGGGTTCGATCGATTCGACGCCGTCACTCAGGACTTCATGGGTGTGCAATTCACTCACAGGGGAGTTTCCTTATTCATTTGGGCTGCGCTGCATGCTCAACGGTTCCGGCGGAGCCGTTCCGGAGCACGGACGGGCGCAAGCAGGTCCAGTGGAAGCCGATCGCGGGCTATCTGAATACTGGCACTGGTGACCAGCGGGCAAATCTCAAGATCGCGTAGGTGCGGGCTTGTTGAGTCAAAAAGGAAATGAATCAACGACCGGGCATCCATTACTACGGGTCAAGTGTAACGGTTCCTCCGGTTTGCCCGCTTGACGACGCTTGGGTCAGGCGATCAGTTCGAGGGAAATCTGCCTTGTGTTGATGTCTGCGCTCAGCAGCCGCACCCGGACCTTCGTGCCGGCCTCCATCTCTCCTTCGCAGCGGGCGGTGACCGCGGGTTCGGCAATCTGCACGATGCCGGAGGGGCGGCCGTTGCCGTTCCCGTTGCCGTTGCCGCCGTTCGGTTTGGATCCGGAAATGACGACGGCGTCGAACTCCTCGCCCACGTGGCTCACAAGCAGTGCCGCCTCCACGGTGTCCAGGGCCAGGCGCTCGAGCCTGCCGGCGAGCTGGTCCGATCCGGCCATGATCGCCGGCAACGCCGGCAGTGCCTCGCGGGCCCACGCCGGGATGGCGCTGCCGTTGCTCAGGGCCTCGCAGATGACCAGGACGAAGCGGTCGACCAGTCGCCGCAGCGGGGCCGTGGCGTGGGCGTAGGGGGCGCCGATGGCGGACTGCAGCACATCCTCGGGGACATCGCCGTCGAACGGGGTGTAGCCGGCGCCGCGGAACAGCATGCCCGCCGAATGCAGGATGGCCAGCTGCTTCGGGTCCGTGGCGTCAAGGGTCCGGAGGTACTCGCCGTAGCTGATGCCGCCGTCGCCGTTGTTCCATGGTTTGCCGAGGGCCGCTGTCTGGCGCTTGAAATGCAGCAGTGACCGCTCGTCCGGGGACGGCATGGTGCGCAGGATGCCGACCTTGCCGTCCAGCATCAGTTCTGCGGCCGCCATCCCGGTCATCAGCGAAATCTGGGCGTTCCAGTCCTCCACCGGCAGCGACGGCGCGGCGACGATCCGGTAGCCGCCCCCCGGCAGGGGAGCGATCTCCTGGTCGGGCATGTTCAGGCTGGCGCCCCCGCGGCGGCGTTCCAGTTCGACGCGCTTCAGGCCCACTTCCCTGAGCAGTTGGAGCACGGGGCTGGCCGTTCCTGTGTCGATCCCGGCCTGCACATCGCGGTAGTTGAGCTTGGCGCGGCTGCGGACGCTGGCGCGCCGGACCAGCGCCGACTGGACTTCCGCTGCGGCATCCAGCGCGAACTCCCAGACGAAGGCACCGCAGCGCTGCCCGGCGAGCAGGCTGCCTGCGTGCTCGCTGATGACATCGGGGTGCAGCGGGATCCGTCCGTCAGGTGCGTAGAAGGTCTGCCCGCGGTGCCGCGTTTCGCCGTCCAGGGCGCCGCCAGGGGAGACGAAGGAGGGGACATCGGTGATGGCGTAGAAAACCCTGTACCCCGCACCGGCGCGCTCGATGTGCAATGCCTGGTCGAGGTCCGTGGAACTGGCCGGATCGATGGTCACGAAGGGAATGTGCTCGAGGTCGAGCGGAGGCAGCGTGTGCGAAACTACGGCTTCCTTGGCCTCGGCGAGTGCGTCCTGCGGATAGTCCCCGGGCAGTTCGAGTTCCGTTCTCAGGGCAGCCAGTGCCTCCGCCAGCTGGTTCGAGGTATCGCTGACGTTCGGGGATATCCGATGATGGGGCACAAGAGTCAGGGTAATCGATCCGGATGAGGCTGAAAACGAGACACCCGGCACCCGAAGCGAAGCGAGGCGGAGAGCCGGTTGTCGACTACCAGCTGAACCCCGGTGCTGCGGTGGCGCGGGGATTCCCGGCCGGCGCGCGTTTCGCGGTTTAACCGCTTCCGGTCTAACCGCGAGGCGCCCTACTGCGCAGTATTTCGCACCGCGTCAAGGCGAAGCCCGGGCGGTTTCCTCGTGATGCCCGTGCGTCTAATGTTGCGGGTGGGGGATAAGAACCGCCGCTACGCCGAATTCAGCGGCCGTTCCAACCGCAGCGAGTGCTGGGGTGCCCAAGGCACCCGGGTTGCGGCCGCCGTCGCCTATTAACCGATTGTGACCGGCGGCGTTCAGGCGTCCGGCAACGCAGCGAGCAGCGACTGCGCGGCCGCCGTCGGGTCGCTTGCTTCGGTGATCGCCCGCACCACGACGATGCGGCTGGCGCCGGCCTGCACCACCTCGTCAACGTTGCCGTGGTCGATGCCGCCGATGGCGAACCACGGCAGGTTCACCCCGCCCACGCGGTCCTCGTCCGCCGCGCGCACCGCGCTTGCGGCGTACTTGACCAGGTCGAGGCCGACGGCGTCCCGACCGGGCTTGGTGGGCGTGGCCCAGACCGGCCCCACACAGAAGTAGTCCAGGCCGCTGCGGCCCGGGGACGCGGCGATGGCGGCGTCAACTTGCTCGGGCGTGTGCGTCGACAGGCCGATCACCGTGGGGTCGTGCAGCAGCTTCCGCGCCGAGCGCAGCGGCAGGTCCTTCTGTCCGATGTGGAACACGGGAGACCCCGAAAGGGACGCGATGTCCGCCCGGTCGTTGACCGCCCACAGGCGGCCGTGGCGCTGCGCCACTGAGTGCAGGACTTCCAGCAGTTCGAGCTCTTCGCCCGCTTCGATCGTCTTGTCGCGGAGCTGGATGATGTCGACGCCGCCTTCGAACGCGGCGTCGACGAATTGCTCGAAGTCGCCTTGCTTCTTCCGGGCGTCGGTGCACAGGTAGAGGCGGGCAGTGGTGTGCAGAACATGCTGGGTCATGGAAACCAGAGTAGTTCCCCTAAACTGGGCTCGTACTGCGGGAGCCGCGACTGTCGTAATAAGACCGTCCGGCTGAGAGGGCTTCAGCGCCGACCGCTTGACCTGATCCGGTTAATGCCGGCGTAGGGAAGGACCTATGGACTCACTTCAACCGGCACCTCGGAATCCCGACATCACTGCCGACATCACTGCCGACGTCGCTGTTATCGGCGCGGGCATCATCGGCCTCGGCATCGCCCACGAGGCCCGCCGCTCGGGACGTTCCGTGGTGGTCATCGACCCCGCACCCGCCAGCGGCGCCACGTACGCCGCGGCCGGCATGCTCGCCCCCGTGAGCGAACTGCACTACCAGGAGGAAGGCCTCCTTGAGCTGATGCTTGCCTCTTCCCGGCTGTGGCCCGGTTTTGCCGACGGCCTGCAGTCTGCTGAAGCCGGCACCGGATACCGCACGACGCCGACCCTCGCCGTGGGTGCCGACGCCGCCGACCGCCGGGCGTTCGCCGACCTGCGGGATGTCCAACTGGGCCTCGGCCTGGACATCCAGGCTTTGCCGCTGCGTGAAGCCCGCGACCGTGAACCGTTGCTCAGCCCGCAGATTTCCTGCGCCTTCGACATCCCGGGCGACCACCAGGTGGATCCGCGCCGGCTGGCGGTCGCCATCCTCGAGCGCCTTGGCCGGCACGCGGCCGGGGACCGCAGCTGGGTCACCGGGGCCGAAGAAGGCTTCCTGCTCAACACCGCCGCATCACGCCTCCTCTGGGAGGAGGGCGCCGTGTCCGGCGTGCTCCTGGCGGACGGCACGCGCGTTGTCGCCACCGAAACCGTGGTGGCCAACGGCCTGGCCGCCGCAGCCCTGGATGACCTGCCGGAAGGACTCGCCCTGCCGCTGCGGCCAGTGTACGGCGACATCCTGCGCCTGCGCGTGCCACGGCACCTGGACCCGTTGCTGACGGCCACGGTCCGCGGACTGGTCCGCGGTGTGCCCGTGTACATCGTGCCCCGAGACGACGGCACGGTGGTGATCGGGGCGAGCCAGCGCGAGGACAGGCCTAGCTCCGCCAGCGCCGTCTCGGCCGGTGGCGTCTACCAGCTCCTCCGCGACGCCCAGGTGCTGCTTCCCGCCGTCGCCGAACTGGAACTGCTCGAATGCACGGCCCGTGCCCGCCCCGGGACGCCGGACAACGCACCCCTCCTCGGACGCGTGCGGGCAGGCGGCTCGGGCGCAGGCAGCCCGGACGCAGACGGCGGAGACGTGCGCGGCCTGATTGTCGCCACCGGATTCTTCCGGCACGGCGTCCTGCTCACTCCGGCGGCCGCCTCGATCACCGTTGGGCTCATGGACGGCCGGTTCGACGAACGCTGGACCAAGTTCCGGCCCGACCGCTTCCCGAACCCCACCCACCGCGCACCAGCCACCATCAAGGAACACGCATGAACATCAAACTCAACGGGGACCACCGTTCAATCGGCGACGGCGCCTCGGTGACCACCCTTGTCACGGAACTCACCGGCCGCGGCCTGGACGCCAGCGGACAGGCGACGGACGGACGCAAGATCGGCGTCGCCGTCGCACGCAACGCCGAAGTGGTGCCGCGCAGCCAGTGGGCTGCCACGGCGCTCGCAGAGGGCGACGAACTCGAAATCGTCACCGCGGTACAGGGAGGCTGAACCATGACCACCACAAGCATCCAGACCCAGAACGATCCCCTGGTGATCGACGGCGTCGAGTTCGGCTCCCGGCTCATCATGGGTACCGGCGGGGCACCGAGCCTGGACGGCCTGGGCGCGGCCCTGATCGCCTCGGGCACCGAACTGACCACCGTGGCCATGCGGCGATTCTCGCCTGCGGAAACCGGGTCCCTGTTCCAGCTGCTCCTGGACAGCGGCATCCGCGTGCTGCCCAACACCGCCGGCTGCTTCACGGCCAAGGACGCCGTGCTGACCGCCGAACTGGCCCGCGAAGCCCTCGAAACCAACTGGGTGAAGCTCGAAGTCATCGCCGACGAACACACCCTGCTGCCGGATGCCGTCGAACTCGTCGACGCCACCGAGCAACTGGTGAACCGCGGCTTCAAGGTGTTCGCCTACACGAACGACGACCCCGTGCTGGCGCTGCGCCTGGAAAACCTCGGGGCAACCGCGGTGATGCCGCTGGGCGCACCGATCGGCACCGGCCTGGGCATCCTGAACCCGCACAACATCGAACTCATCGTTTCCCGAGCATCGGTGCCGGTGGTGCTCGACGCCGGAATCGGCACGGCCTCCGACGCCGCGCTGGCCATGGAGCTCGGCTGCGACGCCGTGCTGCTGGCCACCGCTGTCACCCGGGCCCAGAACCCGGTGCAGATGGGGGAGGCCTTCAAACACGCGGTGGTGGCCGGTAGGCTGGCGAAACAGGCCGGCCGCATCCCGCGTCGCGAGCACGCACTGGCTTCCTCGGCAATGGAAGGCCGCGCCGAGTTCCTCTGACGGGTTCTGCAAGGAGTTTCCATGACCGGAGCGAAGGACATCCTGAGCCAGGCGGAGATCGACGAAGCCCTGCCTGGCCTGCCCGATTGGGATTACCGCTCCGGCGGGCTCGTGACGGTCTACAAGCTGCCCACCTCGGCCGCCGCGCTCGAGCTGATCGCCGCCGTCGGGCAGATCGCCGAGGAACTGAACCACCACCCGGACCTGGACTGGCGCTACAACCGGGTGTTCCTCCGCTTCACCTCCCACGACGCCGGCTCGCAGCTCACCGCGCGCGATGTCCTCGCCGCCCGGCGCTGCAGCGGGGCCGCGTCCGCGGCGGGCGCCGCGGCCCAGCCGGAACGCTTCCCGCTCCCGGACTGACCCCGGAACGCGCTGTGGCCACCAACCTCCCGGTCAGTGGCCACACGCTTTTCGTGCCCTAGAGCCGCAGCGCGGCTGTCAGCTTCGCCGTGTCCCGTACGGTGCGGATCCGTCCGAGATACACGACGACGGCGACCGCCGCGGCGGTTCCCAGGACCATGGGCAGCACCCAGGGGATCCAGGTCAGCCCTGGCTGGTATCCGAAGCCGAGCCAGATGAAGATCGTCCAGCTCAGCATGCCGACGGCCAGCGCCACGCCGGCCGGAAGCGCGATGCCGTACTTGCTGTGGCGTCTGTCGTTCGCCCAGACGATCAGGCCCGCGGCAACGGTGACCAAGGCCACGATGACAAGTGAAAGCATGGTTACTCCCGGCTGGCTGGTTCGCGTAACGGTCTAGAGGGCCCCGAAGCCCACGCGGCGCACTTCCTCGGCGCCGATCTCCACATAGCCCAGGACGCTGCCGGGGACGATGACCTGGCGGCCCTTTTCATCGCTCAGGCGCAGGTCGCTGCCCTTGGAGATGGCTTCGCTGACGATCTTCGCGACGGCCTCGGCATCGAGCGCAGATTCCAGCACGATCTCACGGCCAACGTTCTGAATGCCGATCTTTACTTCCACAGCAAGGCCTCCCAGCCGTTTAAGGGTTTACTCAGTTCTCTATTTCTAGCCTAGGACTCTTTGGGGAAGCGACTGATTCCGCGCCAAGCTAAACGGTAGATCAACTCGCTGGCCACATCGAGGTCCAGGCCGCCGTCGGTCTCCAGCCAGTACCGGGCACTGACCTGGGCCATTCCGGCCAAGCCGCGGCCCAGCAGCTGGGCCTCCATGGGCGGCAGCTTGGTGTCTTCGGCAATGACCTTCGCGACGGCGTCGGCAAAGGTGCGGTTGAACGTCTCCAGGCGGGAGCTGACATCGGGATCGTTGATGAGGTCGGATTCGAACACCAGCCGGTGGGCCTGGTCGTCGGCCGCGATGAACTGGAAGTAGGCACGCATCACCGCCTGCACACGCAGTTTGTTGTCCGTGGTGGAGTTCAGGGCCCCGAGCATCAGCTCTGTGAGCGTGGCCAGATGGCTGTCCAGCAGGGCCATGTAGAGCTCCCGTTTGGACGGGAAATGCTGGTAAAGGACCGGCTTGCTGACCCGGGCGGTCTCGGCAATTTCGTCCATCGCCGCGCCATGGAAGCCGTTGGCGACAAACACCTCAAGGGCGGCATTGAGCAGCTGCGCGCGGCGTTCGTCCCGTGGAAGCCTGGCCGAACGTGTCGCCCCGCTCCGCTCCTGCTTGCCAGGTGCCACCTGCTGTGTGCGTGCGCTTTCAGCCACTTGTCTGCCGCCTTTCCTTTGCAGTTATGACCACTTTACGTCCCGGTAATATGACCTGTCGGTAGTGGCGGGCATACATTGAAGTATGGCCACTGCATTTGCTGCCCCCACCACGTCCGCCCCGCTGCCTCCCCTGGTGGAAGCCGCCGCGGAACTGAGCACCGAAGAAGTAGAGCGTTATTCGCGCCATCTCATTATTCCGGAGATCGGTGCGGTGGGTCAGCGTCGCCTCAAGAACGCAAAAGTGCTGGTCATCGGCGCAGGCGGCCTCGGTTCGCCGGCACTGCTGTACCTGGCCGCCGCCGGCGTGGGCACCATCGGCATCATCGACGACGACGACGTGGACCTGAGCAACCTCCAGCGCCAGATCATCCACAGGGTGTCCGACGTCGGCCGTCCCAAGATCGAGTCCGCCCGGGACGCCATCCGGGAATTGAACCCGCTGGTCACGGTGCAGCTCCACAACGAGCGGCTGGACGCCTCGAACGCCCTGGACATCTTCGCCGGCTACGACCTCATCCTCGACGGGGCCGACAACTTCGCCACCCGCTACCTCGTCAACGACGCCGCCGAAATCCTTGGCAAGCCCTATGTGTGGGGCTCCATCTTCCGTTTCGACGGGCAAGTCAGCGTTTTCTGGGCCAAGCACGGCCCGAGCTACCGGGATCTGTACCCGGAGGCCCCTCCGGCCGGCTCCGTCCCGTCCTGCGGCGAGGGCGGCGTCTTCGGCATGCTGTGCGCCGCCGTCGGCTCCCTGATGGTGACCGAGGCAATCAAGCTCATCACCGGCGTCGGGCGCTCCCTGCTGGGCCGTGTGGCCCTTTTCGACGCCCTCGGCGGCAGCTGGCGCGAGATCAGGGTGGCCAAGGACCCCGAAGCGGAGCCGGTCACCGAACTCACCGACTACGAGGCTTTCTGCGGCATCACCCCCGCGGCGGACGCCGGCAGCGTGCCCACCGTGACCGCCACGGAACTGTCCGGCATGCTGAAAGCCCGCCAGGCGGGGGAGCAGGACTTCGAACTGGTGGACGTGCGGGAAAGCGGTGAGCACGACATCGTGAACATCGACGGCGCCGTGCTGATCCCGCAGGGCCGGATCCTGGCAGGGGAGGCCTGGGCCGAGCTGCCGCAGGACAAGGACATCGTGTTCCATTGCAAGAGCGGGGCCCGTTCTGCTTCGGTGATGGCGGCCGCCCGCAAGGCCGGATACACCCGGATAAAGCACCTCGACGGCGGCATCCTGGCCTGGGTGCGTGAGGTGGAACCGCACAAAGCGGTCTACTGAGCCCGGGAGGGTTCCCGGTCCGCTTGGGCGGCGAGCCCTAGCGCTTCCGCGCGCCGGGCCGTGAGGTGACAATCCGGTTCCGGCCGAGGTTCTTGGCCTCATAGAGGGCGCTGTCCGCGTCGCCGATCATCGCGGTGAGGTCCCCGGCGACCGTGGTGGCGATGCCGTAGCTCACGGTGGGGAAGCGCACCCCCTTCGGGGCCTCCGCCGCCGCCAGGTTCCGGTTGATGGTTTCGGCGATGATCCGGGCGCTTTCGTGGCCGGCGCCCGGGAGCAGGACGATGAATTCCTCCCCGCCGTACCGGCCGGCCAGGTCCGTGTGCCGGATCGAGGCCTGGCATGCCGCCGCGAAGGCCCGGATCGCGGCATCGCCCACCGCGTGGCCGTGGGCGTCGTTGATGGCCTTGAAGTTGTCCAGGTCGGCCAGGATCACGGTGGAGAGCGAGCCCGCCGCGTGGAGCCGCCGGACTTCCTGCGCCGCTTGTTCCATGAAGGTGGTGCGGTTGAGCAGGCCCGTCAGGCCGTCACGGGTGGCACGCTCGTTGAGCCTGTTGATCAGCTGTTCGTTGCTGAGCGCCGTCATGCTGAAGGACACGGTCACCAGCATCACGATGGTGATCATGCTCGTGAAGGCGGAGCTCAAATAGGTGGTGAACGCCGGCCCGTCCGGCCCTTCCACGACGTAGATGCACGCCCGGACCAGGTAATACCCCGCAAGGATTCCCGCAGCCAGGGCAAGCTCCCGGTGCGTCTGGTAGTCGGTGGGCTTCAGCAGTGCCAGTTCCCTCGTGGCGAGGCCCATTCCGACCGCCATCATCGCCAGGTACACCAGTCCGCCGGACCAGGCATTGGAGGCCGGGTTCTCCAACGCGGACGCGACGGCGGTGATGACCGGACCGGCCAGGAGCAGCCACAACGGCGTGGAACGCAGCCGCAGGGAACGCGATCCGGCCCAGACACTGAACGCGCCGGCCACCAGCAGCGCATTCCCGAGCGGGTCCGCCCAGACCTGTTGCGGGGTCCCGGTCAGCAGGTAGGCGATGTTCCCGGCCATCAGCAGGCCCAAGGCAAGGCACCACCAGCCGCTGTAGGGGGAATGGGTGCGGCGGTACGAGCGGAAGAACAGGAAGCTCAACGTCAATGCCACGATCCCGAGCGTGATCTTCAGACTTGAGACATCGAGCACCATCGACGTTCCTCCCAGACTCCGTCAGCGCAAGCACCCCCGGGATGGCGCCTCAATCCAAGGGAGTCCCATCATATGACGCAGATCCGCCCAGAGGGGTGCGGCGGCACCGTAACAAACGGGGCAGCTGTTACTCAGGAGGTGGGTTCAGGCGCTCTCGGCGCGGGGGAGCGTGGCGCTCCGGGGCTCGCCCGACTGGTGGTCCACCGGGCACTCGGCCTGCCGGGCCGGGGCGGCGGGCTGTTCCACCTGGATTCCGTACAGGGCCTCGAGGGCCGAGACGTAATCGTCCTGCTGGCCGTTGGCGGCCAGTTCGCGGGCCCTGACCGTGGGGATGTGGAGCAGCTGCTTGACCATGCGGCGCAGCGCGAACTCCACTTCCTCCGCGGCAGCGGTGCAGCCGTGGCGGGCGCGGACCTTCTCCATTTCAGAGTCCAGGACGCTCATGGTGTGCCGGCGCAGCGCGACGATGGCGGCGTCCACGGATCGCGCTTCGCGTTCCTGCTCGAACGCGGCAGCGGCGCCCGAGACGATGGTGCTGGCCTGCGCGAGCGACTCGGCCTGCTCCTGCGGGGCGGCGAGGCGGACGGATTCGAGGGTGAGCAGCTCCACGCCGTCGAGCTCGCCGACGGCGGGGTCGAAGTCGTGCGTCAGTGCGAGGTCGATCGCGATCAGCGTGCCGGTGGAGGCCTCGCGGATGCGCGCCAGCTCGGCGGCCTCCACGCGGTTGTCCGAACCGCTGCAGCCGATCATCACATCGGCCGCGGCGACGGCGGCAGGCAGCTTGTCGGCGTCGAGCGCGGTACCGCCGCGGGTGGCCACGAAGGTTTCGGCGCGGCCGGACGAGGAGTAAACGGAGATGTCCTTGCAACCGCGTTCACGCAGCAGGGACATCGTGGCGCCGGCATAGGCGCCCGTGCCGAAGACGACCACCTTCTTGTTGCTCCAGTTGCTGTCGTCCGAAAGGTCGGTGGCGAGGTCGAGTGCGACCGACACGATCGACAGGCCCCGCGAGCCGAGGGCGGTCTGGGCCCCGACGTCCTTCGCGGTCTTCGACGCGGCCTGGAACAGGCGGATGAGGCCCGGGCTGGCGGTGCCCTCGTGCTGCGCGGTGATGAGGGCGCGGCGGACCTGCCCGGCGATTTCGCGTTCGCCCACGACGGCGGAATCCAGGCCCGCGCTCACGGCAAAGAGGTGCCGGCTGACCTCGGAGCCGCTGTTGGTGCTGAACGCCTTGGAGACGAGCTGCTCGTTGAGGCCGCTCAGTCCGCTGATCTTGCCGACCAGTGCGGAACGGGCCGCCTCGAGGTCCTCGGCGTGCGCGGTTTCCCCGTAGATTTCGTAGCGGTTGCAGGTGGCAAGGACAACGGCGCCGGAGACGAGCCCGCTCTCCGCCAGGGCCGAGGAGGCCAGCATGGAGGAACCGTTGCTCAGCTGAGCAACGGTCTCAAGGTCGATGTCGGCATGGGTTGCCACCAGTGAAAAAAGAACCACAGCACAGACATCATAGCTTTTTCGGTGCCCCGTAGAACAACAGGCGCGGGATGGTTCGTGCCACTGGACGGGGTGACGTGCGCCACGGAGCCGCCCGGCGACAGACTGTCGTTATCTTTTGCCCCCGATTTTCGGCACAATCGAAGGCATGACTTCCAGCTCTGCCCTGCCGGGTTCCGCGCAGCCTGCCCCTTCCACTGCCGGGGACGCCGTGGCCCCCGGGCTCGACGCCGGCCACCCCCTGAGGGACGGCCGAACCGCTGATTCGCCGCTCATCCAGGCGTACCGCGGCGGCAAGCCGAGCCGGCGTCCGGTGTGGTTCATGCGCCAGGCCGGCCGCTCCCTCCCGGAGTACCTGAAGGTGCGCGAGGGCGTGGCCATGCTGGACTCCTGCCTGCGCCCGGAACTGGCCGCCGAGATCACCCTGCAGCCTGTCCGCCGCCATGACGTCGACGCCGGGATCTTCTTCTCCGACATCGTCATCCCGCTCAAGCTGGCCGGGGTGGGCGTGGACATCGTGCCCGGCGTCGGCCCCGTGCTGGACAAGCCCGTCCGCACCGCCGCCGATGTTGCCGCCCTGCCGCAGCTGAGCTGGGAAGCCCTCGAGCCCATCCGTGAAGCCGTGCGGCTCACCGTGGCAGAACTCGGCAGCACTCCGCTGATCGGTTTCGCCGGCGCCCCGTTCACCCTGGCTGCGTACATGGTGGAAGGCCGGCCCTCGCGCGACCACCTCGGTCCGCGCACCTTGATGCACGCCGACCCGGAAACCTGGACCGCCCTGGCCAACTGGGCCGCCGACGCTTCCGGCATGTTCCTGCGCGCGCAGCTGGAAGCCGGCGCCTCCGCCGGCCAGCTCTTCGACTCCTGGGCAGGTTCGCTCGGCCTGGCCGACTACAGCAACTACGTCGCCCCGGCCTCGGCCCGTGCCCTGGACCACGTCCGCCACCTCGGCGCCCCGCTGGTCCACTTCGGCACCGGCACCTCGGAACTGCTCGTGGCCATGCGCGACGTCGGCGTCGACGTGGTGGGCGTGGACTACCGCCTGCCGCTGGACGAAGCCAACCGCCGGCTCGGCGGCACCGTTCCACTGCAGGGCAACATCGACCCCGCCCTGCTTTCGGCGCCTTGGGAGATCCTCGAAGCCCACGTCCGCTCGGTGATTGCCGCCGGCGCAGGGGCTCCTGGCCATGTGCTCAACCTGGGCCACGGCGTCCCGCCCGAAACCGACCCCACCGTGCTGACCCGCGTGGTGGAGCTCATCCACTCGATCCCGGCGGAGTAGCCCGTGCGCGGCCGGCCGGCAGCGCCGGTGACCCCTGACGCCAAGACAGCACAGGACCGCAAGGCGGCGGCCGTCGTCGTCGGCGGCGGCATGTCCGGACTGCTCGCGGCCCGCGGCCTGGCAGCGGCAGGCCTGGCCGTCACCGTCCTGGAAGCCCGCAAGGAGTGGGGCGGCTGCGTAGGCAGGCACGAACTCGGCGGGCTGAGCCTGGACAGCGGCGCGGAGTCGTTTGCCACCCGCTCCACGGCGGTGGCGGACCTTGCCCGCGAGCTGGGGCTCGGGGACAACATCGTGGCCCCGCATCCCGGCGGCGCCTGGGTCCAGCTGCCGGACGGCCCGCAGGAACTTCCCAAGACCGGTGTCCTCGGCATCCCGGCCAACCCCTGGGACCCGGAAGTCCGGCGTTCACTGGGACGGGCCGGCGCCCTCCGCGCTTCGTTTGACCGCTGGCTGCCCGCCTCCTGGGGTGCCGGCGGCGACGTCACCAGCGTCGCCTCCCTCGTCCGCGCCCGGATGGGCCGCCGTGTCCTGGACCGCCTGGTTTCCCCCGTGGTGGGCGGCGTGCATTCGGCCGACCCTGAACTGCTCGACGTCGACATGGTTGCACCCGGCCTCCGCGCGGCGATGCGTTCCACCGGTTCCCTCGCGGCCGCCGTCGCGCAGCAGCGCCGGGTGGTCGGTGCGCCCGATCCCGCCGGGACCAAGAAGGCCGGCTCGGCCGTTGCCGGACTCACCGGCGGAATGAACACGCTTGTCTCTGCATTGGTGTCCGAGCTGCGTTCCCGCGGTGTCACGCTGCTCGCCGGAACGCGCGCCGACGCTGTGACACGGGAGGGCAATGGCTGGCGGGTGCGCGCCGTCAGCGGCGCCGACGCGCGGGAGTACGACGCCGGCCTGCTCGTCGTCGCGCTCGACGGCCCGGCCGCCGTCGGGCTGCTGGAGTCCGCCCTGCCCGACCTCGCGGCACTGCGCCCTGCCCCGGGGCCGCTGGTCAGCCTGGTGAGCCTGGTGGTGGACAAGCCCGAACTTGATTCCCGGCCGCGCGGAACCGGCATCCTGGTGGCGCCGCAGGCATCCGGAATCCAGGCCAAGGCGCTCACCCATGCCACGGCGAAATGGGACTGGCTAGCCGAGGAAGCCGGCCCCGGCACGCACGTGCTCCGGCTGTCCTACGGTCGGGCGCACGATGGAGAGGCTGCGGCATCCGCCGACGATCCGGCGGCCCTGGGTGACGCGGCGCTCTTCGATGCCGCGCTTCGTGATGCCTCCACCTTGCTTGGCGTGCCGCTCAGCAGGGAGGACGTCCTGGACTGGGACGTGGTCCGCTGGGCCGGCGCCTTGCCGTTTGCCGCCGTCGGGCATAGGCAGCGCGTGGCCGAGGTGCGGAAAACGGCCGGCCAGGCCGGGGGGCTGGTGCTCGTGGGCGGCTGGTTGGCCGGCAACGGACTCGCCGCGGTTGTCGCCGACACGGAGCGCCGAATCGAAGCCGCCCTTGCCGGCGCGCAGACGTCCGAAACGCCCTGAAATTGTGAGATGACGCACTTCTACGTCTTGTAGAACTGTTCGGTTTCGACTTAGTGCCCCGCACGAGGCAAACTTGAACCATGAGCCACACTTCTGCCGAATCTGTCACTAAAACTGCTGAGAACGAAGAACAGTTCTTCACCTTGTGGACTGTCTTCAAGCGTTCGGCAGGTCTCCAGCGCAGCGCCGACGCTGTTGTTGAGTTCGAGAAACTGACCGCCAAGCTTGCCGAGGACGGCGTTGTCCTGCGCGGCAGCTACGACGTCTCCGCCATGCGCGCCGACGCCGATGTGATGGTGTGGCTGCACGGCGCCAAGCCCGAGGCCCTGCAGGCAGCCGTCCGCGACATCCGCCGCAGCGGCCTTTTCGCAGCCACCGACATCGTCTGGTCCGCCATGGGCGTGCACCGCGAAGCCGAATTCGCCAAGAGCCACACCCCAGCCTTCTCCCGCGGCGTCGAGCCCAGCACCTGGCTCTGCGTCTACCCCTTCGTGCGCTCCTACGAGTGGTACCTGCTGCCCGCCGACGAGCGCGGCAAGATGCTGCGCGACCACGGCTTGCTGGGCCGCGACTTCCCGCAGGTCATCTCCAACACCGTCTCCTCCTTCGCCCTCGGCGACTGGGAGTGGATCCTCGGCCTGGAAGCCCCGGAACTCGTGGACCTGGTGGACCTCATGCGACACCTCCGCGCCACCGACGCCCGCAACCACGTGCGCGAAGAGATCCCCTTCTACACGGGCCGCCGTATCACCGCCGCCGAGATCGCCGAGGTCCTCGCGTGAGCAGTCCCAGCGCAAGCCTCGCTGCCTCCACTGAACTGAACGACATCACCGAACGCGGGCGCCAGGAGCCGCTGCAGTACGACGCCGTGCTGCTGGCCTCCTTCGGCGGACCCGAGGGCCAGGACGACGTCATTCCCTTCCTGCGCAACGTGACCCGGGGCCGCGGCATCCCGGACGAGCGCCTCGAAGAGGTTTCGCACCACTACCGGGCCTTCGGTGGAATCAGCCCCATCAACCAGCAGAACCGCGAGCTGAAGGCCGCCATCGAGGCGGAGCTTGCCGCCCGAGGCATCGAACTGCCCGTGCTGTGGGGCAACCGCAACTGGGACCCGTACATCGCTCCGGTGCTGCAGGACGCCTACGACGCCGGCCACCGCCGCCTGCTGATGCTCACCACGAGCATCTACTCCTGCTACTCCAGCTGCCGCCAGTACCGCGAAGACATCGGCATCGCTCTCACCGAGACCGGCCTGGACGGCAAGCTGCAGGTGGACAAGATCCGCCAGTACTTCGACCACCCCGGCGTGGTCCAGCCGTTCCTCGAAGGGACCGCGGCAGGCCTGGAGGAGATCCGCGGCAAGCTCGCGGCCGCAGGCGTTGCGGACCCGGACTCCAAAATCCGCGTGCTCTTCGCGACCCACTCCATCCCCACCCGCGACGCCGAAGCCGCCGGCAAGTCCGACGACGAGCCGCGCGACTTCGCCGAGGGTTCGGCCTACGCCGCGCAGCACCTCGCGAACGCCCAGGCCATCATGGATGTCGTGGCCCCGAAGGTCGCCTGGGACCTCGTGTACCAGTCCCGCTCCGGCGCCCCGCACATCCCGTGGTTGGAACCGGACATCAACGACCACCTCGAAGAGATCGCCGCCGACGGCGTGCGCGGCGTCGTCATCGTCCCGCTCGGCTTCGTCAGCGACCACATGGAAGTCGCCTGGGACCTCGACACCGAAGCACTCGAAACCTGCAAAAACCTGGGCATGGAAGCCACCCGCGTCCCTACTCCCGGCACTCACGCGGCGTTCGTCTCCGGCCTGGTGGACCTGATCTGCGAACGGACCATCGGCAACAACATCGCCGACCGCCCGCACGTGACGGACCTCGGCCCCTGGTACGACGTGTGCCGCCCGAATTGCTGCGAGAACTTCCGTGGCGCCAAGCCGGTCATCGCGGAAGCCGGCACCACCATCGGTACCGGGCACGACGCCTACCCTGCCCCGGAGGCCAGCAAATGACCGTCCGCATCGGCACCCGGGCCAGCAAACTCGCGCTGACCCAGACCCAGCAGACGGCGGACCGCCTGGCCGCCGTCGGAGGCTTCGACGTCGAACTGGTCCACATCACCACCGAAGGCGACGTCAAGACCGGCTCGCTGTCCCAGATGGGCGGCACCGGCGTGTTCGTCGCCGCCTTGCGCGAAGCCCTGCTGGACCAGCGCTGCGACGTCGCCGTGCACTCGCTCAAGGACCTGCCGACGGGCGCCGAACCCGGCCTCACCATCGCGGCCACACCAACGCGGGTGGACGTGCGCGATGTGCTGTGCGCCCGCGACGGGCTCACCCTGGCCGGGCTCCCCGCCGGCGCCAAGGTGGGCACCGGCTCGCCGCGGCGCGCCGCCCAGCTCCGGGCGCTGCGCCGGGACATCGAGGTCATCGACATCCGCGGCAACGTGGACACCCGCCTGGGCCGCGTCCCGGGCCTGCCCGGCAACACGACCGACGCCGTCGTCCCCGGCAAGAGCTGCGACCTGGACGCGGTGGTGCTCGCCGCCGCCGGCCTGGAACGCATCGGCCGGCTGGACGCCGTCAGTGAATTCTTCGAAAGCGACGCCATGCTCCCGGCCCCGGGACAGGGCTCGCTGGCGATCGAATGCCGCACCGCCGACGCCTCAGCCGGCGGCTCACAGGAAGCCCTCGCCCAGGCCCTGGCAGCGCTCGACGACGAGGACACCCGCCTCGCCGTGACCGCCGAGCGTGCCGTTCTGGCCCGCCTCGAAGCTGGCTGCGCCGCCCCGGTGGGCGCCTTCGCCTACCGTAAGGGCAGCATGCTGTACCTCGAAGCGGTGGTCTGCTCGGTCGACGGCGTCAAGACCGTCCGCGAAAAGAAGGCCACCGACGGCCTGAACGAAGTAGGCGCCACGCTGCTGGGCATCGACGTCGCCGAACTGCTGCTCGCGGCCGGCGCCGCGGAGATCACCGACCTTGCCGCTTCCTGAGGCAGCGGACGTTGCCGCCGGCGCTTCCGCAGATGGTGCACTGCACGGCCGGAAGGTCCTCATCACGAGGAGCCCCGACCGTGCCGGCTCCCTGGCCCGGGCCCTGTCCGCGGCCGGTGCCGAACCGCTGCTGCTGCCGCTCATCGACTTCGAACGCGCGGCGGACCAGAACGCTCTGGACGAGGCCCTGGATGACCTGGCCGGCGGCCGCTATGACTGGCTCGTGGTCAGCAGCATCACCACCGTCCGCGCCCTGAAAGCGAAGGCCGCCGAGCGGGGCACGGAACTCTCCGCGCTCCTGCCCTCCGGCGTGCGCGTGGCGACCATCGGCCCTTCCTCGCGCCGGATCCTGGAAGCCGAAGGCATCCGCGTGGACCTGGCCCCGGAAGGCAGCCAGTCCGCCGCGGGCCTGATGGACGTGTGGTCCACCGGTCCCGGCAGGGTCCTGTTGCCGCAGGCGGACATCGCCGACACCCTGCTCTCGGACGGCCTCGCCGCCAAGGGCGCGGAGGTCGCCGTCGTCACCGCCTACCGCACAGTTGACTTCCCGGCCCGCGCGGGGGAGCGACTGGACACAGAGTTGGCCAAAGCCGCCGCCTGGTCGGCGAGCCGCGAGGATGAGCTGCCCCTCCTTGAGCCGGCACGCGCCCGCGGACTGATCGACGACGGCGGGCTGGCCGCCGTCGTCGCCGCCTCACCAAGCGCCGCCCGGCGCATCGCCGCCACCCTGCTGCCGCTGCGGGACTGCCGCTTCATCGCGATCGGACGCTCGACGGCGGCGGAAGCCGATGCCCTCGGCATCGCCGTTGCCGCGACCGCCAAGGACCCCACCCCGGACGGCATCGTCGCCGCCCTCACCGAACTGTTCGCCACCGCAGGGCCGACCGCCCCGGAAAGGACGTAAGACATGAGCTTCCCCAACCACCGCCCCCGGCGGCTCCGCACCACCCCCGCCATGCGCCGCCTGACCGCCGAACACCGGCTGGCCCCGGCTGAACTCATCCTTCCCGCGTTCATCCGCGAAGGCCTCAGCGAGCCCGCACCGATCACCTCGATGCCCGGCATCGTGCAGCACACCACCGATTCGCTCAAGCGGGCGGCCGCCGAGGCCGTGGAACTGGGCGTCGGCGGCATCATGCTGTTCGGCGTGCCCGCCGTGCGCGACGCGAACGGCTCCGCCTCGCTGGACCCCGACGGCGTGCTGAACAAGGCCATCCGCGACGTCCGCGCCGAAGTGGGCGACGAACTCGTGGTCATGAGCGACGTGTGCCTGGACGAATTCACCGACCACGGCCACTGCGGCGTGCTCGACGCCAACGGCTACGTGGACAACGACGCCACCCTGGAGATCTACGGTCAGATGGCCGTGGCCCAGGCCGATGCCGGCGCCCACGTGCTGGGCCCCTCTGGCATGATGGACGGCCAGGTTGCCGTGATCCGGCAGGCCCTCGAAGAGGCCGGCCACAAGAACACCGCCGTGCTGGCCTACGCTGCGAAATACGCTTCCGCGTTCTACGGCCCCTTCCGCGAGGCCGTGGACTCCCAGCTCACAGGCGACCGCCGGACCTACCAGATGGATGCCGCCAACCGCCGCGAAGCCATCCTCGAGGTGGAACTGGACCTCGAGGAAGGCGCAGACATGGTCATGGTCAAGCCGGCCATGAGCTACCTGGACATCCTGGCCGACGTCGCCGCCATGAGCCCCGTGCCGGTGGCCGCGTACCAGATCTCCGGGGAGTACGCGATGATCGAGGCCGCCGCCGCCAACGGCTGGATCGACCGCCGCGGCGCCATCACCGAATCCGTGCTGGGCATCAAGCGCGCCGGCGCCAACATGGTGCTGACGTACTGGGCGTCCGAGCTGGCCGGCTGGCTCAAGAAAAACTAGGCCCGCGCCGGGAATGATTCCGGGAGCTCCGCCGTTTGAATGCGTATGCATGAAAATAGCGAAGTTTCCGGAACTGGTCCGTCCCCCGCGCCTGACCCCGCGGCATTTGACCCTACCGCTCCCGTCGGTGCGGACTCGATGCTGCTCGGCGTCAGCACCTTCGGCGACGTCGACCTCGACGACGCCGGCGAACCCAAGCACCACGCCGTGGTGCTGCGCCAGGTGGTGGAGCAGGCCAAGCTGGCCGACGCCGTAGGCCTGCATTCCTTCGGCGTGGGGGAGCACCACCGCCGGGACTTCGCCGTCAGCGCCCCCGAAGTGGTGCTTGCCGCCGTCGCCTCGGCCACGAAACGCATCCGCCTCGGCAGCGCCGTCACCGTGCTCAGCTCGGATGACCCCATCCGCGTCTTCCAGCGCTTCGCCACTCTCGACGCCGTCTCCAACGGCCGCGCCGAGGTGATCCTGGGGCGCGGCTCGTTCACCGAATCCTTCCCCCTGTTCGGCTACGACTTGGCCGACTACGAGGTCCTCTTCGAAGAGAAGCTGGAGCTCTACCACCGTGTCCGCTCGCAGAAGCCGGTGAGCTGGGACGGCCGCACCCGCGCCGGGCTGCATGGCCAGATGGTCTACCCGCATCTCGAAAACCGGCTGCTGCCCACCTGGATCGGCGTCGGCGGCACCCCACAGTCCGTGGTCCGCACCGCGGCCTACGGCTACCCGATGGTGCTCGCGATCATCGGCGGGCAGCCGGAACGCTTCGCGCCGTTCGCCCAGCTCTACCGCCGCAGCCTGGCCGAGGCCGGGCACGATCCCAAACAGCTGGCCGTGCACTCGCCGGGATATGTCGCGGAAACGGATGAACAGGCCCGTGAAGAGTACTTCCCGCACTGGCTCGCCACCCGCAACCGGATCGGCGCCGAACGTGGCTGGGGCCCGGCCGGCCGGGGCGAGTTCGAGGCCCTCGTGGAGGAGGACGGCGCCCTGTTCGTCGGCTCGCCGGACACCGTGGCCGCCAAGGTCGCCCGCCTCAAGGGAAGCCTCGGCGCCGACCGTTTTGAACTCAAATACAGCAACGGCACCCTGGCCCACGCGAAGATGATGCGCTCCATCGAGCTCTTCGGATCCGAAGTCGCCCCGCGCGTGGCGGAACTGCTGTCCGTGGACGCACAGGTGAAGTGACCCTCTTCATCCCGCAGGGGCGCCAATCCCTGTCCCTGCGGGATGAAACAATAGGGGCATGACTCGTTCGGATGATCTCTTCGCCCATGCCCAGACCCTGATGCCAGGCGGCGTCAACTCGCCCGTGCGTGCCTTCGGGTCCGTGGGCGGCACTCCGCGCTTCATGGTCTCGGCGAAAGGTGCCTACCTCACCGACGCCGACGGCAAAGACTACGTAGACCTGGTCTGCTCCTGGGGCCCGGCGCTGCTCGGCCACGCCCACCCCGCCGTGCTCGACGCCGTGCACGCCGCCGTGGACCGCGGCCTCTCCTTCGGTGCCTCCACCCCGGACGAGGCCCGCCTGGCTGAACTGGTCAAGGAACGCGTTTCCGCCGTCGAACGCCTCCGCATGGTGTCCACCGGTACCGAAGCCACCATGACCGCCGTGCGCCTCGCGCGCGGGTTCACCGGCCGCAACCTGATCGTGAAGTTCGCCGGCTGCTACCACGGCCACCTCGACGGACTGCTGGCCGCGGCCGGTTCCGGCCTGGCCACCATGGCACTTCCCGGTTCGGCCGGTGTCACCGAGGCCGCCGCCGCCGAAACCCTCGTGCTGCCCTACAACGACATTGCCGCCGTCGAAGCCGCGTTCGCCGCGCACGGCGAGCACATTGCCGCTGTCATCACCGAGGCCGCCCCGGCCAACATGGGCGTGGTCACCCCGGGCGAAGGCTTCAACGCCGCGCTGTCCCGCATCACCGGCGAACACGGTGCCCTGCTCATCCTCGACGAGGTCCTCACCGGCTTCCGCACCGGCTATGCCGGCTACTGGGGCCTCACAGGCGGAGCCTCCGAGGGCTGGACTCCGGACCTGCTCACCTTCGGAAAGGTGATCGGCGGCGGCATGCCGACGGCGGCCCTCGGCGGACGTGCCGACGTCATGGACTACCTCGCACCGCTCGGCCCCGTGTACCAGGCCGGCACGCTGTCCGGTAACCCGGTGGCCATGGCCGCCGGCGTCGCGACCCTCACGCATGCGACCCCGGAGGTCTACTCCTTCGTGGATGCCCGTTCGCTGGAGCTCTCCGCGGCCCTGTCCTCCGCCCTCGACGCGGCAGGCGTGGACCACTCCATCCAGCGCGCCGGGAACCTGTTCTCGGTCGCTTTCGGGACCTCCGCCACCGGCGTGCACAATTACGCCGACGCGCAGGCCCAGGAAGTGTTCCGCTACGCGCCGTTCTTCCACTCCATGCTGGACTCCGGCGTCTACCTGCCGCCGAGCGTCTTCGAGGCCTGGTTCCTGTCCGCCGCGCACGACGACGCCGCGATGAACCGGATCTTCGACGCCCTTCCGGCCGCCGCCAAGGCTGCAGCCCAGGCGGTCCCTGCCTGATCTTCCGCCTGACAAACGCAGTGCCCACACGGCCGGCAGCGGTTCCACCGCTGCCGGCCGTGCCAGGCGTAGGCTGGCCTCACAGACAGTAAGCGCCAGCCAGGCAGTGGATACATGTCCCATCACAACACGCCAGATCGTCCGACGACGCCGGCAGCCGGCCGCGGTGCCCGGCTGCTCCACTCCGGCTCCGCCTTCATCCTCGTGGCCATCATCGCGGCCGCTCTCTTCACGGTTTTTGTCCGTTCGGACCTCCCGGCGCTGAGCGGCACCCGCATCACGCCGTCGAGCCCCGCCGCCGCGCCGCCGTCGTCTGCTACTCCGACCCCGACGGCGCCATCCGCCACACCGTCAGGAACACCCACCGCGCGTCCCAGCGCCACCCAGCCGCCTCCCACCGCGAGCACGCCGCCCGGCACGCCCAAGCCCGTCCCGACACCGACGCCGAGCAACCGGCCGCCGGCCGTTCCCACTCCCGAGCAGCAGCTCGCGGCCCTCGACCTCAAGGAACGGGTGGGCCAGCTGTTCATGGTCGCGGCCAACGCCGGCGGCAGCGACGCAAATGTCGTGGCAGGGCTGCTGGGCGGCCAGCACATCGGAAGCATCTACCTGGCCGGTCGCAGCCAGGCCGGGGTCGCCGCAACGGCGGACGTGGTTGGCTCCCTGCGGGCCGCCGCCAGGCAGTCAGGAAACACCGTGCCGCTCTCCGTGGCCACGGACCAGGAAGGCGGCTACGTGCAGGTGCTGCGCGGACCGGGCTTCTCCGAGATTCCCACCGCCCTGGCCCAGACCGCCTACACTCCGGCACAGCTGCGCGCACAGGCCGCCATTTGGGGCGGCGAGCTCCTCAGGGCCGGCGTCAACGTCGACCTGGCGCCGGTCCTGGACACCGTCCCCGGTGCCGCCTTCGCGCCGTCCAACGCCCCGATCGGCTATTTCCAGCGGGAATATGGCTACACGCCCGGCGTCGTCTCCGCCTACGGGAACGCCTTCGCGGCGGGCCTGCGGGATGCCGGGGTGGCCCCCGTGGTGAAGCATTACCCGGGCCTGGGCAGGGTCACGCTGAACACCGACGTCAGCTCCAACGTCCGCGACACCGCCACCACCAGCAACGATCCCTACCTGGCACCCTTCACGGCGGCGATCCGCAACGGCGCGCGCTGGGTAATGGTCTCCAACGCTTACTACAACCTGATCGACTCCGCCCGGCCCGCACCGTTCTCACCTGTGGTGATGGGCGCCATGCTGCGTTCGGATGCAGGTTTCACCGGCGTCATCGTGTCCGACGACCTGTGCAACGCGGCGCAGCTCGCGCCGTGGACCGTGGGGGAGCGCGCCGGCAACTTCATCGCCGCCGGCGGCACCATGGTGCTGTGCGCCAACACCGGGTACGTTCCGGCGATGTTCAACGAAGTGCTGCGGCGCGCGACGTCGGAACCCGCCTTCCGCCGGGCTGTGGACGCCGCGGCGCTCACCGTACTGCGGGTCAAGGCAGGGCACTAGAGCCTGCCAAACGGAAAAATCCCCGGCAACAGCGTTGCCGGGGATTTTCGGGAGGGTTGTTTTAGGGAACCGCTGGCTAGAGAACGTCCGACAGGAACTTCTGCAGGCGTTCGGTCTTCGGCTCGGTGAAGAGCTGCTCGGGGCTGCCGTTCTCCACCACCACGCCGCCATCCATGAAAACCACCTGGTTGGAAACGTTGCGTGAGAAGCCCATTTCATGGGTCACCACCACCATGGTCATGCCGTCCTTGGCGAGGTCCGACATGAGGGCCAGGACGCCCTTGACGAGCTCGGGGTCGAGGGCAGAGGTGGCCTCGTCGAAGAACATGACTTCCGGCTTCATGGCCAGGGCGCGGGCGATCGCCACGCGCTGCTGCTGGCCGCCGGAGAGGGTCGCGGGGCGCACCCCGGCCTTGTGCTTCAGGCCAACTTTGTCCAGCTGCTCCAGGGCTTCGGCCCAGGCCTGGTCCTTCGGGAGTTTCCGCAGTTTCCGCAGCGCGAAGGCCACGTTCTCGCCCACCGACTTGTGCGGGAAGAGGTTGAACTGCTGGAACACCATGCCGATGCGGCGGCGGAGTTCGTCGGGGTTGTCCTTGAGGACCGTGCGGCCATCCAGCAGGATGTCGCCCTGGTCCGGCTCGATGAGCCGGTTCATGACGCGCAGCAAGGTGGACTTGCCGGAACCGGAAGGGCCGATCACCGAAGCTGCGGTGCCCTTCTCCACGTGGATGTCGATGCCGCGCAGCACTTTGTTGCTGCCGAAGGCCAGGTGCAGGTTCTTGCCGGTGAGGGATCCGGAGGTGAACTGGCTCATGCGTGGGCTCCCTTCCCGATGACGGCAGCGGCCTCATCGGGCTCGTGCTTCTGTTCCTTGCCGGTCCGCAACCGGTTGTCGATGTAATTGACCAGGTGCGTGAGCGGGATGGTCAGCGCCAGGTAGAAGATCGCCGCGGCCACCAGGGGCGACTGGTTGCCGTTGTTGGCGGCGAAGTCCTGGCCGATCTGGAACAGCTCGCGCTCTCGGGTCATCAGGCCGAGGGTGAACACCAAGGAGGATTCCTTGATGAGGGCGATGAACTGGTTCATCAGGGCGGGGAGCACGCGGCGGATGCCCTGCGGGACGACGATCATGCGCATCGAGGGTCCATAGCCGAAGCCAAGGGCCCGGGAGGCTTCGAGCTGTCCCTTGTCCACGCTCTGGATGCCCGAGCGGAAGATTTCGCCGATGTAGGCGGCGGCCATCAGGCTCAGGGCGAGGATGCCGAGGGGGTAGGGGCTGCGGATGCCGGTCAGTTCCTTCAGCAGCGGGCCGAAGCCCAGGCCGATGACCAGGATGAGCAGGACCGCCGGCAGTCCGCGGAAGATGTCGGTGTAGATGCGGGCGATCCAGCGTGCCACGGGGTTCCTGGAGATACCCATCAGGGCCAGCAGGATGCCCAGGAAGGTGCCGATGAGCCCCGAGGACAGGGCCAGGACGATTGTGTTCAGCAGGCCGTACGAGAACATCGTGGGCAGCACCTCGGCGATGTAGCCCCAGTTCAGAAAGGTGTCCGCAAGGCGGCTCCATGCGTCCATATGACTCCTCGGTCTTAGCGGCTCAAGCCCGGACCCGATTCCGGGCCCAGGCTTGAGCGGTGGGTTTACTGCGGTTCGGCTGGTGGCCGGTGCTTACTTGTCGGCGGGGACCTGAACGGCCTTGCTGCCCGGCTTCCAACCGTCGGGCATGCGCTCGGCGTCGGTCTTGCGCTCGGGGAACCACTGCTTGGCCAGCTTGGTCCAGGTGCCGTCCTTGATGACGGCGTCGAGGGCGGAGTTCAGGGCCTCGACCAGGGCCGTGTTGTCCTTCGCGACAGCGTAGGCGGAGAAGTTCTGGGTAGCGACCTTCTTCTCCTGGATCTTGGTGCCGTCGCCTGCCTTGATCTGGCCTTCGGCCTGCTGGGACGGGGCCAGCCAGGCATCGATCTGGCCGCTCTTCACGTTGGCGTAGGCGGTGTTGTAGTCCGGGTAGCGGACCGGGTCCAGGCCCAGCTGGTTGGTGACCATGTCGTCCTGGACAGTGCCCTGGACGACGCCCACGCGGACGCCGTCCTTGAGGTCGGCGATGCTCTTGACCTTGCTGTCCGTCTTGGATACCAGGGCCATGAAGCCGAAGTCGTAACCGTTGGTGAAGGACACGGTCTTGCGGCGGGCGTCGGTGGTCGAGATCGAGGAGGATCCGACGTCGAACTGCTGGTTCTTGACCTGGGCCAGGAGGCTCTGGAACTTGGTGGATGCGAATTCGACCTTCAGGCCCAGCTTCTCGCCCATGGCCTTGAGCAGCTCGTTGTCGAAGCCGGTGAAGTTGCCGGACTTGTCGATGAAGATGCTCGGCGGGGCGTCGGAGAGGGTGCCGACCTTGATGGTGCCGTCGGTGAGGAGGCCCAGCTTGCTCTTGTCGATCTTGTCCAGGGGCGTGACGTCTGCAGTGGTGTACTTGTCAGTGTTCTGGGCACCGGCGAGGGCGTCGGTGGGGGAAGTCGTGCCGGCCGGGGACGTTCCACCGCCGCATGCGGCGAGGGACACGACGAGGGCGGCGGCTACGGGGACAGTAGACAGCCACTTCAGAGCTTTGATTTTCATCAAGCGTTCACTTTCATTGGAATTACTGGGATCTCGGTGACGCGGGCGGGGATGCGGCCACAGGTTCATTCGTGGGCCCTAGCAGAACTCGACCCGCCAAACTTAATTATGTCATCCGGCCCTGCGGCTCAAAGATTCCGAACATAGTTCGCAACAGTGGTCAATATTCCGAAGATTTATTACGAAAAATCACAAACCTTCATTGGAACGCTTGTAAGAAAACGCAACCGATGAATTGTGTCCGGCGTCCGGAGTCGCCGCTCCGCGGGCCGGTTCCTGTGACATGCGTCATGCTCGGCGGCATGCTACGGGCCTGCGCTGGTCGGGAAACCACGCCGTGTTTAGAAGCCGCCGCGGCTTGCGTCTTCGGGCGGGAGCACCGGCCAGTCGCCTTCGATCACGGCGGCGGGCTTGCTCCGGCGCAGGTAGGACTGGAAGTCGGCGGCCTGCGCCGCGGCCCAGTCGACCTGGAGCTGGTGGAGCTTGGACGCCGGCATGTGCAGCTTGGGGAACTTACCCGCCATGGCGTCGAGGACCCGCAGCGTGGCCAGGGCGTCCGCGGCCGAGGTGTGGGCGTTTTCGAGATCCACTCCGTATTCCTCGCACAATGCGCCGAGCGTGCGCTTGCCCTTACGGTAGCGGTCAACCTGCTTGTTCATGATGTACGGGTCCAGCACCGGGAACCGGCTCAGCTGCGGGACTCCATAGCGGGCGGATTCGGCGGCAAGGACGGTGAAGTCGTAGCTGGCGTTGAACGCGATGACGGGAACGCCGTCGTCGAACAGTTCCTGCAAGGTGGCCGCGACCTCCCGCGTGACCTCGGCGGCCGGGCGGCCCTCCGCACGCGCCTTCGCGGTGGTGATGCCGTGGACGTCGCTGGCCTCCTGGGGAATTTCGACGCCCGGATCGGCCAACCACTCCCGCTCCTTGATCACGTTGCCCTGGCCGTCCACCACGGTGATGGACGCCGTGACGATCCTCGCGGCGCGGGAGTTCCGACCGGTGGTCTCGAGATCGAACGCGGCGCGGGGGAGGGTGTTCCAGGAGCTCATGCCTTCACGCTACCGGCAGCCCCCGACAAGATTGGAAACCGACACCGTAGGGCAGCCGATACGCTGGAAACATGCGGACGGAGTTTGTGGTGGCGGTGCTGGCCGTCGTGGACCTCATACCTCCCGGTGCGGCTGTTGCCTACGGCGACGTCGCTGAACTGCTCGGGAGCGGCGGTCCCCGCCAAGTGGGCTCGGTCATGAGCCACTACGGCAGTGCGGTGGCCTGGTGGCGGGTCCTGCGGGCCAGCGGCGAAGCGCCGCCCGGCCATGAAGCCGAAGCCTTGCGCCACTACCTCGCCGAGGGAACCCCGCTGCATGGGGACCACGAAGCATTCCTGCGCACCGGCGAAGGCCGCTGGCGGGTCGACATCGCCGCCGCCCGCTGGGCTCCCGGCGAAGAGGACTTCGACCGGATCGATGCGATTTCGGAGGAGCTGGAGCGTCAGCTCCATCAATTGTCAGTGCCCGATGATGAAATGACTGTGTGAACGTCCCCCTAAGCAGCCAGCCGTTTAGCAGCCAGCCAGCCGGTAAAGCGTCAGCAGGAACCCCGCACGTCCCCCGGCAATCCTCGCGCCTCCGGCTTGTGCCGCCGCGCGAAAACATCTGCACGGTGCCGCTGCTGTCCGCTGACCAGGCCGCCGTCGTCGGGTTTCCGCACGGCTCCGGACCGCTCCTGGTGCCCGGCGCGCCCGGCACGGGAAAGACCACCGTCCTGGTTGAAACGGCTGTCCGGCGGGTGGAACGGGACGGCGTCGACCCCGGCCGGATCCTGATCCTGGCGCCGGGCCGGCACTCGGCCTCGGCGCTGCGGGACCGCTTCACCGCCCGCCTGGGGCGGACCCTGAGCACGACGCCGGCCCGCACCTGGGCGTCGTACGCTTTCGACCTGATCCGGCGGGCGAAGGCCGAAGGGGTCCTGCCGCTGCCGCGGCCGCCGAAGCTCCTCTCGGGTCCGGAGCAGGACCTCATCATCAAGGAACTGCTAGAGGGCCATAGCCGCCCGGGCCTCGAACTGCCTTGGCCGGAAGACCTTTCCGCGGCCCTGCCCACCCGCGGTTTCCGCCACGAGATCCGCCAGCTTTTCGACCGCATCATCGAATCCGGCCGGACCGCCGAGGACCTGACGGCCCTCGCCTATGAATGTGACCGCCCCGACTGGATGGCCGCCGCCCGCCTCTATTCGGAGTACCGCGACGTGCTGGACCTGCGCATGCCCGAGGCCTTCGACCCTGCCGGTATCATCACCGCGGCCCGGCAGATTTTCCAGGACGCACCCGGTTTCCTGGCCGCCGAACGCGAGCGGCTCCAGCTCATCCTCGTCGACGACATCCAGGAGGCCAATCCCGCGGTCTTCGAACTGCTCGCCGACATAGCCGAGGGCAAGGACGCCGTGATCACGTCGTCCCCCGACACCGTGGTCCAGGGATTCCGCGGTGCGCGCCCGGACCTCGTGGCTGAGCTGCCCCGCCTGCTGGGCGTCGCAAGGGAGCTTCCGCTGTGGACCGCCCACCGCCAGGCGCCCGCCGTGGCGGACGCCTGGCTCGGTGTCGCCGCCCGGATTTCGCAGCGCCAGGGCGGCCAGCTGGCCCGCCGCCTCGAAACCTCCCCTGCCCAGGCCCGGGAAGGACGGGCAGAGGCGCACCTCCTGCCCTCACCCGCCCACGAACTCCGCTATGTGGCGCAGCGCATCCTCGAGGCCCAGTTGCGGGAAGGACGCGCGTTCAGCGACATCGCCGTAATCGTGCGCAACGGCGGGCAGCTCGCCCAGCTCCAGCGCTACCTGTCGGGGCAGGGAATCCCGGTGCAGGTACCGGTGGCCGACGCCGCGGTCCGCGACGAGGTTGCCGTGCGTCCCCTCCTGGAGCTTTACGGCGTGGTTCTCGAGCCTTCGAAGCTGACGCCGGAGCTCGCTGTGTCCCTGCTGACTTCCCGGATCGGAGGGGCCACGGCCATTGAGCTGCGCCGGCTCCGGCAGTCACTGCGCCGGGACGAACTGCTGGGCGGCGGCGGCCGGGCCAGCGATTCCCTGCTGGTCGAAGCGTTGCTCCAGCCCGGCGCCTTGGGGTCCTTGGGAATCGAAGGCAGCTCCGCCCGGCGCGTCGCCCGCATGATCAGGGCCGGCGGCGAGGCCTTGGGGCGGCCGGGCGCCAATGCCGAAACCGTGCTGTGGGCATTGTGGCAAAGCAGCGGACTGGCCGCCCGGTGGACAGCATTGGCGCTCGACGGCGGTGCGCCGGGTGCCCGCGCCGACCACGACCTCGACGCGATGATGGCCCTTTTCCACACGGCTGAGCGCTACGTCGACCAGCTTCCGGGCTCGGGCGCCGAGCAGTTCCTGGAGTACCTGATGAACCAGGAACTGCCGATGGACACCCTGGCGGCGCGCGCCCAGTTGGAGGAAGCCGTGGAGCTCATGACGCCGGCCAGCGCGGCGGGCAGGGAATGGCCGGTGGTGATCGTGGCCGGGCTGCAGGAAGGGGTTTGGCCCAATACCCGCCTCCGCGGCGAACTGCTGGGCAGCACCCTGTTCGCGGACGCCGTCGAGCACGGCGTGGAGCACGCGCTGCAGCGCGGCCCGCTCAGCCGGCTCCGCGATATCCGATACGACGAACTGCGCAGCTTTTCCACCGCCGTTTCGCGCGCCGAGGAGCTGCTGATCTGCACCGCCGTATCGTCGGAGGACGAGCAGCCTTCAGCATTCCTGGACTATGTGGCTCCCCTCGAACCCGGCCAATACAGCCGGGGATACACTCCGGTGGAGCGGCCCATGACCCTGCGCGCCCTCGTGGCCGAGCTCCGCCAGAAGGTGCAAGTTGATCCGGACCTTCTCGGCCGTGGCGCGTCTGCTCCCGGCGGCGGCGCTGCCTCCCCGGACGACGCCGCCGAAGCCGCACGGGTCCTGGCGCACCTTGCCACTGTCGAACCCCCGGTTCCCGGCGCCCATCCGGACAGCTGGTGGGGCCTGGCCCCGCTGAGCAGCGAGGCCGCCGTGGTCCCGGAAGGGGGGACCGTGATGGTGTCGCCGTCCAAGGTCGAATCCGTGCACAAGTCGCCCTTGGACTGGTTTGTGCAGGCGGCCGGAGGCGAAGCGGCCACTGACTTCGCCCGAAGCCTGGGCACACTGGTGCACACCATCGCCCAGGAACTTCCTGATGGCTCCGGCGCCGAGTACCTTGCGGAACTGGCCCGGCGCTGGCCGGCTCTTGGTATGAAGGACAACTGGGAAGGCCGGCTGGACTTCCAGCGTGCGGAGGCCATGGTCCGCAAACTCGCACAGTACATCCTGGTGATGCGCAGCGAGGGCCGGCGCCTCGCGGGCGTCGAGCTCGATTTCGAGGTCCCGCTGCCGCCGGTCGGTGAGCGGGCCGCCATGCTTCGTGGCCAGGTGGACCGCCTGGAGATCGACGCCGAAGGCAGGCTTGTGATCGTGGACCTCAAGACGGGCAAGCGACAGCCAGGCAAAACCGAACTTGCCCGGCACCCGCAGCTCGGCGCCTACCAGGCTGCCGTGCTCGAAGGGGCCTTCGACGCCGAAACCGACGGCACATGCGCAGCCCCCGGCGGCGCTGTGCTGGCCCAGCTCGGAACCAAGGCCAAGTCTCCCGGCATCCAGGTCCAGGAGCCCCTCGAAGCCGGCGACAACTGGGCCCAGGACATGGTCAACGAAGCCGCCGCACTGATGTCGGCGGCCACCTTCGAAGCCCGGCATGATCCGTCCAAGGGCGGCCACGGTGGCCACGGGTGCCGCCTGCCCGAGATCTGCCCGCTCTGTGCCCGAGGAAAGCAGGTTACGGAATGACGCTCGACACCCTCGCTCCGGCCCTTGGCGGGGCCGCCCCGGAACCGGGAGCCGGCACGCCGCCGGCACGCTTCACCCCCGGCGAGCTCGCTACCATCATGGGCGAGAAGAACCGCCCCACCGACGAACAGGCGGCCATCATCGCCTCGCCCTTGTCGCCCCGGCTTGTCATCGCCGGTGCGGGATCCGGGAAGACGGCCACCATGGCCGACCGCGTTGTCTGGCTCGTCGCAAACGGCTGGGTCAGGCCAGAAGAGGTCCTCGGCGTCACCTTCACCCGGAAGGCGGCAGGAGAGCTCGCCAGCCGCATCCGGGCCAAGCTGGCCACCCTGCAGCGGATCGCCGTCGCGGACCCCGGGCGCCACGGCTTCCCGGACTGGCTGGCCGGCTCGGATGAGCTCGAGCCCAAGGTATCCACCTACCACTCCTACGCGAGCGGCATCGTTTCGGACTACGGACTGCGCCTGGGCATCGAGCGCGACGTGGTGCTCCTGGGCGGCGCCCAGGCCTGGCAGCTGGCCAGCGAGGTCGTGGAAGGCTACGACGGCCCCTACGAGCACTTCACCGCGGCAAAGTCCACCCTGGTCAACGCCATGGTGCAGCTGGCGGGCGAATGTGCGGAGCACCTGCGCGAGCCCGCCGAGGTGCAGGCGTGGCTCACGGACCGTGCCGCGGAGTTCGGCCAGTTGCCGTACCAGGCCGGCGCCAAGAAGAACCCCACGCAGGCTGCTTCCGAGCTGAACGCCATGCTGCTGACGCGTGCCAGCGTGGCGGACATGGTCGGCCGTTACCAAGCGGCAAAGCGCGAACGGGGAGTGCTCGATTTCGGTGACCTCGTGGCGCTGGCGGCAAGGATTGCCCGGGACGTGCCCGTGGCCGCCGCCACCGAACGGTCCCGCTACAAAGTGGTGCTGCTGGACGAATTCCAGGACACCTCGCACGCCCAGCTCGTGCTGTTCTCCCGGCTCTTCGGTGAGGGCCACGCAGTCACCGCGGTGGGGGACCCCAACCAGTCGATCTACGGTTTCCGCGGCGCATCGGCGGGCCAGCTGTTCCACTTCGTCCAGGAATTCCCGGCGAGGACCGACGACGGCGGCCACCCGGCGTCGTTCGCTCCGGCACCGGTGTCCTACCTGACCACGGCGTGGCGGAACGGCCGCAACATCCTGGGCGCTGCCAACCTCATTTCCGCACCCTTGAACAAGGCGGCAGGCTCCGGTGGGCCGGCAGGTGAACGGGCACAGGGGAGCGCCGTCTCGGTCCCGTCGCTCAAGCCAAGCCCGGCAGCCGTCGAAGGCAACGTCATCCTCGGGCGCTTCGCCACGGACGAGGACGAGGCGGCGGCGGTCGCCCGCGATGTGCTGCGCTACCGCCGCACGATTTTCGAAACGGACCAGGCCGGGGACGCCGTCCTGCCCAGCATGGCCGTACTGTGCCGCCGCCGGGCACAGATGGAGGTCCTGCGGCGTGAATTCGAAGTGCAGGGAATTCCCTACGAAATCGTCGGACTGGGCGGGCTCCTGGACACTCCCGAGATTGTGGACCTCGTGTCCACACTGAGGGTGCTCGCCGACCCCGGGCGCTCGGACGCCCTGATGCGTTTGCTTGCAGGTGCGCGGTGGCGGATCGGCACTGCCGACCTCATGGCCTTCCACGACTGGTCACGCTTCCTCGCCCGGCGCCGCGCGCAGGGCAGTTCCGGTCCGGAGGCCATGATGGCGGACCTGGCCGCGGACGAGGACGCCGGCGACGTCGTCGTCGAAAGCGATATCACCGATGCCGCGAGCCTCGTGGAAGCCCTGGACTTCCTGCCCCGCCCGGGGTGGACCTCGGCCCACGGCCGGTCATTGAGCGCCGTCGCGCAGGGGCGCCTGGAAAGGTTGTCGACGGAGCTCAGAGGCTTGCGCAGCTTCCTTGGGGACGACCTCACCACCCTGCTGGGCGAGGTGGAACGAGCCATGCTGCTTGACGTCGAAGTGGCCGCCAAGCCCGGAGTCAGCATCCACCAGGCCCGCCGGAACCTCGACGCTTTCCAGGATGCCGCCGCTGGCTTCCTGCAGACCTCGCACAGGGTGGACCTGCTGGCCTTCCTTTCCTGGCTGGAGGCCGCCGCGTCCGAGGAAGGCGGGCTGGACGCCGCCGCCACCGAAGTCAACCACGAGGCCGTGCAACTGCTCACGGTCCACGCCTCCAAGGGTCTCGAATGGGACGTGGTCTTCGTGCCGGGCCTCAACGCAGGCTCCTTTCCCAGCAACAGGGACTCACGTTGGAGCAGCGGAGCGGCGGCGCTTCCGTGGCCTCTCCGCGGTGACCGCGCCGACCTCCCGCAATGGGATCTGGACCAGCCTGACCAGAAAGGCTGGCTGGACGCAGAGAAGGAGTTCAAGGCCGAGGTCCAGCACCACGGGGAGGCCGAAGAACGGCGCCTGGCCTACGTCGCGTACACCCGGGCCAAATTCGTGCTGTGGGTGTCGAGCGCGGCCTGGAACGGATCGCGGTCCGGAATTGCCGGGATCTCGCCCTTCCTCGCCGAACTCGCCCCCTTGGCGGAGCCTGCGGAGGCTGCCGGTCCCGCAATACCCGACGCCGGAACCCCCGCAGGAATCCATCCCGCCTCCCTGCGCGAAGACGAACTGCCCGCGGAAAGCCCGCTGACCGTGGCCGCCGAACTGGCGGTGTTCCCCTACGACCCGCTCGAAGGTCCCTGCGACCCGCGGACCGGGGAACGGCTGCGCAACGTGCCCGGCCGCCGCGCCGCCATGGATGCAGCGGCGGACCGCGTCAGGCAGGTCATCGAGGCGCTGCGCCCGGGCGACGCCTTGTACCTGCCGGAGGCGCCCGCCGGCTCGGACGCCTCCCGGCCGGCCGACCACTCCGGGGACGGGGCGGTTGCGCCGCGCAGGGCGCTCCGCGGTGCGGCCGCCGGGTGGGCGGAGGAGGCCGACCTCCTCCTGAAGCGCTCACGCCAGCGGAAACCTGTCCAGGACATCCACCTGCCGGGCCATATTTCGGCGTCGATGTTCGTGGAACTGGGTGACGATCCCGACGCGGTGCTCGCCCAGCTGAGGCGTCCGGTGCCCCGCGAACCCGGCGTCGCGGCCCGCAAGGGAACCGCGTTCCATTCCTGGGTCGAGGAATACTTCGGGACCACGGGCATGCTGGACTTCGGCGAGGAAGCGGGCGCCGATGCCCACATCGACGCCGCCTACGGCCTCGACGACATGGTGGACACTTTCAAGAACTCCGAATGGGCCCACCGGGCACCGGCCTTTGTCGAAGTGCCGGTGGAAACCAGCATCGCCGGGGTGGTGGTCCGCGGCCGGATCGACGCCGTGTTCCGCAACGCCGACGGCAGCTGGGAACTGGTGGACTGGAAGACCGGCAGGCGCCCCTCAGGCGGCCGCCTCGCCAGCCGCTCCGTGCAATTGGCGGTGTACCGCCTTGCCTGGGCGCGCCTGAAGGGCGTGCCCTTGGACTCGGTCAGCGCGGCCTTCTACTACGTCCCGGACGACGCAGTGGTCCGCCCGCACGACCTCGGCTCCGAAGCCGAACTTGAGGCGATCATCGCGGAGGCCCTTTCCCGGCCGGGGGAGTGAGGCCGCCGGGCTGTCCGCAGGGGCTCCGGGCTCCTGGCTAACGCTTGTCTGCGTCCTGGAGCCCGGCCTTGCCAGCCTCGGAAGGCTTGCCCTCGGAGGGCGTGCCCTCGGAAGGCGTGCCTGCGCCGGCAGGCTTGCCACCCGTGGAGCTTTCTTCGGCGAAGCCTGCGAAGGTGGAACTGTTACCGGAACCACCGGACTGTCCGTCCGACTCCGCGGACGCGCTCTCTTCCAGGGCATCCGAGGGGGCCGGCGGGACGATCCGGAGGGCCGCCGTCGAGGTTTCAGAGGCTTCCGGCGCACCGCCGGCGGGAATGGTTTCGCCGGCATCCTCGCCGGTGCCCGGGATAGGAACGACGCTGACGGCGGGGGTGGGCACGGCGCTCACGCTGACTGCCGGTGTCGTGCTGACAACCGGGTGGGCAGGAGCAGACGCCGGGCTGCCCGCAGCTCCGCCGCCCGCAGTTCCACCGCCTGCGGCCGGAGCGCCGGCAGGCGGAGTAGTACCGACAGACGGGGCACCCGCCGCTGCAGTTGCGGCTTCGGCGGCGGCAGCTTCGGCGTCGGCCGCGTCCTGGACGCCGATGTCGTCCGCCAGCGACTTCAGCATCGCCTCGGCCTCGGCGGTCATTTCGGCGTGGCCCGCGGCGAGGGCCTTCACCAGGTACTGGGCCAGGGCGAACTCGGCGAGAAGCGCCGCGCGGCGCAGCAGATGGCTGTCGGCCTTGTCCCGGCGGGCCTCGGTGTAATGCCGCAGCACCGCTCCGACGAAGGACCGCTCATTGGATGCAACCAGCCACGCGAAATCGTCCGCGGGGTCGCCGATGCGCAGGTCGGTCCAGCCGGTCAGGGCGGTCACGCGGTCGCCCTCCACCAGCAGATTGTCTTCGTGCAGGTCACCGTGGACAACGCAGGGGTTGAAGCGCCACAAGGCCACGTCTTCCAGCGCATGCTCCCAGCGGCGGAGGAGGATGGTGGGGATCTTGCCCGTGGTCGCCGCCTGGTCGAGCTCATTGAGCTTGCGCTGGCGGAATTCGTTGGCCGTGTAGCTGGGCAGGTCTGCGTTGTTGACCAGGGACTGCGGCATGTCATGGACGGCAGCCAGCGCGACGCCGATCTCCTTGGCCAGGGCGTCGCTGCAGCCCGAGAGTTCCTCGATGCTGCGGGTCGAGCCTGCCAGGTGCGTGTAGACGAAGGTGCTCAAGGTGCCTTGCCTTACGGTGCCCGCCACGCTGGGGAGCAGGAAGGGGAGTTCCGCACGGATGGCCGGGGTGAAAGTCCGCAGCACCATGAATTCGGTCTCCAGCCGGGTGCTGGCCTCGGCGTGCCTCGGTGAGCGAACCCGCCAGCGTTTGCCATCGGAGTCGAGCAGGAGCGCCGAGTCGAAATCGGCGGCGTCGTCCGGGGCGGAAGCAGTGGCTGTCGGCGCCAGGCCGGGCACTGCCGCTGTTGCAATTGCGGCCAGTTCGAGCGGTGTTCTTCTCACATCTCCCACGGTAGAGTCACGGGCGCCTCTCGGGGCGATGCCCCGCGGCGAGTCTCCAGATCAACCCTGAAAAGCTGCGCCGGAAGGGCGCCGCCAGTACCGAGGCGCCCTGAACAGGGCAAATGTTATTTGTCGGTGCGAGTCAGTACGGTAGGTACATGAGTTTTACCGAGTTCCGGGCGCCGGCGAACCACCTGACGGACACCCTTCTCCCAGTCCGTCCCGCCATGGTGGACCGCGGGTCAGCTGAACGGATCAAGCCCGGCGTGGTCGAGGAACTCATCGCCTCCGGAACCGCGAAGGCCATGGTCCTCGTTGAGCGGCAGGCACTGGTCGACGGAGATACGCTCTGGTTGGGCGACGCCGGGCCCCTGTTCACCGCGCTCCAAGAAGCATCCAGGGCGCCGGTCGCTGCGATCTACCTGGGCAGGACGCTCGCCGACGCGGCCCACCCGCGCGACACCCCGGTGCTGCTTTTCGTTCCGGCCGTGTCCCCTGAACCGGGCACCCTGGGCGTCCCCGCAAGCGCCGCCTGGGTGGGTTTCCGGGAAGTTGCCGCCCGCCTCGACGCCACCGAAACGGCCCTCTTCATCCAGGCCAGCGCCATCGCCAACTGGCATGCCACCCACACGCACTGCCCGCAGTGCGGCACCCCCACCGACGTCGAAGCCGGCGGTTGGGTGCGGCGCTGCCCCAAGGACAACTCCGAACACTACCCGCGCACGGACCCGGCCATCATCGTCACCGTGGTCGGTCCTGACGGCCGGGTGCTTCTGGGCGGCGGCGGACCCGCCGGGTCGATCAACCACTCAACCCTGGCCGGCTTCGTGGAGCCCGGGGAATCGCTGGAGCAGGCAGTGGTCCGGGAAATCGGCGAGGAAGTCGGCGTCCGGGTCAGCAGCTGCCAGTACCTGGGCTCCCAGGCCTGGCCGTTCCCCGCGTCCCTGATGCTCGGGTTTACGGCCTTCACTGAGGACGCGGAAGCCAGGCCCGACGGCGTCGAGGTCACCCGTGCGCGCTGGTTCACCCGCGAGGAACTGCAGGCAGCCGTCCTCTCCGGGGAGATCACTATTCCGTCCCGGCTGTCGATCGCGCGTTCCCTCATCGAGCACTGGTACGGCGGCACCATCGAGGACCTCCAGAAGTGACCTCCGCCCTACCCGTCCTTGGCGGTTCGCTCGAGGACCGCATCCTGGGCGGCCTCGACGCCGAACAACGCGAGGTTGCCAGCACCCTGGCCGGACCCCTGTGCGTTCTGGCCGGCGCCGGCACGGGAAAAACCCGTGCCATCACCCACCGCATCGCGTACGGAGTGCACTCGGGCGTGTACAGCCCGCAGCGCCTGCTCGCAGTGACCTTCACCGCCCGGGCAGCCGCCGAGATGCGCAGCCGGCTCCGCGACCTGGGCGCCGGCAACGTCCAGGCCCGCACCTTCCACGCCGCTGCGCTGCGCCAGCTGCAGTTCTTCTGGCCGCAGGCGATCGGCGGCACCCTGCCAAACCTCCTGGACCACAAGGCCACCATGATCGCCGAGGCCGCGCGCCGGCTGCGGCTGAGCACCGACCGCGCCTCGATCCGTGACCTCGCCGCGGAAATCGAATGGGCCAAGGTCTCGATGCTGACCCCGGCCAACTACTTGGAGAACGCCCAGGGCCGCGGCACGCCCGGCGGTTTCGACCTGACCGCCGTGGCCCGGGTGTTCCAGTCCTACGAGGACGTCAAGACGGACCGCAACGTCATCGACTTCGAGGACGTCCTCCTGATCACGGTCGGCATCCTCCAGGAAGACCCGAAGGTGGCCGCCACGGTCCGGGAACAGTACCGGCACTTCGTGGTGGACGAGTACCAGGACGTTTCACCGCTGCAGCAGCGCCTCCTGGAGCTGTGGCTCGGCGACCGCAACGAACTCTGCGTGGTGGGCGACGCCAGCCAGACCATCTACTCCTTCACCGGCGCATCGCCCAAGCACCTCCTGGGCTTCAAGAAGCAGTTCCCGGAGGCCACCGTCGTCAAGCTCGTCCGGGACTACCGCTCCACCCCGCAGGTGGTGAAACTCGCCAACGAGTTGCTGGGCTCCCGCCGCAGCGGCGGCCCGGCCGCCGATGCCGCTTGGGCGAAGCCCCTGCAGCTCGTGGCCCAGCGCCCCGGCGGCCCCGAACCCCGGTTCATGGAATGCCCGGACGACGAAGCCGAAGCCGCCGTGGTTGCCGGCCGGATCCGCGAACTGCTCGACGCCGGCGTGCAGGCGAGCCAGATCGCCGTCCTTTTCCGCACCAACGGACAGTCGGAAGCCTACGAACAGGCGCTCGCCTCCGCCGGTATCGGCTACCAGCTCCGCGGCGGGGAACGCTTCTTCGCCCGCAAGGAAGTGCGCGACGCCATCCTGCAACTGCGAGCCGCGACCCGCGCCGCCGCGGAAACCGCCGGCGAACCGCTCGGCCAGCTGGTCCGGGACATTGTGGCCTCGCTCGGCTACTCCGATTCGGCTCCGCACGGCGGCGGCGCGTTGCGGGAACGCTGGGAATCCCTGGCCGCCCTGGTGGCCCTCGCCGACGAACTTGTAGCCAACCGCGGGCCGGAATTCGGCCTGGCCGAGTTCGTCAACGAACTGCAGGAACGCTCCGTGGCCCAGCATGCCCCCACGGTGCAGGGGGTCACCCTGGCCTCCCTGCACGCGGCCAAGGGCCTGGAATGGGACGCGGTGTTCCTGGTGGGACTGAGCGAAGGGCTCATGCCCATCTCCTTCGCCGACACACCGGAAGCCGTGGACGAAGAACGGCGCCTCCTCTACGTCGGCATCACCCGTGCACGCGAACACCTCAGCCTGTCCTGGTCCACGGCCCGAACCCCCGGCGGCCGGGCCAACCGCAAACCGTCCCGCTTCCTTGACGGGCTCCGCCCCGATTCTGTCGGCACGGCGAGTGCCCGCAGCCGCGCGGTGCCGCGGCGCAAGGCCGCCGCCCCGGCGTCCTGCCGGGTATGCGGCAGCATGCTCGCCACCGGCGCCGAACGCAAGATCGGGCGCTGCCGCCAGTGCCCGCCCAGCTACGAGGAACAGACCTTCGAGGCGCTCCGGCAGTGGCGCAAGGACGAGGCCAGCTCGGCCGAGGTCCCCGCGTTCGTTGTTTTCACCGATGCCACCCTGACCGCCATCGCCGAGGCCCGCCCCGCAAGCCTCGAGGAACTGGCCACGTTGGCCGGGGTCGGCCCGTCGAAACTCGAAAAGTACGGCGAAGCTGTTCTTGCGGTGCTGGCCGAAAACGGGCACGGCGATGGGTGACCATGCCGTCCCTTCGACCGCGTACGAACTGGCCGCCGGCGAGCTGACCACGCACGACGGCGCCCCGGTCATCGTGCGCCGCTCCGCCCGGCGTCGCCGCACAGTGGCGGCCTTCTGGGAGGACGGGAACGCCGTCGTCGCCATCCCGTCCTCGTTCACACGGGCGCAGGAGCGTGAATGGGTGCAACGGATGCTGGACAAGCTCCGGCGCCAGGGGGAGCGCCGCGCTCAGGGCACCGGCCGCCGTCGGCCGTCAGGGGATGCCGAACTGGCCGCCCACGCGGCAGTGCTTTCAGGCAAGTACCTGGGCGGACGTGCGGTCCCGACGTCGGTCCGCTGGGTCGGCAACCAGAACTCCCGTTGGGGTTCGGCCACCCCGGCCGAAGGCAGCATCCGGCTCTCGGACAAGCTGAGGCCCATGCCGCAATGGGTCATTGACTACGTGCTGCTGCACGAACTGGCGCACTTGCTGGTGGCCGGGCACAACGCCGCGTTCTGGCGGCTGTTGGAGGCCTACCCGGAAACGGAACGGGCGAAGGCTTTCCTTGAAGGAGTAGCCTTCGCCACGTCGCGCGGTCTGGGAAGGGAACCGGCGGGTCCCGACGGGGAACCCGGCGGCTGCTAGGCCTTGGTCTCGCCGGAGCCGTTGCCGCCGTCCTGGTCATCTCCGTCCTGGTCATCTCCGTCCGGGGCGCCGCCCTCTGAAGCGTCGCCCGGAGCGGGATCTTCACCCGGGCCATCAGAAGCCGCGGGGGAGTCATAGCCTCCGTTGAGCAGCTTCTGCAAGGCGTCGTCCACCTCGCTGTCGCTGGCCTCGGCGAGGCGCCGGCGTTCCGAGAAACCCTTCGGGTCGTCCAGGTCCTCGGCCGTCGGCAGGAGGTCCGGGTGGTGCCAGATGGCATCGCGGCCCGCGATTCCGCGCTCTTCCTTCAGCTGCGCCCACAGGGCGGCCGCCTCACGGAGCCGTCGCGGCCGCAGTTCCAAGCCGACCAGCGAGGAGAAGGCGTGCTCGGCCGGCCCGCCGGTGGCGCGGCGGCGACGGACGGTCTCGCGCAGGGCTGCGGCCGAGGGCAGCAGCTTCTCCGTTGCGGCGGCGGTCAGTTCGTCCACCCAGCCTTCGACCAGTGCCAAGGCCGTTTCCAGTTTCTCCAGGGCGGCGGACTGCGCAGGGGTGCGCTCCGGGGTGAACACGCCCTGGGACAGCGCTTCCTGGATGCCTTCGGGGTTGCTGGGGTCGAGGTCGCGGGCCAGGTCTTCGATCCGGCTCATGTCGATGTGGATGCCCCGGGCGTACGCTTCGATGGCTCCGAGCAGGTGGCCGCGCAGCCACGGCACCTGGACGAACAGGCGGGCGTGCGCCGCCTCGCGGACTGCGAGGTAGAGGCGGATGTCGTTCTCGGGGACACTGAGCCCTTCGCCGAACTTGGCGACGTTGCCTGGAAGGAGCGCCATCTCCAGGTCGGCGAGGGGGACGCCGATGTCGGTGGAGCTGACGACCTCCGCGGAGAGGGCGCCGATGGCCTGGCCCAGCTGCATGCCGAAGATCGCGCCGCCCATGTTCTGCAGCATCGACGAGGCGCCGCCCAACATGGACTTCATCTCTTCGGGCATCTGCTGCGTCAGCGCATCGGACAGGGCATTGGCGATGCTGTTCGCCACCGGCTCGGTGAGGCGCTTCCAGGTACCGAGGGTTGCCTCCACCCATTCGGCCCGCGACCAGGCGCGGCCGATCAGCCCGGTGGCTTCAAGGTCGGTGACCGGATCGAGCCAGAGCTCCGCCAGCCGGAGCGCCTCATCGATCGCGCGGCTCTGCGCCGAGGTCACGGAAGGATCGCTGCCGGCCGCGGCCACCCGGCGCGCGTTTTCGTGGGCCAGCTGCCAGTTGACCGGGCCTTCGGAGCTCGAGCTCATCATGGCCTGGACCTGGGAGAACATCTGCTGGAGGAGGGCAGGATCGTTGGGCAGTCCCGCCGCTTTGGCCAGCTCCGCGGGGTCGATGTTGCCCATGCCCTGTCCGCCCATCAGGTTCTTCAGCATTTCCGCCAAAGGATCCTGGGGTGCATCGTCCCCGTTTGAGGGGGTGTTGGGGTTGGAAGTCATGGTGCCGCCGATCGTCGCTGCTGACTGGTGATCATCTTCAAGTTACCGCGCAGCGACGGGGCTGTCTGCCTCGCGGCGGGCCCGTTCGCTCTAGGCAAAGCAGCATCCGGAGGGCACGGCGTCGTAGGGTGGGACGTTGAGAAGGGTGCCGGAAGCGAAGCGCCCGGCGACACGACATTTCGCACCCCCGGGGTGCGCGCGGAGAGGCCATTTCATTGAACACATCGCCGAACCCCTGGGACGGCCGGGGTACCGGAAGCTTCGACGACGGCGGGCAGCAGTTCCGGGCGCCGGCACCTTTTGAGGGCCCTGATTCCGGCGGCCCGGAGTCCGGGGGGACGGATCAGTCCCGCCAGCGCGGCGGCCGGTACACGGCGATGCTCATCTCGGGGGCGCTCGCGATCCTCCTGGGCGTCGCCGCCGTCGCGCTGCCGGTTCCGTATGTCGTGGAGTCTCCCGGTCCCACTTTCAACACGCTGGGCAAGGACGGCGGAAAGCCCGTGATTTCCATCAGCGGGCACGAAAGCTTCCCCGCCAAAGGCAACCTCGACCTGACCACGGTCTACATCAGCGGCGGCCCGAACGGTCCGGTCAGCCTGGTGGAGGCCTTCCAGGCGTGGCTGGACGGTTCCAAGGCCGTCTACCCGGAGGAACTGATCTACCCCAAAGGAATCAGCAGGGAGGAATCCGAGCAGGAAAGCGCCCAGGCCATGACCTCCTCGCAGGAGAACGCGGTGGCCGCCGCCCTGAAGGAACTGGACATTCCCTTCGGGCAGAAGCTCGAAGTCGCCGGGCTGAGCAGCAATTCCGCGTCTGAAGGGAAGCTCCGCGAGGGCGATACCTTCACTTCCATCAACGGCAAGGCGGTGACCTCCCTCGCCGTCATCCAGAGCGAACTGGCCGCCACCGCGGGGGCGCCCGCCGCCGTCGTCGTCGAACGCCAGGGCAAGGCCGTCGCGGTCAGCATCACACCGAACAAGGGCGACAACGACCGCTGGCTGCTGGGCGTGGCGCTGCAGTACAAGTTCACCTTCCCGTTCCAGGTGAAGATTTCCCTTGAGGACGTGGGCGGGCCGAGCGCGGGAATGATGTTTGCCCTGGGGATCATCGATACCGCCACCCCCGGGGACCTCACCGGCGGGAAGCACATTGCCGGAACCGGGACCATTTCCCCTGACGGCACGGTGGGGCCGATCGGCGGAATCGCACAAAAGATGCACGGCGCCCGGGACAAGGGGGCCAGCCTCTTCCTGGCTCCGGCAGCCAACTGCGACGACGTGGTGGGCCATGTTCCCGACGGCCTGCAGGTGGTCAAAGTGGAGACCCTCGGCGACGCCGAAGCGGCCGTGAAACGGCTCGCCGCGGGGCAGGACACCTCCGGACTTCCGGCGTGCACTAAGAACTAGACTGGCGAAGGAACTTAGCTCCGCCGCCACTCGTGGCATATTTGACGGCCTCGGACCGCTCTCAGCATGGCTGGACTGTGTTGTGTGGGACGGGCCGCCTAACACTCGCACTGACCCGTAAATCTGACATCGAGCTATGAGGTACCTGGTTTGTCCCGTCCTGCAAGCACCCGCCCGCCCGGAAGACCGCCGCTGAGACGGGGTGCCCTGACTCCCACGTTGATCGTCGTGGCGCTCGCAGTCGTGGCCTTCGTGTTCTTCTCCAATGTCTGGACCGACGTCCTGTGGTACCAGCAGCTTGGCTTCTTCGAGGTCTACGTCCGAGAGAACCTTGCCCGCATCCTGACGTTTGTCGCCGGCTTCATCATTATGTTCGCCGCCGTCTACGCTTCGATCCGCCTGGCGTACCGCTCCCGTCCGGTCTACGCGCCGGATTCAGACGTTCGGGACAACCTCAGCCGTTACCAGGTGCAGCTCGAGCCGGTCCGTCGGGTGGTCATGATCGGTTTGCCGATTCTCTTCGGTCTTTTCGCCGGCAGTGCCGCCGCGAGCCAGTGGCAGAAAGTGCTGCTGTTCTTCAACCAGGAGCAGTTCGGCCAGCAGGACCCGCAGTTCGGCCTGGACATCAGCTTCTACCTGATGAGCCTTCCGTTCCTTGGTTTCGTGACCGGTTTCCTGATCAGCGTGGTGGTGGTGGCCGGCATCGCCGGGATCCTCACCCACTACCTGTACGGCAGCATCCGGCTCATGGAACGCGGAGTCTTCACCAGCCGTGCCGCGCAGATCCACCTCGCGGTCAGCGGCGCCCTGTTCCTGATCCTGCTGGGCGCGAACTTCTGGCTCGACGTCTACGGCACCGTGCAGAACAACGGCGGCCGCTGGGCGGGTGCGCTCTACACGGACGTCACCGCCGTCGTGCCCACCAAGTCCATCCTCGCGGTTGCCGCGGGCCTGGTGGCCATCCTGTTCATCGTCGCCGCAGTCGTCGGCCGCTGGCGCCTGCCGGTGATCGGCACGGCGATGCTGATCATCACCTCGATCCTGGCCGGCGGGGTGTACCCGTGGGTCATCCAGCAATTCCAGGTGCGGCCCTCCGAGCAGACCCTGGAGAACAAATACATCCAGCGGAACATCTCGATGACCCGTGCCGCCTACGGCTTGGACAAGGTGGATGTCCAGCCGTACAAGGCCACCACAACCGCAAGCACCGGCGCCCTTGCGAAGGACGCCCAGACGGCGGCGAACATCCGCCTGCTCGACCCGAACCTGGTGTCTTCGGCGTTCGGGCAGCTGGAGCAGTACCGTCCGTACTACCAGTTCCCCAAGTCGCTGAACGTTGACCGCTACACCGTGAACGGCAAGGTCCAGGACACCGTCATCGCGGTCCGTGAATTGAACGCCGACGGCATCAGCACCGGTCAGCAGACCTGGTACAACAAGCACATCGTGTACACCCACGGCTACGGCGTGGTGGCCGCGAAGGGCAACAAACTCACCGTGGACGGCAAGCCCGACTTCCTTCTATCGGGGATCCCCTCCAGCGGCGTCCTGGGCAATGATTCGAACTACCAGCCCCGGATCTACTTCGGCGAAAACACCGAGGACTATTCGGTGGTCGGCGCCCCGGACGGTTCTGCGCACCGGGAACAGGACCGGCCGGCCGGCAAGGACGGCTCCACCGACACCCAGTACACCTTCACGGGGAACGGTGGCCCGAACGTGGGCAACTGGTTCAACCGCATCCTGTACTCGATGAAGTTCCAGTCCTCGGACCTGCTGCTGTCCGACGGCGTGAACGAGAAGTCCCAGATCCTCTATGACCGCACCCCGCGCGAACGCGTGGAGAAGGTCGCTCCGTACCTGACGGTGGACGGCAACGCCTACCCGGCAGTGGTGGACGGGCGCGTGAAGTGGATCGTTGACGGCTACACCACCAGCCAGTACTTCCCGTACTCGCAGCAACAGCAGCTGCAGAACGTCACGGCCGACACGCAGACCAGCACAGGCCGCACGGCGGTGCTGCCCAACAGCACGGTCAACTACATCCGTAACTCGGTGAAGGCCACGGTGGACGCATACGACGGCTCCGTGACCCTGTACGCGTGGGACGACCAGGACCCCCTCCTGAAGACCTGGCAGAAGATCTTCCCGAGCACCATCAAGCCGTATTCGGAAATGTCCGGCCAGCTCATGAGCCACGTCCGGTACCCCGAGGACCTGTTCAAGGTCCAGCGCGAACTGCTGGGCCGCTACCACGTAACCAACCCGGACCGTTTCTACAACAACGTTGACGCCTGGAGCGTGCCGAACGATCCCACCGTGACCGGAACGGACGCCGTGAAGCAGCCGCCGTTCTACCTGTCCCTGCAGATGCCGGGCCAGACCAAGCCGGCCTTCCAGTTGACGTCCTCCTTTATCCCGCAGACGGTCAACGGCAACGCCCGCAATATCCTGTACGGTTTCCTGTCGGCTGACTCCGACGCGGGCAGCACGAAGGGCGTGAAGGCTGACAGCTACGGCCAGCTAAGGCTCCTGCAGTTGCCGACCGACACCCAGGTGCCAGGTCCCGGCCAGGCGCAGAACAAGTTCAACTCCGACCCGGACGTGTCAAAGGACCTGAACCTGCTGCGCCAGGGTGCTTCCGATGTGCTCAACGGCAACCTGCTGACACTGCCCGTGGGTGGCGGCTTGCTCTACGTGCAGCCGGTCTACGTGAAGTCCACAGGTGAAACCTCGTACCCGACGCTGCAGCGCGTACTGGTCGCCTTCGGCGACAAGGTGGGCTTCGCTCCCACGCTTGACGAGGCCCTGGACGACCTGTTCGGTGGCAATTCCGGCGCCCAGGCGGGCGACTCGGCCAACAACGGCCAGACGCCCACCACGCCAGGCAACCCGAACACCCCGTCCGGGGCGGAGGATGCCAAAGCGGATTTGAAGGCGGCCCTGGACGAAGCCAACAAGGCCATCCAGGACGGGCAGGATGCCCTGAAGAAGGGCGACTTCGCGGCCTACGGCGCTCAGCAGAGCAAGCTTGCCGCGGCCCTGAAGAAGGCGCTCGACGCCGAAGCCAGGCTTGGCGTGACACCGTCACCGACGACGTCCCCGACGCCGTCGCCGTCGGGCACGGCGACGCCGACCCCGACGCAGAGCGGCTAGGGTCAGGAACGGAATCCTTGAGGGAGCCGGTTTCCGCCAGTGATGGCGGGGGCCGGCTCCCGTCGTTTCATGACGGGAGCGATTCCGGAGCCGGAGGAGACGGACGTCACGTCGCCTCGATTTGGCCTCGCATTCATCGGGCGGTAATGTAGTTCGTGCGACGCGGGGTGGAGCAGTTCGGTAGCTCGCTGGGCTCATAACCCAGAGGTCACAGGTTCAAATCCTGTCCCCGCAACTGGAAAAAAGATCCGGATCAGTGAAAACTGGTCCGGATCTTTTGCTTTCCCTTGAGTGCCCCGGGACCTTCGAGAGTGTTTTCGGGAGCACCCGTGTTTTCGGGAGCACTCCGGCCGCCACGGAGCCGGTGGTCAGGAGCCCGCCGAAAGTAGGGTAGAGTAGAGACCGCGACGCGGGGTGGAGCAGTTCGGTAGCTCGCTGGGCTCATAACCCAGAGGTCACAGGTTCAAATCCTGTCCCCGCAACTGGAAGAAGATCCGGATCAGTGAAAACTGGTCCGGATCTTTTGTTTTCTGCCCCATGGAGAATAGTTGGATTTCCTAGTATTCTCGGTTTTGGGCGACCGGACGGCAGGGAAAGCCAGCAGGAACGGGCACCCGAGGGCCGCATCCGAAGACTGGCGTAACAGGCGTTGGCTGCGGCAGGCGAAAGCCTGTTAGCTTGATGCGTCCATGATTGCCAAAGTTCCCCGAGAGGTGTCTGCGAAGATGTCCGCCCCCACGAAGAAGCCGTCAGCACAGCAAAGCAAATGGCTCCGGCCCGTCCTGGCCGTCGCCGGCGCCCTGCTGCTGCTTCTCATCCTCGTGCTGCTCGCCAAATGGTTCACGGGCAGCACCGCCGGACAGTCCTTCCTCCACGACTACCCGGGCCGCTCCGAACTCCCCGCCGGCGCTCCGGTGGGAATTCCCGCATGGCTGGGCTGGCAGCACTTCCTTAATGTCTTCTTCCTGGTGCTCATCGTGCGCTCAGGCTGGCAGGTCCGCACCGCCAAGCGGCCCCCGGCATACTGGACCCGTAACAACAAAGGCTTCATCCGCACCAGGAATGCCCCGACAAAGATGAGCCTGGACCTCTGGTTCCACCTCACGCTGGATGCCCTCTGGGTCCTCAACGGCCTCATCTTCATCATCCTGCTCTTCGCCACCGGCCAGTGGACGCGGATCGTACCCACCAGCTGGGACGTCTTCCCGAACGCAGTCTCCGCCGGAATCCAGTACCTCTCCCTCAACTGGCCGGTCGAGAACGGCTGGGTCAACTACAACGCCCTCCAGTTGCTCACCTACTTCGTCACAGTCTTCATCGCAGCGCCGCTGGCCATCCTCACCGGCCTGCGTACCTCGTCGGCCTGGCCCAAGAAGGCCGCCGTCAACAAGATCTACCCGATCGAAATCGCCCGCGCCGTCCACTTCCCGGTGATGATCTACTTCGTCGCTTTCACCCTCGTCCATGTCACCCTGGTCCTGGCAACCGGAGCGCTGCGCAACCTAAACCACATGTACGGCGGCAGCAGCGACGAGAACTGGATCGGTTTCGGGATCTTCGCCGCGTCCCTCGCCGTGATCGTGGCCGCCTGGTTCCTTGCCAGGCCCTTGTTCCTTCGCCCCATCGCATCCTTGACGGGGAAGGTCAGCAAATAACCCTGGCAACTAGCCGGCCAACCCGGATAAGGAGTGCCCATGTTCGAGCTCAACGAGGAGCAGCAAGCGGTCGTCGAGATGGTGCGCGACTTCGCTGCAACAGCCATCGCCCCGCATGCGGCCGAATGGGACGAACATAAACACTTCCCCGTGGACGTCCTGAAGGAGGCGGGCGGACTCGGGATGGGCGGCATCTACGTCAGCGAAGAATTCGGCGGTTCCGGGCTTGGCAGGATGGACGCGGTCCTGATTTTCGAAGAGCTCTCCAAGGCCGACCCGAGCATCGCGGCCTACATTTCCATCCACAACATGGTGGCGTGGATGATCGATGCCTTCGGCAACGAGGAGCAGCGCGCCAGATGGGTGCCGCAGTTGGCTTCCATGGAAGTCCTGGGCAGCTACTGCCTGACAGAGCCCGGTGCAGGCTCGGACGCCGCCGCGCTCACCACCAAAGCAGTGCGCGACGGCGACGATTACCTTTTGACGGGCACCAAACAGTTCATTTCGGGGGCCGGGGCCGCCGGGGTGTACGTGGTCATGGCCCGCACCTCAGATTCGGGCAGCCATGGGATCACCGCGTTCGTGGTGCCCGGCGAGGCGCAGGGGCTCTCTTTCGGGCCGAACGAGAAGAAGATGGGCTGGAATGCCCAGCCCACCCGCCAGGTGATTTTCGACGGCGTCCGCGTGCCTGCCGCCGACCGGCTGGGGGAGGAGGGCAGCGGCTTCGCCATCGCCATGAAGGGCCTGAACGGAGGTCGGCTCAATATCGGGGCCTGCTCCCTGGGCGGCGGCCAGGCGGCCATGGAAAAGTCCATCGCCTACCTGAGCGGACGATCGGCGTTCGGCGGTCCCCTCATCAAGCAGCAGGCCCTGCTGTTCGACATTGCGGACATGGACACGGAACTCGAAACCGCCAGGACTCTGCTGCTGCGGGCCGCCGACGCCTTGGAACGGGGCGCCCCGGACACCGTACGGCTGTGCGCCATGGCCAAGCGCGTCGCCACCGACGCCGGCTTCAACGTGGCAAACAAGGCCGTGCAGCTCCACGGCGGCTACGGCTACCTCTCCGAATACGGGCTGGAGAAGATCCTCAGGGACCTCCGGGTGCACCAGATCCTCGAAGGCAGCAACGAGATCATGAAGCTGATCGTCGGGCGGCTGGCGGTCGAAGCTAAACGCAGCTGAACCGGGCAAAGCAAAGAGCCCTGTGCCCGTCCTTCCGGACCGGGCACAGGGCTCTCGCTGATGTTGCGGTTTACAGCTTGTCGAAGTCGGCTTCGTTGATGGCTGGGGTGGCCGGGGCGGCGGAGCCGCTGCCGATAGCCGCCGTCGAACCGCCGGACTTCAGCGCCGCAAGGCGGGCCTCGATCTCCGTCTGCTCGCCGAGGTCCTCAAGCTGGTTGAACTGGGCGTCCAGGCTGGACGCGGCGAGTTCCTGCTGGCCGAGTACCTTGGCCTCTTCGCGGCGGATCTTTTCTTCGAAGCGCCCCACTTCGCTGGTGGGATCCATGATGTCGATGCTCTTGAGGGCGTCGTGCACCTGGGACTGGGCCTGGGCGGTCTTGGCCCGGGCCACCAGCTCATTGCGCTTGGCGGTGAGCTGGTTGAGCTTGGTCTTCATCTGGTCCAGGCCGGACTTGAGCCGGTCCACCACCTCGGTCTGTGACGCAATGTTCGGTTCCGCGGTCCGGGCTTCGCTCTCGGCCGTCATCTGGCGCTGGATGGCAACCTTGGCCAGGTTGTCGAACTTCTCGGCGTCGGCGGCGTCGCCGGCCGCACGGTATTCATCGGCCTTGCGGGACGCGGCGAGGGCCTTGTTGCCCCAGTCCTGGGCGTTCTTGATGTCCTCGTTGTAGTCCGCCTGGAGCATCCGGAGGTTGCCGATGGTCTGCGCCACTGCGGACTCGGCCTCGGCGATGTTGTTCGTGTAGTCGCGGACCATCTGGTCCAGCATCTTCTGCGGGTCCTCAGCCTGGTCGAGCAAGGCATTGATGTTCGCCTTGGCGAGCTGGGCGATCCTGCCGAAAATGGACTGCTTAACCATGGTGTTGCCTTTCGTCCTGCTCAGTGGGTCCCACTGAATCCAGTGATCAGTTGTTGTACCGCTTCTACGTGGGGCATGGGCCCCGCCTAGTCTTGTGGGCCGGAAACCCGGCCTTGCGGGCTAGAAACTCCCGGAGTCCCCTCCACCGAAATCGCCGCCGCCGCCATCCCAGCCGCCGCCGTCACCTCCGCCACCGAAGAAACCGCCGCCCCCGCCGCCGTCGTTGTGGCCGCCTCCCCAACCGCCGCCGCCGCTGTTGAAGATGGAGTTGATGAGGATGCCGCCAAGGATTGCGCCGCCGAGGCCGCCGCCACCGCCGCCGCCGAACATGCCGCCGCCGTAGCCCTGGTTGGCGTAGCCGCCGAACTGTTCGACGTCGGACTGCGCTACCTGCGCGGCCTGTGCCGCCAGCGCGTGGGCCTGCTGCGCGTAGGCAAGCGCCGTGACGGGGTCGTTCCGCGAGATGGAGAGCGCGTAGTCAAGGTTCCGCTGCGCTTCGGCGAGGCGGGTCCGGGCTTCGGTACCCACGCCGCCGCGGCGGGCCGTGATGTAGTCGGAGGTCGCGCTGATTTGGGCCTGGGCCGCCATGATCGTCTGCTGCAGCGAGGCCTGCGCGCGGCGGGCCTGTTCCTGCTGGTCACGGATTCCGCCGAGGGCTTGGTCCAGCGCCTGGTGCGCTTTCTCCACCTTGTCCAGAGTCGCGATGGGGTCGATCCTTCCGGCCTGGATTTCGGCCTTCACCTGTGCCAGGGCAGACTCGACTCCGGCCATCGGTCCGGCCAGTTCAGGATGGGCTCCCGACTGGATCATGGCCTTGGCCTGCGCGAGGTCCTGGCTGGTGTCCACGACCGCCGATTCCAGGGCGGAGCGGGCCTCGTCGAGGCTGCCGGCCACCTTCGAGATTGCATCAAGGAGCACGTTGGTCTGGTGCAGCCCCTCTTCCGCGGCACGGACGGCGACGGCAGCGAGGCTGTTTTCACCCGCTGCGAGCTTTTCCCCTGCGGTCTTCTCGGCGTTGTGGACGAAGGAGATGCGCTCCTTGGCCTGCGTGATGTTGTCGGCGACCTGCGTGAGCGCACTGTCCGCGTACTTTGCGCGGAGTCCGTCGAGGGTTTGTTCGGCGCTGGCGATCTTCGCCTCGGCAGCCCGGACCCCTGTCCCGAGGGTGGCCAGGGCCTGCGGGGCGTACTTTTCCAGCTCCCGGAGCGAATCGAAGTCGGCCTTCTGCTCCCGGAGCGAGGCCAGGGCGGCCTCGGAGCGCCGGATGATCTCGCCCAGCCAGCTGCGCTGCTGCTCTTCGGTGTCCGGAATGTGGTCGTCTAGCTGCTGTTGCAACTTGAAGGACTCCGTCATGTGGGCCTTGGCTTCCTGCAAGGCGTTCGTGAAGTTCCCGACGGCGGCGTCCCCGTATTGTGCCTGGGCGAAGCCGAGTTCCTGCTCGCTTGACTTGATGGCGTCGTCCGCTTCGATCAGCAGGGAACCGCCCTTGCGGCGGAGGTCCTCGATGCTCATCGACGCCAGGGGATCGGGCTCTCCCTGCCCCGGAGCATATGCGGCGCCGGCACCCACGGCGCCCTGGCCCTTCTTCCGGCGATTGCGCAGGTAGAGGTAGGTACCGACGCCACCGGCAGCAACGACCCCCGCCCCGACGAGTACGGCAGCGCCGGAGCCACCGCTGGGGACGTTACCGCTGCCGCCGCCTGCAGCATCGCCGATCGCGGCTGCCGTATCAATGGCTGCCTGGGCGTAGTCCTTCTTGCCGCCTGCGAGGTTCGCGACGATTGCATTCTGGGTGATGTTGGAGGTCTTGGAGGCGATGGCACTGGCAGAATTCGGGGCGAAGTAATACTTGCCTTCGGTGGCGATCGCCAGGATGACGTCGGCCTTGCCCAGTCCCTTTTGGGTAGCTGTAGCCTGCCCCCACGCCTTGGGGTCGGTGGGATTGGTGAAGGAAGGAACGGTGACAACGTAGAGGTTGTACTTGTGGTCCTTTAGGAGCTTCTGGATGGCGTCCTGCACTTCACCTTTGCGGCTGCCGAGGACGTTCGCGTCGTCGACGATGTTTTGGCCGGAGGGGATCGTCACCGGGTCCTCAGCCCACGCGGATGCGGCCGGGAAAGCCAGCATTCCGGTCAGGCCAATGACGGCGAGAACTCGTTTCAACATTGACCGCATGCGCAACCCTTCAGCACGTCTGCGACTGGTCCAAGCCGGACCAATCGTCACAGAATGCAGCAGCGCCCCCACGCATGGTTTGTTTAGCCGCAGGTCGCTGTGGCAATTCCATTTTGATTCTATGGTGCACCCCAAAGGCCGTCCACGGCGCCGAATATGCCGCCAGCGAAACGCGGAGAAAAGCCGGAACTTCCAGCGTTGTAGGCACTTCTCGCGGCGCTTCGTGCGGGCCACCATGGAGGAAGCCGCGGCCTCGTCTCGCGTTCAGCAAGCTTTCAGCAAACATCCGATCTTGATCCAGCAAAAGCGGCCATAGTTAATTCCAGACGAGGAAGAAAGGAAGTCCCATGACGGAGAACCCAGCGCAGGGACCGGGAGCCGAGCGCGAGACCCCGGAGCGGACCAACGCCCAACAGAACAATGCCGACCAAGGCAACGGCGGTGCAGTGTCCGGTGGCGTGAACGGCCAGCCTGCAGGCACCTCTGCCGGAGGAGAGCAGCGTCCGGGAGAGCAGGCCACTACCCGGCTGCCCGCCTACCAGCCCGGCCAGCCCGGCCAGGCGTCCCAGCCCAACGAGTCCCGGTCCAACGAGTCCGTCCCGTCCGGCCACCCCTCCCAGCCCCACCCCGGCGCGGCTCCCCATGCAGGCCCTTCCTACCCGCAGCATGCTCCTTTCTACGGCACGGGCGGCGGCAACCACCCCGGCAGCGGCTACCCGACGCAGCACCTGCCCACCCAGCAGCACCCCACCCAGCAGTTCCCGCACCCGATGGTTGGCCCGGCGGGAGTGACGGGAAGCGCAGCGACGGCCACCAAGCGCAAGCCCGTTTTCGGCGTCGGGACCCTCGTCGCCAGCATCCTGGCCGCCGGGCTCATCGGCGGCGGCGTGGTGGCTGCGGGCAACCAGCTGCTCGACTCCCCGGCGCCCGCTTCAAGCAGCAGCGGCCAGGGCGGCGGCACCGTCATCGTCAACAACAAGGACGACGTCAACGCGATCACCGCCGCGGCCGCCAAGGCATCTCCAAGCGTCGTCACCATCAAGGCGTCCAGCGGCAGCGAAGGCGGCACCGGCTCGGGCATCATCCTCGACGACCAGGGCCACATCCTCACCAACACCCACGTGGTAACCCTCGACGGCGCCACCGCGAACGCCGCGATCGAAGTCCGCACGCATGATGGCCGGGTCCTGAAGGCAACAGTGGTCGGCACTGATCCCTTGTCAGACCTGGCGGTCATCAAGGTCTCGGATCCGTCCGGGCTCGTCCCGGCAACCCTCGGCGACTCCAGCAAGATCAACGTGGGGGACACCGCCGTCGCGATCGGCTCACCGCTGGGCCTCACCGGCACGGTGACGGACGGCATCGTCTCCACCTTGAACCGCACCATCAGCGTGGCGTCCTCGGCCGCGCCGAAGGAGTCGCCGGACAGCTCCCAGGGCAACGGCGAAGGCGGTTTCGAGTTCGCGCCTCCGGGTGAGAGCCCCAACCAGCGCAGCGCCGACCAGGGCTCCATTTCGATCAACGTCATCCAGACCGACGCCGCCATCAACCCCGGTAACTCCGGAGGTGCCCTGGTCAACAGCAAGGGTGAAGTGATCGGCGTGAACGTGGCCATCGCTTCGGCTGGCAGCGGCACCACGGATTCCTCCAGCGGCAACATCGGCGTGGGCTTCAGCATCCCGATCAACCACGCCAAGAGGGTCGCCGAGGAGATCATCAAGGACGGCAAAGCCAGTCACGGCCAGTTCGGCGTGAGCGTCCAGGCCAAGTCCGCCACCGGAAGCAGCTCCAGCTTCTCGGTGGGTGCAGAGGTCGCCAGCGTCACCAAGGGATCGGCTGCCGAAAAGGCCGGGGTCAAGGTGGGCGACGTGGTGGTGAAGTTCGCTGGGCAGGCCATCAGCGACCCCAACCAGCTGACCGCCGCGGTCCGCGAGCAGGCCGCTGGTGCCACGGTCAAGGCAACCATCCTGCGTAACGGCCAGGAACACGAAATCGACGTCACCCTGGACTCCGCCCCGCAGCAGTAAGGCGGAAAGCAGGACGCGAAGGCGGGCAGCACCAAACGGTGCCGCCCGCTTCGGCGTTCCCGTGCCGAAATAGGCGTTAACGCGGGCACGTCGTATTTCACCGCAATATGCTTAGCTAGGACGAAGCCCGCGAGCCGGGCGCCCATGGCCATGCGCCCAGCCGCTGGCCATCCTCAAGCAAGGAAGGCTGCCTCGAACACAGTGGAAGAGACATTGAAGATTGTTGTTCTGGTCAAGCACGTCCCTGACGCGCAGTTCGACCGACACCTCACGGGCCAGGGAAACACCGTGGACCGTGACGAAAGCATCCTCTCGGAGCTGGACGAGTACGCCCTCGAGGCCGCGTTGCAGCTGAGCGAAGCCCGCGGCGGCGCCAAGGCAGGCAACGAAGTCATCGCCTTGAGCATGGGCCCTGCCGGAGCCGTGAACTCCGTCAAGAAATCCCTCCAGATCGGCGCCAGCTCCGGCGTACACCTGAATGACGACGCCCTCGCCGGCTCCGACGCCGCGGCCACGTCCCTGGCGCTCGCCGCAGCGATCCGCTACCTCGGCCCTGTGGACCTGATCCTGACCGGCATGGCCTCCACTGACGGCGAAACGTCCCTGGTCCCGGCGCAGCTCGCCGAACGCCTCGGCGTGCCCCAGGTGACCTTCGCCTCCGCGCTGGAACTGAACGGCACCACCCTCACCGCCCAGCGCGACGGCGACGGCCGATCGGACACCGTGGAGGCCTCGCTGCCCGCACTCGTCTCCGTGACCGACCAGATCAATGAGCCCCGCTACCCGAACTTCAAGGGCATCCTGGCCGCCAAGAAGAAGAAGATCACCACCCTGGCCCTGTCCGACATCGGGGTCGACGCCGGACAGGTCGGCGCCGCCGGTTCCCTGACCGCCGTCGAGACTGCCGCTGCCCGCCCGCCGCGTACCGCCGGCACCATCATCACGGACGAAGGCGACGCCGGCATCAAGCTGGTTGACTTCCTGGCCGCCCAGAAGCTGCTCTAAGAGGACCTAAGACCCATGGCAAAAGCACTTGTTTTCATTGACAACCCGGGCGGCTCGCTGAAGAAGAGCAGCCGCGAACTGCTCACCATCGCCCGCTCGCTGGGCGAGAGCGCGGTGGCATTCAACGGCGAACTGCACGACGACGTCGCAGCGGCCATCGCTGCCCACGGCGCCACCGCGGTCTACCGCCCCTCGGCCGCCGACCTGGACGACTACCTGGTGGGCCCGAAGGCCGCCTACCTCGCGGCGGCCGTTGCCGCCTCCGGCGCCGACACCGTCCTGCTGGAGAACTCCTCGGACGGCAAGGAAATCGCCGCACGGCTGGGCGTGAAGCTGAACGCCGGCGTGATCACCGACGTCGTGGGCGTTGACGCCGACGGCACCGCCCACAAGTCGGTCCTGGCCGGCGCGTACACCACCACCGCGAAGGCCCGCACCGCCGTCGCTGTCTTGACGGTCAAGCCGAACAGCGTTGACGTCAGCGAAGCACCCGCCGCGGGCACACCGGAGACCGTCACCGTCGAGGTTCCGGCGGACGCCACCGCCTCGGCCGCGCGCATCACCGCCCGCAACGAACGTCCCGCCAGCGGTCGCCCTGAACTTACCGAGGCCCGCGTGGTCGTGGCCGGTGGCCGCGGCGTCGACGGCGACTTCGGCCCGATCGAGGAACTTGCCGACGCCCTCGGCGGTGCTGTCGGCGCCTCCCGTGCAGCCACCGACGCCGGATGGATCGGCCACGACTTCCAGGTCGGGCAGACCGGCAAGACCGTCTCCCCGCAGCTCTACATCTCGGTGGGCATCTCCGGTGCGATCCAGCAGAAGGCCGGCATGCAGACCGCCAAGGTGATCGTCGCGATCAACAAGGACGCGGAGTCTCCCGTCTTTGAAATCGCCGACTTCGGCATCATCGGGGACCTTTTCAAGGTTGTCCCGCAGGCCACCGAAGAGATCAAGAAGCGGAAAGGCTGATCCTTGAACTCTGACACCACGTCAGCAAAGAGCCCGTTCAACGCCTCCACGGAGCGCGTTGAGCGGGTGCTTTGTTTTACTGCCCACCCCGACGACATCGACTTCGGTGCCGCCGGCACCATCGCCGCCTGGACGGCCGCGGGGGTGCAGGTCAGCTACTGCATCATGACCGACGGCGATGCCGGCGGCTTCGACGCCGACGGACACCATGCGATCACCGACACCCGGGCGCAGGAGCAGCACCGTGCCGCGGCGATCGTCGGCGTCGAGGACATCCATTACCTGCACGAGCGCGACGGCTACCTCGAGGTCAATCACGGCGTCATCAAGCAGGTGGTGAAGCTGATCCGCGAGATCCGCCCGCAGATCGTCCTGGCCATGCACCCGGAACGGAACTGGGACCGGATCCAGAAGAGCCACCCGGACCACCTCGCCGTGGGAGAAATTGTCACGCGGGCGGTGTACCCCGCGCTGGAGAACCCCTTCGCCTATCCGGAACTCGCCGCGGCAGGGCTGGAGGCCTACAGGCTGCCGTGGCTTTGGCTCTTCGCGGGCCCGGAGTCCCGTGAGAACCATTTCGTGGATGTCACCGGCCAGGTGGAGCAGAAGCTCGAGGCGATCCGGGTCCACGCCAGCCAGCACCCGGACCTCGCGGCCATGGAACGCACGGTGCGCAGCATGCTGCAGCACAACGGGCGCCGGGCCGGACTGCCGGAGGGCAACAGCGCCGAGGCCTTCCATGTCGTCTCCATTAACGGGTCCCAGACCATCGCCGGGTTCTGATATTGCCGTCGTGTAACGCATGTCATATGCTTGAACACGGTTAAATCATATTTATTCAGAAAGGCAGACTTTCAATGGCGAAGACTGCGCAGCAACCCGTCCTTGTGGTCATGGGCGTTTCGGGCTCGGGCAAATCCACCGTCGCCGGGGTCCTGGCCGGACGCCTCGGCTGGGACCTCGCGGAGGGCGACGACCTGCACCCGGAAGCGAACGTGGCGAAGATGCACTCCGGCCAGCCGCTCACCGATGAGGACCGCTGGCCCTGGCTCGAGCTGATCGCCGGCTGGATCCGCTCCCGGACCGAAGCGGGGGAACCCGGCATCATTACCTGCTCGGCGCTGAAGAAGCGGTACCGGGACGTGCTGCGCGGCGAGAACGTGGTGTTCGTGTTCCTGCAGGGCAGCAGGGACAAGATCTCCGACCGCCTGGCGTCCCGGCACGGGCACTTCATGCCGCCGTCCCTGCTTGAATCCCAGTTTGAAGCCCTCGAAGAGCCGGGCGCAGACGAGAACCACATTTCGCTTTCAGTATCGGCGTCCCCGGCCGAAGAGGCCCAGGAAGTCATCGAGCGCCTGGAACTTGTAGCCAAGGACGCCGCGCAGGGCGGGATCAGCTGAGCCGCGCCTGGGCGTAGGCCGCCATAGCCTCACTCATGTAAGCCGCCAGGCGTTCGTCGTACTTGTCGTGGAACGCCTTGAAGCGGGCATCCTCCACGTACATCCGGCCGAGGGCCGCATACGAGGCGCGGCCTGGTGTCCAGCTGCGGAGGATCCACTGGTAGTGGAGGTCGACGGCGGCCAGGGTGGCGGCGTCGTCGGCCGGCAGTCCGGCGTTCAGGCAGTCCAGGACGGCGCGGTTGGCGGCGTCGGCCTGCTCCATGAACTCCCGCTTCTGGTCAGGGGTCATGGCCGCGTGGCGGGCCTTGGATTCATCCACCACCTTGTCGCCCCAACGTTCACGGGCTTCGGCCTCGTAGGGATTGTTGTCGAAATCCTTGAAGATGTTTTCGGCGGACATCGGTGCTCCTTGACGTAGTGCTGCGATGGTGGCGTCGACGGTCCTGGACATGCGGTCCAGACGGTCGCGCTCGGCCAGCAGCCATTTCCGGTGGACGGCGAGTGCCTCCACGGGATCTGCCTGGCCGTCCAGAACCTGGCCAATGGTTTCCAGCCCAAGGCCCAGTTCCCGAAGCAGGAGGATCCGTTGCAGGCGCAGCAACTCCGGCTCCCCGTAGTAGCGGTAGCCGTTGTGCGCGGTATACGCCGGTTCCAGGAGCCCGAGCTGGTCGTAGTGCCGCAGGGTCCGCGATGAAACCTTGCTGGCCTTTGCTACTTCGGAGATGCTCCAGGTGCCTTCGTCCTGCTTCATGGTTCCAGCGTAGAAGTTGACGTTACGTCAAGGTCAAGGCTTTTGCCGGGTCAGATCGTGGCGCCGGAAAAACCGTTCTGCCGCCAGGCTTCGTACACCGCGATCGAGGCGGCGTTGGCGAGGTTGAGCGAGCGCAGCGACGGCAACATGGGGAGGCGCAGCCGCGCGGTGATGTGCGGGTCCTGCTTCAGCCAGTCGGGAAGGCCGACGGATTCGGGCCCGAAGAGCAGCACGTCGCCGGCCCGGTAGGAGATGTCCGTGTAGGAGGTGTCGCCATCGGAGGTGAAGGCGAAGACGCGTTCCGGCTGCAGGGCTTCCCAGGCCGCGTCGATGTCCTTGTGTACGGTGACGACGGCGAGGTCGTGGTAATCAAGCCCGGCCCGGCGCAGTTTCGCGTCGGAGAAATCGAAGCCGAGCGGCTCCACGAGGTGCAGTTCGGCGCCGGTGATGGCAGCCAGTCGGATGGCATTGCCCGTGTTGCCCGGGATTTCAGGGGTGTGGAAGAGGATGCGGAACACGGATCAATCCTAGCCAGCCCCTGCACCGTCCGGCGCCGCACGCTGCACCCCGTCCGACGCCACGGCCCAACCGTCAGTGCATGCCGCGCAGCAGCCGTGCCAGCACCGGGACCACCACGGTGTTGGGCACCGGCCCGGAGGACAGGAACTGCTTGAGCCCCTTAGCAAGGCCAGCGGCGTTGACCACTTGGACGCCGCCGCCGTCGTCGTGCCGGTAGCGGTCGATCACCGGTTCGTGCGGGTTGGCGTCCGGTCCGTGGACCACCACCCACGCTGTGACGTTCAGCTCTGGAAAGATGTCCTGCATGTGGCGGGCAATCACATCCAGCCGGGGCGGAGGCACGGCCCGTCCCCCGTGCCTCAATGCCACCCCGTCCCAGGCGTAGGCGCCCTTGGGCAGCAGCATGGAACCGATCAGGGCCAGGCGATAGCCGGCCAGTACGGCGTGGTCGATGTGGCTGTTGTCCGAAGGGGAGCGGAGCCCGTTGATGAGCCTGGCCGAAGGGATGGCCGGGAGGACCTGCCGGCTGATCAGCTGAACGGTGCGCATTTCGCGCTGGATCCTGGCCTCGGCCCCGAAGATGCCGCGCTTGCGGGGCATGCCGTGGACCTGCAGGGCGGCCTCGGCCGGGGAAAGCAGCGGAACTTCCAACGGATCATCGAAGGCCGGGACGTAGACGGGCGCATCCCCGGCCGTATTGCGCGCAACGTTGGGGCGGTGGACGGTGGTGCGGCTGGCCGGCCCGGCGGTGTCGCTGGCGCCGTAGTCGGCCGGCGCCGTGGGCCGTGTGCTCGCATAGCGGCGGTCGTACTCGGCCCGGCGGCGGGGATCCACCAGGGTCTCGTAGGCGAGGGTGACCTGCCGGAACACCGCGGGGTCACCGCCGTGGTCCGGGTGCGCCAGCCGGGCGGCCTTGCGGTAGGCCCGCTTGATCTCCTGCTCCGTGGCATTCACGGAGACGCGGAGTATCTGGTAGTGGGAGCTGCTGCCCTCGGCCAAGCACGGCCCTTTCTCTGGAGGTTGGGTTCGGGGCCAGTTTAGCCAGCCTTCAGCAATAACGAACCGCGGCCTCCTCCGGGTTCCCGGGGGCAGGTAGGGAACTGGCGGGCTAGACTCGGAGGCGGCAACGGCGAGACGGGAAGATGATGGGGGCCAGGGTTTGGGGACGTTCGGACGGCGGACAGCACGGCCCGCATTCTTCGGTGCCGCCATCATCGCAGCGCTTGCCGTTGGCTCCTGCGCCCTTGCCTCCTGCAGCGTCAGCGTTCCCGACCCCGGAGTAACCACGCCGGCCCCGGCGCCATCCGTCCTGGCCACGCCCACCGTCACACCCGGCCACGACGCCGACGCAGTCGCCGCCAAGGACCTTCCACTCAGCGCCGGGGGGACACTGGCCGCCGGCGTCCCGGTGGAAATCTCGGACGGCCTCCGGGAAGCGCCGGGCTGGAAGCTGGTGCAGGAAAACGTCCAGGGCCAGAGCCGCTACGTGCGCAAGGACGGCTGCAGCGTGACCGCACGGCTGAGCCTCAACCAGGGTGCGCTCGCCGTTGCCGGCAACGACAAGGCCTCCACCGAAGCCTTGTTTGCCTATCTGGATCCGGGCATCGAGCCCGTGTCCCTGAAGGCCGCGTCCCTGCGCTGGGGAGGCGACAACGACAAATCCCGCCGCAAGGTCGAAATGCTCGCCTTCACCGCGCGGCCGGCGGCGGACGGCACCTCGTTCAGCGTCCTCGCACGGATGTTCGCCACAGCCGGCTCATCGGTCTACGTCTCGGCGGCCTGTCCCTCACCAGCCGCCCTGGCGACGGCCAAAGCCGACGTGGCGAACTACCTTCCGCTCATTCCGCCCGGCAACTGAGTCAAACAGACCGGGCGCCAAGCCGGCAGCCCGCCCGCTGCGGCCTCACCGGGCCCGGCGCTGGCGCGATGCCGCGGTGCTTCCGGCCAGCCGGTTGAGGGCGAGGGCCGCCACCATGAGGCCGAAGTCCCGTAGCGCGACATCGAAGAAGCTGCCGAGGACCAGCAGGTTCACGATGATACCCAGCAGCCACACGGCCACCAGCAGCGAACCAAAGCGCGGCCGGACGGCAACTGCGATGCCCGCAATGACTTCCACGACCCCCACGCCGTACATGAACACTTGGGGCGTCACCGGAACCACGGCCGTGGCCGCCGGCGCGAGATAGCTTGTCCAATCCGTCAGGACGTTCGTGAACTTGTCGAGGCCGAAGAGGATCGGTGCCACCGTGAAGACGGTCCTGAGCAGCAGGAATCCCTGCCGTCCGGGGTCCATGGCGGTGATCCTGCCGGTGCCTGCGTGCACCGCGGTTTCCTGGGTTTTCATGGCTCTTCCTTCCTGCTGCTGCCGGTATCCTTCTAAAATCGGATAGCTTGATTTTAGAATTCCTTCCGGATTTAATCAACGGATGCCTTTTTAGAGTTACCCTTGTCCCATGACCGGACTTTCATGGCGTGAGCGGCTGTCTGCCCTGTCTTCGCTCGGTGACGACAACCGCCGCCGGCTCTACGAATACGTGTGCTCCGCCGGTGCCGCCACCGGCCGTGACGAGGCTGCTGCAGCGCTGGGCATGCCGCGAAGCACGGCGTCCTTCCACCTGGACCGGATGGTCCGCGACGGACTGCTCGGCGTCGAGTTCCGGAAACCGGCAGGCAAGGGCGGGCCTGGTTCCGGGCGGCCCGCCAAGCTTTACGTCCCGCTGTTCGCCGAGATCGGGGTTTCCGTCCCCGAACGCAACTACGACCTCGCCGGTGACGTGCTGGCCGCGGCGGTCAGTTCCGCGACGGGGGACGGGGGAGCGGCGCGTGAGGCACTGCTCCGCATTGCCCGCGCCAAAGGCGCCGAGGCCGGGGCCGACGGGCGGGACTTCCTCGAGGTTCTCGCCATGCAGGGGTACCAGCCCGCAGTTGACGACGACGGCGGTCATGCGCTGCTGAACTGCCCGTTCCATAAGCTCTCCCGGAGCCATCCCGAGGTGGTGTGCGCGATGAACGGCGCCTTCCTGGCCGGAGTGGCCGATGCCTGCGGCATTGACGGCCAGCGCATCGCGGGAGACGAACGCCCCGGCCACTGCTGCGCCAGGATCCTGCCCGGTGAGTGAGCCGCCGAACCCGACTGCCGCCATCGTGGGCCATCGATAGACTCTTAAGGTGCCTGTATACCTCGACCATGCCGCCACCACCCCGATCGCCCCGGCCGCGCTCGAAGCGATGACCCGCGAGCTTGCGCGCACCGGCAACCCGTCATCCCTGCATGCGTCAGGCCGGCGCGCCCGCCGTGCGGTCGAGGATGCCCGCGAAACCCTGGCCGCAGCCGCCGGGGCCCACCCCTCCGAAGTCATCTTCACCTCCGGGGGGACGGAGGCGGACAACCTGGCAGTCAAGGGCCTTTTCTGGAGCCGCCGCGACGACGACCCGCGCCGGACGCGGATCCTCTGCTCCGCCGTCGAGCACCATGCCGTGCAGGACACCGTCGAATGGCTCGAACGGCACGAAGGCGCCGAAGTGGTCTGGCTGCCGGTCGACTCGGACGGCGTGGTCAGCCTGGACGCGGTCAAGTCGGAGCTCGAGCGCGACCCGTCATCGGTTGCACTGGTGACCGTCATGTGGGCCAACAACGAAGTGGGCAGCATCCAGCCGGTCCGTCAGATCGTGGAGCTGGCCGCGGCGCACGGCATCCCGGTGCATTCGGACGCCGTGCAGGCCTTTGGTGCCCTTCCGGTCAATTTCCGGGAATCCGGCCTTGCGGCGATGTCTGTCTCCGGGCACAAGATCGGAGGCCCGGTGGGCGTCGGGGCCCTGTTCCTGGGCCGCTCGGTCAAGCTGACGCCGGTGCAACACGGCGGCGGACAGGAGCGGGACGTCCGCTCGGGAACCCTGGACACCGCCTCGATCGCGGCTTTTGCCGCCGCCGCAGAGTCCCTCGCCGCGGGACTGCCCGTGGAAAGCGCGCGGATCGCGGCGCTCCGTGACAAGCTCATCGACGGCGTTCGCTCGGCCGTGCCCGAAGCCGTGCTCCGCGGAGCACCGGGGGACGGCCGGCTGCCGAACAACGCCCACTTCACCTTCCCGGGCTGCGAAGGCGACTCCCTGCTGTTCCTGTTGGACCTTGCCGGCGTCGAGTCCTCCACGGGCTCGGCGTGCACGGCCGGTGTTCCCCGTCCCTCCCATGTGCTGCTGGCGATGGGGCTCGACGAGGACACCGCCCGCGGAGCCCAGCGCTTCAGCCTCGGCCATACCTCAAGCGAGGCCGACGTCGACGCGCTGCTCAGGGCCCTGCCGGACGCCTATGCACGCGCGAAGCAGGCCGGCATGGCAGGACACGAGTCCAGCATCCAGACGGCGGCCACGGTGGCCCGGTCTTCGGGCCAGGCAACGGCGTAGTTCAGCTTTCCGGAAGCAGGTCCTCCAAGGGGACGTCCGGATCGGCCAGCCGTGCGGGATCCAGCTGTACGCGACCTGTAATCAGGGCCTTGATGGTCTTGTGCACCTTGGGGCGGTTGATGCTCATCCCGGCGACCACCGCCGCCTTGCCCGATGGGCCCGGGGCCAGCCAGAAGGCCAGGAAGCTGCCGTCGTCCATCGAGCCGCGCAGCAGGGGGCTGTTGCCGGCGGCCAGCGTCGGGAAGCCGGAGTACTCCATGGCGACGTCGAACTGGTCCGTGTAGAAATAGGGCACCATGTCCAGCTTCGCGTCCTGGCCGAGCATGGCCTTGGCGGCCACCTTTCCGCCGCTGAGGGCGTTGTACCAGTGCTCGCTGCGGTGGTGCTCTCCGGTGAAGGGGTGCAGGGCGTTGGCGACGTCCCCGGCGGCGAACACGTCGGGGCTGCTGGTGCGCAGGGAGGCGTCCACCAGGATGCCGTTCTCCAGCGTCAGTCCCGCGTTCCCGGCCAGGGCGGTATCCGGGATAACGCCTGCGGCGATGACCACGAGGTCCGCGGGGAGCTCCTCGCCGGAATCGGTGACGACGGCGGCGGCCCGGCCGTCGGTGCCCTTGATCTCCTTGGCGCTCGCCGGCAGCCGGAACCGCACTCCGTGGGATTCGTGCAAATCCCGGAAAAACGTGCCGAGTTCGGGGCCGATGGCCGTGGACAGCGGGATGTCTTCCAGGCCCAGCAGCGTGACCTCGTTTCCGTAGCTGCGGGCGGCGGCCGCGAGTTCCATTCCGATCCAGCCGGAACCGACCATAACGAGGCGCCGGCCGCCGTCGGACAGTTCCGCCTTCAGCCGCCGCGAGTCGTCCAGTGTGCGGAAGGTGCTGACGCCGGCCAGTTCGCTGCCCGGCAGGGGCAGCTTCCGTGGCTGGGCGCCGGTGGCGATCAGGAGCTTCGAATACTCCAGGTCCGCCCCGGACGCGAGGCGGACGGTATGAGCTTCGGTATCCGCGGCGACCACGGGGTCGCCTAGCAGAAGTTCGACGCCGTTCTCCCCGTACCAGTCATCCGGCACCACATGGACCTTGTCTTCGCCGTCTTTGCCCAGGAGGAATTCCTTCGACAGCGGGGGCCTGAGATAGGGCACCTGGGATTCCGCGCAGGCGATGGTGATGGTGCCCGTGAAACCTTCCGAGCGGAGGGTCCTGGCGGCGGTCGCGCCGGCCAGGCCCCCGCCCGCGATAACGAAATGTCCGGTGTCCATGATGCCTCGATTCCTGTCGGGTGGCTCGCTGCCGCATCTAAAACCGTCAATTTTGACTTTAGAATCGGCGGCCGGAACGGTCAAGGGGTCCGACGTGGATGCTCCGAGGCGGGTGGCCAAGCCGGGTTTCCGGACCGGAACCGGCAGCCGCTAGAATGGACGGGCGCGCGGTGTCTTCTGGTGCGCCCTTCCTCCCTATATCCAGCAGAAAGCCAGCATGCGAGTACTTGCAGCCATGAGCGGCGGAGTCGACTCCGCCGTTGCCGCCGCCCGCGCCGTCGAGGCCGGGCACGACGTCGTCGGGGTCCACCTGGCGCTGTCCCGCATGCCCGGAACGCTTCGCACCGGAAGCCGAGGCTGCTGCACCATCGAGGACTCCCGCGACGCTTGGCGCGCTTGCGACGTGCTGGGGATTCCCTACTACGTGTGGGATTTCTCCGAGCGCTTCAAGGAAGACGTCGTCCAGGACTTCATCGATGAATACGCCGCCGGGCGCACGCCCAACCCCTGCATGCGCTGTAACGAGCGCATCAAGTTCGCGGCCCTGCTGGAGAAGGCGCTTGCCCTCGGTTTCGACGCTGTCTGCACCGGCCACTACGCCAAGGTGATCAGCGACGCCGACGGCAACCCGGAACTGCACCGCGCCGCCGACTGGGCCAAGGACCAGAGTTACGTGCTGGGTGTTCTGACCCACGAACAGCTCAAGCACTCCATGTTCCCGCTCGCGGACACCCCCTCGAAGGCGGAGGTCCGCGCCGAAGCCGAGCGCCGCGGCCTGTCCGTGGCCAACAAGCCGGACAGCCACGACATCTGCTTCATCTCCGACGGCGACACCCGCGGCTGGCTGGCCGAAAAGATCGACATGACCACCGGCGACATCGTGGATGAGACTGGTGCCAAGGTCGGCGAGCACCCCGGAGCCAACGCCTTCACCGTGGGACAGCGCCGCGGCCTGAAGCTCGGCACGCCCGCGGCCGACGGCAAGCCTCGCTTCGTCCTGGAGATCCGCCCCAAGGAAAACAAGGTGGTCGTGGGACCCGAGGCCCTCCTTGCCATCGACGAGATCCGCGGCATCAAGGTCTCCTGGGCGGGGCTGCCCATCGCCGAGGTCGGCACCGGGGCGGAGTTCGAGTGCCACGCCCAGGTGCGTGCCCATGGCGACCCGGTGCCCGCCCGCGCCCGCGTGGAAATCGTCCCGGACGATTCCGGCGTGGAGCGCGAAGGCCTGGTGGTCACCCTCAACGAGCCGCTGCGCGGCGTTGCCCCCGGCCAGACCGTGGTGCTGTACCAGGGCACCCGGGTGCTGGGCCAGGCAACCATCGACGCCGCCCGCTCGCTGCAGCGCGCGGCACTCTAAGCGCGGGGCTGCCCGCCGCCTGGGCGACCCGGCCGCCAAGATGCCCGCCGCCCTCGCGCGCCAGGCTGGCGGGCCGCCGTCGTGCGCCATTGCCTCCGGCTCCAGACGGGAAGATACTTGGCTATGCAGCATTCCGCTGCGGATTTGCTGGGGTTCCGCGCAGGGAGCGGCGATGGCTGTGGCATTTCAGGGCGCTGTGGAAGACAAAGGCAAGGCCCCGGGGGACATCAAAGCCGGGCAGATGGTCCCCCTGACGGTTCTTGCGGAGGGGCCTATGGGCAGCAACGGCCTGGCTCCGATCACCACGCAGCTGAGGATTCCTGTTGAGCGGCTGCGCCGGGGCCCCACCGGCCACAGGCTGAGCGTGCACATCAGGAAATGGCGCGGCACCAACGTGGTCCCTATATCGTTGACGGTCCCGGGAAACCCCTGGCAATTCATCTCGGAGGATCCGCCCACCGAACTGCGGGAACTGCTGGACGATTCGCGTTTCCTCGCCCAGCACGTCTACGGAGTGGCCGCTTCCACCCTCCACCTCTTCGAATCGACCCTTGGCCGGCGTATGCCCTGGCACCCCGAGGGTCGCCTGACCCTCAAGGCCCGGGACCTGGTGACCGTCACGGACACCGGATATGAGCGCGGCACCAACATCATCCGTTTCGGTTCCATCGACCGCATGGGCTACAAAGTCCCCACCGCCCTGTTCCGGGACATCGTGGCGCACGAGGTCACCCACGCGATCCTCGACGGATTCCGCCCGGCCTGGGCCGATCCCTTGGCGGGAATCGAGCAGCTCGCCATGCACGAGGCCCTGGCAGACCTGGTGGCGATCCTCTCCGTGTTCTCATCCCGCGACGTCGTGTACCGGCAACTACTGGCAGCGGCCGGAAAAGCGGGCTCGGACATCGCACTCGACGACGACGCCCTGATGCACACGCTCTTCGACTTCGCCAGGGACCTCTACGCCCGGGGTCCGTTGCGGGAGCCTTTTGCCGGCGTCGTCCCGGACAACTGGCAGGACGAGCCCGAACCGCACGTCCGCGGAACCGCGGTGGTGGGCGCCGTGCTGCGGGCGGTGCACCGGCTGTGGATGGAACGCAACAGGCGCATGGGCGAAGGGCAGAGCCTTCAGCAGCTGGCTGACTCCGGGTCGATCGTGGGCATGCGGGTGCTCCGCATGGTGATCCGTGGACTGTCCTACATGCCGCCGGTCGACGTCCTGTGGCGGGATCTGCTGAGGGGCATCATCGCCGCGGACCTGGACATGGTGCCGGAGGACCAGCACGGGTATCGCGAAGCGATCCAGGAGGAGTTTTCCAGGATCGGGATCCGGCGGGTACCCCTGGCCAACATTTCCGGGGTGGAGAACTACCGGGGCCTGCGCTATCCGGTCCGGCTCGCCGCGCTCGGTTCGGACCCGCAGGAGGTCCAGCGCTTCGTCTGGGAAAACCCCCGCCTGCTCGACGCCGCCCGCCTGGAACGGCGCACCCCGCTCAGTTCCACCCGGGTGCGGACCTCCGAGCGGGTATCGCCCGACGGCTTCGTGGTCTCGGAGATCGGGGCGTCCTTCGTCCAGACCGTGCGCATGAGCCGGCGCGAGGCCTCCGTGAGGCTGGGCCTGAAGACCAAGAGCGAGTACGTGGACATCCGCGGCGGCGGACTGTTGCGTTTCGACGCCGGCGGGCGGCTGGTCTACGCGGCACTCAAGCCCGTCATGTCGCGGGAACGGCAGACGGCGATGTTCGTTTCGGACGAGCAGCACGCCGCCGAACAGCGAGTGTCCAGCGGCGTGCAGGGCAGGTTCCACCGCACGGGGGATTAGCGACCGGTGGCGACTGAGGCTGGGGGCCGGCCCAGCCGCGCCGTCGCCCCGCGCCTATCCCGGTGTTCCCCACGCGGCCTTGCGGGCCGCCGTCGAGGCCTCCAACTGGGCCACTTGGTCAAAGCCGCCGGCCTTCAGGCCCTTGCTGACTTCCTTGAGGATGTCCGCCCGGGGGAGGGTGCCGTCGGCTTCCAGGGCCTTGACCAGGTTGTAGGTGAAGGCGCCGTTGTAGCGCTGGTCGAGGTAGGCGTCGGCAGCGGTCTGATCGGCGCGGCACGCGGCCATCAGCACGGGCTTCGTGGCGCTCCCCGTCTTGACCAGGTCCCGCAACACCCGCGTGTCGCTGTATTCCGAAGCCGCCACCGCACGCGCCGTCGGCGCCGGCAGGAAACGCGGGCGCCGGCCGGGCAGGAGGTCCAGCGACTTCAGCCCGGTGCCGCTGTGGCAGGTGTCCAGCACGACCTCCATGAGCACGCCGTCGGGGAGCTTCAAGAACAGGTCATGGAGCTCGTCGTCGGCGATCACTGTCGCCGGATCCCAGGCATCGCCACTGCTGTTGATGCCATAGCAGGCGAACGCCTCATCCATGCGGTCGGCTTCGTCCCCGTTCGTGTCGGGGATCTGCGTGCCGTGGCTGGAGAAGGTGAACACCACGTGCTCAACGTCGCCGGCCACCGCACGGTCCATGAGCCGGGACAACTCGGCCATCACGGCGTCCTTGTCCGCATCGGCATTATGCAGGACCTTGATGTCGGAGGAAGGGAAACCGTAATGGCCCTCCAGCAGGGCCGCGAGGTCGCTGGCGTCGTTGACGCATCCCTGGAGCCAGCTGGATTGCGGAAGGTACTTGAATTCGTTGATGCCCACACAGAGGGCTGCCTTGTTCATGAGCGCGTCCTTTGACCGGAAGTTGCGCGGATTCAGCTAGGCGGCCCCAAGCTCCGCCGCCAGGACGGCCCACCTGCGGCAGGGCGCATGGGGGCCGACGAGCACAACCTGCTCCGGGCGGGCCTGAAGGCCGACGTCGGCGGCGGGCACGGAGCGCATCTCAACTTTAGGGCCGGCCGCGGAGTCCGGCAATGGATGCTGGACGGTGCCACGGCACGCTGAAAAGTAAAGTTTGTGTTTCAAATCACCGAAACTAGGGTTTTCCGACCGTTTGTTCTGGTTGAATCGAGGCATTAGCTGTGTGCTCGATCACAATCACGGGCATCCTCGACACCGAACAGCCAAACCCATCGGACACAGACTCCATAGAACAGAAAGTTCACTGATGGCAATCAACAAGAAAGCCCTGCACAGCGTCATCGCGCTCGCCGGGATCTCCGCATTCGCTCTCACGGCCTGCACGGGCCCCACAGGCGGTACGACTTCCAGCGGCAGCGGCAGCACGGCAAGCACCATCGCCTATGGCACCACCGACAAGGTGACCGCCCTGGACCCCGCGGGATCGTATGACAACGGGTCGTTCATGGTGATGAACCAAATCTTCCCGTTCCTGCTCAACTCCAAGCCCGGCGGAGCCGACCCGGTCCCGGACATTGCCGAATCCGCATCCTTTACCAAGCCCACCGAATACACAGTGAAGCTCAAGAGCGATCTGAAATGGGCAAACGGCCACACCCTGGACTCCAAGGACGTGAAGTTCAGCTTCGACCGCCAGGTCAAGATCAAGGACCCGAACGGACCGTCCTCCCTACTGACCAACATCGCCTCGATCAGCACCCCGGACGCGCAGACCGTGGTCTTCACCCTCAAGCAGGCCAACGACCAGACCTTCGCCCAGATCCTTTCCAGCCCCGCCGGCCCGATTGTCGACGACGAAGTCTTCCCAGCAGACAAGCTCCTCTCCGATGAGGACATCGTCAAGGCCAAGGCATTCCACGGCCAGTACACCATCGAGAGCTACAACAAGAACACGCTCATCAGCCTCAAGCCCTACGCTGACTACAAGGGCGTGCTGGACAAGGCGGCCAACGGCGGCGCCACCATCAAGTACTACACCGACCAGAGCAACATGAAGCTGGACATCCAGCAGGGCAACCTGGACGTCGCCAACCGCAGCTTGAGCGCCACCGACATCGAGGACCTCAAGAAGGATTCCAAGGTCAAGGTGCACGTTGGCCCCGGTGGTGAAATGCGCTACATCGTCTTCAACTACAACGTGATGCCCTTCGGCGCGAAAACCACAGAGGCCGATCCGGCCAAGGCGCACGCCGTCCGGCAGGCCGTGGCCAACCTTGTGGACCGCCAGGCGATCGCCGACCAGGTCTACAAGGGCACCTACCTGCCCCTGTGGTCCAACGTTCCCTCCGGTTTCCTCGGCGCCAACGAGTCCTTCAAGGATCTCTACGGCCAGGATGGCAAGCCCAGCCCGGACAAGGCCAAGAAGGTTCTTTCGGATGCCGGCGTCACTACCCCAGTGACCATCAAGCTCCAGTACAACCCGGACCACTACGGCAAGTCCTCCGGTGACGAGTACGCCATGGTGAAGGACCAGCTGGAAAAGGATGGCCTGTTCAAGGTTGACCTGCAGTCCACCGAATGGGTCACCTACAACAAGGCGTCCAAGGCGGACACCTACCCGGTGCACCAGCTGGGCTGGTTCCCGGACTTCTCCGACCCGGACAACTACCTCACCCCGTTCTTCCCCAAGGGCGGATTCATGAATAACCACTACTCCAACCCCGAGGTCGACCAGCTGATCGCGAAGCAGCTGACCGAATCGGACAAGGCCGCCCGCGAGAAGGACATCCAGGATGTCCAGAAGCTGCTCGCGGCGGACATCTCCACCCTGCCGCTGCTGCAGGGTGCGCAGGTGGCCGTCTCTGGCGCCAGCGTCCAGGGTGTCGATTCCACCCTCGATGCATCCTTCAAGTTCCGTCTGGGCAGCGTTTCGAAGTAATTCGTCCACGCAGGAGGCGGGGGTCGCCCCCCCTCCTGCCGTGAGCAGGGCGAACGCCCGAAACGACTGTCTACAAAGGATTCCTCATGGCAACAATCATTGAGGCCGAGACACCTGATGTGCTTGGCCCGGCCGCGCCCAAACGCGGCGCCGGGGGAGTAGGACGATACATCCTCGTCCGCTTCCTCCTGATCTTCCCCACCATCTTCATCCTGGTCACCCTGGTCTTTTTCCTGATGCGGATCACCGGCGACCCCATCACCGCCGCGCTCGGCGGACGCCTTCCGCAGGACCAGCTTGATGCCAGGATCCACGAAGCCGGCTACGACCGGCCCATCCTGGTCCAGTACTTCGAATACCTCGGCCAGATCGCCACCGGCAACTTCGGCGTGACCCTCTCGGACCGCCGACCGGTCATCGAGATGCTGGCCACTTTCGGCACGGCAACCCTCGAACTGGCCATCAATTCCCTCGTGGTCGCCCTGCTGATCGGCATTCCGCTCGGCATGATCGCCGCACACCGCCGGGACCGTACACCGGACGCCGTGCTGCGGTTCTTCGCCATCCTCTGCTACGCCACCCCCGTCTTCTTCGCAGGCCTGCTCCTGAAGCTGACGTTCTCCGTGGCACTGGGCTGGCTACCGGTCTCCGGCCGTGCCTCAACCAACACCGAACTGGCCATGTCGCAGCTCGCGGCACCCAGCGGCATCTACTGGCTGGACGCCATCCGCAGCGGAAACTACCAGGCACTCGGCGATATTGTGGCGCACGCGGTACTTCCCGCCGTTGCGCTCGGACTGCTGACCGCCGGCGTCTTCCTCCGCCTGGTGCGCACCAACCTGATCGGCACGCTCGGCAAGGACTACGTGGAAGCCGGCCGTTCGCGCGGCGTCAGCGAGTTCCGCCTGGTCACTAAGCACGCCTATAAGCCGGCCCTCATCCCGATCATCACGGTCATGGGCCTGCAGATTGCGCTGCTGCTCGGCGGTGCCGTGCTGACCGAAACCACCTTCGAGTGGAAGGGCCTCGGATTCCAGCTGGCACAGTACCTGACCGCCCGCGACTTCGTCGCCGTCCAGGGCATCGTCATGCTGCTCGCCGTGATCGTAGCGGTCACCAACTTCGTGGTGGACATCGTTGCCGCGATCATCGACCCGAGGGTGAGGTACTGATGTCTGACTCGACGACGGCGGCCCTCCAGTTGCCCGCGCCCCGCAAGAGGCCGCTGCTGGACCGGCTGCCCGTGACCTCGCACATCCGGCAAAGCGTTGGGCTGCAGCGCACGATGCTGCTGGTCGGCGTTTCGCTGACCGGGTTGTTCCTGCTGACCGCGGTGTTCGCGCCATTGCTGGCGCCGTACGGCTATGCGCAGATCTCCGACGCCGCCGGCACCTTCCCGGCGCAGGCCGCCCCCGGTGGCAAGCACCCCTGGGGGACGACGGTCGGCGGGTACGACGTGCTGTCGCGCGTGCTCTGGGGTTCCCAGACCGCGGCGACCGTCATCGTCGTCGCCGTGGCGATGTCCATCTTCGTGGGTGTAGCGCTCGGGCTGCTGAGCGGCTACTTCGGCGGCTGGCTGGACAGAGTCCTGGTGGTCATCGCAGACGCCATCTACGCTTTCCCCTCGCTGCTGTTGGCCATCGTGATGTCGATCGTCATCAGCCACGGCCAATCCAGTTTCTGGGGCGGCATCGTGGCCTGTGCTATTTCCATCACCGTGGTGTTCGTGCCGCAGTACTTCCGCGTGATCAGGGCCGAAACGATCCGCCTCAAGGCCGAACCCTTCGTGGAGTCGGCCATGGTGGTGGGTGCCTCCAGCTGGCGCATCATGGGCCGGCACATCTTCAAGAACGCCACCCGTACCCTGCCGCTGATCTTTACGCTCAATGCCTCCGAGGCGATCCTGACCCTCGCCGGCCTGGGCTTCCTGGGCTTCGGAATCGAGCCGACGTCGGCAGCCGAATGGGGCTTCGACGTGGACAAAGCGCTCGCCGACACGACGTCGGGCATCTGGTGGACGGGCGTGTTCCCGGGCATCGCGATCGTGCTGACCGTGCTCGGGCTGACACTGGTGGGCGAAAGCATGAACGACCTCAACGATCCCCGCCTGCGCGGGCGCCGGCGGGCCGGGAGCAAACGGGCCGGCGGCACGGCGAAGAAAGCAGGCAAGCCATGACCATCAACCTTGGAAACATCTCGGACGAGCCGAACGCTGCCGGGGCTTCAGTCCTCGACATCGACGGACTCAAAGTCACCTTCGCCACGGACGCCGGGGACGTCCAGGCCGTCAAGGACGTCAGCCTCGACGTGAAAGCCGGAGAGGTCCTGGCCATCGTGGGCGAGTCCGGCTCCGGAAAGACCGTCACCGCGAAGACAATCCTGGGCCTGCTGCCCGAAACGGCGACCAGCTCCGGCACGGTGCTCATCAAGGGCAACAACGTCATCAGCGTCAGTCCGGCCACGCTGCGGAAGATCCGCGGCCGGGACGTCGCCATGGTGTTCCAGGAGCCCTCCACGGCGTTGAACCCCGTGTTCACGGTAGGGTGGCAGATCGCCGAAGGCATCCGCGCCCACACCGCGGACGGGCACCGGATCTCGGCCAAGGAAGCCAAGGCGCGCGCCACCGAGGCCCTGCGCAAAGTGGGGATCCCGGACCCGGAGATCCGTGTCAACTACTACCCGCACCAGCTGTCCGGCGGGCAGAAGCAGCGGGTGGTCATCGCCGCGGCGCTTGCCCTGAACCCCGGACTGATCGTCGCGGACGAACCCACTACGGCGCTCGACGTCACGGTCCAGGCGGAGATCCTCCAGCTGCTGCGGGACCTCCGCGACAAGTACGGCACCTCGATCGTGCTGATCACCCACAACATGGGCGTGGTGGCTGACCTGGCGGACCGGGTGGTGGTCATGTACCAGGGCGATGTGGTGGAAGAAGCCACAGCCAGGACCCTGTTCGCCGAACCGAAGCAGGACTACACCAAGAAGCTTCTGGCAGCGGTCCCGCACCTCGGCCGGGAGTCGGCGTCGGAAGGGGCCAAGGAACGGCTCCACCAGGGCGGAAAAGTCCTGGTGGAGGCAAAGAACCTCACCATCGAATTCCCGGGACGCTTCGGCACGCCGGGCTTCAAGGCCGTCAACGGGGTCAGCTTCACGATCTCGGAGAACGAGGTCTTCGGCCTGGTGGGCGAATCCGGTTCCGGAAAGTCCACCATCGGCCGGGCCATCGCCGGGCTCAACCGGGCCACGGGCGGCAGCCTGAAGGTCTTCGGCTACGAGATGCTCGGGTTCAAGGAACGCAGCTTCAAGCCGCTGCGCAAGGACATCGGCTTCGTGTTCCAGGACCCCGCGGCCTCGTTCAACCCGCACCTCACCGTGGGTGAGTGCATCGCCGAACCCTTGCTGATCCACACCCATCCGAGCCCGGCCCAGACACGGCTCCGGGTGGCCCAGTTGCTCGAGTCCGTTCAGCTTCCGGCCGCCTACGCCGCCCGGTACCCGCACGAGCTCTCGGGCGGGCAGCGCCAACGTGCCTCCCTGGCCCGGTCTCTCGCGTTGAACCCGCGGCTGCTGATCGCCGACGAACCGACCTCCGCGTTGGACGTTTCCGTGCAGGCCAAGGTGCTGGAGCTGTTCAAGGACATCCAGGAGGAGTACGGCTTCGCGGCGCTGTTCATCAGCCACGACCTCGCCGTGGTGGACATGCTCGCGCACTGGGTGGGAGTGCTGTACAAAGGCCGTCTCGTCGAACAGGGCATCGGCAGCCAGATCATGGGCGCCCCGAGCCAGGACTACACGAAGCGGCTGATCGCTTCGCTGCCCGTCCCGGACCCGGAGGAACAGGCCCTGCGCAGGGAGGCGCACCGGGCATTGCTGGGAATCTGACGGCGCTGGGGTACTCCGGGGGCGGCATACCGCGATCCTCTGCGTGCTATTCCCCGCGCCCTCGGGCAGCTTAGTGCGCTGCCGGAGGGCGCGGGGCCCCTTTTTCGCACGCTGCCGGATCACGGCACGCCGACCTGATCGCCGTCGGATTGCGGTATGCCGGGCCGCCCCCGCCGCCCCCGCCGCCCCCGCCACCCGCCGTCGAACGCCTGTCAGTCTTCCGAGACGATAGCGAGGTTGAACAGCTTCCCTCGCGGCTGCTTCATGAAGATCCGCAGCCACAAGGGGAGCCACATCTCCATTCCGCGGGCGGCGTCCAGGCCGCCGAGGTCGCGGATCCGGCTGGGCTGCCAGCCGAAGCCGCGTAGGAGGCTTTCCACTACGGATTTGGCATCGGGGTCGTCGCCGGCCATGAAAACGTCATGGTCGCCGCCGGCGAGGCGTTGCGGATCCACCATCACCAGTGCGCTCATTGTGTTCAGGGACTTGACTACACGGGTCCGTGGGAAGGTGCGCTGGATGGTCTCTGCGATGCTGTCCGTGTTGGAGACCGAGAGCGAGGGCGGAAAGCCGGCCGAGCTGTCCAGGGGGTTGGAGACATCCAGCAGCACCTTGCCGTCGAGGTTGGCCTCGCCCGCTTCGCTGAGGGCCGCCAGGGACACCGTTCCCGGGGTCGCGTTGATGACCACTTCGGCCATCGCCGCAGCCTGGGCAAAGGATCCGGAGGAGGCGTTCGGCCCCGAACCGGCGGCCCAGTCCGTGCCCTTGGGATTTCCCGCCTCGCGGGAACCCATCATCACCTCATGGCCCAGCTCCACCAGTTTTCCGGCCAGGGTGTGGCCCACCGTTCCCGTTCCAAGGACTGCAATCTTCATGGGGTTCTCCCTTTGTGCTTCGGTGGATTTGTGCGGCGTGGAACGCAGCACCACCATTCTGCTCCCGGGCCGCGTCCTAGGACATCGGTAACACCGGCGAAGCAATCGGCGCAGAACATAGACTGGTGCAATGACCGAGCCGAAGCCTTTACTTTCCGAAGACGCCCGTTCCGAAGACGTCTCCGAGACCGCAGACCCCTTCGATCCTGCCGCGAGCTCGCTGGCCGGCCAGGTGGACCGTTCGGTCATGGATGAGCTGCTTTCGATTCGCTCAAGCATCGACAACATCGACGCCACGCTCGTCTTCCTTTTGGCCGAGCGCTTCAAGGCAACCCAGAAGGTGGGGGTGCTCAAAGCCACCCACAAACTGCCTGCAGGGGACCCCGGCCGGGAGGCCGCCCAGATTGCCAGGCTCCGGCGCTTGGCGGAGGAAGCACACCTGGACCCGGCTTTCGCCGAGAAATTCCTGAACTTCATCATCAGCGAAGTGATCCGCCACCACGAGGCAATCGCCGAGGGCCACCAGGCCAGCCGGGACTGAGGCATGGAGGAACGCTCCGTAGCCGGACTCGCGTCGGGCCAGGTGACGGCCACCGCCCTGGGGCCTTGGCCGGGCGAGGATCCCCTTGAAGCTACCCGCACCATCCGCGGTGAACTCGGCAGCCCGCACCTGCCCTTCCTCGCCGAGCTCCCGGATCGGGGCGTCGGCTCCGACGCGCTCGGCCGGACGGCGTCGCTCCTCGTTGACCTCGCCGTGGACGTGCAGCCGCACGGCTGGCGCCTCGTGGACCGCCCGGGCAAGGACCAGCAACGCGCCCAGTCCGCGCTCGCCACCGACATCAACGTCCTGGCGGACGTGGCCGGTGCCGAAGACGCCTCCGCGGATGCGGTGAAGATCCAGCTCAGGGGGCCGCTCAGCCTGGCGGCAGGACTCTACCTGCACAACGGCGAACGGGCCCTGCTCGACTTCGGCGCACGTCGCGACATCACCGACTCCCTGGCCGCCGGCGTGGCCGAGCACATCACCCGCATCCGGTCGGCAGTGCCGGGCGCCGATGTCGTGGTCCAGCTGGACGAACCGGACATCGCCGCGGTACTCGCAGGAACGATCCCGACGGCGAGCGGGTACCGCACGCTGCGATCGATTCCGCAGGATGAGGCCACCGCTGCCTGGCGGCGGGTAGTTGGGGCACTGCAGGCGGCCGGTGTGTCGGAGACGGTGATCGCCGTACCTGAGATTGAAGCCCCGTTTGCGCAGATCCTCGCCTCCGGCGCCGACGGCGTCGCTGTTCCGCTCAAGGCCCTGACCACCCGCCAGTGGGAACAACTGGCGGGTGCGGTCGAGTCCGGCAAGCGCGTCTGGGCCGGCGCCCTGCCTGCGGGCGAAGCGGACGGGACACTGCCGCGCACGGCGGAGTTGGTGGAAGCGGTCTGGCGGCCGTGGCGGCAGCTGGGCCTGCCGGCGTCGTCCCTTGCCACGCTGCGGGTGACGCCGTCGCATGGCCTGGCGGGGCACAGCCCCGCCGCGGCGAAGGAGATCCTCAGCCGGCTGACCAGCCTCGCGGACGGGCTCAACCAGCTCGCGCTCGGTTAGGCGCCTAGATGCGGGACTCCCAGCGGTCCGGTTCTGCGTAACGCGGGAGCCCGACGGCGGCCCTGTTGCCTGCGGCGTCCGTGTTTCCTGCCGCGGATTGCGGGAGCAACGGTGCCAGGCGATAGTCGAAGTACCCCGCGTACACGAGTACCGTGCCGACGTGCCTTTGCAGCACTTTCACCTGGATCCGGTGCTTGCCCGCCCCGGCGTCCCACCATTGTTCCGCGTAGGCGTTGGCGTCCAAGAGTGCGGGCAAGCCGAGCCGGAGCGGGCCGAGGAACGCCCGCGTTGCCCCGGAGATTCCGCGGAGCCTGCCTTCGGGCGTGACCTCGACCCGCAGCTCAGTGGCGAGCCGCCGGTGCTTGCCGAGATAGTCAACCAGCCGGGTGTTGCCGTTGGCCTCGATGGCGGAGGTGGTGTCCTGGAAGAGCCGGGTGCGGCCGGGGAAGAAAATCTCGCGCCGGGCAGTCAGGCTCGACCGGCCGAACGGGTCAAGGTGGGCGTGGTTCTCGATCCGGAACGGCACCGTTTCGCCGTACTCCGGGAACAGCGACTCCTCCGCGGCCGCCAGGGACAGCAGCGGCCGCAGCCAGGCCTGGCGGCATCCCACCACTTCGAAAACGCCGTCGCCGATTCCGTAGTGGCCGGACCCCGGCGCCAGGGCGAAGTAGTCCTGCAGCTCCGGCTGCAGCCGGTGGAACCCGCTGCCCAGTGCCCGCTCGTAGATCGGGGTGCGTTCCCGGGGTGTGTCCACGGCCCGCTCTCCTTCGGTTATGTTTTTGCCGGCGCGGCGGTGATCCGCCGTCACAGCCTGCCCGCTGCCTTCAGCCGGATGTAGGCGTCCGCGAGCTTCGGCGGAAGATCCAGCGGTTCGGCGTCCACCACCTCGGCCCCGAGCTGCTTCAATTGTGCGGCAACCGCCGCCCGGTCCAGCAGCGCGCGTTCCGCCGCGGCCGCGCGGAAGACCTGGCTCGCCGTCGTCCGTTCCGCCGCCATCGCGCCCAGAAGTGGGTCCCGCACGGCGGCGACCACCACCACATGCTGGAGGGCCAGTTGGGCCACGGTGGGGATGAGGTTCTCCTCTGGCACACCGCTGTCCAGGGACGTCATCAGCACCACCATGGACCGGTGCGCGGACACGGCCCGCACCTGGGCCGGTACCTGGCCCCAGTCCATCTCGATCAGCTCGGCTTCCAAGGGCGCCATGGCTTGGACCAGCCGGCCCAGCAGGGTCCCCTTGGACGCCGAATCCACCCGGCCGCGGACCCGGCGGTCGAAGGCGAGGAAGTCCACCCTGTCGCCTCCCCGTTCGGCGAGCACGGCCAGCAGCAGCGACGCCTCAATCCCGGTGTCCAGCCGCGGCTCGTCGCCGATCCGTGCCGCGGCGGTGCGCGAAGTATCCAGCACGATCACCACGCGGCGGTCCCGTTCGGGCCGCCAGGTGCGGACGACGACGGCGGTGCGCCGGGCGGTGGCACGCCAGTCGATGGAGCGGACGTCGTCGCCGCGGACATAGTCGCGCAGCGAGTCGAACTCGGTTCCGGCGCCGCGGATCTGCACGGCGGCCTTGCCGTCCAGTTCGCGCAGTTTGCGCAGCTTGGAGGGCAGGTGCCGCTTCGAGTGGAACGGGGGCAGGACCCGCAGCGAGCCCGGCACCGGCAGGGTGCGCTGGCGGGCAGCGAGCCCCAACGGACCAAAGGAACGGACGGTGACATGCGGGGCGGACAGGTCGCCCCTGCGGGTGGGAGCCAGCCGTACCGTCATGCGACGCCGTTCGCCGGCAGGCACAGTGATCCGTTGGACGGGGTCCACCGCACCGGCGGACGGCTGCCAGGCGTCACGGACCATTGCCCGAAGGGTGCGGTCGTTGGTGTTCGTCAGCAGGAGCTGGCTTTCGGCTCCTGAATGCAAGGTCACGTTGGCCGGTTGCTGGCGCTCCACCACCACCTTGCGAGGGGAGGCGGCCAGCATGGCGTCGAGCACAGCCAGCATCAGCAGTCCGGAGAACAGCAGCCAGGCTGTTCCCCAGCCGGGGAACAGCAGCATCGGCACGAGAGCCACCGCCCCCAGCAGAACCAGCCTTCCTGTGATGGCCATTCAGGACCCCCGGATCAGCTTGTCGGCGGGCATCAGCGCGGCACGGGGACGGAGGCGAGGATGCTGCCGAGGACCTCGTCGACGTGCACGCCGTCCATCTGGGCTTCCGGTCGCAGTGCCACGCGGTGGCGCAGGCAGGGCAGGGCGAGGGCCTTGACGTCGTCGGGCGTGACGAAATCCCGCCCGGAGAGCCACGCCCAGGCCCGGGACGTGGTGAGCAGAGCGGTGGCACCTCGCGGCGAGACGCCCAGTTGGAAGGACGGTGCCGCCCGGGTTGCCCGCACCACGTCCACGATGTAGGCCATGACCTCGGGAGCCACCCGCACGGCGGCAACCTTTGCCCGGGCGCTTTCCAGTTCGGCGCTGCCGGCCACGGCCTCGACTCCCGCGGCCGCCAGGTTCCGGGGATCGAACCCTTCGGCGTGCCGCCGGATGACCTCGATCTCCTCGCCGCGGGCGGGCAGTGGCATGGTCAGCTTGAGCAGGAAACGGTCCAGCTGCGCTTCGGGCAGGGGATAGGTGCCCTCGTACTCCACGGGGTTCTGCGTGGCTGCCACGATGAACGGCACCGGCAAAGGCCGGGACACGCCGTCGGCCGATACCTGGCGTTCTTCCATGGCCTCCAGCAGCGAGGCCTGGGTCTTCGGCGGTGTCCGGTTGATCTCGTCCGCCAGCAGGATGTTCGTGAAGACCGGCCCCTCGCGGAACGTGAACTCGGAGCTGTGGGAATCGTAAACCAAGGAACCCGTGACGTCGCCGGGCATCAGGTCAGGGGTGAATTGGACCCGCTTGGTGTCCAGGCTCAGGGCGTGGGAAAGAGCCCGGACCAGCAGGGTCTTCGCCACACCCGGCACGCCTTCCAGCAGCACGTGGCCGCTGCAGAGCAGCGCGATGAGCATGCCGGTCACCGTGGAATCCTGCCCGACGACGGCCTTGCCCACCTCGTGCCGGACGTCCAGGAGCGCCCGGCGGGCGGGGTCGCCGACCGCGCCGGGTGCCCGGTCGGGCGACGGCCAGGCAGCAGCGGTCTTCGGGGCCGGTGCCTGGGCTGTCGGATTGCTGGGCGTTGCCTCAGCGGCCGGGACCCCACCTGCCGGGGACCCCGAAGCGGTGTCGTAGGAAGGCTCCGTGCCGGTGTATCCGTCCCATTGCGTGTTCTGCTTCAAGTTGTCGTTCACCGGGCTGATGCCTCCTGCTCGAGTTGTTCCAAAGTCTGTGCCCACCGCACCAGGCCGGACTGCGAATCCGGCCGATGATCCAAGATGCCCCATACCTGCGCGGGCGGGCGGCCGGTCTTGCGGGAAATCGCCTCCACAACGGCGCCGACCCGGGCGTCCGGACCAAGCCGGAACACGTGCGAAAGCCGGACGAGGGTGCCCGCGCGAAGGTTCGCGGCCGCCCGCCCCATCGCCCGGGAATCCTGGTAGAGCCTGGCCCGTCCTTCGGCGGTTTCGGCCGCCTTGACCACCACCGGCAGGGGCTCGAACACCAGCGGCCCAAGCCGCCGCCCGCGCCACAGGACGGCAAGGAGCGCGATGACCAGGAGCCACGGCCCAAGGAACGCCACCCACGGCGGAGCCAATTCGGACAAGCTGGCAGGTTTCCCGGCCTGCGGGACGTCGCCGAGGCCCGGCAGGTACCAGACCAGCTCGGGGGAGTCGCCCAGGCTGCGGAGGACGAGCGCCGCGTTTCCGCGTTCGTCGAGCCGATCGTTGCTCAGCAGCGCGGCGCTGCCGAGCACCACAACCCGGCCGTCGTCGCTGACCGCGTACAGGCCGCCATCACCGATGGGATAACAAATCTCACCGCTTCCGGCGTACAGCTGTCCGGTGCCTGCCGAGATATTCCCCGCCACCCGGGGATCCTCAAGGCTGCACTCCGGTTCTGTAACCTCATGACCTTGCGGCTCAACTCCGGCGTTCCGGAGGCCGTTGTCCAGTCCCCGCAACGTCCGCCGGCTTGGACTGACCACAACGACCCTCTGCGCGGAGCCCCGGAGTTCCTGGAGTTGTTCCTCGCCGAGGTAGCCGTTCTGGTCGTAGAGCAGCAGGGTCGCAGCACCGGCCCTTCCATCCAACGTTGCCAAAGCCTGTTCGAAGGAACCGGCTTCAGTAACGGCCACGCCTTGGTCACGGAGGATTTCGGCAGCCGCCATGGCACCGCCCGGGGCTGCGTTGCGGGGTGAAAGCGCCCGGTCGTCCGGGCCGGAGCCCAGCCGGGACACCACCATGTAGGTCAGTGTGAGGGCCACGATGGAGCCGATCACGATCCAGACCATGTGCCGCCGAAGGCCCGATTTCCGCCCCGGCGATCCTGAAGTGCCGGGGTCCGCGTGCTGCTGGCTGAGGACCGTCATCGTGGTACCGCCAGTCCACGGCTACCGCGGCCTTGATAGTCCGGCTTCAACGTGGCCAGGTGGCTGTCCAAAGCCCGCAGGCTTTCGTACTGTTCCGCCGCGGCTCCGCCTTCGCCGTACTTGACGGTGTCGAAGAGCCGGGCGGCGTCATCCAGCTGTGCCTGGCTCCCGCTGAACGCTCGCCCGAGTTGCGCAGCCGCTTCGTCCGCGGTGCGGCCGGACTGCGGATCGATGACGGTGCGGTCTTCGGCCGATCGCACGAGCGCACGGAACTGCTCGACGACGGCGGTGCTCCAGTCACCCCGCGCCGCGGCGGCGCTGGCGCGCGAACGGAAGGTCGCGGCGTCGAGCGTTGCTTCCTCGTCGAAGACTGCGGCGGAGGCCCGCTTGCGGGCGGAGTTGAGCCGCGGCCTGACCACGATGATGGCCGTGATCACCAGCGCGACGGCGAGCAGGATGGCGACGGGCCAGGTCCAATCCTGGCCCGGGCCCGATCCGTCGGAATTCAGGGAGCGCAGCCATTCAACGAAACGGTTCATGAGCTCGTCGAACCAGCTTGGCTTCGCATCGGCGTACTGGGGTTTGCTAAGTTCTTCGATCGCCCAGCGCCGGGCCTCGTTGCGGTCAGGATCGACGGGAGTTTCGGCGGGCAGGACTCCCGCGAGCAAGGAAAGGGCAATCATCCTGTCGGGAACCCCATACCCGGTCCCTGTTGCCACCCTCCCGGGGCACGGCGTGGGGGCAATCTCCGGCCTGGAACCCCGTCAGGGTCGCTTCCCGTTTCCAGCATTCTCTGGAATTCCACATCCAGGCCGTCACGCCGCATCCGCAGATCGAGGTAGACCAGCGCGCTCGCCGCAGACCGGAAGGCGAATCCGAGAGCTCCGACCAGTCCGCCGACCACCATGCTGACAATCTTGAGCAGGAGGTCGGTGTTGCTCTGTTGTTCGGCACCTGCGTGCGGTGTGACTACTGAGCTGATCCCGCCGGCTGCGATGGTGATAGGGAGTTGGATCACCAGGCTGATCAGTGAAGCAATCAGCGAAGCCACCAGCACGATGCCGAAGATCCGCCACCAGTTGGCTGTAGTGAGGGACCACGAACGCCGGAGGGCATCGATGACGCCGACCTCTTCGACCGCCACGGCAGCCGGAGCCACCAGGAACTTGATGGCTAGCCAGACGATCACGACCCCGGCCCCGAGCGCGAGCGGAAACACAAGGATGATGAGGGCCGGGCTCGTCGATGCGAAGCTGGCCAACAGCACCGCGAACACCAGCCCGGATGGCAGGAGTGGCACCAGGAGCAGGAGCAGGGACAGCCCGGTGAGGGCAAGCACGCGGTGGCGCGCCAGGACCCACATCTGCTTGAAACCTGTCTTGCGGTTCAAGGACGCGCGGGACGCCGGAACTGCCATGATTCCGGTCAGGATGGTCAACAGGACGGTGGACATCATCCACGCGCCGAGCCCTCCGGTGAACAGGCCCAGAGCCGGCCCGAGGAGTGCCGATGAGTCGGCGTCGCTGTTGAGTCGGCGGCTGCCCGCCCCTTCGAGGCGTGCCAGCAGATCGGCACTGCCTGACGTCAAGGCGGCCGTCAGCAGGAGGGACACGCACTGGCCCAGGAGCGCGGAACCGAGCATGGAGGCCGGGTTCCGGCGGACCGTCTGGAAGGCGCCGTCCAGGACTTCGCCGAAAAGCAAGGGGCGCAGGGGAACGATCCCCGGCTTGGGGGGGCGCGATGTAACGCGGCTGACCATAGGTCATGCCCGGTTGGGGAGGCCACCCCGGTTGCGGCTGGTTCCATTGCGGTTGACCCGGATGACCTTGGCCGCCCCACTGCGGCTGGCCACCCCACTGCGGCTGGCCACCCCACTGCGGCTGGCCACCCCACTGCGGTTGGCTTCCCCACTGTGGCTGGCCGCCCCCTTGCGGTTGACCGCCGCCTCGCTGTTGGCCCCATGGTGGCTGCCCCCACGGTGGTTGGGCGCCGGGCCCGGGTTCCTGCTGTGACACGCGTTCCTCCCCAAAAGTGCCGTGTCCGCCCAGCCTATAGTTCCGCCGTCGTCGCTCATAGCCCCTGCGGCGATCACCGCGGACGCGGCAACGGCCGCCGCCATGCCGTGATCATGGGTCAACGGGACAATGGCCATTCGATGGGGGAATATATAACTATGAAGGCACGCATCCTGGTAGTTGACGACGACGAAGCACTCGCCGAAATGATCGGCATCGTGCTTCGCAACGACGGCTTCGATCCGGTTTTTTGCGCAGACGGTGGTCAGGCCCTTGACGTTTTCCGCTCCTCGAAGCCGGACCTCGTCCTCCTGGACCTCATGCTCCCGGGCTCGGACGGCATCGAGGTCTGCCGCCAGATCCGCGGCGAATCGGACGTCCCCATTGTCATGCTGACCGCCAAGTCGGACACCTCCGACGTCGTCCGCGGCCTTGAGTCCGGTGCCGACGACTACGTGCCCAAGCCTTTCAAACCCGCCGAACTCGTCGCCAGGGTCCGCGCCCGGTTGCGCCCGGGGGAGCAGAAGGCCCCCGAAACCCTCCGCATCGCGGACGTCACCATCGACGTCGCCGGCCACATGGTCACGCGCGGCGGGGAACGGATCTCGCTCACCCCGCTCGAGTTCGACCTCCTGGTCGCCCTGGCCCGCAAGCCTTGGCAGGTCTTCACGCGTGAACTCCTCCTGGAGCAGGTGTGGGGTTACCGCCACGCCGCCGACACCAGGCTTGTCAACGTCCATGTCCAGCGGCTGCGCTCAAAGATCGAGCGCGACCCTGAAGCACCCGAAGTTGTTCTGACGGTCCGTGGTGTCGGTTACAAAGCGGGATCCTGAGTCACCCTCCGGCAAGGCCGGTTCCGGGACCACGCCGGCCGAGGCGATGCCGGAGGACCAACCCGTCCCCTCCAGCCAGGAGCCGGGACAGGAACAAAGCCAGGCAGAGAACCAGCCCGCGGACAAGCACGGCAGCGGACGGCCCCTCACCGCGCGGCGCCTCATGCTGCTGGGCCGCATCTGGACCCGACGCGCCCTGATCCTCGGCTTGCGGATAACCCGCCTCGTGGTCACGGCCCTGCGGCACCTCCGGCCCGGACTGCGCTACCTCTGGAAGTCCCTGCTCCGGCGCTGGCGGCGCTCCCTCGAACTCAGGACGGTCATGATGACCATCCTGCTCTCGGTGATTTCCTTCGCGGTTGTCGGTGCCTATTTGTCCAACCAGATCGCGAACAACCTGTTCCAGGAGCGGCTGACCCAGGCAGAATCGGAAAGCCGCTACTACGTAAAACAGGTCCAGGACACCTTCGACGGCGCCCAGGTCAACGACCAGTCCAGTGTCATTACGCTCGTGTACGACACCCTGAATGCGGTGGAAGGCAACGGCTCGGTTATCCAGCGCCGCTACGTTTTCGAGGCGCTTCCGGAACAGAACAAGCCGCGCAACCGCTGGGTGGAGTCCCGTGCTTCCGACCAGTTGACGGTGCGGGTCATCCCGCCCGAACTGCGCAAGGCCGTGCAGGAGTCGGGCAAGGAGCAGTACTGGGCCTCCACCGAGTTCCCGGTGGGAAACCAGGACCACCCGGGCATCGCCGTCGGGAACAAGGTCACCTTCAACGGCACCGTCTACGAGCTGTACCTGCTCTATGACCTCGAAAACGCGCAGACGACCCTCGACCAGATCCAGAATGTCCTCTGGGCAGGCGGCGCGGCGCTGATCATCATGATCGGCGGCATCGCGTGGTACGTCACCCGGAACGTCGTGAGTCCGGTGAGCCATGCCGCCGTCGTCTCCGAAAAGCTGGCCGCAGGGCAGCTCCAGGAGCGGATGGTCGTCAAGGGCGAGGACGAGGTGGCCCGCCTGGGAGCATCCTTCAACCACATGGCGGCGAGCCTCCAGGAACAGATCACCCAGCTCGCCACGCTCTCCCAGATGCAGCAGCGCTTCGTCTCGGACGTTTCCCACGAGCTCCGCACCCCGCTGACCACCGTCCGGATGGCGGCGGAGGTCCTCTTCGACGCGCGGGACAGCTTCGACCCCATCAACCGGCGCTCCGCCGAACTGCTCTACAACCAGGTGGAGCGGTTCCAATCGCTGCTTTCGGACCTGCTGGAGATTTCGCGGTTCGACGCCGGTGCCGCCGTCCTGGAAGCCGAACCGCAGGACATTTTCCAGCTCATCGGACAGGTCATCGAGAGTGCCGCCCCGGTCGCTGCCGAATATGGTTCCGAAGTCCGGCTCACGTCACGGAACAAGAGCATCATCGTCGAAATGGACTCCCGCCGGATCGACAGGATTCTGCGCAACCTCCTCCTGAACGCCGTGGAGCACGGGGAAGGCAAGCCGGTGCATGTGACCGTGGCGGCGAACCACGATGCTGTGGCCGTATCGGTCCGGGACCACGGAATCGGCATGACCCCGGCCGAGGCCGCCCGGGTGTTCGACCGGTTCTGGCGGGCCGATCCCGCACGCGCCCGGACAACCGGCGGCAGCGGCCTGGGCCTGTCCATCGCCGCCGAGGACACCAAGCTCCACAACGGCTGGCTGCAGGCCTGGGGACAGAAGGGTGCGGGTTCGAACTTCCGGCTCACCCTGCCGCTGAAGAAGGGCGGAACCATCGTCAAATCGCCGCTCCACCTCGAACCGCATGACCTCAGGCTTCCCGGCACCGCCCTGGACCAAAAGGTGCTGGTGGTCGACACGCAGGAAGGACAGCCGCGCCTTGCCGAGGCTCAGCCGTCGGACCGGTCCCGCCGGGCAGACGACGTCGGCCCCACCGAAGCGGGGGAGGCTGGCCGTGCGTAAGGGACTCCGCCGCATGCCGGTGCTCTTGATCGCCGCCTTCGCGGTGCTCGCGCTCGTGCTCAGTTCCTGTGCCCAGATTCCGCGCTCGGGGCCTGTCGGGAAGAGCAAGGAGGAAAGCGCCGGAAACATCAACGTGCCCGATTTCTTCCCGCCGCCCCCGCAGCCCGGTGCCGGTCCGGAGACCGTCATCGAGGACTTCTACGGCGCCGGCAGCGGCTACGCGGACGATTACGCGGTCGCACGCCAGTACCTCACCCAGTCCCTTTCGGTCAGCTGGAAGTCGGACAAGCGCACCCTCGTGTACCGAAAGGCGCAGGTGGTGCGCACCGGCGTTGAAAATGAATTCAGGTACGAACTGGACCTCGCGTACGCAGTGGACGCCGACGGCGTTGCCACCCACTATCCCGAAGGCACCCTGGAAAGCGTTCCTGTGACCGTCGAGCAGGTGGACGGCGAATGGCGGATCTCGGAGGTGCCGGACGGCACGGCAATCCCCGAACAGACCTTCAGGGTGATCTACGGCGCGTACCCGATCTACTTCTACGACCCAGGGTTCAACTACGCGGTGCCCGACTACAGGTGGTTCATCAAGAAGAAGACGGTCAAGGCCATGACAAGCGCCTTGCTTGCCGGGCCGGCACCGTACCTGCGCGGCGCCGTCGTCAGCGCCTTCCCCTCCGGAATCCGCCTGGTGCGCGAATCCGTGCCCGTGGTCTCGGGGGCTGCCCAGGTGGACCTGTCGGCGAAAGAACTGGTGGAGGCTTCCGCGGAGGACCGACAGCGCATGCAGAACCAGCTCCTGCTGACCTTCCGCACGCAGCCGGACGTGATCAGCGTCCAGCTTCGCGCCGACCAGGATCTGGTCCGGGTCGAAGACACGGGTGCAGTCCTCCCGCCTGTCCTGGAGAAGAGCGTGCCTGCGCGCCAGATCGTGGTGAGCAACGGCGAACTCGCCCGCTATGAAAACAACCGGCTCACCCCGCTGCCGGACATGCAGCCCGTCGCGGGACTGGGGCCGCAGGAGCCGGCTGAATCGCCGGCGTCGAAGGCTGTGGCGTTCCTCAACGGCTCCGGCTCCACGCTGTACTCGATGCTGCCCGGCCAGGACCCGCGGCCCCTGACTACCCGCAGCACTCTGACCCGGCCGTCCTTCAGCCTGCAGGACTGGGTCTGGACGGCTGGTCCGGGTGCCAACGGGGGTACGCAGGTGGTGGCCTTCAAACCCTCCGCCGCCTCCAAGGGCGGAGCCGTTCCAGCCGTGTCGTTGACGCCGCGATGGCTCGCCGGACGCTCCGTCAAGGAGTTCCGTGTATCTCGGGAAGGCGCCCGGGCCCTGGTTATCTCGGAGTTGCGGGGCAGGACATCCGTCCAGGTCACCGGCATCGTCCGCAACCCCGATGGCTCGCCCCGGGGCCTGACCGCTCCGGTCACGCTCGAAACGAGCAACGGGGTTGATCAGGGAGTCTGGGTCAATTCCGCGACCGTCGTTGTCATGAAGGGTTCGGCTTCCGGCAACGTCACTCCTGAACTGGTTCCGCTGACCACCGGGCTGCCACAGCAACTTCCGGCCTGGCCCGGGTTGACCGGCCTGAGTGCCGGCAACGGCGGGGACGACATCTACGGGCAGTCCGCGGCAGGCCTGTTCCAGCGGGTGGGGAACGGCTGGGAATTCCAGCTCAAGGGACCCGTCGACCCCGCCTTCCCCGGCTAGCTTTTCCACATAGCCGTTCCCGTATCTGGCGCGGCGGGCGGTGCCGCCCGAGGCTGGACGCATGGACAAAGCCACGCCCTGGCGGGGAGTCACGGTAGAAAGCATGGAGTACGACGCCGTCGTGCCCGGCATGCACGACCCCGACCTTGTCGCCGTGCCCCACCATGCCGCCCGTCACCGGGGTGCCCATACGCGGCTGCTGCTGCGCCTGCTTGAGGCACTTGCTTTGGCCTGGGCCGAACTGCTGGCCCTCGTAGCGCCGGTGGAGTGCGTCTGCTGCGGGCGCGAAGACACCGAAGTGTGCAGTGCCTGCGCCCGCCGGATCCGGAAGTTGTGCTCCCGTCCGTTCCGGGCGGAGTCCCAGGCACCGGCCTTGCTTAGCGTGGCGGGGGCGGTGCTGGTGCCGGTGGTCGCTGCGGGGCTCTACCGGGAAGAACTCGCCCAGGCCGTGCTGTCCTTCAAGAAGTTTGGCCAACGCGGCCTCGCCCTGCTGCTGGGGCGGATGCTCGAACGCGGCCTGTCCGCGGCGGCGCGGGAAGGCCCAGGCGTTTGCCTGGTACCCGTGCCCAGCAGCGCCGCTGCGTTCCGCCGTCGGGGGTTCAGCCCTGTCCACCTGCTGCTCCGGCAGGCCCGGCGCCGGGAAGGAAACGCATGGATCCTCTGCAACGTCCTGCGGAAGCGGCGGAGCGGCCTACCCTCCTGGGCTGTTTCCCTTTTGGCGTCTTGCGGAGGGCCGCGGACGGACCTCCTGGCAACCGGGGCCGGCCTGGTACGCCGGGCGCGTGCAGGTGGTCCCGGGAGCACCGGGCAAAAGGGGCTGGACAGAGGTGACCGGGCCCGCCGCGTCCGGGGATCGATGGCCGTGCCATGGGCCCTCAGGAACACCGTCTCCGGCAAGCCCTGCATCATCGTGGACGATGTGCTGACGACGGGAGCCACCATCGCCGAGGCCGCCAGGGCAGTCGAGGCCGCGGGCGGGCTGGTGCGCGGCGCCGTCGTCCTCGCGGCAACACGCGCTCCGGGCAGGCGGGAGCCGGGGGAGAAAGCAACTGACGTCAAGATGACTCAAAACAAATTAAAAGCTCCGAAGGGGTGAATTAGCGGTAACGATGAACTAACGTCGGAGATGGGTACCAAGAACAGATGTACCTGTCGATAGCGGCTCGGAAAGGGGCTCGACTGTCCGTCAGAAAAGCCCCCAAAAGTGCCGTTGTCGTGTCACCTGAGTTATTTGGAGGGCACCATGGAGTTCATGATCAGCGGCCGGAATCTGACCGTTTCGGATCGCTTCCGCGAATATGCGGGCGAGAAGATTTCCAAGATTGAATCGCTCGGGGACAAGGTCCAGAGGGTCGACGCCAAGGTTTCCAAGGAAAGCAACCCGCGTCAGAACCCCGGCCAGCTCACGGTGGAAGTGACAGTCATGGGCAGGGGTCCGGTCATCCGGGCAGAAGCCAGTGCCGCTGACAAATTCGCAGCTTTCGACCTTGCATACAGCAAGCTGCTCGAACGACTGCGCAGGGCTAAGGACAGGAAGAAGGTCCACCACGGGCGGCACACACCAAAGGCGGTGCGTGAAGCGACGGCAAGCCTGGAACCTGCGAGCACGAGGGAGCCCATCTACGCTGCGGCAAGCAACCACGAGGAACCGGCTGTCCCGGTGGCAGAGGCTTCGCCGTACGATATCGACAATGACATCCCGGCCGGCGACTCTCCGGTGTTGATCCGCCGGAAGGTCTTCCCTGCGGCATCCCTGACCATCGATGATGCCGTGGACAACATGGAGCTCGTGGGTCACAACTTCTACCTTTTCGTGGACAAGGAGACCAACACGCCGTCAGTGGTCTACCGCCGTCGTGGCTGGACCTATGGGGTTATCACGCTGGACTCGAACTGCGAGCCCGGAAATGAAGCGGTGGAGGAGAAGATCCACGCTTACCGCTCCGATGACCATGCAGCAACCGCCTAGGCTGCCCCGTCTCCCATGACGAAAGGACTGGCATGGCCGCTTCGCTGAGCCTCCAGCAGGCACGGCGGATCGCATTGGCAGCCCAGGGCTTGGACAAGGTCCGGCCCACCGGTCCCGTAACATCACGGGCGGTGGGCCGGACCTTTGCCCGCCTGCATCTTGTGCAGATAGATTCAGTCAACGTTCTCTCCCGCAGCCACTACTTGCCCTTCTTTTCCCGGCTCGGCGACTACGACCGCAAGATCCTCGACTCGCTGTCGGCACGGAGGCCACGGCGGATGATGGAGTACTGGGCGCACGAGGCAAGCTTCATCCGGCCCGACCATTTCGCGGACCTCCTCCTGTGGCAGCGGCGTAACTGGGTCGGCGCCGGGCATCTCGACCGTGCCTTGCGCGAGGACATGGCAGCGCGGATCCTGGATGCCTTGGCATCCGGCCGGCCGATGACGGCGGCCCAGCTCACCGCACGCCTGGATCACCGGGAGGACCGCCGGAACGAGCAATGGGGCTGGAACTGGAACCTCGTCAAGCGGGTCTTGGAGCACCTGTTCGAAGAAGGCCAGGTCAGCGCCGCATCCCGCACCGAACAGTTCGAACGCCGCTACACCCTGACGTCCAGGGTCCTTCCCGCGGCAGTCTTGGCCCCGGACGCTAACCATAGAAACGCCGACGACGACGGCGCCGGGCGGGACGCCGCCATGGCACGCCTGATCGACGCAGCTGCGCAGGCACACGGAATCGGGACAGTCCGGTGCTTCGCGGACTATTTCCGGACGCCGATCAAGGCAGCGACCGTGGCGGTCGACAAGCTCGTCGAGCAGGGCCGCCTGGAACCTGTGACCGTGCGCGGCTGGGACCGCGGACTGTACCGCCACGCCGAGGCCCGAAGCCCCCGGAACGTCACAGGGCGGGCCCTCCTGAGTCCTTTCGATTCGCTGGTCTTTGAACGGCGGCGGCTGCACGAACTCTTCGGTTTCCACTACCGCATCGAAATCTACACTCCGGCCGAGAAACGGAAATTCGGTTACTACGTGCTGCCCTTCCTCCTGCGGGACAGCATGGTGGCGAGGGTGGACCTGAAGGCCGAACGCACAGACCGCTTGCTGCTTGTCCGCTCCGCGCACGCGGAAGCAGAGGCGCCGCCGGATACCGCGGACGAACTCGCCGCCGAGCTCCGGCTCATGGCGCGCTGGCTGGAACTGGACGACGTCGTCGTGTCCCCTGACGGTGACCTCGCACCGAAGCTGGCTGAAGCCCTGCGCCGGTCATAGCCGAAACGTTGCGCCGCTGAGCGGGGAGGCGCTGCAGGCCCGGCTCCCGCACCTCGGGTCCGGTCCGGGACGATCCCCGATTCGCACTCCGCTCTCAGGGGAACAACACACCTTGGTGCTGTACGCTCCCGTAGACTAAAACCGCCAGAATTCGGCAGCTTGAGACTGGGAGCAACTTCACGTGGCATCACTTATCGAAAAACTTCTCCGCACGGGTGACAAGAAGACCCTGAAACAGCTGCGGAGCTATGCCGATTCCATCAATGCCCTTGAAGAATCCTTCAAGACGTTCACCGACGCGGAACTCCGTGAAGAGACCGACGTGCTGCGCGCCCGCTACCAGGACGGCGAGCAGCTGGACGCACTGCTTCCCGAAGCCTTCGCCGCAGTGCGTGAAGCGTCTTCCCGTACCCTTGGCATGCGCCACTTCGATGTCCAGCTCATGGGCGGCGCGGCCCTTCACCTCGGCAACATCGCGGAGATGAAGACCGGTGAAGGCAAGACCCTCGTAGCCACGGCTCCGGCCTACCTCAATGCCCTCACCGGAAAAGGCGTGCACGTCGTCACAGTCAACGACTACCTCGCCGAATACCAGTCCGAACTCATGGGCCGCGTCTACCGCTTCCTCGGCCTGAGCAGTGGCTGCATCCTGGCCAACCAGGATCCCTCCGCGCGCCGTGAACAGTACGCCGCGGACATCACCTATGGCACGAACAACGAATTCGGGTTCGACTACCTGCGCGACAACATGGCGTGGGACAAGTCAGAACTGGTCCAGCGCGGTCACCACTTCGCCATCGTTGACGAAGTCGACTCGATCCTCATCGACGAAGCCCGGACCCCGCTCATCATTTCCGGCCCTGCCCAGGGCGACACCAACCGCTGGTACAGCGAATTCGCCAAGGTGGTGCAGCGCCTGAAGGCGGAGACCGACTACGAAGTGGACGAAAAGAAGCGCACTGTCGGTGTGCTTGAGGCCGGCATCGAAAAGGTCGAGGACTACCTCGGGATCCAGAACCTCTACGAATCTGCCAACACTCCGCTCATCGGTTTCCTGAACAACGCCATCAAGGCCAAGGAACTGTTCAAACGGGACAAGGACTACGTCATCCTCGACGGCGAGGTGCTCATCGTCGACGAACACACCGGCCGTATCCTGGCCGGCCGCCGCTACAACGAAGGCATGCACCAGGCCATCGAGGCGAAGGAAAACGTCGAGATCAAGGCCGAAAACCAAACGCTCGCCACGGTCACCCTGCAGAACTACTTCCGCATGTACGAGAAGCTTTCGGGCATGACCGGCACGGCCGAAACCGAGGCCGCCGAATTCATGAGCACCTACAAGCTCGGTGTGGTTCCCATCCCGACCAACCGCCCCATGCAGCGGCTCGACCAGCCTGACCTTGTCTACAAGAACGAGATCGTGAAGTTCGAGGCTGTAGTCAAGGACATCGCCGAACGGCACGAAAGCGGGCAGCCGGTCCTCGTCGGCACAACCAGCGTGGAAAAGAGCGAATACCTTTCCCGTCTGCTGGCCAAGGATGGCATCCGGCACGAAGTCCTCAACGCCAAGAACCACGCCCGTGAGGCAGCCATTGTCGCCCAGGCCGGCCGCAAGGGCGCCGTGACCGTTGCCACCAACATGGCCGGCCGCGGTACGGACATCATGCTGGGCGGCAACGCCGAGTTCACAGCGATCGCGGAACTGGCCAAGCGTGGCCTGGACCCGGAGGAAAACTCCGAAGAATACGAAGCCGCCTGGCCGGAGGCCCTGGACGCAGCGAAGCAGGCAGTCAAGGACGAGCACCTCGAGGTCCTCGACCTCGGCGGCCTGTACGTTCTCGGCACCGAACGCCATGAGTCCCGCCGCATCGACAACCAGCTCCGCGGCCGTTCGGGCCGCCAGGGTGACCCGGGGGAATCCCGCTTCTATCTGTCGCTGACCGATGACCTGATGCGGCTCTTCAACTCCGGTGCGGCCGAAAGGCTGATGAACAGCTCAGTGCCGGACGACGTCGCTCTGGAGTCCAAGCTGGTGTCCCGGGCGATCGCTTCCGCCCAGGGCCAGGTGGAAGGCCGCAACGCCGAGCAGCGCAAGAACGTTCTGAAGTACGACGACGTCCTGAACCGCCAGCGCGAAGCAATCTACGGCGACCGCCGTCGGATCCTCGAGGGTGATGACCTCCACGAGAAGGTCCAGTTCTTCCTCGAAGACACCATTAACGCCTTCATCGACGCCGCTACGGCCGAAGGCAGCGGTGACGACTGGGACTACAACCAGCTGTGGACCAACCTGAAGACCCTGTATCCGGTGACGGTTTCCGCGCAGGACATCATCGAAGAAGCCGGCGGCAAGTCCAGGGTGACCGTGGACTTCCTGAAGAACGAGATCCTGTCAGACGCGCAGCTCGTCTACAAGGCCCGTGAAGAAGCCATTGGTCCTGACAGCATGCGCGAGCTGGAACGCCGGGTGGTCCTTTCGGTGCTCGGTCGTAAGTGGCAGGAACACCTTTACGAGATGGATTACCTCAAGGAAGGCATCGGCCTGCGGGCCATGGCCCAGCGCGACCCGCTGGTGGAGTACCAGCGCGAAGGCTTCACGCTCTTCCAGAGCATGATGGAGGCCATCCGGGAGGAAAGTGTCGGGTTCCTGTACAACCTCGAAGTCGAAGTCACCCCTGCCGAGGACGTGGTGGTAGCCGACGACAGCGCCGAAGGGGCCCACACCGAGCACCATGATCCGCAGATCCGCGCGGCCGGCCTGCAGGCGCCCGAGCGCCCGGCCCAGTTGCAGTACACCGCTCCAGGCGAAGACGGCGCAAGCCAGACCCGGGTTGAAGGTCGGTCCGGGGGCGGCCGGTCGGGCAACCCCGCCAAGGCCGCTGCCGAGGACAAGGCAAAGAAGGCGTCCCGCAAGAAGCGCCGCTGATCCTTGGGGGCGGATGCACCCGCGGGGTAATGCCGCAGATTACGCATAAGGACCGGAACGTTGTTCCGGTCCTTATGCGTATTCTGCTGTTCTCATCCAGGGCCTTCCTCCTGAGCAGCGAATCCTTGTGGATGTCGACGTGCCGGGGCCGGGCCTATCCGATCTGGAGGGCTGTCACCTTCCATGCACCGTTGCTCAGCTCAAGGCGCATGGCCACGGCACGCGACCGCAGTTCCTCGTTCACCACCATCGACGCCTCGTACACGGTTTCGGAGACAGCACAGCCATGCACCGAACGGACGTGGGGATTGCGGTGGTGCCGGGCCTGGCCATTGCCGCTCCGCAGGGTGTGCGCCCGCGTGAGGGCCGCACGGTGCTGGAGCGACGTCAGGCATTTCGGGTCCAGGGAGCGTGAAAGCTGCTGGACGGGCCGGGTACCGGCAAGTACCTCAATGGCGGCCTGTGCAATGCGCCGTGCGTGCATTTTGACTTCGTACTCCGTGCTGGCCGGTCCGTTGATTCCGGTCCCTGCGGGACTGACGCGGGTGGCGGCGGGAACGGGGCGGATTGCGGATACTGCGCTCATGATGTGGGTCCTGACTTGTCGGAATGCGGCGGTTTCTCGGGTTTTCGGGTGGTGCTCAGTTCTCTTGCGGTGCTTAGTTCCTGTGCGGCGCTTGGAGGATCTGTCCGGGAAGGATGACCCCGGGGTCATTCCCGATGGCCTCCTTGTTGGCGGCGTACCATTTGGGCCAATGACGGGCGATCTCCACGTCGCTGGCCGTCGGGCCAAGATCCCTCGCAGCAATCGACCACAATGAGTCGCCGTGCAAGACCACGACTTCCTTCGCGGAGGGACTGGCGGTCTGCTGCGCGGCGCGGCTCACGTTTGTCCCCAGAAGTCCGGGTTCGACTACGGGAGGCCGGGGCTGCCACTGTGGTTGAACGACGTCGACGGCGGTGCCCGCGTCAGGTGCGGTGGTCCGCACTTGAACCACCGGCTGGGGACGGTCCGTGACCTGTTTCCCGGAAGCAGTCCCGCCCGTCGCATTGGAAAGCGGTGCCCAGGCTGCGGAAATGCTGCTAGAGCCGGCGGAGGGGCTCCAAGCGGCCTCGACGAGGCTCGGTGACGCCTGTGCTAGAGGCGCTCCGAGCAGATTCAGTCCAAGCACGGCCAAGGCAAGCCGCCGCATGAACACCGGGCTGAAGCGTCCGACAGCCTTCGCACCACGCACACGACCGGTCTTCTGGCATATTGCCGACGCAAATGCCAGCACCAGCGACAGCAGCCACCAGGCGACAATCAACAACCCCACGCCGGCCGCGGCAAAACCGATGACGTCTTCGAACATGAGTCCCTGATTGTGCGCCGAGGCGATCCGCCAGCGCTCATGGAGGACATAGCCGAGCCCCAGCAGCAGCAGTCCCAGGAACAGGATGACCGCGGCCATCACGACGTCGTGGCGGAGGGGCCTTTCTGTCTCGTTCACTGGAGTCTCCTTCGTTTTGATGCTGTTTGATGTCATTTGATGATGCTTGAGTAATTTTGATCATGTCTATTGGGTTTTGTCCAGTCATTGCATGAACATCAGTGGAAATTGACCCGGCCGTGGTGCCCGCCTACGCTGACGGAATGCGATGGGACGCTCTCTTTGAAGACCTGGAGGCGCAGCTCGCCGCCGAACAACGGCTGGCGATGGAATCCGAGATCTCCGAGCGCGCCCGCGTGGAGATGGCGGGCATCGCGCTGATTGACCGCTTGCGGGGTGGACTCGGCGGCGAGCTTGCCGTTCAACTGTCCTCGGGCATGCGGATCTCAGGCGTTCTGGCGCATGTCGGCGGCGAATGGATCGTTCTGAACGAAGCACCTCAGCAATGGCTGGTGCCGTATTCGGCTGTTGTCAGCTACCAAGGGGCAGGGCGCCGGGTGCTGCAGGACTCCGGCGTGCGGGCGCGGCTGGGCCTGGCGAGCGCACTGAGGGGCCTGGCGAGGGACCGGGCGGACGTCACCGTTCACCTGACGATGGGCATGCTCCCGGAACGGGCGTTATTCGGCGTGATTGACCGCGTGGGGAAAGACCATTTCGACGTGGCCGCCACGGCGGCGGGGGAAGCCCGACGGCACGCGAATGTCAGCTCTGTGGTGACGGTGCCTTTTGCATCCTTGGCTGCGCTCCGCTCCCTGCGGGGCCAGGAGATCTAGCCGGCTTTCCCTTAGGGTGGGAAGGCCTCAGGTGTGGGAAGGCCTCAGGTGTGGGAAGACTTCGCTTTGGCTTCTTCGATCATGCGGCTGGCTTCCGCGTAGCGTTCCTGGATGTACTGCTCCAGCATGGTCTCTTCGACCCGCCATTGACCCCGGCCGCCGACCTGGATGGCCTTGAGCTCGCCGCTCCGGACCAGTGCATAGGCCTGCGGAGAGTTGATCTGCAACTGTTCGGCGACGTCCGCGAGGGTAAGGAATCGGGGCATGACACCATTTTGCCACTTCCTGACCTGTTTGATCCGGTTATCCACAATTTGGTGTTCTTTGGAGGTCTTGACTTTGGAAGACACCAAACAGCCGTCAGAATGAAGGCGGCTTCCTGCCCGGCGGCCGCCCAAAAGACCAGGGGGAATCATCATGAGTGCGAACACGACGGCTGCGGCAGCGCGGCTCAGGAAACCTTCCTGGAAGGATCCGCGGCTCCTGGTCGGCGTCCTGCTTGTGCTTGCTTCCGTCGCCGGTGTCATTTCCCTGGTCGGAGCCGCGGACCGGACCGTCCAGGTCTACGTTGCACGTGAGGGCATCGCCGTCGGGCAGAAGGTAAGCAAGGATGACCTCGCGATCACCAAAGTCCGGCTCGATGACGTCGAGTCCGGCTACGTCACTGTCGAATCCGGAGTGCCCGAGGGAAAGGTCGCCATCCAACGGATCGCCAGGAACCAGCTGTTGCCCAAGGAGAGCCTTGGCGATGCCGATGCCCTGGACCGGAAGCCGGTAGCGGTCACGGTTGAAGACTCCCTCCCGGCGCAGGCCGTTCCCGGCTCGCGCGTGGACGTCTGGGTGTCCCTGCCGGATGCCCGGAACGGTTTCGCCGAGCCCCGGCTGCTCCTTCCCGGCGCGGAAATCGCACAGGTTACTGAGGGATCCTCCGCCCTGGGCGCCTCCAAGCAAACGGTGGTGTTGGTCCTCGTCACCGATGAGCAGATGCCCAAGCTGCTTGGCGCCCAGGCGAACAAGGCAAAGGTCGCTGTGGTCTGGAACCCGGCCGGGACGGCGAAATGAGCATCCCCGTCGTCACCGTCGGACAGTCCCAGGAAGATCTCGTCGGCGGGCTCGAACGACTCCACGGCCCGGTTACGGTGGTGCGTCGCTGCGACGAACTGACAGAGCTTCTCGCCGCCTGCCAGAGCGGCCTGGCCCGGGCGGCTGTTGTCGCTGAAGGCAGCGAGGATCTCACCGCATCGCTCGTGGACAGGCTTTCGGCCGTGGGCGTCGCCGTCGTCGGGCTCGTTGCAGACCCTGAAGAAGCGGCGCGGCTGCGTGCCATCGGAGTGCTCACGGCGCTTCCCGACGTCGACGCGGCCGGTCTTGCCTCGAAGATTTCCGACGCAGTCCACCAGCTGACGGGACGCGGACCCAGGCATTCGGAACCGCGGGATTCCGGCCTTGCCGACCCGGCCGCCGGCCTGCGTCCTGCCCCTCCTGCCATAGCCGAGGAGCCGCCTGCGCCTAGCGGCACGGGGGAGATCATTGCCGTGTGGGGGCCCACTGGATCTCCGGGCCGGACGTTGCTCGCGGCGAACATCGCGGCCGAGCTCGCGGCCGAAGGAAAGGCGGTCCTGCTCATCGACGCCGACAGCTATGGGGCCAGCGTGGCCGCAACCCTGGGCCTGCTCGACGAATCGGCAGGCCTAGCCCAAGCGTGCCGGCTCGCCGACCAGGGGCTCTTGGACGTGGACTCCCTGAAGAAAGTTTCAGCCTCCGTCTTCACGAAGTCCGGGGAGTTCCGGGTCCTGACGGGCATAACGAGGGCAGACCGCTGGACGGAACTCCGTGCGGCCGCCCTGTCCGCGGTGTTCGAGCAGTCGAGAAAGGTCGCCGACGTCGTTGTGGTGGACGCCGGATTCTGCCTTGAAGCCGATGAAGAACTGAGCTTCGACACCATGGCACCGCGGCGGAACGCCGCCACCCTCCGAAGCCTGGAAGTCGCGGACACCGTTTTCGCGGTGGGGTCAGCGGACGCCATCGGAATTCCCCGGCTCGTGCGTGGCCTCGCGGAACTCGAAGACGCTGTGCCCCAGTCCGCGCCACGGATCATCCTCAACAAGGTCAGGGCCTCCGCGGCGGGCCGCTCCCCGGAACGCCAGCTGCGTGAGGCCTGGCAGCGTTATGCGCCGGGCGGAGGAATCCAGGCCTTCCTCCCGTCAGACCCTGAGAGCTGCGACGCTGCGCTGCTGTCAGGTTCGGTCCTCTTCGAAGTAGCACCCGATTCTCCCTTGCGCCACGCCATCGCCGGTTTGGTTTGTGCGCCTGTCCAGGGAAATTCAAGATCCTCTGTACGCTCTTCCAGAGCAAGGCGTCTCCTTAAGCGTTAGGCTCGCCATGTGGGCTGCAAAGACGCAGCAAAGAAGATGTGATGGAGGCGTGTGTCGATGTCGTCAGGATCCAGTGTGGAGGATCGTTCCGCAACGGGTGTAGGCCGTGAAGGATTTCTCGGAGACTACTACGAACATCTGGCAGAGGAGGACGCACGCGGCTATTCCGCCGAGCGGCTGAATGCCAGGGCACTCGCCCACCGCGAGGTCGCCAAGAAGCGCAACCCGGGCAGCGCCAATATCCAGATTGCCAACGAGGCCGACCGCAGCGTCGTTTATATCGTCACCGACGATATGCCGTTCCTCGTGGACTCCGTAAACGCCGAGCTTGTACGCCAGAACTGCGCCATCCGCCTGGTGATGCACCCTTTGTTCGTTGTTTCCCGCGATGCGGACGGCGAGCTCGCCGGTGTCGCCCGCGTGCCGGCCAACGTCGGCATCTCCAGCGGTGACACGGCGGCACTTCCTGACATTTCCCGCCTGTTCGCAGAGGGACTGAACGCTTCGCACATGGAGTCCTGGATCGCCGTCGAGGTCGACCGTGTTCCTGATTCCGCCCAGCAGGAACTCCTCGATGGAATCCGGCGGGTCCTGCGGGACGTCCGGGTCGCCGTCGAAGACTGGCCGAAAATGCGCAGCAAGGCACTTGAGCTCGCTTCCTCCCTGGACAAGGTGACCCACCCCGAGGACATCGCCGAATTGCGCCAGGCCCAGGATCTGCTCCGCTGGCTGGACAACGGAAACTTCACCTTCCTCGGCTACCGCGAATACGGGCTGATCACCGAAAACGGCGAGGACGTCCTGGAACTGCGCGATGAGAGCGGGCTGGGCCTGCTGCGTGCGGGCGACCACCCCCACCAGATCCAGCACCTGACCGACGCCGGCCGCCGCAAGGCGCGCGAGAAGCGCGCACTTGTGATCACCAAGGCGAACTCCCGTTCCACCGTCCACCGTCCCGCCTACCTCGACTACATCGGGGTCAAGAGCTTCGACGCCGCCGGGAACGTCAACGGGGAACGCCGTTTCATCGGCCTCTTCGCAACAAGCGCGTACACGGGCTCCGTGCGCAACATCCCGATCGTGCGGGAAAAGGTCGACGCCGTGCTGAGCTCCGCAGGTTTCCCGCGGGACTCCCACTCCGGCAAGGACCTGTTGGGCATCCTTGAGACCTACCCGAGGGACGAGCTGTTCCAGATTGAGACCGAGGATCTCGCGGAAACGGCCCTCGGCATCCAGCGACTCCAGGAACGCCGCCGCACCAAGCTGTTCCTCCGGCCGGACATCTACGGGCGTTTCATGTCTGCGGTGGTGTACCTCCCGCGTGACCGTTACACCACGAACGTCCGCCTGCGGATCGAGCAGGAGCTTCGCGAAACCTTCGCGGCCGAAAGCATCGACTACGAAGCCCGGATCACCGAGTCCGCCCTCGCACGCGTGTTCTTCCGGATCCGCCTGCCGCGCGAGGCCGAACTCGGCGAAGTGGATGCCGCAGCCCTCGAGAAGCGGCTTGTCCTGGCCTCGCGTTCCTGGGGCGAGGGCATTTCCGAGGTCGTCCGCGAACGCTGGAGCGGCGAGGAAGCTGACCGGCTTTCCGCGGTCTGGGCCGAGGCTTTCCCCGCGGGCTACCGCGTGGACTACGAGGTCGAGGACGCGCTCGAAGACATTGCCCGCTTCGAGGAGTACGGCGCCGCCACGGCACTGCGTGAGGCACCCGCCCAGGCGATGCCGGGGGTTCATGTCTACCTGCCCAAGGGTGCGGGGGAGGTCCTCGAGGAAGACGCCCGCGTCAAGCTCTACCTGCTTGAACCGAAGAGCCTCAGCCAGATTCTTCCGTATTTCCACAACCTCGGACTCGAAGTCCTCGATGAGCGGCCCTTCGAAATCGAAACCGCCGACCACCGCGATTTCTTCCTCTATGACCTCGGCCTCAAGTACCCGTCCGGTGTGGACCCGCTCGCCACCGGCAAGCTCCTCGCGGAGTCCTTTGCTGCTGCGGTGACCGCCGCTGTTGAATCCGACAGCTTCGACCGCCTCGTCCTGCGCGAAGGCATGCCGTGGCGCCAAGTGGTCATGCTCCGTGCCTACGCCAAGTACATGCGCCAGATGGGCAACACCAATTCCTTCGAGTTCATTGCAGACACCCTGCTTTCGAACCCCGAGGTGGCCCACGGCCTCCTGGAACTCTTCGCGGCACGCTTCGACCCGGCGGTTGAAGAAAGCACCCGCGACGCCCGCCAGGAGAGCGCGCGTGCCCGCCTGGCCGAAGCGATCGACCAAGTGGCGACCCTCGACGCCGACCGCGTCCTGCGCACGTTCGTGAACCTGATTGAGTCCACCCTCCGGACGAACTTCTTCCAGGGCAAGGCGCACGTCAGCTTCAAGCTCGATCCGACGCAGATCGACGGCCTGCCGTTCCCGCGTCCCATGTTCGAAATCTGGGTCTATTCGCCGCGCGTCGAAGGTGTGCACCTGCGCTTCGGCAAGGTCGCCCGCGGCGGTCTGCGCTGGTCCGATCGGCGCGAGGATTTCCGCACCGAAATCCTCGGACTCGTCAAGGCACAGACCGTCAAGAACGCCGTGATCGTTCCGACCGGCGCCAAGGGCGGCTTCTACGCCAAGCAGCTGCCTGACCCGGCAGTCGACCGTGCCGCCTGGATGGCGGAAGGTGTCGAGTGCTACAAGACCTTCATCCGGGGCCTGCTCGATGTCACCGACAACCTCGTCAGTGACGCCGACGGCGAAACGATCGTGCCGCCGTCGAACGTTGTCCGCCAGGATGGCGACGACTCCTACCTGGTGGTCGCCGCCGACAAGGGGACGGCGACGTTCTCGGACATCGCGAACAGCTTGGCGATGGAATACGGCTTCTGGCTCGGCGATGCTTTCGCCTCGGGCGGATCCGTCGGATACGACCACAAGGCCATGGGCATCACCGCCCGCGGTGCGTGGGAATCCGTCAAGCGGCACTTCAGCGAGCTGGACCTGGACACCCAGAACGAAGAGTTCACGGTGGTGGGCGTCGGCGACATGTCCGGCGACGTCTTCGGCAACGGAATGCTGCTCTCCCGGCACATCCGCCTGCTCGCCGCATTCGACCACCGGCACATCTTCCTGGATCCGGCCCCGGACGCGGCGTCGTCCTTCGCCGAGCGCCAGCGGCTCTTCGAGCTCCCGCGCTCGTCGTGGGACGACTACGACCGCTCCCTCATCAGCGAGGGTGGCGGAGTCTTCCCGCGCCAAGCCAAGGTGATTCCGGTATCGGAGCAGGTGCGTGTAGCCCTGGGCCTGCCGGAAGGCACCGTGCAGCTGAGCCCGCCGGAATTGCTCCGGGCGATCCTGCTTGCTCCCGCCGACCTGCTCTACAACGGCGGCATCGGAACCTATGTCAAGGCCAGCAGCGAATCCAACGCGCAGGTCGGCGACAAGGCTAACGATGCCATCCGCGTCGACGGCCGTGAGCTCCGCGTCAAGGTGGTCGGCGAGGGCGGCAACCTCGGCCTCACCCAGCGTGGCCGCATCGAGGCTGCCCTGCAGGGCATCATCCTGAACACGGACGCCATCGATAACTCCGCAGGCGTGGACTGCTCGGACCACGAAGTGAACATCAAGATCTTCGTGGACCGCATGGTCAAGGCCGGCAAGCTCGATGCCGCCGAGCGCGCGGACTTCCTCGCGGACATGACCGAGGAGGTGGGCAGGCTCGTCCTGGAAGACAACATCGACCAGAACATCCTGCTGCTCAACGACCGCACCCGCGTGGCCGATTGGAGCCCGAGCTACGAACGCCTGATGGACTGGCTCGAACAGCACGCCGACCTCAAGCGCGACCTCGAGGCGCTGCCCACCACCGTGAGCCTGCGCGATCGCCTTGAACAGGGCCAGGGCCTGACGTCCCCGGAGCTGTCCGTGCTGGCGGCTTACGCCAAGATCGAACTGGCAGCTGCGCTCGGGCGGTCGGGCCTGGCCGACGATCCGTGGTTCCAACGGACCATCCGCGAATACTTCCCGCAGCAGCTGCGCGAACGCTTCGACGCCGAACTGGACTCCCACCCGCTGCGGCGCGAGATCATCGCGACCGTGGTGGCCAACGACATGATCAACCTCGGCGGCATCACCTTCGCCTTCCGGACCATGGAGGAGACGTCCGCCAACGAGGTGGCGGTTGCCAAGGCCTTCGTCGCCCTGCGCGAAGTCTACGAACTGGATTCGATGGTGGCCGAACTCAACGGGCTGCCGGCTTCCTTCCCGACCGAGCACTGGAGCGCCGTCCACCTGGACATCCGCCGCTTGCTCGACCGGGCCGTGCGCTGGCTGCTGACCCAGGGCATGGCCGGCAAGCCGATTGCCGACATCGTGGCGTCCTTCAAGCCGATGCTCGACCCGATGCGCTCCCGTGTACTCGAGTACCTGCGCGGCGACGACAAGGAACGCGTCCGCGGCTGGCTTGAGCGCGGCCTGCAGTGGAACCTCCCCGAAGACCTGGCCCACCGCTGGTCCGAGCTCTTCGAGAGCTTCGTGCTGCTGGACATCGCCCGGATCGCGGAGACCCGTTCGAGCCGGGTGGAGGACGTCAGCAACGTCTACTACACGGTCTTCAACCGCTTCCACGTCGACTCGCTGCTTGAGCGCATCAGTGCGCTGCCGCGGGACGACCGGTGGCAGGCCCTTGCCCGCGCAGCGCTGCGGGACGATCTCTACTCGACAGTCGCGGACATCACGACGTCGGTGCTTGAGTCGAGCGAGAACGACGCCGTGGCCGAAGATCGCCTGAAGGCATGGGAACTGCTCAATGCCGAACAGCTCGGCCGTGCGAAGAGCATGTTCGACGAGGTCAACGCGCTCGAGGCCGACGACATGGCGTCTCTGTCGGTAGCATTGAGGCTCTTGAGGTCAATCGTCCGGCGCTAGGTAAAACCCTGCGCTGTAAATGGAGGTGCAGTGGCAATCTTTACAGACCCCATCAGGGAGCATGCTGATTTCGGGCCTGGAGATGCTGAATGGCTGCACCTCCTGGTCGGCGACTGGCAAATGGTCGCCGATCTGGCGTTCGCGGACCTTGCGCTGTGGTTCCCGCACCCCGAGTTCGGGTACATCGCCCTGGCGCATGTCCGGCCGTCCACAAGCCACACCGTCTTCCACGCCGACTTTGTGGGGGAGGGGATCCGCTCCGATCTCCGCCCCCTGGTCGACAAGGCCTGGAACAGCCGCTCAATCGAACGCTCCAGCGAAACCAGCTGGAGCAGCGAGATGGCGCTGCGCGTGGAAGCCGTGCCTATGGTGCGCAACGGCAGGACCCTTGCCGTGGTGACCTCCCACATGGATCTCTCGAGTTCCAGGATGCCCTCCCGCCTGGAGCTGACGTACCGTCAATGCGCGTACGACCTGCTCCGGATGGGAACCCTCGGGCTCTGGCCCGACTTTGCCTCCCCGACAGGTTCCCGGCGCGGCGCCCCGCGCGTGGGCGACGGGCTGATCAGGCTCGACGCCGACGGTGTCGTCCAGTACGCGAGTCCCAACGGCGTCTCCGCCTTCCGCCGCCTCGGCGAGGTGGAGACGCTGGAGGGGCGCTCGCTCGCCGAGGTGACTGCGGGCCTGCTCAAGGACCGGCGGATGGTTGATGAAACCCTCCCGCTCGTGGTGACCGGACGGATGCCCTGGCGAAGCGAGATCGAGTCGCGCGGTGTAAGCCTGTCCCTCAGGGCGATCCCGCTCCGCGATGAGCACCAGCGCTTCGGCGCACTGGTGCTTTGCCGGGACGTGTCCGAGCTCCGCCGCCGCGAACTGGAACTCGTGACAAAGGACGCCACCATCAGGGAGATCCACCACCGGGTCAAGAACAACCTGCAGACGGTGGCCGCCCTGCTGCGCATGCAGTCCCGCCGGATGGTCAGCGATGAAGCCAAACAGGGCCTCGAACAGGCGATGCGAAGGGTTGCCACCATTGCACTCGTCCACGAAACCCTGTCCCAGGGACTCACACAGAGCGTCGACTTCGACGAGCTCATCGGCCGTCAGTTCCGCCTGTCGGCGGAGGTGGCATCGCCGTCGCAATATGTCAGGACCGAACGTTCCGGAATGTTCGGCGAGCTTCCGAGCGACTTCGCCACGCCTCTCGCGCTCGTGATCAACGAGCTCGTCACAAATGCCGTGGAACACGGGCTCGAGGGTCGCGCCGGTACGGTGTGGCTGATCGCCGACCGGTCCACGGGGGTCCAAGGCGATGAAATGCTGACGGTGACGATTTCGGACGACGGCGTGGGCCTCCCCGAGGGGTCCTATTCCGAGGGCCTGGGGCTGCAGATCGTCCGCACACTGGTGACCAGCGAACTGGCCGGCAGCATCCAATGGTTCCCGCGCGACGGCGGCGGAACCTCCGTTGAGATCGTGCTGAGCCTGCGTCCAAGCTGAGGTGCCGGGAATTGACGTGGGGCGGTCCGGACCATTTGGTCCGGGCCGCCCCACGTCATTTTTATTTGTCTGTATCCCCGGCGTGTAACCCGATGGGTAGCCGGATGCCAGGACGGGAATTCCTGGCCGGCAGTCCTGTGATTTAGGAAGCGCGGCGGGCGCGGGCCGCGCGGCGCTTGAGGGCGCGCCGTTCGTCTTCGCTCATGCCGCCCCAGACGCCGGCATCCTGGCCGGACTCAAGCGCCCACTGGAGGCAGGTATCCACGACTGGACAGCGGCGGCACACGCTCTTTGCTTCTTCGATCTGGAGAAGGGCCGGTCCAGTGTTTCCCACAGGGAAGAAAAGCTCGGGGTCCTTGTCGAGGCAGGCTGCGCGGTTACGCCAATCCATGCTGATCAGTCACTCCATTCGTCAGAACTAGTCGAGCCTTTGTGAAAATATTCACGAGAGGCTTCATAGGAAAAGGGGACCCAATGGGCCCCCTTGGTCGTCTGAATCAAGCGTGTCATGTTAACGCCGTGTAAACAAGGGGTTCAAGCCTCAGAAATGCCCCTAAAGCATGAGCGATGCATCACATCAGCTGGCGGCCCGGCCAACGGTATTTGACTATGTCGGGTAGGGTGCCAGTGTGTCAATACCCTCTGAGAACCCTGCCGACGAGCCATTCCACAAGGAGGCAGCAACGCCCCGGAAGGACGGATCGCCCGGGGTCGCCGGCATCGGCCCCCGGCCCGCGGGGATCATCGTCATCTCGCTTGTCGTTGTCCTCGAAGCCTTGGCCCTCCTCACGGCGGCCGGTCTCTACGCATTTCAACTTGTCAGTGGCGCGCCCGTGGCTTCTTTCTGGGGCGCGGTTTTCACCTTGGGGCTGCTCCTTGTCTTTTCGGCCTGGCTCTTCGCCGTGGGGCACTTCCTTTTTCGCGGCTACCGCTGGACCCGGGCAGCTGCCCTTGTGGCGCAGTTGTTCGTGCTGACCATCGGGGTTCCGACCATGACCGGTGGCCTGCTGCTCGCCGGACTTGCCATGATCGTTCCGGCCCTGGCCACGATCGGCTTCCTGTTTGAAAAGAAGGTCCTGGCCTTCGCGTCCAGGACCGGCGGATCTTCCGCCGCGTTGTAACAGGTTCAAGCCGCCAGGGCTTCCGGGGGCTCGCCGACCGGGATCTGGAAAAGGATTGACTCCCCGTCCTGGATGAGCACGGCCCGCCCGGGAACTTTCGGGCCTGTTTCCATCCGGATTCCGAAGAGATCGCCATCCGACGGCTGCCGGGGCGAGAGCAGGATTCCCCGTCCTTCGCTCATCGCGTGGGCGGCCAGTGGGACCCGTTGGAGGAGGCCTTGGCCATAGGCAGCGGTCGCGATCACCCTGACCCCGTGCGACGGCAGCGCCGCCACGTGTCCGGCTGCCTCGCTTCCCAGCCTGTCGACGTCGTCGATCAGGACAATCGCCTGCGGATCAACGGAACCCGTCTGCGCTTGTACGTGCACTTCGCTGCAGAAAAGCGCTGGATCGGAGCCCGGAGCAGCGCGCAGCCAGTGCATTCCTGGATTCAGGGCGGGCAGCACATCCAGCAGGCCCGACTTACCGGTGCCGGGGTGTCCCAGTATCAGCGCGACCCCGCCGGCCGCCAGCCTGAGGTTAGCGGGTTCGAGTTCGTCCCCGCCCAAGCCCAACAGGAGGTCCTGCGCGGTCCGGCCGAAATACTCTGCCGGGGCACGGGCCGGCGCCCGGGCGGCGACATCACGCAAGGCGAGCCTCCGGGGCAGGCGAAGCACGCGGAACACGGGGCTTGCCGGCTCGGGCACAGCATCGTAAGGCCAGGACCGTCCCTCGGGCGGCGCGGCGAACTGGGCCTCCGCCAGCCCTTCGCCGAGCAGCGGTCCGCAGACCATGGCACGGCCCGGGTAGGGCTCGAGCGGAGTGAACCGCGGCCAAGCGGCCCGGCTCTCTTCGGTGCTTCCCTTGGGGAAATAGGCGCGGTTGGGGAGCGAGCCGTACAGCCTGGAAGTTGTCAGTTCACGGTCTCCGGTCACCAGCAGATGGACGGCCGAGGTGGCTCCGTCCCGGCTGATCCCATGAATCAGGTCCTCGGCCCACGCGAGGGGACCTGCGCGGAAGAGCGCAAGCCACGATCCCCACCCGGTGATGACCAGCAACAATGGCGTTTGGCCTCCTGCCCCGGTGCCTTGCCGCACCGCAATCTCTGCCGCGATACGTTCGGCTACCCGGACAGCCCGCCGTGGCTCCTGGGTCGTCACCAAGGCACCCACCCTGCCCGGCAGCGGCCCTGCGGCAAAGGAGGCGTCGCCGTCGAGAACGTAGCAGTGGACTTCGTCCCGAGCCGAGAGGAGCTGGGAGGTAATCGAGAGACACGCGCTTTCGGTGCCGCTGCCGGGCGGCCCAAGAAGTGCCAGATGGCCGTGTACTCCGGGGTGCCAGAACAGCGGGCCGGTGCTTTGCTTGTCCGGCAGGTCGACGACGCCCAGGAATCCGGCCGGAGGGATGGCGTTTGCGTGGCGGCCGCCGAAGGAGCCGCCGGCTGCCTTGTCTGATCGGGCGCCCAAACGAACCGTGTCTGGAAGTTCGTCCGCCACCGGCCTGCGGGGCTGCTCCTGACCCAGCCCGGACCAGGCTTCACGGACCGCGTCGACCACTGCCTTGGAGGCCTCTGTGGAATGCAGAGCTGTGGCGCGGCCCTTAGGATGGCCGTCTTCAAGGTTATTGGCCTCCGGGCCGGGCAGGCAGAGCTTGAGGGCATCGACAGCATCATGGGCCACGACGGTCCGACGAGTGCCTGCCGCCGGACCCGAGAGTGAAGCGGTCTGGAACAGCTCGCAGGCTTCGGTTCCCCTGCTTAAGTAGGCCCTGCCTGGCATCGATATCGGGATGGCCGCCGCCAGCGGGGAATTGATGACGTCCCGGGATTCCATGTCGGACTGGACCCGGAGCGCAATGCTCGTGGTGACATTGGCTCGGATGTCCGAGCTAATGGCGCCCTGCGGCCGCTGCGTCGCCATGACCAAGTGAATCCCGAGCGACCTGCCGACCGTAGCAACCCTCATGAGCTCAGCGAGGGCCGACGGGGAGTCTTCAATGAGCATGCGGAACTCATCGACAACGATGACCAGCCGCGGCAGCTCGGGGTTCCGGGACCTGCGGCTGGCAGGCCCTCCGCGACGGACCTTCAGGTGGTAGGACCCGAGGTCCTCGACCCCGGCCCCAGCCAACAGGAGTTCCCGGCGGCGGACCTCGGCGCGCAGGGATACAAGGGTCCGATCCACACCGCGGCGCGTGAGGTCGGTGAGGAGGCCGACACAATGGGGGAGTGTTGCCAGCGGGCCAAGCCCGGACCCTCCTTTGAAGTCCAGGAACAGGAAGTTGACCCGTTCCGGGCTGTGGGTGAGGGAGAGGGCCGCGACGATGGTGCGAAGGAGCTCCGACTTTCCGGCACCGGTAGTTCCGGCGATGAGCAGGTGAGGGCCGTCGTCGACAAGGTCGAGGGTCCGTGCGCCGACTTCCCGGCGGCCGATGACTGCCGCGAGCCCCGGAGACTCGGCCGTCTCCTCCCAGCGACTTCGGATCAAGGGCACATCTACCGGAATGAGGTCGCCAAGGCTGCAGGTGCCAGGGAGCCGGGTGATGCCGACCGCCGACCGCGGTCCTTCACGCCCGAGGAGTCTGCAGAAGGAATCGAAGAGCTCGGGAACCACGAGGTCGGGATTGAAGGAGAGGCTGCCCGCGCCGCAGCGGAGTTCGGCGCGGCCGTGGCCCAGGTCAATGACCGGCAGGGGGCCTATGCCGTCGCTGCGGCGGAACACCGTCCACCCGGCGGCAATCGCGGCTTCGCGCAGCGACGCGTCGGGTGGTTCCTGCAGGCTCGGCAGGAAAAGGAATCCCGGGACCGTGGAGGCGGAGATTGCCTCCAGGACAGCATCGCGGCCGGCGCACAGGGTGGTCTGCGGCAGGAACCGTGCACTCAGCGGAAGCTGCCCGGCCGGCCCGTGGATGACGACGGGAGAAGGAGCGGCACACGGATACGCCGCGAGTTGCATCAGGAGGTAGTTGAACAGGCCGGCGACATTTGCCGCGTGTCCTGCCACCCGAATGTCCCGGATGCCGGGATCCAGGGTGACAGGAGAGTTGCGCAGGACCGGGGCCTTGAAGAGCGGGTCCGGTGGGTCGAGGACAATGCGGGCCTGCTGCTGCCCGGTTCCGATGCGCAGAACTATTCCGCCGGGGCCGCCCGTTGCGGTCTGTTTCTCCGGGTGCAGCGGGTCTGTTGACGGTGTGGGGGAGATGGGGGACGGTTGCCCGTCCGGCCCCGCTGCTCCGGACGTGCTGGTCCGGACCGCAAAGACGATGTCGGCCGCCGAAGGCGCGGCCGCTTCCCGTCGTTGCCGGTCCTTGGCTTCCGCAATGCGCAACGCGGCGTTGAAGGCCCGGCGCTCCTTGCCGCCGGCCGCCAGCGGGACCAGCACCGCGACGGCCGAGATGCCCGTGAACGCAAGGAACATCCAGGTCCCGGTGGTGACTGCCAGGGCGACGCCGAGGAGCAACGGCAGGCCCGCCATGAGAATGAGGTTGAAGCGGCCGGGCGGCTCGGGGCGGCGCGGAACCTTCAAGGGGTCTTCCGTCCGGGACCCTGCGGACCCCAGCGTGGAGGCACTGGTGCTGCCGTCAAAGACAACTGTCATCAGCGACTTGCCGCATTGGATGAGCGAGCCAGTGGAGATGACGGCGGTGCGGACCCTGTTGCCGTTCACCCTCGTCCCGTTTGAGCTCCCGTTGTCGCGCAGCGTAACCGAGGTATCCGAGACCGTGATGACGGCATGGGTCCGGGAAATCTCCGGATCAGGAACGGTGATGGCGCAGTTGCCCCGGCCGATCGAATGGCTGCCGCGCTCGAGCGGCACCACGAGGCCGGCGCCCGGGCCGGTGTGCACCAAGAGATGCAGCACGGCCGGGCCGCGGGACTTGGCACCCTGGGCAGGACTGTCTGTTGCTCCATCCACCAGGACGGCGCCAGCCACGAGGGGCGGACGGCCGACCGTCAGGGACGTAAGCTGCCGCCCGCCGACGCGCAGCTCACCGGTGCGGAAGCGGCCGGCGACGGCGGCTTGGACTGCAGAGCCGGGGCCGCCGTCGTCGATCTCCACCGTCAGTTCGACAGGTCCCTGCCGCACCCGGGAGAGAGTGCCGCGGACCAGAGTGCAATGGAATGGCATGGATGTTTTCCTTCCTCCCGGCCGTGTGCCCGTTCCCAAAGTAGGCATGCCGGCACCCCGCTTCGAGGGAGGAATGCCCCTATGTGGACAACCACGGAAACAGGGCGCCGGAATTCGGATGGAGCATCTCGGGTAGGCTTGGTTTGCAGCCCAATGCACCCTATTGGGCTGCCCGCATTCGAACCAGGAGAATTTGTGACCGCTGATCTCGTTATCGTCGGGTCGGGCTTCTTTGGCCTGACAATCGCAGAACAGGCCGCCACTGAGCTGGGCTTGAAGGTCGTGGTCCTTGACCGCCGGCACCACATCGGCGGCAATGCCTACAGCGAAACTGAAGAACAGACCGGGATCGAGGTGCACCGCTACGGCGCCCACCTGTTCCACACCTCGAACGAGCGGGTCTGGGAGTACGTCAACCGCTTTACGACCTTCACCAACTACGTCCACAAGGTGTACGGCGTACACAAGGGCGAGGTCTTCTCCCTGCCGATCAACCTGGCCACGATCAACCAATTCTTCCGGGCAAACCTGACGCCGGGCCAGGCCCAGGCCCTGATCCAGGAGCAGGCCGGAGAACTTGCCGGTACTGACCCCCAGAACCTCAACGACAAGGGCATCCAGCTGATCGGCCGCCCGCTGTATGAGGCCTTCATCAAGCACTACACCGGCAAGCAGTGGCAGACCGATCCGAAGGACCTGCCCGCGGGGATCATCTCCCGCCTCCCCGTGCGCTACAACTACGACAACCGCTACTTCAACGACAAGTACGAGGGCCTGCCGACCAACGGCTACACGGCCTGGATCGAGAAGATGGCGGAGCACCCCAACATCGAGGTACGCCTGAACACGGACTTCTTCGACGACTCCCACGAGTACTCAAAGTCGAAGGTCGTCGGGAAGATCCCGGTGGTCTACACCGGCCCGGTGGACCGCTACTTCGACTACGTCGAAGGCGACCTGTCCTGGCGCACGATCGACTTCGAAGAAGAAGTGCTGGACGAAGGCGATTTCCAGGGCACCTCCGTGGTGAACTACAACGACGCCGACGTCGCCTACACGCGTATCATCGAGCCGCGCCACTTCCACCCCGAGCGCAACTACCAGACGGACAAGACCGTCATCATGCGCGAGTTCTCCCGGTTCGCGGAGAAGGGCGACGAGCCCTACTACCCGATCAACACCCCGGAGGACCGCGAGAAGCTGCTCAAGTACCGCGACCTTGCCGCCGCGGAAAGGGATGTCCTCTTCGGCGGACGCCTGGGCACCTATAAGTACCTCGACATGCACATGGCCATCGGTTCGGCGCTGTCCATGTTCGATAACAAGATCCGGCCGCACTTCGAAAGCGGTGCGGACATTGAAAGCGGAGGAGTGGACGCGTGAGCGCGGCAACCCATCTCGGCCGGCCCGGCGTCGACGGCGGCCCCGAATGGGTCACCCTCCAGAGGGTCATCTTCCCCGAACATTCGGAGATGGACACCGCGCCGCTCTACGTTGACATGGGCACCGCCGCGGGAACCCCGGCCCCGAGCGAGCAGGAAGCAAGGAAGCAGGGCCGGCGTCCGGTCCGCCTGAGCTCTCAGGCCCGGGAAGCCCACGCCGAGGACTTCATCGGGCGTTGCTCCACACGCGTGCGGCCCGGCGAGCGGGTTTCCTTCGGAAGCTACTTCAACGCCTTCGCCGCCGGTTACTGGCGGAAGTGGACCACGCTCAGCCGTGTCCGCCTCAGCGTCAGCACCCGGGGAGAGGGCACGATCGTCGTCTTCCGCTCCAACGCCAAGGGTGCCCTCCTGCAGCAGAAGAGCATTCCCGTGTCGGGGGAGCAGACGTCAGTTGTGGAACTGGACCTGCTCCCGTTCGGCGACGGCGGCTGGTATTGGTTCGACCTGGTCGCCGGCCGCGGCGAACTGCTGATGGACACCGCAGAGTGGCAGGCCCCCGGCCCGGCACCTGCCGCCGCGTCGGTGACGCTGGAGATCACCACCCTGAACAAGACCTCCTTCTGCCTGAGCAACCTCCGCCTGCTCGCGGCGCACCCTGAGTGCCTCGATCACGTCAGCGAAGTCATCATCGTGGACCAGGGCACCGACAAGGTTTCGGCCGCCCCGGGCTTCGAGGAGGTCGCCAGGGACTTGGGCGGGAAGCTGCGGATCATCGAGCAGTCCAACCTCGGCGGCTCCGGCGGTTTCTCCCGGGGCATGTTCGAAGCCTGCGGCAACGGCAGCGACTACGCCCTGCTCATGGACGACGACATCGTGATCGAACCCGAGAGCATCACCCGCCTGCTGACGTTCGCCCGGTACTGCCGGAAACCCACGATCGTCGGCGGCCACATGTTCGACCTGCACCACAGGACCGCCCTGCACACCCTGGGCGAGATCGTGAACCCGCAGCGGATCCAGCCGGACCAGCCTTACGCGGAAATGGAACTCGGGCACGACTTCCTGATTTCCAACCTGCGCCAGACCCCCTGGATGCATCGCCGCGTGGACGTCGACTACAACGGCTGGTGGATGTGCCTGATCCCCACGTCGATCATCCGGGAGATCGGGCTGTCCATGCCTGTCTTCATCAAGTGGGATGACGTGGAATTCGGGCTGCGTGCCAAGGCACACGGCTACCAGACCGTCAGCCTCCCCGGCGCCGCCGTCTGGCATATCTCCTGGGGTGACAAGGACGACCTGGTCGGCTGGCAGGCCTACTTCCACAACCGGAACCGGCTCATGGTCGCCCTGATGTACAGCCCCTTCGCCAAGGGCGGCCGTGCGCTGCTGGGCGCCCTTTTCGCCGATCTCAAGCACACCCTCTCCATGCAATACGCGACGGCGAAGGGCCGGGTCTGGGCGATGGAGGACCTCCTCAAGGGTCCCGACGCCCTGCACGGGATGCTCAACACCACCCTGCCGCGGATCCGCACGATGCTTGCCGAACACAGCGACACCGTGTACCTCAGCGACCCGGATGACTTCCCGACGGCCCAGAAGGAAAAGACCCTGGGGGGAAGCGCCGCGGTGGCGGGACGCCCGTCCCTGAAGACCCTCCTGCCCTGGGGCGTGAAGACGCTCCGCAAGCAGCTCTTCACGGACGTCTCCGCCGAGGACACCACCCGCCCGCAGGCCCGGATTTCCCACCAGGACAACAAGTGGTGGACCGTGTCCCAGTTCGACTCGGCGATCGTCACCAACGCCGAAGGTACCGGTGCGTCCTGGTATGTCCGGAACCCGCAGCTGGCCAAGTCCATCCTGACCTCGGCCGCGGCCTCGATGTTCCAGCTGGTCCGCCGCTGGGACGGACTCTCCGCGGAGTACAAGGCCAAGATGCCGGCCCTGACCTCGATGGAGAGCTGGTCGAAGACCTTCGCCGAGCACACGATCGCTGACAGCCGTGACCGGAACGCGCAGGCGCTGGGGGAGCGCGGATGACTTCGCTCCTGGACACGCCCCTGGTCCGGCCCGGGATCGGGCAGGGCCTCAAGGACGTTTTCCGCCGGCGGTACCTGCTCAAGCTACTGGTCCGGAAAGAGATCAAACTCCGCTACCGGGGATCCGTGCTCGGCGTCATCTGGTCCTACGTCAAGCCGGCCATCCAGTTCGTGGTGTTCTACATCGCGATGGGCGTGTTCCTGGGCCTGAACAAGAACGTCGGCAACTACGCCGTCTATCTCTTTTCGGGGATCGTGCTGATCAACTTCTTCACCGAGGCGCTCAACAACGCCGCGAAGTCGATCGTGTACAACAGCGGCCTGATCAAGAAGATCTTCCTGCCGCGGGAGCTATTTCCGGTGGCATCGGTCTTCGTGTCGGCGGCCCACTTCTTCCCGCAGCTTGTGGTGCTGCTTATCGGCTGCCTCCTGACCGGCTGGCAGCCCACCCCGCTCGGCATCTTCGCCGGCTTCGCGGGATTCCTGGTGCTGGCCATGTTGTCGGTGGGGCTTGGCCTCTTCTTCAGTTCGGTCAACGTCTATTTCCGGGACTCCGAGAACTTCGTCGAGATGATGCTGATGGTGGCCACCTGGGTTTCACCGGTCATGTACCAGTGGGGCATGGTGCACGAGCGCCTGGGGGAGTTCTGGTTCGGGGTCTACCAGTCGAACCCGGTGACGGTCGGCGTCGAACTCTTCCACTATGCGTTCTGGTCGTCGACGGAGGGTGGTGACGCGGCGCTTGCCGCTCCGCCGCAGCTCTTCGAGCTCTGGCTTCCGGTCGCCCTCGTCGTCTCGGCTGCGGTGCTTGCCCTCGGCCAGTTCACCTTCCGCAAGCTCGAAGTCAAGTTTGCGCAGGAGCTGTAGTGTCCGAGCTTTCCCCCATCACCGTAGAGATCAAGGGCATCAGCAAGCAGTTCGTGCTGCGCCACACCCGGTCCATCAAGGAAGCCCTCATCTGGTTCCTCAAAGGACGCAAGGGTGACCTTTCGGCCAGGTTCCACGCCCTCCGCGACGTAAGCCTGGACATCCGCCAGGGCGAGACCGTCGCCCTGCTGGGATTCAATGGCTCCGGCAAGTCCACCCTCCTCAAGCACATCTCCGGCGTCATGACGCCGGACGAGGGGACAGTGCGCACCCGCGGGCGGGTCGCCGGGCTGATCGAGGTGGGCGCGGGCTTCCACCCCGACCTGTCCGGGCGCGACAACGTGTACCTCAACGCCGCCATCCTGGGGATGTCCGAAACCCAGATCAAGGAGCGCTTCGATTCGATCGTCGAGTTCGCCGAGATCGGCGAATTCATCGACACGGAGGTGCGCTTCTACTCATCCGGCATGTACCTGCGCCTGGCCTTCTCCGTGGCCGTCCACTCGGACCCCGAGGTCTTCCTCGTGGACGAGATCCTCGCCGTCGGCGACGAACCCTTCCAGAAGAAGTGCCTGGACAAGATCCAGGAACTCGTGGACGCCGGCCAGACCCTCGTCGTCGTGAGCCACGACCTCGATCTCGTGCAGCGGGTCTGTTCGCGCGGCATCCTGCTCGAACACGGCCGGGTGCTCAAGGACGGGCCGAGCCACGACGTCGTCGAATTCCTGCGCTCGCGCACCAAGGGACGGGCTTCATGACCCAGCCTCCCGCAGCTGATACACGCCGGGAGGCAACGCGGTGAGCCAGCAGACCCCGACCCTTGCCGTCTCCAGGCCGACGACGCCGAAACCTGCCGGAAAATTCCGAACCGACATCCAGGCGCTCCGGGCGCTCGCGGTGACCGCCGTCGTCGTCAACCACCTCTGGCCCCGGCTCCTGCCGGGCGGCTACGTGGGCGTGGACATCTTCTTCGTTATCTCCGGCTTCCTGATCACGAGGCACCTCGTGGAAGAGCTCCGGGCGACCGGAAAAGTCCGCCTGGCCACCTTCTACGGCCGGCGTATGCGGCGGCTCCTGCCCGCCGCACTGCTGGTCGCCGTCGTCGGCGCTGCCGCTTCCTGGCTGATCCAGCCCTATTCCCGCTGGCTCGACGTCGCGTGGGAAACCCTTGCCGCGGTCTTCTACGGCGAGAACTGGATGCTTGCCGCCAAGTCGATCGACTATTCGGCCGACCACGAGATGGCCACACCGGTCCAGCATTACTGGTCCCTCTCTGTGGAGGAACAGTTCTACCTCGTGTGGCCGCTGCTGCTGGCCGGGGCGTTCCTGCTGGCGCTCCGCTTTCGGAAGGCCCCGCTGCGCCTGCTGTCCGCCACCATGGGGACGGTCTTCGTCCTCTCCCTGGCCTACAGCGTGTACTTCACGATCGACAGCAAGAACGAGGCATACTTCGTCACCACCACCCGGGCCTGGGAATTCGCTGCCGGGGGGCTCATTGCCCTGGCCACCTTCGCACTCGCGGGACGTGGGGCACAGGGCACGGACATGCCGCAGCCGGCGGTCCTCCGCCGGTCGATGGGGCTGCTCGCCGGTGCCGGCGCAGTTGCCCTCGTCGTTTCGCTGGCCGCCTTCGACCAACAGACCCTGTTCCCCGGCGCCATGGCGCTTATCCCGGTGCTGGGCACGGGGGCGATTGTCCTCGCGGGTTCCGTCCTGGGACGAAGCGCGCTCTCCGCCGTCGGATTCCGGCCCGTCCAAGGGCTCGGTGACATCTCCTATTCCCTCTACCTGTGGCACTGGCCCCTGATCGTACTTGCGGTGCCGCTGCTCGGCCAGGAACTTCGCACCAGGGACAAGCTAGTCATCGGCGTCGCGTCGATCGTGCTGGCCGTGCTGACCAAGCGCTTCGTGGAGGATCCGGGCCGTTCGCGCCTGTTCCGGAACCGGAAGGCGCGGGTCAGCATCCTCGCCGGCTTCGGGGCGATGGTTCTCGCGGGCGCCATGGCGGTGGGCATGGTGTTCTCCGCCGGGCACGCCGAGCAGGTCCAGGAGGAGCAGTTGGCCCTCCTCGCGAAATCACCCTGCTACGGCGCGGCCAGCCTGAACGAGGGAGCCGCCTGCCCGGGGAAGTACGGTCCGCCGCACGCCCTGAACATCGGCAGGGCACAGTCTCCCTACTTCGCCGTGTCCGGCTGCCGTTCGGCGGCCGACCAGATCAGGGTCCAAGGTGTGCCATACCTCCAGGACTGCGACTACTCCGGAGGGAAGAAGGACGCCAAGACCGTCTGGTTCATCGGAGACTCCCACGCTGAGCACTGGAAGGTGGCGTTCTTCGACCTCGCCCGGAAGCAGCAATGGAAGGTTCGGCTGAGCCTCGCCGGCGGTTGTTCATTGGCGGACGTCAAACGGGTCGCGTTCATGGACGCCCCCCGCCTGGATGAGAAGAGCCAGTCCCGTTGCCTGGACTGGAGCAGCCAGGTCTCCGACAAGATCATGAAGCAGCGCCCGGACCTGGTGGTCGCGTCGACCTTCTCCGTCAAGGAAACGATCGACGACGGCACAGGCCGCGACCAGCTGAGCCAGTACCGGTCCTCGGTGGAGCGCCGGATCGCGAAGTGGGGCCAGAACGGCACCCGGGTGGTCATGATCCGCGATTCGCCGCTGACCCTTGGCAAGAGCACGCCCGGCTGCGTCATCAACAACAAGGGCAATGCCCTGGCATGTGCGACGGCGCGGAACAAGGCCCTCGTGGCCGATCCCACGGCGAAGGCCGTCGGGGATCTCGGGCATGCCAACCTCAAGGTGCTGGACCTGTCGGACCAGTTCTGCGACGACGCCCGCTGCTATGCGGTGACGGGCGGGCTTTTCGTGTTCTTCGACAACAATCACCTGAGCAAGAGTTATGTTGAGAGCCTTGCCCCGGTCTTCGAACGCAGGCTGCTCAGCCTTGCCCAGGGAGCGTAGGCCTCCGGCCTCGACAGGAATACCGATTTTTACGATGGGAAACGAGAAAATGATGTCCGGACCGGAGCGTACGAGCACCAGCCGCCGCGCCTTCCTCGCCCTTGCAGGCCTGGCACCCCTGGCCCTGGCCGCCTGCTCGGCCGACAAGAAGGGTCCCGTGGAGGTGAAGCCCTCGGATACGGGCTTCCCCAAGTCCATCACCCATCGCTTCGGGACCACCACCTTGAAGACCCCGCCCTCCCGGATCGTTGCCCTCGGAGCCGTGGAGGCGGAGACCCTGGTCTCGCTGGGCGTGGTGCCCTTGTCCCGCCCCGCTGCGGATTCCACCGCGTGGTACCGGGCCGGCCTGCGGGCATTGCCTAATGCCGATACGTCGGAGACGTACGACGACGGCCGGCAACTTGCCGCGTCCGTCTTCACCGAGCTCGAACCGGAGGCGTTCCTCGCCGTGGGCAGCCGTCTGAGCCGCGAGGAGTACGAATCACTGTCCGGCCTCGCCCCCGTGATTCTCGCGCCCGAGAGCGTCCCGGCCGAGTCATGGGAAGCGGTGGCCCGTTTCGTCGCCGATGTCACCGGACTGCAGGACACAGCAACGCCACTGATCGACGAAACCCGGCAGGAAGTCACGGATTCGGTCGCCGACTACCCGGTCCTCAAAGGCGCCACCGCGCTGTTCGTCTCGGCGTCTTCGGCCTCCGGGTCCGACCTGATCCTGGCCGTGCAGGGCTCGGCCCCGGCCGCGTTCTTCACCTCCCTCGGACTCGCAGCCCCGCCCGCGCTCGGCAGCCTTGCCAAAGGCCTGAAGGAGGCCCCGGCCCGGTTCCCCAAGGGCATGGTCTACCTTCCGCGGACGCGCGCAGCCGAATTGAGCGCGGACGTTATGGTGGTGAACGTTCCCTCCAGCGACTTCAACAGCTACAAGGCCAACAAGGCGCTGAGCAAGGACTTCCCGGACTTCGGTCTCGGAACCGTCTACGTCATTTCGGGGGATGAGGCCGTGGCCCTGCAGCGGCAGTCGATGCGCGGCGCCGAGTGGGCGGCCCGCAACGTGGTTCCCGAACTGGCCAAGGCCGTCTTCAAGTCCAAGAAGGCCTGAGGCGCGCCGAAGCGCGCACGAAGCACAAATGCGAAAGGGGCGGGACACCTCAGGTGTCCCGCCCCTTTCGCATGGCGGCCTAGCCGCAGGCTGTCATCTTGAACAGGCGCGCCTTGCCGACTTCCTTGACCAATTCCACCCCCGGGGCGGAATCGTCGGCGAGGTCGCGGGTGCCTTCCAGGGGTTCCCCGCGGGGCGTCATTTCCTGGTCGGCGAAGTCGAGGGCCCAGTAGGCGCGCTTCTCCTTGATCACAGGGCACACGCTGGGGTTGTAGGCAGCCTCGCTCCAGTGGTCCATCAGGAGCTTCTCGCTGTCGCTGCGCGCACCGAGGATGTGCGGGGCGATGACGTGGCGGCCCGAAAACGCGTACGCCATGGAAGCGCCGGTGCGCGGGTTGCCCACGATCATGTCGCTGGCCGGGACGATGTCCGCCAGTTGCTTCATGAGCGCCAGTTCGTCGGTGGTCACGAGGCTTGAATCGCTGCGCGTCTCGAATGTTGTCGACAGGCGTTCCTGCACCATCGCCAAGGTGCCGCCCTGGCCGGCGACGCCCACAGCGAGGACGACGACGGCAGCGGCGGCGCTGGACGCCGTCGGCCCCTGCAGGCGGGCGGCAAGGCCCCGCAGCGGTTCCAGCGGGCTCTTCCTGGCCGCCCCGGCCTCGTGCTTCGCGGACGCCCAGTGGGCGATGAACGGTCCGAGCCGGGCGATGATCCAGTCCAGGCCGAGTGCAGCCACCGGGAGCGTCACGAGGGGAAGCATCGCGGCGAAACGGTTGCTGTCGGAGTACCAGACACCGGTCATGAAGAAGCGGAAGGAGCCCACGGGCCAGGCGGAAACGATCAGGTAGAGCACAGCCGCGATCGCGAACATGCCCAGGCTCCACCAGTGCTTCCTGATCCTCCGGGCAATGACGTAGAGGCCCGCAATGGTCAGCAGGAAGATGATCCAGGCGACCGTGGTTCCCATGGGGGCGCTTCCCAGGATCTCACCGAGGGCCTGGGCGTTGGTCTGGAAGGGTGTCCAGCTCGCAGCGCTCTGCGGAGGCCGGACGACAATCCAGACGGCGAGGCTGCCAACCGCATAGAGGGCGACGGCGAGCGTCCAGAGAAGGAAGCTCCGGCCGTTGATTTCCCCGCGGTACCGCCGGGCGACAGCGCGCAGGTAGACGCCGACGACGGCGGGGCTGGCGAACAGCAGCAGCGCAACGAATGCGCTCGGATGGGTGAGTGCCAAGCCGGGAACAGTGGCCACCAGGAGGACGATCGCGTTCCCGTTGAGCTTCAGTTGGCCCGAACGGATCCCGCTGGCCTCGATGGTCAGGGCGAGCACGGCCGGCAACATGGTCAGCGCTGCATGGTTGGGGTAGAGGATGCCGAACGCCACCATCAGGTACGGGAAGCTGCTGAAACCGGCGGTCAGGACGCCGGCGCCCAGCAGGGTCAGCGGCCGGGAGCCGACAATCCGGGTCACCAGGAAGAGCGAGCCCAGGGGCCAGACCACCGCTGCGTAGAGAATGGATCCCCAGTTCACGGCCACGGTGATCGCCTGCCCACCCGACATCAGGACGAGCGCGAGCAGCGCATGCATCCCGGCGGGGTACAGCCCCTTGGAAGTGTCGGTCAGGTTCCCGAGGGTCAGTGTGTTGGCCGACTGGGTGTCCGCGATGTAGCGGACCGCGTTCAGGTGGTAGACGTTGTCGAACGTCTCAGAGAAGGACTCGGGACTGCCGAAGCCTGACATGTAGCGTGCCGCGATGATGACGGCCGGGACCAAGACTGCGAGGACCACGATGGCCTTGTTGACCGCTGTCCGGGGGTACACGCCCCGGTCCGGGTCCGGGAGCTCCAGCGCAGTGTGCTTCGCACCCCTGCGGCGCAGCAGGAACCGCACGGCGGTCACGAGCGCAAGGAGCACCACGGTCAGCGCGGCGATGGAAAAGGGATTGAACGGAATCCGCGCGAAACCGAAGACGATGCCGGCCGACGCGACAACCGTGGTTGTCACGGGGACGGCCAGAACGGCAAGGCTCGGGCCACGCACGCCGGCGGTCCACAGCAAAGCCACGCCCGGGGCGAAGAAGACAACGATGGCGATTCCGAGCGTGGGGAGGGTTTCCCACCAGGACATAGATCAACTCCTAAACGTCAACGCAAGACTACTAGGCCTGGCTGCGAGTTCCTTCCCGGCGGTGGCAACGCGCCGTTTGACTGCCGGGGGTGACCCCTCTCCTTGATACAATCCACAATCATGGGTAATTCACGGCGTTCTGGCGTTCTCATTGTCATGCCAGCATGGAACGAGGCAGAAGCTATCGGAAACACCATCCGACACGTGCTCGACGTCGTACCCCAGCATGATGTGCTCGTCGTCGATGACGGATCCAAGGACGACACTCCGAGGATCGCGGAACAGGCGGGTGCCACGGTGCTGCGGCTGCCCTTTAACCTCGGCGTGGGCGGAGCCATGCGGGCCGGCTTCAAGTACGCCCTGCGGCACAAGTACCGGGCCGTCATCCAGGTCGATGCCGACGGCCAGCACGATCCCTACGACATCGACCGGGTCCTGGCAGGCCTGGAGCATTCGGACATTTCCATCGGTGCACGCTTTGCCGGCCGCGGCAGCTATGGCGCCAGGGGACCCCGCCGCTGGGCGATGTTCTTCCTGGCAAAGGTCATCTCGGCTGTCGCCCACACACCCCTGACCGACGTGACCTCCGGATTCCGGGCCGCGAACGAACGGGCCATCCGGCAATACATTTCCCATTTCCCCACCGAGTACCTCGGGGACACCATCGACTCCTTGGTGGTCGCCATCAAGTCGGGCTGCAAGGTCACCCAGGTGCCCGTGGAAATGAAGGAGCGCCAGGCCGGGACTCCGAGCCAGGGGCCCATCAAGTCGTCCATCTACCTGGCGCGGTCGGGCCTGGTGCTGTGCTTCGCGCTTGCCCGCCGCCGGACTCCTGGCACAGGGGAACTGCATGCACCACTGTCAGGCGACATCGCCGGAGAGGGAAGTGTCTAAGGCATGACTGTCGCCGCTTCACTGGTTTTTTCCATCTTCATGGTCATCGTCGTGCTGATCATGCTCCGGAACGGACGGCTTCGCGAGAAGTACGCCATTCTGTGGCTGGTCATCGGCGGACTCACCATCATCCTCGGGCTGTTCCCCCGGCTCCTCAACTGGGCAGCGGCCCTCGTGGGAGTGGTCGTCCCCTCCAACCTGCTTTTTGCGCTGTCGATACTTTTGCTGGTCGGCGTGAGTTTGCACGTTTCGCGGGAATTGACCATTTTGGAAGATGAAACCCGGATCCTGGCCGAAGAGGTCGCCATTCTCCGTTCCTCCGTGGAGCAGCTCCAGCGGGGAGCACATACCCAAGCCGTGGTTCCGGACACCGGTTCAACCACGCAGACAAGCCTTCAAGCGAGAGAAGAAGACAAGTGACGATTGATGTAATGCTGCCGTACTACGGCGACGTGGCCATGATGAAGGCCGCCGTGGACTCGGTGCTCTCCCAGGACGACAAGGACTTCCGCTTCACGATCGTGGACGACGGCTACCCGGACGAGAGCCTCCCTGAGTACTTCAACGGCCTGGTCACCTCCGACGAACGGGTCCGCTACTACCGCAACGAGCAGAACCTCGGCGCCAACGGCAACTACAAGAAGTGCATCGGGCTTGTCGAGCACGAGATCGTCGTCATCATGGGCGCCGATGACATCATGCTCCCGAACTACATCAGCACCGTGCGGAAGGCCTTCGAGGACCCGACCGTGAACATCGTGCAGCCCGGCGTTGAGGTCATCGACGAAAACGGCGCTGTCTACGAGCCCATGGGCGACAAGGTCAAGAGCTTCCTGCGGCACCGCCTCGTCGGCAAGGCCTCCGAAGCCATCGTCTCCGGCGAAGCCATCGCCGAGAGCCTCCTGGTGGGCGACTGGCTGTACTTCCCGTCCGTGGCCTGGCGTGCCGACGCCGTCAAGACCCACGATTTCCGCCCGCAGTACAACGTGGTCCAGGACCTTGCCCTCGCCATCGACATCATCCTGCACGGCGGACGCATGGCCGTCCTGGACACCGTCTGCTTCCAGTACCGCCGCCACCGCGAGTCGGACTCGTCCGTGCGCGCCCTCGACGGCCGCCGCTTCGCCGAAGAGCGTGCCTTCTTCGACGAGTGCGTCCGCGACTTCACGGCCAAGGGCTGGAAGGACGCCGCCCGCGCGGCCAGGTGGCACCTGACCTCCCGGCTCAACGCTGCCTCGCTGACTCCGAAGGTGATCTCCAAGGGCATGTGGCCCGGCCTGCGGAAGCTCGCTGCCCACGCCGTCCGCCCCTAAGCTCACACTCTGGAAGATGCGCCGCCGGAAGCCTTGCCACCGGCGGCGCATCTTCCTGTCGTTTCCGTCCGCGGACCCCACCGGAAGGTGCATGAAAGCCCATGGATATCCAGAACCACTACTACGGCCATTCCGCCGTCTTTGCCCTGTACTGCGGGAGCAAGCGCCTGCGGCACGTCTCAGGCCTGATCCAGCACGGCTGGACCGTCAGCAGCCCGGTGACCGCCCAGTTCGGTGACTTCGCCAGCTGGGGTCCCAAACGGCGTCGGCTGTCCTGGACCAGTTCCTCCCGCGGCTGGAAGCCGGGCGACCCCGGAAACTTCTTCGACGACGGCACGCCCATGCTCGACGCCGTCGGCGCCCCGTACCTGTACCTGCTGGACGGTGCGCGCAAAGCCGGTGCCGTCCCGGCCCGCAAGGAAAAGACGCTCGTCCTGCCGCTGCACGGCACGGCGCTGTTGAAAGTCGACGGCGACCACGAGGCGTACGCGCAGATGGTCAAGGAGCGCGAAGGCGCGGCTACCGTCTGCCTGCACATCGATGACCTGCACAACGACGAAATCATGTCAGCGTGGAGCAACGCCGGGCACGACATCGTCAGCGCCGGTGACCGCCGGGACCCGCAGTTCATCGGCCGGATCCTCTGGATGATGTCCGAAGCCCCCCGCGTGGTCTCCAACAGGCTCTCCACGGCCCTGATGTACGCGAGCGTGACCGGTGCGGATGTGGGAATCTACGGCCCTGACTTCAAGCTCGGCGCGAATGCCCACGCCGATCCCGGGCTCGTCATGCGCGACTTCTGGCCCGAGTTCTACGACGAAACCACCCCGCAGGATGTCCTGCGGAAGATCGCCGAAGCCGAACTCGGCCGGGACGACATGCGGACCCCGGCGGAACTGAAGGCGCTCCTGGGCTGGGACACGCATACGGTGGTGCCGTTCCTGGAGTACTGGGCCAGCGGTCCCCTCACCAAGGCCCAGACCGTCCTCGGCCTGAAGAAGATTCCCGAAGGGGCCCACGCCACCGAGAAGGGTTTGTCGCCGTGGCACTGGATCCGGCACCCCTTCAAGCACCTGCCGTCGCCGCTGCCCAAGCTGCCGGCGATGGCCGCCGTCGAACCCCTGCGCCCGTAAGCCGCACGGCAAGGCCGGAAACACAGGAAAGGCCCTGGAGCGTCCGCTCCAGGGCCTTTCGCGTTGCTGTGCGCTCTGTTTTACCAGGCGCTCCAGCCGCCGTCGACGGCGATCGTCTGGCCGGTCACGTAACGTGACGCGTCGGACGCGAGCCAGACGACGACGCCGCGGAAGTCGTCTTCCGTGGCCATGCGGCCCAGCGGGGTGAGTTTTTCGTAGCGTTCCGTGAAGCTGTCTGCCTGGCCCCTGGCGATGCCGCCCGGCGCGAAGGCATTCACGCGGACCTTCGGGGCGAGCACCGTGGAGAGGTAGCGGGTCAGCTGGACGATCCCGCCCTTGGTGGCGCCGTAGGCCGCCGGGTTGCCCATCCGGGTTCCCTCGTAGAGGCCCATGTTCGGCCCGACAATCCCGTAGATCGAGGAGACGTTGATGATCGAACCGCCCGGGCTCTGCGACAGTTTCGGGGCGAGCTGCCGGGCCAGGGAGAAGGGCGCCCGGAGGTTGAGGGACGATGCCAGTTCGAACGCTTCGTCGCTCTGTTCCTCGAACGGGACGGCGTAGCCGGGCACGCCCGAGGTGCCGGTGAACGCGGCGTTGTTGACCAGGACGTCCAGGGGCCCGTCGATGGCCTCGACGAGCCGGCTGGTTCCTTCGCTGCTGAGCAGGTCGGAGGCGATCCCGATGGCGTTCACGCCGTGGCGCCCGGCGATGGCCGCCGCGGTGTCGTTGCACGCGTCGGCGTTGACGTCGGAGATGATGACGTCGCAGCCTTGGCCCGCGAGGGCGTCGGCCAGGACGCTGCCCAGCGGGCCGCTGCCGCCGGTGACCAGGGCACGCCTACCGCGCAACGAGAAGAGGGAATCTCCGGTGGTCATGCCTTTTCTCCGTTGGTCAGGACAGACGCGGGAATGTCGACGCCGGGCAGCGGCGCCAGTCCCGCGCTCACCACGGCTTCCACGAGGCGGAACTCCCGCTCGTCGTCGATGCTGAAGGCATGGGTTTCGGGGATTTCGGCGTAACCGTGCCGGCCTTCGTCGAACCAGCTGTTCTCGAGCCGGCGGACGAAGTCGGAGCGCCAGACGTAGAAGCTGCCGTTGATCCGCATGAACCGCGGGACGTCCTGCCTGCGGACCACACCGGTGCCTTCGCTGAAGTAGCGCTCGAGGTGCGCGGCGCCGTCCTGTGCCGGCTTGACGCCCACCCAAGTGGGGTTGAAGAACGGCTCCGAGACGGCAATGACGCCGTCGAGCTCCGGGGAAGCTGCGAGCGAATCGATCGCGGCCTGCACGCTTTCCGGAGTGCGGGTGGGGCTGGTCGGGTCCAGGAGGAGCACCATGTCGTAGCTGGTGGAATCGAGTTCCTCCATGGCTGCCAAGGCGTGGCGCAGGACCACGCTCATGGGCGCGGTGTCGCTGGCGAGCTCGGCCGGGCGGAGGAAAGGGACCTCGGCGCCGGCCGCAGTTGCCACGTCGGCGATTTCGGCATCATCCGTGGACACAATGCACCGCACGTTGTCACCGAGCAGTCCCGCCAGCGCCACGGAGTGCGCCAGGAGCGGCTTGCCCAGCAGGGGGCGGATGTTCTTGCCGGGGAGTCCCTTGGACCCGCCGCGTGCGGGAATGACCGCGAGCACTTTGGGCCCGGCCGGGTTCTCATTCATTGTTGACGTCATCCTCGTGGTGGATTCGCGTGCCCGCGTTGCCGGGCCGCAGTATCACCACACTACCTTTTCCGTCTTCCCGGAAGCCGACGCCGTGCGCGCCGCATCGCAGATGGCCACGCTGGCCACGCCCTCTTCGAGGCTCGCCGGACGGAAGCGGTTCATCGTCGTGCCGCCGTCGATTCCGGCCTGCTGCAGGATGGACAGGGACTGGCGGGCCAGGACGGTGTCGACGTCGGCATCGTCGCCGAAGACCGCCTCGACGCTCGCCACCAAGCCGCTTCCGGCGTCGGGCCATTCCAGGGCCACGCGGTTGCGGACGACGTCCCACACCAGCGCCCCCTCGTCGGTGGCGACACGGATGCTGCGGGTCTTCACCGGGGTCACGTAGTCCAGGCGGAGGTGGACCGCGGCGGGGCTGTCCCACAGGATGTCGGCCGATTCCTCCGCTTCGATGCCCAGGATGCCGCTCCCCAGGACCGAACGCAGCTGCGTGGGGGCGCCGAGCAGCATGGTGGGGTAGTCGATGTCGTGCACCAGGTCCCGCAGGACCCCGCCGTCTTCCTTGCGGGCCGAATAGCTGGCGCGGAAATCACGGTTGGGCCGCCAGGACGGCAGCCACGACTGGGACACGACCTGTGCGCTGGTGACCCGGCCCAAGCGGGGGAGCAGTTCGGCGGCCACCGCGAAGCCCTGGTGGAAACGCAGCGGCGCGCTGACCGAGATGGTGTCCGCCCTGGGGTGCTCGAGAAGTACCTTCGCGTCGGCGGCCGCCGGGGCCACGGGCTTCTCCAGAAGGACCGCCCCGGGAGCGTGGTCCAGTGCTTCCAGGGTGTCGTCGACGTGCCGCCGGGTATCGCTCGCAATCACCACCAGGTCCAGTGGTTCCCCGGGGTACCGGTCGACCAGCTCGGCCGCGGCAGGGATGTCGGGGCGCTCCTGCAGGGAAGTGCCGGGCCGCACAGGCCACACATACAGCGTGTCCACGCCCAGTTGCTGCAACACGCGCAGATGCCGGGCGCCGATGGAGCCGGTTCCACGTACCAGGGCCGATGTCTTCCGCCCGCCGGTGCCTTCGAGCCGCGGAAGGGCGAGGCTTCCGGCAGCACTGGAACCGTCAAAGTATGATGTGAAAGTCATCTGGCCAATCCAAGCTCTGAGGTGTTGCGGCGGTATATGGAGAACCCTGAGATGGCCTGCCGCCGGGGCAGTGCTGCCCGGAACAACATAGCAGGGCGCGCATTCGGGCTTCGCGGAGCAGCCGCATGAGGCAATGGCTCATTCTCGGCGCCTCCGGGCATGCCCGGAGCCTCGCTTCCGTGATCAGGGGCCGCGGCGACCGTGTCGCCGCCGTCGGCGACCGTGCCCTGTCCACCGAGGCCGGCCGGACCGCCGCGGTCGAAGCTTTCCGCAACACTGATGGAAGCCTTCCGGCGATGCTCGACGACGACGCCCAGGCCCTGGAACTCGCCGTCGCGGACTCGCTTTCGGTCACCATCGCCGTTGGAGCCAATGGTGTCCGCTCAAGGATTGCCGCGGGGCTGTTGGCTGACGAACGCTTCGACGGGCTGCTGGGCGCATTGATTGCAGCCAGCGCCACCGTGGATGCCACCGCCGTCCTCGGACCCCTCGCCCAGGTGTGTGAGCATGCCCACGTCGGTCCCCTCGCGCAGGTGGGGGAAGCGGTGATCGTGAACACCGGCGCGATCGTCGAGCACGACTGCCAGGTGGGCGCCGGCGCGCACTTGGCCCCCGGATCCGTGCTGCTGGGCGCCGCCGCGGTCGGCCGGGAGGTCTTCCTGGGGTCGGGAGCCCGTGTCCTTCCCGGCGTCGGCGTCGGCGACCACGCGGTCCTCGGCGCAGGGGCGGTGGCGACCCGCCAATTGGACGGTATGGCAACATATGTGGGAGTGCCCGCCCGGCGACTCACCCCAACGAAAGGCCCAGCACATTGACGGATGACCAGCGTCCCGCTTCTGTACGTTTCGGCAGCCACAGCATCGGCCCGGCAGAAGAAATCTTCGTGATCGCGGAGGCAGGCGTCAACCACGACGGCGATGTCGCCGTCGCGCACGAACTGATCGATCTGGCTGCGGACACGGGTGCGAACGCCGTCAAGTTCCAGACCTTCAAGCCGGAAGCGCTCGTCACGAGTTCCGCGGGTACCACGCCGTACCAGAAGAAGGCCGGCTTCGCGGAGTCCCAGTCGGAGATGCTTGCCCGGCTCACCCTCCCGGAATCCGCGTGGAAAGAGCTGCGTGACCACTGCGACGAACGCGGCATCACCTTCCTCTCGACGCCCTTCGACTACGACAGCGCCCTCATGCTCGCTGAACTGGGCGTCCCGGGCCTGAAGATCGGTTCCGGCGAACTGACGAACACCCCGTACCTTTCGGCCATTGCCGAGTTCGGCATCCCGATGATCGTCTCCACGGGCATGGGAACCCGCGAGGAAATCGCCGCGGCCCTCGAGGCGACCGCCAAGGCGCCAGCAACTGTCCTGCTGCACTGCGTCTCCGCCTACCCGGCACCGCTTGAGGAAGCCAACCTGCGCGCCATCCCGGCCCTCCGCGAGGAGTTCGGCGTGGAAGTGGGCTGGTCCGACCACACCCCCGGCGCGGTTACCGCCATCGCCGCCACGGCGCTCGGCTCCACCCTGCTGGAAAAGCACATCACCACCGACAAGACCCGCAACGGCCCGGACCACTCAGCCTCCCTCGAGAAGGCCGAGTTCGCCGACTACGTCCGCTCCGTCCGTGAAGCCCACGCCGCCCTCGGCGATGGCCGGAAGCGACGGATGCCCAGCGAGGAAGCCAACGCTTCCCTGGTCCGCCGTTCCTACCACGCCGCCCGGGACATTGCCGCAGGTTCCGTCATCACCTCCGACGACGTGGCGATCCTGCGTCCCGAAGGCGGACTTGCCCCCTCGGCCCTGGTGATCGGCAAGACCGCGGCGCGCCCGGTCGCCGCCGGTGTGGCCCTGCTCGGGGAGGACCTGCTCTAGCATGCTGGTCCTGGCTTTTGTAGGGACCCGTGCGGACCTCTTCCCCTTGGGACCGGTGCTCACCGCGCTTGCCGCGGATGACGCCGTCGACCTCCACGTCGCGACGGCGATCGGGTTCCCGGAAGGGACCGCGTACGCGCGGCTGCTCGAAGCGGGCCTCCCGGAGGGCGGCTTCACCCACCACGAGGAAGGGCTGTACCTCGAGGAACTGACCGCGGACACCCAGACGCGCACCGGAGCCGAGCTCTCGGCCCGGATGGCCGGGCTTGCCGGGAGCCTTGCGCCGGACGCCGTCGTCGTCCTCGGTGACCGCTGGGAACTGCTCTACGTGCTCCCGCCCTTCATCATCAGCGGCGTCCGCCTCGTCCACCTGCACGGCGGGGAAGTGACGGAAGGTGCCTTGGACGAGCGTGTCCGCCACGCGGTGACGAAGCTCGCCGACCAGCACTGCGTCAGTACCGCGCAGGCCGCCCGCCGGGTGGCGCAACTGGGCGAGTCCGCGGACCGGATCCACCAGACCGGGGCCCCGGGCCTGGACCGCTTCGCAGACCCCGTGCCCCTGGACGCGGCCGCCTTCGAAGCCGAGTTCGGCGTGCCGCTCGAACTGCCGCTCGTGATGGCGACCTACCACCCGCCGACCGCCGAAATGCAGGGCAACGCTGGCGAACTGGCCCGGCAGGTGTTCGAGGAAAGCATCAGCCAGGCCGGCACCGCGATCCTCACGTATCCGGGGTTCGACGCCGGCCGCGAGGACATCATCGCCGTCCTCAAGGAGATCGAAGCGCAAGGTGTGCCGGGCGTCGTCGTCCGCGAAAGCCTGGGGCCGCTGTACCCGCGGGTGATGGCCACGGTGCAGGCGCTGGTCGGGAATTCCTCGTCCGGAATCCTCGAGGCCGCCACGTTCGGAGTGCCCGTCGTCAACGTCGGGGACAGGCAACGGGGCCGCGAGCACGGCGCCAACGTCATCCACTGCCGCGATGAGCGCCAGGAGATTCGCGCTAGTATTGAAAAGGCTTTGAGCGCGGAGTTCCGCGCAATGAGCCGTGATGTGATCAACCCATACGGGAATTCGCATGCTGCCGGGCTCATCGAAAAGGTCGTTGTGGAAAGTCCTTCGACCGGGCTGAGCAAGACATTTGTTGACGTAACCGCTGGAGAGCTGAATCTATGACTATTGAGGGCCCCCTGAGCAAGGTCTGCATCGGCCCCGAAGCCACAGTGCGGGAAGCTCTGGAAGCCATCGACCGTGGCGCGTCCGCAATAGCCCTGGTGACCAACAATGACGGCGTGCTCCACGGTGTCCTCACGGACGGCGACATCAGGCGGGGCCTGCTGCGCGGCGCGCAACTGGAATCCAAGGTCCTGGAATACGCGAACATCAACCCCCATGTGGTGGGCCGCGAGGCCACCCGCGCCTCCGTACTCGACCTCATGCGCAGCCTGCGGATCAGCGAAGTTCCAGTGGTGGACGACGCCGGCACTCTCGTCGGGCTGCACACGCTCACCGACATCGTCGGCAGGAAGCCCTTGAAGAACCTGGCCGTGATCATGGCGGGCGGCAAGGGCACGCGCCTCGGGGCCCTGACCAAAGACACTCCCAAGCCGCTCATGACGGTCGCGGACCGCACCATCATCGAGTGGATCATCCTCGGTCTGGTCGAATCCGGCATCACCAACATCTACGTTTCGGTGGCCTACCTCGCCGAGAAGATCATGGACCACCTGGGCGACGGATCGCGCCTTGGCTGCAGCATCAAATACCTCCACGAGGATCCCGAGAAGCCGCTCAACACGGCTGGCGCCCTGGGGTTGCTGCACCACGAGGTGAAGGAGATCGGCGAACCGGTCATCGTCACCAACGCCGACCTCATGGTCCGCTACTCGGCCGGTGAACTGCTCGCATTCCACGAAGCGAAGGGTGCCGCGGTGACCGTGGCAGCCCGTCCGTACACCCACCAGGTTCCGTTCGGCGTCCTGGAGATCGCCGAAGACCGCTCCATCAACTCGGTGGTCGAAAAGCCCACGGTCGAGTTCGAGATCAGCACCGGCATCTACGCCGTGTCTCCCGAAGCCCTGGCGATGGTGCCGTACATGGAGCCCTACTCCATGCCCGAACTCGTCAAAGCCTGCATCGATGAGTCCAAGACCGTGGCCGCCTGGCCCATTGATTCGGACTGGATCGACGTCGGCACCCCCAAAGACCTAGCAACAGCGAAAGGCCAGTGATAACCATGAATTTCGAGGACATCAAAGGCAAGACAGTGGTTGTCACGGGCGCCGATGGCTTCATCGGCAGCCACGTTACGCAGCGTCTGATCGCCGAAGGCGCGAACGTCCGTGCCCTCTGCGTCTACAACTCCAACGGCTCCTACGGCTGGCTGGATGACCTGAGCCCCGAAGAGCGCGACGCCGTCGACCTCCAGCTCGGCGACATCCGCGACGCCGAGTTCGTCTCGGACCTGGTCAAGGGCTCCGACGTCGTCCTCCACCTCGCCGCCCTGATCGCGATCCCGTACTCCTACCAGGCGCCCCGCTCCTACGTGGAGACCAACGTCGTGGGCACCCTGAACGTCCTCGAAGGCGTGCGCCGCCACGACGTGCCGCGCCTGGTGAACACCTCCACCTCCGAGGTCTACGGCACCCCGAAGACCGTTCCGATCACCATCGATAACGAGCTCCGCGGCCAGTCGCCCTACAGCGCCACGAAGATCGCCGCCGACAAGCTCTGCGAAGCCTGGGCCAGCTCCTTCCAGACCCCCGTGGTGGTGCTGCGTCCGTTCAACACCTACGGTCCGCGCCAGTCGGCCCGCGCCGTGATCCCCACCGTGCTCCAGCAGATGATCGCCGGCGCCGAGAGGATCCACCTCGGCTCCCTGACCCCGCGCCGCGACTTCACCTTCGTGGCCGACACCGCTGACGGGTTCTTCAAGGCCGCCACCGCGCAGATCCCCCTTGAGGGCCAAGTCATCCAGCTGGGCACCGGCTACGACGTCAGCATCGGCGAGCTCGTGGAGATGGCCGCCAAGGTAACGGGCTCCAACGCGGAGATCATCACCGAGGACATCCGGGTCCGTCCCGAAGCCAGCGAAGTGATGCACCTGCTGTCCGATCCCTCCCAGGCTCTCGCTGAGCTCGGCTGGGCACCGCAGGTAGGCCTCGAAGAAGGCCTGCGCCGCACCGCCGAATGGATCGAGGCCCGTGGCGTCGACGCCGCTGCCGCAGCCAAGTACGCCCGCTGAACCGCCAGAAAGGCAAACCGTGTCGCGAGTTCCCCTAGCCATCCCGAATATCGGCGAACGCGAAGCAACGCTGATGAACGAAGCCATCAGCAGCGGCTTCGTGTCCTCGGTCGGGCATTTCGTCACCGATTTCGAGAAGCGCTTCGCGGAGTACGTCGGGGCCAAGTATGCCGTGGCCTGCGCCTCCGGAACGGCCGCCCTGCACATTGCCATGCGCCTGGCCGACATTCAGCCCGGCGACATGGTGGCAGTGTCCGACTTCACCTTCATGGCCAGCTCCAACGCCGCGTCCTACCAGTTCGCCGAGCTGTTGCTGGTGGATTCGGACCCCGGGTCCTGGTGCATGGACGTGCCCAAGCTGCGCGCCGAACTTGAACGCCGGAAGGCCGCGGGGGAGAAGCTTCCCAAGGCCATCGAGATCGTGCACATCCTCGGCCAGCCCGCGGACGCGGCCGCCGCCGTCGAACTCGCACAGGAGTACGGCATCCTCGTCATCGAGGACGCCGCCGAGGCGCTGGGCGCCACCTGGACGTCCGGTCCGCTGGCCGGCCGCCACGTCGGCACCATCGGTGACATGGGCGCGTTCTCCTTCAACGGGAACAAGATCATGACCACCGGCGGTGGCGGCATGTTCACCACCAATGACGAGGAACTGGCGCGCCGCGCCAAGCACCTCTCCACCCAGGCACGCCAGCCGGACCGCGGCTACCTGCACGACGAAATCGGCTTCAACTACCGGCTGACGAACATCGCGGCAGCCCTCGGCGTCGCCCAGCTCGAACGGCTTGACGGCTTCGTCGCGGCCAAGCGCGCCATCGCGAAGCGCTACAACGAGGCCTTCGCCGGCACTGAAATCCAGACCCCTCCGGACCTGGACGGCCAGGAATCCACCTACTGGCTCTACTCGGTCCAGGTTCCCGCATCGCGCGGTGCCGGCGCCCGGGATGATCTCCAGGACTTCCTCGCCGAGGCCAACATCGAATCGCGTTCGCTGTGGCGTCCCCTGCACATGCAGCCGCCACTGAAGGACGAAGCCCGCGTGGGCGGCAGCGTGGGCGAAGACCTCTTCGCGCGCGGCCTGTCCCTGCCGTGCTCCACTGACCTCACGCCTGTTGACCAGCAGCGGGTCATCGACCGTGTCCTCGAGTGGCTTGCCGCCAACGGTGAGTAAGACAGCGCCCGACGGCGGTCAAGCCGCCTCGGGTGCGGCGAGCAACACCGGACGGAACTCGCTTCTGTACCTCGCCGGGGCCCTCATGCAGGGCCTCGGCATCTTTATCGTGCAGCCGTTTGCCCTGCACCTGCTCAACAGCGACAGCAAATGGCAGGAACTTTTCCTGTCCGTTTCGGTGATCCAGGTCGGGGTGGTACTGGCCTCCGCCGGATTGCCGTTGGCCATCACGAAGGCCTGGTTCGAACCGGATGGACACGCCAAGGCCCGGGCCATCAGCGGATTCCTCAGCATCGGCGGGCTGCTGCTGGGCCTGGCCGGCGCCGGAATCTACGCGCTTGTCACCGGCGGCAGGGGCACGCCGAGCTTTGCCATTGCCCTGGTGGCCATGGGACTGCAAGCCTCCGTCCTGGCAGCCCAGGCCATCCTGCGCGCGCAGGGGCGCCCCGTCATGTTCGTGGCGCTCAGCCTGTGCTCGTCCATGGCCGCGTACGTCGGTGGACTGCTTGCCATGCTGTTGGTCGGACCGGAAGCCGTGGTCTTCATGACGGGCTACGGGATCCTGGTTCTGTTGAGCGCGCTGCTGTCGTTGTTCGTTGCCCGGCCGGCGATGCCCCTGTCCCATAAGGGGGCACTGCGGGAGGCGATCGCCGTCGGCGGGCCGGTCCTGCCGCACACCGGCGCACTTATGCTGCTCACCCAGGGCGCGCCGTTCCTCCTCGCCGCGGTGGCCGCTAACGGGGTCTCGGGCGACTACGGCAAGGTCCAGGTCTTCATCCTGGGAACCATCACCCTGCTGGGTGCCCTCAACAACGCCTGGGTTCCTGCCCTGATGTCCGTGCGCGGACAGGAACGGGTGGCGCGCATGCGGTCCACGATGACTACGGCAAGCTATGCCGGGCTGGCCATTGTGGTTGTCGCCGCGGCGGGCGCGAACCTGGTGGTCCACCTGATGGCGGGCGGCAAGGAGAGCCTCGTCCCGGTCGCCCAGCTCATGCCGCTTGCGGCCATGGGCTATGTCCTGTACCTCAACGCCTCCACGCTGCTGTTCGCGGATAACGCCACCTGGTGGCTGTCGGTGGTCACACCGTCTGTCCTGCTGGTTTCCGCAGCCATCGCCTTCTGGCCGGCTTCGACGGGTAACCTCGTCGGTGTGGCGGTTGCCTCGTCGGCGTCGTTCCTCCTGCTTGGCCTTGCCTATTTCCTGGTTGCCCGGAAGCGCGCGGCCGGCGGCTGGGCGCCGGGGAGTTATGCGCTGTGCTGCCTCGCCGCCGTCGCCTACACCGGATTCCTGATGCTGCTGCCCACGAACCTCACCACCGGCCTCATCACGGTTGCCGCGGTCGCCGTCGCAGTTCTCGCGGGAGCCGCACTGTGGCGTGCCAGGCTGAAACGCCCCGGCGCCCTTGTGAAGCCAGAAAGGGCCCACGTTGACTGAGACTGTGAAACCCTCCGAGAAGGCCCCTGCCAAGGCAGGCCAGCCCATCGTCTTCTTCGACTTCGCCCGAGGGATCTCGGCTCAGGCCGTCGTGCTGGGCCACGGCCTGAACATCTTCCTGCCGGGCATCTTCATGGTTCCCGGACGCCACGTGTTCTACATGCAGTCCTTTGCCGTGATCATCTTCTTCGTCCTGTCGGGGTACCTGATCACCAGTGCAGTGCTGAAGAAGCGCGACCGCCCCGAATTCACCTTCGGCTCCTACTTGCTCGACCGCGTGGCGCGGGTGGTCTACCCGCTCTTCCCGGCGCTGGCACTGATCATCGCTTGTGACTTCCTCGTGTTCCGGGGGACCGCCAGGCTTCCCTTCGATGGCGTGGACCTAAGCCCGCAGGCGATAGCCGGCGCCTTCACCATGCTGTTCAACCACCCGCTCCTGCAGGAATTCGGCCCGCGGCTCGGGGTGCCCTGGATCAACGCGGGACCCGTGGGCAGCGGTGCACCGCTGTGGTCGGTGGTCGCCGAATGGTGGATCTACGTTGCCTTCGGCCTCCTGGCGTTTGTGGCGCTGCGGAAAATGAAGCTGCGCGTCGGCAGCGTCTTTCTGCTGATCTTCGCCATCGCGGTGCCCGTAGGCTACATGGCCAGGGGAAGCTACGAATCGCTGGCCTGGATCATCGGCATGCTTTACGCCCTCGCGGCCGGCCGGGTCGCCAAGCTCCCGCGGTCCTTCCACGCCTGGCTGGTAGTCCTGGGGACGGCGGCATTCCTCGTGGCTTTGTACTACAACCGGCAGAACCTGCATTCCGCGAGCACCATCCTCCCGGCCGCCGTGGCGTTCTGCCATCTGTACTTCCTGATCGACGGCATCGCCGCCGATCGGCCCGCGTCGGGCCGGGTGCCCGGTGCCTTCCAGCAGGGCTTCGGGCGCGGGTTCAGGGCGTTCAGCCTCTTTCTCTCGAGCTACAGCTACTCTTTGTACCTCCTCCACTTCTCGGTTGTGTCCTACCTCTGGTACTTCCTGCACGGCGTCCTGCCGGCGTGGCAACTGATCGCCTTGTCCATCATTGCCAGCAACCTGATTGCCTACGTGTTCTACCTGCTGGTGGAGCGGCACTTCCACAAGGTGGGGAAGCGGCTCAAGGGGATCCTCCTGCGGGAGGCCACTATCGCGCCCCGGCCGGTCGGCGAAGCTACGCGCAAGCCCGACCTGGAGGACGCAAAACCCTGAGCCGCGGAAGCACCCGCGGCTCTCTCCAGGCCATGCCCTGCGCCGCCCACCCGTCCGGCGAGCCGGCACGGCTGCGCTAAACTCGATCCGGTGGATTCCCGGCCGCGGGCTGTTTTCGCAGCGTTCCGGCGCGGGTTTTCACTGATTGCCACCGGTCCTTTCCAACGCACGGAGAGCGGCTGCTTCGTGGCGAGGGGGCAGTGAAGCGAGGAGCCACGGGTGTCATCTATTGCCGGCCGGAAAACGGGAAACCGGCCGACGCGAGTCCGGCACGCATGGGTGCACGTGGTGGCCGCCCTGATCTTTGCCGCGGCAGCCCTGGCCATGGGCCCGGGCGTGGTCTGGGGCGACACCGTCCAGTACATCCGGATTGCCCACGAACTTGAGGGCGCCTCGCCGGATGAAGCCTGGGAACAGGCCTATCTGGAATTCTGCGAAAACCCGTCCATCCCCTATGCAGGGACCGTTGAAAACTGCCTGAGCACCACCATGGCCGGGCGCGGTCCTGTGATCGGCTACATCGACAGGAATCCCCAGTACCAGGAGATCTTCAGCCCCCGGATCGGCTATCCACTGATCTCGTTGCCGCTGATGAACCTTTTCGGCGACAGGACCGGATTGTGGATTGTCGCCGTGCTGTCGACGGCCGCAGCCGGCCTGCTGCTTGGCAGGCTCGCCTATCTTGCCCGGCTCCCGCTGCTGCCGGCGGCAGTTGCGCAGCTGGCCTTCTACCTTCTTCCGGTGAGCCTGCCCCACGGCATTGCCCTGCTCGCGGAGGCGCCGACCCTGTTCTCTTCCCTCGTCATGGCAATCGGCCTGGCACAGCTGATGAACGGTGCGCGGACGCGGGGCGTGGTGCTGATGGCGGTGGGCTTGGGCCTGGTGTTCTTCTTCAAGTACTCCTCCACGATGCTCCTTTGCGTGAGCTTCCTGGGCCTATGCATCTCACTGCTCTTGTTCAAGGAATACCGGAGCCGGCCGCCACTCCGGGCGGCAGCGGTCGTCTCCGCTCTGTTCACCGGGGCCACTGTCCTCATCAACACCCTGCTTGGCCTGCCTGGCCTCCAGCACAGCCTCCAGGACACCTTCACCGACCACTTCAGGTTCCCGCCGGTGGACGACCCGTTGCAGCGGCTGCTCGCCCTCGAAGGTGACTTTGCCCTGTCCTTCCTTGCCGCGCTGCCGGCCAACGCCGCCTACCTTGCGGTATTCATTGCCGCTGTCGTCGGCATGGTCCTCGCCAAGCGCCGCGGAATCCTTCCCGTCGCTGGATGGGCAGCCGTGGGACTGTCGATCTACGGGGTCCTGAGCGTCGTCGCACACCCGGTCTACAAGCAGTCGGACAGGCTTGGGTCAAGCCTTTGGGTCGGCGTCGCTGTCGGGATCGGATTCCTGGCGTTGGTCATCCAGCGCCGCCTCCAAACGGGCAAGGGCCCGGCCGGTGCCGCCGGCCGGGCGCATCAGGAATAGTTGACCGAAACTCCAGCCGAAGTCCAGACCATGCTGCCGCCCTGGAAGGCCACCGTGCGATATCCAAGGTATGCAACGGCCGCCGCCTTCGGATAGCCCAGCTTGCCCATCTGCCATCCGGCCTGGCGCCACGCGTCCCGGTAGGGTTCGGTCACCGCATGTGCCCCTGTGGCCGAGGTCCAATAGACATTGCCCTTGCTGAAGGCCTGGTAGCAACCACCGCCGTAAAGGCCGCACATCACTTTGGACGTGGGGTAGCCGATGGCCGGTTGGAAGCCCGCTTCCTGCCAGGCGTTCCAGTAGGCGCCGGTGACGGCGTGTGCTCCGGTGGTGGAGCTCCAGTAGATGTTGCCTTTGGCGAAGGGCTGGTAGCAGCCGTTGCCGTAGAGTCCGCAGGTGACGGGGCCGGTGGGGTAGCCGATGGCGGGTTGGAAGCCTACTTCCTGCCAGGCGTTCCAGTAGGCGCCGGTGACGGCGTGTGCTCCGGTGGTGGAGCTCCAGTAGATGTTGCCTTTGGCGAAGGGCTGGTAGCAGCCGTTGCCGTAGAGTCCGCAGGTGACGGGGCCGGTGGGGTAGCCGATGGCGGGTTGGAAGCCCGCTTCCTGCCAGGCGTTCCAGTAGGCGCCGGTGACGGCGTGTGCTCCGGTGGTGGAGCTCCAGTAGATGTTGCCTTTGGCGAAGGGCTGGTAGCAGCCGTTGCCGTAGAGTCCGCAGGTGACGGGGCCGGTGGGGTAGCCGATGGCGGGTTGGAAGCCTACTTCCTGCCAGGCGTTCCAGTAGGCGCCGGTGACGGGGTGGGCCCCCGTAGCAGAGCTCCAGTAGATGTTGCCCTTGGTGAAGGGCTGGTAGCAGCCTCCGCCGTAGAGCCCGCAACTGACGTTGCCCGTCGGGTAGCCCAGGCCGTCTTGCCAGTTCCCCTCTTTCCAGGCGGGCATGTACCCGTTCGTGACAGTGAACGTCCCGACATTGGGCGTGCGGTAGATGTTCCCGCCCTCGAACGTCTGGTAGCAGGTGCTGGTGGCCGCGCTGCCATAGGGGCAGGTGACATCGCTTGTCGGATAGCCGATGCCGGACTGCCAGCCTGCTTCGCCCCAGGCGGTCCAGAAGGTACCGATCACCGGATAGGCCCCGGTGGCCGGGTTCCAGTAGATATTTCCGTTGGCGTAGGCGCGGTAGCAGCCGCCGTTGACCAACCCGCAGATGTCCGCGGTTGATTTTGCCGCGCCGAGGGGTCCGTTGGCCCCGCCAGTGGCGATCCATTTGGCGTTGATCGCGCCCCGGGAATCGTCCCGTGTCTTGGCGAACAGCTGCAGCTGGGACATCGCGCCATTCCAGATGTTCGAGTCGCCCTGGAATGGCCCGGTGCTGCTGTACTGCCAGAAGCTGAAGGTGTCCCAGCTCGCCGGCAGCGTTCCGGGCGAGTTGCTCGCCGAGGACGGGTATGCCGCAATCCAGAGTGGGTAGTTGGCGAAGGCCGCGGAGTTGCCGGTGCAGCGCTGCCACCAGTCAGTTGTCGAATAGATCACCGGGTAGCGGCCCGTCAGGGACCACACGGTGTTGCCGAAGTCGGAGATCCACTTGACCATCTGGGCGGCCGAGAAGTTGTAGCAGACGTTGCCGAAGTAGAAGCCGTTGATCGTGCGGCCTTCGTAGGGGTTGTATTCGATGTCGAGCACCGGCGGCAGGGTGTAGCCGTCGGCGCTCCAGCCCCCGCCGTTGGCGACGAAGTAGCGGGCCTGGTCCGCGGCGGACGACCAGTTCGGGATGGCGAAGTGGTAGGCGCCGCGCAGCATCCCGACATTCCTGGAGCCGTTGTACTGCTGGGCGAAGTTTTCGTTGGTGTAGTAGTTGCCCTCGCTGGCCTTCACGTAGGCGAAACGCGATCCTTGCTTCCACTGAGAAGCCCAATCCACGTTGCCTTGGTGGGCGCTGACGTCCTGGCCGGCAACGCCGTAACCGGGGCGCCAGTGGTTCGGGTCGGGGGCCATGGGCAGCACAGCGCCGACGGCCCGGGAACCGAGGGTGCCGGCGCCGCCCGGAGCCTTCTTGTCCGCTACCACCCGGGGCGAACGCTGACCCATTTCGGCGCCGCCCTTCGGAATGGCGGCGCGCATGGCGTCCTTCATGTCCTTGGACGCGGCACTGCCGTCGCTGGCTGGCATCGATGGCATCGGAACGGCGGGAACGTCCGCGGGTGCGGGAGTGATGTCCTGCTGGGCCGGCGGTACTGGGCCCGTGGCCTGTTCGACCGGAGCCGTAGGACTGGTGGAAGGCGCAGGTTCCGGGGGAGGGGTCTGGGCATACGCCGGCACTGCGAGGGAGAGCGCCAATCCCAGCACGAGGGACAGCACCGTCCCGCCGCGTGCGATGGAACCTTTGGAATTCGCCACAGGGGTTGTCTTATTCATTCCTTGTTCCAGCTCGACGCCGCTCCACCGGGAGCCTTTGTTCAAAGCGTCGACTGCGTGCACGGTGCCAGGTTCCGTGCAGCGCACCAATAAGGCCGGCTCCTAACCGGGACACCATAACATTTGCGTGTCTGGAGTTACCAGTGGTACAGGAGTGTCCCGCGTGACCTGCACCGGGCGGTTATCCACAGCCTCCGCCGTATGACTTGGATCCATGGGGTACAGTCCCTAGCCTTGACCCCGTTGATTGTTATACCTCTCGCCAGGGGTGCGCCGCATTGGGGGAAAGATGGACGCTGTCCGCATCGTCGAAGACGAAGTCCGGGAACTGATCCGCCGGCGTGGCCTCGATCCGCTCAACCAGGCCGTCGAAGTGCACCGCCTGGTCGAAGCCGCCGTCAACGATTACGACGCCCGCGCGCTGATTGCGCCGCTGCCGCCGATCGGCCATCTCGAAAGCGCACGGAAGCAGGTCTTCGACGCCGTCGCCGGATTCGGGCCCCTGCAGCCCTACCTGGACGATCCCACGATCGAAGAAATCTGGATCAACTCACCCAACGAGGTCTACGTAGCACGCAACGGGGAATCGGAGCTCACCTCCACCACCCTCAGCGAGCAGCAGGTCCGCGACCTCGTGGAGCGGATGCTCAAGAGCTCCGGCCGCCGGCTGGACCTGTCTTCCCCGTTTGTCGACGCGGCACTGCCGGACGGCTCCCGGCTGCACGTCGTCATTCCGGACATCACCCGCCGCCACTGGGCCGTGAACATCCGCAAGTTCGTGGTCAAGGCGAGCCGCCTGGAGCACCTGGTGGAGCTGGGGACCCTTACTCCGCAGTCCGCGCGGTTCCTCGGCGCGGCGGTGGCCAGCGGCCTGAACATCCTCGTCTCCGGCGCCACCCAGGCAGGCAAGACGACCATGCTGAACTGCCTGGCCGCCAACATCGGTTCCCGCGAGCGCGTCATCACGGTCGAGGAGATCTTCGAACTGCAGTTTCCGCTGCGCGACGTCGTTGCCCTGCAGTGCCGCCAGCCGAACCTCGAAGGCCAGGGCGAGATTCCCCTGCGCCGCCTGGTGAAAGAAGCCTTGCGCATGCGCCCGGACCGGCTTGTGGTCGGCGAGGTCCGCGAAGCCGAAAGCCTGGACATGCTGATCGCTCTGAACTCCGGCCTGCCGGGAATGTGCACCGTCCACGCGAACTCCGCCCACGACGCCGTCACGAAGATCTGCACCCTGCCCCTGCTGGCGGGCGAGAACATCTCCAGTGCCTTCGTCGTTCCCACCGTGGCGTCCTGCATCGACCTCGTGGTCCACTGCAACCGCAACGCCAACGGACACCGCAAGGTCACCGAGATCCTCTCCCTGGGCCGCCGGGTGGAAAACGGCATCATCGAATCGTCCGCGGTCTTCACGATGCAGGACGGCCAGCTCGCCCCGAAGGCGAACTCCATGCCGTCCGCTGAAAAATTCGCGCGTGCCGGCTTCGACGTCGCGGCGCTGCTGGGGGCGCGATGATGGCTCCACTGCTCGGGGTCCTCTGCGGGCTCGGAGTCTTCCTCATCTGGTGGTCGGCCTGGGAGCAGCCTCCCGCCATCGTCCGGGAGCGGAAGCCGAAACGCCTCGAAACCCTTCTCCTCACCGCAGGCATCGAGAAGGTCAGCTCCGGTGGCCTCATTGCCTCCTGCCTCGGGCTGGGCCTGTTCGTGGTCCTGGTCTTCTTCATCGTCACCGGTTCGTTGCCGATCGCTGCCTGCTTCGGCCTGTTCGGTGCCTGGCTCCCGCTCGCCGTCGTGCGGTGGCGGGCCCGACGTCGGACGGCCATGCTCCGCGGCCTGTGGCCCGACGTCGTCGATCACCTCCGTTCAGCGATCCGGGCCGGCCTGCCCTTGCCGGAAGCGCTGATCCAGCTCGGGCACAAGGGCCCGGAGGAACTGCGGGGCCTGTTCCGGGACTTCGGCGTCGACTACCGCGCCGGCGGCCAGTTCGACGCCGCCCTGAACCGGCTGAAGGACCGCCTGGCCGACCCCGTCGCAGACAGGATCGTCGAGGCCCTGCGCATGACCCGTGACGTCGGAGGCTCCGACCTCGGCCGTCTGCTGGGAACGCTGGGCGAGTTCCTCCGCGAAAGCGCCCGGACCCGGAGCGAGCTTGCTGCACGGCAGTCCTGGACGATCAACGCCGCAAGGCTCGCCGTCGCGGCCCCGTGGATTGTCCTCATGCTGCTGGCGAGCCGGCCGGAGGCCATCGCTGCCTACAACACGCCCATGGGCATTGCCGTGCTGGCCGGCGGCCTGCTGATTTCGGCCGTCTGCTATTCGGTCATGCTGAGGATCGGCGCCCTGCCCGAAGACGAAAGGGTGCTCCGGTGAACACCTTCGCCGCGATGGCGGTGTTCTGTGGTCTGCTCCTTGGCGCCGGGCTGTGGCTGATCTTCGTCCGCATGCCGTTCATGAGAGCCACCCCGTTCGCGGAGCGGATCGAGCCGCAGCTGCGGTCCCACAACCTCGAATCCACGCTCCTGCAGACCTCCGGGCACAACATCACGCCCTTCGGTCCCCTGGAGAGGATCCTGCGCCCCCTGTTCGAAGACGGCCTGCACTACCTCGCGAAGTTCAACTTCGGGACCACGGCCCTGAACAAGCGGCTGGCGCAGGCCGGCTCGGGAAAGACGGCCCTGGACTTCCGCGCCGAGCAGTTGCTCTGGGCCGCCGTCGGTTTCGTTCTTGCCGTAGTGCTCTCCGTTTTCAGCGCCACTGCTGGCCGCTTCAACCTCGCGCTCTCGCTCATCTCGGTGCTGGGCGCAACCCTGGGCGGGTTCCTGTTCCGCGACTACGTGCTCGGTGCGCAGATCAAACGGCGGGAACGGCGCATGCTCGCGGAGTTCCCCAGCCTTGCCGAACTCATGGCCCTGGCCGTGGGGGCGGGCGAGAGCGCCATCGGCGCACTGGACAGGGTCTGCCGGACGGCGAACGGGGAACTGGCGAAGGAGTTCGCGCTTGTCCTGGCCGCCACCCGGGCCGGCAAGCCCTTGGTCGAGGCGCTGCAGGACTTCTCCGCGCGCACGGAACTGGGTGCCCTGGTGCGCTTCGTCGACGGCATGGTCGTCGCCGTCGAACGCGGCACCCCGCTGGCCGACGTCCTCCGCGCCCAGGCCTCGGACGTCCGCGACACCGCCAAACGCGAACTCATGGAATCGGCCGGCCGCAAGGAAATCGGCATGATGGTCCCGCTGGTCTTCGGCGTCCTTCCACTGACGGTGGTCTTTGCCGTCTACCCAGGCGTCGCAGCACTGAACCTGGGCTTCTGATTCGACTACACACCTGCACAACGATCCGCAAAAGGAAATGGGGAACAACATGACAACGCAACAGCTCCGGAACCTCCCGGCCACCACCCTCGGGCACCTGTCCCGGTCCGTGGAGGGCCTCGCCTCCCGCTGCACCCGCCGGCTGGCCTCCGACGGCGGCACCTCCGAACGCGGCGACGTTCCCGGCTGGGTGATGATCACCCTGATGTCCGCCGCCCTGGTCGCTGGCCTGCTGGCGCTGGCAACACCGGCTCTCGCCGAACTGTTCAACAACGCGATGGACAAGGTCAACAAGTAGCTCCATGCTGCCGGACACCAGGACGGGTGCAGAGCACCCCCGCGCCCGCGCGGACCAGTCCCGCGCACACGAACAGGGTTCCGCCGTCGTCGATTTCGTCCTGGTGGGAACGCTCCTGACGTTCCTGTTCCTCGCCATCGTCCAGTTGACCCTCGTGCTGCACGTCCGCAACACCCTCATCGACGCCGCGTCCTCCGGGGCCCGTTACGGCACCCTCGCGGACAGAACGCCCGACGATGCCCGGCAGCGCACGGCCGAGCTGATCGGCACCGCCCTGAACCCCGGCTACGCGCAGGACATTTCGACGTCGGAAGCCGAGGTCCGCGGGATCCGCACCCTGGAGGTCACCGTCAAGGCGCCGCTCCCGGTGGTGGGCCTCTTCGGCCTACCCGTTTCGGTGCTGGAGGTGAAGGGCCATGCGGCGCTTCCCGGCTGATCTGCTGCGTCTGTTCGGCATGCGGCTGAGGGTGTCCCTCTGCCGTCCGCGCCCCGGGGACGTTCCGCATCCGGGTTGCGGGGAGGGAACCCATGGCAGCGAAGAGGGGAGCGCCGTCGTCGAGTTCACGTTCCTGGCCTTGTTGCTGATGGTCCCGCTCGTGTACTTCATTGTCACGGTCGGCCAATTGCAGGGCGGTGCTTTCGCGGTGGTCGGTGCCGCCGACCAGGCCGCCAAGGTGTTTGTCGCCCAGGAGGACGCCGGCACGGCCCGGGCGGCGGCGGAACAAGCGGCAGCGCTGACCTTGGCCGACTACGGGCATCCCGCTGAGCGCGCCACGGTCGACATCAGCTGTGACCGTGCCGACTGCATGTCGGCGGGCGCAACCGTCACGGTCACGGTGAACCTGACCGTGCCGCTGCCCATGGTGCCGTTCGGCGATTCGCTTCGACTGGACGCGGGCCGGCTGAATGCCACGGCCTCGCAGATCGTCGGGAGGTTCCGGTGAGGTCCAAGGCACTGCCCGTCCCGGGTGACCCAGAACAGGGCCAGACCATCGTGCTGATCATCGGCTTCACGCTGGTCGCCCTGCTCCTGGCAAGTGTCGTCGCGGCTGCCTCGGCTGTGTACATCGAGCACAAGAAGCTCCTGTCGATGGCCGACGGCGCCTCGGTGGCGGCCGCGGACAGCTACACCCTCGGTGGCACGACGGAAGGATCCAGCCGGCCGGCTGCGGTGCTCACCAGCGAAAGGGTCCGCAACGTTACGGCGTCCTACCTCAGCCGGAACAACGCCTACGCCCGCTTCGACCGCCTCGCCGTCGGCAGCGGCACGGGAAGCCCGGACTCATCGTCCGCGGACGTCACCCTCACCGCCGTCGCGCATCCGCCCATCGTCAGCTTCCTGCTCCCGGAGGGCATCCCGATCGAGGCCCGGTCCACCGCCCGTTCCCGGCTCACCCGGTAGCGAGCCGCGGCCCGTCGGCCGCCGCGCACCCGCCGGTGGCAGGGACCCAACCCTTGCACCATCCCCCGTATGTCACGCTCGGACCGGCACCGCACCGGGCCCTTCGGATGGCGTAGGCTTGAACAACCATGGCTGAGATTGATTTTTCCGCGGAAATCCGCGCCCTTCGCTCCACGTACACCTCCATCGAGCAGGTGTCCGACGTCGAAAAGCTCAAGGCTGAGATTGCCGAGCTGAGCGAGCAGGCCGGGGCGCCGGACCTCTGGGACGATCCGGCGTCGGCGCAGGTGGTCACCTCCAGGCTGTCCCACCGGCAGTCCGAGCTGGAGCGGCTGAACAAGCTCGCCGGCCGTATCGACGACCTCGAGGTATTGGTCGAACTCGGCCAGGCCGAAGGCGACCAGGATTCCCTGGCCGAAGCCGCCACGGAATTGGAGTCAATCCGGAAGGCGCTGGCCGACCTCGAAGTCGTGACCCTGCTGTCCGGTGAATACGACGAACGCGAAGCAGTGGTCACCATCCGCGCGGGTGCCGGCGGCGTCGACGCCGCGGACTTCGCGGAAATGCTGTTGCGCATGTACCTGCGCTGGGCCGAACGCCACGGTTACCCCACGTCCGTCATGGACACCTCCTACGCCGAAGAAGCCGGGCTGAAGTCGGCAACCTTCGAGGTCAAAGCCCCGTACGCTTTCGGGACCCTGAGCGTCGAGGCCGGCACGCACCGCCTGGTCCGGATCAGCCCCTTCGACAACCAGGGCCGCCGCCAGACCTCCTTCGCCGCCGTCGAGGTCATCCCGCTCATCGAACAGACCGACTCGATCGAGATCCCGGACAACGAAATCCGCGTGGACGTTTTCCGTTCCTCGGGCCCCGGCGGCCAGTCCGTCAACACCACGGACTCCGCGGTGCGCCTGACCCACCTCCCTACGGGAATCGTGGTGTCGATGCAGAACGAGAAGTCGCAGCTGCAGAACCGTGCCGCTGCCATGCGAGTCCTGCAGTCCCGCCTCCTGCTGCTGAAGAAGGAACAGGAAGACGCCGAGAAGAAGGCACTCGCCGGCGACGTCAAGGCGTCGTGGGGCGACCAGATGCGCTCCTATGTCCTCAACCCGTACCAGATGGTCAAGGACCTGCGCACGGAGCACGAAGTCGGCAACACCTCGGCCGTACTCGACGGCGACATCGACGACTTCATCGACGCCGGCATCCGGTGGCGCACCGGAAACCGCAACGCCGCGGAGTGACCGGAACCTGCCCGGCGGGGAACCCCTGGCATGTCCGCCTCGGGCTTGCGCAGGATCTGCGCAAGCCCGGCGCAGCATCTCCACAGGATCTGCTCAGGATCGGCGACACGCCATAGGAAGCCTCTCCCTTCCCGGTAGCGCGTGCGTATAGTCGAAGGGCCGGTGCCCCTCTTCCCCAAACGAAAAGCCCCTGCGCCGGTGGTTGGAGCTTCGCGCGATGCGGCGTGTCCGTCGGGGTTGCCGAAGAGTCATGATCCGATTTGAGAACGTCACCAAGGTTTACGACCCCAAAGCGAGGCCGGCGCTCGATGACGTCAGCCTTGAGATCGAACGCGGGGAATTCGCTTTCCTGGTCGGCGCCTCGGGGTCCGGAAAATCAACCTTCCTGCGGCTGATCCTCAAGGAAGACCGTGCCACCTCAGGATCCGTGTACGTCGCCGGCCAGAACGTCGCGAACATCTCCAGCTGGCGCGTTCCCCGGCTGCGGCGCGGCATCGGCGTCGTCTTCCAGGACTTCCGCCTCCTGCCGCAGAAGAACGTCTTCGCCAACGTCGCCTTCGCCATGCAGGTCATCGGCAAGAGCCGGAGCATCATCCGGGAAACGGTGCCCGAGGTCCTCAAGACGGTCGGCCTCGAAGGCAAGGAGAAGCGCATGCCCCACGAGCTCTCGGGCGGTGAACAGCAGCGCGTGGCGATCGCACGCGCCGTCGTCAACCGGCCCGGCATCCTGCTGGCCGACGAACCTACGGGAAACCTGGACCCCATCACCTCGATGGGCATCATGGGTGTGCTGGACAAGATCAACCAGAACGGAACCACCGTGGTCATGGCCACCCACGATGACGACATCGTGAACGAAATGCGCCGGCGCGTTGTGGAACTGCGCAATGGCGTCGTGGTCCGCGACGAGGCCAAGGCCCTCTACACATCGATGATCCCGACGGTGGGGGAGTCCCGCCTCCTCAAGGACGCCAGCGACGAAGAGCTCGACCGTGCAACGGGGGTCCAGCAGTGAGGCTCGCATTCATCCTCGGCGAAATCGGCAGCGGCCTGCGCCGCAACCTCTCGATGGTGGTCTCCGTCATCCTGGTGACCTTCGTGTCCCTGACGTTCGTCGGGGCCGCCGGCATGCTGCAAATGCAGATCAACCAGATGAAGGGCTACTGGTACGACAAGGTCCAGGTGGCGATCTTCCTCTGCAACGAGTCCTCAACGTCGGCCGGCTGCGCTTCCGGTGCCGTCACCGATGAGCAGCGGGAAAACCTGGGCAAGATGCTCGAGTCGCCCGCCGTCAAGCAGTACATCAGCGACTTCCAGTTCGAATCCCAGGCCGAGGCGTTCCAGCACTTCAAGGAACAGTTCTCGAACTCGCCGATCGTGGATTCGGTGACCCAGGACCAGCTCCCGGCCTCCTTCCGGATCAACATGAAGGACCCGGAAAAGTACCAGATCATCAGCGAGACCTTCTCGTCCCAGCCGGGCGTTGAAACCGTCAGCGACCAGCGGCAGGTACTGGAACGGATCTTCGTCTGGATGAACGGAGCCTCCGTGGTTGCCATGGGGATCGCCGGCGTCATGATCGTCTGCGCGGTGCTGCTCATCACCACCACCATCAGGTTGTCGGCGTTCAGTCGGCGCCGGGAAACCGGGATCATGCGGCTCGTCGGTGCCTCCAAGACCGTCATCCAGTTGCCGTTCATCCTCGAAGGCGTGATCGCAGCGGTGATCGGGGCACTCCTGGCCTCCGCTACCCTGTGGCTCGTGACGCTGTGGCTCAACGGCGACCTGTCGCGGCAGTTCCTGAATACCCCCTTTATTTCCTCCGCCCAAGTGCTTGTCGTCGCCCCGGTCCTGATCGCCCTGGGCGGCGGTCTGGCCGGGATCGCGTCCTTGCTCACCCTCCGCCGATACCTCAAGGTGTAATGATGAACCGCAGCGAAGAGCAAAAAAGTGCCCTGCCGGCGTCGGGAAGAATCCCGTTGCCGGCGCAGCTGCGGCTTGCGGCGTGCCGGTTGAAAATCGTGGCCGCCGCGTTGGCGGTGACCCTGGCGGCCGGCCTCGGGGCCGCGGCTCCGATCGCCCGCGCCGACGACCTTGAGGACAAGCAATCCGCCCTCGAAGCCGAAGCGGCACGGGTGGAGCAATCCCTCGAATTCGTCGATTCCAAGATTGCCAAGGCCGCAGGCGACCTGGTGGTCTACCAAGGCCGGCTGCCCGGCGCCCAGCAGGCCCTGCTCGAGGCCCAGGGACGCGTTGCCTCCGCCGTCCGGGAAGTCGAAGCCCTTGCCGCCCGCGTGGACCTGGCCCAGCAGAACAAGGCCAAGATCACCGAGCAGCTGGAAAACGACAAGCAGAAAATCAGCGAGACGAAGAAGCTGATCGGCCAGATTGCCTCCCAGGCGTACAAGTCCGGCGGCGTGCCCACCAACGTTGCGCTGCTGTTCGGATCGAACGACGGCGGCAGCCTCACCGAAACCATGGACCTCGCCGACCAGGCCATGCGCAGCCAGAACGCCGCGATGACCAAGCTGACCCAGCAGAACGCCACGAACGTGAACTCCCAGGCGCGCCTCGCCGCCGTCGAGGAGGAAATCCGGGACCTGAAGGCCAAGGCCGACGCCGCCCTGGCGCGCGAAAAGGCCGCGCGGGACGAAGCCGCTGCCAAGAAGGCCGAAGTCGACAAGCTGATTGCCGACACCACGCGCCTGAACAGCCAGCTGCAGGCGGCCAAGCCAGGCATCCAGGCCAAACTCGCTCAGGTGAAGGACCAGCAGGCCACCGTGGCGGCCGAGATCGCCGAACGCGACCGCAAGCTGCGTGAGGCCTGGGAAGCCGAGCAGCGCCGGATCGCCGAGGCCGCAGCCGCGGCAGCACGGGCGCAGAACCAGCCGGTGCAGCCGTATAACCCGCCGGTGGTTGCCCCGAGCTCGGCGTTCGGCCTGATCCACCCGGTGCCTGCGAACATTCCGATCACCTCCGGCTTCGGCTGGCGGTCGACGCCTCCGGGAACGATCGACTTCTACGGCCAGGGCGGCTACATGCACACCGGCATCGACTTCGGGGCACCTTGCGGAACCCCGGTCTACGCGGCCGCCGCGGGCACGGTGTTCTCGGCGGGTTGGGGCAACGACGGCGGTGGCAACCGGGTCAAGATCTCGCACGGCGTCATCGGCGGCCACTCGCTGACCACGATCTACTACCACAACACCAGCGTGGTCGTTTCGGAAGGCCAGCAGGTCAGCCGCGGCCAGTTGATCGCCTACTCGGGGACCACCGGCAACTCCACCGGCTGCCACGTGCACTTCGAGACCTGGCTCGACTCGGCCGCCGTCGACCCGATGACGCTGCTGTAGCCCGAACGGTGCTTTAACCCGGACCGTCAGCTGCCTCGGCCGCCAAGCGGGGCGCGGCATTCCGCACCTCTCGCTGGCGTAGACTGGTGGGAATCTCAACAGACCAAGGAGTTCTACCGTGCCCAAGGAAAGTGGCCGTAAGGTAGTGGCCACCAATCGCAAGGCCCGGCACAACTACCACATCCTGGACAGCTATGAGGCCGGCATCGCCCTCATGGGAACCGAAGTGAAGTCCCTCCGCGAAGGCCATGCGTCAATGGTCGACGGCTTCTGCACCTTTTACAACGACGAGTTGTGGATGGAAGGAATCCATATCCCCGAGTACAACCAGGGGAGCTGGACCAACCATGCCGCGCGCCGCCGTCGCAAGCTGCTCCTGCACCGCGAAGAACTGGACAAGATCGCCGTCAAGATCAAGGAATCCGGCTTCACCGTAGTGCCCCTGCAGCTTTACTTCCTGGACGGACGCGCCAAGGTCGAAATCGCCCTCGCCCGCGGCAAGAAAGATTACGACAAGCGCCAGACCCTCCGGGAAAAGCAGGACAACCGCGAGGCACTGCGCGAAATGCGCGAACGCAACCGGCGCTAGCGGCCGCCGCTGCGTGGAATGATTTCCCGCCGCGGTGCGTTATGATGAATAGTCCGAACGGAATGGCGGTCCTTCCGCTGCGCCGGACGGCATTTGGTAACAACATACGGGGATGATCGGTTTCGACGATGTTAGTCGCGACAGGTGAAGCGGGCCGAGGATGCAGAATTATCTCGTAAACGCTGTCTGCAAACCAATAAGTGCCGAATCTAAGCGCACTGACTTCGCTCTTGCTGCCTAAGCAGTAAGACAGTCCGTCAGCCCGGGGTTGCTATCGCCCCGGTTCCTGGCGTCATTCAGATAGCCACTGCTGTTTGCCTTCGTCATTGGGGTAAACGGGACTTTTAGATGACTGGGCCCGGATCAGCCAGCTGTTTGCAGCATGGCTGGGGCCGAGAAAATCCGACGCAAACTGCGCCCGGAGAAGCCCTGACAACACGACATCGGACGGGGGTTCAATTCCCCCCATCTCCACCTAAGATAGCCCCGGAAGCCTTGAGTTTCCGGGGTTTTCTTTTCGCTTGTTGGCGAGAACCTCGATATTGTTGGCGAGAATCAGCACAGACAGGGGACAGCTATGGCACCGCGACAGGACAGAACGGTACAAAGCGAACGGGCGGGGGAACGGGGCAGGCTCATCGATCCCATCTGCCGGATCCGCCACTGCGCGGCCGAAGCTCGTTACAACCTCGTCACCGCAGGGCACCCAAATGGCGATGTCGCGGTGTCCTACTGCGCCGAACACATCCGGAGTGCACCTGGCCATTGGGAGGATTCGCCTGCCTCGTACTCCATCACGGTGACGGGCCCGATCGGCGGCGCTCGTGGCTAGCATCCGAACGCGGGCACTCGCCGGCGGCTACCAAAGCCACACCGTCACATGGAGAGACCCAGAGCGCGGGCTCCAGTCTCGCACCTTCTCGGAGAAGGACTCCGCCAAAGAGGGCCGCCCGCCGTCCGACGCCATGGATAAGGCCCGGGAGCTCAAAGACTTCCTCGATGCCAACGACAACACCTTCAAGCTGGCTGCCAAGGCCAAGGTGAAGAAGGATGCGACTGCGCCGTCGGTCTCCGACGTCGTCCAGCGACACATCGGCCTGCTACGGAAGCCCCAGCCTGGCACTATCGCCAAATACCGGCGCATCGCCGCTCAGCACATCGACGGCACGGACCTCGGGGACATGCCCATCGACAAGGTGAAGCGGGAACACGTGATCACCTGGCTTGACGGACTCACCGTCCGGCACGGCGCCAATCAGGCCGCCGGCGGAGCCCTTTCGCGGAAGACCAAGCAGAACATCCAGGCGCTGCTGTCCGCCGCCTTCGCGACAGCCATCGAGGACGAGAAGATCAGCCGTAACCCGGCCAAGGGAGTTTCCGAGGCGGACAGCGGCGAGCCGACAGATCCGCTCTACCTCTCGCCGGACGACCTCGACATGATCACCGCCGAAACACCGGAGAAGTACCGGCTGTTCCTCAAGACCCTGTGCCGGACGGGCATGCGCTACAACGAAGCGACCGCGCAGCGCCCGCGCGATGTTTCGATCGTCCGGCAGACGGTCGACGGCGTCGCCCACAAGCGCGCCATCTTCCGGATCAACCGCGCATGGAAGGCAACCGGTGGCGGCGAAGAAATCGGCCCGCCCAAGACGAAAAAGGCGAAACGCAATGTGGCATGCGACTTCGAGCTCTCGGAAGAGCTCGTAGAGCACATGGAGACCCTCGGACAGGATGATTTCCTGTTCCAGCGCCCAGATGGCCAGTACCTGCGAAACAGCTGGTTCCACAAGTACGTCTGGCAGCCGCTCGTGGCGCGCCTCGTCGAAGAGGGCAAGCTTGAACGGAAGCCGCGCATCCACGACCTGCGCGCCGCGCACACCACCCACCTGCTCGAGCAGAACATCCCCGTGCACGAGGTCCAGGACCGGCTCGGGCACGAGGACCCACAGACCACGCTCCGGGTCTACACGAGGCTCAACAAGGACACAGCCATGGCGGCCGCTGACGCTTTGCGGCGCAGGGAACCCGAGCCGCAGGCAGCCGCTCCGGCGCCCGCCGGAGACGACCTGCTGACCAAGCTCGAAAGACTCGGGGCGCTCCGCGAAAAGGGCATCCTCAGCGAAGACGAGTTCCAAGCGCAGAAGGCCGCCGTCCTGAACGCGTCGGACGCCGCATGAGCGCGCCACGCCGGGCCCGTCTGCGGCCGTAGAATTCTCTGGTGAGCTTGACTGTGAAAGTGACCTTCCGCGGCGCCGACGGACAGCTGGGCGAAGCCAGCGCGGAAGGCGGCGACTATGAGGCTGCCCGGGCCGCGGCGGACGCGCAACTGCCCGAGGGTGCCCAGCGGCTCGCGATCTACGTGGACCACGACGGCGCCTGACATTGTCCGTGGCCGGTGACATGCTGGCCGTATGGAACGCGAAGGGCAGGGTTTTCCGGGGCCGCAGCCGCCCGCGCCTGACCCGGTCACGGTGCAGGCTCCCGACCTCAACATGGCCCGGTACTTCGAACCGAAGCAGTCCATCCCGGTATGGGTGCGCCTGGCATTCGCGGACGGCACAGTCGAAGTCCTCAAGGGCTTCGCCAAGGGATGGACTCGCGCCCACGTCAAGGTGCAGGTGCAAATCCACTCCGGAGACGACTACTACAAGGCAGCCCGCGACATCTGGGTGGAACCCGAACAAGTCCGCCGCCGGAAGCTGCAGCAGGACCGCCGCAAGCGACCACGGCCGTTAACGCACGAGAGGCCCCCACCTAGTTGAGGTGAGGGCCAGCGCTCCCGCTCGGGCTAAATCCTTGCGAGTTCCTTAGCCACATTCGCCGTGGTGTCGCTGTCAGTGCCTGACGTCACGCTTATGAAGCCCGCAACGCTTGGTCGTATCAGCCGAAGAATATCGACCACATCGGAATGAACGTGGTACTCCGTGTGAAGTCGAGTGAACGGAAGCTCCGCCGAAAGTTCCAACACCTCAATGCCAACAGCGATGTTGTATTCATCAAGATCAATAAGGACCGAATCGGTCACTTCAACCGTCCGAACAACCTTTTCCTTGCTGAGTTGGATATAGGCGGCATCCGCTTCATGGTCTATGTGAACGCTGATGGATGGATTCATGAGTGCTCATACCTCCTTCGGATACACAGTCTTTATCTTAACGGTCGCATTATCACGCATGTTCCCGACGATGCAGATCTGAAGCGTATCACCAGAAGGGGTCTTCCCAATGTAACAAGTTCCAGACGGCCTACCAGGCAACGACGTGTGATGGTTCAACAAAGCAAACTCCGCATCCGCGTGTGTGACCCCTCGTTCTTTCGCGCGCTCAAGAGCGTGGCGCGTCCACACGATCCGCATCAGTTCTTCTGCTCAGCAGCCTGAACTTCGAAGGCAAGCCTCCGGCCGCGTTCGCCCTCAACATCTATCAGGACCTCATAAAGCCCTGGCGCCACGAGCGGCACCTGAACGGTGATTGCGAAAAGCACGCCAACTTTCCCAGCGTACGGGCGGACGTGATCCGCGACTGCTAGATCCAGATCTATGCCGATGGAGTAAGCATTCGTGGGCGGCACGACTTCGATCTTCATGGGGACGCTCGTAGTTCCCTCGGCGGCACGAAGCCGTCCGGCGATCGATAGCATGTGCGGAGATGGCAGGACGGCAGCGTGGATGAAAGTGTAACTAGCTCCAACAACCGTTAGCTTGTTGTCCACTACCTGAGCGAAGTCCGCAACGAACGCGTAGTCGAGTTCTGTTTTCATGGCCACGGCCACAGCATACCGGCGATGGCCGACAATGCATCTACCAGGCGGCCAGGTAGCCGATCCATGGTTCCCCGCACCAACAGCGGCCGTCCCGGTGTTCCTGGATAACGTCGACGCGCACCTCTCCCAACAACAAGATGTCTTCGTAGCTCATGCTCGTTAGCAGATCATCAACGGCAACGGTCCGGTAGGGCCTTAATGGCGTATGTGGAAAAGTCAGGCGGCCGGCTCTATGAGCTCGGGTCCGTTGTTTCGGACGTAGTTCACGCGGTCGCTGACAACGCGCGGGACCAGATGCGGCTCAGGTATGGAGTCCAGAAGGGCCCGGACGTCGGCTTCCTTGGTGCTGTCGGGGTCGAGCCAGTCGGTCCACATGTCCGCCGGGACGATCAGCGGTGTGCGATCGTGGATGTGTCCGAGCGCGTCGGTGGCCGCCGTCGTGATGATCGTGGCAGTACGCAACCATTTTTCCGGGTGCCCGTCGGGCAGGGCCGGGTCCGGCCAGTTCTCGAAGAGCGCAGCGAACGCCAGCGGCTCGCTGTTGGCGTCGTGCAGGTAGGTCGGGATCTTCTTGCCGTCCGGCGTCTTCTCCCATTCGTAGTACCCGTCGCTGGGGATGATCCCGCGGCGGGAGGCCGCCGCCTTCCGGAAGGATGGTTTCTCGGTGATGGTTTCCATGCGGGCATTGATCAGCCGGGCCGCACCTTTGGTGTCCTTCGCCCAAGAGGGGACGAGGCCCCAGCGCGCCGTCGCGAGCCTACGGGATGCCGTATCCTCTTCGCCAATGCGCCGGTCAACGATCAGCGGTATCGGGTCCGTCGGCGCGACGTTCCAGCTCGCCGCTAACTCCGGGTCGACTACTTCGCTCACCAAAAAGAAGTCCTGGATCTCGGCCGGTGAGTAGGTCATCACGAAACGTCCACACATGGGGGCCATTATTGCCGCCGGACGGCTGTCGCAGATAGGTCCGCTCAGCACTCCGTTTCCAAACTCGATTTTATAGCGCGCTTGCAAACCTAATCGTAGCGCGCTATGATTGATGCATGAGGAAGGGAGGTAAACCATAGAGATAGCGACCCTAGCTATCGCGGCAGCTGGCCTAGTCATCGAGATCATCAAACTGATCACCGGATGGCCCCGAAAGGGAAAGGGCAAACACCGGAAGCGATAGCAAAGGGGACCGGGCTAAAGGAAGTAGCCCGGTCCCCGGGTGACTATCTTACCGGGACAGCCATGAAGGAGACCATGAAAAAGATCATCGGAAACAAAGCAGTCCGGACAGCCGCCGTGGTCGGCCTGATCATCGCACTCTGCGCCACGGTCGGCGGGCCGGCCTATCCGTGGGCGTTCGCGGGCCTCGGCGCTGCGTGGGTTGTCGTGACCGCGCTGACGGTCTGGAACGCCAGCAGGAGCGAGCCGTGAGCCTCGAACAGGTGACAGATGCCCACGAGGCACAGAGAGCGGCGCAGGAGGCGCTGGACGCCGCGCAGGCCCAGTTCAAGGCAGCCGTCCAGGCAACCCTGACCGAGGGCAGCGCGACGCCGAAGCAAATCGCCGAGGCAACGGGCCTGACCATCGGCAGGGTCTACCAGATCCGCGACGGCCGCCGCTGAAACACAAAAGCAGCCCCCACCATCATCATGATGGTGGGGGCTGTTTTGTATGCAGGCTTCGGCGTACCGTTTGCGCCATGGACATCAAGGGCGGCGTGTACAAGATTGGCGGCCTGGCGCTCCCGCCGGAGGGCAACTTAATCAGGGACTTGCGAGCCGAGGGCGTGACCCTTCTGGGCCCCGCGGTCGTACTCAGGCGGGGCGCCCTGAAAATCGAGAACTGCGGGTGGAATCATCCTGATGGTCCCGAAGCTGTCATTATTGGCATCGATGACTCAAGGCCCTCTGTGGCCGGTGCAATCTCTTTGGTGAACTGCGAGTTCATCAACTGCCAGTTCTTCGATATCGGCATGCTCGCGCCGTGGGACGAAGCCCAGGCATTCTTTGAGAACCTGACAGTCTGATTCCGGGCGCCTGCATACAAAACAGCCCCCACCATCATGCAGATGGCGGGGGCTGTTCGTTTGTCAGGCTTCGTGGCGGCCGTCGGGCTTGGGCGGCCGCTGGCCGGCCTTTTCGAGGATGGTGGCCCACCAGCGCAGGATGGTCGTGTAAGCGAGCTGCTGGGCACCGTAGACGGTCAGTGTGGATTGCGCCCAGTCGCCGGGGCTGGCGAGCTTCCCGGTCGCCCAGAGGTAGGCGACCGCGATGGCGACCGACACAGCGATCGGCACCGCGATCTTGACGAGCTTGGTCCAGTGCTCCTGCTTAGCGTAGGCGATCGCCAACGGCGAAATGACCGTCAGGGCCGCAGTGATGAGAGTTGCGAAGATGTCCATGGTCAGGCGTCCGTCCCTTCGAGTGCTTCGAGCGCTGCAGGGTCGAGGCCGCCGATGGCCTCCGCGAAAGCTTCAGAGGCGCCGCTCTTGGCCGCGGCTTCGACCTTGTCCCAGTCGATCTGGGTGCCCTGTCCGGCGGCGAACTGGTCCATCACCTCGCGGATGGCGTTCACCTTCGCGTGAGTCTGGCCGTGCCACTTCTGGTTCTGGACCGCATAGCCTTTCACAGCGGCCGCGAAGCCGCGCAGACCTGCAGTGATGTTGTTCAGCTTCTTGTGAGTCAGGCCCTGCTGCTTCTGGACTTCTTCGAACTGGCTCATGGTGAAAATCTCCTTTTGGGTGTCGCCCGCGGGGGCGATGGTTCCGGTGTCTGGGGTCGGCCCGATCCAACGGAGATACCCGTAGAGGTTCGTCTTGGGCCATGTGTGGACGCGGGCCGGGCTGCCGTGCTGGCCGCCGGCGTCGTCCTCGAATCCGTCGCCGAGCCCGTTGAGCTCCAGCACTTCGAGCTGCTGGCCGAGGTCCCGCAAAACTATGAAGATGTGGCCGACGCCGTTGCCGAAGAAGGCCCGGTTCATGATCCCGACGTCACCGGCCATGGCCGGGCGGTCAGGGGTGACGCCATCGAAGAACTGCCACAGCCTGAGCTTCGGCTGGTTGTTCAGCTCCCACACGCTCGCGGCGTCCGGGGTCGGGAGGACGTCGGCGAAGCCGAGGACGTAGGTGCGGAACCAGTTCCAGAGGTCCATGCACTGGTAGCCGAACCGTTGGTCGGTGTTGATGTCGCGGCCCTGCAGGTCCTTGAAGCGTCCTTTGCAGTTGGCGACGGCGAACGCGGCGGCTGCCCGCATCGCTGTTGGGTTGTGTGGCATCAGGCGTCGCCTCTCTGGTTGTTTCCTGCGTACCGTGCGTGGAGGTCCTCGAGCATCGGCGTGAAGCGCTCCAGCTGGCCGACGAATCGCTCCTGGGCGGAGTCCGATTGCTTGGCGATCTCGATGTGTTCGTCGAGCTTCGCCGAAACTTCCTTGACCGCGGAGCCGACTTTGTCGACGTCGTCACGCAGGTTCGTTGAGTGGCTGTTTTGGACCTGAGACCGCAGAGTTTCAATCTGGGCCGGGATGCTTGGCCGGCCGGGCGCGATCAGGGCCCCGGACGCATCGCGGCGTTCCGGGACCCCGATCCAGTCATCAGCGATCTGGTGCAGCGTCCTGGTGAGGCTTCGAAGCGGTTTCGTGGCGAGCAGGACCGCTGATATACCTCCGAGGAACAAGCAGATCCCGCCGAGTGTGATGCTGGACATGTAATCAGGCATCGGCTATCCCCTTCCGGGCGCGAAAATGTAGCCCCAGCGTCGGGGCGTGAAAGTAGTTTGGTTGGTCGGTGCCAGCCGGAGGGGCCTCCGTCCCCACACGGAGGAACGGGCCGCCCGCTCATGCGTTGCTAGGCTGAGATGCCTGTCGTGCCCAGAGGAGCGCCCGGCAGCGCGCTCGGCCACGCGTCGGCCGTCCGCCAGGACACACTGAACGAGTAGGCCGTTCCGGCGGTAACCCCGAACAGCAGAACCTGCCCGGGCGTCGCCGCCGTCGAGGCCGACACGACCATCCGGTTATTCGTGACGGACGGGTAGAAGATCCCGGCAATCGTGCGGGTCGTGTCCGGCCGGAACCCGGCAGGAACGGTGTAGTTGCCGGAAGCCGCATTGAGCGTGCGCCCGGACAGGGTCAGGCTGACCGTGTTCCCGCTGCGGGAAAGCACGCACAGCCCGCCTGAGCCGGAAGGGTCGAAGTCCCCGGTGATGTCCCGGGCGCCGGTGTCGCCGTAGACCATCTGAAGCCGGTTGTTGGCCTCGTCCCAGACGAACGCCCGCCGGCCGATGCTGTTGTCCACCGTGACCGGGAACGTGACCAGGCTGTGCGGGACCGCCCCGGCGAGGGCCAGATACCCGGAGGTGTTCAGGTGTATGCCGTCCGAGTTGTAGCCGGAGATGATCGTCTCGTCATCAGCTGACGCCGTCGCCGAGAACGGCAGCACCTGCCGCACGTCCGCGAACGGAAGCCACAGGTTATAGGCGCGGCGGACATCCTCCATCGCCCCGGTCACGCTGTCGCGGGGCAGGATCGTCGCGGCCACGACGTTCGGCGACACGAAGCGCCGCAGGGACGGCAGGGCGATCCCGAGCCGGGATTGCATGTCGGACAGGGTCGCCCCGCCGAAGACATCGTTGGAACCCATCGCGCAGATCACGACGTCGGCAGCCTGATACCGGGGGCCGTACTCCTTCCAGCGTGCGTTGACCGAGTCCCAGCCGTTCATGGTGTCGCCCGAGTGGGTGAAGTGAACGGCCGCGGCGCCGAGGCCGCGGCAGAGCTGGCTGAGCCAGGAATCGTACACGGGCCGGGTCGCGGCGACGCCGGAACTGATCGAGTCGCCCCACGCCGCGATCACCGGCACGCTGGCCGGGATCTCCACCTCCACGTAGATGTGGAAGGGCAGGTAACCGGTCGCGGTGCCGGTCGCCCCGGTCGAGGTAGCGCCGGTGCCGGAGCCCGTCCACCCCGCCCCGATGTTCGTCTGCACGGTGCCGGCCGAGGACCAGTCAAGGCCGACAATGACGTCCTTGCCTGCGAAGGTCGCGGCGTCGAACCACGGCGAGAAGTAACCGCTGGTGCCGGTGCTGGCCCCGGTGTCGACCGTGACCACCCCGGACTGGGAGCTGTTCAGCACCCCGGAGGAGAGACCGATCGAAACCGTGGACAGGGTCGCGGCGGGGGAGTCCGCCACCGTGAAGCGCGGGTTGATGTTCCGGACCACGATGCGGGCACGCCGCGCCTTCGGCGGCAGCGTCACAAGGCCCTTCGCGAACCCGGAACCGGTGGTCGTGCCGCCGCCCCAGCCTCGGGTAACCGAGATCGGCGCCATGCGGTTACCGGCCGGAGTAGGCGACAGGGCAGGGTCCAGGGGGATCGAGGTGGAGTACCAAGCGCCCCACCCGGTGGTGCCCTTGCCGCGCACCCACGTCTGCGGGCCCGGGGCGCTCGCCGACGTCGTCCGCCACTCCTGCCACGCCGCCGTGCCAAAGATCACCGTGGTGATGGTGCCGGTGTTCGCGGTCGGGGCTCCGTACGTCGTCGCCGCTGACCCCGACCACACCGAGTGACGGCAGGACACGTTGACGTCATCGAAGGTTGCGTACGTGGTGGCCGGGAAGATCCCGTTGTCCATGTTCGCGGCCACGTCCACCCACGGCCGGGACCGGCCCGTCGACGTCGCCGCCGAGACGAACATGCGGCCCGTGGCGCCGTACTCGATGTACAGCTGGTTCGAGGCGGTGGAGCCGACTTTGAAGACGTGGAACGTGCCGGCCTTCGCGTTCGGCGGGGCGTTCAGCAGGGATGCTGCGATGGTGTCGGTGGTGACCGCGTAGTAGCCATCGAAGCTGAGCCCGTAGAAGCTGTTCAGGTCAGCTCCGGTGGACAGCGTCCCCTTGTACCCGCCGTCGCCGGGAGGGCCGGCCGGGCCCGTGCCGCCGCGGAGGTTGGCCAGGTGAACCCATGCGAATGCCATTAGACGTTGCTCCATTCAGACAGGTCCCACGTGTTGGCGGGGTCGTTGTCGTCGTTCGGGTTGTTTTTCAGCCAGAGCAGGAACGGCCTAGGGTTCACCGGCTCGGTCAGGGAGACGTAGACCATGCGGGGGTTGGTTGGCGGGCGGCCCCACAGCCCGGACACGGACCCGCCGCTCGAGGGGACCTGCAATTCCCAGCCGTCCCAGTCAGCACGGTTCGGGGTTTCGCCGACCGAATTGAGCCAGCGGGCCGAAAGCGTGTAGTAGGCGCCGTCGTCGTTCATCTCGGTGGTCGCGGCCAGGGTCACGCTGAACGTGCCATCGGACGCCGGCGTCACCCTGACGGGCTCGGTCGGGTACAGCGCCGAGCCACCGCTGTTCGGAGCGTTCAGGGTGAACACCAGCTGGGGTGACTTTCCCACGAGGTGACCCATGTTGATGTCGGTCAGCGTGCCGGTAACGGTAGGCAAAGAGTCCTCCTGAGGGCATGAAAAAAGCCCCTATGGAGGGGCTTGGGAAGAGTGAGAAGTTGGTTAGGTTTCGGACGGTGCTTCGGCGAATTCGCACTGCGTGTTCTCGGAGATCTGGCGTTCCAGGACTTTGATGCGGGCGTTCGCCTTCGCCAAGGCCCACTGTGCTTCCATGAGCGCTTGCCGGTACTCGGCGTGGATGGACTGATGACTGAGTTCGACGTCGTCGCTCAAGGCGGCCTCCAAGGTGTATTAATCTCCGCTTGCCACCGCTAGAATTCAGGGCATGGGGAAATACTGGGGAACAATTCTTTTCGCTGCTGCGGTTGGTCTCACCGCGTGCTCAGCACCTGCGGCCGATCCCGCGTCGTCGCCGGCAGGGACGCCGACCGACTCGGCAAGCGCACAGGCAAGCGAGTCAGCGGGCTCGGCAACTCGGGTCGCTCCGCTGTTCGCTGCACCTTCCGCGACGCCGACCGCATCTCCGTCGCTTGCAGCTGACTTCCAAGACGGCAGCGCCCGGGCGAGGTACCTCGCCAGTGTCAAGAAGGCCAACAACGCGTGGCGCGATGGCGTAATCCCTTCCGACGAGGACCTATTGAAGGGCGCCGAGATCTCCTGCGGCCTGTTCGCCCAAGGGAAGAGTTACGACGAGATAGGCAAGCTCGCCGGCAGTAGCGACATTCAGGTGAACAACGGGATGGCCATCGCCGTCTACTCCGCCCGCGTCTTCTGCCCGGGCTACAGCACCAGCCTCGTCAAATGATCCGGTACAGCTGGCCCATTCCGTCAATGTAGACATTCGGGGTCGAACCTCCCGGAGCGGCAGTTAGTCCGTTGATGAACACTCCGGAGCTCCTAATACTGACGTAGCCACCGCTCGCCTGCAGCCGAGCCTCGCCGTCCTCGATCTGGCACACCGAGCTTCCCTTGAAGACCTGGATGCTTGCGGAATCAGTGAACACCTGCGAGCCGTTCGAGAAGACCATTGCGCCCGATGACACGCTAGGGTCAAGCGTCATCGAAGAGCCGACTTTGATCTTCCCTCCCGTGGTCACGTTCAGGTCATTCTTGAGGGTGGTCACGCCCTCGACCGAGAGGGTGCCGGTGATGGTGGTGGGCCCGGTTACGTCGAGGTCCCCGGCGATGTCTGTCGGCCCGTTGAGGTTCACGGAGCCGGTGGCGGTGAAGTCACCGGTCATGTTGATGGTTCCGGAAGCGTTCAGGACCCCACTGATTGTCGCGGTTCCGGTGACGTCGAGTCCGCCGTTGATGACGGTGATTACGCCGCCGTCGTAGACTTCCATTCCGTCCCGGCCGATAGCGGTGTTCGTCGCTGCCGGGGCGGTCTCCAAGGCCCGGAAACGGGCATACTGCCTCCGGGTGGAGGCACTGTTCAGGTTGTCTATGGCACCCACGCCGGTCATACCTCCTGGAAAGTCAGCTTGATGTCGTCCGAATCGAGGTCCCCGCCGATTTGCACCACGCGGTGGTTGGTCCACCCGGGCGGCAGCCACGGATCATCGAGGTTGTACACCTTGACCGCGGCTCCCAGCTGGATCTGCCAGGCGGGGATGCCGCCAACTTCTGTATCGTTCTTCGACGTCGTTACATCGAACTGCCGCGTTGGTGCGCTCCGGACGCGAACCGTTTCTGTTGCAGTGGCGTTGAGACGGCCGACAAGCTTCTCGTTCTTGCTCGCCTCGACTACTTCAAGAGCCGGGTAGGTCTTGTCTGTAGTGAAGGCGTTGCCGAGCCGCAGCCGCCGCTCGGACCCTTCGCCCATTGCCAGAGCGCGGGTAGCGACCCGAGCGCCGCTGCGCCGGTACCGGACGCCCCTCACGCCTGCCTTATCGGCGCCGAGGTGGAAAGCGACCGTTTGCGGGTAGGTCCACGTATCGGCCATGCGGATGTCCCAGACGAGGGGCCCGGCCGTCCCGCCGCCACCGGCCCACCGGGGGATCATGACGATGTCCGGCCCGCCGGCCATGTTCATCAGATCCTGCAATGCATCAGCCAGGGTGCGGAGCTCGTACCCGTAAATGGTCCGGGCGACGGCGGGGCCGGTCACCGTGGTCGGGAGCGAGACCGGGAGCTTGTATTCGTCCCAGCCCGGGGGCAGGTTCGTTGATACATCGATGTACCACCTTGCCAGTCCCTGCAGGGATAGGACCGTGGCGTCGAGTTTGCTGTACGGGATTTCCATTGTGGAGGTGTCCGGCCGGTTCAGCACGAGGCGCTTCTCGAAGATGTCCCAGAGGTCGCCCATGGTCACTGTGAGTTCCTTGGTGCCCCAGTCGTAATCGTCGTCCGTCACGACCCCGGCCGCCACGACGAATCCCTCGACCTCGTAGACGAGGGTGGTCCTGTGGATACCGATCAAAGACCGAAGATTGACACCCAGCCGATCTGCCGCCTCAGAGTTCAGGGTGCATGTTGCAGATCCCGTGTCGTTCAGCTTCCGGTCCCAGGGGAACCCCTTAACTGGCAGGGTTCCGAGTCGATCACCGGTGATGGTGTCAACGGCCCACACGCGTTCAAGCACGAGGCCTCCTAAGCGTAGGTGTCAGTGACGTAGCAGACAGCGGTTGCGGTGCCGCCGCTGAGAGGCCGGACCTTCATCTGGTGGTAAGTGCCCGGCGGGACGTGCCAGAGCGACGCGCCGGTCACGCCGACCATGTCCACGACGCCGCCGACCCGCAGCAGGCCGGTGCGCATGTCCACCTCGTGCGAGATTCCCGTTACGAGGGGCTTGTCGACTTGGTAGACGGCGCCGTCGGGGTGCCGGAGCTCGTAGCCGTTCGCCGCGGATCCGCTGATAACGACCGTTGGATAGGCGGTGAAGTCGCCACGGTGGAAGATGTCCAGGTAAGCCCCATCCGAGGCCATGCTGAACTGGTTGCGCTGGCCGTACTTGAGTGGGTCCGGGGCGAACAGCGGGATCTCGTAGTCCGCCTTCCACTGGTCCTCGCGCAGGGATTCCTTGTCGCGGATCACGACGTCGCCGCCGAGCTTCACCGTCGCGCTCAGGACCAGCCCGGATGAGTCCACGATCATGGGCGCTTTCTGGTCCGGGCGAACCGCCGACCGCACCCACGATTTGGCCTGCTCGAACTGGCGGGCGTTCGGCGCCTCGATCCAGCCCGCAAGGGTCATCACCCGGCCTTGGAAGTAGGCCGGGACGTCGAACGCCCCGTGCCCGTTGGGGATGTCGTCCGCCTGTACGCGCACCGGCGGTGTGCCGTCCCAACCGTCCAGGCCGCCGCGACGGATGATCGCGACGCCCTGGGGGTTGGATTCAGGAGCGCAGCCGAAACAGCCATAGAACGGGCGGCCGTTGAGCGTGACCGTTAGGTGTCCTTCAGCAGTCACTCGAACCTCCTGTTCTCTTGGTTGAGTCGCTGGTCAGCGAACGCTTCGAACTGCTCCCGCGTGTACGCCGGGGCACCGTGGAACGTGACCTCTTGGGTGAAGGACCGCGACGGCGCCGCTGCCGGCGCCGGGGCGTACCGTGCGAGAGCCGCCGCCGGCATCTGGTATCGGACGCCGACCTCGCCGCCGGCCGCGTGGGACGTGACCCGGCCAGACCGCAGGTCTGAGCGGAACTTGTACACGGCCTGCTGGCCGCCCATGAGATCCACCTCGGAAGCGGTGAGCACGTGCTCACCCTTGGCGCCCCAGAACAGCTTCGAATCGACACCTGCCGGGCCCGGTGCGGAGTCCAAGTCGCCGCCGCCGGCGAAACCAGCGAACTGCTGCCCATTACCGAGGCGCGCACCCTGCGGATCCTCAAAGAATTCGGTGTGATGCTTGTTGAAGAACACATCAACCGACTTCTGCGACGGGATGCCCTCGACCGCAGCCTTCGTCTTCTCCGCTTCGACCCGGGCTGCGTTATCCATCCACGTCTTGATGTCCACACCGTCCGGGACGCCAAGAACCTCCCTGGCCAGATTGACCGCAGCGTCTCCGGTGATACCGAACTGCCCAGCCACGTTGATCAGGTCGTCGTACGTGTGGTTGAGCTTCTCTTGCAGCACGTCCTGCCCTGCGCCCTCAGCCGCCTTCGCTTCCACCTCGGCCATGCCGTCCCGGGCGAGACCTTGGAAAGTCTCATTCGCGAGACGGCCGGCTTCGGTGGTGAGGTCGAAATCGGACTTGTTGGCCAGCAGGGTAGCGCCCATCTTTCCGGCCGCATCGATGATTTGCTTCTTGGCATCAGCAACCGAATCGAGCCGATCCTGATAGGCCGCCGCCGCATCCCGGGAGGACATCGTCAGCACGCCCGCCTGGAACAGCTGCTCGAGGAACTTGTCCATGTCCTCGACCAAGCCCTCAACAGACACGCCGGTGTCCTCGATGGCCTTGTCCAGCAGGGCCTGCTTGCCGGCGGCCTCCTCCGCAGATGACCCGCCTTCGTCCATCGCGATCTTCAGCAGGGACTGGTTATCCGTCCCCTTGTGGGTAGCTTTCGCCTGCTCCTCGAGGGAGCGGCGGTACTCCGGCATGAACTCCAGCAGCCGCTCCAAGGACTGCTGGGAGCCGTCCGTGTTTTCCGCCATCGACCGGAACGCCTTGTTCGCGGAGGCGGGGTCCAAGGTGGCAAGCTGCTGACCCATGGCCTTGAAACGATCGCGGGCTTCTTCCGAGGTAGAGCTCACGTCGGCAAGGCCGAAGCTCAGGATCCTGATGCCACCGACAAGGACGTTGTCGATGTTTCCCCAGATCCCGGGATCGGCGATGCCGTTGATGGCCTGCTGGAAGTCTGAGACGCCTTCCTGATGCTGGACTAGGTCCTGGAAGGACTTGTTCAAGGTGTCCGCCCCGAAGGCGCCCTGCGCGGCTTGCCCGCCGAACTTCTGCAACGCATCACCGGTCTCACCGGTCGGCTTCAGGATCTCGTCCAGAGCCGGGGCAACCACGGCCGAGACTGCACCAATTGCCGCGAGACCTGTTGCGGCGCCGGCAGCGATCCTGCCCGTCCGGGACAAAACCGTGTTGGCCCGCGATCCGGCCGGGGCCAGCGCCGCGTAGGCGTCCTTCGCGTCCCGGATCTTCGGTAGGAGAGTCAGGAAGCCGCCGGCCGCCAGTGCCACTGCGCCAGCTCCCGCAGCTGCAACGGTGAGCAGAGACTGGACTGGCTGGGGGAGTGAGCCGAAGCCCTGAGCGAGGCCAGCCGCGCCCTCGGCGAGGGTCTGGATTACCGGCAGCAGCTCGGCGCCGGCGTCAATGGCCGCGTCCTTGATGTTGTTCCAGGCGACCTTGATCTTTGATTCGGTTGTTGCGTAGCGCTTCTCCGCCTCGGCGGCGAGTGCCGTGTTTTCCTTCCACGACTTCGACCCGAGTTCGAGCGATTTCGAGAGCAGGTCCCCGGCGCCAGCCATACGCAGGATCACCGAGGTTTCCTCAGTACCCTTGATGCCGAGGTCCTCCATGGTCTGCACGACGTTCCCGCCGGAGTCCTTCACCCGGGAGAGGCCCTTGACCATCATGTCCATGGCCCGAACCGGGTCAGACTCGAAAGCCGCGGCGAATTCCTTGGAGGACACGCCGGAGACCTTGGCCAGCTCCTGCAAACCCTTGCCGCCGGTCTTCACGTCCGCGTACATGCGCTGCAGCACCCGGGACACGACGCCGCCACCCAGCTGCGCCTCGATGCCCACGGAAGCGAGAGTGTTGGACAGGGCGAGGACGTCAGATTCGGACGCGCCGACGAGCTTCCCGGCACCAGCGATGCGCTGGGCCATGTCCAGGATTTCCTTCTCCGTGGAAGCACCGTCGTTGCCGAGGGCCACCAGGGTAGCGCCGAAGTTATCGACGTCGCTGCCGGCGGTGCCCATGACGTTGGCGATCTGGGCGATGTTTGTCGCCGCTTCGTCTGCGGTGAGGTTCGTTGTCTCGCCGAGGTCGATCATAGTCTTGGTGAAGGATGCGACGTCCTTGCGCTTCACGCCGAGCTGGCCTGCGGCCTCGGCCACGGCCGCGATCTCCGTGTGGGACAGCGGCAAGGTCTTCGCCAGGCCGCGTAGTTCCGACTCAAGGTCGGCCATCTGCTCCGGGGTGCCGTCGACGGTCTTGGTGACACCGGCCCATGCGGATTCCCAGTCCATGGCTGCTTTGGTGCTGGCGCCGAGCGCGGCCACGGAGGCTGCGCCGAATGTGAGAAAGCTCTGGCCGGATTCCCTGGCGGCGTCCGCGCGCCTGTTGGCCGTTTTTTCGGCTTCGGCTGCGGCTTTCTTCGCGGCGGCTTCGGCTTCCTCCGATGCCCGTCGCTGGGCCTCCGCGGCCTGCTCAGCTTTGAATCCAGACTTGTAGACAGCTTCGCTGAAGGTGTCCAGCCCGTGCGCGGTGGCCTGCGCGCTGCTCAGGACCCGGCTGTTGCCGTCAACAAGGCGGCCTTGAGCGTCATATTGAAGTCCGGCGGCCTTGGCCGCCGCTTGGTGTTGCTTCGCGAGGTCCGCGAGTTCCCGGGCCGCCTTGTCAGAGGATTTCTCCTGCTTCTGCGCGACCTCATCAGCAGCCTTTCCAAGGTCCTGCTGGGCTTTCTTCGCTAGTTGCGTAGCCTTCTCGGCCTTAGCCATCCCCTGCACGAACTTGGAGACCTCAGCCTCCATACGAACAAGGACCGCGCGCTCGGACACAGATGCCTCCTCTACGAGATTGGGTGTGGCAGAATCGGGCCCATGACGAATGGGGCAAGAAAGCGACAACCGGGCGATGCACTAATAGGGATCGGATCTGTGATCGCCGTAATGGCCGTCGTTGCTTCCGTCGTTGTCGCTGCCAAAGGGACAACCCCGCCGATCCTCGGCGTTCTCATCGGCCTCGTGCTGGTCGTGATCGGCTACCTTCAGCGGCGATCAGCCCAGAGGTAGCGGCTTGCTCCCCGGCCGGGTGTACTTCGTGTAAACCTTCTCGCCCGGGTCCGGCTGGTACTGCTGCCCGGCGCCCGCGGAGGTCGCCCGTTCCCGGGCCGCGCAGGAATTACACTGGACCTTCTCGGCCTCGTACCAGCCGTCGTTGTCCGGGTGATGCGCGAGGACGGCCGGCTGCCCGCAGGAGCACAAGCCGTCCTCGTACACGGTCAGGGCAAGGGACAGGACGTAGTCCTTCTCCGTCCACTCACCCCGGTTCCTGCTGAACCAGTGCGAGGGCGGCTTGCCTGTGTCCCGGGCGGTTTTGAGGACCTGGACTACTCCGGCGAACCTTCGCTGGTGCCAGAGGGCCTGAGCAAAAAATCGGCGTCCACGGCGGGAACGGCGTTCTGCGCGGTCTGCCGGGCAGCGAGGATCTCGGACAACTGGGCGGTGCCGATCTTGTTCTCAAGCTGCTTGACCTTCGCCACGGTCAGGGTCACGTTCTGCCGCTCCTGCCCTTCGGGCTGCACTGCGGTGATGGCCGCGGCCAGGATGTCGTACCCGAACGCCCGGTTCGCCTTGGTGGGGTCCCAGCCCTCGGTGCGCTTCTCGTGCGAGTTACGCAGGGCGGCCATCTCGTCCGGGGTGAGGGCACGGACGTAGACCGTCATCCGGGACTCGGAGAACGTCCGCAACAGGGCCTCGTACTGGCCTTCCAATGCCTTTGCCTGCGCCTTGTCGGCCGCTGTCCGCTCGGGATTGAGCCGGGCCGCGTGGCGCTCTTCTTCGATGCGGGTTTTCAGGCGGGTCAGCTTACCGATGACGTCCGGGCGCTTGTAGATGTCGGCCGATTCCTCGGGGAGGTTGGCGTCTTCCAGCCAGTCGTCGATGTCGAAAGTCTGGGGGTTCAGTTCAGTCATGTCAGGCTCCTACAGTCCGTAGCGTTCGGGGTCGGCGATCAACGGCACGGTCACCAGCTCCTTGGGGTAGCCGTGGCCGTCGACGGGCGGGAGTTTGTGGCCGCGCTCATCCAGGACGAACCGCACGAAGGTGATCGTGCGGGCCTCGGCGTCGACCGCGACCTCCTGCGCGGCCGGGACGGTGGAGGCATCGATGCTGTTGGCGTTCAGCCAGCGGATCCGCTGCGCGTCCGGGACGATCGGCGTGTCAAGGTTGATTCGCTTCATGGGGTTTCAGGCTCCAAGAAAAGGGGGCAGGCTCAGGGGTGGAACGGCGCGGGTGCGGAGCCTGAAACACGCACCCGCGCCGGGTCAATCACCTGTGGTTGATCACAGCGGCGGTCACCGAAGCAGTCGCAGAGAACTGAACGTTCGCGAAACCAGTCGACTGCCGGTATTCAGCCAGCACAGGAATCCACCGCTCACCGGCCGCCGGGACGGCATACACCTTGTCGGGGTACACGTCGCCGGTTGGCAGTGACTGCGGAGTTTCGAGGGTGACGTTGATGGAGGCGCCCGATCCGTTCTTCACGATCAGGACCGATCCAATGGCCGCGGTATCGGAAGCGGACGGCGCAGCGAACACCGGCGCGGTGCCGGCCAGCACGGGAACAGTCTGTGTCTGCATTACGCGGCCACCGCGATGTTCTCGTGCATGCTCTGCGGCAGGAAGGTAATGCGGCGCTTGATATTGCCGACCTGGTCAACACGGGCCGGAGCATCGGAATGGACGCGGCCGCCGAGGTAGATCTCATCGCCAGCAACCCACGGGTCAACGGAATCCTGATCGGTTTCCCGGGCGTAAATCCACACCTCGGACCCCTTGGTCTTGACCGCCTGGTAACCGGCGTCCTCACCTGCGACGTCGGCGCCGCCGGACTGCAGGTACTCGCGCAGGAACGTCAGAGCCAGATCATAATTCGATGCGCCGAGGCTCTGGACCTGCCCCTTGACGCAGGCAGGCTTCTCATCACTCGTCGCGGACGCGGTGTTCGTCCACGACTTGTCCGAATCCAGCACGTTGCACGAAATCTCGATACCGGCTTGCAGCTCCGCCAGTGTGGGAGCCGCTTCGTTTGCAGGCTTCGAGGTCAGCAGGCTTGCCTTCCACTTGCCATCAGATGCCATTTTCATGGGCTACTCCTTGGTTTTGCCCGGCTTGGCCGGTTCCTTGGTTGGTGTGGCGGCCTCATCGGCCTGCTCCTGCGCTCGAGCCGAGGGCGGGAGTTTGTACCCGAACGCTGGGTTGTCCAGGTAGTGCTTCGGGACCCGGCGCTTGTTGCCTGCGGGGTCCACTGCTATGACGAATCCGTCATCGGCCACTAGGGCCTCCTTAAATGCCGGAGGCCTCCCGGAGGAGGCCTTGACTGCAGGGGTGCTGGTTTCGGTCAGCGGTAGGAGGAGATGGGGACCTCGTCCACGGCAAAGAACGGGTTCAACGCCAAGTCCGGGATTGTCACGTCGCGATCCGCGGTGATGGGAACACGCGCCTTCGGCCTCATGATGTTCGAGGACCACCCCGGGACAATCAGCCTCTTGCCGCTGATCGCTGCGCGAACTGCTTTCACGATCACAAGCACGGCATCAAAGCTCAGGCCGGCGTATGTCAGCTTGAGAAGGAGGTCCAGCCTGTCGACTTCGCCGGACGGCGTTTCGGTGTCTTCGTCGCCGAGGTTGCCGCCGATCACGACATACGGGTAATCGGACGAGGCCGGGTTGATCGGGGCCGAACCGCGGAACACGGTCAGGCCTTCCGGGAACATGGCTTGGAAGGCGTCGTAGTGCGGGCTACTCATTGAGAATCTTCCCGCCCAGAGCCTCCATTGCGGATACGAACCGTGGTTCCTCCGCCTGCAGGGCGATCAACGGATCAGCGACCGTCCCACCGCCTCCGCGGGACCCGCCATGGATGGCGATGCCAACCAGCGTCCCGAAGCCGTCCTGGTCGAGATACGGGCCGATCTCTGCCTTCGCCCCGCTCTCGGTGCCCTCCAGGTCGTACTTGATGACCGAAGCCCAATTGACCGACTTGCCGCCCTTGAAGTGCTTCGACGAGAGGAAGTCCTTCAGGATCTGCCCCTTCACGTTCAACGCACCCTTGGACACAACCTTGGAGACGGCCGGCAGCATCGACCGTTGTGCCCGATGGAGGTCCTGTCTCAACTTCTCCATGCCGGAAAAATCAACGCTCACGCCGTCACTTCCTCCAGCCGGCACCGCTGCGCGGTGGCGAACGTCTTGTGGAACAGCTCGGTCACGCGGTACACGCGGCCGGGCATGTGAGGGTCGAGGCCAGAGCTTGTCATGGTGACGATGTCGTTCACCATGAACGGGCCCGATCCAACGGGTGTGTCCCAGCGAGCTTCCTGCACAGTGAAGCGGTGCTCCGCCGAATCCTTCCCGGACGCCTGGGCGATCGTCTGTTGGATCTTGCACTTGCCGCCGCCCGTGGAGTCCGGGCCGTAGATCAAGGTCTTGGAGACCGTGACCTTGCCCGTTGTCGGGTCAGTCTCAGGTTCCCCCGGCCTGTGTACGGTGCAAGCATCGACCATCAAGGACTCTGCAGCCATCCGGCCGCGCAGCAGAGCTGATATCGCGCTCACGACCCGCCAAGCCTTACCTCGAACGCCCGCGCTCCCGAACGGACCCCAAGCCACTTGAGCTCACGATCCGAGACGTAGAGTTCGCCGCTGGAAAGCGCAGAGTCGATGGTGCCGCCCTCGGAATAGTCGTCGATCGACTCGTTCTTTACTCGAAATCCGTCCGGATTCTTCAGCACGCGGCGAACCATCTTGACGACGACAAGACGGACCAATTCATCAGGTTTCGAGTCAAGCCCGGAGACTTCGGCCGTGAGAATGACGAGGGCTTCCTCGATCAGCTCTGTGGCGGCCGCAATCTCAGCGTCAGCGAGAGGGCGCCAGCCGGCGGCAACATTGTCTGGTGTCACTTCCACGGTCATGACGCCCCCTCCTAACTATTCGGCCAGCTTGGCCAGAATTTCGGCCTTGCTCTTGGCGTCGCCAAGGTCGATGCTTTCGGACTTCGCGTAGGCCTTCAGCTGCTTGACGGTCCACTCATCGGTGATGTCACCCTCGGGCAGTTCAACCGTCTCCGGTTCGCCGCCCTCCGGCTCGCCATTCTCCGAAGCCTTGACCTCAGCGGCACTGCCTTCGGGCGCAGAGCCTTCCGGCGCCCCGCTCGGAGCGGCCTGATCTTCCTCCGTAGGCGCCACGGCCCACACGCCCGGGTTCGTGATGCGCGCCGCCGCCCATGCCGGGACGGTGTCGTCCGGGCCGAAGGCGTGCGACACGCCGTCCTCGTCATGGACGTGAACGTAGGTGTTCAGCTTCGACATGGTCAGCCTCCCTAGAAGACGTCAGCGACCAGGAGCCGCTTCGGGTTGGCGAGGACCGGCATGCCGACGGCGTCCACGAAAGTCTCTTCGCGGAACGGAGGACCATCCTTGACGATCACGCCGACGATGCCGGGGGCCTGCTCGAAGGAGAAATCCACCTTCGCGGAGTTCACGAGCTCCAGCGCAGTCGCGGAGACGCCCCACGCGGTGTAGCCAAGGTCGGACGGGTTCGGCGGAACGAACAGCACCTTGTCCTCGGGCAGGACCCGAGTCGAGGAACCGTCGACGTCGACCTGAGTGTCGTAGACAAACAGGATCGGGGGCAGGCCGAAGGTGTCCAAAACCGTGTCCAGCGCCTGGCGGGAGACAATGCCCGGAGTGCCCGCGAGCGAACCGGCGAGGGTGCGAACCTCGGCGTTGCGCAGCATGTAACCGAGGGTCTTGTTGCTGATCACCAGGCCGCCGGGGCGGAAGCCGTTGGTGGCAACGTAGACGTCAACCCAGGCAGTGAGGTCCGCGATGACCGTAGCCGAAGCCGTGGTGGACCAAACCGTGCCCGCAGACACGATGTGGTTGCCCGGCACTCCGAAGTCGGCTTCGAGATACAGGCCGTTCTCACCGGAAAGGGTGAACTTGCCGTCGGTGAGCACGTCGCCGCGGGCGAGCTCCATGCGAGTGAGAACCTCACCCGTCAGGTTCGTCGCGTCGTCGTAGATCTGGTTGACCAGGGCAGCGTTGGAGCCGCCGTTCTGACGGGCAGCTTCGAGGTTCAGGCGCTCCAGTTCGCCAATGCCGTTCATCGTGGAGACGGGCGGCAGCTTCACGGAGCGAACCTCGAGGCTGTCCCGCTCGGTGCGGTGAATCCGGCCGTCGAACGCGCGGAACTTCGCCGCACGGTTCGTCTTGGTCAGCTCCGAGACGTCGATCTGGTTCTTGTCGAACAGCCGATCCGGCAGAAGCTGGTTCAGGATGTAGTTCGCCGGGGTCGGGACCTCGCGGACGAACGCGGTCAGGGTGTCCGGGGTTACCGGGCCATCAAATACGATCATGGTTTCTGTTTCCCCTTAGAGGTAGCGGATCCAGCCGGCGACGTCGGCCTTACCGGCGGAGTCAACGGTGGCGGGCAGCTTCGATTCCTTCACGACGCCGGCGAACAGGAGCGGCGCCCCTGCGTCCTTGGTCGTGTCGGCAGGGTTGGGGACCTTCGTGGAGGTGCCCAGGTGGCCGCGGAACACTTCACGGCCGTCGCTCGCCGCGTTGTCGTACGGGCCGTAGAGCCCGCTCGCGGTGATCTTGCCGAGGTTCGTCCCGGACGGGATAAAGCCGTTCGGGTAGTGGGTGCCGGCGGTGAAGGCGGAGATGTCGAGCGTGATGCTCTCCTGCTCCCAGCCGCCGCGGTCCAGAAGCCAAGAGAGCTTCTCCGTCTGGTAGTTGGTCTTGCTAACCGAAATGTCGGTCATGTCGGTTCTCCTTTACAGGGGTTGATTCCTACTTGCCGAACCGCTTCTGCGCTTCGGCTTTGCCCGAATCCCAGCCGCTGACCTTCGCGGTCTGCCGCGGCCCCTGGGAAGGGTCAGGTGCGGGTTTGAACGGCTTGCCTTCGGCCTTGGCATAGAGCTCGGATATCTTCTTGGCCGATGCGAGGAAGCTGGCCTCGTCGGTACCCGTGACGAGGTCCTGGTATTCCGCGGGCACCGGATGAGCGGCTAGCGCGGTCAGGCGAGCGTTGGCCGTTCGCAGCTCCGCGTTTTCGGTTTCCCTGTCCGCGGCTTCCTTCTTCGCCTTGTCAATGTCGGAGAGCTTGTCGTCCTCGATCTTCTGCAGCTTCGCCTCGGCTTCGGCGGCGCGCTTCTCTGCCGCTGACCGAGCATCGCGCTCGACTTTCAGGGCTGCCTTGCCGGCGTCGCCGAGCTTGGATTCGTCGGGTTCAACAGATGCAGGTGTCTGCGGTTCGCTGGCAGGGGCCGGGCCTTGGCCACCTTCGTCGCCTTCGCCACCGGCCGGGGCGCCGGTGTTCGCGTTCATCTGGGCGTTGCCGAAAGTCAGGCGATGGAAGTCCATCAGCTGGTCGATGCCGCCCGGGGCGGTGATGTCGATGCCGTGCGGGAAGCACTTTTCCATGTGATGTTCCTCCATTTAGTGATGTCGCATCGCGCGACGAAACGACCGCGCAGCGTCGCACTGAGCGGGAAATCAGGGACGGCTAGTAGCCGAGGATGTGTTTGCGGTAGTCGCGCTCGACGCGGGCAGCGACTTCTGGTGTGACCTTGGCGTTCTTCGCGTTCGTGAAGGGGTTGAGGCCCGCGCGGACGGCATCCCAGTTCGCCTGGGCGTCGAACACGCGACGTTCGGCCGCCGTCATCGTGGCCCGCACATTCGGGTCACGGACGCCGGTCGCACGCGCCCGCTCGACGGCTTCGCGGGCGCCAACACGGGTGCCTCCGCGACCCAGCGCCCCGAAGCCCTCGACCTGGCCCCGGAGAGCCCCTGTGGGGTTCTGGCCGCCCGGCAGGATGTATCCGTACCGTTCGAGCTCCGAGAGTGTTTTCTCGCGGCTCAGGTCCTGCGCGTAGATGCCCTCCGGCGTCAGGCGCCGGCCGCGGCCGAAGTTCCCGCGCCGCGAAGTCCCTTCAGACGTGGTCAACTTGGCCAAGGGCTGCCCGCGGTGCGTGCCATCCTTCGATTCGCCCGCATACGAGATGCCGCGGCGCGCGTTCACCACTTGGAAGAGGTCAGCGCCATCACGGATCGCCTGCGCCCCGGCCTTCGTGTACGCCTTGTCCTGCTCGGCGGCGGATAGGCTGCGGAAGTACGCGTACGGGTCATGGATCAGACCTTCGGATTCCGCCGCATGCTTCGCTGTTGACGCAACATGAACGCAGTCGCAGCGAGGGTGGCGCCGAAACCCGGCGTTCCACCGGTAAAACCGGCCTGCCAGCACTGAGCATCGCGAACAGGATGGAGGATTCAGCATCCGGACGTAGCCGGTGTTCCGCCTGGCTGCGATGTCCACCCCGGCGGACACCCGGCTCGCGTCTGCGACCTGAGTGCGCGTGATCGTCGTTAGGAGCTTGCCGCCCTGTCCCAAAGCCTCGGACGGCTTGAGTCCGCCTGTGATGAGGGTTTTCACGTGCGGGACAGGGGAGTAGAGCAACCCGGCGAGGGAACGCCCGTCAGACGCCGTAGCGCCGAACGACGCCGGGTCTACGAAATGCTCCGGAGCTTCGTACAGGCCCTGCTCGGCGAGCGCGCCAGCACTATATGAGGCTCCAGCCGCGGCGGCCTTGACCTGCACGCCTGCCATGATCGGAGTCAGCAGGGGTAGTTGCTCTACCCACGATCCGGTGAGGTCCGTTAGCGATACCTCAGCCCACAGCTCCGCGGCAGACAGCACCGCCAGCGCCTGCAGACGCTGAACAGCCCGGTAGTGCTTCGCGGCGGCGTTGGGGATCATTGTCAGCCCCCGTTCACTGCCCTTGCCAGGTTCTCGATGTCAGGGTTGGACTTCGCGCGCTTATCCATTTCGAGCATGTTGTCGCGCTGCGTCTGGGTGTATCCCAGATCGATACGAGCCTGCTCCACGGGAAGAATCGGGCGATCTGCTGGTGTGGATGCCAGCTTCGTGACCGCGTCAGCCTTCTGCGCGATCGTGGGCGTCGAAGGATCCCGCCAAACAGTCTCCAGGGAGAGCGCCTGCGGATCCCACTTGCCCGACTTGATCCTCAGCACGAGACGCTGAACGTCCTCCCACGCACCGCTCAGGTATGTCTGCTTCCGCTCTACCCGCTTCACCAGCTGTGTTTCCGAAGAACGAATCGCATCAGCGGACGTCGGGTTCTCGCCGACAAAGCTCGTGTAATGCGGGGGCAGCGCCAGCAGTTGGGAACCGATCTGGATCAGCAGCTTCATCGAATTGTGGAAGACAGCAAGGTCCGTCTCAGTGAACTGGCCGAACTTCGTCTTCTCGGATTCTGTGGCCCAGAGTCGGCCGGCGTCACGGGACCAGACCCCGATCGGGTTGCCGTCCGTGTCCACGAAGTCGTCAGCAGAGAGTGCCGTCGCCCACCGGCGCGGCATCGCATGGTATTCGCCGCTGATCATCATGTCCGTGGCCATCTTGTTCAACGCGTCAGCGATACCGATGACATCGATGAACTCTGAGCGTCCATCCGGGCGGAGGATCCTGGGGTTGTTCACCAGCGGGACAACAGGCACCCTGCCGAGCTCATGCTCATCGGCCGGCCCTGTAGACCACCACTCGCCCCGGAAATGCGCGAAGGACTCTGTCGAGTCCGGAAGATAAAGAGTGGCGCGCTGGACCTGGTCCCGGCCCTCACCCTCCGCCCACCGCTTGATAGCGGAGGACACCTTCCGGGTCCGAGGATCACGTTCGGCGAATACCTGAAACGGGCTCTCCACCGTCACCAGGGGATCGGAATCGTCCTCATCGCCCGAACCAACGATGACGTAGGTTCGCTTCAGCGCGATCGAATCAAGGTGGCCCTGCTGGGACTGTTCGTCAAGGCCGTTTACCTGCCACATCCGCCAGAGCTCTTCGTCGCTCGAGGACTCACCTCGGTAACGAAATCCTTCAATGTCGAGGCGATTCTCGTAAGCTTCGGCGCCGTAACGCAGGATATTGATGATCAGCTGGTGAACACGGTCGCCGACCTCGTCCTCCATGGCCTTCGCCATGTACTTCAGTGGCTGCTCACCCTCGAAATACCGGTCCATGCGGTCCAGATCGGGGATCTCTGCCGCCAGCTTCTTATCCAGCCGAACAAGGGCATCAGAAACAGCAGCCATTCGGCCCTCCATCGGTTAGGAAACGATGACCCTCCGGCGTCGCGGCGTGGGGTCCCAGCCGCCCTCTCGAGCATCACTGGCAGCCGTGTGAGCCAGAATCCGGCCCATCGTGGCATCAATCTTTTGGTGGTCAGCGGGCTTGATCAGCACGTATTTCTGGCCCGGTTTGGAGGCCTTCCGCGCGTTCCGCATGTGCGTCTCCGCGATCGGGCAGCCGTCGTGGCGGATCCTCTGATTCGCGAGGTCAATCTCGAACCGTTTGATCTCGGCGAACATGCGCGAAACCTGGTTCGTGGGCCACTCGAAGACATGCTCCGAACCGTGCGCCAGGGCCCATTCGCCGATCTCCGTGTACCAGTCCTGCGGGTCGCAATACATGCGCTCCACCCGGTACCGCGTGAATAGCTCATCCACGGCCGCGTGCACCTCGCCGCGGGGAATCTGGCCATTCCACTTGGCAGGGTTCCAGATCGTAGGTTCACTATCCGGGCCGTACCGCGGAGTGAATGAGAACCCGTCAAACGTCTCAGCCTGAATCGCAGTCCAGTCGTTGTTCTCCGAACCGTCGAAGCCAAGACAGATCGCTGTCCCATCAGGCGGATTCGGCAGCCAAAGACGCTCCGGCATATGCAGCCTCCCACAAGCCGTCACGCAACCATGTGCCAGCGCCGGACACGAGACGGTTCCCGAAGAACCGTTCCGCCTGGGCAGGATCCGTGGCCATAAGCTCGGCAGCCTCAGCCTCGATGTTGTCCAGGTCCACCCATGGAGAGCCTGAGTACACGTAGGCGTGGATCTTCCGACGGTCGCGCTTGCTTTTGTAGGACCACTCAGCCGGCGGCTGCCGGAAGAACTTGAAGATGTCCTTTGCCTGAGACTCATACGACTGCTGGGCGTACGAATTTTCGGCCGGGTCCCAAGCGTTCGTGGTCGCGACGGACCGGCCGTTCATGCCCGCCAGGCCACGACGCTGCGTGGTGGCGACCTCGATCAGCTTGTTTTCCTTCGTGTACAGGCCAACTTCGTCCTGAATAGCGAAAGTAATGGGCTGTCCGAGTCGCGATTTTGCCGACGACGACACGACGTCAATACGGTTCGACTTTGGGCCGCCGTCGCCGTCTAGCACCCGAATGAAGCCCTCACGGATTGCCATGAGCTCAGTGAGTGGGCCGTCCATTACGATCGTGGACAACGGGCCGTACACGTTTCCGGCCTGTTCCTCCGAAGAGGCCAGCAGCTGGATCAGCGGACCGGGCCGGCGACGGCCCATCGGTTCGCCGGGCTCGTATTCGAACTCCCAGCCGCACGAGCAGCCGTTGTCCTCGCATTTGTAGGCATCGCCGGCTTTCGCCCAGCCGCAAAACATTGAGGGACCGACGGCTTCGCCCGCGGTGATGGCCGCCGTCCAAGGGCCCTTGCCCGTCTTCTGCGGCGCCACCACCAAGGAACGGCGGTAGACGAAAGCTTGAGCCAGTGGCGGGTGATCAGGGTTCCATTTCGTGGTCTCGCGGACCCTGTAATGGTTCGCTGTGCACCAGAACTGCCAGTCTGACTGGCGGAACGGGATGCGGACACCAAGCGCATTCGGGATCGTGCAGTGCTGCTCGTACCAGGCGTCTAGAAGATCGCCGAGCGTAGGGAAGTCAACGACGCCCAGACCATCATCCGCTGCCATCCTTCACCGCCCTCAACCGGCGCACACGCTTGCCAGTCGAAGACGAAGTGGACTCGGACTCCTTCACGGCACGCCGCGGCGCGACCTCATCACGGGCAATCGCCCAGCCGTTGAGCTTCAAACCCGACGGCGTCAAACCGATCTGCTCTTGCAGCCTCAGCAAGCCGGTGCGGTCCGCGGCCGAAGCGCCCACCGTCTCGCAATGGGCCTTCATGCGGACCCAGTCAGCGACGGACTGCCAACGCCACGGCTCCAGCGCCCAGGCAGCGGCCTGTGGAGTGCGCCAAGCCCAGCACCAGAGCTCGTTCTCACGAGAGAACCGCTCGGCGCTCGCGCCCTCGTCCGTCTCAGTGAGCTTCTGACCTTCATCGAAGTAGGTCGACGTCACTTCCAGACGAGGAAGCGGGAACTCCGGGATGTCTCCGTCATAGCCCTGCGCCGGCAGCGCCTCGTAGCGCAGGCCGCGGGCCTCGGACCGGGCCGAAGACAAATCCGCATGCGGCCCAGAATGGGCCCGGGACCCACCGGATGCCATGCCGCCCCCTCTAGAGACTCCGTTTTTTGAAAAGTTTTGAACCCTCCGCGCCATCGAGAGACCTCACCGGCGGTGTTGCGTTTTGGCCCTTTTGGGGCCTCCCCCCACCCCTCCTAGAGCTTCGGGTGGGAGCGTTTGCCGGCGTCGCTGAGGTTGCAGAACGGGTGTTCGGGGCCTGTCCAGCGGGTTCGGTTGTCGTTGTGCCCGAGGTGCCATGGCTGGCCTGCTTTGATGGACTCGCCGCATTTGGCACAGCGTATGTTGCCGGCGGCGACTTTGGGTGCCCATTGTTTGCGGAGTGCTTGGTGGTCGGGGCCGTAGCCTCGAGCTGTTCGGCTGCCGCGTGCTCGGTCTGCTTCACGTCGGTGTGTGGTGCAGGGTCCGCCGTCGGATGGGAGGGGGCAGCCTGGTGTGGAGCAGATGCGTTTGGCCCGTGGCATCAGTTGGGAGCAGTCTTCACCGCGTGTGCGGTGGTGGCTTTGTCGAACAGCTTGCAGTCAACGCAGCCTCCGATCCTGCCTTTCTCGCAGACTCGGTCGCAGTGCTCGCAGAAGTGCGCGCCCTTCGCGTTGGAGATGAGTGGCTTACCGCAACGGCAGAGGTTGCTGAGTGCTTCGGCCATAGCTGACTCCTACTCGTTGGGATGGAAGCCTATGTGCAGCTCGGGTGGTGACGTGTAGTCGTGCGCGTACTCGACGCGGGCTTCTCCTGCCCCTTCGGGGCCGAATTCAGGTTGCTCGCGGAGCACTTCGGCTGATGCTTCGAGCCATGCGCATAGGGCTCGGTACAGGCGCATGCAGCCCTCCTAGATTGTTTTCGGCGCGGTGGCAGGTAGGTCCTTGGCAGGATGGAAGAGCAACATCCCGGCTCTACCTTGGTTCGCTTCCGCTCGTGAGGCGGGCGTGACTTTGACCACCGCGCCGAAGTGTGGTCCCCGCTCGCCCTGCTCGCGCATGTTTGTTGGTCAGGGGCGGGGAAGTGGTTGGTCCAGTTTGTTCGGCCGGCTGAACCCCATCCCGGCGCCACAGCGAGTGTGTTAGGGGCTGTGACTGGCAGTTATTGGCCGGTGCTTAGGGCCGCGAGCGTCTTGCCGGATTCGAACCGGCGCCTGCAGGATGGGGGCCTGTTGTGCTTGCCTCTGACACTAAAGACGCGTGCTCCCTTGGCGCTCATGTTCGCCTTGGGACGCTTTTCAGTTATGAGCTGTTGGGCTACTTTTCGGCGGGTTCGAAGGTGACCAGGTAGCGGGCGCCCTGTTCGAATTGCTCCGCGACGGAGTCCAGAGCAGTCATCTGAACGGCAAAGCTGGGCGTGTACTTCGCCCATTCCTTGTTCCGCTCATCGGAGTAGTCGGCGCCGAACTGAAGTGGGGTCTGGCCGTCATGGCTGCCGCTCTTGCTTTGAAGGGTAGCTACGGCCGTTATCTTGCCTGCCGCGCGTCCGTCCTGGACGACGTTGGCCCAGTATCCGCGGTTGTAGGAAGCGATGTTTCCGCTGGCCCCAATGATGTGGAGTCGCTCGTTATCGTCGACGTGCCACTTGGTGGCTTGGGTGTGGATAGTGGCGTCCTCTTTGCCGTGCTGAACTGTGATTGCCATGGTTCTCCTGATGGTGATTGTGGTGTTGGTGGGTGCCGGCGTCTCTCGACATGCGGCGGTGCGCTTGACCCTGCGCGGGAGATAGTGACCTCCTGAGGTTGCTATCCGGTCGTTGCGAGCCTGTCGGCGTCGTTGTGGGTGAAGAGCTGGTTTCGAAGCTCTACTGCTGCGGCTGCGGCTTCTTCCTTGGTGTCGTATCGCCCACCTGAGTAGCGGCGCTTGTCGTGGTTGGCGTATGCCATCCAGCGGTTGCCGATCCGGGTCACGCCTCGGACGCCTGTGCTGTTGTTCCGCTGGGCGCCCTTGCGGTTCTCGCAGTTCTGTTTGTGAGTGGTTGCTCGCAGGTGGTCAGGGTTCACGCAGGCGCGGTTGTGGCAGGTGTGATCGAGCTCCATCCGCGAAGGGATGGGTCCGACAAGCAGCAGGTAGGCCGCTCGGTGGGCTTGCATCTGCTCCCCTTCGAGCGAGGTCACGCCGTAGCCGATGGGGTGCTTGAAGCCTGTCCAGTTCCAGCAATCTGCGGTCTTGTCGACCTTGGCCATGAGTCTTTGAATGGCTGCGCTAGCATGGTTCATATCGAATCCTCCAGAGATTCGGTCATGCTCCCGGATGTTGACGCATCGCGGGAGCTTTGTTTTTGGAATGCAAAAGCGCCTGCCGATATGGGGGTACGGCAGGCGCTTTGGGCATGAAAAAAGCGCCCAACACATCGGGTTGAACGCTTTGCAGGTACGACGAATACGCCGCTTTGACACACTTTACGGGATTGCCCCAGCAGTTGCCAACAATTCCCGTCGATTGTCAGTGATTCTCAATGACGTCCGTTGCTCGCGCTTTCTTCGCGGCGTGTTTCGTACCAAGCGTCCAGTACTTCGTGCGGATGGTAGGTCGGCGTCTTGCCTTCTTCGGCCGCTTTGAACTTCCCTCGCCGGACCCAGTTCCGGATGTCCATGCTCGTGACGACGATGCGGGCGTTCTCCCGGAGCCATGGCACGAGTTTGCGGGTGGGCATGGGCGGGGCGATGCCCTTGATGCGCTCGCGGTTCTCGGCATGGTTCACGGGCGGTTCCTCGGGGCCGCTGATGAGGTGCTCAGCCTTGGTGACCCATTGTTGGATGAGCCAGGCGATGCCGGCGCCGCGTGGATCGTTGGAGTAGTCCTTGGCGCGGAGGCTGACGGATCGGAGGTTCTCCTGCAGCTGGAGAGCGTCGAGGTTGATGGGCGCCGAGGATCCGGGCGGGCCGCCGTTGTTCCATCCGCCGCCGGCGGGTCGGACCTGGTCGAGTTTGGCGATGGTGACGCCGAGCTCGGGCAGCAGGTGCGGGATCTTGTCGAGCCACTGCTGCAGGTCGCTGACGCACTGGCCGCAGAGGTATTCGTGGGTTTGGTGCTGGCAGTCCTCGGTGGTGCACTCGTGGGTCAAAGGTTGCCTCCGTCCGGGTTGTGTTCGTCGGTGATGGTGCGCGCCTGGACGAGGGCTTCGGCGCGGATCGCTGCGGCACGGGCCTCTCGTTCCGGGTCGGGGGCAATATGGCATTGGCAGGCGCCGCGACGGGCGCATACGCCGTGCGGGGTCCAGCAGCAGGACCGCTTGCAGGCGACCGCGGCGCTCATGAAGCATCCTTCTGTGCCGGCGCCAGGCTGAGGGGCGCCCAGAGGTCGCGCATGTAGTCGGCGTGCTTTTGCAGCCATGCGCGGACGGCTTCCTCGTCGGCGGCGGTGACCTTGATGACGGATCGGGCCATGATGCCTTTTCGGGGCATGAGCCAGAACAGTTCAAGCTCGAAGGCTTCCTCGCCGTCGGCGTAGTCCTCGGGGTATTCGAGGTGCCAGGCGTGCCAGTCCCAGCGGTAGAGGAAGTTCAAACCCATCGCCGCGTCGGACATCGAGCCTCCGTCGCTGAATTCCTCCCAAGAGTCGAACCGGTTGATGTAGGGCGCTTGGTCGGTCCCGCTGCCCCACCAAGAGCGTTCGGGTCCGTAGAAGTCGTGCTCGGGCTCCCAGAGGTGCGGTTCGGTCATTCTTGGTCTCCTTCGAGTGCGGCGCGGATGGTGGTTTTGGAGCAGCGGAACATGCCGGACAGGTGCGCGACTGAGGCGCCGTCTTCGCGGTGGACGGTTCGGATGGCCCGGGCGCGCCGGGCGGTGGCTTCCTCGAACGCTGCGGCCGTTTCCGGGGAAGGTGCTTGTTCGTGGGCTTGCCGGGCCCGGGCGAACTCCTGGCGGATCTTGTGGAGCCCGGTCATGTCGGTCTCCGGTAGCCAGGTCATGTCTTGTCCTTCCATTCCTGCTTCGACGGCAGCGCGGATGTCGTGCCCGATCTGGGGTCGGTCGGAGTGGTCGATGTAGGCCTTGGCCAGGGTCAGCGCCGCGTCGACGGCGGCAAGTAGGCGGGGAATGTCGGTGCGGGCCTCGGCGATGAACTCGGCGGTTGACTCGTGGCCGATCACGGCCGCTACATCATCCGGGCAGTCGGGCGGTACGTTCACCTGCCGAACCATCCAATCGCCCTCGGACAGTGGATCGTCGGCCACCTCCCACGGGCCTTCCGCAGCGGCATCCGCCCGAGCCCGGATTGGCGCGAGGTGATCTTCGATGGCGCTCACGTGAGTTCCTCGATGGTGAAGGTGATGGCATCGGGCATAGCCGAGCCGCGGCGGTGGTCGGGCCCTTCGACTTCGCGCCATGAGTCGTCGGGGATGAGGCCGGCGTCCACCATGCCGTCCACGCAGGCTTTCGTGGTCGGGGCGAGGTTGTTTGGATCCCAGCGCCGGTTCCCGGTCTTGTGGATCTTCGCGAGGATCCGGACGGGTGTGCGGAGGGGTCCGTTCATGATGCGCCGGGTCTCGGCTTCGACGGCGGACCTCCATGCTTTGGTGAGTTTCGCCTTCGCCATGTGGTGGAGGCGCTCGTTCGAGTTGATGAACGCGGCCGGCGCCTGGACAGTGAAAATCAGGATGCGTTTGGTCATGAGGCCCATTGCCCTTTCTCGTTGCGGTTCCGGCAGAGCGATTCGTCGAGGTGACGGTGGCACTTGCGGCATCTTGGCGAGTACCTCTCGAGGTCGGTCGTGTACTTGATGGGCCGCTTCTCAAGGACCTCGGTGAGCTCATTGGGGTCGCCCCCGTCGTAGGACCACTCCTGCGCACGGTTGCCGCATGCCGCGCAAAGATGCTCGCTTGCCCGGCCTCGTTCGCGTTCGAGGCGCTTGTGGACGGCTCCGTAGGTCGGTTCGATCAACCTTGTGCGTCCGCGCCCGTGGGGGACTATGACCTTGAGCGGGTCGCCGGTGGTCATGAAGCGCCGGTAGTGCTTCGTGCAATAGCCCCGGGCATGAGATCGGCTGGCGCATTCGGCAATGGAGCACGCGCTCATCGGCGGGTCCTTCCGCGGTGGTGGTTGAATCTCTGGGCTTCGTCGAAGATCACGTGGCCCAGCCGAGCGCCGCGGATCTTTCCGGGGGCTTGGGGCGGCCTTGGCGCCGGCGGCGGAGCCCCGAGAACGGAGCGGGCGAGGACGTCGGCGAAGGTCCCCATGCTGTCGTAGGCCTCAACCCATGCGCGGACGATCGGGTCCAAACCGCGGACGAAGGCGTTCAGCCCGGTTTCGACGGCCTTGCTGACGTGTTGCAGGGATCGTTCGTGGCGCTGCTGGTGCTCGATCGCGCCGAAATAGTCCACGGAGGTCCGTTCGATGTTGCAGCGCCTGCAGGCGTAGACCCAGCGCGCCTTGCGCTCTTTGCGGATCATCGGCCGCCCCACTTTCGACGGTCGCGGCGTAGCGCGGGGTCGTGCGGGACGTTCGCCGGCGTCATCAGCGCGTAGGCGCTCTTGACGGCATCCGAGGTGCGGATGATGGCATTCGACAGGTCGAAGTACGCATCCACCACGATCTGGAAGCCGTAGCGGACCACGTTGAACACATGGGCCGATGTGCCGCTGTGTTTCGCCTCGGCTTCGATGGCGCGGAACTGGTTCATGTGTCCGGACTGATGCAGGCCGCAGGCGAAGCATTTGAAGATCCAGTTGGACTTGCCTAGCTGCTGGACTCGCGTTGCCTTCACTTCTTTGCCTCCAACCATGCGATGAAGCGGTCCAAGTACCAGCGGGCCTTCCTGAGGTCTTCGAGCATGTTGCCCTTTTTGCCGGCGCGGGCGATGTACTTGATGGTGTTCCCGAGGTGGAAGCCGAGCCCCCACGCTTCGATGACTTTGATGGCTTCGTAGGTGTCTTCCTGGCCGCCGTAGTGGGCGGGGTGGTTCACCGCGTCGCCGACGGCAGCGTGGGGTTGGGCATCGGCGAGGGTTAGCTGATCCTGGCTGAACAGGAAGCGCATGTCGCGATGAAGCCCGGAGACTTCGACGGTGTGGTGCTGCCCGGGGTGGAAGCCGGAAACGACCCCAACCCGATCGCAGAGCCCGTCACGGAGATCTGTGACGCGGACGTGGTCGCCGATCTTGAATTTCATCGGGTCGCTCCGTTCCATGAGGCGGTGAGGGTGAAATATCCGGGGTCTCGTTGGTCGCCCCGGGTTTCGGTCAGCGATATGGAGGCGTCCTTGGGGACGGCGGCGGCGAAGTCGGCGAGGTCTCCCGCTTTCAGTTGGCCTTGGAATCGCATGCTGGCCGTGGAAGTGATGTTCATTTCTCTCCTTGAATGACTGAAGCCGCCCCGGTTGGGACGGCTTCGATGTTGGTTTCGGCGGGTGCCGACTGTTTGTTGAGGGCCCGTTGGTCCATGTCCTTCGCGGCCGCCTTGAGTGTTTCGAGTTGCTTGAGCGTGTGCCGGAAAGGATCGAGGGCCAGTGTGACGTCGTTGATTGTCCGGTCGATGTTCCGGCGCACATCATCGGCAAGAGACCGGCTGCGGGCTAGGTCGAGGATGCCGTCGGCAATGTCTTGGTCGGTCAGGTCACTGCTGCTCAAGTATGGGAAGCCCGAACGGTAATTGGTTGCGCCACGGTCGACCATGTTCACGATCGCGTTGACCCGCTTGGTGTGCGGCGAGGACCACCCGCCGCCGCTTTGTAGCCTGGCCTCCTGCTCGCGCTGCTCGGCGCGTTCGGCCCGGTCCTTGTAGGAGTCACGTTCCCATTCAGCGGCCTTGACGACGTTTTCGAGTCGGTTGACCATATAGGCCGCCAGCCGGGACACCGCTGGGGACATATCGCCGTCTGGGGTGAGCTTCGGCGCTTCCCGGAGGATGTTCATCGAACGTGTGCGGCGCCCGGACGGCGGGGCCATGACGCCCCAGAGGTCCGGGATCGTGAGCCCTTCGATGAGCGCGGGATCGGCGACGACGAGGTACCAGCGGGTGCAGAACCTCAGCCAAGGGTCAGCCTTGGTGGGGTCGGCGAGCTCCGCCATGACGTCCGATCGGGTGACCTTGATTTCGTGGCCGATCAGCGTATTCGCTTTTGCGCCAGCGATGGAGATCGGCGCGACAAGCAGGTCCGCCCGGCGCCGGCCGCCGGGTGCGCCAATCTCGGGCATGAAGAGGTGAGCCATGGCCCGGCCGTCAGGGTTGTAATGCTGACGGAGTAGCTCCGTCATGGTGCGGGCGGTGTGGACGGTTTCTGTCATGACTTGGCCCCTTCAACGAGCGAAGCCGCCCAGTTGGGAGCGGCTTCGGCTTTCGCTTTTCGGTATTCGCGTATCGCGTGGGTGATTGCGTGGAGGCACCACACGAAGTGGAAGCCGTAGTCATCGAATCCGCCCCACTCCCAAGTGTCCGAGTAGTCGAAGCCGCTGACTGGGCTGATGAAGCCGCGAAGCAGGGTGTGACAGGCGCCGGCGTCATGCCGATCCGCCCAGTCGTCGAACAGCTGGTCGCGGATGGCGGCCCAGATCTCCCGCGCCTCTCCGGTGTCGAAGTTCTCGCGCTGTTCCCAGAAGTCTTCGAGGACTCGCTGCTTGAAAAGGTCCTCGTCGAATTCCTTGGCGGGGCTCTGCTTGTCCACTGCCACGAGCTTTTCGGCCCAGTAGCCCTTGTTGGCGTAGCCGGGCGCCCGGCCACCGAAGAACTCGAACATGTCCGCGAGCCTGCAGAACGTGTACGTTCCCATGTCGCCGCGGATGGTCAGGTTGCCGGGCCATGTGATGACGTCGAACCAGTACATGCTCGTTCCTGGCTCTTGGAAGCGCAGGTGCCGGTAGGTGCCTTGGTCGAGCAGGATGCTCATCTCGTGGTCCGCGGTGTCGCTTAGGAATCGCTCGTAGGGCGTGGGTGTTGTCATTGCTCTTGCTCGCTTTCTGGTTCGTGGTGTTGGCCGATGAGGTCCCGGGGGCGGATGCCGGCCTTGACGTCGGCCCAGCAACTGGCGCAGTTGTGGGCGTCCTTGCCGATGTGATCCGGGCACTCCGGCGGGCGCGGTGGCGCCCAGTCTGTCGGGGCGGTCACGGTCCAATGCTGGCCTTCGCGCGGGTAGATGTCCGGAGTCCGGTATTTGTGTGCGCCGTCCGGGCCCCGGGTGGTCGCGTAGTGGGCGAGGGCCCGGAGCGCGTGCTCGAAGTCGCGGCCCGGGAACCCGGAGTTCTCGTTGACCTCGGCAAGCAAACGGCCGGGCTGGTTCTTGGTCCAGTCCGGCCTCATCGCGAGCATGCACGAGGTCAGGCGCTGCCCTTCCTGGGCGGTGAGTTTGAAGCTCAAATCGGATTGATCCTTTCGGCGGCGGCCGTCCCGGCCGGCCCCATCACCTAAGCGACGATCGCCGCTTTTCTCAGCCAAAGATCTTGAAAGACGACCACGCTGGAAGGTGAGTATTAAGTGATTGGTATTGGTCTTGGTATTGGACGAAATTCGTGCAGCGTTACAGGGTGCGTTACGTACGGGATGTGTAACAGCGTTACAAGTGCCGTTACTTTTTCTCGACCTTCTTTGCGGCACGCCAATCCGCGATGCGCTGCCTGTTCTGTTCCCGGTCTTCCAGCACCTTCTTCTTCGTCCGCTGATACTCGGACCAAGAGAGGAACTGGAAGTCGCCGTCAGACGCGGGCTCCCAAAAGCCGCACTTCACAAGGTGGTTCGCGAGCTTCGGACCCTTCGGCCAAGACTGGATGTACCAAGCCGGGACCAGGCCGTCGGTGAGGAAGTCCGTGCAGTACGTCCCGCAGACGAGCCATAGCCCGATCGCTTCAAGGCCAGCGCGCCGGACCTTCGGATGCCCGTGCATCTTGTCGTCGGCGTTGAACCAGGCCATCACCTACCGCCCTTGCTCTTGTGGCAGGGAACGCAGAGTGTCTGGAGGTTGTCCGAATTGTTCGTTCCGCCGTCCACGTACCGCGTGATGTGGTCAACTTCAAATGGAGCGCCGGCACCGCACTGGACGCATGCCTTGTCCCGCTCAATCACCCGCCGCTTCGTCGCCTTGGACAACGGCTTGGTGCGCACGATGTTTCCCCCGACATTGACCTTGTAGAGCTTGTTTCCGGCCGCGTCCTGGGCCTTCAGCCGCGGGGACTGGTTCGCCTTCATGGTCTTAATTTCGAGGGCGCGCCTCGTTTTCCACTCGTCGATCGGCATTGAGCCGTCATACGGTGGCAGGATCTCCATTTCTTGGGACCTCCTTAGTCCGTTTGGGGGAGCGGCTCGATGTTCTCCATGCGGGGCGGCACGAGCCGGTGGGTAGCGTGGCCGGAGAGGTCGACACCGGCGCGCTGGTACGTCCAAAGCCGGGGAAGGGCGGCCGAGATCTCCGCGGCGCCCGGGACGTCGGGGTCGCGGAAGAAGAAGCCGCCGGCGTCCACCTTCGCGACGACGTCCTTCCGGTTCCCGTTCAACCACATCCAGGTCAGGGAATTGTTCGCACTGCCGTGCAAGACGGCGACGGCACCTTCGGGTTCTCGGGGCATGGGTATTCCTTTCAGGAGGATAAAATCCGGGGGTGGATGTGAAGTGCGGGGACTTTCTTGGCGTGACTTGTGGCACGTGGCTTGACCTTTGGAGCGGTGGTATCGGCGCGTTTGTCGGCGCCGCAGCGGGCATCTTCGGGGCCCTTCTCGCGGGCATTCTGTCCGCCGGCGTGGCGCTCTTGGTGGTTTGGCTCACAAACCAGCATCAAACGAACCTGCAGAACCGACAGATGGCCGAGTCGACCAAGCAAGCCAACTTCGCGCTCGCCCGCCAGCAGATAGATCAGACAAAAGCGCTCAGGGAGCAACGGTCCGCCTTGGAGCGCCAGCTAGATGAGCAGCGTCGGGGCCTAACCCTGCAATTGGAGGAACAGAGGCAGGAAGCCGCCAAGGTGCGCGTCTACGCAGCGGTATCCGACATCATCGCGGCAGTTGAGCTTGGAAGAATAAAGGTTGAAGAAGGCGAAGTGTTCGAGGACGCTTTCGTCGCCCTGCAATCGGCGGTAATTCGGTGGTGCTTGGATTCGGACTCAGTCCAGCTCAATGAAGAACTGCGAGCATGGCCGCACTTTCTTTGGGGGTTGCAGAAGGATGCCCACATGGAGCACCTTTGGGATCAGGCTGGGAGGCCTGCGATTGACGAACCGAAGGCAGCTAGGGACAGGCTCAACAAAGCATCGGCCGAAGTATCCGCAACGGCGTCCCTCTGGCACATCATGAGCGAAGACGAGCGCTCTGAGATCCTTCAAATTATGCAGGATTCGAGAGTGGAAATTTCAGCGCGTTCCGCGGCATTCCGAGAGAAAGTGTCCCAGTTGTTAGCTGACCTAAAGCCCTAAGGTGTGCCGAGAACGGACCTGCATTGGGAGGCCTCCATTGCCTTGGTGAGGGTGACGTCGTGCCTGTTGAGCAGGCAGCTGAACAGCCGGTAGGTGCCGGTCTCTCGGGTGTGCCAGACGATGTACAGGGCATCGCTGCCGCGCCGCGCTTCAACGGTGATGAACGGGCTGTCGCCGGTGTCCTTGCCGTGGTTGAGCACGAAGTTCCATCCGCCGTCGGTGAGCGTGTTCACGAGTTCTTTACATTTGGCTGGGATTTTCATGGTTCTTCCTCAACATTTGCGTGAAGCAGCCGTGCGGCCGCGTGTTTACAGGGGGACTCGGGTTTTGCTGGCGCCGGGAATTAAGTCCCGGCGCCAGCGGAATTTAGTCAGGCGGCCATGACGCCGAGGGATTCGGCGCCGATTGTGACTAGGTCGCGGGCAGCCGGCGGGGTGACAGCGTTTCCGGCCTGCTTGACCTGCTCGCGCTTGTTGCCTGTCATGACGTAGTCCTTGGGGAATGCCATGCCCGCGGTGATCTCGTGCGGTTCCAGCATCCGGAAGGTGCAGTCCTCGACGGCGGGCGGGGTGACTCCCATGAGGGCGTGGTGGTTCCCGTTGGCCGCGAAGGTGTCGAGCGGATCTTCGACACCCTTCGGGGCGTTCTGCCCGCGCATGGTGATCATCGCGTACCGGTCGACCGTTGTGAGCGTCCCGATAGGCTTGTCCACGCCCATCGGCTTCGAAGAACCGTAGTAGGGCATGAGCAGCGCCGTTTCGTTCCGGGTGGTCTGGGTCCGCAACGGGTCCATGACGCCGGCCGCATCCTTTCCGAGCCTGCCTTCGACCGGGATCAAAAGGCCGCGCGTGTAGGCCGTCGTCTGGGTGCGCAGCGGCTCGTCCGTGTCCGTGATGATCGGGGCGCCGTGGACGGCGTCGATCACCAAGCCTTTCGAGGGCGAGCCGTGCAGGGTCCGGAGCGCTTCCTCTGTCGGCCAGATCCGAAAGTACTCGCCGCCGCGGCCGGAACTGGCCGAGTCGTAGGTGTTCCCGGCAGCCTCGAGGTGCAGGGGCCCGCGCCCGTACTTTTCGAGCCCGGCACGGATCCGGGCCATGGTCTTCTCAGCGAGAGGCTTCTCCCGGTCGCCGATGCGCTGGCCCTCGATGGTCCAGTCGATCGCGGCGGCAGCCGGCAGCCACGCAGGTTCGATGATCTGGTTGCGGCAGGACACCTTCGGGCAGCGGTAGACGTACTGCGCCCGGTAGCGGCCCCAACGCTGGTCCGGCTTCTTGAAGGCCTGGATCGCGGTCACGACCTCGTCGCAGCCGGGGCAGTACGCCTGCGGGCGGAGGCGATCGAAGTTCGGGGCCTTGTTGCCCTTCTTCCAGAAGAACACGTACATACGGTCCCGAGACTGTGGCGCCGGCAGCCCGCCGAGTTGGGCATGCATGCTGTTCAGGTAGACGATGTGGTGCTGGTAGCCGAGCGCGTGCATCGCGGCCAGCCAGACGTCGAACATGACCCACTTCGCGGCGTCCACGACGTTCTCCGTGATGATGAGCCGGTAATCGTGGTACTCGGCGAACCGGGGCACATCCCACATGGTCGCCCGGGACCTGTCGGCGGCCTCGTCGGCGATGTGATCTCCGAAGAGGTCCGGCTGGTTCGTGACCCGCTTCCGGCCCTTCGCGACGCTGTGGTTCGTGCATTCGGGTGACGCCCACAGGATGTCGCTCTTCGCCACGTAGCGCGGGTCCGTTTGGGAGATGTCCGCCTGGACGTGCGCAGTGTTCGGGTGGTTCCGGTTGTGCGTTTCGATCGCTCGCGCCCAGTGGTTCATCGCGGTGCGGACCTTGATGCCCGGAACGGAAACGGCGCCGGTGGAAGATCCACCAGCGCCGCAAAACATGTCGGTAAGACTCAACTCACTCATGAGGTCTCTTCCTGCGCCAGCTTGTGCTTGACGTCTTCGATGATTTCTTCGGGATCGAGGCCGCGCTCGACGGCCCATTCCCAGAGCAGTTCGCCGGATTCGCCCGACTCGTGCGTCCACATGAATTGGCGTGCGATCTCGTCGGCCAGCCCGGGTGCCATGCCCTGGATGGTCCGGAGCAGATCGGCGATCGCCGCCGCCGCAATGTACGACTGCAAATGCATGAGGGACTTGTACTTGGCGGCCATGGCTGGCGCGGACTTGTCTCCAACCTCGAACTTCCGGCTCTCGTCCATGGCATGGGCCCAGAACTCGAATTGGCTGAGGGCGTCAGTGAGTTCGCGCGCAATGATCAGGTCACACGTCAGGACCGGCTCCGGCCATTCGCCCGGCAGCATTGGTTCGTCGCTCATGGGGTGCCCCTGAAGTCGTCGCTGAGCAGCTTGCAGGGCTCCTCCTGGCACATGGCCCACAGGCTCAGCCCATGGGCTCGGTCGTGCCAGTCCTGAAGTGCGGCCCTGTCGTTGTGGGTGAATTCGGGTTCGTCCGGCTCGGGACCGCCTGGGCAATCGTCCTCGTGGTGGTAGCCGTTGTCTTCGAGGACCGATTCGTCGATATCGACGTCAACTGTGAGGCTGTGGAAGACCGGTTTGCGCCGCTTCCTCTTGGCAGTGGCGCTCGCGTTTTTGGTCGCGGCGCTCACGGGAGCCTCACCGGCATGAGCAAGTGAGAAAGGCCATCGTGCCCGGTCACCAAAGCGGGCTTGCCGCGGTTCGCCTGGAAGCCGAAGGTGACCTGCTCGGACGGCGTTGCCGCGAGGGACCATGCGAGGTAACCCGGGTTGAATGCGGCGACGACGTCCGTGCCATCGAGGTCGCACGGGATGGACTCCTCTCCGGTGGCGCCCTCGCCCGTTCCGGCGTCGATCGTGAGCTGGGAGCCGGACGCCCTGAACCTCACCGGCGTGGTCTTCTCCGCGACGAGGCTCACCCGAGAGATAACCTCGGCGAGCTCGGCCCGATCGACGGTGACGTCCGTGTCAGTGGATTCCGGGAACAGCGAGCGGATCTTCGGGAAGTCCTGGTCCATGGTCACGGCCGTGGTTGCCCGGTTCCCGGAGCGGAGCCCGAAAATGGAGTCGGCGGTGAGGACCTGGGTTTCGCCGGCGAGGTCCTTCACGGCGTCGTTGAGCCACTTCCCCCGAACCAGGACCTCGATGGGCGGCCCGGCAGGCTGCCAAGGAACGTTGACCTCGGCCAGCCGGTAGCGGTCAGTAGTCAGCAGGACGAGGTTGGCTCCGTCGCTGACGATCTTCACTCCGGTCAGGACTGGGAGGCTTTCGTCTGTGGCCGCTGCGCCGATGACCTGCGCGACGGCTGCGGCCAGAACGTTGCCGTCCACCGTTCCGGCCGGTTCGGGCAGGCCGGGCATGGCCGGGAAATCTTGCGCGGGCATGGTGCCAATCCGGAAGACCGCGGATCCTGCGGAGATGGTGGCGACCGCGCCGTCCACCGAGACTGTGACGACCTTCCTGCCGAGCTTCTGGATGATTTGGGTGAAGATCTTGCCAGAAAGTAGTGCGTGGCCGTTAGCTTCGACCTCGGCCGCGACCTGCGTACGTGAGGACTTTTCGTAGTCGAAGCCGCTGATGCGCAGCGCACCGGGAACAGCTTCGATGAAGATCCCGGACAGGACCGGGTTGGCCGGGCGCGGGTTGACTGCTTTCAGGGCGAAGCCGGCCGCGTCGGCGAGGGCGTTGGCTTGGATGGCGAACTTCATGAGTCTGTGCTCTCTTTCAATAGAGGATGGTTTGGGTTTCGGTGGCCCCAGTCGGAGATCTCTGCGGCGGCGAGCTTGAGCCCGAGGGCGCCGCCCCAGGTCGGTTCCGGAAGGCTCGACAGGTCGATGCGGGCCGCCGCCTGAAGGGTCAGCGGCCGCGGCTGGTGCTTGGGAAGCGGGGCAACGGCGGCTTCGAGCTGAGCAGACCGTTCCGCCGCGGCGTCAGCGGCAGCGAGAGCCGCTAGCTTGGCTTCCTCGCGCCTCAGTGCCGCCGCCGGCGAGGCGCCGTACTCGTAGCCGCCGGTCATGACGCCTGGGCGAGCCCTTCGAGGTCGAACAGCGTCGGCATGGCCCGGTCCCGTTCTTCCGCTTCGAGGTACTTCACGGAGTCCAGGAAGTAATCCGGGTTCAGCTCGCTTGCCCGGCCTTGGCGGCCAAGCTTCAGCGCTCGCAGGGGAACCGTGCCAAGCCCGCCGAACGGGTCGAACACAAGGTCCCCATGGTTGCTGTACCGGCTGATGAGCCGATCGACGATGTCGAACTGGAGCGGGCACACATGCATTTGGACGTTGCGGCGCTTCTGCTCGCCGTTCAGGGTGAGCATCCGGTTCACGTCGTGCCACACTTCCGGGTGCCAGGACCCGGGAGCGAGGGACATGAACGTGGCTGGCAGGGAGCCGCGGCCCTGCAGCTGCTCGCCGACCTTCACATGGGATTCGTAGTCGTAGACCTCTCGGAGCGTCTGCTCGGTGAAGAGCCGCGACATCTGATCCGCCGGCAGCGCGGCGAGCTCGTCCGGGGCCAGGTGCCGTTCCCCGGACGATCGCCAGAAAGCGTGAGCATCTACCTGCCACCGCGCCAGGGAGTAGTCCTTGGCTTCCTTCGTCACTCGCTCGTCGGCGTACCCCTTGGACCGGTCCGTCTGCGGCTTGTGGAACAGGAGGATGTACTCGGGGGACCCGGCGCCCATCTTGGTGCCGTCCTTGCGCATTTCCGTGTACCCGAGCCGGTAGGTCTGGTTGTTCTCCCGGACGACGTCGGTGATCACGGTGATCATGCCGATGTAGTCGAAGCCGTGCTTGAGGCCGTGGAAGAGCGCTTCGGCGTGGAACGGTGAGACGGTGGGGATGCCGGCGCCGGTGACGTTGCCGAAGTTGATGCGGTCCTTCACATGGCAGGCGTACACGCGGCCGGGTTTCAGGATCCGGTGCAGCTGCGGGGTGAGGTAGTCCATCTGCGCCCAGAAGTGGGCGTTGTCGTCGGTGTGCCCGAAGTCGTTGTAGCTGGGCGTGTACTCGTAGTGGTTCGCGAACGGGATGCTGGTCACGATCAGGTCCACGCTGTTTTCGGCCATGTGGTGGGTGGTTTCGTCCACGCAGTCGTTGTTCGCCAGGGTCCAGCCCTCGCCGGACGCTTCGACCCGGTCCACGCCAAGGGACCGGGTGAGGGCGTCGGTGATGGAGTTCCGGGACAGGCCGTACTTCTTGATGATTTCGGTCATCGTGTTCGCAAGCTCCTTGTGCAGCGCCCATTTGTCCTTGAAGGCTTGGACGACTTCGGTTTCCGAGTCGGCGTGCACCATGTGGATCGTGCACGGGTGGGTTTGCCCGAACCGTTGGATCCGGTGCCACGCTTGGAAGGTGTCGTTGAACTTGAAGGTCACGCCGACGAAGATCGCGGTGTAGGCCTGCTGGAAGTTCAGGCCCTGGCCCAGCTGCACCGGCTTGCCTATGAGCGCCCACGTTTCCCGGTCGCGCCAGGCGTCGATGCGGTCCTCTGCTTCGTCGGGGTCGAGGGACGCGTGAACGGAGCTGTAGGTGACGCCCTCGGCGGCCAGCGCCCGCTCGAGCGCGGTTTGTTCGTCGTTCAGGTCGCACCAGAGGATCAGCTGTGAGCCGTCCGCTTCCCTGTGCTCCCGGACGAGGTTCATGACCTTTTCGATGCGGGCGGCGAGGCTGTCGCGTTTCTCCCGGGCAGCGGACTTGAGGTCCTTCACGCCGCCGCGGAACAGGCGCGCTTGCCCGTCCCGGTCGACTTCGGCGGTGGAGTGGTCCACGGGAACCGAGTGCCATTCCACGGCCAGCGGCGGCAGGTCGTAGCCTTCATCGGAGAAGCCGAGGTCGGATGGCTTCTGAAGGAAGATCGACCACGAGTTCAGCCACATGAAGAACTCGTCCCGCTTGTGCGGGTACAGGGTCAGGTTGTTCGCCTTCGTGGAGTCCCGCTGGAAGAACCGGGTGAGGGCCTGGCCGGTGTCCATGACGCCTAGGAACCCGGCGTAGTGGATGAGTTCCTTGTACCGGTTCGGGGACGGTGTCGCGGTGGCCACAAACCGGTACGGCACCTTGTGGAACAGCTGCAGGAACGTCTGGTAGGTCTTGGACCCGAAGCTGCGCAGGATCCCGGCCTCATCCAGCGACACCGCCGTGAAGACGTCGACGTCCAACTTCCCGTCCCGGACGGACTCGTAGTTGGTGACGTACTGGCCGCCGCCGTGGAAAGCCATGTCCTTGACGCTGCGGATGAACTTCACGTCGATGCCGAGCTTCCGGCCGTCGTGGATGAACTCGCCGCGGACGCCGAGCGGCGCGACAATCAGGGACGCGCCGCCGGCGTGCGCGGTGGTGAGCCGCAAGGTTTCCAGCTGCATCATGGACTTGCCCAGCCCGAACGCGGCGAAGATCGCGCGCCGGCCGCCCTCGACCGCCCAGCGTACGATCGCCGCCTGGTGGTCCTTCAGGATGGGATTAACGGCCGTCGCTGGAACCGGCTGCTCGTAGGTCTTCTCGAAGTCAGCTTTGGCCCTGAGGAAGTCGAGGTAGTCACTCATTGCTCTCCTTTGGGTACGAAAAAGGCCCCTATCGAGGGGCCTTTGTGGATGGTTTGGTGGCGCGCATTGCGCGCGCGACGGCGGCATCACCGGTTGGGTCTCGGTAGAGGCGCCGGGCCCGGTCGTCGGCGTCCTGCCGGCGGCGGGCGGCCACGTGGTGCTCGCAGGCGCCGCGGGTCAGGCAGATCCCGTGGACGCCCTTGCATACGAAGCAGCAAGGATCGTCGTGGACACTCACCCGGCCGCCTGGTCAATGAATGCTGTGAGGCTGTCCAGATCGTCCCGGGTAAGCCCGAGCGCTTGGCTGGGGCTGATGGCAAGCACGTCGGGGCGGCTCTGTGCCCATTCGATCGCGGGGCGCTCGCCGGAAATGTCGTCGTCGATCCACACGAATCGCTCGCCCTCTTTGGGTGTGGCGTCGTCGCGGATGGCCCGCAGCTTCCACCAGTCTCGGCCGCCCCATCGGTGGAGATCTCCCTCGAGAGCTTCCCATTCCTGCCCCTCAAGCTCGAGCGCGGGGGAGAGTTGGGTTGCCGCGGCAGCCTGCCAGGTCGTAAGCCATTTGAAGCTCACGTCCGGGCGCGCCGCGAGTTCATTGAGTGCGGCGATCAGTTCGGTCGAGAACATGATGGGCCAGCTGTTGACGCGCCGGGCGTCCCACTGTGTCCAGCCGGTGAGTTTCTCCGACGGCGGCCGGGAAGTGATGGCATTGAGCACGCCGTCGACGTCAAGGTAAATGGTCGTGCTCATGCCGCATCGGGCCTTTCCGTGATGTGGAGCGCGATCTGGTCGACGTCGTAGCCGGACCAGTGAACGTCGCCGTCGATGGCGGACACGTAGACCACGGGGGCTTGCTGGTGGCCGAGCTTCTTGATGAACTCCAGGGCCGTCGGGTCCTCGGTGACGTCGACCTTGGTGAAGTGGACGTTGTGCTTCCGGAACTTCCGTTCCGTCGCGTCGCATTGCACGCAGGGCTTCTTGCCGTAGAGGACGACGGCGACGCCGTCACGGGTCTGGATTTCGTTGGCGTGGTTAGGCAAAGAGGATCCTTTCGGAGGATTGGCTGGCCGGGCGATGTGGGAGGTCTCCGCCCGGCCAGCAAGGGAAGTGGTTAGTGGACGCGGAAGCCGTCGTGTTCGGCGGCGAGGCGCAGATAGTCGATCCATTTGCCCCAGTAGTCGGTGGCGATGATCGACGCGGTTTCCTCGGCGAGGTTGACGTCGGCGATGTTGATCTCGTCCCACCGGGCGACGGCGGCATGGCATTCGTCCGGGGTTACCCACCAGCCGTCGTTGCTGCCGAACTTGAAGGTCGGAATTGTGGGGTTGTCGCCGGGGTGCTGGCCTGTGAGCTTGTCCAAGGCTTCGTAGTAGGCCGACACGCCGTCGTCATAGTCCGGCAGGGTCCCCCAGTCGTCACCGGTTACCGGCGAACGGGACTCGTGAGCCATGCCCAGGTTGAGCATTGCGTCGAGGTACCTGAACATGCCGTTGTTGTTCAGGCGGAAATAGTCCGGGCTCTTGACCGCGCGCCAGGCGTTGAAGGCAGCTTCGTAGGCGGCTTCGGCGGCCTCGTATTCGGGCACCTTCATGAAGCCTGTTACGCCCTTTCTGATGAGTTCCGTTCGAACTCGAGTGGCTTCGGCGGCGGCGCTATCGCTGGCTTCCTTGAGGGTGGCCAAGCCTTCGGCGTCGGGTTCGGGCAGTTCGCCCTTGATGCTCATGTCGTATCCCATGGATTGCCCTTTCTGCGGCGGGGTAGGGGTGAAGCAGCGGCGCCCGGCTTGTGGGAGTGGCCGGGCGCCGCGGGGCATGAAAAAAGCCGCTCGCTGGCGGCTTCGGGGTGGGGCTGTTACTTGAGCAGGCGGGGAACGTCGATCGCGAGGGGCTGATCCGAAACGACGTAGTCGAGGCTGGTTTCCACCATGACGTCGTCGGCAGTGTAGAAGAAGATCCCCGGATCGCCGTCGCCGTAGCTGCCGTCATCCTTGGCGGAGTCCATGACGAAGCCTTCGCTCCACTGGTAGACCAGTTCGGATTCGGGACCGATCTGGGAGCCGCTCGAGCTGATCTTGCCCTTGGCCACGTAATAGCCGACGATCTGCCCATAGTTCATGAGGTAGACGTAGCGGAGAATGGACGGGTTTTCCTCGCGCTGCTTTTTCTTCTTGAGGTTCTTGATCTCCAGGGACTCTCCGGAGGACTGGGAGGACTTCTGAGCTTCCTTGCGCTGCTCACCTGAGGTCGGGGAGTTGGTGCAGGCGGTCAGGGCGCCGAGGCCAAGGAGTCCGACGAGTGCGGCGGCAATGATCTTGTTCTTCATGGTGGTTCCTTACTTGCAGTCGAATGCGGGGTCGGTGGTGTCGATCTTGTACGGCAGCCGGGCGTCCTTGAAGTCCGCGGCGAGGAACTCATTGGAGAGTGCGTTGTACTCTCCGACGAGGCCCAGGCAGGCGCTCGTCACGCCTTGCAAGGTTTGCTGGCTGGTCTTGTCCTTCGGGTCAAGGGTGAGGGCTTCCTTGGCGACGGCCACGCGCTTGTCCTGCGTCTGGATGCCCTCGTAGAGGCGCTCGAATTCGGCCTGTTTCGCGGTCCAGTTCTCCGCTGAGTTCTTCTGCTTGATCGCGTCGCCTTGGCCCTTCGGGCCGGATAGGGCGACGCTGATCGCCCAGGATCCCCAGCCGATCAAGGCGATGACGATGATGGCGGCGAGTACCGCCGCGATGACTTTCAGAGCGTCTTTCATGGTTCTCCTTAGAATGGTGGTTCGTTGCCGGGGCCGTGGCCCCAGCCGTTTTGGTTTTGGTTCTGGCCGCCCCAGCCGGAGGCGTTGCCGCCCGTGGGCTGATTGCCCCAGCCGGACGCCTGTGCTTGGCCGCCGGTGTTTCCCCAGTTGCCCGAGGCTTGGCCGCCGTTGTCATAGGACTGCGACTCGGCGCCCTTCGGCTGGGCGTGGAAGACGAGGTTCTTGCCGATCGCGATGACGCGCAACTGAGCGGCAGTACGATTCTCGCCTTCCTTGGTCTCGTAGGACCGAGTTTCGAGCTCGCCTTGGACGATCACGCTCGCGCCTTTCCGCAGCGTGTTGGCGACGTTCTCGGCCAGCGTGAGCTTGCCCTGATTCCATGCCGCGCAGCGCCAGAACTTCGTCTCGCCGTCGCGCCACTCGTTGGCCTGCCGGTCGAACCTTCGTGGCGTCACTGCGACGGTGAAGTTCGCGACGGCGTCGCCCGACGGCGTGAACCGCGGTTCCGGATCCGCCGTCAGGTTGCCGACGATGGTGATGATCGTTTCGCCCGCCACTAGGCCGCCTTCGACTTGATGTACTCAAGGGTCTCGGCGTCGGCACCCTTGGACTGGGCATCGTCGTAGAGAGCCCGGAGTGACGCTTCATCGCCGCCGGCCGCGTCGGCCAGGTCATACCAGCTCGGCCCGTCGAGCGTTCCGCTGTTCTCGATGGTGTTGATGTCGGTCCCTTCCGGGAGCGGCTCGGGCTCGGGTGCCGGTTCAGCCTGCTTGCGGAGTCGTGCTGATGCCGTCCGGCGCTTGGGTTCCGGCGCCGGCGCGCTGGGCTTCTCGCCGAGGTCTTCGAGTTCGACTTCCTCCGCGGACACCGCGGCGATACCGGTGAGAACGTCGGGCGCGATCGTGCGGCACGCCTCGGCGAACGCCTTCGCAGTCAGCATGGCCTGCGGGTCCGTCAGGTACTTCTTATTCCCCGTGTAACCGGCCTTCGTAGCGCGGCCAATGTCCCACGTGAAGTCCTGCCACTCCGCATCGCCCCTGCGGCGAGCCTGCACGGTCACCGATTCGTCGGTGGCCGCAGCGCGGCGCAAATGGTGGCCGGCCTGCATCACGAGGGCCGCCATGGTGCGGGCGTACAGGGCGGGGCGGCCCTGCACGACGAAGATGTTCGACAGGGCGTTCATCGGGTCCAAGCCGAGCGACTTGCCCGTGAGGATTGCCGCGGCGGCTGCGTCCGGCTTCCCCCGGAACGCTGCCGGAGCGAACTCAGTGCCGCACAGCGCGGTCCCGATCTTGTGCGCAGCGTCCAAGTCGGCAACCCATGCCGCGAGGTCAACTGACGGGGCGAGCATTGCGAGTTCCAGGCCGCCCTGCTGGGTGGGGATGGCGAGTTCAGACATTCAGGGTCTCCTTGTATTCGGCCCATCGAGGGGCGGTGAGTGGTTCAATTTCGGGGTATCCGGGCCATTCGTTGGAGGCGGCGCAGCGGCGGTAGATGTCCTTGGCGCGGGCGTTTGCGGCGCGGCCGAGCTCCACGAACGATGTGTCGAGCTCAATCACGGACACGAGGTATGGCGGTGCTTTCTCGATCACCACGAAGATGAACGGCAGTTCGTAGCCCGTCGCCGCGAGCACGCCGTCGGTGTAGTGAGCCGCGGACTGGTGATAGCCGATGTCAAACGCCTTCTTGCGGAAGTCCCGCGGGTCCGCGCTGACATCGGTCTTGAGATCCACCAGCAGGTCGGCGTGCCAGGCATCCGGCCGGCATTTCAGTGCCAGCCCGTCCTCTTCCCAGAAAACGGAGTGCTCGGCCTTGTGGCCGGTGAAGGCCAGGGCGGCGTCTGGGTGGGCCATGACGCTGTCCCGCATGGTGCGGACCATGTCCCACTCGGACGTCTTGAGCGGGATCTTCCCGGCCGCCCGCGCCTCTTCGGCGGGAACACTCCATTTGTGGCCGCGTTTGTCCTCGACGTCGATTACCTCAACACCGAAGTCGTCGCCCTCCAAGATGAGGGAGTGCGCGACCGTCCCGAGGTCATATGCGTCCTTGTGCACGGGATTGTCCCGCTCGTGAAGCCAATGCGCCGGGGTGCGGGTTGCGAGCGTCTTGAGCGACGTCGAACCAAGCGCCGGATCCGCGTGGTAGTCAGCGTTTCTGATGTCGGCGTAAACGCCGGGGGAGTATGGCATGTGCTCTTCTTTCTGGGCATGAAAAAGGCCCCTATCTGGGGCCGTGGATTTTGCATTCTGGGTTGGTGGGTCTGGGGTGGACTGGGCTGTATCGCCATGGGGGGCAGTTGCAGCCAGGTTGCTTGTTGTTCCCGCGGGACCAGTTCTCTCGGGCTTGGTCGTGGTCCATGCCATTTGGTGCGCTCATGGCTTGCCCTCAAGCTTCCCGAGAAGCTCGATGATTTCCTGTTTGGAGCGGACAAGCTCCAAGCACAGCGCCACGTTTTGGGCCGCAAGACGCGCCTGCTCGGCGTAGGCGCGAGTCAGATCTGCCAGGATCTTCGCCTTCTCGCCTTGGTCGATCCGCATTTCAGCAGCCAACTTGCGTAGTGCTCCGCTCACGCTTAATTCCTTTCTATGGTCTGGGCGGGCTGCGTCATCGCAGGAATGCCAGACAGGGCCGAGTGGTCGCGGCGTGTACTTGATGGCATCATGCAGCGGCGGTACCGGGGCGAGCCAAGCAGGCAAACGTTTCCAATCCTCACCGCGCGCTTTAGCCCAAGTCGTTATGGTTCCGTCCGCGGCCGTGAATTGGCATTGGCGAAACCCGGTCGCTGGATTTCGGTAGTGGACGAGCACGCCTGCTTGTGCACCGCTCATCCGTCACCCCGTATCTTGGCCACGACCGAGCGGGCCTTGTCCTTGGCGAGGGCGCGCCACGCTGGGCCAAGCTTTTCCCACGGGACCGGGTCGGGATCGCCGTAGAAAGTCAGCTCGTCGACGTCGTACATGGCTCGCGTGAGCGTATCGAGATCCACCCGCGTGATGCCGCGCTCGCCGTCGGAAGCGTCCGCGGCGGCGAGCACGTGCTCTGTGAGCACCGTGCACTCCTCGCAGCCGTCTCGAGAACCGCAAAGAGCCTTGGCGGCGGCTTCCAGCCGTTCGTTCTTGCTATCCACAGGGTTCCCCAATTCGGTTATCCGCCGCATCCTTCCAGAGGTAGGCGCGGCCCTTCTTTGTGATTTGGAAGTCGCCCCGGCAGCCGCAGGTGCAGCCGGTGATCAGGCAACGCTTGATGAGTTTGGCCATTTTGGCGCGCAGCAGGTTGTAGGGAAGTTCCCCGTACGGTGTGCCGTCGAAGTCCCAGATCAGGACCCAGGATCCTTTCTCGGCTTCGATGCCCGCGATGAACGCGAGCAGCGGACCATCCTCGATGTCCTTGCACTGCATTGGCTTCCTCCCGCCCGCCGACTGGAGCCCGGTGATTTCGGTGTACAGCCCCGGGTTGGTTTGGCCGAGAACACGCATCTTCGCGGCAAGCCGAGGTCCAAGAGTCTCGAGCGCGAGGCCCGTGGTCATCGGCCGTACCAATCCGCGAGGCGGTGCCGGCGTCCGATCTTGGGCCATGCCATGAGGTCGCGGATCCGCTTGCCCAGCGTCCAGCGCTCGGTCCGGGCCCGGGGTGCTGTGAGTGTGCTCATCGTTCATTCGCCTTTCCTTGCGGCGTCGCCGTCGTCGGCGGCCCGCGTGTCTTCGTATTCGTCCAGGGCGTCGTAATCGGGCTCCTCGTCAGCCGCGCCCCTAAGCAGCTGGCGATCGTGGCCGCGGATCACAGCCCGAGCACCAATGCCGCCGGGAGGACCGCGAGCAGGTGCATGAGCACGAAGGCGCCAGCAATGCACACGCTTAGGAACAGGAACCGGACAGCTGCCCGCAGCGCGAGCTGCGCGGCGCTCATGCCTTCACCCGTGTCGCCGCGGTGGCCAGTTCATGGGCCTTCGCGATTGCCTCGGGGTGCGTGTCGAACGGGTACGACTCCGCGTTGCCGTTCGCGCCGAGCCGATCAACCCACCACGTGGAAAAGCACTTCACCACGCGGGGCTTCCGTCGCAACCGCTGATCACGCAAGCGTGCGCGGGGCTTCGTGTGCCCGCTCATGCCGTCCACCTCAATCCCTCAGCCGGGATGCCGCGGCGTCGACGATCAGCCTCGATTCCTGCGCGAATGTCCTGTAAGTACTGCAATCGGGCCGGGCTAATGCGCTTCACGCCGGGCGCCGGCCGGTGGCGGTCCAAGCCGTTTTCCCTCCGGTAAGCGGAACGGCAGGCGACGCACCTGCCGTTACTGCCGTGGCGCGCCTGCCCCTCTCTCGGGGTGGCGCGGGAGGTCACCAAGGTCCGTTCGCAGCCGCCCCGGCAAGTCATGCCTGCCCAGTTGTGCCTCACGCCGTCACCGCCAAGCCGGACGCCTCGTTTAGGATCCGCCGGCGGATGGCTTCCAAGCCCTTCGCCGTGATGCGCACCTGCGGGGCGTCAAGCACCTTCTCGCCGGTGGACGGGTGGTAGTGCCACTGTGCTTTCTCAACCAGGCGGCCGCAGTCGACCTGCGTTTGCATCGCCCGGGGCTTACCCGTGGCGCTGCGGTACAGCCACCGCCACGCCTGCAGCTTGTCTCGCAGCCGGTGCTCGCCGATGCTGATCTCACCGTCGCGCGCCAGTACCTTCGCGGCCTCGTTCAGCGAGTAGTCGCCGGCGGTAGAGAGGAAGGCATCGAATGCTTCCGCCTTCGGGGTCAACTCGAGGACCCTCGCGTCGGCCGCCGCGATGACCTCATTTGCCTCCACCAACGCCCGGGCCAAGAGTTCCGGGCCCGTGAGCACCGGCGCGGTCTCGGCTACGCGAGTCTGGATTGCGAAGTAGGCCTGTGCCGCGGCGACCTCCGGCTTGCGCGGATCGCCGTTCATCGCGACCAGGTAGCAGGCGAAACGAACCATGTGGAAGTCTTCCCGCGGGCGGCCGCCGGACTTTTCAGGGTTGCCCCTGAAAAGGTCGTGACGGTCGAGGCCTTGGGCATCGGCGGCCACGATCGCCCGACTGAGAGCCGGGGTGAAGTCCTGCCAGCGAGGGTAGCCGAGTAGGGGCATGAGGTCCCGTGCGGACCAGTATTCTGACCCGTCTGCGCGGACTTGCCGGATCGCGTCGAACGGCGAGCCGATAGCGGTGGTAATCTCGGTCATGGTTCTTTCCTTTCGAGGGAATTCAGGAGGCGGTCACCCTGCATGGTGGCCGCCTTGCTTTTTGGTGGTGCCACGTTCTGGCTGCACTGGAGGGGGCCAGCAACGGCCTGCCTGCTCACGCCGCTGCGGAGAGACGCCGGGCGGCCGCCGCCTGGTTGCGCTCGCGGTCGACGTTCCGTGCGGCCGTCTCGCCCGTCGGGTCCGAATGCTGCAGGACGTATCCGATGAGCTCGTTCTCCGTGAGCATCGCGGCGTGGAACTGCTCAAACCTGCGGTTGATCGTCTTGGCCGCCCGTCGAATATCCGTCCGCGGCAACGCCAGCTTGTTCGCTTCCGCATAGTCGCGGATCTTGGCTTCCCAGCCGGCCAAAGTGTTTTCGGGCATGACAAATAGCCCTTTCTCCGAGGGACGAACCCAAGGGTGAGGTCAAGAAAAGAGGGAGAGGTTGCCCTGAAGCGGGCGAGGGCGCCGGGATCCGGCGGGCCGGTTAGGCGAAGGGGTCGATCTCTTCGGTTTCTTGCGCGGTTGCGACAGTGTTCTGTTCGCGGACCCACGCGACGATCTTTTCGATGTCGTCCTGGTGGAGCATGATCCGGTTTTTGCTGAGTCGGGTGCAGTGCCCCGATTGGCGGCAGTACCGCCGGAGTTCAGTCTTGGTCATCCCCAGCTCTGGGGCGACTTCTTCTGGTGTGCGGAAGGTTGCTGTGGTCACGCGACGTCCCGTGCGAGGGCTTCCGGAAGAAGCGCAGAGGGGTGGACCCCGATGCTTTCGGCAATGCGGCCGAATTCGCTGAAGGTGAGGCTGCGGCCGCCTTTGAGGCTGCGGCGGAGGGTTGGGTAGCTGATGCCCGTTTCGTCAGAGAGCGTCCGCACGTTGATGTTCTTGACGACGAGGGCGTTGGTGATTCGCGATGCGATTTCGGCGTCCGCAGAGGCCGGTTCGCTGCAATGCGGCTTAGTCATGGGACAAACATAGATAGTCAAATGACTAATTGCAAACTCAGTCAAGCGTGTCGCGAGAGCCGGTCAAGTCAACGCGTAATAGTCCAAACGGCATACGCGATTAGCCGAACGGTTGCAGGACCGTTCGGCATGAGATTAATATTGACCGCATGGCAACGTATGGTGAGCGACTGGAAGCAGCGCTGGTAACCCAGGTCAAAGTTGAGCTCGTTGAGCGCGGCATGGACCAGAAGGACCTGGCCGACAAGGTGGGCATCAATCGTGTCACCATGAGTCACTACATGACAGGTAAGCGCAGCATCCCGATGCCAACCTTCTTCAGGTTCGCGGAAGCGTTGGACCTCAGTCCTCGGGAGCTGATGGAACGAGCTGAAGCTCGCGTTGCTCGATAAGCATTGATGGCAAGACGCCGGCTGCGGCAGCTGTATCCCCAAGCTCCCGGACCGTCCGGATCGCGAAAGATCCGAGCGACGTGACGACGTCTGTTCCCACTGCTACACCCCATATTTGTTCGAACACGTGTACTAATAGAAGAACCTTAGCGGCATCCACGGACAACGGTCGAGTGCCGTTTTTTTGGGCCTGTAATACTCGGATCTTGCAGGCAAATTTACCTCATATGAGGCAGCTTGATTAAATCGACACCTTGGAGGTATCGCGCACGCGCGTAGCGCAAAACATAGACACCTACCCCATATGGAGTAGATAGACCTATATGGGGTAGACTGCGCGTCACCGGGTTTTTCTGCCTCAAGGACGGTCTACGATCATGTCCATGCCCTCAGGTAAACAGCCGGAAGCCGGCCCGTTCGCGCGCGCCGTTTCGGCGGAGTTCCGCGCTGCCCTAGGGCGCAAAGGCATCAGTGCGGTGCAGCTCGCCAGGATGACTGGAATGTCCCGGAGCTACTTGTCGAAGCGGATGCGCGATGAAGCTGCCTTCACGGCCAATGACATCGAGGAAATTTGCTCGGCTTTGGAGCTCAGCCTCTTGGGCGTGCTGCAGATTGCGGTGAGATCCGCGGCCTTCGAGAAACGGCAAACCTGACCTCGGGAATGGCCAGTAGTAAAGCCCCCATCTTCGGCATCGAGGATGGGGCTTTTTCGTGCCCGAAAGTTGTTGGCGTCGCCAACACGGGACGGAACACGTTCGATATGGGATAGGCGAAAACCGCTAGATTCCGCGGAAGTCAGATCGAGCGGATGTGCCGAAAAGTGCCGATTGGGGTTTTCAATTCCCCCCATCTCCACGAATGAAGGCCCCTGGAAACAGGGGCCTTTTTCGTTGCACTCTGACACTTCCCATAACTGTGCTCAGCGAAGCGCCGGCTTGCGGCCAGTGCGTCGCTCGCTTCCTCGATGAGTCGGGAGAGGATGTCGGCAGCGGGTAGCAGCGAGCACGGGTAGCGGGCTAACGGCATCGAACGTCTCCGGAAACAGGTTCACCCACGGCGTAGCGGAACGCGGACTAGCGCCGCCTTCCCGCACGTTGAAGCAGGTAGATCTGCAAGGAGGCAGTGATGGACGGCGAGAAGACGATGGACAGCGAAAGAACGGACGACGGCGGCGCGCTGGATGCGTACTCGTTGATCGTTACGGGCGTGGCCGAGAGCGTCACGGCCCATGTCGCGGCGCTTGAGATGAGCAGCGCGCGGCGCAACGGATTCATCCGGCGCGGCGCCGGATCGGCGGTGGTGTTCACGGAGGACGGCTACCTGCTCACGAACGCCCACGTGGTGGCCGGGCTGAGCAGCGGCCGCGCATTGTTCGCCGACGGAAGGCACAGCGAGGTGGAACTCGTCGGAGCTGACCCGCTGTCTGACCTCGCCGTGCTCCGGGCCCGGCAGGCGCCGCCCCCGGCAGTCCTCGGCAACGCGGAAACTCTGAAGGTCGGCCAGCTGGTGGTCGCCGTCGGGAATCCGCTCGGACTCTCCGGCTCGGTGACAGCCGGCGTCGTCAGCGGCCTCGGCCGGGCCATCCCGGTCCGTTCCGGTCGCCACACCCGCTTGATCGAGGATGTCATCCAGACCGACGCTTCGCTGAACCCGGGCAACTCCGGCGGCGCGCTGGCCGACACCAAGGGCCGAGTCGTGGGCATCAACACCGCCGTCGCCGGCATGGGACTGGGCCTGGCGGTACCGATCAATGGCACCACGCGCAAGATCATCGCCGCGCTGCTGCGGGACGGCCGGGTGGTGCGCGCCTACCTGGGGCTGGTCACCACGCCTGTTCCGCTGGACGTCGCCGCCGTAGTGCGGACCGGTTTCAAGGAGGGGCTCCGTATCGTGGAGGTGATCGCTGGCTCGCCGGCCGAACGTGCCGGGCTGCAGCAGGGAGACCTGGTGCTCAGCGCACAGGACCGGGCCCTCACTAGCGCGGAAAGCCTGCAGAAGCTGCTCTTCGCGCAGGCCCTCGGGGAACCGTTCAGGATGTCCGTGCTGCGCGACGGCAGGGTGCTCGGAATGGTCGCCGTGCCGGAGGAACTGGATGAAGCGATGGAGCGCCAGGGCTGAGACGGGCCAGGGCTCAGACGGAAGTGTCCGGGGCGCCTGCCCCGGACACCGCTACTTCCGCTTGAGATGTGCAACGGGATCGGTATCGATCCCGGGATCATGCTTGGCGCGCTTGATGGCGCGCTTCTGCTTGATGGACTTGCCGCTCTTCTTCATCTCGTGCTGGTGTGGTGACTTGTCAGGCATGACTCGCTCCTATGCCGAATACCGGAGAGACCACCTCGGGAGACCTGCGGCCCCCACTTTGTAAACTACGCCCCTTTCGGCTGGATACAAGGTCCGTGCCCAGGCGTAGGCTGTGCACATGAATGAGACGGCCGTGCTCCCTCCGGCTACCCCGCTGCAGCGGCGGGTGCTCGTGGTGGCCATCGTGGCTTCGTTCATCGCCTTCCTGGACACCTTCGTGGTCAACCTGGCGCTGCCCGCGATCGGCCGCGAACTCGGCGGCGGGCTGGTCATCCAGCAGTGGGTGGTGGATGCGTACCTGCTCACGCTCGGCGGCCTGATCCTCGTGGCCGGGTCTCTGTCGGACCATTTCGGCAGGGTGCGGGTGCTCGAATGGGGGCTGGGCGGCTTCGCCGTGACGTCGGTGCTGTGCGGCCTGGCCTGGTCCGGGGAAGTCCTTGTCGTCGCCCGGGCGCTGCAGGGGATGACCGGCGCCCTCGTGGTTCCCAGTTCACTGGCCTTGATCGTGAATTTCTTCAGCGGGCCCTCGCAGTCGCGGGCCATCGGCCAATGGTCCGGGTGGACCAGTGCCGCAGCCATCGTGGCCCCGCTGATCGGCGGGCTCTCGGTCGACTACTTGTCGTGGCGTTTTTTCTTCTTCGCCAACGTGATTCCGCTGGCCGTGGTATGGCCCCTGGTCCTGAAGCTGCGTGCCGACGACAGCAGGGACCCGGGGGCCGGGAGGATCGACTACCTCGGGGCGCTGCTCGCCATCATCGGACTCGGCGGCCCGGTATATGCGTTCATCGAACAAGGACACCTCGGCTGGGGGAGCCCCCTGGTGTGGCTGCCGCTCGCCGTCGGCGTGGTGGCACTTGCCCTCTTCCTGGCGCACGAGGCCCGTACCCCGGCGCCTATGCTGCCGCTGCGGCTCTTCGCGATCAGGAATTTCGGCTGGGGAAACATCGCCACCCTGGCCATCTATGCAGCGTTCTCCCTGGGTTTCTTCCTGCTGGGGATCTACCTTCAGCAGGTGGGCGGGATGACCGCGACGACGGCGGGCATCGCCCTGCTTCCGTCCACGGTGATCCTCATGCTGGCCTCCAGCTACTTCGGCGGGCTCGCCGGCAAGTACGGCCCCCGCTGGTTCATGACGTTCGGCCCGGCGCTGTGCGGCATCGGTTTCCTTCTGCTGCTCACGGTGCAGCCGGACCTGAACTACTGGACCCAGGTCCTGCCCGGGCAGATCGTGTTCGGAATCGGCCTGGCGGTGACCGTGGCCCCGCTGACCGCCGCCATCCTGGGCGCGGTTCCGCCCGAACAGGCGGGCATCGGTTCGGCGATCAACAACGCGGTGGCCCGCATCGCGGGCCTGATCTGCATCGCCTTCGCGGGGATCATCACCGGTCCGGTCCTGACGACGGCAGGTCTGCACCAAGGCGCGGTGGTCACCGCGGTGCTGCTCATGATCGGGGCGGCGGCATCCGCCGTCGGGATCCGCAACCCTGAACTGGAAACGGTGCCGCAGGTCGGGGAGAGCCAATAAGGGTCAGTCGTCGTGCAGCGTGCAGCCCTCGTGCACTGACTCCGAGGCGACCCACAGCGCCGAAGCGACTTCGTCGGCCAGATCGTACTCGCGGCTCGTCTGGCCGCTGCCGATCTTCACCACCAGGGCGCCGCCGAAGGGCTTGCGGCCCATGACCTCCACGCTGGCGTCCAGGTCGATTTCCTCGGCAGCCAAGTAGCGCAGCAGCTCCGGGTTTTCGTCACTGATCCGGATGATCCGGCCGGAGTGGCCCACGTCCAGTTCGGCCATGCGGTGGGCGTGCGGCAGGGCCACCGTCCCGTTGGCGTCAGGAATGGGGTCGCCGTGCGGGTCGCGTGCCGGATTACCCAGCTTCAGTGACATGCGCTCGATGAAGGTGTCCGAGACGGCGTGCTCCAGGAGCTCGGCTTCGTCGTGGACCTCGTCCCAGCTGTAGCCGAACTCCTTCACCAAGTACGTCTCGATCAGCCGGTGCCGCCGGACCATGGCCAGTGCGAGCTGCATCCCTTCCGGGGTCAGGGTGACGGCACCGTAGGGCTGGTGGTCCACCAGGCCCTGGTCCTTGAGCTTGCGTACCATCTCCGAGACCGAGGAGTTCGCCACGCCCAGGCGCTGGGCGAGCTGCGAAGAGGTGATGGGTTTGTCCTGCCACTCGGTGAACGAGTAGATGACCTTGACGTAGTCCTCGATCGAGGATGAGGGCGTACCGGTCTTCACAGTCCTAGCCTACCGTGAACAGCATGCTTGGGATTTTCAGGTCTTGTGCGCCCGCCAGCTCTGCGTCACATAGGGCAGGCGGATGACGTCGGACGGCCCGTAGCCCAGGTGCTCGTGCAGATACCAGTGGAGGTTGGCCATGACCTTGGCGCGGGTGGCCTCGTTCGCGCGCAGGTAGTAGCTCCGGGACTTGGTCAGCTCCATGATGTCTTCGGGGAGCATGGGATCCGCCCACGGGCTCAAGTGGCTCTCCAGACCCGTGAATTCGGCGCCGACCACAGGCCGGAAGTCCGCTTTGTGGACGTCGCCGGCGTGCATGATGCGCGTGAGCCTGTGGACCCAAGGAACCGAGGTGTCCAGCTGGTTCCACACCAGGCCGAGCACGCCGCCGGGGCGCAGGATCCGCGCCAGTTCGGTGCTCGCCAGGAGGGGATCGCACCAATGCCAGGCCTGGGCGACACTGACGACGTCGAATGCTGAGTCCGCCAGTCCTGTTGCCTCTGCCGTGCCAAGGATCGCGGCGGCTGCCGGGTAGTCCTTCCGCAGTTGCGCGAGCATGTCCTCGGAAGGGTCGACGGCGGCCGTGTCCAGGCCGCGTTCCAGCAGCAGGGCGGTGAACTTGCCGGTCCCGGCGCCGATATCCGCGGCGGTGCGGGCGCCAGCGGGCACCAGCCAGTCCGCGGAATCGGCAGGATAGCCGGGCCGGACCCGGTGGTAGTGCTCGCCGCCGTCCTGGAAGCTCGATCCAAGCTCGCGCCGCCGCTCGTGGTCCAGCTTGGGGCCGTGGAGCCTGGGTCCGCCGCCGTGTCCACCGGATCGCAAAGCCACGCGTCCACTCCTCGTAGGGTCCCGAAAATACCCTACGAATCTACCGCACTTAGTCGGTGCTGCAGGGGGCGGCGCCCGCGGTGCCGGGAGTGTTCGGGGCCCAGTGCGGATAGCTGCGGTGGTCGTTGGCAGGAACCCAGCGGCCGGAGTCGACCACGTAGTCCCAGCCGAGGCCCTCGGTCTTGAGCGCCTTGATCCCGGCGATGAGACGGATGGCGTCTTCGAGCCGGGATCCCAGGCCAAAGCTGGCGCGCAGGGAGCCGGAGGGGAGGCCGAGCCGCTTGAGCAGGGGGTGGGCGCAGAAGCGTCCGTCCCGCAGGCCGATCCCGTGTTCGGCCGAGAGGTACGCGGCTACCAGGCCGGCGTCGTAGCCTTCGAGCGAGAAGTTCACCACGCCGATGGTGTCCGCGGGGTCGGTGTCGCTGAAGATCTGGTGGACGGTGACGCCCTCGATCTCCTTCAGGCCTTCAACCAGATGGGTGCGGATCGCGGACTCGTGGGCGTGCCATTCGTCCTGGTCCAGTTCGGCGATGACCTGGGTGGCCCTGGCCAGGGTTGCGGCACCGAGCACGTTGGGCGATCCGCCTTCGTGGCGGGCCGGGCCCGTGGCCCAGGTGACGGAGTCGAGGCGTGCTTCGCGGACGGCGCCGCCGCCGGCGAGGTGCGGGGTGCCGGCGTCGAACCAGTCGGCGCGGCCCACGATCACGCCGGCGCCGAAGGGTGCGTAGAGCTTGTGCCCCGAGAAGACCAGGTAGTCGATGTCCGAAGCGGCGATGTCGACCCGGCGGTGCGGGGCGAGCTGGGCGGCGTCGACGACGATGCGTGCACCGTGTTCGTGGGCGATCGCCGCGAGTTCCTTGACCGGGAGGATTTCGCCGGTGACGTTGGAGGCTCCGGTGACGGCGAGCAGGCTGACGCCGCCCTGGGCGAGTGCCTCGCGGACGTTGGCCAGGGTTTCGGCCAGGGTGGGTGCGGCCACGATGCTGCGGTGCGGCACGTGCTGCCAGGGGAGCAGGTTGGCGTGGTGCTCGATGTCCAGGTACACTACTTCGCCGCTGTGTTTCCCGTCCACGACGGGAAGGCAGCCGGCGAGCAGGTTCAGCGAGTCCGTGGTGTTGCGGGTGAAAATCACACTGTCGTCCGCGCGGCCGCCGACGAATTCGCGAACGATGTTGCGGGCGTTTTCGTAGACCGAAGTGCTGATCTGCGAGGCGTAGCCGGCGCCGCGGTGCACGCTGGCGTAGAACGGCAGGACCTCGTTCAGGTAGGCGGACACCACGGTCAGGGCCGGGGCGGAGGCGCCGTAGTCAAGGTTCGCGTAGCGCACGTGGCCGCCCTGGATGAGCGGTGCCTGCAGTTCGGCGCCCGTGACGGCGGCGAGCGGGCGGGCGGCAGGCGACTGCAGGGAGTCGTGACGGAGTTCGGGCGAAGTGAAAGTGGCAGTGCTCATGGGAATCCTCATTCAAGGGAACCCCGCATGCAGGGGATCCGCGCTTGCCGCATCCGTTCCGGACCGGCCGGGTCGTCACCCGGGGCACCCCGCCGCGATGGAGGGTTGCCGGCCAGCAAACCGGGGTTTCACGCTGGCACTCGTGACCTGTCTTTGAGACTAAGACACCATACGCGAGGGGCCAAAGCCGGCGGGCTTTGTTAAGCCGATTGTTACGGAAAGCGGATTCGGGGCCGTTTGCCGAACAAAAATCGGCAGGCGTCCCGCGATTGGGACGCCTGCCGATGAATCTTCGCCGAGGCCCGCAGGCGCCGGATCAGAGCAAGTCGTCGATGGACGGGTTCAGCTTCTTCAGGACCTCGGAGTGCAGGATCGAGTTGCTGGCCACGGCGTTCCCGCCGAACGGGCCGTCCTGGCCGTCGAGGGAGGTGAAGCGGCCGCCGGCTTCGGTCACGATCGGCACCAGTGCCGCCATGTCGTAGAGCTCGAGTTCGGGTTCGGCGGCGATGTCCACGGCGCCTTCGGCCACGAGGCAGTAGGACCAAAAGTCCCCGTAAGCCCGGCTGCGCCAGACGGCGTCTTCCAGGTCCAGGAAGGAATCCAGGGAGCCTTGCTTCTTCCATTCCGAGATTTCCGAGTAGGACAGCGACGCGTCGGACAGTTGCGAGACGTTGCTGACCTTGAGGCGGGTGGCCGAGGCCAGCGAGCGGCCGGTGTAGGCGCCGCCGCCCTTTACTGCCCACCAGCGCCGGCCCAGGGCGGGAGCGCTGACGACGCCGACAACCACTTCGTCGCCGTCGACCAAGGCAATGAGGGTGGCCCAGACTGGAACGCCGCGGACAAAGTTCTTGGTTCCGTCGATGGGGTCGATGATCCAGCGCCGGGCTCCGTGCCCGGTGCTGCCGAATTCCTCGCCCAGTACGGCGTCCCGGGGACGCGAGCGGGACAGTTGGCCGCGGATGGCTTCCTCCGCGGCGCGGTCGGCGTCGGTCACCGGGGTGAGGTCGGGCTTGGACTCAACTTGCAGGTCCAGGGCCTTGAACCGCTCCATGGTCAGGGCGTCGACGGAATCCGCCAGTACGTGGGCAAGGCGGAGGTCGTCGTTGTAATTCGGGTCGACTTGGGTCATGGTTCCAAACTACCGGCAAAACCCATCCCGGCCGGGGACCCGCGGAGCATGCCTCGTCAGCTTACCGTGCCCAGTTCCTTGGTTTCCTTGGCCTCCTGGCGTGGATCGGCGCCGAGGAGCCTGCGAAGGGAGGCCAGGCGGGCGGGCCCCGCTTCCCCGGCGGAACCCGAGGCCACCCAGTCGTCGAGCCCGCAGCGGACCGCGTTGGCATCGTGCTTGCAGCCGCGCTCACAGGACTCGGTACCCGGTTCGAGGTCCGGGAAGGCATGCATGATCCGGTCCGGATCCACCAGTGCCAGGCCGAAGGAACGGATGCCGGGGGTGTCGATGATCCAGCTCCCGGCCGGTGCCTCGTCCAGCCTCAGGGCCAGTGCCGAGGAGGAGGTGTGGCGGCCGCGGCCGGTGACGGCGTTGACCCCGCCCGTGGCGCGTTCGGCGCCGGTGAGGGCGTTGACCATGGTGGACTTCCCGACGCCGGAGTGCCCCAGCAGCACCGTGACCTTGCCGTCGAGGTACTCGCGAAGCCGGCCGACGGCGCCGCCGTCGAGCCTGGCGGACAGGCCGTCGTCGCTCCGGGCATCGATACCGGACGCTTCGGTGTCGGCGGTGCGGCTGATGATCACCGGGAAGTCGAGGCTGTGGTAGTTCGCCAGCAGTTCCGCAGGATCCTTGACGTCCGCCTTGGTGACGAGCAGCAGCGGTTCGATGCCGGCGTCGTAGGCTGCCACCAGGGCGCGATCGATGAATCCGGTGCGCGGCTCCGGGTTCGCAGCCGCCACAACAATCACCAGCTGGTCCGCGTTGGCCACCACTACGCGCTCCACGGGATCGGTGTCGTCGGCGCTGCGCCGCAGCACGGTCTTGCGTTCCTCGACCCGGACGAGCCGGGCGAGGGTGTCCGGCGCGCCGGACACGTCGCCCACGAGCCCCACGAAGTCGCCGGGCACGACGGGGTTGCGCCGCAGTTCACGGGCGCGGGCCGCCACAACCGTGCGTTCTTCGGGCGTGTCCTCGGCGACGACGGCGGTGTAGCGCCCGCGGTCCACCGTGATGATCCGGCCGAGCACAGCGTCATCGTGGCTCGGCCGGTCCTTGGTGCGTGGACGGGACCCCTTCTTGTTCGGCCGGATCCGGACGTCGGACTCATCCCATGACTGCGCGGAACGTCCCATCGTCAGTGACCGGGCCCCGTGGCTCCGGGCGTGCTGCTTTCCTGCTCGAGCATGGCCGCCCAGATCTGCGGGAACTCCGGCATGGTCTTGGACGTGGTGGCGATGTCCTCCACGAGCACGCCTTCGACGGCGAGTCCCAGGATGGCCCCGGCCGTGGCCATGCGGTGGTCCGCGTAGCTGCGCACGACGCCGCCGTGCAGCTTCGCGGGCCGGATCACCAGGCCGTCGGCGGTTTCCTCGGCGTCGCCGCCGAGCCTGTTGATTTCGGCGACGAGCGCGGCGAGCCGGTCCGTTTCGTGCCCGCGCAGGTGCGCGATGCCGGTGAGCCTGGACGGGCCGGTGGACAGGGCGCACAGCGCCGCCACAGTGGGGGCGAGTTCGCTGGTCTCGTCGAAGTCGGCTCCCTTGATCTCCTGGCCGCCGGTCACGGTGAGCGTGCCGTCCTCAAGGCTGACAGTGGCGCCCATGGTCTGCAGGATCTGCCGCCACAAATCGCCCACCTGGGTGGTATTGCTTGGCCAGTTGGGAATCCGGATGGTGCCTTTGGTGGCGAGGGCCGCGGCGAGGAAGGGACCGGCGTTGGAGAGGTCCTGTTCGATCCGTTCGTCGAAGGCACGGATGGCGCCGGGGGACACCACCCAGTGGTTGGGGACGGAATCGTCCACCGTGACCCCGACGCCGCGGAGCACGGCGATGGTCATGTTGATGTGGTCCAGGCTGGGCACCGGCTTGCCGACGTGCTCCAAGTGCAGGCCCTCGGTGAAGCGGGCGCCGACCAGCAGCAATGCGGACACGAACTGGGACGAGGCGCTGGCGTCGATCACCAGGTGGCCGCCGCGCACCGAACCGTTCCCGTCCACCGTGAACGGAAGCGACGACGCGGTGCCGCCGTCGGGGGCGGAAATCCCGACGCCGAGCGCGGACAGCGCCTCGATGATCGTGTTCATCGGGCGCTTGCGGGCGTGCGGGTCGCCGTCGAACGCGGAGGAACCGTTGCGCAGGGCAGCGAGCGGAGGCACGAAACGCATCACCGTACCGGCGAGGCCGCAGTCGATGGCGCAGTCCGAAGCCGGTGCCGCAGGGTCGATCGGTTCGATCAGCAGATCCGGTCCGTAGCTGCCGTCGCCGGGTACCTCGGTCACGGTGGCTCCCAGCTGCCGGAGCGCCTCGATCATCAGGGCGGAGTCCCGGGAATGCAGGGGAGCGCGGAGCCGCGACGGACCGTCGGCCAGGGCCGCGAGGACCAGGTAGCGGTTGGTCAGGGACTTGGAACCGGGAACGGTGACGGTGGCGTCAACAGGGCGGTGCGCAAAGGGAGCATCCCAGAGAGGTGCGGCGGTGGTGGTGGCTTCCGTGGTGCCGGTCATGCGTTCTTTATGCTCCAACTGCGTTGTTTACTGCCTTGCGGACGGCGCGGTCCGCGTTCTTCCATTGCTTGCCGCCCGCCTTGCGGGCGTCCATGGCCAGGTGCTCGGCGCGCCAGGCCAGGCTGGGCTTACCGGCTGTGTCGACGGCGGCAAGCAGCGCCCCGCCGGTCAGCGAGATGTTCTTCAGCAGCTGGGCGCGGCGTTCAAGCCGGCCTTCCTTGGTGCTGATGTCCGCCGAGCGCCATTCAACGAAGGCGTTCAGTCCCGAAATGACCGCCAGCAGGCCCGCAGAGAGCCGGGGTAGCTTGCCCAGCGCGAGCAGGGCACCCGCACCCAGCTGGGTTCCGCCGATCAGCCGGGCGATCATCTTCTCATCGGCCGGAAACGGGAGGGAATCCGAGGCGCGGCGCAGCAGCGGGGAGAGCTGCTTGGCGGTGTCGTCCGTGTTCTTCAGCTTGTCGAGTCCGGAAACCACGAAGCTTGAGGCCAGCATCGGCCGGGCGGGAAAACGGATGAGGGACATGTTTTGCCTCCTGGATGGCTTGCCACAACGGTCGGGGGTGCAGTCGCCTCTAGTCTTGCATCTTTGCGGAATATTTGCCCGGGAGGTGCCGTTGTGAGAAGAAGGCGCGGCAACGCGCGGAGAAGTCTGCGCGCCGAACGGGTGCGAAGCCAGTAACGAGTGGAAGGAGCCGCTTCCTTGAGCTTGGTGAAAGACCGTCAGGAAGTGCCGGCACCGGAGCGGGAGCCGGGGAAAGGTGCGCGCAGGGTGACAGTAGACTTGAACGCAATGAGCACCTTGGACCCGGCCGCAGCGGCCATGTACGAAGCAGCGGAGCCGCCCCAACCGGGCGTGCAGGATGCAGCTGAAGAGTCCGGCGCCGACGTCGCTATCGATGTCGCAAGCGAATCCCCCGAACAGCGGCGGGCCCGCTTCGAACGGGATGCCATGCAGTACGTCGACCAACTCTATTCGGCGGCGATGCGCATGGCCCGGAACCCCTCGGATGCAGAGGACCTGGTGCAGGAGGCCTATACCAAGGCGTTTTCGGCGTTCCACCAGTACAACCCAGGGACAAACCTCAAGGCGTGGCTGTACCGGATCCTGACGAACACCTACATCAACCTGTATCGGAAGCGGCAGCGGGAGCCCTTGCAGTCGAACTCGGACACGATCGAGGACTGGCAGCTTGCCAGGGCCGAATCGCACACGTCCACCGGCCTGCGTTCGGCCGAGGCGGAAGCCTTGGACCACCTTCCCGATTCCGACGTCAAGCGCGCGCTGCAGGCCATCCCGGAGGAATTCCGGCTCGCGGTGTACTTTGCGGACGTCGAAGGCTTCGCCTACAAGGAAATTTCGGACATCATGAACACCCCCATCGGAACGGTCATGTCCCGGCTCCACCGCGGCAGGAAGATGCTGCGCGAACTGCTGGCCGACTACGCCGCTGAACGGGGAATCAGGGGCGCCACGGACACCCCCGCCGGGGACGCCGCCGCAAGCAATAAACAGGAGAAACGGAAATGAGCTGCCAAGGACTGGGCGACTGCGACGATGCGAGGATGCAGCGCATCTATGAATACCTTGACGGTGCGCTGACCCGGGAGGACATCGCCGAGATCAAGCAGCACCTGCAGGAGTGCCCCGAGTGCACCGAGGAGTACGACCTGGAGTGCGTCATCCGCACCGTGGTCAAGCGTTCCTGCACCGAGTCCGCTCCCGAGAACCTCAAGAACTCGATCCTGGACCGCATCCATTCGATGAACGCAGCGGAAGTCTAGGCCCGGCTGACTCCCGCAACGGAAGAGCCCCGGAAACCAGATGGTTTCCGGGGCTCTTTCGTCTGCTCCAACAACTCAGGTGTTGGGACGCTTGCCGTGGTTTGCGCCGCCGCGCTTACGGTCACGACGCTTGCGTGCACGCTTGCTCATAGCTGGCCTCCTTCGTTTCTTGTATTCAACAAAGCTGCCCTCCAGTCTCCCACACGCGGGGCCCGGGCCGCGAACCGGCGGGCCGGCGTCGGACACAAGTGCCGGAGCCGGGCGGTGTCAGGGCCGCATCGAATTCCTGATGGCAATGCGTGCCTGGTCCAGCACCGTGCGCACCGTTTCCAGCGCGACGGGAGTCAGCTGGGCGGTCCCGGCGTGCCTTCGCAGTTCCACCCTCATGTCGTCCCGGAAGGACTGCACCATGAGTTCCGCTTCCTTGAGGAGCCGCACGCTTTCCGCTGTATGCCGCCCTGCTCCGGGACCTGCGCCCGGGTTGCCTCCGCCCGGGGCGTATGCTGCCGGCTTGGCCGCCGCCCTCGCCGACTCGGCGCTTGCCGCCAGGTCCGCCCGCAGGCCGCGCATGTTGCTGCGGATGTCCTCACGCAGCTCGTCCGCCAGGCGCCGCACCGACGCGGATATTCCCGCCTCGACCTCGGCGAGCTCTGCGCGCCGGCTGTCCAGTTCGGCCAGCCCTGCCCGCGTGATCGAGTAGTTGGTGCGGCGTCCGTCGTTCTCCGTGGCGACCAGGCCTTCCTCCTCCAGCTTGCCGAGCCGTGGGTAGACCGTGCCGGCACTGGGAGAGTAGGTGCCGCCGAAGCGTTCGCCGAGCGCCTTGATGATTTCGTAGCCGTGCTTCGGGCCGGATTCCAGCAGGGCCAGCAGGTAGAGGCGCAGGGCTCCGTGGGCGAAGACCGGCGGCATCAGAACCCGCCCCCGGGCACCTGCCCGCCAGCCGCCGTCGAGCCGGTGGCCGCGGCGCTGCCGTGCATGACGTAGGTCTTGCCGGAAACGGAGTTGCTCCGTACCCGGGTGATCCGCTCCCGCGGGCCCACCGTGGCCTGCACGTTGTTGCCGGGATGGTCGTGGAGCTGTCCATCGATCACGACGGCGCCGCTGGCCGACTTCGCGGCGACCTCCGCACCGATGTCCCGGGGCAGGCGCACCGTGACGTCGCCGGACACCGAATGCGCGGCGATGTCATGCGTATGGCCGTGCAGGTCGAAGCTGAGGTCCCCGCTGACGGTGGTGGCACGGACGTTGCTGAAATCACCCGACGCTGTCACCTCGCCGGAGACACTCTTGGCCGTCATCACGCCGTGGTGGCCGCGGGCGATGACCTCCCCGCTGACCGTGTTCACATGCAGTTCGCCGCTGGTGTCGTCCGAAAGGACCGAGCCCGAGACGGTGTTCAGCCGGGTGGTGCCCGAGGTCCCGGACACCATTCCGTCGCCGCTGACGGTTCCGGCCTCCACCGTGATGCCGGCCGGAACCGCGATGCCGATGACGACCGAGTTGGTGCTGGTGTTGTTGACGGTCCCCATAAGGTTGCGGAACCACCCCTGCGGTCCGTGGAGCTGGTGGCGGACTTCGAGGCGGCCGTCGACGACGGTGACAATGAGCGGATCGCCCGAGATCTCCGATACCTCGATGCGGGCCGTGGCTTCGTCATGGGTGACGATGTCGAACCGGCCCTTGACGATGCCCAGCCTGAGCGAGCGGACGCCGTCGACGTCGATTGTCTGCGGGCCGGTGACGGTCCAGTTCTGTTCTGACATGACCCCTCCAGGAGTTGCGATATATCGCGTTGATGAGGACACGATATATCGCAATTCCGGCGATGGCAATGGTTCCCTGGAAGGGGCCGCCGCTCCTACTCCGGCTGGGCAATCCTCAGCCACTGGAACCAGCCGCGGTGCAGCACAAGCCAGGCCATCAGGCCGTAGCCGGCCTGGCCGGGAGTGCCGCCGTTCGAGGCGAGGTCGGTGCGCCACTGTTCGTGGTTGAGCAGCGGCGAGAAGGTGTCGACGTAATGGTGGTTGCGGCGGGTCGTGACATCGGAGAAGGCGGCGTTGAGGTCGGCGAGGCGGCGGTTGCGTGTCGGATCCAGGCCGGGGGGCGGGCCGACGACGAACACCTCGACGCTGTTCTGGCTGGCCCCGTCCAGGATGTTGGCCAGGTTGAGCCGGCTCCGGGCCGTCGACAGGCCGAATTCGATGTCGCGGGCGGACAGGCCGATCACCAGCCGGTTTTCGTGGGAATCGCTGAAGCGGCGGCCGGCCTCGTCCAGCCAGCGCGCGGCGAGACCTTCGGTGCCTTCCATGGGGCAGGGGAGTGAATAGCTCTCCACGGCAACGGAGTCCTGGGGTGTCCGGGCCAGCACCCGTCCCAGCCAGCCCAGTGCGCGGGGATCTCCGAGTCCTGCGAGCAGTTCGTCTCCAACAGCCGCGATGCGCAGCTTCCTGTCTTCCACCTGTTACCTCTTCACCAACGTTGCGGTCCATGCCGGGCGCCCGGCCGCCGGAGCGGCCTGGCATATCTACCCATTTAAACAGAAGTGCCCGGCAGGAGGCTTGATTCGAAGCTCCGGCCGGGCACCCTTGTTGTCTACTTGCGTTCGAAGGCCTGCTTGAGCAGTGTGCTCTGCTCCGCTGCGTGGCGCTTCATGGAACCGGCGGCCGTGGACGCCGAAGCCGGGCGCGACACCAGGCGGACCTTGCGGTCCAGGGCCTGCGGCAGGTTGAGTCCGATGAACGGCCAAGGGCCCTGGTTGGCGGGCTCATCCTGGGCCCAGACAACCTCGGCGTTCGGGTACTTCGCGAGCTCGGCGTCGATCTCCGCCTGCGGCAGCGGGTACAGCTGCTCCACGCGGATGATCGCCGTTGAGGTGTCGCCGGACTTCTGGCGGCTGGACAGCAGGTCGTAGTACAGGCGGCCGGAGACCAGCAGCACACGGTCCACGTTCTGCAGTGCCTCGTGCTCGCCGATGACCGGCTTGAAGCCGCCCGAGGTGAAGTCCTCGACGGCGGACGCTGCAGCCTTCAGGCGAAGCAGCTGCTTCGGCGTGAAGATGATGAGCGGCTTCCGTGGCCGGCTGTAGGCCTGGCGGCGCAGCAGGTGGAAGTGCGAGGCTGCGGTGGTCGGGTTGGCGACCACCATGTTGTCCTCGGCGCACAGCTGCAGGAAGCGCTCGATGCGGGCGGAGGAGTGGTCCGGGCCTTGGCCCTCGTAGCCGTGCGGCAGCATGAGCACGAGCGAGGAACGCTGGCCCCACTTCTGCTCGGCCGAGGAGATGAACTCATCGATGATGGTCTGGGCGCCGTTGACGAAGTCGCCGAACTGGGCCTCCCAGAGCACGAGGGCGTCCGGGCGCTCCACGGAGTAGCCGTATTCGAAGCCCATGGCGGCGTATTCGGACAGCAGGGAGTCGTAGATCCACAGCTTGGCCTGGTCGTCGCTGAGCTTGCCCAGGGGCATCCACTCATTGCCGTTGAGGCGGTCGTGGAAGACGGCGTGGCGCTGCACGAAGGTGCCGCGGCGCGAGTCCTGGCCGGCGAGGCGGACCGGGACGCCTTCCATGATGAGCGAACCGAAGGCCGCAATTTCGCCGAAGCCCCAGTCGATGCCGCCTTCGCGGGACATCTGCTCGCGCTTCTCCAGGAGCTGCTTGAGCTTGGAGTGAACCGTGAAGTCCTCCGGGATCTCAAGGTGGGCGCGGCCGATGTGCTGGAGCACCTCGGTGGAGATGGCGGTCGACGTCGGGGAGTTCGTCCCGGAGTCCGCCTGCTGTGCGATCGGGCGCTCGATGCCCGACACTGCGGCGGAGTCGGCGGTGACGATCGGAATGGGCGAGGTCTGGGCGGCGTGGGTCTCAGCGAAGACGCGCTCCAGGCGCTCCTGGTAGTCGCGGAGCAGCTGCTCTGCTTCTTCCTCGGTGATGTCGCCACGGCCGATCAGGGACTCGGTGTACAGCTTGCGGACCGAGCGCTTCGCCTCGATCAGGTTGTACATCAGCGGCTGCGTCATCGAGGGGTCGTCGCCCTCGTTGTGGCCACGGCGGCGGTAGCACACCATGTCCACGATGACGTCCTTGTGGAAGCGCTGGCGGAACTCGTAGGCGAGCTGGGCCACGCGGACAACGGCCTCGGGGTCGTCGCCGTTCACGTGGAACACCGGTGCCTGGATCATCTTCGCGACGTCCGTGGAGTACGTGGAGGAGCGCGAGGAGGACGGTGCGGTGGTGAAGCCCACCTGGTTGTTCACGATGATGTGGATGGTGCCGCCGGTGCGGTAACCCCGAAGCTGGGACAGGTTCAGGGTTTCGGCAACGACGCCCTGCCCGGCGAATGCGGCGTCGCCGTGGACCATGATCGGCAGGACCGGGAAGGTCTCGCCCTGATCCAGTCGGTCCTGCTTGGCGCGGACGATGCCTTCGAGGACCGAGTCCACGGCTTCCAGGTGCGACGGGTTCGCGGCGAGGTAGACCTTGGTCTCCTTGCCGTTGTCCGAGGTGAACGTGCCCTCGGTGCCCAGGTGGTACTTGACGTCGCCGGAGCCCTGCACGGAGCGGGGGTCCTGGGTGCCCTCGAATTCGCGGAACACCTGGGCGTAGGTCTTGCCCGCGATGTTGGTCAGCACGTTGAGGCGGCCGCGGTGGGCCATGCCGATCGCGACCTCGTCGAGGCCGTCGTCGGCAGCGTCGGAGATGATGGTGTCCAGCAGCGGGATCAGGGATTCGCCGCCTTCGAGCGAGAAGCGCTTCTGGCCGACGAACTTGGTCTGCAGGAAGGTCTCGAATGCCTCGGCCGCGTTGAGCTTGGAGACAATGCGCAGCTGTTCTTCCCGGCTGGGCTTCGAGTATGGGTGCTCCAGCTGGTCCTGGAACCACTGGCGTTCCTTGGGCTCCTGGATGTGCATGTACTCGATGCCGGTGGTGCGGCAGTAGGCGTCACGCAGCACGCCGAGGATGTCGCGGAATTTGAGCATCGGCTTGCCGCCGAAGCCGCCCGTGGGCCATTCGCGGTCCAGGTCCCACAGGGTCAGGCCGTAGGTCAGGACGTCGAGGTCGGGGTGCTTGCGCTGGACGTACTCGAGCGGGTTGGTGTCAGCCATGAGGTGGCCGCGGACCCGGTAGGAGTGGATCAGCTGCTGGATACGGGCAACCTTGTTGATCTCGTCGGCGGGGTCGACCTGCAGGTCGGGGCTCCAGCGGACGGGCTCGTAGGGGATGCGCAGGGCTTCGAAGATCTCGTCGTAGAAGTTCTGCGCGCCCAGCAGCAGCTGGTGGATCAGCTTGAGGAACTCGCCGCTGCCGGCACCCTGGATGACGCGGTGATCGTAGGTGGAGGTCAGCGTGAGGATCTTGCTGATGGCGTTCTGGGCGATGATCTTCTCGCTGGCGCCCTGCCATTCGGCCGGGTAGTCAAGGGCGCCGACGCCGATGATGGCGGCCTGGCCCTTGGAGAGGCGCGGAACCGAGTGCACGGTGCCGATGCCGCCCGGGTTGGTCAGGGAGACCGTGGTGCCGGCGTGGTCGTCGGCCGTGAGCTTGCCGTTGCGGGCGCGCTTGATCAGGTCCTCGTAGGTGTGCCAGAACTCAGCGAAGTTCATGGTCTCCGCCTTCTTGATGTTCGGGACCATCAGGAGGCGGGTGCCGTCGGGCTTGGGCATGTCGATCGCGATGCCGAAGTTGACGTGCGCAGGCTGGACGGCGACGGGCTTGCCGTCCACTTCGTCGTAGTACACGTTCATGGAGGGGAACTGGGAGAGCGCGCGCACCACGGCGTAGCCGATGATGTGCGTGAAGGAGACCTTGCCGCCGCGGGCACGGGCGAGGTTGGAGTTGATGACCACGCGGTTGTCGATCAGCAGCTTGGCCGGCACCGCGCGGACGCTGGTGGCCGTCGGAACTTCCAGGCTCGTGACCATGTTGGCGGCGATGGCTTTCGCCGGGCCGCGGAGCACGGAGACGACGTCTTCCTCGGGCGGGGTGGGGGCCTTGGTGCTCTTGGGCAGCTGGGCTGGAATGGGCTGGGCCTGACCTGCGCCGGTCTTCTGCGCGCCGTCCTTGGCGACAGTGGCGGGGGCCTTCTTGGCCGGCGCGGCCGGGGCGGCCGGGGCAGCAGCGGGGGCTGCGGCAGGAGCCGGTGCGGCGGGCGAAACTGCAGGCGCCGGTGCGGGCGCCGTTGCCGTGGGCGCCGGGGCCTGTGCTACGACAGGAAGTTCGCGGGTTGCGGGGTTTGCGGGGATGGCGGAGGTTCCGTTGGAAGAAGTGCCGTCAGTGGTAGTGAAGGATTCGAAGAGGGGCCACCACTTGGCGTCGACCGAATTCTTGTCCTGCTGGTACCGCTCGTACAGTTCGTCAACGAGCCACTCGTTTCCGCCAAATTCCTCTGGTAGACGGTGGCTTGGCTGCTCTGGCACTTGAAATACGCCTCTTCCATGAGTGTTGATGTCCAGTTGACCCGGTGGAATTGCCTGAAAATACGACTCGGGCCAGGGTCCGCTCCCTCGGGCTCAGACCCTTGCCAGTCTAGTGACGGACGGCGCCTCTCTGCCAATAGTGGTGACCTAAATCATGTCTGTGCTACGAAGTGAACCACAGGCGCCAGCGCGCTGCGTGACCGGGCAGTGAAATCCGGCGGACGAAGAGTACGGGCCGGGCTGTAGACTGGAGCCCTTATGGACAGTAACTCCAGGTGCCGGCCTGGACGCTGCGGGGGAAGCCGATCGGCTGTCCTTCCCCGGGCGTTCCACAGCGCCGGCAATACCCGTACGTATGCCCATCACGCGCCCTCCGCCGACTCCGGCGGAGCTGCGCCCCAGTCCACGGCCACGGCTGACCAGCCTCCGCCGGCCCGTTCGTCCCGATCCGTCCGGCGAACCGGTGGTGGGGCCTGAATGGAATGGCTCCTGCTCCTCGCCGGCTTTCTCCTGATCCTCGGCACCGGCTTCTTCGTCGCCGTCGAATTTTCCCTCGTCGCCCTTGACCAGGCATCGGTCCAGCGCGCAGTCAACGACGGCGACCACGCCGCGCGGCCCCTGCTCAAGTGCCTCAAGTCCTTGTCGACTCAGCTGTCCAGCTGCCAGTTAGGCATTACCCTGACCACCCTGCTGACGGGTTTCGTGATGGAGCCCTCCGTCGGCGAACTGCTCCACGGCCCGCTCGTGCTGATCGGCACGCCCGAGGCCGCCGCCCGCTCGATCTCGCTCTTCGTCGCCATGGTGATCGCCACCTTGCTGTCGATGCTGATCGGCGAACTCGTCCCGAAGAACCTCGCGATCGCCCAGGCGTTCCCGGTCGGCAAGGCACTGGCCCGCCCGCAGCTGATCTTCACCACCGTCTTCAAACCCGCCATTCTCCTGCTCAACGGCTTCTCGAACCGGATCCTGCACCTGTTCGGCCTTGAGGCCAAGGAGGAGATTTCGGGTGCCCGCTCGCCCGCCGAACTGGCCTCGCTCGTGCGGCGCTCGGCGGAGCTCGGAACGCTCGACGCCGGAACCGCCAACTTCGTGGCGCGCACCTTGCGCTTCGCGGAACGGACCGCGGCCGACGTCATGACCCCGCGCATCCGGATGGAGACGATCGGTGCCGGGCAGCCGGTCACCGACATCATCGACGCCGCCCGCCGCACAGGGTACTCCCGGTTCCCCGTCATCGGGGACTCCGCGGACGACATCCGTGGCGTGGTGCACGTCAAGAAGGCCGTGGCCGTTCCGCGCGAGCGCCGGGACGGCCTGGAGGCCGGGGCGATCATGGCCGAGGTGCTCCGGGTCCCGGAGACCATCCACCTGGATGCCCTGCTGTCCGAGCTGCGCGAGGGCAACCTCCAGCTTGCCGTGGTGCTGGACGAATACGGCGGCACCGCAGGCATCACCACCCTCGAAGACCTCGTGGAGGAAATCGTGGGCGAAGTGGCCGATGAGCACGACCGTGTGCGTCCCGGCCTGCTCCAGAGTGCCTCCGGAGACTGGTACTTCCCGGGCCTGCTGCGGCCGGACGAAGTGTCCGAACAGGTTCCCGGCCTGACTGTGCCCGACGATCCCGCTTACGAGACGGTGGGCGGCTACGTCATGAGCCGGTTGGGCCGGATCGCCGTGACGGGCGACGTGGTCGAGGCCGGCGGCGGAACCCTGTCCGTCACCCGGATGGACGGCCGCAGGATCGACCGGATCTGTTTCCGGCCCGCGCCGGAGGATGACCCGGGCGAAGAGGGCGCCGGACAGGGCGGCAGGAACGTGAAGGGGGCGGCGGCATGAGCGACTGGACCGGAATCCTCTGGCTCGTGTTCCTGCTGATCGGCAACGCCTTCTTCGTGGGGGCCGAGTTCGCAGTGATGTCCGCAAGGCGCAGCCAGATCGAACCGCTGGCCGAGGCGGGATCCAAGCGTGCCAGGACCACCCTGCACGCCATGGAGAATGTTTCGCTCATGCTGGCGTGCGCCCAGCTGGGCATCACGGTGTGTTCCCTGCTGATCCTGCAGGTGGCCGAGCCCGCTATCCACCACCTGCTGGCCGAGCCGCTGGAAGCCCTCGGCACGCCGCACGAGCTGGCCGATGCCGCGGCATTCACGGCCGCCCTGCTGGTGGTGACCTTCCTGCACGTGACATTCGGCGAGATGGTTCCGAAGAACATTTCGGTCTCCGTGGCAGACCGGGCGGCACTGCTGCTGGCGCCGCCGCTGGTCCATATCGCGCGCTTCGTGAAGCCGGTGATCTGGACCCTCAACTGGAGCGCCAACCACATCCTGCGCCTGATGCGTATCGAGCCCAAGGACGAGGTCACGTCCTCGTTCACGCTCGAGGAAGTGCAATCCATCGTGCAGGAATCCACGCGGCATGGCCTCGTGGCCGATCACTCCGGGCTGCTCAGCGGCGCTCTGGAGTTCTCGGCGCACACCGCCGCTCGCATCATGGTCCCCCTGGACAAGCTGGTGACCCTCAGGCCGGGCTCCACCCCGCGGGAACTGGAGAAGGCGGTCAGCCGCACCGGATTCTCGCGTTTCCCGCTGATGGACGACGACGGCGGCCTGGCCGGGTACCTGCACATCAAGGATGTGCTGTCCATCCCTGTGGAGGGGCAGAGGCATCCGATCTCTGAGGGCAGGATCCGTTCGCTGGCCAATCTTGCGCCCGACGACGAAATCGAGGATGCGCTGGCGGTCATGCAGCGGACCGGTTCGCACCTTGCCCGCGTGGTGGACCCCGCCGGGGCGACCCTTGGCGTGCTCTTCCTGGAAGACGTGATCGAGCAGCTCGTCGGCGAAATCAGGGACGCCACACAGGCCACCGGCATCCGCCGGCTGGGCGGCGTGGACAACGCCTGAGCCGGCGGCTCCGTCGTCGCAGTCTAGCCCTAAATAGGAATCATTCCTATTTAGGGCTAGACTCGGGGAAGCAACAACCATCGTTGATTCCCACCTGAGTAGATCCGAGGTTTTCCGTGCGCCGCCCAGTCGCCCGTCTGTCCCTTGCTGCCTCCGCCGGCCTGGCCATCATCCTGTCCGCATGCTCGGCACCCGCCGCTACGCCGCCGTCGTCGGCAGCTGCGGACGGAGCCGTCCCGGTGGTGACGTCCACGAACGTTTACGGCGACATCGTCAAGAGCATCGGCGCCGACTTGGTCTCCGTGGACTCCATCATCAGCAAGACCAGCCAGGACCCGCATTCCTACGAGGCGAACGCGCAGGACAAGCTGGCCGTGTCGAAGGCGAAGCTCCTGGTGGAAAACGGGGGAGGGTACGACGGCTTCCTGCACAAGCTCGCGGACGACACCGGCTTCGACCACGCGAACATTGTCACCGCCGTCGAGGTCACCGGACTCGCCCCGCACGAAGAAGAAGCCTCCCACCCGGCCGGCGACCACGGCCATGACCCTGGCGCGTTCAACGAGCATGTCTGGTACGACCCCGCCGCCATGGGAAAGGTTGCCGACGCCGTGGCCGCCAGGCTTGGCGCCCTGAAGCCGGGCTCTGCAGCGGAATTCCGCGCCAACGCGGGCAAGTTCAAAACCGCCCTCGCCGGCATCAGCGGCAAGCTCGACGCGATCAAGGCCAAGCACGCCAACACGCCGGTGGCCATCACCGAACCGGTGCCGGCCTACCTGCTGGAAGCCGCCGGGCTGGTCAACAAGACCCCCGACGAGTACAGCGCCGCCATCGAAGAGGACAGCGACGTGTCCCCGGCCGTACTGAAGGAAACCAAGGACCTGTTCAGCTCCGGCAGCGTCAAGCTGCTCGCTTATAACGAACAGACGGAAGGCCCGCAGACCGAAGCCGTGAAGGAAGCTGCCAACTCCGCCGGTGTCCCGGTGGTGGACTTCACCGAGACGCTTCCGGACGGCAAGGACTACCTGCAATGGATGGGCGACAACGCCGACGCGTTGGCCGGCGCGCTCAAGTAGCACCCAGCCGAAAGCATGGCCGGGCGTCCCGACTGTCGCGGAAGAGCACGACGGCGGCGGCCGGCCAACAAGTAGACTAGCGTTCGCTGGACCCCACCTGGAACGCCTTGAAGCACATGGACAGAGGATAGTTTTTGACACCCGTAGTGAGCCTTCGCGGAGCCGGCCTGAAGTTCGGCAAGAGGGTGCTCTGGGATGGCTTGGACCTGGAGATCAATCCCGGTGAATTCTTCGCCGTCCTCGGTCCCAACGGCAGCGGCAAGACCAGTTTCCTCAAGGTGCTGCTGGGGCTGCAGGAGCTGCATACCGGCCAGGCGGAACTGGGCGGGCGGCCCGTTGAACGGGGTAGCCGGCGGATCGGCTACATCCCGCAGCAGAAATCCTTCGCCCCGGATACTCCGCTGCGTGCCCGCGACCTCGTGGGCCTCGGCCTCGACGGGCACCGCTGGGGCCTGCGGCTGTCCGGGAAGGGCGTCAACCGCAGGATCGATGAACTCCTGGACCTGGTGGGCGCCAGCGACTACGCAAAGGTGCCGCTCGGCCAGCTTTCCGGCGGCGAGCAGCAGCGCCTGCGCGTGGCCCAGGCCCTCGCTTCCGATCCGCAGGTGCTGCTGTGCGATGAACCGCTGCTGTCCCTGGACTTGCACCACCAACTGGCCGTGAGTGCGCTGATCAACCAGCAATGCCATGAACGGAACAGTGCGGTGGTCTTCGTGACCCACGAAATCAATCCCGTGATCGACTATGTTGACCGGGTCCTCTACCTCGCCGGGGGTCAGTTCCGGGTGGGCACGCCGGAGGAAGTCATGACCACCGAGGTCCTCTCGGAACTTTACGACAGCCATGTGGAGGTCATCCGCGCAAACGGGCGGATCGTCGTCGTCGGCCTGCCGGACGCCACCACGCACTTCCATGACGACGCGCACACGGGAGCGGCGGAGGGCCACTGATGGATTTCGGAACGATCCTGCAGACCATTTTCAACTTCGAAAACTACGGGGAACTGCTCCAGCTGGTGCAGAATTCCATCTGGGCCGGTGCGGTTCTGGGGCTGCTCGGCGGCATGGTGGGAACCTTCGTCATGAAGCGGGACCTTGCCTTCGCCGTGCACGGCATCTCCGAGTTGTCCTTCGCCGGCGCGGCATTCGCGCTGCTGATCGGCGCGGACATCGTGCTCGGATCCCTCATCGGCTCGGTCGCCGCCGCCCTGCTCCTGGGCGTGATGGGAGTGCGGGCCCGCGACAAGAACTCGATCATCGGCGTCATCATGCCCTTCGGCCTGGGCCTGGGCATCCTCTTCCTGGCCCTCTATGAAGGCCGGGCGGCGAACAAGTTCGGCCTCCTGACCGGGCAGATCGTCTCGGTCGACACCGTCCAGCTGCAGGCCCTGGCAGGGACCGCCGTCGTGGTGATGCTTGTGCTGGCGCTGATCTGGCGGCCGCTGAGCTTCGCGAGCGTGGACCCTGAGATGGCGGAAGCGCGCGGCGTGCCCGTGCGGGGGCTGGCGATCGGCTTCATGGTGCTGCTCGGCGTCAGCGTGGCGCTGTCCATCCAGATTGTCGGCGCCCTGCTGGTGCTGGCGCTGCTGATCACCCCGGCGGCCGCCGCCCTGCGGGTGAGCACCTCGCCGAGGGTGGTGCTCCTGCTGAGTGTCACGTTCGCGGTGACCGCGACCGTGGGCGGGATCCTGCTGGCGCTCGGGAGCAGGATCCCGATCAGTCCGTACGTGACCACGTTGTCGTTCCTGATCTACGTGGTCTGCCGGATCATCGGGGGAGTGCGGACCCGGGGCGGCCACAACGGCCGGATCACCCGTGCGGCTGCTACGTCACGGACGCGGGTGCGCGCCGGCGCCTGAACTTTCCGGCGGGTCCGAGAACGCTCCGGGCCTTTGTGCGGCCGGGGCTTACAGCTCGCCCGCGGCCTTCCTGGCCGTGCACTCCGGGCAGAGGCCGAAGATTTCCACGGTGTGTGCCACTTCGGTATAGCCGTGTTCCGCTGCCGTCCGCGCAGCCCAGGTCTCGACGGCGGGAGCCTCCACCTCGACCGCCTTGCCGCAATTGCGGCACAGCAGGTGATGGTGGTGTCCGGTGACCGCGCAACGGCGGTAGACGGCTTCCCCGTCGGCATTGCGCAGGACGTCGACCAGTCCCTCGTCGGCGAGCGACTGCAGGATCCGGTAGGCGGTGGCGAGGGAAACCGAAATGCCCTGGTTCTGGAGCAGCCGGTACAGTTCCTGGGTGCTGACGAAATCGTCCAGCTCATCGAGGGCCGCGCTGACGGCGAGGCGCTGCTTGGTGACCCGCTGCTCCCGTCCTGGCTTGGCGGACGCTGTGTTGCCGGGAGCTTGGGCGGCGGCTTTGGTGCCGGGAGGCATGCGTGGACTCATTTCGCTGTCGGCGTCGTGCAGACATCAAGATTACCAGCCGGCCGCCAAGGTGTCCGGACTCAGGGGAGCGGGACAGTGAGCGTTTGTCCCGGGAACCGGATCGGGGCGTAATGGCTGTCCCCGAAATAGTCGGCGCTGAAGGTGAACGTCCGTGGCCAGGTCGGCAGCCAGTAGTCCGCGGCGGCCTTACCCCCGGACACGGCTATGGGCAGGCCGAACTCGGTGCCGTCGGAATAGAACTGGACGTACCCGCCGGGAACGGGGGTTCCCGCGCGGTGCGGGGCGAGGGCCACCTCCATGTGGACCGTGTAGGGGCCCGTCACGGTCGGGGTGAGCGCGGCGTCGAGCGGCAGGGGATTCGCCGGTGCCAGGACCCGGAGGGACACGGGCTTTGATTCCGGTCCCGTGTAACGGATCACTGACTCGTGCCGGGCCGTCAGCTGATGGATTCCCGCCGGGAGGTAGCCCGCGGTCAGTGTGGCCCGCCAGCCGTGGGAGCCGGGAACGGCGGTCCCTTCCCCGATGGACGTGCCGTCGGAGTAGAAGACGATCGGACCGTCCGAGTAGCCGGTCAACGCCCGGCCGTCATCCGTCGTGACCTGCGCCGTGAGCGTGACCGCTTCGCTGACGGTGATTGATTCCGTGCTGAGTTGGAGTGATGTTTCGGTCCGCGGCCCGGTCCACACCTGGTACCTGAACGACTTCGTCGCAGCTTCGAAACGGTCGTCCCCCGAATAGTCCACCGTGTACTGCCGGGTGCCCGTGCTGACAGGGGTGATGAAGAGGTGGACCTCTCCCGCTTCCCCTGTAAGGGTCTGCGTTTGGGGCGCTGCGCCCTGTTCGTCCATCCGCAGGGTCAGCGTTCCGCTCGGTCCCCCCAGCATGCCGGAGGGAACCACCAAGCTGATCAGGACTTCCACCGGGTTGCCCACGAAGGCCCAGGTCGGCTCGTCCAGGTGGGCTCGGATGTCGACGGTGGACCGGGCGGCAGGCATGAGTCCCTCCATAACAAATACCTTGTTGATGGAAGCCCCCCAGGAACTCCAAGGGTGCTTGCGAAGCACCCTGCGCCAGACGATACTCCCCCTTGGAAGCAACCGTAAGGTCCGGCAGGGTCGGGTCCGCGCATGGCACCGGGGGACAAGGTGGGCGGAATCCGCAGGCAGCTATGCTGTGCCCGTGGCAACCATGTGGTGGAAATCTTTGCGGGATTTCGAACGTGACCTGAAGTCGGCAGACAACGAGCGGATCGAGGTGATGCGCCAATGGGCCAGTGACCACGAAGATGCCGCCGATGCGCCCGGCCCCGGGCGCGCGCCGAAGGCAAGGCGCCATTTCAAGCTGATGCGGGTGGCCGCTGAGCAGGAGTTGGCGAGGCGGGAGGATTCCTGAGGAGCCCGGGCCCCTCGCAAGCTACTCTTACCCCATGAAGCTCACCAAGTTCACGCATTCCTGTGTCCGCCTCGAGAGGGACGGGCACGTGCTGGTGATTGACCCGGGGACGTTCTCGGAGGCGGAGGAAGCGCTGGCCGGCGCCCACGCCGTGCTCATCACCCACGAGCACCCGGACCATGTGGACGCGCCGGCGCTTCTTGACGCTCTGCGCGGCAACCCGGGACTCCAGGTCCATGCCCCGGCGCGCCTGGCCGCCGACCTCGCCGCAAAGGCGGGCGACGACGGCGGCCGGGTACACGCCGTCGAGCCTGACAGTTCCTTCGACGCGGGCGGCTTCGCGGTGCGCTCGTTCGGCGGCCAGCACGCCCTGATCCACCCGCTGGTGCCGGTGGTGGCGAACATCGGCTATCTCGTGGAGGAGAACGTCTTCCACCCGGGCGATTCCTTCGTGGTTCCGCACGGCATCGAGGTGAAGACGCTCCTGGTGCCGCTGCATGCTCCGTGGTCCAAGGTGGGCGAGGTGGTGGACTTCGTGGTGGCCGTGCGTGCGGCGCAGGCCTACCCCATCCACGACGCCCTCCTCAACGAGCTGGGCCGCGGACTTGTCGAAGGGCACGTCGGCCGGATCGGCGGCAAGTACGGCACTACGTACACCAGCCTGGCGCCGCGCGAGAGCGTCGAGGTCTAGCGCGCAAGTCCTTCGCGAGCGCCCGCGTCAGTGGCCCTCGGGGCGACCCTTATTCCCCGGGCCACACTCCTGTGTCGAAGAAGCGGTCCAGGACCGCCTCGTATGGTTTCGGGTCCAGCCCCTGTGCGTCCAGCCACTCCTGTTTGTAGTAGCTGCCCGCATAGCGCTCGCCGCCGTCGCACATCAGCGAAACGACGCTTCCGCGCTTCCCCTGCGCCACCATCCGGGCAACCAGCTGCCACACGCCCCACAGGTTGGTGCCGGTGGAGGGACCGGCCTGGAGGCCGGTGAGGCTGCGCAGGTGCCGCATCGCGGCAACGGACGCCGCGTCCGGGACCGGGATCATGGTGTCGATGACGGCCGGCACGAAGCTTGGCTCCATCCGCGGGCGCCCGATGCCTTCGATCCGGGAGGGCATGCCGGTGCTGAACTCCTCGGCGCCGTCCCGCCAGCCCGGGTAGAACGCCGAGTTTTCGGGATCGACGACGGCCAGCCGGGTTCCGTGGCAGTGGTACCGCAGGTAGCGGCCGATGGTGGCGCTGGTTCCGCCGGTGCCTGCCCCCACCACGATCCATTCCGGAACCGGGTGCTCCTCCAGGGCCAGTTGTTCGAAGATCGACTCCGCGATGTTGTTGTTGCCGCGCCAGTCGGTGGCCCGCTCCGCGTAGGTGAACTGGTCCATGTAATGACCGCCCGAGGTACTGGCGGCTTCCTGCGCCGCGGCGTAGACCTCGGAGGCATGGTCCACCAGGAGGCAACTGCCGCCGAACTCTTCAATGAGCGCAATCTTCTCCGGGCTGGTGGTGCGGGTCATGACTGCGATGAACGGCAGGCCGATGAGCCGGGCGAAGTACGCCTCCGAGACGGCGGTACTGCCGCTGGACGCCTCCACGATGGTGGTGCCCTCGTTGATCCAGCCGTTCACCAGGCCGTACAGGAACAGCGAGCGCGCCAGGCGGTGCTTGAGGCTGCCGGAGCGGTGCGTCGACTCATCCTTCAGGTACAGCTCGACGCCCCAGTGTTCCGGCAGCGGGACCGAGTAGAGGTGGGTGTCGGCGGAGCGGTTGTTCTCGGCCTCGATGCGGCGGATGGCCTCGCTGGCCCATCGCCTGTCTTGCTTCCCTGCAGTCTTCACCGATCCAGCGTACCGGCGTCCCGGATAACGCTCATCCGGCTCCCCGTCCCCGCAAGCTCGGCCGGCGTCCCGGATAAGCTGGGTTTCGCCTGACTGCCACAGGAACAAAGGAGATGCGATGGAAACCCTGATGGACGTTGCCGCCCTCAAGGAACGGATGGATTCCGGGAAGCGCACGGTGCTGCTCGACGTCCGCTGGGTGCTCGGTGACCCCCACGGGCACGACCACTACCTGGCAGGCCACCTCCCGGGTGCCGCGTTCGTGGACCTGCATCATGAACTGGCCGACCCGGCCGTGACAGGCGAAGGCCGCCACCCGCTGCCCTCCGTGGAGTCCCTGCAGCGCAGCGCCCGGGCCTGGGGCATCAGCGACGGCGACACCGTGGTGGCGTACGACGACAACGGCAACACTGCGGCCGCCCGCGCTTGGTGGCTGCTCCGCGATGCCGGGCTGGAGGCCGTCTTCCTGCTCGACGGCGGATTGGCCGCGTGGCGCGCAGCCGGCCATCCGGTCGAAACCGGCGAGCTTCCGGTCGTACCCGGCGACGTCACGCTCGGCCGCGGCCGGATGCCCAGCATCAACATGGCAGGGGCAGCCGCCTGGCATGAACAGGGCATCCTGCTCGACGCCCGTGCAGGGGAGCGCTACCGCGGCGAGATCGAACCCATCGACCCCCGGGCCGGCCACATCCCCGGTGCCGTCAGTGCCCCGACGGGGGAGAACCTCGCGGCGGACGGTCGATTCCTGCCCCCGGACCAGCTGCGCTCCCGCTTCGCCGAGGCGGGAATCGACGGCGGCACCGCCGTCGCGGTCTACTGCGGTTCCGGGGTGACGGCCGCGCACCAGATCGCCGCGCTGGAGATCGCCGGCTTCCCGGCGGCGCTCTATCCAGGCTCCTTCTCGCAGTGGTCCTCCGAGGACGCGAACGAGGTGGCCGTCGGTGCCGCGCCCGGTGGTAGCGTCGGAGCATGACTCCCGGACGCCCCGTACCTCCTCCGCTTGGCAAGCCCCTGACTCTTCCGGAGTCCACTGCCGGGGGCACGCTCACGGCCGCGATGGGCGCGACGTCCGCCGGAAGCGGTCTGCGTCCGCTGACCCTGGCCCGGCGCGCACCCAAGGACGACGACGTCGAGATCGAGATCGAATTCTGCGGGCTGTGCCACTCCGACGTGCACGCCACCCGGGGTGAATGGGGCAGCCGCCCCTACCCCTTGGTACCTGGCCACGAGATCGTCGGCAGGGTGCGCCGCCTTGGGGCGGCGGTGGATGAGTTCAGCGTCGGGGACCTGGTGGGTGTCGGGTGCCTGGTGGACTCGTGCCGCGAATGCGAAAGCTGCCTCGAAGGACTCGAACAGTACTGCGAGCGCGGCAATGTGGGCACCTACGGGGTGAAGGACCCGCGCAACGGCGATGCCATCACCCAGGGCGGCTATTCGGGCACGATTGTTGTGGACCGCCGCTTCGTCCTCCGGATTCCTGAAGGCATGGACCCCGCGGCAACCGCTCCGTTGCTGTGCGCGGGGATCACCACCTATTCGCCGCTGCGCTATTTCGACGTCGAGCCCGGTGACGTGGTGGGCGTTGTCGGGCTGGGCGGGCTCGGCCACATGGCAGTGAAGATCGCCAAGGCGATGGGCGCCGAGGTGGTCGTCTTCACGAGTTCGGAAAACAAGACTGCGGCCGCGCGGGAGCTTGGCGCGGACCGGGTAGTCCTCTCCCGGGATGCCGCCGCCATGGAATCTGCCAAGGCGAGCATCGACGTCATCATCGACACGGTGGCTGCCCCCCATGACCTCAATCCCTACCTTCGCACTCTTCGCCTGGGCGGGGCACTCTTCCAGCTGGGGCTGCCGCCAAGCGCCATGCCGCCGGTCAGTCCCGGGCTCCTGATCCGGCGCCGCCTGGCCTACTCCGGTTCCCTGATCGGCGGGATCGCCGAAACCCAGGAGATGCTCGATTTCTGCGCCGAACACGATGTAGCCAGCGACATCGAGATCGTGGGCGCGGGAGGACTCAACCAAGCCTACGACCGCATGGTCGCCGGCGACGTGAAATACCGTTTCGTCCTCGACACCAAGACCCTGCACACCCCGTCCGAAAAGGCAGACGCATGAGCACCCTCTTCACCAAGATCATCAACGGCGACATCCCCGGCCGCTTCGTCTGGAAGGACGAGGACGTGGTGGCGTTCCTGAGCATCGCGCCGCTGGCCGATGGCCATGTCCTGGTGGTGCCGCGCCTCGAGGTGGACCTCTGGACCGATGCGCCGGCCGAAGTGCTTGGCCGCGTGACCGCCGTCGCCCAGACCATCGGCAAGGCCCTGGTGGGCGAGTTCGGCGCCTCCCGTGCCGGCCTGCTTGTGGCCGGCTACGAGGTGGACCACCTGCACGTCCACGTCTGGCCGTCGAACTCGATGGCCGACTACGACTTCGGCTCCGCGGACCAGAACCCGGACCCGTCACAGCTCGAAGCAAACGCGGAGCGGATCCGCACGGCGCTGCGCGAGGCCGGGCACGGGGAGTTCGTCCCGGAGTCCTGACCCCGCCTTCCGCGGGCATTGTGGGCCGCGGTGCCCAGGCGTACCGTGACCCATAGACAAGGACGCAAGCCGCGCCGCCCCGGGCGCGGACTCAGCGCGCCGGAGGCATCATGGCACCGTCCCAAGCCAGCCTGGATCTCGGCCGATCCGCATATGTAGACCACCGCTGGGGCGAAGCCTTCGAACACTTCGAAAACGCCCATCGGGAAGCCGGGCTGCCGGCCGCTGACCTTGAGAGGCTCGCCACCGCGGCCATGCTGACCGGTCGCTCCGAAACCGGCATCGACACCCTCACCCGGGCCCACGAAGAGTTCCTCGTCATCGGGGATGTTCCCGGTGCGGCACGGTGCGCCGGATGGCTGGGGATGTTCCTGTTGTCCCGGAATGAGCTGGCACGCGGCTCCGGGTGGTTGCTGCGTGCCCGCCGGCTTCTCAAGGAACTCAGCGAACCCTGCGCGGTGGAGGGATTCCTCCTCATACCGGCGGCCTTGGACAGACTGTATGGCGGAGACCTGGAAGGCGCTGCAGGAATCTTCGACCGGGCCTGGGAAATCGGCACAGCCTTCCACGACAAGGATGTGCTCGCGCTGGCGCAGCTTGGCCAAGGCCAGACAAGGATCATGCTCGGCAGCACGGCAGAAGGACTTGCCCTCCTTGACGAAGCGATGGTGGCGGTCACCTCGGGGGAGGTGTCGCCGATCCCGTCGGGAATCGTCTACTGCGCCACGATCGGGACATGCCAGCAGGTCTTCGAGTTGCACCGGGCACTCGAATGGACGGCTGCGCTCGACCATTGGTGTGCCGGCCGGCCGGACATGGTGCTGTTCAGCGGGCAATGCCAATCGCACCGGGCCGAGCTCTTCATCCTGCACGGACAGTGGCCGGAAGCTCTCGCAGCTGCCGATGTGGCGCAGGACCGTTCGGCACGCGGGGACCCCCAAGCGCTCTGGGGCGGTTTCTACCGGCAAGGGGAAGTTCAGCGTCTGCGGGGCGAGCTTGATGCCGCTGAAGCTTCCTACCAGGAGGCCGGCAGCTCGGGGTATGAGCCGCAGCCAGGCCTGGCATTGCTGAGGCTGGCCCGCGGTGAGACGAGCATGGCCCAGAGCCAGATTCGACGGTCCGTTGACACTCCGGACCTTGCGACCCGCCGTCAGTTGCTCCCGGCGCTCGTCGAGATTGAACTGGCGGCGGGCGACACAGCGGCGGCGCGCGCCGGGGCGGATGAGCTGAAGACGCTGGCAGCGGGATTTCCCGCGCCCATGTTGCAGGCGTATGCGGCCCAGGCCGAAGGAGCGGTACTCCTCGAAGAAGGCGAACCGGGTGCTGCCCTGAAGCCGCTGCGGCGGGCCTGGACCCTGTGGCGCGGTCTCGACGTGCCCTTCGAAGCCGCTCGCTGCCGTGTTCTGGTGGGCCGGGCGTGCCTCGCGCTCGGAGACCGGGACTCGGCGCTCATGGACTTCGAAGCCGCACGCAGCGAATTCTTCGATCTCGGCGCGGAACCGGCGCTCCTAGTGGTGGACTCCCTGATCGGCGGTGACCCGGCGCAAGCGGGTCCGTTGACCCGGAGGGAAACAGAAGTCCTCAGGCTGGTGGCGGCCGGCAAGACGAACCGGGCGGTCGCCGTCGAACTGTATCTCAGTGAGAAAACCGTGGCGCGGCATCTGAGCAACATCTTCCTCAAGCTCGGCCTTTCATCCCGGGTCGCCGCCACGAGGTACGCGTACGAGCACGGGCTCACCTCATGAACAGGCCTACATCGAAATACCCATGTACGGCCCGGACAAGTTGCATGGTTCGGCCGAAGCCGGCCGGAACCTGCCGGCCATAGTGTCAAAGCATGAACCTTCCAGTACTTGCCGGCACCGTATCGACTGTGCTGTTTGCCGCGAGCATGCTGCCGATGCTGATCAAGGCAGCGCGGACCCGGGACCTGGCGTCATACAGCCTGGGAAACCTCCTCCTCAGCAATGTGGCAAACGTGGTCCACTCCGTCTATGTCTTCAGCCTGCCGGCCGGCCCGATCTGGCTGCTCCATTCCTCGTACGTCATCGCCTCTGCCCTGATGCTTGTGTGGTGCCTGCGCTACCGCCATGCACCGGGTGGACCAGCGCAGAACGTGGCGGCAAGGGAAGGTTTCCGTCCCACCGAAGAGTTGCTCGGAGCATAAGGAGGCTTCGCCATGAAACCTTTCGCCATGAATCCCGGTCGGAATCACGCATCCGACGGGGTCCTGGACACCATCATCGTCGGCGGCGGGCAGGCCGGACTTGCCTTGGGCTACTTCCTTTCCCGGCAGGGACGCGACTTCGCGATCCTCGACGCCGGACAACGGGTGGGCAACGCCTGGCGCCGACGCTGGGACTCCCTGCACCTGTTCACCCCGGCGAAGTACGACGGTCTTCCCGGGATGCCGTTTCCGGGGGACGGCCTGGCATTTCCGGGCAAGGACGAACTGGCCGACTATCTCGAAGGCTATGCCGTCCGTTTTGGCCTGCCCGTCAGGCTCGGGGTGAAGGTGGAGCACCTCCGGCGGGAAGACGGCCACTACGTTGCGGAAGCTGGCGGCCAGGGCTGGAAGGCCCTGAACGTCGTAGTGGCTACGGGAGCCTGCGTCGCCCCCAAGATTCCCGGCTTTGCTCCGCAGCTGGATGACTCCGTCTTCCAGTTGCATTCGAGCCTCTACAGGAATCCAGCGCAGCTCCGGCCCGGCCCCGTCTTGGTGGTGGGCGTCGGGAATTCCGGGGCCGAGCTCGCCTTGGAACTGAGCCGCAGCCACCGCACCTTGCTGGCGGGCAAGCCCACCGCGGAACTGCCCGTCAAGCACGGACGGGCCGCAGCACGCTACGTCCTGCCGCTCGTGCGGTTCGCAGGGCTCCACATCCTTACCCTCGGCACGCCGATCGGCCGCAAGGTGGCACCGGGGTTCCTCGGCCACGGCGCCCCGCTGATCCGCACGAAGCTCAAGGACCTCGCAGCCGCCGGCGTCGAATCCGTTCCCCGGATCACGGGCGTGCGCGACGGCAGGCCGGTGGCCGGAGACGGTCGCGCCCTTGACGTCGCGAACGTCATCTGGTGCACCGGATACCTAAATGATTTCGGCTGGGTGGAGCCGGGCGCCTTCGACGGCGACGGCAGGCCGCGGCAATACCGCGGCGTGGCGCAGGACTTCCCGGGCTTGTACTTCCTGGGCCAGGAATTCCTCTACTCCGCCACCTCGGCCACCCTGCCCGGACTCGCCCGCGATGCCGGATACCTGGCGCGGCAGATTCCCCTCCCCGGAGTTGACGGCGGCTCCATGCGCCGCTCGCAGAAGTTCCGGCCGCGGAAGGCGAGGCAGCGGGCATGAGGGGTCGGGCCTGATGGGCGCGAAAAAGGTCTTCGGGAATGCGCCCCTGCCTCCGGGCCAGGTGGCAGGCGTTGCGGTTGACCTTCTCCTGGCCCGGCTGCGACCCGCCCGTTTACCGGGACCTCGCCTGCCCGTCGTTGCCGCGGGTGCCGTCCTGGTTCTCGTCGGGTGCGCAATCAATATCAGCGCGCTGGCAGAGCGCCGGCGGCGCGAAGGCGGAGCGTTCGAACTTGAGCATCCGCGCCAGCTGGTCGTCACCGGGCCGTATGCCGCCAGTCGCAATCCCATGTATGCCGGCTGGTGGTTGATCCACTTCGGCGCCGGGCTGCTCCAGGGATCGGCGTGGGCGCTCCTCACCACGCCGGCGGCCGCCCTGGCCGAGCACCGGGGAGTGCTGGCGGAAGAACGGGAGCTGGCGGGACTGTTCGGCGCGGACTTCACAGCCTACGCGAAGCGGGTTCCCCGCTACTTTTCCACGGGCCGGGCGCTCTGGAACACCCGGCCCGCAACTCAGCGCCGGCCGTGAATCAGGCACGCCTGGGGGTCATCGCCACCATGCCGGCGTAGGTGAAACCGCCGCCGAAACCGAAGAGCAGGGCAGGCACGTCGGCCGGGATCCGGCCGGCGTGCCACCACTTGCTGAAACCGAGCGGGACGCTCGCGGCCGAGGTGTTGCCGGACTCGGTCACGTCGGTCACCACTACCTTGTCGCTGAGCCCAAGGCCCTGCGCGAGCGGTTCGATGATGCGCAGGTTCGCCTGGTGGGCCACCAGCACCTCGATGTCGTCCAGGGTGAGCCCGGCGCGTTCCACGGCGTCGCGGGCGTGGCCGACGGCGTCGAGCAGGCCCCAGCGCAGAACCTCGCGGCCGTTCTGCGAAAACTTGCCCTCCGGCGGGCCGATCCGCACCGAGTCGGCCATGTCCGTGCGGGATCCCCACACCACCGGCCCGATCCGCGGTTGGTCGGAGGGACCGACGACGGCGGCACCCGCCCCGTCCGCGACGAGCACCGCGGTGCTGCGGTCCGTCCAGTCGGTGACGGTGGAGAGCGTTTCGGCGCCGATGACGATCGCGTGGGTGGCGGAGCCGGAGCGGATGGCCTGATCTACGATGCCGAGGGCGTACTCGAAGCCGGAGCAGGCGGTGTTGATCTCGATGACGCCCGGGCCGCGGCGGTCCGCGCCGAGGTCCAGCGCCTGCGCCACGCGGCCGGCCGTGTTGGGGGAGCGTTCCTGCGAGGTGGTAGTGGCGACCACGACCAAGTCGATCTGCTCCGCCGCCAGCCCGGAATCGGCCAGGGCCATGCGGGCCGCATCCGTGGCCAAGGTAGCCACGGTCTCACCCTCGCCGGCAATGTGGCGCGTGACGATGCCTGTGCGCTGCTGGATCCATTCGTCGCTGGTGTCCAGGATCTTCTCAAGCTCGAAGTTGTCCATCACCCGCACGGGCTGGGCGTGTCCGAGGCCGACGATCGCCGTTCCGGCGGGTCCTTGGGAAAGATGCAGGGCGGGATGGTTCAGGGTCATCCTGGTCCTTTCAGGGGAGGGGCGGCCGGCAGTTGGGGTGCGGCGTTGCGGTCGGGAAAATGGTGCAGTGCGGCGGCGGCCTAGGCCGGGGCGAGGGCCTGGTTCAGCGCCGTGCGGATGCGCTTCTCCGAGACGGAGTAGGCGGTGCCGAGCTCGACGGCGAAAAGGCTCACCCGGAGCTCCTCGATCATCCAGCGCACCCGGGTTAATTCGCTGCCGGCCCGGCGTCCTGGCAGGAGCGCCGCCACGGCGTCGTCGTAGTCGTCTTCGAGGGACTGGACGGCGGCCATGCTCAGGCCGTCCCGCTGCACGTTGTTCGGCAGCTTCTCCAGCCGCTTCTCGATGGCCGTGAGGTAGCGCGGCAGCTGGCTGAGCTGGGCGTAGCCCGTCTGTGCTACAAAACCGGGGAAGACGAGCTGTTCGAGCTGGCTCTTGATGTCGTTGAGGGCGCTGATCAGGCTCAGGCTGGTGCTGCCCTTGAGCTGCTTCTCGATGCGGCGGCTGCTGGCGAGGATCCGTTCGACGACGGCGGTCACCGTGAACACGGTGTCGATCAGTTCCGCGCGCACTGCCTCGTAGAGGGCATCGAAGGCTTTCCTGTCCCACGGCAGTTCCGCGGGCGTCAGCTTGTCGATGGCGGCGAGGGCGCAGTCGGCGATCAGGGCGCTGACCGAGCCGTGCGGGTTCTGGCTGAAGGTCAGTTTCTCGGTGTTGTTCAGGTGCTCCAGGACGTACCGGTCCGGCGCTGGGACGCGCAGTGCGAGCAGCCGGATAACGCCCCCGCGCATGGCGGTTTCCTGCTCGGCCCGGGTCTGGAAGACGCGCAGGGCCACGCTCTTGCCTTCGTCCACCAAGGCCGGGAAGCCGGTCACCTGGTGGCCATTTACGATCCGGCTGACCTGCCGCTCAATGGTGCCGACGCTCCATTCGGTGAGCCCGGTCTGCTCGGCAAAGCCGGCTGGTGTCGAAGCAACGCTGCCGTTGCCGCCAGCCGCGCCGCCCGGAACGCCGGCCCCGGCCTGGGCGCCGCGAGCCTGGCTGCCAACGGTTTTGCCGCCGCCTGCCTTTCCGCCGGCTGCCTTTCCGCCGGCTGCCTTTCCGCCGGCACGCGCCGTCGTCGCCGGTGTCGCTCCGAGCGATTCTGCGATGGCCCGGCGCGTGGCCGGGGCGAGTTCCTGCTGCAGGGCCGCGAGGTCCTTGCCTTCGCCGAGCACCTTGCCGCGGCTGTCCACCACCTTGAAACTGACCCGCAGGTGCGGCGGAACGGTGCCCCAATTCCAGGAGCCGGGCGGGATGATGTGCCCGCGCAGGCGGCGCAGAACGAGTTCGAGTGAGGGTTCGAGCTCGTCCGTGGCGGGATCGAAATCCGCCTCCAGGGCAGCAGCGGCCTGCCCCGCGACATCCGGAGCCGGCACGAAGTTCTTGCGGACCTGCTTGGGCAGGGACTTGATGAGGGCCGTCAGCAGCTCCACGCGCTGGCCGGGGATCTGCCAGCGGAAGGCGGCGTCGTCGAGCTGGTTGAGGAACAGCACCGGCACCTCGGCGGTCACGCCGTCGGACGGGTTGGGCGGGGAGCCCGGGGCCACGGGATGGAACTCGTAACTGAGCGGCAGTTCGAAGCCCTTGTGCAGCCAGGTCTTGGGATATGCCGAATCGTCCAGCGCGGCGGCGTCCTCGCTGATCAGCAGCGACTGGTCGAAGTCCAGGAGCGCAGGGTCCTGCTGCCGGGCGTCCTTCCACCACTTGTCGAAGTGCCGCTCCGACACCACGTCTTTGCCGATACGGGCGTCATAGAACTCGAAGAGGGTATGGTCGTCCACCAGGATGTCGCGGCGGCGCATCCGGGTTTCGAGTTCCTCGATTTCGTTCAGGAGCGCCCGGTTGCGGTGGAAGAACTTGTGCTGGGTGCGCCATTCGCCTTCCACCAGCGCGTGCCGGATGAAGAGTTCGCGGGAGAGCTCCGGATCGATGCGCCCGTAGTTGACCCGCCGGTTGGGGATGACCGGCACGCCGTAGAGCGTGACCTTCTCGTGCGCCATGACCGAGCCGCTGCGGCTGGACCAGTGCGGTTCGCTGTAGGAGCGCTTCACGAGGTCCGGCGCCACCTGTTCCACCCAGAGCGGATCGAACTTTGCGGCCACCCGGGCCCACAGCCGGCTGGTTTCGACCAGTTCGGCGGCCATCACGAACGCCGGGGACTTCTTGAACAGGGCCGAACCCGGGAAGATCGCGAAGCGGCTGCCGCGGGCACCGGCGTACTCGCGCTTGCGCTCGTCCAGCAGGCCGATGTGGCTCAGCAGGCCGGAGAGCAGGCTGATATGGATGCCGTCGTGCAGGCCCACCGGATCGGCCTCGCGGCTGTTGTCGATGGTGATGCCCAGCGGTTTGGCCAGCCGGCGCAGCTGCTGGAACAGGTCCTGCCATTCGCGCACGCGAAGGTAGTTGATGAACTCGTTGCGGCAGAGCCGGCGGAACTGCGTGGAGGACAGCTCCCGCTGCTGCTCCTGGATGTGGTTCCACAGGTTCAGGTAGCCGGTGAAGTCCGAGTTCTCGTCCCTGAACCGGGCATGCTTCTCGGCGGCCAGCTGCTGCTTGTCCGTTGGGCGCTCGCGGGGGTCCTGGATGGTGAGCGCCGCGGCCAGGATCATGACTTCCTTGACGCAGCCGCGCTTGCCTGCCTCCACGATCATCCGGCCGAGCCGCGGATCCACCGGCAGCTGGGCGAGTTTATGCCCGACGGCGGTCAGCCCGCCCTGCTGGTCCTGGGACCCCTGTTGCACAGACGTCTGTTGCGGCGACTTCAGGGCGCCCAGCTCGCGCAGGAGGGTCACGCCGTCGTTGATGGCCCGCGATTCCGGCGGCTCGACAAACGGGAAAGCCTCGATGTCCTTGGGCCCGCGGGCCACGCCAATCGCGGTCATCTGCAGGATGACGGCGGCCAGGTTGGTGCGCAGGATCTCGGGGTCGGTGAACTGCGGGCGGGACTCGAAGTCCTCCTCGGAGTACAGCCGGATGGCGATGCCCTCGGACACACGGCCGCAACGGCCGGAGCGCTGGTTGGCCGAGGCCTGCGACACCCGCTCGATCGGCAGCCGCTGGACCTTGGTGCGGTGTGAGTAGCGCGAGATGCGGGCCGTTCCGGTGTCGACCACGTACTTGATACCGGGCACGGTGAGCGAGGTCTCGGCGACATTTGTGGCCAGAATGATCCGCCGCTTGCCGCCGGGGTTGAAGACCCGGTGCTGCTCCTGCAGGCTGAGCCGCGCGTAGAGGGGGAGCACCTCGGTGCCGGCGAGGCGCCGGTTCGCCTGGATCCGGCCGTTCAACGCCTCGGCGGCGTCGCGGATTTCGCGCTCGCCGGAGAAGAAGATGAGGATGTCGCCCGGGGCCTCCTGGGCGAGCTCGTCGACGGCGTCGCACACCGCGTCCAGCGGGTCGCGGTCTTCCTCGAGTTCGTCGTCGGGGGTGTCGTCGCCGTCCGCCGGTCCGCCGGCCGGCTGGGAGAGCGGGCGGTAGCGGATCTCCACCGGGTAAGTGCGGCCGGACACCTCGATGATCGGCGCGGGGGCGTCGTCGCTGCCGAAATGCCAGGCGAAGCGTTCGGGATCGATCGTGGCCGAGGTGATGATGATCTTCAGGTCCGGGCGCTGCGGCAGGATCCGCTTGAGGTAGCCGAGGATGAAGTCGATGTTGAGGCTGCGCTCGTGGGCTTCGTCGATGATGATCGTGCTGTACTTGCGCAGCAGCTTGTCCCGCTGGATTTCCGCCAGCAGGATGCCGTCGGTCATGAGCTTGATCCGGGTGCTCCTGCCGGTCTCGCCGGTGAACCTGACCTGGAAGCCCACCTCCTGGCCGATCTCGACGCCGAGTTCGAATGCGATGCGTTCGGCCACCGTGCGCGCGGCGAGGCGGCGCGGCTGCGTGTGGCCGATCAGTCCCTTGCTGCCGAGCCCCAGCTCAAGGCACATTTTGGGGATCTGGGTGGTCTTCCCGGAACCGGTCTCTCCCGCGATGATCGTGACCTGGTTCGCGGCGATCGCCGCCATAATGTCCTCGCGGCGTTCGGAGACCGGCAGCTCGGCGGGGTAGGAGATATGAAGTGTCATGGCTGGAAGCCAGTCTACTGCGGTGCCGCGTCTACTGCCGTGCCGGGCCTACGCCTGGGCGGGGGTTCCGGTGCTCCGGGCCGCAGCTGCGCCGGCCGAGCGCGCCAGCCGGCCTGCCAGCGTCACGGCGTACTCCTTGAATTCCGGCGGCGACAGGATCTCGAACTCCATGCCCAACGCGGCAAGGTGCGCGGCGGGCTGGGCCAGGCTGTCCCAGCCGGCATGCAGCAGCGTGGCCGCCCCGCCGTCGTCGGTCAGGGTCGCCAGTTGCGGGCCGACCAGGGCGGCCACCTCGCCGATCGGCGCGAACAGGCGTACGACGACGTCATAGCGGTAGGGCGAACGGGTCACCGACTGCTGGACGTAGGCAGCCAGGTCCTCCGCCGGGAGCGGCCGCGGGAGGAACTTTTTCGTCGCGGCCGGCAGGGATGCGATGCGGTCCGCGCGGAAGGTGCGCCAGTCTTCCCGCTCGAGGTCCCAGGCCACCAGGTACCAGCGGCGGCCGGTGTCCACCAGGCGGTAGGGTTCGGCGGTGCGACGGTCCACCGTGCCGTCGGGTTTGGCGTAGTCGAAGCGGATCAGGCGCCGGTCCGCGATGGCCGAGGACATCACGGTGAGCTGGTGCGGATCCACGGCGGCGGCATTGCTGGGCAGCGTGGTGACGGCGGCCTTGAGGGTGGCGAAGCGCGGGCGCAGCCTGGCAGGCAGGACCTGTTCGAGCTTGGCTAGTGCCCGCACCGAGGCTTCGCCGATGCCAGCGACCGGGCCCGCGGCCACAGAGTTCAGTCCGAGGGCGACCGCCAAGGCCTCGTTGTCGTCGAGCAGGAGCGGCGGCAGCTGGGCGCCGGCTCCCAGCTGGTAGCCGCCCGCAATTCCGGGCGAGGCATGGATGGGGTATCCGAGGGTGCGGAGTTTGTCGATGTCGCGGCGCACAGTGCGTTCCGTGACGCCCATCCGTTGGGCCAGGGCCGGGCCGGTCCATTCGCGCCGCAGCTGCAACAGCGAGAGCAACTGAAGCAGGCGGGCGGAGCTCTGGATCATGGACCAAGCGTACGTGCCCGGCGGTCGCGGTCAGAGCAAGCGCATGGTCCAGTAGGCGCTGCTGGGGAGGTCAAGGGCACGCCAGTCGCGTTCGGAACGGACCGGCGGGAGGTGCCCGCGGCCGTCGCGGAGGACTGCCGAGATGGTGGCTGCGACAGCCAGCAGGACGAAGATGACGATGAAGGCTACGAGGATTTCCATGCCTCCATCGTCTGCCCGGCCGGATCCAAGAAACAGTGGCAGAAATGACCCATTTGAACAAATTTCTGCCACACTGGAGGTATGTTGAAATCAGTGGCCATCATCGTCGTGCCGGGCTTCTCGATCTTCGAGTTCGGCACCGCCTTCGAGATCTTCGGCATTGACCGGTCCGACCGGGAGGCCGGCGTGCCGAAGTTCGATTTCCGCGTGTGCACGCCGCAGCCCGGCGACGTTCCCATGAAATCCGGGCTCTCGATGCACGTGGGTCTGGGCTTGGAGGCTGCCTCCGACGCGGACCTCGTTATCATGGCTCCCTACGGCCGTGACCTGGATGTTCCGGAGGAGGTCCTGGAAACCCTCCGAGCCGCGCACGAACGGGGCGCCTGGGTGCTGTCCATCTGCTCCGGCGCTTACGCTTTGGCCCGGGCCGGCCTGCTGGACGGGCGTCGCTGCACCACCCACTGGCACTATTCGCAGGACCTCGCCAGGCGCTATCCGCAGGTACAGGTGGACGAAAACGTCCTCTACGTGCAGGACGGCACCATCATCACCAGCGCGGGCACGGCCTCAGGCATCGACGCCTGTCTGCACCTGGTCCGCATCGAGCTGGGCGCGAAGGTCGCTGCCGCGATCGCCCGCGACATGGTGGTGGCGCCGCACCGCGATGGCGGGCAGGCCCAGTACATCGACCGGCCGATGCCGAGCTGCGGTTCGGCGCCGATGGAAGCCCTGCTGCGGTGGATGGTGGAGAACCTGGACCAGGAACACAGTGTTCCCGAACTTGCCGAACGGCTTCACATGTCACCGCGGACCTTCGCGCGCCGCTTCCGGGCCGAAACCGGGGCCACACCAGCCGCCTGGCTCAACTCGCAACGGGTGCTGCGGGCCCAGGAGTTGTTGGAAGGCAGCGACTTGAACATCGACGAGGTGGCACGGGAAGCCGGCTTCGGGCATTCGGTGCTGATGCGGCACCACTTCGCGAAAGTCCTGGACACCAGTCCGCAGTCCTACCGCCGTGCCTTCCGCGGCGGCCAGTTCGCCGAAGTGGTCTAGCGACGGCGACGCCCAAGACGGCGCCGTCTTGGGCGTCGCCGAGTGGCCGCGGGGCGGGAGGCGTAGTTCAGCGCCGCCCGCGGCTCTCGGCGCCCTCAGCCTTGGCGGATTCCACGAGTTCCTCCCAGGGGCCGGTGACTTCCCGGTCCGGCAAGGTGGCACGGCGCTGACCTGCCCGGATGGAGTACATGAACCGGTCCGGCTGGTTGGCTGTGCGGGACAGGTCCTTGGCTTCCTCCCAGGGGCAGGCTTCGACCAGCGGCATCCAGCGCTCCTTGTCGTCCGCGGACACGGCGTTGACGCTCCAGACACGCGTCATGGCAGCGATGCCCCCGCTGCGACGGACCGTGATTTTCATGCCCCACCGATCTTCGTGCTGCGCCGATGCGGGATCCACCGGACGCGGGATCCACGGACAAGCGGCGCTGGAGTCAGACCTTGACCTTTACAGTTTCCCACGCCTTCAGGACGGCGTCATGCTCGGCGGAACCACTGCCGAACAGCTCCTCGGCGGTGGCGATGGTGGTCCTGGCGAACTTGCCGAAAGTGCACGCGGCAGGCAGGGAGCCGCTGGTCAGTGTGCCGTACCAGATGTGCCCCGGCGCTTCCCAGGCGTTGCCGCCCAGCTCCGAGGCCACCAGGTAGAAGGCCCGGTTGGGGATGCCCGAATTGATGTGGACCCCGCCGTTGTCAGAGGTGGTGCGGACATAGCTGTCCATGGAATCCGGCTGCGGGTCCTTGCCCAGCACGTCGTCGTCGTACGCCGTTCCAGGCGCCTTCATCGAGCGCAATGCCGCGCCCTGCACGGCGTCGGTGAACAGGCCTTCGCCGATCAGCCAGCTTGCCTCCGAGACGGACTGCTTGCGGGCATACTGTTCCACGAGCACGCCGAACACATCGGACATGGATTCGTTCAGGGCGCCGGCCTGGTTCCGGTAGGCGAGGCCCGCCGTGTACTGGGTGACGCCGTGGGCGAGTTCGTGGCCGATCACGCTCACTGACTTGGTGAAGCGCTGGAAGATCTCGCCGTCGCCGTCGCCGAAAACCATCTGGCGGCCGTCCCAGAAGGCGTTGTCGTAGAGCTTTCCAAAGTGCACTGTCGCGTCGAGTTTGAGGCCTGCACCGTCGATGGAGTTCCGCTCGAAGACGTCTGCGTAGAAAGCGTGCGTGTCGCCGAGGCCGTCATAGGCTTCGTCGGCCGCGACGTCCCCGACAGGCGGCATCCCTTCCTTCCGCACCTGGGTGCCCGGCAGGGTTTCGGTGGATCCGGCGTCGAAGATGGTGCGCTGTGGCGGGCCCGGCTTGGCCTGGCGTGCGCTGGGCGCCGTGGCGGGTACCGGAAGGGCACGCGCCGCCTGCAGGCCCTTGATGTGCAGCAGCGATTCCTTCGCGGCCCGCGCGATGGCGCGGAGCCGGGGTTCAGGGCGGGCGGCGAGGCGGCGCAGCATGTACGGAGGAACGATGGAGCAGATCATTGGCGAACCCCTTTGGCGTCTGGCGGAGCTGGTACGAATCAGCTTAGGAGCGGCCCCCGACAATTTGGCGGCCCGCCCCCGGCATGTCCGCAACGGCCATGTCCCGCAACGACGCCTGGCCCGCAACGCAAAAACCCCGCCATTCCTGGGAATGGCGGGGTTTTTGTGTCCTCGAAAGGAGTGGTGCCCTCGATAGGATTCGAACCTACGGCCTTCTGCTCCGGAGGCAGACGCTCTATCCCCTGAGCTACGAGGGCATCCGGGGTTTCCGGTTGTTTCCGGAACGTTGATGAGCTTAGCAGGTCCGCGCGCCGCAGTGAAAAAGCCCCAGTGAAAAACGGCGCGGCGGCCGTGTCCGGCCACGGTCGAGGCTTCGGGACCCGATCAGTATCCGGCGAAGGCATCCACACGGACACGCCGCGCCCCGGCCCGCCGGGCCGCGCTCCGGAGGGAGTCCACCCGGGCGGGGGAACCGGAAACGTACACGGTCCGGCGGGCGATGTCCGGCACCAGCTCCCGCAGCGAGGATGCATCGATCCGTACGGTACCGGCGTCGTGCATGAATTCCGGCGGCGCGGACCCGTCGGAGAGCCGTGCGACTACCCGCGCACCCGACGCCGCCAGCACCTCGGTTCCGGCGAGTTCCTCCGCTCCCGGGGCCAGGTAGAGCAGCACGATGTCCCGCTCCCGCGCGGCCCCGGACGCCAGCTGGGAAAGGAACGGGGTGATCCCGATGCCCGCAGCGATCAGCAGCACGGGGGTTCCCTCGTCGCGCGGCAACACGAAGTCCCCAGCAACCGCTGTCGCCCGCAGGGCAGCGCCGGGCGCAAGCTCCAGCAGAGTCCGCTTCGCGGAGGACAACGGCGCAGCCGTCCCCACACCGAAGGTCAGCTCCGCGGAACCGGGCGCGCTGCTCAGGCTGAAGATCCGGCGTCGGCCCCTTCCGTCGGATGGGGAATGTGGCAGGTCGAGTTCCATGTACTGTCCCGGGGTGTAGCGGACCGGACGGCGGGCAGTGAAGCGGAGTTCGGTGGTGGTGGGCGTCAGCGGCCGGGATCCCTTGAACACGAGCCTGATGCCGCCGCGCTGGCCGGCGAAGAAGGCCAGCAGGTTGCCCAGCAGCAGTGCCAGTTCCGGCGAGTTCGCCACGAACCCCAGGTTGTACGGCACCGCGAACACCACCCCGACGACGGCGGCAAGCGCCAGCTGCTGCCAGCGCCGGGGCGGCAGGGTGAGCGGCTCAGTCAGCATGAAGCCCGCGAAAAACAGCAGCGGCCGCTGCGCGAACGGCTGCCACAGAGCTGCTCCCGGCGACATTCCGGCCCGCAGCAGTTCGCTGAAGACGATCGAGCTGGACACCAGGAGGAAGGCGCAGGCCATCAGCACCTTGCGGGTCCGGTACATGATCAGCGCCACGGCCGGCACCAGCAGCCACAGCATCGACGGGGTACCCGCCCACCAGGTGGCGACGTTCAGGCCCGTCAACGAGACGAGGAACGCCCCGGTCGCCGCCGGGTTGAAGATGTGCCGGCCACGGAAGGCCAGCAGGTACTTCGAGGCCGAGGCCAGCACGCAGGCAAGGGCCACGCCCGCCAGGTCCGGCCAGGCGACCGTGGGCAGCAGCTCACTGGGCCAGAACAGGAAGAACAACAGCAGGCCGGTGATCAGGGACGATTCCGAATGCGGCCGGACCCGGAACGCCGCCGCGAACGCGCGGCCGGACAGATACGTCAGGCCGAGGCAGAGCCCGGCATGCGCCAGCATGTCCGCCAGGCCGAACGTCAGCCAGCCGAGGATGTTGAGCACCACGCTGTAGACCGCGAGGATGGCAAGCACCCAAAGGATCAGCCGGTACATCGTGAAGCGGCCCAGCCACGTATCGAGCCGCGACTTGGGGGTGGCGAGGTCAACCATGGTCATGTGAACAGCGTCCCTTCAAAACCCTGCGAACAGTGTGCCCTGCCGTCCGATAAAACCATGAGCCAGTCGAAGTCGAATTCTTCCTCCAAGAGCCGCGGCTCCACAAGGAACAACGCCGTGGCCAAAGCGTCGGCTTCAAGCGTGCCTGCGGCCATGGTCCAGGTGGCCACCACGGTGTCCACGGGCCTGCCGGTGGCGGCGTCCAGCACATGGTGCAGCCCGTCGCCCCAGGCCCGGCGGTTGCTCGCCGAAGCGCACAGCGCCCGGTCGCCCAGTTCGACGACGCCGATCGCCTGCGTGGGATCGTACGGGTGCTCCAGGCCCACCCGCAGCGGTTCCGGCCCGGAGTGGAGCATGTCGCCGCTGCCGTCCACAAGGTATTGCGCGGTGCCCTCCGCCCGCAGGACCTCCGCCAGCAGGTCCACGAGCTGGCCCTTTCCGGCGGCGCCGACGTCGAGCACCACCGGTTCCGTGCATGCCACCGTGCTGCCCTCCCAGCGGAGGACGTCCTCCCAGCGCGGCGCGGGACGGGCCAGGCCGCGGGGTACCAGGGCGTAGTCCGCTCCGTAGCCGAGCTGCTCCAGGCTCCCGCCTACCAGTGGCGTCATCGAGCCGCGGCTGAGCCGGTACAAGGTGCTGAAGACAGCGCCCAACCGTTCCGCGTGCTCGGGCAGGGATACCGTTCCGGCTGTCCGTGCAAGTTCCGAAATCCGGGAATCCGCCCGGAACCGGGAGTAGTTGAGGTCGTAGTCCTCCACGGCCCGCAGGAGGCGCGTGCGGACTGCTGGGGCGAGCGGCTCCGGCGTCGAAATTTCCCAGGCGGTGCCGATGCCCTCAAAGGCGAAGGTGTCCCAGCCGGGGTGCGCCATACTGTCCTACTTCGCCTGGGCCTTGATGGAATCCACGGCTTGGTTGAAGCCGCCGCTGGTCAGGGAAGAACCCGCCACCTTGGACACGTTGAGGTCGTCGAGTTTCTTGCCCACGACCTGCGCCGCAATGCCGTCCGCGAATTCACCCTGGAACTTCCGGGTGTTGGGGCTGGTCGGGTGGGTGGTGATCTCGACGGCGGTGACCGTGCCGTCCGCCAGGGTCAGCTGGACGCCCAGAGTCTCGGGGCCGTTGGGCGAGATGTAGTTGCCGTCGGCGCTGTACGTGCCGTCCTTGTATCCGCTGGAGCTGCCGGTGGTCGGATCGGTGGACGCCGCGGCTCCGCCGGAGCTGCCGGTGGAGGGTTTGGTCGACGTCGTCTTGGTGGCGGGGTCCAGCGCGGACGGTGCGTGGGCGGTCGGCGCGCAGGCGGCCACCGCTCCAATGAGGGAGAGGCCTGCGGCACCGGTGAGGATGCTCTTGCGAAGTGGCGTGGTCATGGTGTGCTCGTTTCAACTGGACAAGATGCTGGGCAGATGCGGTTAAGGCGCAAAAGCGCTACATTCCTTTGACGTCCGAACCAGCGTATTGGTTCACTCTGTGCGCTTCGGTTGCCCAATCTGTGCCCATGCTGTGACGCCGGCTGTTGCAATTCCTCCAGTGGCAAGCCCCGACGGTACGCTAGACGGGTGACTCCCGAAGAACTCTCTGCCGCCATATCCGCCTGCCTGAAGGACGCTGTCGCCGCCGGCGATGTCGCCCTTTCCGAATCCGATCTGCCGGATGAGGTGCGCGTGGCGCGACCCAAGAACCGGGAGCACGGTGACTGGGCCACGAACATCGCCCTCCAGCTCGCCAAGAAGGCCGGCACCAACCCCCGCGAATTCGCCACCCTCCTGAGCGCCCGGCTCAAGGAGATCGACGGCGTCACGGCCGTTGACATCGCCGGTCCCGGCTTCCTGAACATCACCGTGGACGCTGCCGCCGCCGGTGCCCTGGCCAAGGTGATTGTGGAAACTGGGAGCGCCTACGGAAGCAACCAGGCGCTCGCCGGCCACGTGGTCAACATGGAATTCGTCTCCGCCAACCCCACGGGCCCGCTGCACATCGGCCACACCCGTTGGGCCGCGCTCGGTGACTCGATCGCCCGCGTGCTGCGCGCCTCCGGCGCGGAGGTCACGGCGGAGTACTACATCAACGACGCCGGTTCCCAGATGAACGTTTTCGCCAACTCTGTGCTGTCCCGGCTGCACGGCCGCGACGTTCCGGAGGGCGGCTACCCGGGCCAGTACATCGTGGAGCTCGGGGACGAGGTCCTCAAGGCCCATCCCGCCATCCGCGAACTCACGGACGAAGCCGCGTTGCCGGTCATCCGCCAGGCCGCCTACGAGGCCCAGATGGCCGACATCAAGGCCACCCTCGCCGATTTTGGCGTGTCCTTCGACGTCTACTTCTCCGAAAAGGACCTCCACGACCACGGCGCCATCGAGTCCGCCGTCGCCCGCCTGCGCGAGCAGGGCCACGTGTTCGACAAGGATGGCGCGGTCTGGCTGCGTACCACCGACTTCGGCGACGACAAGGACCGGGTGATGATCCGTGCGAACGGCGAACCCACGTACTTCGCCGCGGACGCCGCCTACTACCTGTCCAAGAAGGACCGCGGCTTCCCCGAGAAGATCTACCTGTTGGGCGCGGACCACCACGGCTACATCAACCGCCTCAAGGCCATTGCCGCCTGCGCCGGCGACGACCCGGAAACCAACATCGAGGTCCTCATCGGCCAGCTGGTGTCGGTCAACGGCGCCAAGCTGTCCAAGCGTGCCGGCAACATCATCGAGCTCAAGGACCTCATCTCCTGGCTCGGAGCGGACGCCGTGCGCTACTCGCTTGCCCGCTTCCCCGCGGACTCACCGCTCACCCTGGACCCCGAGCTGCTGAAGAAGAACAGCAACGAAAACCCGGTGTTCTACGTCCAGTACGCCCACGCCCGCTCCCGCGGCACGGCACGCAACGCTGCCGAGGCCGGCGTCGAGCGCCAGGTCAACGGCAAGGACGCCTTCGACGCCTCGTTGCTGGACCACGCCACGGAGAACGAGCTCCTGTCCTACCTGGGCAGCTACCCCTCGATCGTGGCCAAGGCCGCCGAGTTCCGTGAACCCCACCGGGTGGCCCGCCACCTGGAAGTGATCGCCGGCGCCTACCACCGCTGGTACGACGCCTGCCGTGTCTCGCCGCAGGGCGAGGAGCCGGTCCGCGACGTCAACCGGACCCGCCTGTGGCTCAACGACGCCACCAGCCAGGTCCTCGCCAACGGCCTCGAACTGCTCGGCGTCTCCGCGCCGGAACGGATGTGATTGCCATGACAGCATCCCCGCTCGCCCCGGAATGGCTCGCCGTACCGTCTGACCTCAACGCCCTGCACGCCCCCATGTGGGCGGCCGGCGTCGAACGGAACGACGGCGGCGAGCTTGCCATCGACGGCATCCCCGTCAGCGAACTCAAGGCACAGTTCGGCAGCCCGCTCTTCGTGATGAGCGAAACGGACTTCCGCGCCCGGGCCCGCGCCTTCAAGGACGCCTTCGACGCCGCGTTCGAGGACATCTGCGGGGGAGTGGACGTCTACTACGCCGGCAAGTCCTTCCTGTGCACCGCTGTTGCCTCCTGGGTGGCCGAGGAGGGCCTGCGCCTGGACACCTGCTCCGGCGGCGAGCTCGCTGTGGCTGCCCGTGCAGGGATCGAGGGTGCGAACCTCGGCCTGCACGGCAACAACAAGTCCGACGCCGAGATCAACCGCGCCCTGGACATGAAGCTCGGCCGGATCGTCGTGGACAGCCTGGACGAACTCGACCGCGTGGCCAAGATCGCCTCCGGCCGCGGCGAGGTGGCCAAGGTGATGCTGCGGCTGACCCCGGGCGTGCACGCGCACACCCACGAGTTCATCGCCACCGCCCACGAGGACCAGAAGTTCGGCCTCTCCATGGCCGAGGACTCCACCGAGGAAGCGGGCCTTTCCGCAGCGGAGGAAGCCGTGGCCGCGGCAACCGCCTACCCGAGCGTGGAGCTGCTGGGCCTGCACTGCCACATCGGCTCGCAGATCTTCGAACCCGAGGGCTTTGCCTTGGCTGCCGAAAAGCTGCTTACCTTCCTGGCCGCGATGCAGTCCAAGTACTCCATCCTCCTGCCCGAGCTCGATCTCGGCGGCGGCTACGGCATCGCCTACACCCCGGTGGACACCCCCCGCCCCGCAGCGGACATCGCGCAGGCGATGGCCGCCGTCGTCCGCTCCACCTGCTCGCGGCTCGGCATCACGCCCCCGCGCATCTCGATCGAGCCCGGCCGCGCGATCGTCGGCAGCAGCACCTTCACGCTTTACGAGGTGGGCACCCTGAAAACGGTGCGGGTGGACGCCCCGGAGGCCGCCGGAGCTGCGGAAAACGTTACGTTCCCGCGCCGCTATGTGTCGGTCGACGGCGGCATGAGCGACAACGCCCGTCCGGTGCTCTACGACGCGGATTATTCGGCTGCTCTCGCCTCCCGGACGTCCCTTGCCGAACCGCAGCTGTCCCGAGTAGTGGGCAAACATTGCGAGAGCGGCGACATAGTTGTTAGAGATGTATATCTGCCCGCGGATGTGGCAGCCGGTGATTTGCTCGCAGTACCGGGTACCGGCGCCTACTGCTGGGCCCTCTCCAGCAATTACAACTACCTGGCCCGGCCGGGCGTCGTCGCTGTGCGCGACGGGGCAGCCCGGTGGATTATCCGCGGGGAAACCGAAGAAGATCTGTTGAACCGCGACATGGGAGTGGCGAATGTCTGAAGTGCGCACCTTGAAAGTGGCCCTGCTGGGTTGTGGCAACGTGGGGGCACAGGTTGCGCGGATTCTGCTTGACGACGCCGAGGCCCTGGCCGCCCGCAGCGGCGCCCGCCTGGAACTCTCCGGTATCGCCGTGCGCAACCTCGACGCCAAGCGCGACGTCGAACTGCCCCGCGAGCTGTTCACCACCGACGCCGAAACCCTCGTCAAGGACGCCGACCTCGTCATCGAGCTGCTCGGCGGCATCGAACCGGCCCGTTCCCTGATCCTCACGGCCATCCAGAACGGTGCCTGCGTGGTCACCGGCAACAAGGCCCTGCTGGCCCAGGACGGCCCCGCTCTCTACGAGGCGGCGGACAAGGCCGGCGTGCAGCTGTCCTACGAGGCCGCCGTGGCCGGTGCGATCCCGATCCTGCGCCCCATCCGCGACAGCCTCTCCGGCGACCGCATCACCCGCGTGCTGGGAATCGTGAACGGCACCACCAACTTCATCCTCGACCAGATGGACACCACCGGCGCCCAGTTCGCCGACGCCCTGGCCGAAGCACAGCGCCTGGGCTATGCGGAAGCGGACCCCACCGCCGACGTCGAAGGCCATGACGCCGCCGCGAAGGCCGCCATCCTCGCCTCGCTGTCCTTCCACACCCGCTTCGCCCTGGAAAACGTCCACTGCGAGGGCATCACCAAGGTCACGGCGTCGGACATCGCCTCGGCGAAGGAAGCCGGCTTTGTCATCAAGCTGCTCGCCATTGCCGAGAAGATCGACGGCGACGGCGGACAGGGCAGCGGCGTTTCGGTGCGCGTGCACCCCACGCTCCTGCCGCGCGAACACCCGCTGGCCGCCGTCCGCGGCGCGTTCAACGCCGTCTTCATCGAGGCCGAGAACGCCGGCGAACTGATGTTCTACGGCCAGGGCGCCGGCGGCACCCCCACCGCCTCCGCAGTACTCGGCGACCTCGTGTCCGCCGCGCGCCGCCTGGTGCTGGGCGGCCCGGGCCGCACCGAAACCACTACCGGCCACGTCCCGGCGCTTCCGGTGGAAGCCTCCGAGACCAGCTACTACATCGGCCTCGACGTCGCCGACCAGGCCGGCGTGCTGGCCCGGATCGCCCACATCTTTGCGGAGAACGGCGTCTCCATCGAAATCATGCGCCAGACCATCCACCGCGATGCCTCCTCGAACGTCGAGTCGGCAGAGCTGAAGATCGTCACGCACCGTGCATCCGAAGCCGCACTCGCGGCAACCGTCGAGGCCGTCAAGGCCCTCGACGTCATCAATTCCGTCACATCCGTACTGCGGGTAGAAGGGGTCTAAGTGGCTCACCAATGGCGCGGGGTAATCCGCGAATACGCTGAACGTCTGCCGGTCACGGAAGCCACCACGGTCATCACCCTCGGCGAGGGCGGCACCCCGCTGGTCCACGCGCAGAAGCTCTCCGAGCTCACCGGGTCCCAGGTGTACCTCAAGGTCGAAGGCATGAACCCCACCGGTTCCTTCAAGGACCGCGGCATGACCATGGCCATGACCGCCGCCGTCGAGGCCGGGGCCAAGGCCGTCGTGTGCGCCTCCACCGGCAACACCTCCGCGTCCGCCGCTGCGTACGCCACTGCTGCCGGCCTGAAGTGCGCCGTGCTGGTGCCCGAAGGCAAGATCTCCATGGGCAAGCTCAGCCAGGCGATCGCCCACGGCGCCACCCTGCTGCAGGTCGACGGCAACTTCGACAACTGCCTGGACATCGCCCGCAAGCTCGGCGAGTCCTACCCGGTGTTCCTGGTGAACTCGGTCAACCCGGCCCGCATCCAGGGCCAGAAGACCGGCGCCTTCGAGGTCGTCGACTTCCTGGGTGACGCCCCGGACATCCACGTGCTGCCCGTCGGCAACGCCGGCAACATCAGCGCCTACTGGAAGGGCTACAAGGAGTACTCCGCTCCCTACGAGTCCGCCACTGCCGGCACCCTGCCGGCCGTGTCCACCAAGACCCCGGCCATGTGGGGCTTCCAGGCCGCCGGTGCCGCTCCGTTCGTTGCCGGCCACCCGATCACCGAACCGGACACCATCGCCACGGCCATCCGCATCGGCAACCCGGCCTCCTGGGACACCGCCATCGCCGCGCGCGACGAATCCGGCGGCCTCATCGAAGCCGTGACCGACGAGGAGATCCTGGACGCCCACCGCTGGCTGTCCTCCAAGGAAGGCGTCTTCGTGGAGCCCGGCTCCGCCGCCGGCGTCGCAGGCCTGATCAAGAAGCACGCCGCAGGCGAGGTACCCACTGGCAAGACGATCGTCATCACCGTCACCGGACACGGACTGAAGGACCCGCAGTGGGCCCTCCGCACCGCCGACGGCAGCGAAGTCGAGCCGGTGAAGGTGCCGAACGACGTCGTCACTGTGGCAACCGAACTGGGCCTGGACGCCCGCTAGGCGTCCGAAGCAAAACAGGACTGGAAGAAAACAAAGAGTGGAAACGACGCAGCCCGCCGCGGGCGAACTTACGACGCTCGCGGCGGGTCAGCAGCTGACCGTGCGGGTTCCCGGAACCAGCGCCAACCTCGGTCCCGGCTACGACAGCCTTGGCCTGGCACTGTCCATCTACGACACCCTGACCGTGGAAACCCTGGACAACGGCAAGCTCGAATTCGACCTTTCCGGCGAAGGCGCGGACACGCTGCCGCGTGACGCCAGCCATCTGGTCATCCGTGCGATCAACACCGCCCTCGAGCGTCTCGGTTTCCGCCACAACGGCCTGAAGATCACCGCTGAGAACGTCAACCCGCACGGCCGCGGCCTCGGCTCCTCCGCCTCCGCCGTCGTCGCCGCCGTCACGGCCGCGAACGCGCTGGTTCCCGCTGATGCGCAGCGCAGCCGCGAATGGGTCCTGCAGCTGACCAGCGAAATGGAAGGCCACCCGGACAACGTCGCTCCCGCGATTTTCGGCGGACTGGCGCTGTCCTGGCAGGACAGCGAGCAGTACAGCAGTGCCCGTGCCGACGTCGTTCCGTCCGTCATCCCGGTGGTCGCGGTTCCGGATTACGAACTTTCCACCGAAATCGCACGCGGCCTGCTGCCCGCCTCCGTGGGCCATCACGCCGCCGCCATGAACTCGGGCCGGGCCGCCCTGCTGATCCACGCCCTGACCAAGGCGCCGGAATTCCTGCTCGCGGGCACCGAGGATTACCTGCACCAGAGCTACCGGGCCGAGGCGATGCAGCCGAGCGCGCAGTTGATTGCGGCACTCCGTTCCGAAGGCCACGCCGCCGTCGTGTCGGGCGCGGGCCCCACAGTCCTGGCGCTGGCCAACGGCGAGGAGGAAGCCGCAACCGTCGCATCGCGGATTTCGGACTTCGCGGCGGACAACACACCCGGCGTCGCCTGGCGCGTCCTGACGCTGGCAGTGGACGTTGAAGGTGCTAGAGTGGAACTGCACCGGCGGTAAACCGCGGGCAGTTCCCTGACATTGGACCCTGGCAACAGGTACGTTCCGTCTTCCACTGTGTCGAAGTCCCTGCCGGTGCCGTCTCCTTTTCGGCCTGTCGCAGGCATTGCAGATCAACTCTGTTTCCTTCAGCGCCAGCCCGCACCCCGCATTCCGGGGGATCGAAGACGTCATCAGAATCGGGCGTTGCTGGCTCAATAGCGGCAAGGCCGACATCCCGGCTGCAGATCTGAACTGCAGTCCAGAACATATCATCGCGCCCGGCTCCAGTCCGGGCGACGTCGAGGGGGAAGGATCCTTCGTGACAGAAACCACTGAGCTGGCTCCAGCTGTGGACACAAACCCTGCCGCACCTGCCAAGAGCAGCGGCCTCGCCGGGCTCAAGCTTGCCCAGCTGCAGGCGCTCGCCAGCCAGCTGGGCATTTCGGGCGGTTCCCGGATGCGCAAGGGAGACCTCGTAGCGGCAATCTCCGCCCACCGCGCGGGCGGTAGCACTGCCCAGGCCCCGGCGAAGGCCGAAGCCCCGGCGAAGGCCGAAGCTCCGGCCAAGGCTGAACCCAGGACCCGCGCCGCCAAGGCCGCCGCAGCCGCCCCCGCCGAGGCTGCCGAAGCCCCTGCTCCGCAGGAAAGCGCTGCGCCGGAAGCTCCCCGTGCCCGCACCCGCGGCCGCAGCCGCCGCGCCACCAGCGACGGCGTGGTTTCCGCCCCGGCAGCCGAAGCTGCCGAGGCCGCAGCACCGGCCGCCGTCGTCGAAGCGGCAGCACCCGCCGCCGCTCCCGCAGAGGGTACCGAAGCAGCCGGCGAACGCCGCCAGCCGCGTACCCGCAACCGCCGCCGCGGCGAAAATGCCGCTGCCGCCGAAACCACCGAGGCCGCTGAGACCCGCGAGCAGGCCCAGGGCGAGCGCCAGGCCCAGGGTGAACGCCAGCAGCAGGGCGAGCGCCAAGCCCAGGGCGACCGCCAGCAGGGCGAACGCCAGCAGGGCGAGCAGCGCCGCGCCGAGCAGCCCGCCGAAGGCGGCGAAGGCGGACAGCAGCGCCGGGAAAACCTCCGCACCCGCCGCGACGAGAACGACGGCGACGAAGGCGGCAGCCGCCGCAGCCGCCGGAACCGCCGCGACCGCAATGACCGCGGCGAGCAGCAGAACGACCGCCGCGAAACCAACACCCGCAGCGACCGCTTCCGCGACCGCAACGAACGCCGCCGCGGCCGCGCCCAGGGCCCCGACGTCGACGACGTCGAGGTCACCGAGGACGACGTCCTGCTGCCGGTTGCCGGCATCCTGGATGTCCTCGAGAACTACGCGTTCATCCGCACCTCGGGCTACCTGCCCGGCGCCAACGACGTGTACGTGTCCCTGGCCCAGGTCAAGAAGTACAACCTGCGCAAGGGTGACGCCGTCGTCGGAGCGATCCGCGCGCCGCGTGATGGCGAAGACCGCAACCAGCAGTCCGCACGCCAGAAGTTCAACGCCCTCGTCCGCGTCACGTCCGTCAACGGCAAGACCCCGGAAGAGCTCAAGGACCGCGTCGAATTCGCCAAGCTCGTTCCGCTGTACCCCTCCGAGCGCCTGCGCCTCGAGACGGACCCCAAGAAGATCGGCCCCCGTGTCATCGACCTCGTGGCCCCGATCGGCAAGGGCCAGCGTGGCCTGATCGTCTCCCCGCCGAAGGCCGGCAAGACGCTCATCCTGCAGTCCATCGCGAACGCGATCACCACCAACAACCCTGAGGTCCACCTCATGATGGTGCTGGTTGACGAACGTCCCGAAGAAGTCACGGACATGCAGCGCACGGTCAAGGGCGAGGTGATTGCCTCCACCTTCGACCGTCCCGCCGACGACCACACCACGGTTGCCGAGCTTTCCATCGAACGCGCCAAGCGCCTCGTGGAAATGGGCATGGACGTGGTGGTCCTCCTGGACTCCATGACCCGCCTGGGCCGTGCCTACAACCTGGCAGCACCGGCCTCCGGCCGCATCCTGTCCGGTGGTGTGGACTCCGCAGCCCTGTACCCGCCCAAACGCTTCTTCGGCGCCGCCCGCAACATCGAAAACGGCGGCTCGCTCACCATCCTGGCCACCGCCCTCGTGGAGACCGGTTCCAAGATGGACGAGGTCATTTTCGAAGAGTTCAAGGGCACCGGCAACATGGAACTGCGCCTGTCCCGCCAGCTGGCCGACAAGCGCATCTTCCCGGCCGTGGACGTCAACGCCTCCGGCACCCGCCGCGAAGAGAACCTGCTCTCCGCTGAGGAAGTCAAGATTATGTGGAAGCTGCGCCGCGTCCTCTCCGGCCTGGAGCAGCAGCAGAGCCTTGAACTGCTGACCAACAAGATCCGGGAAACCGGCAGCAACGTCGAGTTCCTCATGCAGGTTCAGAAGACGACGCTGGGCGCAAAGTCGGACAACGACAAGTAGCTGTTTCAACCGCTCAAAATAAGCCGGCCCCGCCGCTACGCCGGGTGGCTTCCGATCTGCGATCGGAAGCCACCCGGCTCCGGAAGGACCGATGCCACTCCCGGGCCGGCTTATTTTGAGCGGTTGTTGGTTTAAGGAATTCCTGGCCCGGAGCAACGCGGGGTCAGATACGGCCCATCCGGGCCCTCAACATGGGCCGTAAGTGACCCCGCGTTGCAGTCATTAGACTTTAGAAGTCGAAAGAGGTTTGAGAAATGTTTGAGTCCGTCCAGGGATTGCTTGACGAGCATGCTGCCATCCAGGCGCAGCTGAGCGATCCTGCCGTTTATGCCGACCAGTCGCTCGCCCGGAAGCTGGGGCGCCGCTCCGCGCAGCTGCAGGGCATCGTGGAGGCGTATAACCGGTGGCGCGGGCTCACGGACGACCTGGAGGCCGCCAAGGAGATGGCCGCCGAAGATCCCGACTTCGCCGCTGAGGTGGAGCAGATCGAGGAGAAGCTTCCCGCTGCGCAGGAGAAGCTGCGGCGGCTGCTCATCCCACGCGACCCGGATGACGCACGCAACGTGATCATCGAGGTCAAGGGCGGCGAAGGCGGCGAGGAAGCCGCGCTCTTCGCGGCCGACCTGCTGCGGATGTACACGCGTTTCGCGGAAGCCCGCGGCTGGAAGACCGAGCTGATCTCCGCCAACGAATCCGATCTGGGCGGCTACAAAGACGCCCAGATGGCCATCAAGGGTTCCTCCAACGACCCCGCCGAGGGCGTCTGGGCCCGCCTCAAGTTCGAAGGCGGCGTGCACCGCGTGCAGCGCGTTCCCGCCACCGAATCCCAGGGCCGCATCCACACCTCCGCCGCGGGCGTGCTGGTGTTCCCCGAGGTGGACGAGCCCGAAGAGATCGAGATCAACCAGAACGACCTCAAGATCGACGTCTACCGCTCTTCCGGCCCAGGCGGCCAGTCCGTCAACACCACGGACTCCGCGGTCCGCATCACCCACCTGCCCACGGGCATCGTAGTCGCCATGCAGAACGAGAAGTCCCAGCTGCAGAACCGTGAAGCGGCCATGCGCGTCCTCCGCGCCCGCCTGCTGGCCCACCAGCAGGAGCAGCTCGACGCCGAAAGCGCCGAACACCGCAAGTCGCAGATCCGCACCATGGACCGTTCCGAGCGCATCCGCACCTACAACTTCCCGGAAAACCGCATCGCGGACCACCGCACCGGATACAAGGCCTACAACCTGGACGCTGTCATGAACGGTGACCTGGAACCGGTCATCCAGTCCGCCATCGAAATGGATGAGCAGGCGCGCCTGGACGCCATCGGCGAGTAGCTCCGGGCCGGAATCCGATGGCTTTCGAGAGTGGGCAGAGCCTCGCGGACGCCGTCCGCGAGGCCACTGCCGTCCTGAGCGACGCCGGCGTCCCCACACCGCGGGTTGACGCCGAGCTCCTGGCCGAGCACCTCCTCGGTGTCGGCCTCGGCCGGTTGCGGGCTATGCTGCTGGGCGACTCCCCGGCACCGGGGGGCTACGGCGAACTGGTTGCCGAGCGCGCCAGCCGCGTGCCGCTCCAGCACATCACCGGCGTCGCGCATTTCCGCTACCTGACGCTCGCCGTCGGGCCCGGCGTCTTCATTCCCCGCCCGGAGACCGAATCCGTGGTCCAGCTCGTCATCGACAGGCTTGCCGGAATGGACCGTCCGAAGGTGGTGGACCTGGGCACCGGCTCGGGCGCGATCGCCGCGTCGATCGCCCACGAAGTGCCGGGCGCGGAAGTCCACGCGGTCGAGTTCAGCGCCTTCGCGCACGCCTGGGCGGCAAAGAACCTCCAGCCCCTCGGCGTCAAGCTCATCCAGGGGGACCTGCGCGACGCGCTGCCCGACCACAACGGCAGCTTCGACGTCGTGGTATCCAACCCGCCGTACATCCCGGCGGAGGCCATCCCGAACGAGCCGGAGGTGGCGCTGCACGATCCTCCCGAGGCGCTGTACGGCGGGGGAGCCGACGGCATGGAACTCCCGACGGCGGCAGCGGCCTCCGCGGCCCGCCTCCTGAAACCCGGGGGCTACTTCGTGATGGAACACGCCGAGGTGCAGGCCGAATGGATCGCCCGCCACCTGCGGGAGGCAGGCTGCTGGACGGACGTCACCTCGCACACCGACCTCAACGGCAAGCAGCGGGCAACGAGCGCGGTGCTGTCACCGGCCGGCCCGCGGGAGTGAAAGAATAACGCAGTGACCACTAGCTACGACTGCACGTCAGAGGAACAACGCGCCGACGGCATCGACCACGCCCAGCGCGCCATCAGCGAAAAGAAATGCATCGTGATGCCCACGGACACCGTGTACGGCATCGCCGCGGACGCGTTTTCGCCGCAGGCAGTGACGATGCTGCTTGTTTCCAAGGGCCGCAGCCGGCAGATGCCGCCGCCGGTGCTGATTCCGCGGCTCGGTGCCCTTGACGGGCTCGCCACCGAGATCTCCGATGAAGCCCGCAAGCTGGCCGAAACCTTCTGGCCGGGCGGACTGACCCTGATCTGCCACGCCCAGCCGTCCCTCGACTGGGACCTCGGCGAAACCCGCGGCACGGTGGCCCTGCGGATGCCCGACGACGAGATCGCGCTCGAGCTGCTCAACCGCACCGGCCCGCTGGCCGTTTCCTCCGCGAACCGCACCGGCCAGACGGCCGCGCGCACCGCAGCCGAGGCTCAGGCCCAGCTGGCCGAATCCGTGGAGGTCTACCTCGAAGGCGGACTTCGGCCGGTCGGCGGAGAGGACGGCGTGCCGTCCACGATCGTCGACGCAACGTCGCTGCCGTTGCGCGTGGTGCGCGAGGGGGCCATTTCCCTTGAGCAGCTCCGGCAACTGGTTCCCGGCGTCCTTGCCCTGGGCGAGGTTGCGCCCGAGCCCATGCCCGAGGTCGAAGCTGTGCCGCTGCCGCCGGAAGAGTCACCGGTCGAGCCGCAGGAGGGGCCCCAGGAAGCACCCGAGGAAACGGAAGCGGCCGCAGCCCCGGAATCCCTTGACGAAGCAGTATCCACAACGGGCGAAACGGTCGATGAAACCGTTGCCGGGGCAGTGGCGGACGCCCTCGAGGAGGAGGAGGAGGCGGCGCAGGAAACCGACGTGGCGCACGGAACCGCAGCACCGGCGTCGGACACCGACGACGCCCGGCCGGGTACGCCACCATCCAGCGGGCCTGCTGCCGGATGACTCCTGGACCGGCACATGGGGGCAGGACAGCGTCGGACGGGGTGGACCGCATGGAATTGACGAAGGACCGCGTCCCCTTCCTGGATGTCGACGTCACCGCGCTGCGCGTGGATGAACTGTTGGAGGTCCTCGGCGGCTTCCTGGCCGAGGAACGTACCAGGCTTATTGTGGGCCACAACCTGCACAGCATCACGCTGCTGCATTCCCGGCCGGACTTCCGCGCCCTCTATGAGCGCAGCGACGTGATCCTCCTCGACGGCGCCCCCGTGGCCATGCTGTGGGGCAAAGCCCATGGCCGGCCGACCCGGAGCGCCGCCATGGCCTACCGCCTGGGCTCCACCGACTGGCTGCCCGGACTCGGCCGGCTGCAGGGTTTGGAGCGCATCGCCGTCATCGGTGCCGGCCCCGACGCCAACGCCAAAGCCGTGCAGAAACTGCGCACGATCGTTCCCGGAGCCGAGGTGGCCGGCCGGCCCGGCGAGGCCTGGGACGAGGCCAAGGAGGACGCCGCCGTCGCCTGGCTGGGCGAGTTCCGGCCGCAGCTGGTGCTGCTCGGGCTCGGCATGCCGCTGCAGGAGTCGGTGCTCCTGCGCCGCCTGGAACAGCTGCCCGCCGCGGTCTATGCCGCCGTGGGCGGTGCCATCGAGCAGCTGGGCGGCGTCCAGAAACTCGCGCCGCGCTGGCTGGGACGGCTGGGCCTGGAGTGGGCCTGGCGCCTGCTGCTGCACCCGGGGCGGGTTGCCTACCGGGTGTTCGGTGAGCCCTGGGTACTGCTCGGCCTCCTGTTGCGCAGGCGGCTCCTGGGCTCCTGAGCGGTCCTCAGAATTTCTGCTGGTCCAGCGGACCGAAGCCCTTGCCGCGCAGCCCGGCGGAGAAGGCGCGGAACCATTCCGCGAGTCCGTGGAAATCGCCGCGCCGCAGGAAGTAGCCGAGGTAGCCGCCGACGTCGGCCACGAGGGATTTCACGCGCCGGTAGCGGCGGATCAGGTAGCCGCGGTTCCGGTAGTAGAAGTAGCGCTTGAAGGCACCCTCCGGAACGATCACGTGCCAGCGCGCGCCGAAGACGTGCTTGGTTTCCGAGAACGCGTGCGGGTGGCTGATCGACGCCGTCGCCACCGTGCCGAAACGGATGCCGGCCTTGCGCAGGCGGATCATGAAGTCCACTTCGTCGCCCCGGATGAACAGCCGGATGTCCGGCACGCCCACCTTGAAGAAGACATCCGAGCGGATGAGGGCGCCGTTGAAGAAATGCCCGACGTCGGACAGGAACCCCGCCTTCTCGACCTCGGCGCGGTCGTGGGTCACCTTGCCGTCGATCCGGAAGAAGAAGGACAGCTTGTCCGGCTGGCCGGGTGCCAGCACCAGCGGCACCACGGCGTCGAGCTTGCGGGCTTCGGCTTCCCGCAGCAGCGTCTCGAGGCAGGCAGGATCGGTGGGCTCGGCGTCGTCGTCCATGATCCAGACCCATTCGGCGCCGCTGGCCACTGCCTTGAGGATGGCCAGCGCGAAACCGCCGGCCCCGCCGAGGTTTGCTTCGGAGCGTACATAGTCAACGTTCGGATGCTTCGCCGCCACCTCGCGGGCCGGGGCGGTGCCGCTGTCCACCAGGCAGATGGCCTGGACCGCGGCGCTTTGTGACTGGATTGCGTCGAGGAGGATTCCCAGTTCGCGGGGGCGGTCGAAGGTCACGGCGGCTACGGCAACCGGCACGGGCATGGGGGGATCCTTCCGGAGCGGCGCAGCATATCAACCGGCTCGCCCTGAGGGCGCGAGTGCCGGAGCACGGCTGCTGTTGCCGCTAGTATCTTGGACAGAGTCCAACTGTAGTACAGCAATATCCGGCGGTGCGCAGGGCGTTGCGGGCATCTCCCGCAACGCATCGCAAGGGCGCAAACCATCACCGTCTACAGGAGCCGCCACGTGATCATGTATTCCCTCATGATGCTCACGGCTGCCGTGGTGGCGTACGTGACCACGTGGGGGGCGCGGTTGCTGGCCAGGAAACTGCGGCTGTTCGGGCCGATCCGCAGCCGCGACATGCATTCCGTGCCGATCTCGCGGCTGGGCGGCCTGGGGCTGTGCGCCGGCTTCGCCGTTGCCCTGGTGGTGGCCAGCAATTCCTTCTTCGTCAAGGACATCTTCCGGGGCAACTCCGCGCCCTGGGGGATCCTTGCCGGGGTGCTGGTGATCGTCGCCGTCGGGCTCGCGGACGACCTGCTGGACATCCGTTGGTGGATCAAGCTGATCGGGCAGGCACTGGCCGCCACCGTGGTGGCGGTCTGGGGAGTGCGGATGACCGTGATTCCCTTCATCCCCGAGCCGATCCACATCAAGTCCGAACTTCTGAGCATCGTGGTCACCGCATTGTTGATTGTCACCACGATGAATGCCGTCAACTTCATCGACGGACTGGACGGACTGGCGGCGGGCGTCGCCGCCATCGGGGGAGTGGCGTTCTTCCTCACCGCCTACTGGGTGCACCGCAACGCGGTCCTCCTGGACCGCTCCGATCTCGCGGCCCTGCTGATGGCAATCCTCGTGGGCTGCTGCATCGGCTTCCTGCCGCACAACTGGTTTCCGGCGCGGATCTTCATGGGGGATTCCGGGGCCATGCTGCTTGGCCTGGTGATGGCGTCGGGCGGTGTCGTTTCGACCGGCCAGATCAGTTCAGGGCTCTACGACCGCGTCAACGGTATCCCCACCATCATCCCCATCCTGCTGCCGTTCGCCGTGCTCTCGCTGCCTCTGCTCGACCTCGGCCTCGCCGTCGTCCGCCGGACGGCCCGGGGCCAGTCGCCGTGGTCCGCGGACCGCGGCCACCTGCACCACAAGCTCATCGAACTCGGCCACTCGCACCGCACCGCCGTCCTGATGATGTACGTCTGGACCGCGATCCTGGCCTTCGGCGGCCTCGCGTTCGCGATCTTCCCCTGGCAGCTTGTGCTCAGCCTCGACATCGCGGCGGCCCTCGTCATGGCCGTCGTCACCGCGTGGCCGTACGTCGCCCGCAGGGGCAGCCGGACGCCGTCATGACGACGCGTTAACATCACAGTTCTATCTCATGTAGAATTCTTGGTGCGGGCAGTCACTCGCACGCGCACCCACCCTCTTTGAGACCTGGCATCCCCTGCCTCGACGATTGGCATCCCCATGACTTCCAACGCCGACGGACATCAGTCCACGCAGCTTGGCGTTGCTGTCTCCGGAAGCTCATTGTGGCTCAGGCTCCTTGCCCTGAGTACGACGGCGGCCGTGCTGGCCCTCGCCGTCACTGCGGTGATCGCCGCGGCCATGAACGGTGGCCAGGGCGCCTTGTCTGTCGCCTTCGGTGGTGCGCTGGTGATCGTGTTCTTCGCGATCAGCCTCCTGATCGGCCATTTCGTCGGACGTAACAATCCCTCCGGCGCAGTGGGACTCTTCGTGGCCACCTACTTCGTCAAGGTCGTCGGCTTCGCCGTCATCCTCTTTGTCTTCGGTGCCCCCGAGTGGCTGCACGGCCGCTGGTTCCTGATCGCCGCCGTCGTCACCGTCGTCGTGTGGCAGGCCGCGGAGATCATCGGATTCAGCAAAGCCCGCCTGCAGATCTACAACGACCCTTCGCCCCGCGAAGGAGGCCAGGATGGCAACGCCTGAACAGCACCACGGAAAGTCCTCCCCGGCACCCTCCGGCTCCGGCTCTTCCGCCGACGACGCCAGGGACGGAAACGATGGCGGATACAACGCCGGCATCGCCGTCTTCAGCTACATCATCGGCGGAATCATTGTCTGGAGTTTGATAGGCTGGGGACTGGATTATCTGTGGGGGACCCGCTGGATTGTGCTCCTAGGCGCTCTGCTTGGAGCCGCAGGGGGGTTTTACCTTTCCCATATGCACGGCCTCACCCGTCAAGGCACTCCTTCGGGTGGGAACAAAGCAGGCCGCGGTCCGTCCCAGGACGGGGCACAGTAATGCCAAATAATTTCACACGGGAAGTGGCCGCCGCCAACGCGGACCGATTCTCACCAAAGCCCAATGATGGACACTGCAGAGAGGAAACGCGTTGATCGCGCTTGCGCTCCCGGCCCAGGATTCAGGGACCTTCACCCCTCCCGGAATCGACGAAATGCACCTGCCGGCTATCCTGCCGTGGGGTGCGCACGAGGGATTCTCCAAGCAGATGCTGCTGGTCATCCTGTCGGTCGTCATTATCGCCACTTTCTTTATCCTCGCTGCACGGAAGCAGCAGCTGGTTCCCGGCAAGCTGCAGTTCGCAGGCGAGATGGCTTACGGCTTCGTCCGTAACAGCATCGCCAAGGACATTATTGGCGGCCGCGACTTCATGAAGTATGTCCCGCTGCTGTTCTCGCTGTTCTTCTTCATCCTGGTGAACAACATCTACGGCGCCATCCCGCTGATCCAGCTCCCGAGCTTCTCGCACGTCGGCGGCGCCTACGTGCTGGCGGTCATCGTGTACATCACCTGGATCGGCATCGGCATCAAGAAGAACGGCCTGCGCTACTTCAAGCTCGCCACCGTTCCCTCCGGTGTCCCGGTCTACATCCTTCCGATCGTTATTCCGATCGAGATCATCTCCAACTTCCTGGTCCGCCCGGTCACGCACAGCCTGCGTCTCTTCGCCACCATGCTGGCCGGCCACCTGATCGTCATGATTGCCGGCTCGGGTATCGAGTTCCTCGTCATGCAGGAGAACGTCCTCCTCAAGGGCACCTCTGTGCTGGTTCTTGCCGGCGCGATTGCGATGTACATGCTGGAGGCGCTGATCATGGCGCTGCAGGCGTACGTGTTCACGCTGCTGACCGCGATCTACATCGAAGGCGCACTCCACGCCGACAGCCACTAGGCTCCTCAAACTTCCCCTCGCGGGGATGAAGCAACCCAAACAACCTGCCATATACATGGCATCTTGAAAGGAAGAAAAATGGAAGGCTCCATCAACGGCTCCCTCAACCTCATCGGCTACGGTCTCTCGGCCATCGGCGGTGGTATCGGTGTGGGTCTCGTGTTCGCTGCCTACATCAACGGTGTGGCTCGTCAGCCGGAAGCCCAGCGCGTCCTGCAGCCGATCGCGTTCCTCGGCCTTGCGCTGACTGAAGCCCTCGCCATCCTGGGCCTGGTCTTCGCTTTCGTTCTCAAGTAAACCTTCAGAACCAAGCGAACATTCAGAACCGAGTAGATAAGGACGGGTGAAATATGAATCAGCTGATCATCTCAGCCGCCGCTGAAGGCGCCGAGGCGGCTAACCCGCTCGTTCCCAATCCCTGGGAAATGGGCGTCGTCCTCGCCGGCTTTGCTGTCCTCTTTTTCATCGTGGTCAAGTTCGTTGTCCCGATGTTCGAGAAGACGTTCGCAGAGCGCGCCGAAGCGATCGAAGGCGGCATTGCCAAGGCTGAAAAGGCCCAGGCCGAAGCTTCTGCAGCGCTCGAAGAGTACAAGCAGCAGCTCACCGATGCCCGTGCCGAAGCCAACCGCATCCGCGAGGAAGCCCGCGCGGAGGGTGCGCAGATCCTTGCCGATCTGAAGGCCAAGGCCGCTGCCGAGTCCGCACGCATCACCGAGCAGGCTCACGCCCAGATCGAATCCGAGCGCCAGGCAGCTGTTGTTGCCCTGCGCTCCGAGGTGGGCACCCTGGCCACGACCCTGGCAGGCCGGATCGTGGGCGAGTCTCTCAACGATGACGAGCGTTCGGCACGCGTGGTGGACCGCTTCCTGGCAGATCTGGAGTCCCAGAACGCAGGTGCAGCTAAGTAATGGCAGGCGTATCGAGCGAATCGCTGACCACAGCGTTGGCAAAGCTGGAAGCCAAGCTTCCGCTGGCCTCGCTGCAGTTGGCTAGGGAACTCTTCGAAATCCTGGGAACGGTAGACAGCTCGGCTGGCTTGCGCCGCGCCCTGACTGACCCCTCCCGCAGTGGAGAAGAGAAGTCGGCGCTGGTCAAGCAGCTGTTTGGCGGGAAAGTCTCCGCTGATGCTGCGGAAATCATGTCCGGTCTGGCCAGCTCACGCTGGGCAGGCGCACGTGATATCGGCGATGCACTCGAGACTCTTGCTGCCACGGTGGTCATCGCCGTGGCTGAAAACAAGTCGGCCGTTTCTGCCTCCGGAATCACGGGGCTGGAAGAGCTGGAGAACGAACTGTTTGCTTTCAAACAGGCCGTCGCTTCCAGCCACGATGTCCAAGCTGCTCTGGCAGAGCCGCAGGCTTCCGCAGCAGCGAAGGTTGCTCTTGCCGGAAAGCTTCTCCCGCAGGCCAGCGAGGAAGCCAAGCTCCTCATCGGCCAGGCTGTATCCCAGCCGCGCGGGATCAAGGCAGTAAAGCTCATCGACAGCTTCGCGGCACTCGCTGCCAAGCGCCAGCAGCGCTGGATTGCGACCGTCAGCGTCACCCGTCCGCTGACGGATACGCAGGCCAGCCGCCTGCAGGCTGGGCTCGATGCCCTCTACGGCCGCGAGCTGAAGGTCAACGTCAACGTTGACCCGGCGTTGATCGGCGGGATCCGGGTCCAGGTAGGCGACGAAGTGCTTGACGCTTCCGTCGTGGCCCGCCTGACCGAGCTCCGCCGGCAACTCGCCGGTTAGCCGGACACGAACAACTAACTGATACAAACCCGGTCATCGTGAGCAACGATGATCACGAAAACAGGAGAGCAGGGACTGCAGATGGCCGAATTGACCATCAACGCCGACGACGTCCGTAATGCGTTGAACGAGTTCGCGGCGTCCTACGAACCCGGTAACGCAGAGCGCGTAGAGGTTGGTCGTGTGACCACCGCAAGTGACGGCATCGCCCGTGTTGAGGGTCTTCCCTCGGTCATGGCGAACGAGCTGCTTCGCTTCGAAGACGGCACGCTGGGCCTCGCCCAGAACCTCGACGTCCGCGAGATCGGTGTCATCATCCTCGGTGACTTCACCGGCATCGAAGAAGGCCAGGAAGTCCACCGCACCGGTGAGATCCTGTCCGTTCCGGTTGGCGACGCCTTCCTCGGTCGCGTTGTCGACCCGCTGGGCCAGCCGATCGACGACCTCGGCGAGATCAAGGCTGAAGCCACCCGTGCCCTGGAACTCCAGGCACCGGGCGTTACCCAGCGCAAGTCGGTCCACGAGCCGATGCAGACCGGTCTCAAGGCCATCGACGCCATGATCCCGATCGGCCGCGGCCAGCGTCAGCTGATCATCGGTGACCGCCAGACCGGCAAGACCGCCATCGCCGTGGACACCATCATCAACCAGAAGGCCAACTGGGCTTCGGGCGATGTCAAGAAGCAGGTCCGCTGCATCTACGTCGGTGTCGGCCAGAAGGCTTCCACCATCGCCGCAGTCCGCCAGACCCTGGAAGACCACGGCGCCCTGGAGTACACCACCATCGTGGCCTCCCCGGCCTCGGACCCCGCAGGCTTCAAGTACCTGGCACCGTACGCAGGCTCGGCCATCGGCCAGCACTGGATGTACGGCGGCAAGCACGTCCTGGTGATCTTCGATGACCTGTCCAAGCAGGCCGAAGCCTACCGCGCCGTGTCCCTGCTGCTCCGCCGTCCGCCGGGACGCGAAGCCTACCCGGGTGACGTCTTCTACTTGCACTCCCGTCTGCTCGAGCGTTGCGCGAAGCTCTCCGACGAGCTCGGTGCGGGTTCCATGACCGGCCTGCCGATCGTGGAGACCAAGGCGAACGACGTTTCGGCCTACATCCCGACCAACGTCATTTCCATCACCGACGGCCAGATCTTCCTCCAGTCGGACCTCTTCAACGCCAACCAGCGCCCCGCTGTTGACGTCGGCGTGTCCGTCTCCCGCGTGGGTGGCTCGGCACAGGTCAAGTCCATGAAGAAGGTCTCCGGTACCTTGAAGCTGGACCTGGCCCAGTACCGCGACATGCAGGCCTTCGCCATGTTCGCCTCCGACCTGGACGCCGCGTCGCGCCAGCAGCTCACCCGTGGCGCCCGCCTGATGGAACTGCTCAAGCAGGGCCAGTACTCGCCGTTCCCGGTCGAGGACCAGGTTGTGTCCATCTGGGCCGGCACCAACGGCTACCTGGACGACGTTCCGGTTGAGGACATCAACCGCTTCGAGTCCGAGTACCTGGAGCACCTCAAGCACAAGTCCTCCATCCTGACCACGCTGGCGCAGACCAACGTCCTGGATGACGACACTGTCGAAGCGCTGAAGACCTCGATCGTCGAGTTCAAGAAGGGCTTCTTCGGCGAGGGCGACGACCGTCTGGTTGGCGCCGGCCACGAAGAGCACGAAGCGATCTCCGGCGGCGAAGTCGACCAGGAAAAGATCGTCAAGCAGAAGCGCTAGTTCCGTTGATCGGGTCGGCCGGAGCCGCAAGCTCCGGCCGACCCGGGCACCGGGATCTTAGGAAAGGATAAGTATGGGAGCCCAGATCCGGGTCTACCGCCAGAAGATCGCCTCGACGACGTCGATGCGCAAGATCTTCAAGGCGATGGAACTGATCGCTACCTCGCGCATCGGTAAGGCCCGCGCCCGCGTCGCAGCTTCGCTGCCGTATGCCAATGCGATTACCCGTGCCGTTTCTGCTGTCGCAAGCCAGAACGAAATCGATCACCCGCTCGTCACCGAGCCGGAGCAGATCCGCCGTGCTGCCGTCCTGGTCATCACCTCCGACCGCGGCCTGGCCGGTTCCTACTCCGCCAGCGTGCTCAAGCAGGCTGAAGGACTCAACGAACTCCTTCGTGCCGAAGGCAAGGAAGTCAAGCCTTACCTGCTCGGCCGCAAGGCGCAGGCGTACTTCGACTTCCGCGGCCGCTCCTACTCCCGTGTTTGGACGGGCGGAACGGACGCACCGGAGTTCGGAACTGCGCAGGAAATCGGCGCCGCCCTGCTCGAGGACTTCGCCACCGATTACGCGGAGGGCGGCGTGGACGAGATCCATGTTGTGTACACCCGCTTCAAGTCGATGGTGACGCAGGAGCCCACCGTTGTCCGCCTTCTTCCGCTGGAAGTTGAAGAGCAGGCGGTCACTGAGTCGGAGCTGCTGCCGCTGTACGAGTTCGAGCCGGAAGCCGAGCAGGTCCTCGACGCCCTGCTGCCGCGCTACATCGAGTCCCGCATCTTCGCAGCAATGCTGCAGGCCGCAGCCTCCGAGCTTGCAGCCCGCCAGCGTGCGATGAAGTCGGCCGGTGACAACGCGACCGAGTTGATCAAGAAGTACACGCGACTGCGCAACACGGCCCGCCAGGCCGAAATCACGCAGGAACTGTCCGAGATCGTGGCCGGCGCCGACGCCCTCAGCGCGTAGCCGCCGGTGCATGGCCCGGCGCCAGCCGCAGCTGCACCAAACAGATAAACTTAACCCCACGCCATCTACTGAATGAAGTGAGAGAGATGACTGCCACCGCTACCGAACACGTAGCCGCAACGGCCGGCGCCACCGGCCGCATTGCGCGTGTCATTGGCCCGGTTGTCGACGTCGAATTCCCGGCCGACGCAATCCCGTCCATCTACAACGCACTCACCACTGAGGTAACCCTCAACGGCGAGACCAAGACCATCACCTTCGAGACCTCCCAGCACCTGGGTGACAACCTCGTCCGTGCCATCTCCCTGCAGGCTACCGACGGCTTGGTCCGCGGCACCTCCGTGCAGGACACCGGCGCCTCAATTTCCGTGCCGGTTGGTGACGGTGTCAAGGGTCACATCTTCAATGTCCTCGGCAAGCCGCTGGACGTTGACGAGTCCGAGATCAAGGCAGACGCCTACTGGCCGATCCACCGCAAGGCTCCGAGCTTCGCATCGCTCGAAGGTTCCACGGAGATGCTGGAAACCGGCATCAAGGTCATCGACCTTCTGACCCCCTACATCAAGGGTGGAAAGATCGGTCTGTTCGGTGGCGCCGGCGTCGGCAAGACCGTTCTGATCCAGGAAATGATCACCCGTGTTGCCCGCAACTTCGGTGGTACTTCCGTGTTCGCCGGTGTCGGCGAGCGTACCCGTGAAGGTAACGACCTCTGGGTCGAAATGGACGAGGCCGGCGTTCTGAAGGACACCGCCCTTGTGTTCGGCCAGATGGATGAGCCGCCGGGAACGCGTCTGCGCGTGGCGCTGTCCGCACTGACCATGGCGGAGTACTTCCGCGATGTGCAGAACCAGGACGTGCTGCTCTTCATCGACAACATCTTCCGCTTCACCCAGGCCGGTTCCGAGGTTTCGACCCTGCTGGGCCGCATGCCTTCCGCCGTGGGTTACCAGCCGAACCTGGCCGACGAGATGGGTCTCCTCCAGGAGCGCATCACCTCGACCAAGGGCCACTCCATCACCTCGATGCAGGCCATCTACGTCCCGGCTGACGACTACACCGACCCGGCTCCGGCGACCACCTTCGCCCACCTGGATGCCACCACGGAACTTTCCCGTGAAATCGCCTCCCGTGGCCTGTACCCGGCCGTGGATCCGCTGACCTCCACCTCGCGAATCCTCGACCCGCAGTACATCGGCAAGGACCACTACGACACCGCTGTGCGCGTGAAGCAGATCCTGCAGAAGAACAAGGAACTCCAGGACATCATCGCCATCCTCGGTGTCGACGAACTGTCCGAAGAAGACAAGATCGTCGTGGCACGTGCCCGCCGCATCCAGCAGTTCCTCTCCCAGAACACCTACACTGCCAAGCAGTTCACCGGTGTCGAGGGCTCCACCGTGTCCATCAAGGACACCATCGAGGGCTTCCAGGCTATCTGCAACGGCGACGTCGACCACATCGCGGAGCAGGCGTTCTTCAACGTCGGCGCCATGGATGACGTCGAGCGCCAGTGGGCCAAGATCCAGGAACAGACCAAGTAGCATGGCTGAGCTCGAGGTTGAGATTGTAGCGGCGGACCACTTCGTGTGGTCCGGCGCGGCCAAGATGGTCAAGGCCCGCACCAGCGATGGTGAAATCGGAATCCTGCCGGGCCACTCGCCGCTGCTCGCCATCCTGGCCGAGGGCGAGCTGGCAATCGAGCCGGTCTCCGGGGACCGCATCGCGGTAGCGGTCGACGGCGGATTCTTCTCCGTCGACAACAACCGGGTGGTCATTGTTGCTGACAACGCCCAGCTGGGCGAAGCAGCTACTGCGGGGATCCGCTAGCACGACCTTGATGGACGATTCTGTTTTTCCGTTCATCATCCTGGCAAGTGCCCTTGGCCTGCTTGTTTTGACACTGTGTCTCGTGGGGGTGCGCCGCTTCAATCTGCGGCGCGCCCTCGGCACGGTGGACGCCTCCATCTGCATGGCTGGAAACAGCTGGCGGATGGGGGTTTGTCGTTATCAGGACTCAGAGCTGGAGTGGTTCAGCCTGCTGTCGCTGAGCTTCCGGCCGCGGCACAGCTTCAAGCGCAGTTCGCTGGAACTGCTCGGCCGCCGGAAGCCCAGCGAGGTGGAGCTGCCCAAGCTGCAGCCCGACGTCGTGGTGGTTGAGCTGCAGCACGAAGGGGAGTCCTTCATGCTGGCCATGCGCTTCGAAGCCTACGCGGGGCTGTCCTCCTGGCTGGAGGCTGGTCCGGTGATCGGAGTCGGAACCTGGCGCTGATTCCAGGAAGCTTAAACAGAAAAGACCCGGGCAGGCTGCCCGGGTCTTTCTGTATGTGTGGCTCGGCTCAGAGAGCAGTGACGCCGGTGGCCTGGGGGCCCTTGGCGCCCTGGCCGATTTCGAACTGAACACGCTGGTTCTCGTCGAGGGTGCGGAAACCGGAGGTCTGGATTTCCGAGTAGTGGACAAAGACGTCGCCTTCGGCGTCGTCCGGGGTGATGAAGCCGAAGCCCTTTTCAGCGTTGAACCACTTGACAGTGCCCAGTGCCATTGTTTGTTTCTCCTCATTGTGGAACTGCTTATTAAGTCCGGCACACCGCGTGCCGCGCTTAGTCACTCCGCGAGAAGACCTGAATTCCGCCCTGGCATTGCCTGGCTTGTATTGCAGGAGCTTCACGCTCGCAACAAGTCTTGCGAGCATGAATCACACCTACACAAAGACTGCTACAACACTTTCATGGCCATTAGGGCAGGTCAACGGTCTGCCGGGTAATTCCGGAAAAATTTAAGTAAAAAGAAGGTAACGGCATTTCGCGATAAATAAGGTAATAGGGTCGGGGCTTTGCGAGGGCGGCCTAAAGCCAGTTCCCTTGGCGCAGGACTGCGGCCAGTTCAAGGTTCGCATCCACCACCACCAGATCGGCCCGCAGTCCCCGCCGGAGGCCGCCCACCTCGTCGGCGAGCCCCAGCACCGCGGCGGGTACCGCAGTCGCCGAGACGACCGCTTCTGCCAGCCCGACGCCGGATGCCACTGTGTGGCGCACGACGTCGAGCATGGTGGCTGTGCCGCCGGCGATCGATCCGGTGGCGTCCAGCGTGGCCACGCCGCCGCTGACGGTGACGGGGGACGGGCCCAACATGTAGCTGCCGTCGGAGAGTCCCGCGGCTGCCATCGAGTCGGTCACCAGCACGATGTTGGCGGCGCCGACAAGCTGGAAGACGGTGGCCACTGTGGCAGGGTCCAGGTGCGTGCCGTCGGCGATGAGTTCCACCACTGCCTTGCCGGCCTGGGCGGCGCGCAGGCACGCGGCGACGGGGCCGGGGGAGCGGTGGTGCAGGGGCGGCATCCCGTTGAAGAGGTGCGTCACGGTGGGAAGCGAGCTGACGCCGTCGAACCCTGCGGAGGCGAGGCCCTCGCGGGCGGCCGCGAGGGACGCAGTGGCGGTGGCGTCGTCGCAGTCAGTGTGGCCCAGCGACGGCGTGACGCCGTGGGAGGTCATGAGGTCCACCAGCGCGGCGGCGCCGGGCAGCTCCGGCGCGTACGTCATGGTGGCCAGCTTTCCCTCGGCAGCCTCGATGAGCTCGGCCAGGAGGGTGGTGTCCGGTTCCAGAAGGTAGTCGGGGTTCTGGGCGCCGCAGCGGGCGTGCGAGAGGAACGGGCCCTCGAGGTGGATGCCCGCCAGCAGTCCCTCGTCGGCCAGGCGGACGTAGAGGCCGATGCCGCGCAGCAGGTCCTCCCGCGAAGCGGTGACCATGCTCGCCAGGAGCGTGGTGGTTCCGGAACGGTGCAGGAAGTCGATCGCCGTGCGTGCGGATTCCTCGTCGCCGCCGGGGAAGTCGCCGCCGTTGCCGCCGTGGCAGTGCACGTCGACGAAGCCGGGCAGAAGGTAGCGGTCCGCGGGAAGAACTGTGTGCGCCAGCCCGGTGAACCCTTCGAACGCGTGCTCGTCGAAGTCTCCGAGCGGCCCGGCGAAGACGATCCGGTCGCCGTCCACGGCCACCAGCCCGTCTTCGATGACCTCCCCGTCGCTGACGATGGTTCCGCTGATGAGGTGCCGGGAAGGGGTGGGCGTGGCCGGAGGCAGGCTCGGGTCTGTCATGGCATTGATTCTATGGGGCGCAGCCGCCACACGGCATGACTGATAGTGATTGAAACTGAAATATTTCAATCATCGGTGCTCAGAAAAGGCGCGACTCGCTGTCGTCTACGCCGCGCATCGCGTCGTAATCGAGCGTCACGCAGGCGATCCCGCGGTCGTTCGCGAGGACCTTGGCCTGCGGCTTGATCTGCTGTGCGGCGAAGATCCCGCGGACCGGGGCCAGCAGCGGGTCGCGGTTGAGCAGTTCGAGGTAGCGGGTGAGCTGCTCGACGCCGTCGATGTCGCCGCGGCGCTTGAGCTCGACGGCGACCGTTCCGCCGTCGGCGTCGCGCGCCAGAATGTCCACCGGGCCGATCGCGGTGAAGTATTCGCGCCGGATGAGGGAATAGCCGGTGCCCAGGGTTTCGATCTGCTCGGCGAGCAGGCGCTGGAGGTCCGCTTCCACGCCGTCCTTGATGAGGCCCGGATCGGTGCCCAGCTCGTGGGAGGTGTCGTGGAGATGCTCGTAGATGTTGATGATCAGGCGGTCATCGGTCTTGGCCGACTGCACCGTCCACTGCTCGACGACGCCCTCCTCCACCTCGGTCTCTTCCGGCGAGGTGACGCGGAGGGTGGCCGGCGGGCTCATCCAGTTCAGGGGCTTGTAGGAACCGCCGTCCGAATGGACCAGCACGGAACCATCGGCCTTCACCAGCAGGAGCCGGGTGGCCAGGGGCAGGTGGGCCTTGAGTCGGCCGACGTAATCAACGGAGCAGCGGGCTATGACGAGTCGCACCCGCTCAACTTTACTGCCTGTGACGGGGTGACGCCGGGCCGGAGCCTCTGCGGCAGAATGGAGCCATGCCCCGATCCAACCGTCCCCGCCGCACAGGTTCCGCGAATTCGAAATGGACCCGCGGTGCCGAGGCGCCCGAATTGGACTTGGAACGGGCCCGGGCCGGGATAGCGCGGCGGGAGAGCGCCCCCGACGGCGAATGGTACGTCCGCACCATGACCGCAAAGAATGCCGAGAAGAACTACGTCTGCCCCGGCTGCTCTATGGCGATCCTCCCGGGAACTGCCCACTTGGTGGTGTGGTCGGCCAGCCATTTGCTGGGGGACGCCGTGGGCCTGGCGGAACGCCGGCACTGGCACAACAAGTGCTGGACCGGGCGCACCTACCGCTACCGCTGAGGCCCGGTGGCCCGACGACGGTCCGGGCGGCTCGCCGGGGATACCCTTGGAAGCATGACTTTCGACCCCGCTTCGTTCGTGTTCACCCAGGCTGCAGCTCCCGTGGCCATCCGCGCGTCCACCGTGCTTCCGGCCCGGCGCGAGAACATCGAAATCATCACCGAAGACGGTAAGGTCCTGGTGGGGGAGCTGGCGCTTCCGGAATCGGGCGAGATCACCGCAACCCTCATCACCCTGCACCCGCTGCCCACTCACGGCGGCTTCATGGACTCCCACGTCTACCGCAAAGCCTCCTACCGCCTTCCTGCGCTGGCCGGCGTCGCAGTCCTCCGCTTCAACACCCGCGGCACCCACTCGCCGCGCGGCACCAGCCAGGGCAGCTTCGAGGAGGGCATCGGCGAGCGGTACGACGTCGAGGCCGCGGTGCGCTTCGCCGTCGAACGCGGATTGCCGAACCGCTGGCTGGTCGGCTGGTCCTTCGGCACCGAACTGGCGCTGATGTACGGCGCGGTCGAACCCGTGGCCTCACAGGTGGAGGGTGCCATCCTGCTCTCGCCGCCGCTGCACCGCGCCACGGACGTCCACTTGAAGGAATGGGCCGCCTCCGGGAAGCCGCTCACCGTCCTCGTTCCCGAACACGACGATTTCCTGCAGCCGGCCGAAGCTGCGGAACGGTTCAGCCTCGTGCCGCAGGCGCGGCTGCTGGGGGTCGATGGCGCCAAACACCTCTGGGTGGGCGAGAAGTACGCCGCGAGGGTCCTGGATGAGATCGTCGACGACGTCACGGAAGCCGGTGCCGGTGCGCAGGGATTGCCGCGCGAGTGGGCCGGTCCGGTCGCGACGGCGGCCTAGGGGGCCTGGCAACTGCCGGCCCGACGGCGGCCCAGCCGCTATTGTCGGAGGCCGTCCGCTCTAGTGACGGTCCTGGCGGATGATGAAGACTTCCTTGATGAGTAGCATGATCGCGGCGGCGGTGGGGATCGCGATGAGCGCGCCGAGCACGCCAAGCAGGCTGCCGCCCGCAATCACGGAGATGACGGCGACGGCACCCGGTACCGCGACGGCGCGCTGCATGATGCGCGGCGAAATGAAGTAAGCCTCGAACTGCAGGTAGGCGAAGTAGCAGATCGCGTAGATCACCGCGGTTTGCCAGCCGAGCGTCAGGGCCACCAGGATCACCACTACCGCGGCGATCATGCCGCCCACCAGCGGGATGAACGCGAGCAGGGCCACCACGAAGGCCAACAGCACGCTGAACGGGACGCCCAGGATGCTCATCACGATGAAGGCGAACAGGGCGTTGAGCAGGGCCACGCAGGCCTGGCCGATCACGTAGTTGCCCACGGACCGGGTGATCTCCTCCGAGAGGGCTTCGACCCGGGGCCGGCGGGACCGCGGGGCCAGGCGGTAGGCCCACTTCTTCATGGCGGGCAGGGCGCCCAGGAAGTACAGGCTGAGCACCAGCACGATCAGGGCACCGAAGAGGCCGTTGGCCACCGTGGACCCGAAGCCCACCACGCCGCCGAAAATACCGCCCATGGCGTCCGGGTTTTTGACGAACTTGTCCAGTTCCTGGCTGATCCGGTCCCGGACGCCGAACTGGCTGTCCAGGGTCCGGAAGAATTCCGAATCCAGGAAATTGCGGATCCAGGTGGGCGCCTGGCGGACGATCTCGGTGACCTGTTCGACGATCGTCGGGATCAGGGTGGCGAAGAAGCCAACGACGCCCGCGGCCAGCACCCCGACGGACAACAGGATGCCTGCAGGGCGCGGAACCTTCTGGCTCTCGAGCCAGCGGACCACAGGATCCAGGCCCAGCGCGATGAACAAGGCGGTCACGATCCACAGCAGCAGCTGGGCCGTGTGGGTGCCGATGTAGAAGAGCAGGAGGGCGACGCCGACGCCGGCGGTGCCCATGAACCCTAAGTACAGCGGGTGCTGCGCGGACATCCGGGGGCCGGGGGAGCCGAAGCGGGCGTCGCCGTCGTCGAGCCCGGAATCCTCGCCGTTCTCAATCTCCGGCGGCATCTCGAACCGCACCCTCGGCTGGGCGCCGGGAATGGGCTGGCGGAGCCGGCGGGCAACCACCGTGAACACACCGGCCCGCGACGGCCGGCCAGTCGCCGTCTTGGCTGTCCCGTCCGTTTCGTCGGACGGTCCGGGAGGCTTCGGAGACTTCTGCTCATTCACGTGCTTCTACTGCCTTTGCATTCCGTGCGGCCCCGTACGCAAAGCCGATTCCAATGTTGTTCGTCACCCTACCAGCAGCATGAATCTGCGGTTTTGGCCCGCCGTGGAGGGGAATCCGGCGCCCGCCGGGCTGGCCCCCGAACCGACCGCCTGGTAACAAAACGGTTACCCTTAAAGCTCAACGACCGCTGATGATTGGTATTCCTGTGCGATTGAAGACTGCAGCCTCCCTGGCGCTGCTGGGCCTGCTGGTACTGCTGGCCGGCATCGGCCAGCTGACCTTCTGGGCTCCTGCCGACACCGTGACCGCGTCTGCTCCCGGCGACACGAAATCCGCCCCGTTGACCGTGATCGGGCAAGAACTCCTCGACCACAAGGGCGGGCCCAGCCGGATCACCATCAAGGGTGACGGCAACTTCGTGCTGGCTGTCGGCCGGCCCGACGACGTCGACGGCTGGGTTGGCAAGACCGCCCACAACACGGTCACCGGGGTCTCCGAAGACGGCAAGTCGCTTCAGGTCAGCAGCAACGACGGCGAAGCCACCGCGCCGGCACCGGCCGGATCCGACCTCTGGGTCGAGACCGAAAGCGCCAGCGGCCAGCTCGACTACTCCTGGAACCCGCCGGCCGACGGCGAATGGTCGCTCCTGCTCGCCAGCGACGGCACCAAGCCTGCGCCGGCGTCGATCTCCGTGACGTACCCGAACGACACCTACATGCCGTGGGCCGTCCCGCTCATCCTCATCGGCTCCGTCCTCATCGCAGCCGGTGCGGCACTGCCCTTGCTCAGCAGGTTCCTGGGTGCCCGCAACGGTGGAAACGGCGGCTCCGGCAGCGGTACCGGAAACGGCACCCCGGAGAAAGCTGCCGGGCTGCCGGCCGGTCTGTTCCTCAAGAAGCGGACCCCCGGTGCGCAAGCTCCGCAGCAGAACGGCGGCACCACCGCACTGCGCATCCTGGCGGCCGGCGCGCTCGCCACCGCACTCGCCGGGACTTCTCTTGCAGGCGCCCAGGCCGCCGAAAGCCCTTCGCCGTCGGCGTCGCAGGGCGCTTCCGCGGACGCTGACGTGCCCGTCCTGGTGGATGCCCAGCTCAAGCGCATCCTGGAACAGGTCGCCAACGCCGTCTCCGCCGGCGACGCCGCCCGCGACGCCGCGAAGCTGAAGACCCGGGTCGACGGTACCGAGCTGCTCGTCCGGACCCAGAATTACAAAATCCGCGCCAAGGTGGCCAGCCACCAGGCCCGCATGCCCGTGCGTGCCAGCAAGCTGCTCGGCAGCGTGGTGACCACCCAGCGGACGTGGCCGCGCACCGTCGTCGCCGTCACCCAAGGCGACGGAAACGTGGTGCCCCAGGTGCTTACCCTGCGCCAGAGCGCCCCGCGGGAGAACTACAAGCTCCTGGCCACGGCCCCGCTGCAGCCGGGCACCTCCTTCCCCGCCATCCCGCTCGGCGGCACCCAGCAGGCCGCAGCCGGCGACAAGTCCGGACTGGCCTACAGCGGCACCGAAGCCATGGCCGCCCTGGCCGACCGGCTCACCAAGCCGGACTCCACCTTCAAGAGCAAGCTGGTGGAGGGCACAGGGTCGCCGTACATCGCCGACGTCCTGGATTACCAGGCCGACGCCGTGAAGGCCGGAAGCAGCGGAACGTTCAAGTTCACGCATACCCCGGTGCCGGCCGAGACCTCGGTGTTCCGCACCTCCGACGGCGGCGCGCTGGTGCTGGGCCGCCTGGACTTCGTGTTCACCACCACGCCCAAGGCCGAAGGGGACACCCTGATCGCTGACAAGGCCGCGGCAGTACTGGCCGGCGGTGAATCGACGAAGGTGGGCCTCTCGCAGACCTTCGCCGAGTCCGTGGCGATCTACGTCCCGCCGGCAGGATCCAACGATCCGATGAAGCTCGTTGCCGCCTTCCGCGGACTGGTGGCGGCCAGCTTCAAGTAGGCGAAGTGGCGGCCGGCGAAACAGCTAGAGTGGACACTATGAGTTCGCCAGGATCACGACCCGTTTCTCCGGCCGCCGCCAGCCAGCTCAACCTCCGCGGCGCCGTCGACCTCTCCGCCCTCCGGCGACCGGCCGCCCCGCCGCCAGCGCCTCCCGCCCAGGGCAACGGCGCGGCCGCACCCGGCCGCGACGGCGGAGCCCCGGACCCGGCGGCAGAGGGAGCCCGGCGCCCGCTCCGCGTGGATGCCAACGAGGCCAACTTCCAGGACCTCGTGGAGCTTTCGGCCCGGATACCCGTGCTGTTCCTGCTCTGGGCCCGGTACTCGCCCGAATCGGTGACCCTGCTCGAGAGCCTGGAAAGCGTCGTGGAGAGCTACGACGGACGGATCGTCCTCGCGGGAGCCGACATCGACGCGTTCCCCCAACTGGCGGACGCCTTCCGGATTGAGGCCGTCCCCACCGCCGTCGCCGTGCTCAAGGGCCGGCCCCTCCCGCTGTTCCAAGGTCCCGCCGCGGAGCACGAAATCCGCGCCCTCCTGGACGAACTGCTCAAGGTTGCCGCGGAGAACGGTGTGACCGGCACCGTCCGCGGCGAGTCCGCAGCGCCGCAGGAGGCGCCGGTGCCGCCCTTGCACCAGGCTGCCTTCGACGCCATCGAGGCCGGCGACTACGCTGCGGCCGCGAAGGCCTACCGGCAGGCCCTTTCCGAGCAGCCGGCCGACCGCGAAGCCAAGGCCGGGCTCGCCCAGGTGGAACTGATGGGACGGCTCGAAGCGATTTCCGCGCCGCAGGCCGAGGCGCTGCGCCAGCAGGGCGCCCAGGAGCCGGACAACCTCGACGCCCAGCTCGCCATCGCCGATCTCGACATCTCCGGCGGACACATCGACGACGGATTCAACCGCATCATCGCCTTCATCGGCCGCAACTTCGGTGCAGAACGCGAAACCGCACGCGTGCGGCTGCTGGAACTCTTCGACGTCGTCGGCGTTGCCGACGACAGGGTGGCCAAGGCGCGGCAGGGTCTCGCCCGCGTGCTGTTCTGACGGCAGCGGCTGTTCTGACGGCAGCGGCTGTTCTGACGGCCGGTCAGGACGGTGACGGCGGCCGCCGCGCCGTTTCGCGGCCGCCTCGTCGTCCGGCAGGGCGGTCCTTCGGGCGGGTAGTCCCTTCGGATGACTCCGCCTGCCTGATGGCTCCGGGAGTTCGTCCTGCCGGATGACTGCACCGGAATTCGGCCGGGGTTACGCTGGCAGAATGAGCGCCCCTAGTCCCGGTTATCCTGCCCCGAATCCGTCCCCGGCGCCTCCGGTCCCGGCCCTTGCGCTGCGGGGCCTGGCCAAGCGCTTCGGCGACAAGATCGCCGTCAACGGCATCAGCCTGGATGTCCCCGCCGGCTCCTTCTACGGCGTCGTCGGTCCGAACGGCGCCGGGAAGACCACCACGCTGTCCATGGCGACGGGGCTGCTGCGGCCGGACTTCGGAACGGCGTTCATCCATGGGGTGGACGTGTGGGAGCGGCCTCTTGAAGCCAAGAAGCTCATGGGCATCCTGCCGGACGGCGTGCGCCTGTTCGACCGCCTGAGCGGGGAACAGTTGGTCAGCTATGCAGGGCTGCTGCGCGGAATGGACCGCGCGGTGGTGCAGTCCCGCGTCCACGAACTGCTGGCGGCGCTTGACCTGGGCCAGGACGCCGGAACCCTGGTGGTGGACTACTCAGCCGGCATGCGCAAGAAGATCGCCCTCGCCTCGGCCCTGATCCATGCACCCCGGCTCCTGGTCCTCGATGAACCGTTTGAATCCGTGGACCCGGTCTCGGCCGCGAACATCCGCGGCATCCTCGAACAATATGTCGCCTCGGGCGGCACAGTGATCGTCTCCAGCCATGTCATGGATCTGGTCCAGCGGATGTGCGACCACGTGGCCGTGGTGGCCGCGGGCCGGCTGCTGGCTGCCGGGACGGTCGACGAAGTACGGGCCGGCGCCTCGCTCGAAGACCGGTTCGTCGCGCTCGTGGGCGGCGGCACGCACACCGGAGGGCTTGAATGGTTGCGCACCTTCTGAGCCTGAAATGGCGGCTCCTGCTCAACGGCTTCCGCCGCAGCCCCTGGCAGATCGTCGGCATCGCCGTGGGCGCGCTGTACGCGGCGGGCGTCGTGCTCGCCTGCGCGGCAGCGCTGGTGGCACTGCGGTGGGCCGATCCGCAGACGGCGCAGACCGCCGTCGTGCTGGGCGGCGCGCTGGTGATGGTTGGCTGGGCGGTGGTGCCGCTTGTCGCCTCGGCCGCCGACCTCACGCTCGATCCCAGCCGCTTCACCACCTCCGCGATCCCCATGCGTGACCTGCTTCCGGGGCTTGCCCTGGCCGGGCTGCTGGGCCTGCCCGGGATCGCGACCCTGGTCGCCTCGCTGGCCACCGTGGTGACCTGGTCGCGCGGTTTCCCCGCGGCCGTCGGCGCGCTGCTCGGAGCCGTGCTGGGGGTGCTGAGCTGCGTTGTCGCGTCCAAGCTGGTGACGACGGCGGTGGCCAGCCTCCTCGCCTCGCGGCGGTTCAAGGACATCAGCAGCATCGTCTTCGTCGTGCCCCTGGTGCTGGCGGGACCGATTGTGACGGGCGTGGTCCAGGGCGTCCGGGACAGCAGGGACTATCTGCCGGGCCTTGCGGAGGCCGTTTCCTGGACGCCGCTCGGTGCGGCCTGGTCGCTGGGCGGGGAGCTCGACGCCGGCAATCCGGTAGGCGCGGCCGCCAAACTCCTGGTCGCCCTGGCATCCCTCGCCGCACTCGCGGGCGCCTGGTACCTGCTCCTGAAGCGGGCCATGGTCACCCCGCCGTATGCGGGCGGCGGCAGCAGGAAGACCGGCAAAGCCGGCTTGTTCGCGCTCTTCCCGGCCACCCCGGCGGGTGCTGTGGCGGCCCGCTCGCTGACCTACTGGATACGCGATCCTCGCTATGCCGGTTCGCTCGTGGTAGTGCCCCTGATGCCTGTGCTGCTTTACTTCGGCGGCGCCCAGAGCGGGAACCAGGACGTGCTGATGATGGTGGCACCCCTGACCGCTTTCCTGCTGGCCTGGTCCATTTCGGCTGATGTCTCCTACGACAACACGGCCTTTGCCCTGCACCTGGCTACGGGCGTCCGGGGCCGGGACGACCGACTTGGCCGCGCCCTCGCCTGCCTGGTCTTCGCCCTCCCGCTGGTGTTGCTGTTCGCCGTCGGTTCCATCGGGATGACCGGGCATTGGGAGTGGCTGCCCAACATCCTGGGCTCGTCGCTGGGCGCGCTCTTCACCGGCCTTGGCCTCGCGTCCGTGGTGTCGGCCCGGTGGACCAGCGCGGTCCCGGTGCCGGGGGAGAGCCCCTTCAAGAAGCCGCCGGGAAACGTTACCCAGACCCTGCTGGTCCAGTTCGCCGGAATGGCCGCCATGGGCGTGCTGCTGCTCCCGGAGATCGCGATGGTGGTGGCGCAGGTGGCAACGGGCAGCGCCGTGTTCGGGTGGATCGGCCTGGCGGCGGGTCCGGTATTCGGCCTGGCCTTTTTTGCGGCCGGGATCAGGCTCGGCGGTAGCTGGCTGGACCGGCGCGGACCGGAAATGTTCGCCCAGCTCGCCAACAACCGTTGAAAGCGTCCCGGCATGGCATAGCCTCGGGGGAGACCCTGCTTTTCCGGGAGCGCCAGCGCAGAAAGGCCGTGAACCATGGAAGTCGTCATCCTGCCGGGGAGCAGGCAGATCGGCAGGCTCGCCGCCGACGCCATTGAGGTGCTCCTGCGGCACAAGCCGCACGCGGTCCTGGGCCTTGCCACCGGTTCATCGCCGCTGCCGGTCTACGACGAGCTGGCCCGCCGGCACAGCGAGGAAGGGCTGGACTTCAGCAAGGCCCACGCCTTCGCCCTGGACGAATACGTGGGACTGGAGCCCGGCCATCCCGAGTCCTACCGCGAAGTGATCCGCCGGGAATTCACGGACCGGGTGAACATCGATCCCGCCAACGTCCACAGCCCGGACGGAACGGCGGAGGACCTCCCGGCAGCCTGCGCGGCCTACGAGGACGCGATCCGGGAGCGCGGCGGCGTGGACCTGCAGATCCTCGGCGTCGGCACGGACGGGCACATCGGCTTCAACGAACCAGGTTCCTCGCTGGTGTCGCGTACCCGGATCAAGACACTCATCGAACAGACCCGGAAGGACAACGCGCGCTTCTTCCGCAGCATCGACGAAGTGCCGCACCATGTGGTGACCCAGGGCCTCGGCACCATCACGGATGCCCGGCACGTGATCCTCATCGCCACCGGAGCCCAGAAGGCCCAGGCGGTGCGTGATTTCGTCGAGGGCCCCGTGGCGGCGATTTGCGCGGCGTCGGTGCTGCAACTGCATCCGCACGCGAGCATCCTGATCGACGAAGCCGCTGCCTCATCCCTGAGGCTGGCGGACTACTACCGCCACGCCTTCGAGAACAAGCCGGAGTGGCAGGGACTGTAGCGGCTAAGATGGATGGCATGACGACCCTGCCTCCGGACCCCTTCGAGAACGATCCAATGCGCGAACTTTCCGGAGCCGGCACCTCCACCGCCACCATTGAGCGCGAGGAAACGCGCCAGGAAGTGGAACCCGGCGACCGGGAGCGCTTCTCCCACTACGTCCGCAAGGAAAAGATCATGGAGTCGGCGCTGACCGGCGAGCCAGTGATCGCCTTGTGCGGAAAGGTCTGGACTCCCGGCCGCGATCCGCAGAAGTTCCCCGTCTGCCCCGAGTGCAAGAAGATCTACGAAGGACTGCGCCCCGGCGACGACGGCGATTCCCGCTAAGCGGACCCGCCGCCCCTTCTGACGCTTCCCAGGGCCGGCGCCACCGTGCGCGGGCCCCTTTCCTTGCCGTGTCACCGGAACTGCCATTGCGCCGGTCCTGGGTGATCCGGCACGTCCCGGACCGGACCCGGAACAGATTGGTGTTTTTGTGCTTAGCTGGCATGTGCTGAAGAGGGCCGTATCGCGTACGGCCCAACCGACTGGAACGAACCCCGCCGCGCCGCGGCCTGCCCTGACCGCCCCTGGCCGGCCGGCTGCCGCGCAGGGGGCCCGCGCATGACGGAAACACTCTTCGGCGGCCCCTCGCTTCCCCCGGCATACCCGGAGCGCGCCGCGTGGGGTACCGCCCCGAAGCTGCGCGCCTGGCAGCAGGAAGCCCTGGACCTGTACCTGCGGAACAGCCCGCGCGACTTCCTGGCGGTGGCGACCCCCGGTGCGGGCAAGACGACCTTCGCACTGCGGATCGCCTCGATGCTGATCGACAGCGGCGCCGTGAACCGGGTGACGATCGTGGCCCCGACGGACCACCTCAAGCGCCAGTGGGCCGACGCCGCCGCCCGCGTCGGCATCGCGATCGACCCCAACTTCAAGAACTCCGACGGCCAGCACGGCCGCGGTTTCATCGGTGTCGCGGTCACGTATGCGCAGGTGGCCAGCAAGCCCATGCTGCACCGGGCGAAGACCGAGGCGGCACGGACCCTGGTGATCCTCGACGAGATCCACCACGGCGGCGAGGCCCTGTCCTGGGGCGACGGACTGCGCGAAGCCTTCGATCCCGCGACCCGCCGCCTGGCCTTGACCGGTACGCCCTTCCGCTCCGACACTTCGCCGATCCCGTTCGTGGAGTACGCCGAGGACCGTGACGGCATCCGCCGTTCAAAGGCCGACTACACCTACGGCTACGGCAACGCCCTGCGGGACCACGTGGTGCGCCCCGTCCTGTTCATGGCCTATTCCGGGCAGATGCGCTGGCGCACCAGCGCGGGCGACGAAATGGCCGCGTCCCTTGGCGAGGCCGCTGTCACCAAGGACATCACCTCCCAGGCCTGGCGGACCGCCCTGAACCCGGCGGGCGAATGGATCCCTGCCGTCCTCGCCGCCGCGGACAAGCGCCTGGGCGAAGTGCGCCGCACCGTGCCCGACGCCGGTGGCCTGGTCATCGCCACCGACCACGAGGACGCCCGCGCTTACGCCGGCCAGCTGAAGAAGATCACGGGCCAGTCGCCCACGGTGATCCTGTCGGACGACTCGAAGGCCTCCAGCAAAATCGAGGAATTCTCCGAAGGCGACAAGCGGTGGATGGTCGCCGTGCGCATGGTGTCCGAAGGAGTGGACGTGCCGCGCCTGTCGGTGGGAGTCTATGCGACGTCGACCTCCACGCCGCTGTTTTTCGCCCAGGCCGTGGGCCGCTTCGTGCGTGCCCGCAAGCGGGGCGAGACGGCGTCGGTGTTCCTGCCCTCGGTGCCGCCCCTGATGGCACTGGCGAACTCCATGGAAGCCGAACGCGACCACGCGCTGGACCGGCCCGAAAAGGAGGACCCGGACGGGCTGTTCAACCCCGAAGAGTCCCTCATGGCCGAGGCGAACCGCGAGGAAAAAGCCTCCGACTCCCTGGAAAAGGGCAAATTCGAAGCCCTGGACTCCCAGGCTTCCTTCGACCGCGTGCTGTTCGACGGCGGCGAGTTCGGTACCGGGGCGGATATCGGCTCCGAGGACGAACTGGACTTCCTGGGGATCCCCGGACTGCTCGACGCCGAACAGGTCGGAACACTGCTGCGCCAGCGCCAGCATGACCAGCAGTCCCGGAAGAAGAAGCAGTCCCCGCTCGCGGCAGCAGCCTCCGGCGCCGTCCCGGACCACCGCATGTTGATGGACCTGCGCAACGAGCTGGCGAAGAACGTGTCGGCCTGGTCCGCGCGCACCGGGACGCCGCACGGCGTGGTGCACAACAAGCTGCGTGAGGTGTGCGGCGGCCCCGCCGTGGCCCAGGCCAACGAGGCGCAGCTGCAGGCCCGCCTGCGCAAGTTGCAGGACTGGTTCATCGGGCGGAAGTAGCACCGGCGGGTTGCGGGCACCCGGGGCCAGGAGCCCCGGGGCCAGGAGCCCCGGGGCTATTGCTCTTCGAGCTCCACGCCGTTTTCCTCCAGCTCGGCGTAGGTGCTGCTGAGATCCTCGGCGATTCCGGTCGTGAGACTGCCGATCACGGTGACCGCGTAGCCGGCCTGGACGGCGTCGAGCGCGGTGGCCTTGACGCAGTAGTCGGTGGCGATGCCCACCACCACAAGCTCTTCGACGTCGTGGCTCTGCAGCCAGTCGTCCAGGCCGATGGCGTCTTCCGGATCGCTGTCCTCCGGTGCCGCGGACGCCGGACCGCCAACCGGCCGCTCGCCCATGGGAACCTCGTCCTCCGGGGCGAGGACACCTTCGAATCCGGAGTAGGCCGCGGCGTACTGGCCCTTCCGGAAATAGGCCTGGACGTACTCGCTGTCCAGGTCCGGGTGCAGCTCGGCGCCCTTGCTCCCGGCGCGGCAATGCGGCGGCCAGCTGTCCACCATGTCCGGATCGTCGGAAAAGTGGCTGCCTGGTTCGATATGCCAGTCCTGGGTGGCCACGATGTGGTCGAAATGCTGGTGGTGGGCGTCGAGGTAGTCGCTGATGGCGCCGGCTACCGCGGCTCCGCCTGACACGGCAAGGGCCCCGCCTTCGCAGAAATCGTTCTGGACATCGACGATGATCAGGGCCCGTGCCATGTCAGTCCTCCTCGTAGACCGTGGGAATCGCGGGCTCGCCGCGCTGGAGGCGGCGGACCACGGACGGAAGCTCGGCCATGGCGGCGTCATGCCGCTCCCGCGCGCGGACGACGCCGTCGTGGCCAGTCCAGCCGGGGAGGAGTTCCCCGTTCTTGATGAACTGCTGCAGCAGCTGGCGGTCGTTGCCGTCGTCCTCCGGCGGGTGCCCGATCCCCACCAGTTCCTCGGTAGCGATGCCGTGGTCGTTGAGCTTGCGCAGCGCGTACTTCCGACCGCCGACGCTGGCCTTGTTCTTGGCCGCCTTCGCCACCGGGATGAACTCACCGGCGTCGTTGCTGCGGCTGACCAGCTTGTAGACCATGCTTGCAGTGGGTGCCCCGGAACCTGTCACCAGCGACGTCCCGACGCCGTAGGCATCCACCGGGGCCGACTGCAGCGCCGCGATGGCGTACTCGTCGAGGTCGGAGGTGACCACGATGCGCGTGCTGGTGTTGCCGAGGCTGTCCAGCAGTTCGCGGACCCATTGCGCCTGCGTGACGAGGTCGCCGGAGTCCAGGCGCACGGCGCCGAGCTTGTCGCCGGCCAGCTCGACGGCGGTCCGCACTGCGGTCTCGACGTCGTAGGTATCGACCAGGAGCGTTGTTTCCGGGCCGAACGCTTCGATCTGGGCGGCGAACGCTTCGCGTTCGCTGTCGTGCAGCAGGGTGAAGGAATGGGCCGCGGTGCCCACGGTCTTGAGGCCGAAGCGGCGGCCGGCTTCGAGGTTGGAGGTGCTTCCGAAGCCGCCGATCACCGCGGCGCGGGCTGCCGCCGTCGCCGATTCCTCCTGGGTGCGCCGGGAGCCCATTTCGATGCACGGACGGCCGCCGGCCGCGCTGGTCATGCGGGAAGCTGCCGAAGCGATCGCGGTGTCGTGGTTCAACACGGACAAGATGTACGTTTCAAGGATGCAGGCTTCGGCGAACGTCGATTCCACGATCAGCACGGGGGAGTTGGGGAAGTAGGCCTCGCCCTCGGGGTAGCCCCAGATGTCGCCGCTGAAGCGGTAGTTGGCCAGGAAGTCGAGTGTTTCGCGGTTGACCACCTTGTTCCGTTCGAGGAACTCCAGTTCGTCCTCGCCGAAGCGGAAGTTCATGATGCCCTCAAGCAGGCGTCCGGTACCGGCGACGATGCCGTAGCGGCGCCCGTCCGGCAGCCGCCGCGCAAAGGCCTCAAACACCGAACGGCGGTGCGCGGCGCCCGAGTGGAGGGCTGCCTGGAGCATCGTCAGTTCGTAGTGATCGGTGAAAAGTGATGTGCAGGGCTGGTCCCACGCGGTGGATCTACTCACGGATTCACTCTACTGTCAGCCGCCTTAGAATGGACAGATGACCACAACCGTTGCCACTGCCATCGGCGTCGATGTCGAGGAACGGACGGAGATCTCAGAGCAGAGTTCCACCGCCGTCCTGACCGCGCCGGACATCCCCTGGAACCTGGTGGTCTGGAACGATCCCGTCAACCTGATGAGCTACGTCAGTTTCGTGTTCCAAAGCTACTTCGGCTACCCCGAGGCCAAGGCCAACAAGCTGATGCTCGAGGTGCACCGGAAGGGCCGCTCGATCGTGGCGCACGGAGCGAAGGAGCAGGTGGAACAGCACGCCGTCGCGATGCACAGCTACGGTTTGTGGGCCACCGTCGAAAAGGCCACCAGTGCCGGAACCGGAAAGGGCGGCGCACGTGGCTAAGGCTTTCAAATACGGACTCAAGGGAATCACCGGGCAGCTGGAGCAGGCCGAGCGCGAGCTTTTGCGCGGACTGATCGACGACGTGATTTCGATGCTCGAACCCAACGAGGCACCGGACCAGGATCCGCTCGCAGTGCTGGTGGGGCTGGACATGGATGCCCGCCAACCCACCGACCGTGCGCTGCTGCGGCTCCTGCCGAACGTCATGAAGGACGACGACGCCGGATCCCTCGAGTTCCGCCAGCTCACCGAGCGCTCGCTGCGGGAGAACAAGATCGGCGCCCTGCGCGCGGCGGCGATGGGCCTTGACCGCAAGGACCTCACCCTCACCCCGGAGGAGGCCAGGCTCTGGTCCATGGCCTTGAACGACATCCGGCTGGTGCTCGCCGAACGCCTGGACATCCGGGACGAAGCCGACGCCGACCACGTCCATGCCATGCAGGACTGGTCCCAGGCGGAGGACGTCGAAAGCTACCTGGCCCTCGTCTACAACTTCACCACCTGGCTGCAGGAGTCGCTGGTGCAGTCGATGATGGCCTCGATGGATCGCCGCTAGCTGCGGGCCCGCGGGCCCCTGTCAAGGGTTTTCCCTGTGACAAAGCAGACATGAGGTGCTGATCGCAACGCATGGCTGCACTCGGCGGCTGTGCTTTATTCTCGAAGAATTATGAATTCAGCATCGGGCACGGCAAACGCTCCGGCAGGGGATCCCCAGCAGCGCACCGCAGGCGACGACGGGCTGGCATCGCGCCCCATCGGCGTTTTCGACTCCGGGGTCGGCGGCCTCACCGTGGCACGGTCCATCATCGACCAGCTGCCCAACGAATCCATCCTCTACGTGGGCGATACCGCCAACGGTCCCTACGGCCCCCTCCCGATCGCCGAGGTGCGGGCCAACGCACTGGGTGTCATGGACGAACTGGTGGACTCCGGCGTCAAGCTGCTCACTATCGCCTGCAACTCGGCGTCGGCCGCGGTGCTGCGCGACGCCCGCGAACGGTACACGGCCCGCTACGGCATCCCGGTCATCGAAGTCATCCAGCCCGCCGTCCGGCGCGCGGTCGCGGCCACCCGGAACGGAAAGGTCGGCGTCATTGGCACCTCCGCCACCGTGGGTTCCCGGGCCTACGAGGACACTTTTGCCGCGGCCCCGGACCTCGCCATCACCTCGGTGGCGTGCCCGGAGTTCGTCAGTTTCGTCGAGGCCGGCATCACCACGGGCCCGGAACTGCTGGCCGCCGCGGGGAGCTACCTCGAACCACTCAAGCAGGCGGGCGTAGACACCGTAGTGCTGGGCTGCACCCACTATCCGCTGCTGACCGGCGTCATTTCCTACGTCATGGGCGAGGACGTCACCCTGGTGTCCAGCGCCGAGGAAACAGCCAAGGATGTGTACCGCGCCCTGGCCACCCACGGCATCCAGCGCACCGGGGGAGAAGCGCCGACGCACGACTTCATGGCCACCGGCGACGCCGCCCAGTTCGAAACCCTGGCCCGCCGGTTCCTCGGCCCCGAGGTTCTCTCGGTCCGCCACGTGGATCACGTGGCCGCCCAGTACCCCACCGGCAGCCTGGCCCGTATCACGCCCGAAATGCTCGAAGCCGCCCGCATCGGCGCGGCGCGTCCGCGGACCTCCAACTTCGTGGACGCCCAGGCCGCGCTGGGAGGTTCCCGGTGAAACTGACCATCGTTGGCTGTACCGGCTCGTTTCCCGGACCCGGCTCGCCGGCGTCGTGCTATCTGCTCACCGCGCACGACGGCGAACGGCAGTGGAAGATCGTCATGGACTTGGGCAGCGGGGCGCTCGGTGCTATCCAGCGCTACACCGACCTTGAGGACATCGACGCGATCTTCCTGACCCACCTGCACCCGGACCACTGCATGGACCTGTGCGGACTGCACGTCGCGGTACGGTGGAAGCCGGGCGGCTGGGGCCGGGACCGGATTCCCGTCTGGGGCCCGGCAGCCACCGCTGACCGGATGGCCACCGCTTACGGACTGGACCTGGACCCGGGGATGCATGAGGAATTCGACTTCACCAACTGGGCCGAGCGCAAGCCGGTGCAGATGGGGCCGTTCACCGTGACGCCGTTCGCCGTCAACCACCCGGTGGAGGAGGCCTACGCCCTGCGCGTGGAGGTCACCGAGCCCGGCAAGGACGGTGCCCCGGTGACCCGCGTGCTGACCTACTCGGGCGACACCGACAGCTGCCAGGGCCTGGAAGACGCCGCCCGCGGAGCGGACCTGTTCCTGTGCGAAGCGGCCTTCGAGGAGGGCCGCGACGACGGCATCAAGGACGTCCACCTCACCGGCAAGCGCGCCGGACAGGCAGCCACGGCAGCCGGGGCGCGCCGCCTGCTGCTGACCCACATTCCCGTCTGGACATCGCAGACAGCCGTGCTGGCCGAAGCGAAGCCCGAGTTCGACGGCGACGTGGCGGTTGCCGTCGCCGGGGTGCACTACACGGTCTAAACGGGACGGTCCGCGGCTGGGCGGTCCGGGCCTGCCGGTGAACCGGGAAGAACCCGGACGATAAGCTGGAGGCATGACTTCAGAAGCCACCACTGCCCCCGTCATCCGTGCCGACGGACGCGCCCCCGACCAGCTCCGGCCCATCAGCATCACCCGCGGCTGGTCCAAGCAGGCCGAAGGATCCGCGCTGATCGAATTCGGCAACACCAGGGTCCTGTGCACGGCTTCACTGACCGAGGGCGTGCCGCGCTGGCTCAAGGGCGAAGGCCGCGGCTGGGTCACGGCCGAATACGCCATGCTGCCGCGTGCCACGAATACCCGCTCCGACCGTGAGTCCGTCAAGGGCAAGATCGGCGGCCGCACCCACGAGATCTCGCGCCTGATCGGCCGCTCGCTGCGTTCGATCATCGACACCAAGGCCCTGGGCGAGAACACGATCGTCCTGGACTGCGACGTGCTGCAGGCCGACGGCGGCACCCGCACCGCTGCGATCACCGGCGCCTACGTGGCACTCGCCGAGTCCATCCGCTTCGCCCGCGAGAACAAGATCATCCCGGCTTCCTCCCAGCCGCTGACGGACACCATTGCCGCCGTCTCGGTGGGCATCATCGACGGTGTGCCGATGCTCGACCTGCCGTATGTGGAGGACGTCCGTGCCGAAACCGACATGAATGTGGTGGTCACCGGGTCCGGAAAGTTCGTGGAGGTGCAGGGCACCGCCGAGGGCGCCCCCTTCGACCGCGATGAACTCAACGCCCTGCTGGACCTCGCCCTGCTCGGCACCTCCCAGCTGGCCGCCATCCAGCGCGAAACCCTGGCAGAGGCCCCGTGAGCGGGGAGCCCCGACTGGTCCTCGCCACCCATAACCAGGGCAAGCTGAGGGAACTGCGCGAGCTGCTCCGCGGCCAGGTCCCCGGGCTCGACGTCGATACCCAGGTGGTGGACGCCGCTGCGGCGGGTGCCCCGGACGTCGTCGAAGACGGCGTGACGTTCGCCGAGAACTCGCTGCTGAAGGCCAGGGCCGTCGCGGAAGCGACCGGACTGGTGGCCATCGCCGACGACTCCGGCCTCGCCGTGGACGTGCTGGGCGGCGCTCCCGGGATCTTCTCCGCGCGCTGGTCCGGACGCCACGGGGACGACGCCGCGAACCTGCAGCTGCTGCTGGACCAGCTCTCGGATGTCCCGGACAGCCACCGCGGCGCCGCGTTCATCTGTGCGGCTGCGCTGGCCGTTCCGGGCGGGGACGGCAGCGCCCGCGAAGTGGTCGAGTACGGCCAGCTGGAAGGCACCCTGCTGCGTGAGCCGCGCGGCGAGGGCGGCTTCGGCTACGACCCCATCCTGCAGCCCAGCGGCATGGACCGCAGTTGCGCGGAGCTGAGCTCCGAGGAAAAGAACGCCATCAGCCACCGTGGCCACGCGTTCCGGGCCCTCCTGCCGGCCATCGTCGATGCGCTGAGCTAACCCCCAAACACCAACGCGGGGTCAGTTACGGCCCATGTTTGCAGCAAACATAGGCCGTAACTGACCCCGCGTTGGATCTTAAGGATGCGCTCAGTGCTCGCGGCGGGGGCCGCCGTCGTGCTCGTCGATGAACTCTTCCACCGGATCGGTGCCGTCGGCCGCGGCCTTGCGTTTGGCCAGGATCCCGCGGAGCACCTCGATGCCCACCGGGATCACCGAGATCAGGACGATCACGATGAAGATGATGTCCAGATTGTCGCGGACCCACGGGACCCTGTCGCCCAGCAGGAAGCCGAGCAGCGTGACACCGCCACCCCACAGCGCGGCGCCGATCACGTTGAAGAGGAAGAACTTGCGCTTGTCCATCTGCGCCACGCCCACGATCACGGGGACGAAGGTGCGGATGATCGGGACGAAGCGGGCCAGGATGAGGGCCTTGCCGCCGTGCTTTTCGAAGAAGGCGTGCGCGCTCTCCACGTTTTCTCGCTTGAACAGGCGTGAATCGGGCTTATTGAAGATCGCGGGGCCGGCCTTGGCGCCGATGAGGTAGCCGGTCTGGTTGCCGATGATGGCGGACACGACGATCAGCGCCGCCAGTGCCCAGATGTTGAATTTGATGGTGTCCGTGGCCACCAGCAGGCCTGCGGTGAAGAGCATGGAATCGCCGGGCAGGAAGAAGCCCACCAGCAGGCCGGTCTCGGCGAACACGATGCCGCAGACGAGCAGGACCACCCATGGAGCCAGGGCAGGATCGGCCAGGAAGACCTGGGGGTTCAGCCAATCGGGGAGGAACGAGGCCATATGCGGCTGCACGGGGCCGGCGCCTCCCAAGGTGGATACGGCAAAGTCGCTTATCGCAGAAAGGGTCACCTTTCAAGGGTACGTGACCGGCCGGCGTCGGGGCCCGCCGTGGCAGGGAAGGCCGCCGTGCTGCCTGTACCCTTGTCAGGTGGCATTGGACTTTACGGCGATCGACTTCGAAACGGCCAACGGCTTCCGGGGATCTCCGTGTTCGGTGGGGTTGAGCAAAGTCCGGAACGGCGTGGTGGTCGAAGAAGCTTCCTGGCTGATGCGTCCGCCGGAACACCATGACCACTTCGATTTCCACAACACCCGGATCCACGGGATCCGTGCCGAAGACGTGGCCGGGGCGCCGCGCTTCGGCGAGCTCTTCCCGGAAATCGCCGGCTTCATCGGCGACGACACCTTGGCGGCCCACAACGCGGCCTTCGACCTCGGCGTGATCCGCTCGGGCCTTGAAGTGTCCGGCCTGCCGGGACCTGCCTACGACTATGTATGCACCGTGATGCTGTCGCGCCGCTGCTACTCGCTGGTGTCCAATTCCCTGCCCTACGCGGCCGAGGAAGCGGGCGTGCCGCTGGTCAACCACCACGACGCTGCGGAGGACGCCCGGGCCTGCGCCGGCATCCTCATCGATATCGCACGCCGCAACCAGGCCAACAGCATCGCCGAACTGTACTTGTCGCTCGGCCTGACCGTCCCGACGCAGCAGGCCATCCGGCCGGGAGGCGTCCTGTCCAAGCAGTCGCTCGCCGCCATCGCCGCACGGGGGAGCGCCGCGGTGCTCGGCGCCGGATCAAGCAGGTCCGCCACGGCAGGAGGGGCCGCTGCCGGGCAGTCCATCCGGGGCTGGAGCGCCTGGCCGGAGGAGGGCCCCAACCCGGTTCCCAACCTGGCCGCGGAACCCGGCCATCCGCTGTTCGGCCAGACCGTGGTGTTCACAGGGGACCTGGCGATCGCCCGCCCCGAGGCCAAGCAGCGCGCCGCCGAAATGGGGGCCCGGCCCGAAAGCCGGGTGACCGGGCGGACAACGGTGCTCGTGGTGGGGGACGGCTTCGTGGCTGACGACCTGCGCAGCGGCAGGCTGACCGGCAAGGCCAAGCGCGTGCTCGAACTGCACAGCCGCGGCCAGCAGATCGAGGTGCTCTCCGAAGGGGAGTTCCTGCAGATGGTGGGTGGCGCCTGAGCGCCAGCTAGGGGGCCAGGCTGTTTTCCCTGTCCGTCCCGCCGGCCGCGGTGCGGCTCGATGTCCGCCGGCGCCAGACAGGCGGGTAGTTGGCTGACGTGGAACTCACGGGCCGCTTGGAAGCGGCGGCAAGGGCACGGAAGGATTTGGGGGCCGGGGACTTGGCCGCTTCACGGGGCGGATTGGCGACCTTGCGTCGGGAGCGTGCCGTGGCCGGGCGGTGGATCCTCGTCAGCGTGAGGAGCGTGACCCCGAGCCAGGCCGCTGCGACGGACAGCACCAGCCCGATCGCTTCAAGGGATTCCATAAGAGGAGTCTATGCCTTGAACCGCCCGATTAGTAAGCACCCTTATTAATTTCATGCCGGATCCCTCGCGGCTCCGACCCTGTTCAGCCGAGGGTGACGGCGATCAGGCGTTCGCCCATGCCACGGATCAGCTCCGGGGCTTCCAGGGCGGCGAGCCAGTCGGCCGGAAGGCCTTCCTCGCCGTAGCGGGCGCCCAGGATGTTCCCGGCGATGGACGCGGTGGAATCGCTGTCCCCACTGTGGTTCAGGGCCAGCGCCACCGCCCTACGGAAGTGTTCGGCGGGGTCCTGCCCGTTGCCCTGTTCCGTTGCCAGCACCGCGTAGAGCCCGACGGCGAGGGCCTCCTCGGCAACCCAGCCCTCACCCAACTGCCCTACCAGTTCCTCCGGGCTGAGTTCGGGGCTCACCGGGAGTTCAGGGGCGCTCAGCTCAAGCGAGCGGCGCAGGCGCTTCACGAGCTCGGGATCGGGGTCGGGCAGCGCTTCCACCACCCCAAGGGCGTGCTCCGCGGCGTCCCGGACGTCGGTGCCGGCCATGATCCGGTGGATCAGCACACTGAAGGCTGCCGCGCTTTGGCGCGCCGACGGATGCCCGTGCGTGAGAGAGGCGGCATCCCTGCTGAGCTTGTAGACGGTGGCTTCGGCGATGTGCGGAATGAGGCCGAACGGTGCCGAGCGCATCACCGTGCCGCAGCCCTTGGAGTCTGGGTTCACGGGCCGCGCGGCGGTTCCCATGTGGCCGCCGGCCAGGCCGCTCAGGCACGCGTTGCCCGGGGCGCGGCGGTGCCACAGGACCTCGTGGCCGTCGATCCAGCGGGGCTGGGGGACGGGGGCCGACGACGGCGTCTCGACGCCCTGGGTGGCAAGCCAGCGGAGGTAGGCCAGCCAGAGGCAGGCGGTCTCGTCCGCTGCCACGCCGTCGTTCGCCCATTCGAGTGCCTCCAGCAGCCCGTCCACGGTATAGAGGGTCATCTGGGTGTCGTCCGAAAAGTGGCTGCCGCCGTCGAGCTGTCCGAACGAGGTGAGTCCGTCGGCTCCGAAACGGGCCCGGATGCTGTCGATGGAATCGAACTCGACGGCATACCCGAGCGAATCGCCCAGGGCGCCGCCCAGAAGGCAGCCCAGGATCCGGGACTGCTGGGTGGGCACTGAGGAAGGCACAGAGGGAACGCTCATGCCTGTAAATCTACCTTGGCTGCGCCGCGTTCCGGGTGCCGGATCCAGGCGGGGACCGCCATCGGCAGGGAGGCGCGGGTGACCGGAACGCGCTGGTACGGTGGCACTCGGGAAGAGGAGGATGCAGATGCGCGAGCCCGAATGGCGCAAGACCGGCAAGACCCCGGACTACCGGTTTTCGCTGGCCAATGAACGGACATTCCTCGCATGGATCAGGACCTCCCTGGCTCTGCTCGCCGGGGCCGTGGCGATCGACCAGCTCGCACCCGACATCGCACCGCGCACCGTACGCGTGGTGCTGTGCCTGGTGCTCGCGGTGGTCGGTGCCGGGCTCGCCTTCATGGCCTACCGGCGCTGGGGACTCATGGAGGCGGCCATGCGCCAAGATCAGGCCCTGCCGTTCTCCCGGGTCCTGCTGTTCATGACCATCGTGGTGGCGGCAGCCGCCTTTGTCTTCGCCGTGCTGATCCTGGTGGCACGGTGAGCCTCGCCGCACGGGATCCCGGCCTGCAGGCTGAACGGACCACGCTGTCCTGGCGCCGCACCCTGCTGACCTTGCTGGTGGTGGATCTGTTTGTCTGGCGCAGCTGGCTGTCTGCCGCAGCCGGCGACGGCGGAGCCTCCAGCGCGGTTTTCGAGGGCGTCTGCGCGGCCGCGGCAGCGGCGGCGACGATCGTGCTCGGGTGCGTAGTGTGGGCGCGGACCCGCCAGTTGTCGGGCTCCCGGCGGGATTTTCCGGAGGCGATTCATCCCTTGGCGCCGCCCGCGCTGGCGATGCGGCTGTGCACCGTGGCCGTCCTGGTGCTAGGCGCTGCCGCGCTCGCGGCCGTGGCGCTGGGGCGCTGACGTTCGGCCACTCCAAGACTTCGCAAGCCCTGTTCCGGGCCTTCGGGTACGCTCGTAGCATTCAGGCACTGCCCAGAATCGGCTGGAAGGATGCTGGAGGCGAACGCCTCCTGCCCGTGATTTCCACGGCCACCATGCTTCCCTGCGTTACCGCCCAAGCCACCGGAAGGCCGTCGCCGGGCAGGACCACTCTTCGACGCGAAGGATTTTCCCGAGATGACCTCAACTGTGTCCGCATCCCGCCCCGGCACCAGCCGCTTGCTGACCCGGGCCGCCGCAGAGGCACTGGGAACTTTGCTCGTCGTGTTGATTGCGCTTGGCGCTCCGCTCTTCGCCTTGCCGCAGTCGAACCCGCTTCCTGCCCCGCTGGCCGGCGGCCTGGCCGTCACCGCGGCGATGCTCGCCTTCGGTGCCTTCACCGGCGGACAGTTCAACCCGGCCATCACCGTGGGCAACATGGTGGCCGGCCGCACCCGCTTCGCCGAGGGCCTGGCCTACCTGGCAGCCCAGGTGATCGGCGGCATCCTTGGAGCCTTCCTGCTTTTCGCCGTGATCCTGAGCATTCCGAGCATCACGGACAGCCGCGCCGCGTTCGATACCGTGGCGTCGGGCTTCGGCGAGCATTCCGTGATCCAGGCACACATGGCTTCGGCCCTGCTGCTCGAGGTCGTCGGAGCCGCCATTTTGATGGCCGTCTACCTGGGCGCCATGTCCAAGGATGATGCCGGGGAGCGCAAGGGCGCCGCACTGGCCGCTCCGTTTGCCGTCGGCCTGACCGTTGCGGTGCTCCTCCAGCTCGGACAGGCCGTGGGCAACCTGGCGTTCAACCCCGCCCGTGCAACTGCAGCCGCCCTTTTCTCCTCCGGCTGGGCCGCCGGAGGTCTCTGGTTGTTCTGGGTGGCCCCGCTGTTCGGTGCCGCCATCGCCGGCCTGGTGGTCCGCGGTTTTGCCTTGTTCCAGGCTCCCGCAGAAACGGCAGGCGAGCCCGATGCAGTTGCAGCGTCCGCTGCCGGGATCGTGGAGTCCGACGGCGGAGCCGGGTCTGACAAAGCTGCTTCGGACGCCGGAGTTGCGTCCGACGGCGGAGCCGTCCCGGGTGCCGCAGCGGGCGCTCCGGCGGCTCCCGCGGAACGTGACGAAGCCCGCGACTTCTTCGACGGCAAGCGGGACTGAACAGGACTTATCGGGGGAACCGCGGGACGGCGCAGCAAGGTGGTCCACCCTGCTGCGCCGTGTCGACGGGCCGCTGGCCAATAATGTCGGTGCCGCCACCTAGCTTGGAAACATGAGGCTACTTCACACATCGGACTGGCATCTGGGCCGCTCGTTCCACGGCGTCGGCATGCTCGAGGCCCAGCGCGGGTTCATCTCCCAGCTCGTGGAGTACGTCCGCGAGCAGTCCGTGGACGTTGTGCTGATCGCCGGCGATGTCTATGACCGCGCACTGCCCGGACTGGATGTCGTCAAGCTGCTGGACGACGCACTGGTCGCGATCACCGACGCCGGTGCGAAGGTGGTGCTCACCAGCGGAAACCACGATTCCGCCATCCGGCTCGGCTTCGCCTCACGCCTGCTGGAGCGCGGGGGAGTCTACCTGCGCACCCGCGTCGAGGACCTGGATTCTCCGGTGTTGTTTTCCTTCGACGGGAACGGTGCACAGCTCGTCGCGGCCGCTGACGCGGCCGGCGCAGAGGAGGCAGGGCCGCTACTGGCGGTTTACGGGATCCCTTACCTTGAGCCGCGGCTCGTCGCCGGGAAGCTCGACGCCGCAGCAAACCATTTCGACGTGACCCAGGTGGCCGTGCAGCGGATCCGGCAGGACCTTGCGGCGCGCAGGGGCTTCGCGCCCGTGCACGCGGTGGTTCTGGCACACACTTTCGCAAGCGGCGGAATAACCTCGGACAGTGAACGCGAACTGAGCATCGGCGGGCTCGGCGCCGTCCCGTTGGACCTCTTCGAAGGATTCACCTACACCGCCTTGGGCCATCTCCATGGCCGCCAGGAGCTTGCGCCGAACGTCCGCTACTCCGGCTCGCCGCTGGCGTACTCGTTCTCCGAAGCCAAGCACCGGAAGGGTGCCTGGCTCCTCGACATCCGCCCGGACGGCACCACGGACGTTTCCGAGGTTCTCTGGCGCGCCCCGCGCGAGCTCGCCGTCCTCCGCGGCCGGCTGGCGGATCTCCTGGAATCGGCGGACCATTCCTGGGCCGAGTCCGCGTACTGCCAGGTCACCCTGACCGATCCCGTGCGACCGGCCCAGGCAATGGAACAACTGCGCACACGGTTCCCGGACACCCTGGTCCTCGGCTTCGAACCTGAGGGGTGTGCGGAAAAGAGCAAGGCGAGCTACAGCAGCCGCCTTGCAGAGGCCCAGGACGACCTCGGCGTCTGCTGCGGCTTCCTGGACCACGTCCGCGGTCGCTCCGCGGACGGACTGGAAACGGCGGCCCTGCAGGAAGCACTGGAAGCGGTTCGCCTGGAAGGAGCCGAGCTGTGAGGATCCACCACCTGGAAATCGAAGCCTTCGGTCCCTTTGCGGAGGTCCAATCCATCGACTTCGACCAGCTTGGCGCCCAGGGGCTGTTCCTCCTGAACGGTGCCACCGGAGCCGGCAAGACGAGCGTCCTGGATGCCATTTGCTTTGCGCTGTACGGCTCGGTGCCTGGTGCCCGCCAGGACGGCAAGCGCCTGCGCAGCGACCACGCCGAACCTGCAGCGGAGCCGCGCGTGGTCTGTGAGTTTTCGGCCCGTGGACGCCGATTCGAGGTCACCCGCTCCCCGGCCTGGGACCGGCCCAGCGCCCGGGGACGCAAAGGCTTCACCACCCAGCAGGCAAAGACCCTGCTACGCGAATTCGTTGACGGCTCCTGGGAAGAGAAGACTTCCCGCAACGATGAAGCGGGCGCGGAAATCACCGAGCTGCTGGGCATGGACCGGGAACAGTTCACCAGGGTCGTCATGCTTCCCCAAGGCGATTTCGCGGCGTTCCTGCGTTCCAAGGCAAGCGACCGGCTGGCCCTGCTCCAGAAACTGTTCGGTACGGCCCGTTTCGAGGCGCTCGAACAGCAGCTCGGCAGGCAGGCACTGGCCGCCCGTGCCATGGTCGAAAAGGGAGAGGGCGGTCTGCTCCTGCTGATGCAGCGCGCGGACGCTGAGTTCGCCGAGCTTGGGACTGAGCCGGCGGACACGGATGAGGCCTCCGGGCGGTCGTCCGAGCACAGGCTCGAGGCAATGGAGACTGCTGCCCGTGCCGAGCTGGCAGGACGTCGGCAGGCCGCGGAAACGGCGGAGGCCCTGAGTCTGCAGCTCGCTGACCGGCTTCAGGCGGCCCAGGAACGCAGCCAGCGTCACGCCAGGCTCAACGCCGCCATCCGGCGCCGCGACGCACTGGCCGGCAACGCCGACACCATATACGAATCCCGGGAACGCCTCGGGCGCCACGGGAAGGCAGCCGTGCTCAGCGGACACCTGGATGCGATGGACAGGGCAAGCGCTGCCCGGTCCGCCGCGGACGCAGCACTGGAAACTTCCCGGGCGCGGCTTCGGGCAGCCTCAGTGGACTCCGTCGATCCTGCCGCGGCGCTAGCAGGAGTGCAGGAACAGCTGGCCGTCCTGGAGGCCCGGGTTCCCGACGAGCAAAAGTTGCGCGACATTGCGGCGCGCCTCGAAGCCCTCGACGCCGCAGGGCTGAGGCGACAGGCCGACGTCGGGCTCCGGACCGCCAGGCTGGCGTCCCTTCGCGAGGAGTCAAGGGACCTGGCCGCGCGGCTCGTGCCGCTGGAAAGCGAAAGCGCGAAGCTCGATCAGCGCGAACAGGAAGCAGCCACCGCTGCCGTCCTGGTGGAAACCGTGGAACGCTACGCCACAGCCCGCCGGAACGTGTCATCCGTGGCCGGCCGGCACAGCGCAGCCAGGGAGAACTCTTTGGGGCTGCGCCAGGACTGGCTCGACCTGCGTGAACTGCGCCTCCTGAACGCCGCCTCCGAACTGGCAGACAAACTGGAACGCGGAGAGTCATGCCCCGTCTGCGGCAGCCGTGAGCACCCGCAGCCGGCGGAGGCAGCCCTGTCCGGCCTTGCCATGGCGGAAGAGGAACAGGCGGCCCACGAACGCTTCGAAGCCAGCGAATTGGAACTCCAGCTCCTGACGGCAGAGCTTGCCGCGGCCGAACAGGAGGTCGCCGTCCTCGCCGGCCAAGGCGGCGACAGCGATCCCGGGGACGTCCTGGCCCGGCTCGCCGCCGCGAGGGAGTCCCTGGCCGGGGCTCGGGCCGCGTCCTCGGAACTTGCCGGTGCCCGGGCAGCTATCGAACGGCTTGGCACTGCGATCGACGGTGCCGAGCAGGACCTGGCCCGTGCCGCGAACGAGGCCGCCCAGGACGAGTCCACCGCGGCGGCCCTGCGCGAGCAGCAGGCTGAACTCGAAACCTTGCTTGGTGCGCTGCGCGGCGGATTCGAGACTCTGGCTTCCCGGATCGCTGCCCTAACGGACGAACGAGCCCTCCTGCAGGCGGTGGTTTCGGCAGTGCAACAGGTGGAACGGGCCGAACAAGCGTGCGAAGACGCCGGCCGGGCACTTGGGCAGGCACTGCCTGCGGCCGGCTTCGCATCGGCGGAGGCGGCCCGCCGCGAACTCCTGGACGCCGCCGAATCGGCACGGCTCGAGCGGCAGGTCCGGGAAGCAGATGAGGAAAGCGCCCGGGTGGCCGAGCTGTTCGGCTCGGAAGACCTGGTGTTGGCGGCCAAGGAAGCACAGGTGGGCGACATCCCGCTGAGCGCCGAAGGAATCTCGGAACTGGCGCAGGAAGCACGCCGCGGTGCGGAGTCCGCCCGCAGCCTGGACCTTGCCGCAGGCCTGGCATCCCGCGCCGTCGAGTCCCTCGCCGCGATCCGGTCCCGTTACGTGGCAGCTGCCGACGCGATCCGGCTGCCGCGTGAACGGGCCAGGCTGCTCACCGACCTGGCGGACACCGCGCGCGGGGCCGGAGACAACAACTACAAGATGAGCCTCAACAGCTACGTGCTCGCGGCCCGGCTGGAGCAGGTAGCCGACGCAGCCTCCGAACGCCTCGTGGCCATGAGCGACGGCCGCTACACCCTCCGGCACAGCGATGCGCGGGCCGCCCGCGGGCAGAAGTCGGGCCTTGGCCTGGAAGTCGTGGACGAATGGACCGGCCAGCACCGCGACACCGCCACCCTGTCCGGCGGCGAATCCTTCATGGCTTCGTTGGCCCTTGCGTTGGGGCTTGCGGACGTCGTGCAGCAGGAGGCCGGCGGTGTGGACATCGAGACACTCTTCGTCGACGAAGGGTTCGGCAGCCTGGACGAGCAGGCCCTGGAACAGGTCATGGATGCCCTCGAAGGACTGCGCGACGGCGGCCGGGTGGTCGGGCTTGTGAGCCACGTGGCGGAAATGAAGCAGCGCATCGCCAGCCAACTGCAGGTCGAGAAGGGCCGGAACGGGTCCACGGTGCGGGTGCTCGAGGCGGACGTCCGGTAGAATAGGCGGGTTACACCGGGTCGCGCGCATCGGGAGGAGGGACGATGCGCATTCTTAGCGAACACGGAAACATGAACCCCCTGCCTTCTCAGCACCCTTTGGCGTCCCGCAATGCGACGGCCAACGATTCCGGCCATACCAGCACCGGCGATTCCACCAGCGCGGCCACCAGAACCGGGGGCGCCCAATCGCCCCGCGACTCTCAGCAGCCCCGCCGGTCCCGCCTGCCGGGGCGCTTCGCCCGGCTCCCTGAACTTGCCGGCCCCGGATTCCTTCCCATCGCACTGTTCGCCCGTCTGCCCCTGGCGATGCTGACCGTCGGCGCCCTCACCCTCGCCACCGCGGTGAGCCATTCCTACGCGATCGGCGGCCTCGCAGCCGGTGCCGTCGGTATCGGCTCCGCCGTGGGCGCGCCGGTGCTCGGCGCCCTCGCGGACCGCGTCGGGCAGCGCATGGTCCTGCTCGTGGCCGCGGCGGTCAACACCATCGCCGTCGTCGCTCTCATCCTCGCCGCCTACCTCACGCCCGGCTTCGGCACTCCGGCCGACGCTGCCGCCCTGGTCATCACGGCGTTCCTCTCCGGGGCGAGCTGTCCCCAGGTCGGCCCGATGGCCCGCGTGCGCTGGATGGCGCTCACCACGCGGGACCTCGGCAAATCGCCGGCCGGCAATGCTCCGGCCGGCGAGGACGCGCCCGCCAAGGAAGTGGCCGCCGGCGGAACAGGCCGGGTAACGGCGGCCGGTCACACCCCGGGAAGCCTCGCCACCCGCCGCGCCGAACTGGACACCGCCCTGTCCTATGAAGGCACCGCGGACGAATTCACCTTCGTCCTCGGACCCGCCCTCGTGGGCCTGCTCGCAAGTATCTTCGTCCCCTGGCTCCCGCTGGCCCTTGCCGCCGTCCTGACGGCGACCCTTGTTCCGGCCTTCGCCGTCCATCCCTCGCACCTGGCGGTGGTGCCGGCACGGCGCAAGGTGGAGGCCGGCGTCGGGCATCGATCGGAGTCGAAGCACGCTCCGCGGGCCGGGGCGCTGGCCTGGCTCAAGGTGCTGGCGGCCGTGCTCGCGATGGTCTGCATGGGAACGTTCTTCGGCTCCCTGCAGAATGCCCTCAGTGCTTTCTCCGCACAGTTCGCGACGGCGGAAATCGCCGGCCTGATGTACGCCGTCATGGGGCTGAGTTCGGCAATCGCCGCGCTCTCGGTGGCTTACTGGCCGCGGCGCTTCGGGCCCTCGGCCCGCTGGATCTCTTCCGCCGTGCTGATGGCGGCGCTTTCGCTGCTCTTGTTCCTGCCAGCCGGGATCGGGCCGATGGTGGCGGTGCTGCTGGTTCTCGGCATCCCTGTGGGCCCTGTGATGGTCACGGTGTTTGGCATTGGCGGGCTCGTGGCACCGGCCGGCCGGATGGCCACGGTCATGACCGCCCTGGCGAGCGGTATCGTCGCAGGGACCGCGCTGGGCGCCTTCCTGGCCGGGCAGATGGCTCAGGGCCAGGGCTTCATGGCCGCCTTCGTGGTCTCCCTGGCGTCTGCAACTGCCCTGGCTGTGTTGGGTGCGCTGGCCGGTGCGTTGCTTCGCCGCGGGAAGACACAGTCCGACGGCGGACGGACGCTGGGAGCCTAACCCTCGTTGCGGTACCCGGTGGGGGAGTTGCCGAACGCGGCGCGGAAGATCCGGCTGAAGTGCGCGGCGTCGGTGAAACCCCAACGGGCCGCGATGGCTGTGACCGGACGGTTCGCCAGCACCGGGTCGCGCAGGTCGCGGCGGCAGCGTTCGAGGCGCCGCTGGCGTATCGAGGCCGCCACGGTGGTGCCGATTTCCTGGAACAGGTCGTGCAGGTGCCGGGTGGAAATGTAGTGGGCCGCGGCGATGGATCCCGGGCCAAGCGTGGGGTCCCCGAGGTTGGCTTCGATGTAGTCGTGGATCCGGCTGAGCAGCAGCTGGTGGGGATCGCGGCCGGTGTCCACCAGCTGGTCCAGTTCGCCGTTGAAAAGCGTGGTGACCAGGTCCAGCGCGTTGTGGGCCAGGCGCAGGCCGTTGGTCCCGGAAAGCGCCCCGAGGTTGTCGGCCAGCCGGACCAGGAACGGGCTGATGAGTTCGCCCAGGCCCTCGTCGCCGGGCATCCGCAGTGCTGTGACGTGCTCCATGGCCCCGGCCGGAAGGTCGAGCTGTTCGTGCGGGAACATCAGTACCAGGCTCCGGAAGTCGCCGTCGAAACGCAGCTTATACGGCCGCGAGGTGTCGTAGATGGCCAGGTCCCCGGCGGCCAGCACGGCTTCGCGGTCGTCCTGGATCAACGTTCCCGTGCCGGTGAGCTGGATGCTGAGTTTGAAGTAGCGGGTGGCGGACTTGGCGATCAGTGCCGGGGTGCGCACCACGGTGTGGCGTCCCGCTGTCACCTCCACCACGGAAATGTTGCCGAGGACCCGGGAGCGCATGGTGCCGTGGAATTCCTTCGCACCGTTGTCCCGGACCATCAGCGGCACGAAGGACTTCGAAATCGCACGGCTCCAGTCTTGGAAACTGTCTGCCACAACGGTGTGCACTGCGGAGGCGCCGGTTTCGGCCACGGCAGTCATGGAACTCCTTCTAACGGCCCCGATGTGCGCCGGCGGACCTCTGGGAACAGGACCCGGCGGGTGTGAGCTTGCCCGCAATTCTACACTTCAGGAAAGCTGGCTTTCGATCCGTGCGGCGCTTGCCGCGAGTGCCTGCCCGACGGCGGCCTCGTCCTGGTCGCGCCGGATGTAGACGACGGCGATCGCGGCCGGGCGACCGCCCGGAACGTGGATGGGCGCGGCCAGCGAGGAGAGGCCCTCGATGACCTCGTCGTGGCTTGCCGCGTAGCCAAGGCGCCGGGCTTCGGGGGCCTCGGCGCGGTAGGGCAGCCCGGGCGACAGGGCGTTCCACTGCTCCGGGCTCATGGTCGACTGGATCGCGATTCCGGGCGCCCCGACGTTCGCTGGGTGCCGTGTGCCGGGGTGCTGCACCAGGGTCGCCGCCGGGTGGCGCGGCTCCACGGTCACCAAGGTGACGCAGTCCTGGTGGTCCCAGACGGCTACGAAGGCAGTCATGTTGTAGCTGTTGGCAAGCTGCGTGAGTTCGGGCAGGGCCGCCGTCTGCAGGGTGCGGGACACACCGCGGGCAAGGACGGCAAGGCCCGGACCCGGCTGCACCCGGCCGGCGTCGTCGCGGACCAGCAGCGAGTGGTCCTCCAGCGTGCGCAGGATGCGGTAGGCCACAGAGCGGTGCACACCGAGGGCGGCGGCCAGCTCGGCGATCGTGAGGGAACGTTCGGCGGCCGCAAGGATCTCGAGTGCCTGGATGCCGCGGGACAGGGTCTGCGACGGCGACACCGTTGCGGCGGTGTCGCCCCGGCTGCCCGCTGCGTTGGGAGACGTCATGGGTTCCATCCTATGGCCGCCGGGCGGGCAACGGCCGTCGGCGAACCGCCACTGGAGTGCCCGCCCGGGTCCCCGGACCGGCCGCACAGGCCCAGGAGGGGTGTGTTGCAACTCACAGCCCGTGTAGTAGGCTATTCCAACTGACCGTTCTGTCGGTAATTCGAACGGAGCGATCGGTCTCCCCGCACCCCCACCATCGGAGTTTCAATGACTGCAACTTCCTCTGTCGATGCCCCGTCGGGTCCCAGCAGCAAGCGTGAAGAACGCAGGGTGCTTGCCGGAACCCTGGTAGGCACCACCATCGAGTGGTACGACTTCTTCATCTTCGCCCAGCTCACAGCCACGCTCCTTGGCCCGCTGTTCCTCACGCCGCTGAACGAATCCAACCCGGGCCTGGCACAGATCCTGTCCTTCGCCACCATCGGCATCAGCTTCCTGTTCCGCCCCCTTGGCGCCTTCGTGGCCGGCCACCTCGGTGACCGCCTGGGCCGCAAGGCCGTGCTGGTCATGACCCTCGTGATGATGGGCGCGGCCACGGCGCTCATCGGCCTGCTGCCCAGCTACAGCGCGATCGGTGCCTGGGCCCCGGTCCTGCTCATCGCCCTGCGCGTCATGCAGGGATTCTCCGCCGGCGGCGAATGGGGCGGAGCTGCCCTCATGGCCGTGGAGCACGCCCCGGTCTCCAAGCGCGGCCTGTTCGGCGCCTACCCGCAGATCGGTGTTCCCATCGGCATGATCCTCGCCACCGGCCTGCTGACCATGCTGAAGTCCGGAATGTCCGAGGCCGACTTCACGGGCTGGGGCTGGCGCGTCCCGTTCCTGCTCTCCGTGGTCCTGATCGTCGTCGGGTACCTGATCCGCCGGGCCGTCGGCGAAAGCCCCGTGTTCAAGGAGATCGCCCAGCGCAAGGCCGAAAGCCGTGCGCCGCTCGGTGAGCTGTTCCGCGGGCACTCCAAGGAAGTGGTGCTTGCCGCCCTGATCTTCATCGCCAACAATGCCGCGGGCTACCTGCTGATCGCCTTCTTCATCTCCTACGCGAACAAGGCCCTCAAGATGCCCTCCGCCCAGGTGCTGCTTGCCACCACGGTGGCCTCCTTCGGCTGGCTTATCTTCACCATGGTGGGCGGCTGGCTATCGGACAAGATCGGCCGTGTGAAGACCTTCCTGGCCGGCTACGCAATCGTGTTCGCCTGGATGATCCCGATGTTCGCCCTGATCGACGCCAAGGACATCCTGCTCTACGGAACCGCGCTCTTCGTCCTGACCATCGGCCTCGGCCTGTCCTACGGCCCCATGTCCGCGATGTACGCCGAGATGTTCCCGGCCCAGGTCCGCTACTCCGGCATCTCGATCGGCTACGCCCTGGGTTCGGTCCTGGGCGGCGCCTTCGCGCCCATGATCGCCCAGGCACTCCTGGACAACACCAAGTGGTCCGGCTCCGTCGGCATCTACATCATGGTGCTGTGCGTGATCTCCGGGGTGGGCGTCGTGCTCGCCAAGGAAACCAGGGGCCGCCCCCTGGGCTTCAGCGCCACGCACTGACGCCGGCAACAGCACGAAGGGGTGCGGACCGGACCGGTCCGCACCCCTTTGTTGTGTTGTCGCAGAGGCTAGCCGGCCTCCTGGAGGAGCTTCACGGCGTCGTCGTCGCTCAACTGCTCGAAGTGTTCATAGAAGGAACCCACCGCGCGGAACTTGCCGGGCGTGTACAGCGAAAAGGCGAAGTCGCAGGCCCTGGCGATCGACGCTTGCGCCTCAAGGGAGGCGACCGGAACCGCCGTGATCACGGAGGCAGGGCCGCCGGCCCGGACGCCCTCGATCGCTGCGCGCATCGTGGCTCCGGTGGCCAGGCCGTCGTCGAGCAGCACCACTGTCTTGCCCGCGACGTCGAAGCCCACCCGCGGATAGCTGTCCACCCGGCGGAGCAGTTCGGTGCGCTCGCGGTTCTCGACGGCGTCGAGCGACTCCCGGCTGATGCCGTGCCGGAGCATGCGCTCCAGCAGGGGGCGGTTGAGGATGCGGACGATCCTGCCGTTTGACCAGGCCAGGGCGCCGAAAGCGGTCTCCTCGCGGCCCGGAATCCCGAGCTTGCGCACGAGCACCGCGCCGAAGGGCTGGTAGAGGGCTGCGGCGGCGGAAGCGGCCACGGGAATCCCGCCCCTGGCGAGCCCCAGCAGGATGGTGTCCGGGCGCTCCCGGAGTTGCGGAAGCGCGGCGGCCAAGCGGTGCCCGGCGTCCGTACGATCCTTGAAGCGCATGCCTATCAGTCCCACTTCCACGTAATCCGGCGCTGCAGCAAGCCTACCCTTCAACCCTTGTCGGGAACCGGCGGCGCTGCAAGCATGGCACCGTGAACAAGCCCATCGGATACTGGCTCAAACGCCTGGATGCTGCCTTGGAAGAGCATCTCGACCGGACCCTGGCAAGGGTCCGGCTCAGCCGCCGCCAGTGGCAGGCGCTCAACACCTTGGCCGAGGGGCCCATCCGGCCGGAAGACCTGGACGAGCGGCTGAAGCCTTTCTGGGCCGGTGACAGCAGGCTGCGGGAGCGGGAGGTTGCGGCGCTGATCGGCCACGGCTACGTGGGCATGTTGGACGGCAACATCATCCTCAGCGAGGAGGGACACCGGAAGCGGCTCGAGGCGCTCAGGCTCGTTGAAGAGGCCCGCGCGGACCTGACGGCCGGGATCGGCCATGACGAATACGCCATTGCGCTGGGCGTGCTGGAACGGATGTGCGGCAACGCCGAGCGCCTTGCCTTGTGAAGCGCTCGCCTTGTGAAGCGAGACTGCTCAGGCGCCGAGGAAGCCGATCGCGGCGTCCTTGAACGCGCGGCTGGTGACGGCGTTGGCGTGGTTGCGCCCCGGAATGAGCAGCTGCTCGGCCATGCTGCCGGAGCGGGCCGCAATCGCGGCCAGTTCCGGCATGGTGGCGGCCCGTTCGTCCTTCTCGCCGGCAACCAGCAGGACCGGCATGTGCGGCGCGGCTTCGGCGGGATCGAAGGGTTCGCCCTTGATGGCCTCGATGAGGGACAGCAAGGCAAAGAGGTCGTTGCTTGGCAGCAGCTGGGCCATCTTGAGCAGTTCCGCCGTCGACTCGTCCCCGATCGGCGTGCCGTCGGCGAGGTGCCGCTGCGCCGCCGCGAGGTCGAAGGCAGCCAGCGGATCTTCCGTGTTCGGCCCGCCGAGCACCAGTCGGTGCACGAGTTCGGGCTGGGTGGCGCCGAACTCCCAGGCGAGCCGGGAACCCAGCGAGTAGCCCACCACGTCCAGCCCGCTGGAAGGATCGCCGTCGCGCAGCGGGCGGGCGCCGGCGTCGGACACTATCTGCAGCAGGTCCGCCCGGATCCTGCTCGGAGTGTAGGAATCCAGGTCTTCGGGCGATCCGCTGCGGCCATGCCCGGGCAGGTCCACCACGATCACCCGGCGCCCGGCTTCCTGCAGCGCCGCGACCCAGCCCGTGTCGGACCAATTGAGCTTGCCCGAGGAAGAGAAGCCGTGGATCAGCAGGACGGGGCGCAGGCCCGCGTCCTTGCCTTCGGCGGGCTCATGGATCTCCACGAACAAGCCGGGGTCGGTGCCTTCCACGGTGTGGTGGAGTTCTCCTGTGTGCCTGCCCATCATGGCCTCAGTCCTCATCAAGTACGGCGCCCAGGCGTGCCCGGCGCGTCGGTTCGTCTTCTGCTGGAACAGTGCCCACGATACCCCCGAACAAGGGTGGGTCGCGTCAGTTTGCGTGGCTTGTTGCCCGGGAGGATTTGACCCGTTCGCCCACCCGGCAGGCGGCCGCAATTCCGGCGATCAGCAGGAAGGTGGCCACCAGCTGGCCGGCGCTTTCGGGGTTGGAGAAGCCTACAGCGAAGACGACGGCGAGCAGCACCAGGCCGAAGATCGTGAGGGCGGGGAAGCCTTTCATCCGCAGCGGCAGCCTGGTGCGCTCGCGGTCGGCCCGGCGGCGCAGGATGAGCTGGGAGACCAGGGCGCTGCCCCAGACCACCAGGCAGGTGGAGCCCACCAGGTTGAGCAGCGCGGGCAGCACCTTGTCGGGGAAGAGCAGTTCGAGCACTGTGGCGATGAAGCCGAAGGCAACGGACACCCCGACGGCGGCCATGGGAACCTGCTTGCCGCGCAGCCGCGACAGGAAGGCCGGGGCCTCGCCGCGCTCGGACAGCGAGAACACCATGCGGGAGGCTCCGTAGAGGTTCGCGTTCAAGGCCGAGAGCAGGGCGACGACGGCGACGAGGGTGATAGCGGTCCCGGCACCCGGGATGCCGGCCAGGTCCAGGACGCCGGCGAACGGCGACTTGAGGCCCTCGGAACCCGGGGGAAGGACGGCGGCGATGACGAAGACGGAACCGATGTAGAACACCAGGATGCGCCAGAGTACGGTGCGGATGGCCTGTCCGACGCTGCGCACCGGGTCTTCGGTCTCCGCGGCGGCCACGCTGACGATCTCCGTGCCGCCAAAGGCGAAGATGACCACGAAGAGGGCTGCGGCGATGCCGCTCCAGCCGGCGGGGGCGAAATTCCCGGTGATGTTTCCCAAGCCCGGGGAGGCGGTGCCGGGAAGCCAGCCGAAGAGCAAGGCCGCGCCAACGAAGAGGAAGGCGACGATGGCGGCGACCTTCAGGATGGCGAACCAGAACTCGAATTCGCCGAAGCTGCGGACCCCCACCAGGTTGATCGCGGTGAAGACGGTCATGAACACCAGGGCAAGCACCCAGACCGGGACCGCCGGCCACACCGAGAACAGGAGGCCTGCGGCGCCCAGCGCCTCCGCGGCGATTACCACCACCAGCTGCAGCCACCACAGCCAGCCCACGGTGGAGCCGGCCGTTTTTCCCATGGCCTTCTCGGCGTAGACGGAGAAGGCGCCGCTGTTGGGGTTCGCGGCAGCCATCTCGCCCAGGGCCCACATCACCAGGATGATCAGGGTGCCTGCTACGAGGTAGGAAATCAGGACCGCAGGTCCCGCTGCCTGGACACCGGCGCCCGAACCCAGGAACAGTCCGGCGCCGATGGCGCTGCCCAGGCCCATCATGGTGAGCTGGCGCGGTTTCATCGCATGGCCAAGGCCCGTCGAAGGAGTGGATGGGATAACACCAGTGGACTTCGTTGTCATTCGTGTATGCCTTGTTTTCCTCGGATTGTGTGCTTGCCCTTAGGGGACCCATCGAATTTACCGCGTTTCGGTCCCTGCGGAAACATTTGGCAACGGCGGGGCCGGGTCCTACCATTAGTTAGAGTCATTCTGACCATAACTAATCCAGCCGCCGGGCGGCACCGAGCAAGGAAGCGGGTGAACGGTGTTCACGAATTCGGCCAACGTCTCCGAGCGCCGGCTCGCGCCGCCGTCGCTGGCCATCTCCACCGTGATCTTCGCCCTGCGCCCGAGCGAAAGCTCGGGCCGGCCCACCCTCTGGCTGCCCTTGGTGCGCCGGATCCGCGAGCCGTTCAAGGAGATGTGGGCGCTGCCCGGCGGGCCGCTCACCCATGACGAGTCCCTGCAGGACGCAGCTTCCCGGAATCTGCTGGAGACCACGGGCCTGGCCCCGGAATACCTCGAACAGCTCTACGCCTTCGGCGGCCTGCACCGTTCGCCGAGCCAACGGGTGGTGTCGATCGTCTACTGGGCCCTGGTCCAACCCACCGAGGCCGCACTGGCTGACGAGTCCGAAAACGTCCGCTGGGTCCGCGCCGACAAGCTCGAACAGCTCGCCTTCGACCACAACACGATCGTGGACTACGCCCTCTGGCGGCTGCGGAACAAGATGGCCTACGGCTCCATCGCCTACCACTTCCTCGGCGAATACTTCACGCTCGCCCAGGTCCGGGAAGTCTACGAAGCCGTGTTGGACCGCCCGCTGGATCCGGCCAACTTCCGGCGGCAACTCAAGTCCGCGCCGGAGATCGAAGAAACCGGCGAATACCTCCAGGGCTGCAAACACCGCCCGCCCCGCCTCTACCGCTTTACCGGAACACCCGGCCTCGGGCCAGACAACAGGAGCACACCATGAGCAGCGTTAACACAGCCATCCAGCTGATCACCCGCGAGGAAGCGGAGAATGGCCGCTCCGTGGCCGGTTCAACGTGCAGCCCTGCCCTCGCCAAGGAGCCGTGGGAATATGACCTCGCCGAGTCCCTGGCCGGCGTCCCGGCGTACGGACCCGGTGCCTCCAGCGCCGATCCCGCCCCGCGCAGCACCCCGCGCCAAGGCCAGTTGCCGGAAGAGTACAAGCTGGCCAGCGAGGCCGAACTCGACGCCCGCATCCGTGCCGCCAAGGACAAGCTCGGTAGCCGGGCCGTGATCCTGGGCCACTTCTACCAGCGCGACGAAGTAGTGCAGTACGCCGACTTCGTGGGCGACTCCTTCCAGCTGGCCAACGCTGCCCTCACCCGGCCCGACGCCGAGGCGATCATCTTCTGCGGCGTGCACTTCATGGCCGAAACCGCGGACATCCTCTCCGCCCCGGAACAGGCGGTGATCCTGCCCAACCTGGCGGCCGGCTGCTCCATGGCGGACATGGCGGACGAGGACTCCGTGGAGGAGTGCTGGGAACAGCTCGAGGAAATCTTCGGCACCGAACCGGACGACGCCGGCCGCGTCCCGGTCATCCCGGTCACCTACATGAACTCCTCCGCCGCCCTCAAGGCTTTCTGCGGGCGCAACGGCGGCATCGTCTGCACCTCCTCGAACGCGAAGACCGTGCTCGAATGGGCCTTCGAACGCGGCCAGCGCGTCCTCTTCTTCCCCGACCAGCACCTCGGCCGGAACACCGCCAAGGCCTTGGGCGTCCCGCTGGAGCAGATGCCCATGTGGAACCCGCGCAAGGAACTGGGTGGCAACGACGAACAGGCCCTGCTCGACTCCCGCGTCATCCTGTGGCACGGCTTCTGCTCGGTCCACAAGCGCTTCAACGTCGCCCAGATCGAGAAGGCCCGCGCGGACTTCCCCGGCGTCAACGTCATCGTGCACCCGGAATGCCCCATGGAGGTCGTGGACGCCGCGGACGGCGCAGGCTCCACCGACTTCATCAAGAAGGCGATCGCTGCGGCCACCGAGCCCACCACCTTCGCGATCGGCACCGAAATCAACATGGTGAACCGGCTCGCCGCGGAGAACCCGCAGCACACCATCTTCTGCCTGGACCCGGTCATCTGCCCGTGCTCCACCATGTACCGCATCCACCCCGGCTACCTCGCCTGGGTGCTGGAGGAACTCGTCGAAGGACGCATCGTCAACCGCATCACCGTGGACGACTCCGTGCAGGCCAACGCCAAGATTGCGCTGGAGCGCATGCTGGCGGCCCGCCCCTGATCCCAACCCGCCGGAATGAGGCTCACATGACTGCACATGGCCTTGCAGGAGGGCGCACTGCCGGAGGGCAGCAGCGCAGGCGGCTGATCGTCGTCGGAAGCGGCATCGCCGGGCTGTACTCGGCGCTGCTCGCCGCCGAGGGCGGTGCCGACGTGGTGCTGCTGAGCAAGGGCGCGCTCGCCGACAGCAACACCTATTTCGCCCAGGGCGGCATTTCCGCCGTCCTGGACGAGCCGGCGCCCGGGGACACGGTCGCCGGGCACATTGCCGACACCCTCAAGGCCGGCAACGGCCACTGCGATGCCGAAGCCGTGCGCGTCCTGTGCACCGAAGCCCGCCTGGACATCGCCGGGCTGGAACGCTTCGGCGTCCGTTTCGACCTGGACGACGACGGCGACCCCGCCCTCGGACTTGAAGCGGCGCATTCCGCGCCGCGCATCCTGCACGCCGGCGGAGACGCCACCGGTGCCGGCGTGGCCCGGGCACTGATCCGCGCGGTCCTGGACTCCCAGGCTGCGGGCCGGATCGAGGTGATCGGCCACGCCCACGTCACCTCCCTGACCCACTCGCTCGGCCGCGTCACCGGGGTCACCTACCTCAGCGACGGCCGGGAGCTCAGTTGCCAGGCCGACGCCGTGCTGCTGGCCACCGGGGGAGCGGGCCGGATGTTCGCCAAGACCACCAACCCGGCCGTCGCCACGGCGGACGGCCTGGCCCTGGCCTGGCGGGCGGGCGCTGCGGTGGCCGACCTCGAGTTCTTCCAGTTCCACCCCACCTGCATGGTGCTTCCGGACAGCGCCGGGGAAAGCGCGGGCAGCGATCCCCTGCTCATCTCCGAAGCCGTCCGCGGCGAAGGCGCCATCCTCGTGGACGCCCACGGCCACCGCTTCATGCCCGCCTACCACCCCGACGCCGAACTGGCCCCGCGCGACGTCGTCTCCCGCAGCATCGCCATCCACCTGGCGGCCCTCGGCACCCCGAACGGCCACGTCTTCCTCGACACCCGCGTCATCGAGGAACGGCACGGGCCGGGTTTCCTGTCCCGGCGCTTCCCGACCATCACCGCGCGCACCCGGGCCGCCGGCGTCGACTGGACCCGCGAACTGGTTCCCGTCGCCCCGGCCGCGCACTACTGGATGGGCGGGGTGCTCACGGACCTCGACGGGCGGACGTCTGTTCCGGGGCTGCTGGCCGCCGGCGAAGTCGCGTGCACCGGAGTCCAGGGCGCGAACCGGCTCGCCAGCAACTCGCTGCTCGAGGGACTCGTCTTCGGGCGGCGTGCGGTCGAAGGGTTCCTCGGTGGCGGTTCGACAGATCCCTCGGCGCCTGCGCTCCGGCCTCGCGTCGGCGAACGCCTCGCAAGCTCGGCGGCCGACGTGGACCGTCACGCAACAACGGCGCTTTCGGGATCTCCCGAACCGGCGGTTGTTCTCGTTGATCCGGCGGCACCATTCGCCCGGGGTGCCCTGCGACGCCTCATGACGGCGAAGGCCGGGGTGATCCGCAGCGGCATGGACCTGGACGAGGTGGCCGCTATCCTCGGCTCCTGGTCGGATGCTGTGGATCCGGAAACGGCGCCTGACTCCCTGGACCCGCGGGAACACGAGGACGCCAACCTTCTGCTGGCCGCGCAGTTGCTCGTGCGTGCCGCACGGGAACGGCGGACCTCCCTGGGCGCCCACTACCGCAACGATTCGCGGGAGGAAACTCCCGCCGTCGAGAACTCTGACAAGCGTTACACCATGAGCCGGAAAGCGAGCCTGATCCTTGACTAGCCTGTCCCTCCCCGCAGCCGCCGTGCGCGACATCCTTGAGCGCGCCTTCGCCGAGGACGCGCCCAACGGGGACATCACCTCGCAGCTGCTCATCCCGGCCGAGGCCCGCGCCGCGGCCGTGCTGAACGCCCGCGTACCCGGCATCTTCAGCGGCGGCACGGTCTTCCGCGACGCCATGCTGCTCATCGACCCGGACACCGAGGTCGAACTGCTGCTGGAAGACGGAGCAGCGTTCGACGCCGGGACGCACCTCGCCCGGGTCAGCGGCCGTGCCCGCTCGGTGCTGCTCGCCGAACGCGTGGGCCTGAACCTGGTGCAGCGCATGAGCGCCATCGCCACGAAGACCGCGGAGTTCGTCCGCCTGGTCGAAGGCACCACCGCCCGGATCACTGACACGCGCAAGACCACCCCCGGGCTCCGCGTCCTGGAACGCTACGCTGTGCGCTGCGGCGGGGGAGCGAACCACCGCTACAGCCTGTCCGACGCCGTGCTGGCCAAGGACAATCACCTGGCGGTCATGACCGGCGGCGACGCCGGCAAGCTCACCGCCTTGCTTGCCACGGCGAAGGCGAAGCTGGGCCACACCACCCACTTCGAAGTCGAGGTCGACAGCGCGGAGCAGATCGAACCCGTCCTGGCCGCGGGTGTGGACACCATCATGTTGGACAACTTCAGCATCGACGAGCTTCGTGCCGGGGTGCGGCAGGTGGCCGGACGCGCGGTGGTGGAAGCCAGCGGCAACGTGAACCTATCCACCGTGGCGGACATCGCCGCCGCCGGCGTGGACGTCATTTCCATCGGCGGATTGACCCACAGCGTTGCCGCCCTGGACCTGGGCTTGGACGTGACCCTCGATGTCCCGGCCAACACTGTTCCGGCGGACGCTCGCTAGGACGGACGCGCAGCCATGATCTTCCTCGACGCCGCCGCCACCACCCCCGTGCGCCGGGAGGTGCTCGAAGCCATGTGGCCGTACCTCAGCGGCGAGTTCGGCAACCCGTCCAGCCACCACAGCCTGGGCGAGGCCGCGGCGGAAGCGCTCGCCGGTGCGCGGGCAGCCGTCGCGAAGGTCCTCGGCTGCCGGCCGGGCGAGGTGACCTTCACCTCGGGCGGAACCGAGGCGGACAACCTGGCTCTCAAGGGCATCGCGCTGGCGCGCCGGGCCGCCGATCCGGCCCTGGACCGGGTGGCGATCAGCGCGATCGAGCATCCCGCCGTCGAGGAATCCGCGGACTATCTGCGGCGCGTGCACGGCTTCACTGTCGACGTCGTCCCGGTGGACGGGCACGGGTTGGTCACCCCGGAGGCCTTCGCCGCCGTGCTGCGTCCCGAGACCGCGCTCGCCAGCATCATGTACGCCAACAACGAGGTGGGGACGGTGCAGCCGGTCCCGGAACTGGCAGCGCTCGCCGCAGGAAGGGGCATCCCGTTCCACACCGACGCTGTCCAGGCAGCAGGCTGGCTGCCCCTAGGCGTCAAGGATCTCGGCGTGGACGCGCTCAGCATTTCCGGGCACAAACTCGGGGCGCCGAAGGGTTCGGGCGTGCTCTTCGCGAAGGGCCGCCTGCGGATGGAACCACTGGTCCACGGCGGCGGCCAGGAACGAGGGCGCCGTTCGGGCACGGAGAATGTGGCCGGTGCCGTGGCGCTGGCAACGGCGCTGACCCTTGCGGCTGAGGAACAGCAGGTCGTCGCCGCGCAGGTGGCGGCGCTGCGCGATGCCTTCATCCGGGCCGTCCTGGAGGCCGTGCCGGGGGCCGTGCTGACCGGACATCCCGACCAGCGGCTGCCCTCGGTGGCGTCCTTCTGCTTCCGCGGGACCAGCGGGGAGTCCGTGCTGCTGGAACTGGAACGCCGCGGCGTGGTCTGTTCGAGCGGTTCGGCCTGCGCCGCCGGTTCGGACGCGCCGTCGCCGGTGCTGTTGGCCCTTGGCGTGGAATCCGACGTCGCACAGACGGCTGTGCGCTTCAGCTTCACCTCCGCGGTGACCGGGGCAGAACTCGGGCAGGCCGCCGCGGCGGTGGGCGACGCCGTCGGGAGCGTGCTGGGGATCGGCCGCCGCTGACCCAACTGACTCGCATTTAAGGCCGTTTTGGAGCCCCAAAACGGCCTTAACTGCGAGCTAGTTGGGAGAGATCGCTCAGGCCTGGCGGGCCCGGCGGAAGATCCAGTGCCGCAGCATCGTGAAGCGCACCGCGGTGGCGAGGAATCCGGACAGGGTGGTGGTCCAGAGCTCTTCCGTGACTGTTGCATCCGGCCTGACGGCGTGCAGCACTCCCAGACTTCCGCCGGTGATGAAGAGTGCGACGGCGATGACGATCAGCCCGTTGAGGTGGTCCTGGAGGCCCTTCCGGCTGCTGGTGATCTTGAAGGTCAGGCGCCGGTTCAGCGCCGTGTTCATGACCGAGGTGATGATCAGGGCTGCTGCGTTTGCGGCCTGCGCTCCCAGCACCGGACGGAGCAGCGCGTACAGGGCCAGCGAGCTCGCCGTGCAGATGATCCCGACGCCGGTGAAACGCAGCAGCTGCCGTAGCAGCGGATAACGGAGCAGGCCTTTGTGGCGGTGGCTGGGGCGGGTTTCCGGCGGTGACTGCCGCAGCTGTTCGCGGGGCAGTGCGGCGGGTTCCATCCCTCAAGCCTTGCACACGGATCCGCACGGGCACCAACGGGGACACGCCGCTGGCCGGCGCAGGGCCGGTCACTCCAGGGCGGCGGAACCGAACGCCACGCTGAAACGGTCGCACCACAGGACAACGGTGCTGAGCCCGGCGAGGTCTGCCCCCGACGGGATGGGGTAGTTCTGGTTGCCGTGGGTAGCCTTCACCGGGCCCAGGTCAAGCCATGTGCCGGACCGGTATTTGAACCAGTCCCCGCCCGCTTCCTGGTTGCTCAGCCAGACCTTGACGTCCGGGCCGTCGCTGCTCGAGAGGGTCTCCAAGCGGAGGACCAGGCCGCCGTCGGGAAGTTTCACCAGCCTGGCCGTTCCCGACGTGGGATGTTCCTGGGAGACGAAGGCGCCCGTGGCGAGGACCACCGGCGGCGCCGGCACCACCGTCGGCGCGGCGGGTCCGGGGTCCGGCGGGACGCGCCCTGCACCCAAGGTGCCGGTCGGCGACGGGGCCTGCCCCGTGCCGGGCAGGGCCTCGTCAATCGTGCTGCTGGTGAAAAGGCGCCACGGCTGGAACAGTGCGGCTCCCGCCACCAACACGGCCAACAGCGCCACGGCCGCCGTGACGGTGAAGGCCTTGTGGCGCCGCAGGAACGCCAGGATTGCCCGCTTCCGCGCGGGCTTGCCATCGGATGGCGTTGTCATGGTTCAAGGCTAGGCGCCGGCGCTGGTGGGTGTCCCGGCGGAATCCTTACCGTTCCCTTAAGTCCGCCGGAACTTCAGAGTTCGCCCGCCAGGGCCGGGAGATAGAGTTCGCCCACGGGAACCTCGGCGGCCAGGCGGTTGTCCGACCCGGCCAGCGGGCACGCCCAGGCCTCGTTGTAGGCGCAGGACGGGTTGTAGGCGAAGTTGAAGTCGAGGACGAACTCCGCGTCCCGGCCGGTGCCCCGGGTGCCGTGGAACGAGCCCTTGATGGTGTCCAGGAGGTACCGCCCGGCGCCGTAGCTTCCGCCGTCCCTGCCCGCGGTGGCATCCCGGAACGGGACGAAGATCCCGCCGCCGTAGCTGCGCAGCCGCCAGGCCGCCAGCGAGCCCAGGCCCGGCAGTTCGAAGGTGCCCAGCCGGCGGAACGGCACATCGCCGTCGGTCCCTGTGCGGACGATCATCTCCTGCCCGGCGCCGGCAGGGGAGAGCCTGGCATGGAAGCGGAAGGCGGGATCGTATTCGGCCGTGTCCAGCCCTGTGAAGCCCTGTTTGGCGGCCGGTGTGAGTGCCGAGGCGGGATGCGTGCCGAACATGTGGTCGCGGGTCCGTCGCCAGTGCACGTGCGCCTGGAAAGGGTCGTCCCGGGCGAGCCGGCGGACCTCGTCGTAGAGGGCGAAAGTCCGCAGCCGCCAGTCCGCGATGTCCAGCGCAGACATCCCCGCCACGTCTCCGGTGCCGCCGTCAAGCAACTCCTCATCCATGCCACCCATACTAGGCTTGCGGCTATGAACGGGAACCGCGTAGCGAACGGAAGTCTTGTCCTGGCAGCCATCCTGCTTGCATCGGGGTTGGCGGCATGCGGCGAGGAAGGCAAGGGCGGCCCGGTCTGGACGGCCGGTTCCGGCAGCTCAGCGGCGGCGTCCGGCACGCCGTCCGGGGGAACGCCGTCGGGCAGCGCAACGGCGTCGGGAACTCCCGGAGCTTCCGCGACGGCGGCACCCACCGCCGCCCGCTGGAAAAAATACAGCGACGCCGGACAGAAGGTCAGCTTCGAACTGCCGGACGAGTGGATCGCGCAGTCCGTCACCCCCGACGCCGGGTCCCTGCCCGGGGCGATGAAGGTCGAAGTCAAGAACGCCGAAGGGGAGTACATCGCCACCCTGCACACCGGCCTGCAATCACCAAAGGCTCCCTCCTGCAGCCCGACGGCGAAACGGAACTACGTGGTGCTCAGCAGCGTGCCGGTGGACCTTCCGCACGCGGACACGGATGCGACCATTGCGCCGCGCGTGGTGTTCCGGGTGATCCAGGGATACAAGTTCTTCGGCTCCTTCGGCATCACCAACCTGGTGGCGGGCACGGACGGCAAAGCCTGCCAATTGCGGAACTTGGTACAGGGGCCTGCAGGCAAGGGCGACATCTACTTCGGCGACGTTCCCGCGGTCCGCGCCTTCGCCCCCGACGAGAAGGTTGCCCCGGCCAAGTCCTTCGACACCCTGGGCCAGGCCGCCAAGTACGTGGAACAGAGTGCCGACTTCGCAAACGTCCAGCGGATGCTACTGTCACTGAAGGTCAATCCGTAGAACGCGGACACGGCCTTCCACGACCATCGGCGACACTGGGGGCTGTTCCGCCGCGAGACAATCCGGAGATCCATGGAACGCAACGTTGCCGCCCGGCTCGTTTTCAAGACTGTCGCGAACACCAAGGTGGCGATGGCCATCGCTGTCGCCCGCAACCCCGGCTTCGCCTCGATGACTGAAACGCTGAGCGTCACGTCAGGCGGCGAGCCGGTGCCGTACACCGAGCTTGAAGACCACCACGGGGGCCGCTTCCACTACATGGAGTTCGCCGAACCCAGCGAGGTGGAGGTCGAGTACGAAGCCACCGTGACCGGCCGCGGCGTGCCGGACGAATCCGCGAAGATGGAACTCATCCGCTACGTGCGGCCCAGCCGCTACGCCGAATCGGACCGACTCCTGCCCACCTCCTACGCGGAATTCGGCGGGCTGCACGGCCGCGAGCTGGTTCAGGCTGTCCGGGACTGGGTCAACAGCGAGCTGCGCTACGTCAGCGGGTCCTCCCGGGGAACAGACGGCGCGGTCGAAACGCTGCTGCATCGCCGCGGAGTGTGCCGCGACTTCGCCCACCTTGCGATTGCGCTGCTGCGTTCGAAGGACATTCCCGCCCGGCTCACCGCCGTGTACGCCCCGGGCCTGAGCCCGATGGATTTCCACGCCGTGGCCGAGGCCCACATCGATGGCAGCTGGTACGTCATCGACCCCACCGGGCTGGCCCCGCGTGAGGCGATGCTGCGGATCACCGCCGGGCGCGACTCCTCGGACACCGCGTTCCTGTCCACTGTAGGCGGCAGCCTGTCCCTGAGTACCCTGAAGGTCTCGGCCGGGGTCGCCGGCGAACTTCCCGCGGAAGACCCGGCCGCCGCCGTCGTCCTCGGCTGACGCCTCCCAAAGCCAGGCGCCCGACGGCGGCAGCCCAAGCGGTGCTGGCCGGCAGGGCCCGTCAGCCCGGAAGCTTCGAGCGCAGCTTCTCGGTCAGCCGCATCAGCTCCTGCTGTTCCGCCGCGGTGAGCGCCGGAAGGAACAAGTCCGCGATGTCCCGTACGTGCTCGCGCCCGATTTCCTTCTGCAGCTCCAGTCCGGCCTCGGTGAGGCCCAGCAGGATGCCGCGGCCGTCCTCGGGGGCGATGCTGCGCTCCACGAGTCCGCGCTTCTCGAGCCGGTCCACCAGACGGCTCAGGCTCGACTGGCTGAGGAGTACATGGTCGTTGATCTCGTTCAGGCGCAGTTTCCCGGTGGGGCAACGGGAGAGCGTGAAGAGGACGTCGTACTCCTTGACGGGCAGCTTCTTGAAGGCGGGCCCGGACTGCAGGCGGCGCATCACCGCCACCTGGGAGCGGAACAACGACTCCCAGGCCTCGGCGGCCAGGCGCACGTCCTTGCCGGAAACGGAGGCCCCGGGCCGGGCCGCTCCGGCCGGGGCTTTACCGGCCGGAGCGGGGCTGCTCACTCGGTGCCTCCGGAGTTTCCGACGGCGGCGTCCGCCGTCTCGCCCGCGGTCTCGGCCAGCTTCGTGGCCACCCGCGAGGCGTGGGTGGGTGCGTCCGGAACGTGCGCCGGCTTGAGGGCGGCGTACTCCTTGCGGAGCACCGGCAGCACCTCTTCGCCGAACAGGTCAAGCTGCTCCAGGACCGTCTTGAGCGGCAGGCCGGCGTGGTCCACGAGGAAGAGCTGGCGCTGGTAGTCGCCGAAGAACTCGCGGAAGGTCAAGGTCTTCTCGATGACTTCCTGCGGGCTGCCCACCGTCAGCGGGGTCTGCGAGGTGAAGTCCTCCAGGGACGGGCCGTGGCCGTATACCGGGGCGTTGTCGAAGTACGGGCGGAATTCCTTCACGGCGTCCTGGGAATTCTTCCGCATGAAGAACTGGCCGCCGAGGCCCACGATTGCCTGGTCTGCCTTGCCGTGGCCGTAGTGCTCGTAGCGCTCACGGTAGAGGCCGATCAGCTGCTGGTAGTGCTCCTTCGGCCAGAAGATGTTGTTGGCGAAGAAGCCGTCGCCGTAGTACGCGGCCAGTTCGGCTATCTGCGGGCTCCGGATGGAGCCGTGCCACACGAACGGCGGGACGTCGTCGAGCGGGCGCGGCGTGGAGGTGAAGTTCTGCAGCGGGGTGCGGAACTTGCCGTTCCAGTTCACGGTGTCTTCGTCCCACAAGCGGCGCAGCAGGGCGTAGTTCTCGATGGCGAGCTCGATCCCGTCCTGGATGTTCTTGCCGAACCACGGGTACACGGGCGCGGTGTTGCCGCGGCCCATGATGAGGTCCACGCGGCCGTCGGCCAGGTGCTGCAGCATGGCGAAGTCTTCGGCGATCTTCACGGGATCGTTCGTGGTGATCAGCGTGGTGGAGGTGGAGAGGGTGATGCGCTCGGTCTGCGCGGCAATGTAGGCCAGCGTGGTGGTGGGGGAGGAAGAGAAGAAGGGGCGGTTGTGGTGCTCGCCGATGGCGTAGACGTCCATCCCGATTTCTTCGACCTTCTTGGCGATGGCCACGGACGCCTTGATGCGCTCGTTCTCCGTGGGGGTGCGGCCCGTGGTCGGGTCAGTGGTGATGTCGCTGACGCTGAATACGCCGATCTCCATGATGTGCCTTTCTTCCTGTCCGCGGATGCGCGGGTGTTACAAACAGCCTATCCCAAACTAGATGCATTTGCATCTATCGGCGGGTATAACAGGGCAGGGCGGATTTTTGTTCCCGTCCCAACTGACTAGCAGTTAAGGCCGTTTTGAGCCCTCAAAACGGCCTTAACTGCGAGCTAGTTGGGCGAACCCTGGGAGGAACGGCGGCCCGAGACCTTGGGGACCATTCCGGTGGTCCAGTCGAGGAACTCCTCACCCGCCGCGCTGCCGTTGCTTTCACTGATCCGGTCCACGACGGCGGGACGTTCTTTGAGCGCCCGCAGCAGGGCCTTTTTCTCCCGGCGCCCCTCAACCAATTTGTAGAGGACCGGTACCAGCACCAGGGTCAGCAGCGTCGACGACACCAGGCCGCCGATCACCACGATCGCCAGGGGCCGCGAGATGAACCCGCCGCCACCGGTGAAACCGAGCGCCATCGGCGTCAGGGCGAACACCGTGGCCAGGGCTGTCATCAGGATCGGCCGGAGGCGCTGCCGGGCGCCGTGGGTGATGGCGTCGTCGACGCTCATGCCGGGCCGGCCGTTGCGCGGGCTGCGGTACTGGTTGATGAGGTCGATCAGCACGATCGCATTGGTGACTACGATGCCCACCAGCATCAGCAGGCCGATCAGGGCCGGGAGTCCCAGCGGGACGCCTGTCAGCAGGAGCAGGCCGATAGCTCCGGTTGCGGCGAACGGCACCGAAACCAGCAGGATGAGCGGCTGGAGGAGGGACTTGAAGGCGGCCACCATGATCACGTACACGATGGCGATGGCGGCGAGCAGCGCCAGGCCGAGCTGGCGGAACGACTCTGCCTGCTGGGTGGTGGCGCCGCCGATCGTCGCCGTCACGCCCGGCGGGAGCTGCACGGCGTCCAGCCGTTCCTGTACCGCGCTGCTCAGCGCGCCCAAGTTCGAGCCCGACGGCGTCACCGTCACCTTGGCCGTCCGCTGACCGTTGCTGCTGGTCACGGAGAGCGGAACGTCCACCTGCTGGACGCTGGCTACGCTGCCCAGCGGGACCGGACCCGCCGGCGTCGGGAGCAAGATGCCCCGCACCGCGCCAATGCTGGTGAATCGGGTGCCCTCGCCGATCTGGACCGGGAAGTCGTTGGTGTCGATACGCACCGTCCCGGCCGGGATCGGTGCAACGGTGGCGGCGAGCACTCCGGCCACCTGTTCCTCGTTGAGGCCGGCCGCCGCTGCCTTGGCGCGGTCCACCTTCACCTGGACCACGGGCTGGCCGGGGATGAGGTTGGTGGCGGTCTCGGAGCTGCCGGGGACGCCGTCGAGGGCCTTGAAGACCGCATCGCCGGCGGTCTGCAGGTCCGCCGGGGTGGCCGCGTTGATGGTCACGTCCACAGTGGAGGAGGTGCCGAAACCGCCCTGCCGGGCACCAACGGTGACCTTGCCGGCGGCGCCGCCCTCGGCAAGGCGCTTTCGGACGGTGTCCTGCAGTTGCTCCTGGGCTGCGCCCTCCGCGGTGACCACGGTGAACGTCGACGTGGAGGCGCCGCCCGAGGTGAGGGCGGCGAGACCGTTCTGGGCATTGCCGGAGGTCACCTGCACGTCCTTGATTCCGTCGACGCCGTCCAGCAGCTGCTCCACTTTGGCGGCGGCCGCCGCGGTATCGGCAAGGTTGGTTCCGGGCGGCAGGACCTGCCGGATGGTCATGCTGTTTTCGCCGGAGCGCCCCAACAGGTCGGTTGCCAGGAGCGGCGTCATGGCCGCCGTGCCGCCCAGCACCAGCAGAGCCGCCACGATGGTCAGCACGGGGTGCTTCTGGGTGGTGGACAGGACGGGCAGGTAACCGCGCTGCAGGCGGGTGCGCTGCTCCGCCTCGTGCGCTTTCGCCGCTGTTTCCTTCGCCGCTTCGGGGTCGCTGCCGGCCGCCGGGGACTTCAGGAACCAATACGCCAGCACCGGGACGATCGTCAGGGCCACCAGCAGGGAGGCCAGGAGGGCGATCGTGACGGTGAGCGCGAAGGGCCGGAACAGTTCCCCGGCGAGGTCGCCGACGAAGGCGATCGGCAGGAAGACCGCCACGGTGGTCAAGGTGGACGCCGTGATGGCGCCGGCCACTTCCCGGATGGAATTCAGGATGGCGGTGAGCTTGTGTTCGCCGTAGCTGAGATGGCGTTTGATGTTCTCGATCACCACGATCGAGTCGTCCACCACGCGGCCGATCGCGATGGTGAGCGCGCCCAGGGTAAGGATGTTGAGCGAGTAGCGGGTGGCTGAGATGCCGATGAACGTGATCAGCAGGGACAGCGGGATCGACACCGCGGTGACGAGCGTCGAGCGCACGGACAGCAGGAACAACAGGATGACCAGCACGGCGAAGCCAAGGCCGAGCAAACCCTCCGTGGTGAGGTCCTTGATGGATTTTTCGATGTACGGCGCCTGGTCGAACACCGGCGTGAAGCGGGAGTTGGAGCCCAGCTCGGCGCTCATCTGGTCCAGCGAATCCTTGACGGCATGCGAGATCGCCACGGTGTCGCCGTCGGGCTTCTTGGTGACCGTCAGGGCGAGCGTTTCCTTGCCATTGGTCCTGGTGATCGACGTGGCAGGATCGTCCTGGACACTGACCTCCGCCACGCTGCCGATCGTGGTGCCCGCGTTCGCACCGGCCAGGGGGAGCCCCTTGATGGTGTCGAGCGAGTCCACGGGGCTGCCGATCTGCAGGGACAGGGACTTGCCCTGTTCCTCGACCGTGCCGGCCGGGACCAGGGCGCCGTTGTTCTTCAGTGCGTCCGAAAGGGACCTGACGGTGGCGCCGCCGGCGGCCAAGGCCGCGGGGTCCGGCTTGATCAGGATGTGCTGTGTGGCGCCGCCGCTGACCTCGGCACGGCGCACGCCGTCGATCTTCTGCAGCCGCGGGACGCTCAGCCGCAGGAGGTCGGCATTCAGCTCGCTGAGCGGCTTGTCCGAGGACACCGCCAGGAAGATGATCGGGAAATCGCTCACGCTGCCGGCGAAGGAGCGGGGCTCCACGTCCGCAGGCAGCGTCCGCCGGGCATTGGAGATGGCCCGGTCGATCTGGTTCCGGGCGCGGTCCAGGTTGGAGCCGTAGTTGAACACCAGGGTGATCTGCGAAACCCCGCTGCGCGACGTGGAGGTGCTTGATTCAAGCCCCTCCACGCTGTTGAGCGCCGTCTCGAGGGGGCGGCCGAGTTGCTTGTCCACGACCTCCGGGGACGCCCCAGGCATGGACGTGATGACCGTGATCTGCGGGAACTCGATCGACGGGATGAGCTCCTGCTTCAAGGAGGACATAGTGATCACGCCGAACACCGCTGCGAAGACGGTGATCAGCGCAATCAGTGCCCTGTTCGCCAGTGAAAGCCTTGCCAGAGCGAACATTGCACCCTCTCTTGGGATCTACGGTTGTACAGCATCCGGGCGCGGCCACCGCAGCCCGGACCGGATGCCTACCGCTGGGTGGCGTCGGCGTTTTCGAGCTGCAGCGACTGTGCGGTGCTTGCCTCGAGCTCGGCGGCGAGCTCCGGGTTGTCGTTCAGCTTGACCCCGTAGCCGGGCATCATGTCCTTGAGCTTGGACTGCCAGCCCTTGAAGTTCTTCGGGAAGGTCTTCTGCAGCAGTTCGATCATGATCGGCACCGCCGTGGAGGCTCCCGGGGAGGCACCAAGCAGGGCGCCAATGGAACCGTCGCGTGCTGCGATGACCTCGGTGCCGAACTGAAGGATGCCGCCCTTCTGTGGGTCCTTCTTGATGATCTGCACGCGCTGGCCCGCCGTGATCAGCTCCCACTTGGCGCCGTCGGCTTCGGGGTAGTACTCGCGCAGGGCTTCGACCTTGGCGTCGTGGCGCTTGGCGACTTCCTTGATCAGGTACGCCGTCAGGTCCATGTTGTCCTTGGCCACGGCGAGCATCGGGATGATGTTGCCGGGGCGGATGGACAGGGGCAGGTCCAGGTAGCTGCTGGTCTTGAGGAAGTTGGTGGAAAAGCCGGCGTAAGGCCCAAAGAGCAGCGAACGCTTTCCGTCCACGTAGCGGGTGTCCAGGTGCGGCACGGACATGGGCGGCGCGCCCACGGAGGCCTGGCCGTAAACCTTGGCGCTGTGCTGGCGGGCGGTCTCTTCGTCGGTGCAGCGGAAGAACTGGCCGGACACGGGGAACCCGCCATAGCCCTTGCTTTCCGGAATGCCCGAGGCCTGCAGCAGGTGCAGCGCACCGCCGCCGGCGCCGACAAACACGAATTTGGCGTGGATGCGGCTGCGTTCCCCGGAGGCCGGGTACTTCAGCGAAAGGTCCCAGCCGCCGTCGGACGCCTTGGAAATGTTGCTGACTTCGTGGCCGTAGTTGACCTCGACGCCGGTGTTGGCGAGGTAGGAGGTCAGCTCGCGGGTCAGGGCGCCGAAGTCGACGTCGGTGCCTTCGGCCGCGCGGGTGGCGGCAACACGCTGCTTGGGGTCGCGGCCCTTGACGATCAGGGGGGCCCACTTTTCAATCTGGGCGTGGTCTTCCGTGTATTCCATGCTGCGGAAGAGGGTGTTGGGCTTGAGCGCCTCGTAGCGGGTCTTGAGGAAGTCCGCGTGCTTGTCGCCGATGACGAAGCTCATGTGCGGAACGGTGTTGATGAAGCCTTTGGGGGAGCCGATCAGGTTGTTGTCGACCAGGTGGGACCAGAACTGGCGGGACAGCTGGAACTGCTCGTTGATGTGCAGCGCCTTGGAGGGGTTCACGGAGCCGTCTTTGGCTGCCGGGGAGTAGTTCAGTTCGCAGAGCGCGGCGTGGCCGGTTCCCGCGTTGTTCCAAGGTCCGGAGCTTTCGAGGCCCGCTTCGTCCAGGCGTTCGAAGAGGGCGATGCTCCAGTCGGGTTCGAGCTGCTTGATGAACGCCCCGAGCGTTGCGCTCATGATTCCGCCGCCAATAAGGACGACGTCGGCGTGTTTGGTCTTGGAAATGAAAGTCACAGTCAATCTCCGATAGCAGCGGCATTGGCTGTCACAGAATATCCCCGTGCCGCCCCATAACTGAAATTACGGGGGGCCGTCAAGACTTTAGGCGGACGTTCGTGAAAACTTCGTTCAAGACCGGCGACGCGGGGTACTTTTCCACCCGGTCGGACAGCGCCAAGGCCGAGATCGGGAAGGCGATCGGCACTGCCGGGACGGTTGCCGCGATCTGGGCGTTGATGGTGTCGTACTGGGCGTTGCGCTCCGGACCTTCGGGCATGCCCCGGGCCCGGTCGATCTTGGAGAAGACCTGGGCGTCGCTGTAACCGAACTCACCGCGCCGCTCACCGAAAAGCGTGCCCACGAAGTTGTCCGGATCCGAGTAGGCGCCGTTCCAGCCCAGCAGGTGCAGCGCGTGGTCGCCGGGCGACTGGACCTTGGCCAGGTAGCCGTCCTCCCAGTCCACCGGCACCGGTTTGATGTTGAAGCCGACGGCGGTCAGCTGCCTGCTGATTTCGGCGTAGATCTTCTCGGGAGTGGGCAGGTAGCTGCGGGTGACGTTGAGCGGGTAGTAGAACTTGAGCGGTTCGCCCTTGTACCCGGACTTGGCCAGCAGTTCCTTGGCCTTGGCCGGGTCGTAGCCCAGCGCCGGCGCGTTGTTGTTGAAGCCGCTGAGCTTGGGCGGAACAAACTGGGACGCCTGGGCCGTGTTGTCCATGAAGAACTTCCGGATGAGGCTTTCCTTGTCGATGGCGTACTCGATCGCCTGCCGGACCCCGAGCTTCTGCAGCGGCGCCACGGACTGGTTGATGCCCAGGTACATCACGGAGAACGGGTCCCGCTGCACGATCTGCATGCCGTGCTTGACCAGGGAATCGAACGTGCCGGCGGTGACGAGGTCGTAGCCGTCGATCTTGCCGCTTAGCAGGGCATCGAGCCGGCTCTGCGGATGGTCGAAGGGGATGAAGTTCAGCGTGGCAATCTGGCCGCGGTCACCCCAGTATTTGTCATAGCTCTTGAGGGTGAGCTTGTCCTTGGCCCACGCGGAAAAAACGTATGGGCCGGTGCCCACGGGGTGCGAGGCGTAGGCGGACACGGCCTGGCCGTCCAGCTTGCGGTCCAGGACGTCGGCCTTCTGCTTGGCCAGCGCCGTGGGGGAGGAGATCGCGAAGGCGGGCAGGGTGAGGGCCTGGAGGAAGCCGGTGAAAGGCCGGGTGAGCCTGATCTTCACTTCGTTGGCGCTGGGGGCACTGCAGCTCTTGAAGAGGGAGAGGGACGCGTTGTCCGAGAACGACTTGAAGACGCTCTTGAACATGATCCCGGGCGCCTGGTTCCGGATCGCCGGGGCGAAGGTGTACCAGCGGTTGAAGTTGCTGCACACAGCGGCGGCGTTGAACGGGGTGCCGTCGTGGAAGGTGACTTTTTCCCTGAGCTTGAAGTCGTAGCTGAGTCCGTCCTCACCCTGGGACCATTCCGTGGCGAGCAGGGGCGTGGCCTGGCCGGTTGAAGGGTCGACGCCGATCAGGCCTTCCATGACCTGGCGGGTGACACGGTAGGACTCGGAATCGTTGCTCAGGGCGGGGTCGAGGCCGAGCGGCATGGCGGGCGTGCCGAAGTTGAAGGTCTGGTCGGGTGCGGCCGGTGTGTCGGCGGAGGTTGTTCCGGTGGACGGTGAGGGTGCCGGCACGCCGGTGCAGGAGCTCAGGGCCAGGGCAAGAAGGGCGGCGCCGATCTGCAGTGTCATCCGGCGTCGTTTGCTGCTTGCCACTCTTGTCCCCTCAAGGCAGTCGGACGTAACGAGGCTGGACCCCGTGCAACGGGGTCCAGCCGTCCATGTTGGTGCGCAAGGGGGGACTTGAACCCCCACGCCCGAAGGCACAGGAACCTAAATCCTGCGTGTCTGCCAATTTCACCACTCGCGCAAGTGCCGGCGTCGGGAGCTATGGTCCCTGCCGTCGGCCTCCATTCTACCCATGCGGGCAGGGTGCCTTAGCGGACATCCAGCTTCAGGTCCCGGCGCAGCTTGGCGACATGCCCGGTGGCGCGGATGTTGTACTGCGCCACAGCGACCTTGCCCTCCGGGTCCACCACGATCGTGGACCGGATCAGGCCCTGGTAGGTGCGGCCGTAGTTCTTCTTTTCGCCCCAGGCGGCGTAGGCGTCGGCCACCTTGTGGTCCTCGTCCGAGAGCAGGGGGAAGGTCAGTGATTCTTCAGCGACGAACTTGGCCAGGGCGGGAACGGGATCCGGGGAGACGCCTACTACCTTGTAGCCGGCCGCCTGGAGGGAGGCGAGCGAATCGCGGAAGTCGCAGGCCTGCTTGGCGCAGGCGGGCGTGGAGGCCGCGGGATAGAAGTAGACGATGGTGTTGGTGCCGCGGTAGGACTCCAGGCTGACGTCATTGCCGTCCTGGTCCTTGAGGGTGAATCCGGGGGCGGTGTCGCCGGGAATAAGTCGCTCAGTCATGGTGCTCCTTGCTTGCGTTTCGATCACCCAGCTTAGTAATTCTGAAGGCGGGAACCGAAATGCGGGCTGTCGCCTTTATATACTGGCTGTTATGCCTGACATTGAGCGTTGGCCCACCGGAAGGCTGTTGTCCACAGCAGCGCGGCTTGTGGAGCATGACTGGAACGAGAAGCTGAGTAGCCTCGGGCTGACTCACGCCGGGGTAATCGCCCTCGAAGTTCTTGCCGTGAAAGGCCCCATCTCCCAGGTCTTGCTCGCCCAGATCGTGCGCGTCCAGGCGCAGACCATGGGCAAGACCCTGTCCCGCCTCGAATCGCACGGCTACATCGATAGATCCCGCAGTGTCAGCGACCGGCGCAGCCAGATCGTCAGCCTGAGCGAGGCAGGCGCACAGGTCCTGGACGCCGCGGAACGACTCGAACGGGAGGTGTTGGGGGATTCGCCCGTGGATGCCACCGCGCTGCGGGGGGAACTCAAGGTCCTGGTGCGCGCCCTGTCGGAGAAGCATGGTTCGCCCGAGGTGCAGGACATCGTCGCGGGGGCTGCATCCGGCATCCTGCGCGCCGGCATGGATGGCGTTGATCCGGACTGAGTGTGCGGGCCCCGCAGCCTGCGGCCCCGAGGTGACAGCCGGACGATCCGGGCGACCTTAACCGCGGGCAGGCCTAAAGCCCAGGCTGCCTTAAACCAACAAGTCCCGGACCAGCGTCAGCCGGTCCGGGATTTCCAGTGGTGCACCCCCCGGGACTCGAACCCGGAACCCATTGATTAAGAGTCAATTGCTCTGCCAGTTGAGCTAGAGGTGCATTCAGTTGTGGTGTCCAACCCAAAGAAATAACCCTTGAACGCTTTTACCGCTCAAGGGCCCTTCCCTTGGTGCACCCCCCGGGACTCGAACCCGGAACCCATTGATTAAGAGTCAATTGCTCTGCCAGTTGAGCTAGAGGTGCTTGCTGTTTTCGACCGCCGGAATGGAGTATTTCCTTTTCCGTTGATCTCCGCAACGACATGTAACTCTACACGAGACTCACTCAAAGTGCGAAATCGGCCGGGGGCGTTTTGCGTGGCCTACCGGGGGAGCCTCAGCAGCACGGCAAAATCGGGGTTCCGGTTGTTGCTGAGGACCCACAGTGTGCCGTCCGGCGCCAGGGAAACATCCCTGAGCCGGCCGTATTCGCCCGTGAAATAGGCCACAGGGGTTCCGGCCTCTTCGCCGTGCAGCGGAACCGTCCAGAGCCGCTGTCCGCGGAGCGCCGCTGTGTAGGCCACCCCGTCCACGATTTCCAGGCCGCTCGGCGAGGCGTCCGCCGTCGACGGCCAGACGGCCTTCGCGTCGATGAAGTCCGCGCGGCCCGGGGCGCCGGTCGCCTCGGGCCAGCCATAGTTGCCGCCGGGACGGATCAGGTTCAGTTCGTCGTCCACGTCGGGCCCGAATTCGCTCGCCCATAACCTGCCGTCGTTGTCCCAGGCCAGGCCCTGGACGTTGCGGTGCCCGTAGCTGTACACGGGGCTGTCGCCGAAGGGATTGCCCGGGGCCGGGGCGCCGTCGGGGGTCAGCCTGAGGATCTTCCCGCCCAGGGCATTCTTGTCCTGCGACTGCTCGCGCCGCTGTGAATCGCCCGTGCCCACGTAGAGGAAACCGTCGGGGCCGAAGCGGATCCGGCCGCCGTTGTGCGTGGATGCTTTCGGGATGCCGGAGAAGACCACCTTGGGCTGGCCCAGGACGAAGCTGCCGCCCGCGTCCTCTTTGAGCCTCGCCCGGGCGATCCGGTTGTCGGATTCTGCCGTGTAGTAGAAGTACAGCAGGCGGTCCGCAGCGAAGTGCGGGGACAGGGCCAGCCCCAGCAGGCCACCTTCGCCGCCGGGCACGACGCCGGGTACCTCGCCGATCGTGCGTGCCTCACGGTTGCGTACGGCTTTCAGGAGCCGGGAGTCACGTTCGGAGATGAGTGCGGTTCCGTCGGGCAGGAAGACCACCGACCAGGGGATGTCCAGTCCGAGGTCGAGCTTGGCCAGGACCGTCGGTCCTGTGCTTGCCGCGCTTCCGTTGCTTCCCGACGGCGTGCCGGGGGCGGAGGATGAACTGCCGGAGGGGGTAGGGGCCGGGCCGGGCGGGCCGCCGGTGCAGCCGGCAGCCAGGGCGCCGGAGGAAAGCAGGACAAGCAAGGTGAGGATGCGGCCCCTGAATCCAGATGGCCGGCCTCCTTCCCGGACGCCGCGCACAGGCTGCCGCCGGGTCCGTCCCGCAGCTGCCTGCCTTTCCACGTTTCCTCCCTGAACCTGCCCTGCCGTCAGTAGCGGGACCGGCGCGGCGGGCGGAATCCTGCCGCCTCCGCGTGCGCCGCCGAGAGGAACCAGACGGACGCCTGGGCTTCCTCGTAGGCCGGCATGTCCTCGTCGTAGTAGGTCATGGTGCTGGCGTCGGCTTTGACGGTGAAATCGGCGGGACCGCTGCCATCGGGCCCGGCCGCTGCCGAGCCCTCCCCGTAGGGCTGGCCTGCGGCCAAGTGCCCACCGGTGGGCACTGCGCCTTCTGCCGGCGCCTCGTCAGCCGGCGCCTCGTCAGCCGGCGCAGCCGGCGCTGACACCTCGGATGCCGCCGGTTCCGAACCTTCGGGCGCTGGCTCCTCGGCGGCCGGGGCTTCCTCGGCGGCGCCCGTTTCGGCCCCGGGCAATGTAGGTGCGTGGGGTGCGGTGTATTCGGGGTGGTGCATGGGAGCCTGCCGCGGCGGTGCGTCGCTCCAGCTTGCCTCCCACTCTTCCTTGTCGGCAGCGGCGTTCTCGGCCGCAGCGTCTGCGAGCGGACCGGCGTCGGCGGGAGCGACGTCGTCGGCCGTCACACCCTCGACAGCTTCCTCGGCGGACGGTGCCTCCACCGGCACTTCCTCGTTCAGGACCGGCCCGGCCGTCACGGGCTCTGCCAGGGCGGGTTCTTCGACGGGCTCAATCACCGCTTCGGCCACCGGCTCCGGCTTCGCCGACGTGCCCTCCGCAGCGGGGGCTTCGGCCGTTGCGTCGTCCCAGTCGTCCACGTCGCCGCCGCCGGTTTCCGCGGCCGGCTCCGGGACCACCGCGGCAGCCGGGACCACCGGTGCGGGCGCCTGGGGTGCGGGCACCGGAAGGCCAGGAGCAGCTCCGGCGAGGGCCGCGGAGGAAGCCATGTCCATATGGGGAGATGCGCCGGCGGGCGAGGACGGCGCCTCATCGGCATGGGAGATGGTGTCGGCGGGCGCGGAGGAGGAGCCCCTTCGGCTCAACATCCACCACGCAACCGCGACGACGAGCACGATGACTATGACCCAGATCAACCAATCCACGGCAGGAGCCCTTCTGTTTGAGTGGTGCACTTGTCAGGCTTGACGTTACGGCGGCCCCCGGAGGGTGTCCAGCAACCATCGCCTAGGGTGGCCACATGGATTTCAAGAGGTTGCGGATCCTCCGCGAACTGGCCGACCGGCAGACCGTCGGGGCCACGGCGGCAGCCATGAACGTCACAGCCTCGGCGGTATCCCAGCAGCTGAAGGCCTTGCAGGACGAACTCGGCGTGGTGCTCATCGAAAGGGACGGCAGGGGAGTGCGGCTCACCGAAGCGGGCAAGGCGATGGCCGGCGCCGCCGCAGATGTTGCCACCGCGATGGCCCGTGCACGCTGGACCTGCTCCGCGACGTCGCGTCCGAAGTGGCCGTCCCGACGGCCCGCACGCGTGCGGCAGGGGAGCCGACACGCCCGACGAGGGCGGAATCAAACCGGCCCAAGTAGTCGTCGCCCCGGCCCCGGAGCCATAGACTTTGCGCCATGACTGACCACACCCAGATTGCGACAGGCAACACACCGGACATCAAGCCCCGCAGCCGCGTCGTGACGGACGGCATCCATGCCGCCCCAGCGCGCGGAATGTTCCGGGCCGTGGGCATGGGCGACGACGACTTTGCGAAACCGCAGATCGGCGTCGCGAGCTCGTGGAACGAAATCACCCCCTGCAACCTCTCGTTGAACCGGCTCGCCCAGGGCGCCAAGGAAGGCGTCCACGCGGGCGGCGGGTTCCCCATGCAGTTCGGCACCATCTCGGTTTCCGACGGCATCTCCATGGGCCACGAAGGTATGCACTTCTCCCTCGTGTCCCGCGAAGTCATTGCCGACTCCGTGGAGACGGTCATGCAGGCCGAACGCATCGACGGCTCCGTGCTCCTGGCCGGCTGCGACAAGTCCCTGCCGGGCATGCTCATGGCGGCCGCCCGCCTGGACCTCGCCAGCGTCTTCCTCTACGCCGGCTCCATCATGCCCGGCTGGGTCAAGCTCGAGGACGGCTCCGAAAAGGAAGTCACCCTCATCGACGCCTTCGAAGCGGTCGGGGCCTGCGCCGCCGGCAAGATGAGCCGGGAGGACCTCGACCGCATCGAAAAGGCCATCTGTCCCGGCGAAGGCGCCTGCGGCGGCATGTACACGGCGAACACCATGGCATGCATCGGCGAGGCCCTCGGCATGTCCCTGCCCGGCTCCGCTGCGCCGCCGTCGGCAGACCGCCGTCGTGATGACTTTGCCCGCAAATCCGGCGAGGCGGTGGTCAAGCTGCTGCGCCTTGGCATCACCGCGCGCGACATCATGACCAAGAAGGCGTTCGAAAACGCCATCGCCGTCACCATGGCGTTCGGCGGCTCCACCAACGCCGTGCTCCACCTGCTGGCGATCGCGCGCGAAGCCAACGTTGAACTGACCCTGGATGACTTCAACCGCATCGGCGACAAAGTCCCGCACTTGGGCGACCTGAAGCCGTTCGGCCGCTACGTGATGACCGACGTCGACAGGATCGGCGGCGTGCCGGTCATCATGAAGGCACTGCTCGACGCAGGGCTGCTGCACGGCGACTGCCTCACCGTCACCGGGAAGACCGTTGCCGAGAACCTCGCATCGATCAACCCGCCGGACGTCGACGGCAAGATCCTGCGGGCGCTGGACAACCCGATCCACAAGACCGGCGGCATCACCATCCTGCACGGTTCCCTGGCCCCGGAAGGTGCCGTCGTCAAGACCGCCGGCTTCGACGCCGACGTCTTCGAAGGCACCGCCCGCGTCTTCGAGCGGGAACAGGGGGCGCTCGATGCCCTGGACAACGGCGGGATCCACAAGGGCGACGTCGTGGTGATCCGCTACGAAGGACCCAAAGGCGGCCCGGGCATGCGGGAAATGCTTGCCATTACGGGCGCGATCAAGGGCGCCGGGCTCGGCAAGGACGTCCTCCTGCTCACCGACGGCCGTTTCTCGGGCGGCACCACCGGCCTGTGCATCGGTCACGTCGCCCCGGAAGCCGTCGACGGCGGCCCCATCGCCTTCGTCAAGGACGGTGACCGGATCCGGGTCGACATCGCCGCGCGCAGCTTCGACCTTCTGGTTGACGAAGCGGAACTGGAGGCCCGCAAGTCCGGCTGGGAGCCGCTGCCGGCCAAGTTCACCAGGGGCGTCCTGGCCAAGTACGCCAAGCTGGTGCACAGCGCGAGCACCGGCGCCTATTGCGGGTAGCGCCCACCCAAGGTCTCCGGCGCTGGGCGCCGGAGACCTTGGGGCCCTCGGCGCTACCCTTATTAAGCCCTTCCGCCACTGGGGCAGGTGCCGGGAAGCCAGGGAAGGACCAATCCGTGGACTATGATGTCCAAATAGTGAGATAGGGATTTGTCGCGTTTGACACCTCTCTTACTAAGAGGGAAAACTGAACGCATGATCGCAACCGTTACCGGCACCGTCGTCGTACTTAGCAAGCGCGTGGCTTACTAAGCCGGCCGGCAACGATCTGTCACGCGCAACCCCTCGAAGAGCCGCAAGGCTGAGGGGTTTTTTTATTGCCGACGGCAGAGCAATCCCGTGATCACACGCAGTACCCCAGCAGTACCTTTCACTAACTGAAGATCCCCAAAGGAAGAGTCCGATGAGCAAAGGATCGCCGATCAGCCCCTCGCTGATGGCTGCAAAGTCCGCTGGAGCCACAAAAGCTCCGGAAAAAGTCGACCGTGCCGCTGACGCCGTCGTCGACAATGCTGCAACTCTCTCTCCTGTCCTCGGGCCGAACAACGTTGTACCCCCAACGGTGATGACCGGCTCGGAAGCTATCGTGCGCTCGCTCGAAGAACTCGGCGTCGACGATATTTTTGGTTTGCCCGGTGGCGCGATCCTCCCCACCTACGACCCTTTGATGGCCTCCAAGATGAATCACGTCCTGGTCCGTCACGAACAGGGAGCCGGCCACGCAGCCCAAGGCTACGCCATGGTCACCGGACGGGTTGGCGTCTGCATCGCCACCTCGGGCCCCGGTGCCACCAACCTCGTTACCGCCATCATGGATGCCCACATGGACTCCGTGCCCCTTGTCGCCATCACCGGCCAGGTCTCGGCTTCCGTCATCGGCACCGACGCCTTCCAGGAGGCGGACATCGTGGGCATCACCATGCCGATCACCAAGCACTCCTTCCTGGTGACCGACCCCGAAGACATCCCGCATGTGATGGCCGAAGCCTTCCACCTCGCATCCACCGGCCGCCCCGGCCCGGTGCTGGTGGACATCGCCAAGAACGCCCAGGTCGGCAACATGACCTTTTCCTGGCCGCCGAAGGTGGACCTGCCGGGCTACCGTCCGGTGGTCCGCGGCCACAACAAGCAGGTCCGCGAAGCGGCCCGCCTCATCGCCGAGTCCAAGAAGCCGGTGCTCTACGTGGGCGGCGGCGTGGTCAAGGGCCACGCCTCGGCCGAACTGCGTGAGCTGGCCGAACTGACCGGCGCTCCGGTGGTCACCACCCTGATGGCGAAGGGCGCCTTCCCGGATTCGCACCCGCTGCACGTGGGCATGCCCGGCATGCACGGTTCGGTTTCGGCCGTCACCGCGCTGCAGCAGGCCGACCTCCTGATCACCCTCGGCGCCCGCTTCGATGACCGCGTGACCGGCGTGCTGAGCACCTTCGCCCCGAACGCCAAGGTCATCCACGCGGACATCGACCCCGCGGAAATCTCCAAGAACCGCCTGGCGGACGTTCCGATCGTCGGTTCTGTCAAGGAGATCATTCCGGAACTGAGCGAGGCCGTCCGCAACCAGTTCGCGCAGTCCGGCACCCCGGACCTCGCCTCCTGGTGGTCCTTCCTGGGCAACCTGCGCGACACCTACCCTCTCGGCTGGACCGAACCGGAAGACGGCCTGAGCGCCCCGCAGCGCGTCATCGAGCGCATCGGCGCGCTGACCGGCCCCGAAGGCATCTACGTTGCCGGCGTCGGCCAGCACCAGATGTGGGCCGCCCAGTTCATCAAGTACGAGCGCCCGCACGCCTGGCTCAACTCCGGCGGTGCCGGAACCATGGGCTACGCCGTGCCGGCGGCCATGGGTGCCAAGGTGGGCGAACCGGACCGCGTGGTCTGGGCGATCGACGGCGACGGCTGCTTCCAGATGACCAACCAGGAGCTGGCCACCTGCGCGATCAACAAGATCCCGATCAAGGTGGCGATCATCAACAACTCCTCGCTGGGCATGGTGCGCCAGTGGCAGACCCTCTTCTACGACGGCCGCTACTCGAATACCGACCTGAACACGGGCCACGACACCGTCCGCATCCCGGACTTCGTCAAGCTCGCCGATGCCTACGGCTGCGCCGCACTGCGCTGCGAGCGGGACGAGGACATTGACGCCACCATCCAGAAGGCCTTGGAGATCAATGACCGCCCCGTGGTCATCGACTTCGTGGTCAGCCCGAACTCCATGGTGTGGCCGATGGTGCCCGCCGGCGTTTCGAATGACCAGATCCAGGTAGCCCGCAACATGACCCCGGAATGGGAAGAGGAGGACTAAGCATGAGCCGCCACACATTGTCCGTTCTGGTCGAAGACAAGCCCGGCGTGCTGACCCGCGTGGCCAGCCTCTTCGCCCGGCGCGCCTTCAACATCAACTCCCTTGCCGTGGGACCCACCGAAGTCACCGGCATCTCCCGGATGACCGTCGTCGTCGACGCCGATGGCGAGCTCATCGAGCAGGTCACCAAGCAGCTGAACAAACTGGTCAACGTGATCAAGATTGTCGAGCTGACTTCCGAATCTTCCGTACAGCGCGACCACATCCTGGTCAAGGTACGTGCGGATGCCGCAACTCGTCTGCAGGTCACCCAGGCTGCAGACCTGTTCCGCGCTTCCGTGGTCGACGTGTCCACCGACTCGTTGGTCATCGAGGCAACGGGTCACCCCGAGAAGCTCACGGCGCTGCTGTCAGTGCTGGAGCCGTTCGGCATCCGTGAAATTGTGCAGTCCGGCACGTTGGCCGTTGGACGGGGATCCCGCTCCATGAGTGACAGGGCATTACGCTCCGCGTAACAGGCAGCCCAAACGCCGCCTGGCCGGGCACGGCTGCTCTACCGCAGCACCACAGAATTACATCTCCAAGAAACCACTCAAGAGGAGTTACGCAAGTGACTGAAATGTTCTACGACGACGACGCAGACCTGTCGATCATCCAGGGCCGCAAGGTTGCCATTGTCGGCTACGGTTCCCAGGGCCACGCCCACGCACTGAACCTGCGCGACTCCGGCGTCGAGGTCGTCATCGCCCTCAAGGACGGCTCCAAGTCCGCCGCCAAGGCCGAGGATGCCGGCTTCACTGTCAAGAACGTTGCCGACGCTGCCGAATGGGCCGACGTCATCATGATCCTGGCACCGGACCAGCACCAGCGCTCGATCTTCAACGACTCCATCAAGGACAAGCTGACCCCCGGCAAGGCCCTCGCCTTCGCCCACGGCTTCAACATCCGCTTCGGCTACATCGAGGCTCCGGAAGGCGTCGACGTCATTCTGGTCGCTCCGAAGGCTCCGGGCCACACCGTGCGCCGCGAATTCGAAGCCGGCCGTGGCATCCCGGACATCATCGCCGTCGAGCAGGACGCTTCCGGTTCCGCCTGGGAACTGGCCAAGTCCTACGCGAAGGCCATCGGCGGCACCCGCGCCGGCGTCATCAAGACCACCTTCACCGAAGAGACCGAGACCGACCTCTTCGGCGAGCAGGCCGTCCTCTGCGGTGGCGTGTCCCAGCTGGTCCAGTACGGCTTCGAGACCCTTACGGAGGCCGGCTACCAGCCGCAGATCGCCTACTTCGAGGTGCTCCACGAGCTCAAGCTCATCGTTGACCTCATGTGGGAAGGCGGCATCGCCAAGCAGCGCTGGAGCGTTTCCGACACCGCTGAGTACGGCGACTACGTCTCCGGCCCGCGCGTCATCACCCCCGAGGTGAAGGAAAACATGAAGGCTGTCCTGGCTGACATCCAGTCCGGTGCCTTCGCCAAGCGCTTCATCGACGACCAGGACAACGGCGCCGTGGAGTTCAAGGAACTGCGTGCCAAGGCTGAGCAGCACCCGATCGAGGGTGTCGGCCGCGAACTGCGCTCCCTGTTCTCCTGGCAGCAGCAGGACGCCGACTACGTCGAAGGCTCCGCAGCCCGCTGACCCTGATGCAGCAAACAGGCGCCCGTCCGGCCAGCAGGCCGGGCGGGCGCTTTTGCGTCCCTGCCCGCCCGCTCGGGCGGGTTGCCGGTACGGACGTGAGTTTGTTCACAAGCAGCCCAAGGGGTGCGTAACATCGACTCCGGGCGCCGGAAACGCCGTCGGGGGGCGATATTCTGGGCGGGGCCCGGTTCTCAGTTCCGGGCATCGCATCCGCTCCTTGTCCACAGTCCTGTCCAAAGTAAGGTGCCACCCCGTGTCAGACACGAAACCCGTCGTCCTCATCGCCGAGGAACTCTCGCCCGCAACGATCGAGGCACTCGGCCCCGACTTCGAAATCCGCCAGGTCGACGGTTCTGACAGGTCCGCGCTGCTGCCCGCCATCGCCGACGTCGACGCCATCCTGGTCCGCTCGGCAACCCAGGTGGACGCGGAAGCGGTTGCCGCTGCCAAGAACCTCAAGGTGATCGCCCGCGCGGGCGTCGGCCTCGACAACGTCGACATCAAGTCCGCCACCCAGGCCGGCGTCATGGTGGTCAATGCCCCCACGTCGAACATCGTCTCCGCCGCGGAACTCACCGTGGGCCACATCCTCAGCCTGGCCCGCCACATCCCGCAGGCCAGCGCCGCACTCAAGGGCGGCGAGTGGAAGCGCTCCAAGTACACCGGCATCGAACTCTTCGAGAAGAAGATCGGCATCATTGGCCTCGGCCGCATCGGCGCCCTCGTCGCCGCCCGCCTGCAGGGCTTCGACACCGAGATCCTGGCGTACGACCCCTACATCACGTCCGCCCGCGCCGCCCAACTCGGCGTCAAACTCGTGACACTAGATGAACTTTTGGAAAACGCCGACTTCATCACCATCCACATGCCCAAGACCCCCGAGACCGTGGGCATGCTCGGCGCCGACGCCTTCCGCAAGATGAAGGAAACCGCCTACGTAGTCAACGTCGCCCGCGGCGGCCTGGTGGACGAGGAAGCCCTTTACATCGCCCTGAAGGAAGGCCAGATCGCCGGCGCCGGCGTCGATGTCTTCTCCAAGGAGCCCAGCACCGACCTGCCGTTCTTCGAACTGGACAACGTCGTGGTCACCCCGCATCTGGGTGCCTCCACCGATGAGGCTCAGGAGAAGGCCGGCGTGTCCGTGGCCAAGTCGGTCCGCCTCGCCCTCGCCGGCGAGCTCGTCCCCGACGCCGTGAACGTCGCCGGCGGCGTCATCGCCCCCGACGTCCGCCCCGGCATCCCGCTGATCGAAAAGCTCGGCCGGATCTTCACCGCCCTGACCCACGACTCGCTGACCCAGATCGACGTCGAGGTCGCCGGCGAAATCTCCAGCCTGGACGTCAAGGTCCTCGAGCTGGCCGCCCTGAAGGGCGTCTTCGCCGACGTCGTCACCGAGCAGGTCTCCTACGTCAATGCCCCGGTGATCGCCGAGCAGCGCGGCATCAACACCCGTTTGATCACGACGGCGGACGCCGAGGATTACCGCAACGTCCTGACCCTGCGCGGCGCCCTGAGCGACGGTTCCCAGATCTCCGTAGCCGGTACCCTGACCGGCCCCAAGCAGGTCGAGAAGCTCGTGGGCGTCAACGGCTACGACGTCGAAATCCCGATCACCGAGCACCTCGTGGTAGTCGCCTACCAGGACCGTCCGGGCGTCATCGGCACCATCGGCCACATCCTGGGCATGAACAACATCAACATCGGCGGCATGCAGGTTGCCCGCCAGTCCGAAGGCGGCCAGGTCCTCGCCCTGCTGACCATCGACAGCTCGGTCCCGCAGCAGGTCCTTGACGCGATCAAGGCCGGCATCGGCGCGGACATGGTCCGCGAAGTGGACCTGGAAGACTAACCGGCGAGGGTCCCAAGCCGAGCGCAGCGAGGCTTGGGAGCGGGTTAGTCGCTAATTCGCGGGCTGGGAGCGAGTTAGCCGCTAACTCGCGACGCAGTCGCTAACTGGGGAACATGGGGTTACGCGCCGGGGCCACGGGCTTCGGCGCGAGGGAGTGGCCGGTCTGCATACAATGGCTTGGTCCGACTTTCGGATCCGGCGGCAGGCCGGCCACTACTTTTCGCAAATCAAACGCAGGACAACGCTGCCTGCTGCGCACTGCCCCTGCGTGTGTGCGCCCGCAATCCAGGTCTCAGGGAGAGCCGAATGAATGCCGTCCAGAGGTTCATCAGAAGCCGAGTGCTGCTGTTGACTTCGGCCATCTTGATCGTTGCCATGTGCATGTCCGTCTTCATCCAGAGCCAGTCCCAGGCGGCCCTCAACCGCACCGTGGATGAGAATTCCCGGGGCCTGTACGACATTCTTGTCCAGGCCAAGGGTTCCAAGGATGGAAAGGCGATGATCCAGCCGGAAATCGCCACCGGGCAAGGCGGAATCAGCTTCGACCAGCTGGAGAAGATCCGTGCCCTGTCCGGTACATCAGTGGCTGCCCCGATCAGCCTCGTCTCCCGCGTAATCCAGAACCTGGAGGCGCCGAAGCTGGACGCCATGGACTACCTCGGCTACAACTCCGGCCTCGCCGGTGGAGCCACCGCCGGGGACCCCACGGGCACGGATGCCAAGAAGTGGCCCGCGCCCGAGTCCGTGCTGCCGGAGAAGGCCACGAAGTACCGCCTCACCGCCACCGCGGTCAGCTCCGACGGCGTCTCCGAGCAGACCCTTTTCAAGACCAGCGCCGAAGGCACCCTCGGCAAGGCCAAGGTTGTCGAGCAGACCACCCCGGGGGGCAAGAGCATCCGGATCACCGGCCCGGACGGTGAGACCGGCATCAAGTTCCCGTCCCCGGCCGGAGGCTCGGACCACAACCTGTTCAACCTCTCGGTCTCCCTGCCCATGGCACCGGAAGTGACTGAGTCCGTCGTCGCCGTCGACCCCGCAGCCGAGCGCGCGCTGCTGGGCTCCGCCGGCGACTTCCTCGCGCCGCTCGAAAAGGCCCCGCCGGCCGATGCCCGCAACGCCGGTGCGATCGGCCGCTACTTCGAAGAGCTGTTCACGAAGGCACCCACCGAGCAGGAGCTTGAGGAAGGCCCGGACTTCCTGGGCGTCAAGCTCAAGTACTGGGCACCCCTGATGACCCAGTACCAGCAGGCCAAGCTCGCAGGCCAGCTCACCGACGACTCCCAGGCGATCCCCCTGATCGTCCGCAAGGGCACCTCGCTGGACCTGAAGTACTCGGTGAAAATCGAGGAAATCGACGACTCCGGCAAGGTCGTCAAGGACATCGGCACGGTCTCGCGCTCCCTGGACAAGGACTACCTGCCGTTCGTGTCCCGCTCGCCTTTCACCCTCGAATGGCCGGGCTCCACCGACCACAGCCAGCTCCTGGGCAACACCGGAAACTTCAGCCAGGGCCTGTACCAGCCCGCGCAGTGGAGCACCGACTTCGCCGCCGCGCCCAAGTACAAGGACGGCGAAACGGCCGCCAACGGTTCGCTCAACAAGTCCGCGACGCCGGGAGAGTGGGTCACCGTGAACCGCCTCCCGGAGAAGTCCCTGCGCGGTGAACCCGTGGACCAGACCCAGCGCCAGCCGGCCGACGAACGCTCCTACCGTGACAGCCTCGCCACAGGCAACACCCCGGCCACTCCACTTCCGATGGTCTACGGCACCTTCGACCCCGCTGAGGTCCAGGCCGCGGCAGGCGACGTCAACAAGCTGCCCCTCGGCGGCTACGACCCCGCGCCGATGACGCTTGAAAAGGACGCCGGCGGCAAGGACACCGACAAGGGCCTCAAGCCGTCCCTGAGCGCCACCGGCCTCGTCAGCCAGTCCGCCGGTGCCATCACCGACTACTACGGCCTGGCCGCCGCCCGCGGCTACGACAGCAACGCCGACGTCATCGACGCCGTCCGTGTCCGGGCCGACGCTTCGGGCAACTGGAAGCAGGCCCAGCCCGAGGTGGAGAAGCTCGCCGCCGAGATCCGCGCCATGGGCCTGGAAGCCACGGTCGTGGCAGGCTCGGCCCGCGAAGACGTCAGCATCTTCGTCCCCGGCTACTCCAAGGACGACGCCGGCAAGGAATCCGCACTCGGCACCGTCGCCCAGTCCTGGGTCCGCCAGGACGCCGCGGACGCCGTGTCCGGATCCCTGACCGGGACCAACATCACCCTGCTGTTCCTCACCCTCTGCGGCGCCACCCTGCTGACCGCGGCCTCTACCGTCAGCTACATCCGCCAGCGCCGCAGCCAGGCCGGCATCCTGCGGGCCATGGGCTGGACGCAGGGCCGCATCCGCCGCTGGGTGCTTGAGGAATTCGGCATCGGCGCCAGCGTGCTGGCCGTCGCCGGACTCGCGCTCAGCCTGCTGAGCTGGAACCTCGCCACCGTAGTGGTGTCCGTGTCGGTGCTGGTCATCTACTGCGCCGCCGCCTACATCGCGGCCCTCATGCTGCGCCACCGCCACGAGGTGGACCAGGAACCGCAGCACGACGAGCGTCTGCTGCCGGTCGACTCCGCCCTGTCCTTTGCCTACCGCCAGGTGGTCACCAACCGCTTCAACTCCGCGGCACTGGCCGTGGCGGTCGGGGTCTTCGGTGCCGCCGTCGGCGCCCTCATCGCGCTGCTGATCGACATCCCGCGGGCCGCCGGCGCCAGTGCCCTCAGCGGACTTGCCGCCGCGAGCGTGGCACTGCCCAGCGTGATCCTTGCGATCACCGGCGTGCTGGTCGGCCTGCTCCTGACGCTGGTAACCGCGCGCTTCGAGCTGCAGGCCAAGCGGCAGTACTTGTCCACGCTTGAAGCGATGGGCTGGAACCCGGACATGCTGGGCCACGTGCGCTTCTTCGAGAACGCCCTGGTGGGCACGGTTGCCGTGATCCTCGGCGTCGTCGGGGCCCTTGCCCTGGGCCTCATCCTTGCCCCCTACGCCGCCCTGTGGGCGGCCCTGGCCGGATTGCTGGCCGTCATCTGCTGGATTCCCATTGCAACGAAAGTGGTCAAATGACTGAGAATCTCCACAACGATCCGCAAACGGCGTTCGACACCGTCCAGGTATCGGCCGGGGATCCGCTGCAGACCCGTGCCAACACCATCGTCAAGTCGGCGGACCACGCCACACCGCTGGAACTGAACCGGATCACCATCCGGTACGGCGGCGACAAGGGCGGCGCCGAGCCGGTCACCGTCGTCGAGGACTTCTCCCTGACCCTCCATGCCGGTGAGATGCACTGCGTTGCCGGCCGAAGCGGCTCCGGCAAGACCAGCATCCTCACCGTCGGTGCCGGCCTGACCCTGCCGACCGCGGGCCGCGTGCTGTGGGAGGGCCAGTCCCTGGAGACCATGGGCGACGACGAGATCGCCGACCGCCGCCGTGCCCTGATCGGCTACGTCGACCAGGGCGGCGCCCTGATCGACGGCATGAGCGCGCTGGAGAACGTGCTCTTGCCGGCCGTGCCCGACGGCGAGGTGGAACAGCGCACGGAAATGGCCAAGGACCTGCTGGACCTGGTGGGCCTGGGCCGGCGCATGCGCCACCGCCCGGCACAGCTGTCCGGCGGTGAGCGGCAGCGCGTGGCGATCGCCCGGGCCCTGATCCTGGGCACCCGCGTCCTGGTGGTGGACGAACCCACCGCGAGCCTGGACCGGCAGTCCGCCAACAAGATCATCGGCATCCTCAAGGACACCACCAGCGACGGCATCGCGGTCCTGGTTGCCTCGCATGACCATGAGCTCGTGCGCCTGAGCGACACCCTGACTGAACTGAACTGACTGAACTGAACTGAACTGACTGAGCTGATTGGCCCTGACGGCCGCCCTGCCCGGGCGGCCGTCGCCGAACCCCAGCCGTCACCGAAAAAAGGTACCTTTCTAGAGTGAGCCCCGCAGAAAAGCCCCCGTTCTACATCACCACGGCCATCAGCTACCCCAACGGCGCCCCGCACATCGGGCACGCCTACGAGTTCGTTGCCGCGGATGCCATGGCGCGCTTCAAGCGCCTGGACGGCCACGAGGTGTTCTACATGTCGGGGACAGACGAGCACGGGCTCAAGGTCCAGCAGACCGCTGACAAGGAAGGCATCACCGCCAAGGAACTCGTGGACCGCAACTCCGCGGCCTTCCGCGAGGTCCACGACCTGGTGGGCAGCTCCTACGACCGCTTCATCCGCACCACGGACGCCGACCACTACGCGGCCAGCCAGGCGATCTGGAAGAAGATGGAAGCCAACGGCGACATCTACCTGTCCAAGTACGAAGGCTGGTACTCCGTCCGCGACGAGGCGTACTACGGCGAAGACGAGACCATCGTCAAGGACGACGGCGTGCGCTACTCCAAGGAGACCGACACCGAGGTCACCTGGACCGCCGAGGAGAGCTACTTCTTCCGGCTGTCCGCCTACCAGGACAAGCTGCTGGCGCTCTACGAGGCCCAGCCCGACTTCGGTGCTCCCGGCTACCGCTTCAACGAGGTCATCAGCTTCGTCAAGCGCGGCCTCGAGGACCTGTCCATCAGCCGCACCACCTTCGACTGGGGCGTCCCGGTGCCCGGCGACCCCAAGCACGTCATGTACGTCTGGGTGGACGCCCTCACGAACTACCTCACCGGCGCCGGCTACCCGGATGTTGACTCCGAGTCGTTCAGGAAGTTCTGGCCGGCCGACGTGCACGTGATCGGCAAGGACATCTCGCGCTTCCACGCGATCTACTGGCCCGCCTTCCTGATGAGCGCCGGCCTGGAGCTGCCCAAGCGCGTCATGATCCACGGCTTCCTGCAGAACAACGGCGTGAAGATGTCCAAGTCCCTGGGCAACGTGGTGGCCCCGGCCGACTTCATCGGCCAGTACGGCGTGGACCAGATGCGCTTCTTCTTCCTCCGCGAAGTGCCCTTCGGCGCCGACGGCAGCTACAACCACGAGGCGATCGTGGGCCGCATGAACGCGGATCTCGCCAACAACTTCGGCAACCTGGCGCAGCGTTCGCTTTCGATGGTGGCGAAGAATTGCGAGGGGAAGGTTCCCGTCCCCGGCGACTTCACCGCCGTGGACACCGCGTTGCTCGCGAAGGCTGGCGCGCTGCTGGACACCGCCCGTGCCGCGTTCGAGAAGCAGGAATTCTCCCGCGCCCTCGAAGCCATCTGGGGCGTGCTGGGCGACACCAACGCCTATTTCGCCGAGCAGGCCCCGTGGGTGCTGCGCAAGACGGACATCGAACGCATGAACACGGTCCTCTACGTCACCCTCGAGGTGGTCCGGATCGTGGCGATCCTCGCCCAGCCGGTCATGCCGAGGTCGTCCGCGAAGCTCCTTGAGGTGCTCGGCCAGCCGGAAGGCGAGGCCCGCCAGTTCGCCGCCATCGGCACGCCGATTGTCGCCGGCACCGAACTGCCCGCGCCGGCGCCGGTCTTCCCGCGCTACGAAGAGCCTGCGGACGCCTAGGCGATCACGCAGGAACCCTCACGACAAAGCCCTCCCGCCCCGGTCATCTGACCGGCGCGGGAGGGCTTTTCGTTTGCCCGGAGGCCCGGGGGCGGCTCAGGTGGTGGCCAGCCCCTGGACAGGCGAGAGGCGCGCAGCCCGGCGGGCCGGCAACACCGACGCCAACAGCCCGGCCACGACGGCCACCGCGAAGACCCCCAGCAGCTGCAGCCACGGCACCACCGGGACCACTTCAGCCACCGGCCCCAGCGCTGCCTTCGCGCCCAGCCAGCCGTAGGCGATGCCCAGCGCCGCGCCCAGCACCGCCGCTACACCGGCCACCAGCACGGCCTCGATGGCAAGCATCCCGCGCAGCTGGCCCCGGGTGAGGCCGAGCGCACGCAGCAGCGAGTTCTCCCGGGTCCGTTCGAGCACCGACAGGGACAGCGTGTTCGCCACGCCGATCAGGGCGATCACGACGGCGATGCCCAGCAGTGCGGTGACCACCAGCAGGAGCACGTCGATGATGGTGTTGAAAACCACGCGTTCCAGGGCGGCCCCGCTGACGCTGTGGACCGGGACGCCGAACGCGGCCGCGGCCTCGCGCTGGATCGCCTGGATCCGCTCGGCGGAGAGTCCGTCGTCGAGCTTGAGCCAGGCAGTGCGGGGCAGTTCTGTTCCGGTCACCGGCGCCGTGGCCGGCCCGCCAAGCAGGGGCGCCGCCGTCGCGCTGGCCATCAATGGCTCGATGTTGCCCGTCCGGAGCGTCCTGGCGGCGAAACTGTGCGTGCCGCCCGTCCCGGCGACCGTGACCGTGTCGAGCTCCAGCCGTTCGGGAAGGTACACGGTGCCTGCCTGGGGACGCAGGCCTGGGTCGCGGAGCACGGCCGCGGCGTCGCCGGAGCTGATCGCGAAGACGGGGCTCCCGTCCGCGGCCGTGCCCGGTGCGGTGATGGTGCCGGCCGCCTTCAGCAGCGCCGCGGCCTGCACGCCGTCGAGCGCTTCGACCTTCCGCAGCGCGGCCGCATCCCGGACGGCAGCAGCGTCGATCCGGACGGACATATCCACCGGGTAGTTTTCGGCGAGCATGGCGTTGAACGCCTGCCGTGACGTGGCCGCACCGGTCATCATGAGCGTGACGAGCGTGACGCCGATCAGCAGCGCGGCTGCTGTGGCCGAGGTCCGGGCGGGATTGCGCACCGCGTTGACGGCGGCGAGCCGGCCCGGCACGCCGGCCGGTGCACCCAGCTTGCCCGCCGCGGCAACCACCGGCGGGACGAACAGGCTGGCGCACAGCAGCACACCCACGAAGGACAGGGCGCCGGCCGGCATGGCGACCATCAACATGTTGAACATGGCACCGAGCACCAGCAGCGGAACTCCGAGCAGCAGCGCAGCGATGCCCAGCCAGAGCCGCACGCGGCCCCGCTTGTTCCGCAGGCTCGCGTCGTCCGCGGGACGCAATGCCGCCAGCGGAGCGACCGCCGTCGCGGCCTTGGCCGGCAGCAGCGCGGCCACTACGGTAAGCAGCGTTCCGGCCAGCAGCCCGGCGATGATTGCCGACGGCGGCACGGCCAAGGTGGCGAACGCCTGCTCCGGGGTGGTCCGGGCCCAGGCGATGAGGGCGGACATCAGCCCCACCCCGGCCAGCACGCCCAGAACCGAGGACACGAGGCCGAGCACGGCGGCTTCGAAAAGCACGGACCAGCGGATCTGGCGCTTGCCGGCGCCCAGGCAGCGCAGCAGCGCCAGCTCCCGGGTCCGCTGGGCGACCAGCACGGAGAAGGTGTTCGCCACAACGAGCGTAGAGACCACGATCGCGACGCCGGCGAACGCCAGCAGGATGATCGTCAGCTGGTCCTGCCCTCCGCTCATCTGCGCGACGGCGGCCGTCACCTTCTCCTCGGAAGTCTGCACCACGGCGTCCCCGGCTCCGGCGGCCTTGAGCCGCTGTTCAAGGTAGGCGACCGCGGCGGCCTGGTCCTGGCCGTCCTTGAGCTGCAGCTGCACGCCGGCGAAACCGGCGCCATCCCGGCCAGCGCTGCTCGAGGCGAGGGAGGCCACCGTGCCGTCCGTTGCGAGCAGCTGCGGGAAGGGCGCCGCGAAGGGATCGTTGCTCGGCCGCAGCAGGCCTGTGATCCGGAAGGTCCGGGCGGCTGCCTCCGTGCCAGCCCCGGACGCCCCTGCGGAGCCCCGCGCCAGTTCGCTGCCGGCGCTGAGGCCGAGCCGCTCGGCGGTCTTGGCGTCGACGGCGGCCTCGTCCGCGGCTGCCGGGTACCGGCCGGACAACAGGACCGAGGGCTCCATTGCGGCGTGGGCAAGGTTCCGGACCCGCGCGATCTGGTCGCTGCCGCCGTCGTCGATGGTCACGGTGGCGTACCGCTCGGCGTAAGAGTCCTGCACGGCGGGAGCGGTGGAGACGGACTCGACGGCCTTGGGGGAGAGTTCTTCGCCCCCGGGAGGTGTCACCACCAGTTGGGCCTTGCGGTACGCCTCGCCCACACTGGCGCCCAGCGATGCCTGGGTGCTGGCGCTGACCATGAGGGTGCTGGAGAGGAAGGCTACGGCCAGCAGCACGGCCAGGCCGATCGCGATGAAGCGTCGGAACTGGGTGGTGAGCTGGGAAAGGGAAACGCGCAGCATGCTCAGGCCCCCAGCTTGCCGAGGGCGGTGAGCACGGAATCGGCGGTAGGGTTCTCGAGTTCGCCCACCAGGCGGCCGTCGCTCATGAGGACTACGCGGTCGGCAAAGCTGGCGGCGACGGGATCGTGCGTGACCATGATGATGGTCTGGCCCAGTTCCTGGCTGCTGCGGCGCAGCATGGCCAGGACTTCTCCGCCTGCCTTTGAGTCGAGGTTGCCGGTGGGTTCGTCGCCGAACACCACGTCCGGCCGGGTGAGCAGGGCCCTGGCCACGGCAACGCGCTGCTGCTGGCCGCCGGAGAGTTCGTGCGGCCGGTGGGTGAGCCGTTCCTTCAGGCCCAAGGTGCCCACCACGTAGTCGAACCACGCCGGGTCCGCCGTGCTGCCGGCGAGGGCCAAGGGCAGGGTGATGTTCTGTTCGGCGTTGAGCGTGGGAACCAGGTTGAACGCCTGGAACACGAAGCCGATGCGTTCGCGGCGCAGGGCCGTCAGTTGCTTGTCGTTGAGGGCGGAGATCTCCGTGCCGCCGAGCATGATCGTGCCCGCATCTGGGGTGTCGAGGCCGGCGAGGCAGTGCATCAGCGTGGACTTGCCGGAGCCGGACGGGCCCATGATGGCCGTGAAGCGGCCGGCCTCGAAGGCGACGCTGACGCCGTCGAGCGCTGTGACCCGCGCGTCGGCCTTGCCGTAGTACTTGCTGAGAGTGGAGGCTTCAACGGCGGGCGCCGCGGAAGCGGCGGAGGAACCGGAAGGGCGGGGGAAGGGCGCGAAAGTTGTCATGCTTCCACGCTATTGTCGGCCTGTGTCCCGGCGGATCGGGCCGCGGGGCCATTCCGCGGGGCCGGGCCTCATACCGTGGTCTGAGCCTTCGGACAGCGACGTCAGCCTGGAGGGTCAGTTCCCGGGGGAGACCACGCCCGTTTCGTAGGCGATCACCACCACCTGCACCCGGTCCCTCGCTTCGAGCTTGGCCAGGATGTGCCCCACATGGGTCTTCACGGTGGCCTCGGACAGGAACAGGTCCGCGGCGATTTCCGGGTTGGAGCGGCCCTGCGCGATCAGTTCGAACACTTCGCGCTCGCGGGCGGTCAGCCGTTCGACGGCGGCCGCGTGCCCGTTCTGCTCCGGCGTCCGGGCGCGCAGCAAGGGAGCCACATGGTCCAGGAGCCGGCGCGTGGTGGAAGGCGCGATCACCGCGTCGCCCCGGTGCACGGTGCGGATGGCCTCAAGGAGTTCCTCCGGCGGGGCGTCCTTAAGGAGGAAGCCGCTGGCGCCGGCCTCGATCGCGGCCAGGGCGTACTCGTCGAGGTCGAAGGTGGTCAGCACCACGATCTTCGGTCCCGAGGACCGTCCGGACTGTCCTGCAGACTGTTCCAGGATCCGGCGGGTGGCTTCGATGCCGTCCATGCCCGGCATGCGCACATCCATGAGCACTACGTCCGCACGGGTGGCCGCCAGTGCCCGCACGGCGTCGAAACCGTTCCCGGCCTCGGCCACCACGTCGAGGTCCGGCTGCGAATTGATGAGCATGCCGAAGCCGGAACGGACCAGCTGCTGGTCGTCAACGAGGGCCACCCGGATGGTTCCGGCCGTTTCAGTCATGGTTCAGGACTCCGAGTAGGGGATGAAGGCGGACACAAAGAAGCCGCCGCCACTTGCGGGGCCGGCGTCCAGGGATCCATCGTAGAGGGCGATCCGCTCGGCCATGCCGCGCAGGCCGTTGCCGCCTCCCTGGCCCGGGTCGGCCGCGGCTCCGCGGCCGTCGTCGCGCACGTCGATCTGCACGCCGCGCGCCTGCCACTGCAGGTTCACCGCCGCCCTCGCGCGGGGGCCGGCGTGCTTGATGACATTGGTGAGCGCCTCCTGGATGACGCGGTAGGCGGTGAGTTCGGCTCCCGGTGGCAGCCGGCGTCGTGATGTTCCGGCCTGACCGGAGGGAGCGCCGCCCTGTTCGAAGGACAGGATCAAGCCCGCGGAGCGGAAACCCAGGAAGAGTTCATCCAGCTCGGCCAGGCCGGGCTGCGGGCGGGTTCCGGCTTCCCCGTCGGAGCGCAGCACGCCGAGCAGCCGCCGCATCTCGGCCAGGGAGTTCCGGCCGGTGCCCGCGATGGTGGCCAGGGCTTCGGTGGCGAGTTCGGGCTTTGCCGCGGCGGCGTAGCGGGCGCCGTCGGCCTGGGTGATGATCACCGCGAGGGAGTGGGCCACGATGTCGTGCATTTCCCGGGCAATGTGTGAACGCTCGTCGGCGGCTGCGAGCTGGCGCTCCTGCTGCTGCTCGATCTCCAGGCGGCGGTTGCGGTCCTCGAGGGCCTGCAGCTGCAGCCGGCGCACCCGGGTGAGGTCGCCCAGGGTCCAGCTGACCAGAACCAGCATCCAGACGAGCACCGTATAGGCCGCGCCCACTGTCAGGTCCTGGATGCCGGACTCGGCTCCGCTGCCGTAGTACCGGGTGGTCAGCATGACGGCTCCCACCAGTCCCAGGACCAGGACGGAGCGGCTCGCCCACACGGGACCGTAAGCGGCCACCGCGTAGATGACCAGCGGCACGGCGATCTGCCCGGCCACCGGCTGGACCGCCAGCGCCCATTGGACCAGGCAGACAAGGACCACGACGGCGGCTGCGGCTACCGGGCGGGTCCGCCGCCAGGCGAGCGGGGCCAGGAGGGCGCTGGAGACGAGGGCGAGCAGAGGGCGCCCGGCATACAGGTAAATGGGACCGAACATGAGTACCAACAGGACTGCGGCAGTGAAATCCACCTTGAAGGGGTTGCGCCGGAACCAGTTGTAGAGTGCATGCCGTCTGTCCACCCATGCACTCTATCGGCGCCGGAATGCGGCCACATCATGCCGTGGTCTGAAAGGGGCGCTGGGCGAGCCTGCCCCACGGACCGAATAATGAGACGTTTTTGACCAGAATGTGGATGGATTGGCACGCTGGTGGAATGAACGCACGGTCCATAAATCTCGCAGTCATCCCCGGCGACGGCATCGGCCCCGAAGTGATCGCCGAGGCCGTCAAGGTCCTGGAAAAGGTTGTTGCCAGCGAAGGCATCACCCTGGAGCGCACCGAGTACAAGCTCGGCGCCCAGCACTGGCTCGAGACCGGCGAAACCTTGCCGGACGAGACCCTTGAGAAGCTCCGCGGCCACGACGCGATCCTCTTCGGCGCCGTCGGCGCCGCACCGGGGGACACCCGCATCCCCTCGGGCATCATCGAACGCGAAATGCTGCTCAAGCTGCGCTTCAGCCTGGACCACTACGTGAACCTGCGCCCGTCCCGCCTGTACGGCACGGTGGGCAGCCCCCTGGCGAACCCGGGAGACATCGACTTCATCGTGGTCCGTGAAGGCACCGAAGGCCCCTACGTCGGCAACGGCGGCACCTTGCGCGGCGGAACCCCGCACGAGGTCGCCACCGAAGTTTCGCTCAACACTGCCCACGGCGTGGAGCGCGTGGTCCGCGATGCCTTCCGCCGTGCCAGCGCCCGTCCGCGCAAGCACGTCACCCTCGTCCACAAGCACAACGTTTTGGTCTACGCAGGCCACTTGTGGAAGCGCACAGTCGAGGCCGTGGCCAAGGAATTCCCTGAGGTCACCCACGACTACCTGCACATCGACGCCGCCATGATCTTCCTGGTCACCGACCCTGCGCGCTTCGATGTCATCGTCACGGACAACCTGTTCGGCGACATCATCACCGACCTCGCCGCAGCCGTTACCGGCGGCATCGGCCTGGCAGCCTCCGGCAACATCAACATGGACCGCACGGCACCGTCCATGTTCGAACCGGTGCACGGATCAGCACCGGACATCGCCGGCCAGCAAAAAGCAGACCCCACCGCGGCCATCCTCTCCGCGGCCCTGCTGCTGGACCACCTCGGATACGCCGACGCGGCCCGCCGGATCGAGGCCGCAGTGGTCTCCGATGTCGAGTCCCGCACCGGTGAACAGCGCAGCACCGCCGCCATCGGCGATGCCATCCTGGCCGCGCTCTGAGGCGGACTCTTGCGCCCCGCAGCGGGGCGTAAGCTTGACTTGAATTACATACTTGCTGCCGTGGTCCGCCGTTGAACCATGCCCTCCGGGAACGGTTTTTCCCGGGAGGGGGTTCGCGTCGGCCGGTAGCCGATAGTGGAGGAACCATGACTCAGACTGCCCATGGCGTCGAATTCAGCCAGCAGTTCTCGGCGACCCCGAAATCTGCTGAAGAGCGTGCGGCCATCCTGGCGAACCCAGGCTTTGGCGACTACTTCACCGACCACACCGCGGTTGTCGACTACAAGGTGGACGCCGAAGGCAAGGGCGGCTGGCAGAACGCACGGCTCGAACCGTACGGCCCCATCTCCCTGGACCCCTCCGCAGCTGTGCTGCACTACGGGCAGGAAATCTTCGAAGGCCTGAAGGCCTACCGCCACGCTGACGGCTCGGTCTGGACCTTCCGTCCCGAGCGGAACGCCGCCCGCCTGAACCAGTCCGCGCACCGCCTGGCCCTGCCGGAACTGCCCGAGGAATACTTCCTGGGCGCCATCCGCGAACTCGTGCAGGCGGACAAGGACTGGGTCCCCTCCGGCGACGGCGAGTCCCTCTACCTGCGGCCCTTCATGATCGCCACCGAGGCCTTCCTGGGCGTTCGGGCAGCACGCGAAGTCTCCTTCCGCGTGATCGCTTCGCCCGCGGGCAACTACTTCGGCGGCGAGCTCAAGCCGGTATCCATCTGGATCTCCCGCGAATACGCCCGCGCAGGCCGCGGCGGCACCGGTGCGGCCAAGTGCGGCGGCAACTACGCCGCCTCGCTGATCGCCCAGCAGGAAGCCGAAGCCCACGGCTGCAAGCAGGTGCTCTTCCTGGACCACTTCAACGACGACGCCATCGAAGAACTCGGCGGCATGAACGTCTTCTTCGTGCTGAAGGACGGTTCCCTGGTCACCCCCGCCCTGACCGGCACCATCCTCGAAGGCGTCACCCGCTCCTCGATCATCCAGGTCGCCAAGGACATGGGCCGCGAAGTCGCCGAACGCAAGATCACCCTCGCCGAATGGCGCGACGGCGTGGCCTCCGGCGACATCGCCGAGGTCTTCGCCTGCGGCACAGCCGCCGTCATCACCCCGATCGGCGTACTTAAGGACGAGACCGAGTTCATCGGCTCCGAGGACGCCGTGGCCGGCGAGGTCACCATGGCCATCCGCGAGCAGATCCTCGGCATCCAGACCGGCACCATCGAAGACAAGCACGGCTGGCTGACCCGCCTCGCCTAGCGGCCTCTAGCCGGCGTAAGGCCCGGCGGTTCCCGCACGCAACGCCCGACGGCGGCCTGCCCACCCAGGTGGGCAGGCCGCCGTCGCGCGTTAGCCCAGCCGTGCGTCACCCTGCCGCCGCGCTCCACCGCCAAAGTGCCAAGATAGGTCCATGACCCCGGACAACGATTCCCCGTTCGTGCAGAGCAGCAGCCTCACCCGCTTCCGGCTTGCCCCCAACCCCGGGCCGATGAGCCTGGACGGCACCAACTCCTACGTGATTTCCGCCCCGGGCGCCGCGGGTACCGTGGTGGTGGATCCCGGCCCCCTGGACGAAGACCATCTGGCGGCCCTGGCCGGCGCGGGCACGGTGGAACTGGTGCTCATCACGCACCGGCACCCGGACCACACGGAGGCCGCGGCACGGTTCCACGAACTGACGGGCGCGCCGGTCCGCGCGGCCGATCCGCGCCATTGCCACGGCGGCGAACCGCTGCGCGGCGGCGAAACCCTGCATGCCGGGGGAACGGAGATCCGGGTCCTCGCCACCCCCGGCCACACCTCCGATTCGCTGTGCTTCCACCTTCCCGGCGACGGCCCGCACGGTTCAGTGCTCAGCGGGGACACCATCCTGGGCCGGGGAACCACGGTGCTGGACTACCCGGACGGCCGGCTGGGGGACTACCTCGGCAGCCTGGACCTCCTCGAAACCCTCGGACCGGCCACGCTGCTGCCCGCCCACGGCCCGGTGCTGCCGGCCACGGACGCCATCTGCCGCGAATACCGGGCCCACCGGCTCATGCGCCTGGACCAGATCCGGGCAGCCCTGGCGGGACTCGGGGCGGATGCCAGCGTCACGGAGGTCACCGACGCCGTGTATCCCGACGTCGATCCCTCCGTGCGGCGCGCTGCCGAGAACTCGGTGGCGGCGCAGCTGGACTACCTGCGACGGTAGGCTTGGGGGCATGCGTATCGCCCGGTTTGTTGTTGATTCTGATCCCATGTACGGCGTCGTGGAGGGGGAGCCCGGCAGTGAAACCGTCACTGTCATCCACGGTGACCCTTTCTTCAACGGCGTCGAACGCACCTCCGTGAAGCACAAGCTGGATGACGTGCGGCTGCTCGCCCCCATCATCCCCCGCAGCAAGGTGATCGGCGTCGGCCGCAACTATGCTGAGCACGCCGCCGAACTCGGCAACGAGGTCCCCGCCCAGCCGCTGCTTTTCCTGAAGCCGAACACCGCCGTCGTGGGCCCCGGCGATCCCGTGGTCCTGCCCGAATTCTCCGAGGAGGTCTCCTTCGAGGCCGAGCTCTGCGTCGTCATCGGTCGCATCTGCAAGGACGTGCCGGAGGAGCGCGTGGACGACGTGATCTTCGGCTACACGTGCGGCAACGACCTCACCGCCCGCGACGTCCAGAAGACCGACCTGCAGTGGGCCCGCGCCAAGGGCTTCGACACCTCCGCTCCGCTGGGACCGTGGATCGAGACCGAGCTTGACCCCGAGGACCTGGACGTCAAGGGTTGGCTCAACGGCGAGCTCCGCCAGGACGGCAACACCAAGGACATGATCCGCAGCGTGCGCGAGCTCGTATCGATCGTGTCGCAGGCCTTCACCCTGCTCCCGGGCGACGTCATCATGACCGGCACGCCGGCCGGCGTCGGACTGGTCAGCGAAGGCGACCGCTACGAGATCGAAATCGAAGGCATCGGACGCCTGTCGAACCCCGTCGTCCGCCGCTGAGCGTGAGGCGCGCGGCACCCGGATGCCGTCCGGGCGCCGCGCGTGCAGGCGGTAAAGTTGGAAGCACTATGACTACTGCTCCCGCGTCGAACTCTGCCGCCATTCCTGCCGTCACCGCCGAAACCCCGGTCCGCGTCCGCTTCTGCCCGTCGCCCACCGGAACCCCGCACGTCGGCCTGATCCGCACCGCCCTGTTCAACTGGGCCTATGCGCGGCACACCAAGGGCACCCTGGTCTTCCGCATCGAAGACACGGACGCTGCCCGCGACAGCGAGGAAAGCTACCACCAGCTGCTGGACGCCCTGAAGTGGCTCGGCATCAACTGGGACGAAGGCGTCGAGGTGGGCGGCCCGCACGAACCCTACCGGCAGTCCCAGCGCAGCGGGATCTACCAGGACGTCATCGCCAAGCTGAAGGCCGGCGGGCACATCTACGAGTCCTACTCCACCCCCGAGGAAATCGAGGCCCGCCACCGTGCCGCCGGCCGCGATCCCAAGCTGGGCTACGACGGCTTCGACCGGCACGTCACCGAGGAACAGTTGGCCCAGTACAAGGCCGAGGGCCGCGAGCCGGTGCTGCGCCTGCGCATGCCGGATGAGGACCTCACCTTCACCGACCTCGTGCGCGGCGACATCACCTTCAAGGCCGGGTCCGTGCCGGACTTCGCCGTGGTCCGGGCCAACGGCGCGCCGCTGTACACCCTGGTCAACCCTGTGGACGATGCCCTCATGGGCATCACCCACGTGCTCCGCGGCGAAGACCTGCTGAGCTCCACGCCACGCCAGATCGCGCTCTACCGCGCCCTCTACGCCATCGGCGTCGCGGAGTACATGCCGGAGTTTGGGCACCTGCCTTACGTCATGGGCCAGGGCAACAAGAAGCTCTCCAAGCGCGACCCCGAATCCAGCTTGTTCCTGCACCGCGAACGCGGCTTCATCCGCGAGGGCCTGCTCAACTACCTGTCCCTGCTGGGCTGGTCGCTTTCCGCCGATGAGGACATCTTCACGGTGGAGCAGCTCGTGGAGCACTTCGACATCCACGACGTGCTGGGCAACCCCGCCCGCTTCGACCTGAAGAAGGCCGAAGCCATCAACGGAACCCACGTGCGCATGCTTTCCGCCGAAGACTTCCGGGAACGCCTCGTGCCGTACCTGCGCGACGCCGGACTGGTGGGGGAGATCCTCACGGACCGCCAGGAAGAGATCCTCACCGAAGCCGCGCCGCTGGTCCAGGAACGCATCACCCTGCTGGGCGAGGCCCCGGAAATGCTCGCCTTCCTCTTCAAGGCCGACGACGCCGTCGATGTCGCCGACGACGCCCGCAAGGGGCTGCCGGAGAACCTCGGCGAAGTCCTTGACGCCGCCCTGGCCGCGCTGGAACCCATTGAGGACTGGAGCGCGGAGAACATCCAGACCGCGCTGAAGCAGGCCCTCGTGGAAGACCTTGGCATCAAGCCGCGCCTGGCCTTCGGGCCGGTGCGCACCGGCATCTCCGGCCGCCGTGTGTCGCCACCGCTGTTCGAATCCATGGTCATCCTGGGCAAGGACTCCTCCCTCGCCCGCCTGCGCGCCTTCCGGGGTTAGGAACGGCATGGGCAGGGCAGCGGCGCAATCACCCGCAACCACCGGGGTCTTCGATTCAGCGACCTTCGGCACTGTCCGGGGCGTCCTCTTCGACATCGACGACACCCTCGTGGACCTCGAATACGCCATGACCACCGCGCTGCGGGACGTCAGCGAACACCTGCTGCCAGGCCTCGACGCGGCCGGGTGGGAGAAGTTCGGGCGGATCTTCACCCACGAGACCACGCATATCTATGACCGGTACCTCGCAGGTGAGCTGACCTTCAACGAGCAGCGCCTGCTCAGGGGACGTGCCGCACTGGGGCATTTCGGCGTCGAACTCGAAGCAGGGGACGAGTCGCACGCGTGGCTGAGCGAATACGCCCGCCTGCAGCCGAGCTACGTGCGCGCCTTCGACGACGTCGCTCCCGTCCTCGACGCGCTCGACGCCGCCGGGATTCCCTACGGCGCCGTGAGCAACAACGTGCACGACTACCAGCGGGTGAAGCTGGACAGTGCGGGCCTGTCCCGGATTTCGGTGCTGGTGGGAACCGACACCGTCGGCGTGCCGAAACCGGACCCCGCCATCTACCTTGAAGGCGTCCGCCTCTTGGGCACCCGCCCGGAAGAGACCCTGTACGTGGGGGACAACCGGCTGCTCGACGCCGACGGCGCCACCGCCGCGGGCCTGCGCGGAATCTGGTTGAACCGGGTCGGGGAAACCGTGGAGGGTTTTGCTGGCCGGGAGATTGATTCGCTGGCCAGGCTGCTGGCCTAGTTGCAACGAAGAGGGCCGCCCTTGAGGGCGGCCCTCTTCTGCGTCCGGGGCCCGTTCAGGCGGTGGTCCGGCGCCGCCGCAGGACCACGAAGGCGCCGACGGACCCGGCTCCCAGGGTTCCCACCACCCCGAGCGCCGTGGCCGTGTGTGCGCCGTCTGCCATCGACGACGGCGACACCGCCGCCGCGCCGCGGTGCAGCTCTGCCGTTCCCGCAGCGATCCTGCCGTTGCCGTCCGCGAGTTTCGCGGCGCCGTCCGAGAGCTGTTCCGAGCCGGACGCAAGCCGTGTGCTGCCGTCGGAAAGCTTCGCCGCGCCCGCTGCCAACGCAGTTGAGCCACCGAGCAGGCCGGGACTAGCCGGATCCTGGGGATCGCCCTTGATCCCGGAAAGCAGTGCCGTGCTTCCGTCCGCCAAGCGGGCGGTTCCGTCCGTCATGCCGGCGGTGGCCTTCAGCAATCCCGGATGTTCGGGATCGCCGGGCACTCCGTCCATGCCGGTCCTGATTTTTGCCGTTCCCTCGGCCAGTTGCCGCGTGCCAAGCACCAGCCCGGGAGCTGAGGGGTCTTCGCTGTTGAGCTTGCCTGCCAGGGTGGCGAAGCCGCCGGTCAGCTTCCGGGAACCTGCTGCCAGCTGGCCGCTGCCCTCGGCGAGCTGCGTAGTGCCGGCGTGCAGCTGCGATGCCCCGGATTCGAGGCTCGCCGCGCCTGCCTGCAAGCGGGCCGCCCCGCTGTCCAAGCGGTGGGCTCCCGCGTTCAGGGCATTGATCTGTTCCTTCAGCAGGCCGAGGGGCACCACGCCCTGGGCGCCGTTGGCCGCGTCAGCGAGCTTCTGGAGGCCTTGTGCGAGGGCCGCTGTGCCGGTTCCCTGGGCGGGGTCGTTGTTGGCGCCGGGGTAGCCCTTGAGCTGGACCGTACCCGCGGCGAGCCGGGACGCCCCCTCGTCCAGCTGACGCGCGCCGTTGTCCAGCCGTGCTGCCCCGTCTTCCAGCCGGGACGCCCCGCTGCTCAGTTGGGTGGCGCCGTCGGCGAGGTTGTTGGCAGCACTTCCCGTGCTGCTGGGAGTAAGTGCGGAGGAGAGCTGGCGCGCGGCCGCGGCAAGCCGCTGGGCGCCGTCGTCCACTTTGTAGACGCCAGGGGCCAGCTTTGCCTGGACATCGTTCTGGATCTTAAGCGCTCCGCTTGCCAGTTTCCCGGCACCTTCGTTCAATTTGGCGGCCCCCGGAGTCAGCTTGTCTTCGACGCCGGACTGGATTGACGATGCTCCTGCCGCGAGCTTTCCGGCACCTTCTTCGGCCTCGCCGGCGCCGCGGGCCAGCTTAGCGGCGCCGTCCCTGAGTTGGACCGCGCCCGCGGAGGCCTGGCCGGCGCCGGCATTGAGCCGTTCTGCGCCGGCGGTGATTTTGCCCGTGACCATCGCATAGAAGGCCGCGAAGGCGATGAGGAGCAGGACCAGGAGGCAGATAACGATGTTCCGGCCACGGCTTCGTGGCAGGGTCTGGCTGAGGTTACGAGTCAAAGGCTTTCCTCTCGACGTCTCCATGCCTGCGACGTTGCAGGCAAAGACCCCCATGTGGCTTGGTCGGCATCCAATCCCGGTTGGATGGGGACTTCGAATGCTCGTTACTGAGCGGTAACTTACCGAGAGTAAACTTAAGGTCGCCGCCGGATCAAGGGGTAGTTCCGGTGCGCCGGCAGGCTCTCCGACGCTCCGGGGCGGCGATCGCCCGCCGATTTGTGCGCGCCGGGAGTCTCGGGTAAAGTAATTACTCGTGCTGAGGGGCACGGAGCGGAAGGTTCAAGCCTTCGGATCCGGTCCGAAAGCCCCAATGGGATATGGTGTAATTGGCAACACTACGGTTTCTGGTACCGTCATTCTAGGTTCGAGTCCTGGTATCCCAGCTCTGGATAAACCGAGGTAAAACGAGGTTGATTCGGAAGTTTCGAACGGTTCGCCGATTTGGAACAACGCTGAATGTATGAAATAATCATTCAGCTTGATTGCGGGAAATCGCAATCAGAAATGTGCTTGGCCCCATCGTATAGCGGCCTAGTACGCCGCCCTCTCACGGCGGTAACGCGGGTTCGAATCCCGCTGGGGTCACAATGGAACGGCTCCGGGCAATTGCCCGGGGCCGTTTTTCTTTTCCGGCGGGAATGCCGGGATTGGATTCCTGTCCCGGTTGCCGTTCCTAGGTATTGGATTGATCCGGGGTTCGCGGCCGCATTACTACTTTCGGCACGCAGATAAAAGTCAAGGAATCCGGCATTGGCGCCGAAAGTTCAAGAAGGCCGGGCTTGTCACGGTTTTGAACGTGGTGCATGGAGATCTTGTAACATACTCATCGTGCTCGAACGCGAAAGGCCGACGGTGCACTGGTCGGGAAATCTACTGGGGAGAATCGCGTGAGCATGCTTGAAAAGACAGAACTCGACCCGGGAATCGGCAGCGTTGAGCGGTTGCTTGCCACCAGGGGACGGTCATCCACCCCTCCGCCGCCAAACGACGCGAAGATCAAGCTGGCCGACATGCTTCGGATCGGATACCACTCCGCGTCCCCGCACCATCCCAGGCTGAAAGTAGCCACGATCGTGCACGATGAACTGTACGACGAGCTTGAAAAATCGTACTCGGTCATGCCGCTCCTGCCGTCGACGCTGGTCAATTCCGTGGACGCCGGACAGCCGCGGATGATTGTCATCCACCGCTCCGCGTTCCAGGACGGTCCATGGTTCGGCGCCGAAGACGCCGCGGGCGGAGCAGCAGCCGACACAATCCGGAGGCTGCTGCCATGGAGCAGGAAACGCCAGGTGCCGGTGCTCTTCATTGAGAACGGAACGCCCGACGGATATTTCACAAGCCTGCTCAGGGAGATCGGCACGGAAACTTTCCCTTCCGAACATTCCGAAAGCAGTGTGCCGGAGGGAGCTCCCCGGCGCGCAATATTCCAGATAGCGCTTCGGTTTGCCAAAGCTCCGTACGCACCGACAACCGAAGGCGGAATTTGATATGAAGGTTCTCTTTTGCTCGGCGTACATGCCGAAATCGGCGGAAGCGGGCGGCAGTCATTTCGCAGCGGTTGGAAAGCTTCTTGGAACCCTCGGTAGTGCCGGGTTTTCAATGGTCGCGGCGTCGGCGGGGGTCGAAGAACTCCTGGACACGCCGCCAGCCGATGCGTTCATCCATTCAGGGAATGACACCGGAACGGAGGCCGGGTTCATCCAGGGCTTCGCTTCGGCAGTGCAGGACAGGTTCGAGAAGGGCGGTTTCGACCTCCTCCTGGCCGACGGACTGCTCCTCAACCAGGAACTTTCGCGCCAGGGATTCCCCGCCGCACGCCTCTGGTCCTTCCTGCCGGCCGCCGATGTCGCATCCCGCACCACCACCGCCCAGGGCGGGCTCGAAGCGTTGCAAGCCGTGGTGCAGTATTCCGCCTTCACCCTCGTGGAAGATGCTGCGCACCGGCACATCCTGCGGCAGGCCGCACCGACTGCAAATCACCGGGTCCAGCTCGCGGACGACTGCGACGTCCAAAGAATGAATGCCATGAAGAGGGCACAGCGCCGCGTCCTCTTGTACCGGCGGCCCGGGGACCAGGACCTTGTGGACTGGGCCGGCCGCACTTACCAGATGGCACGCTCGGTGGCTTCCGAGGACGTCCACGTGATCGTCCTTTGCCACGACGGCCTGTCCATCTTTGATTCCGTGGAGCAGGACAGCCCCAACGTCACGGTGCTGCAGCCTGCAACCGCCGGGCACCAGATTGAAAACGAGCGGCTGCTCCCGCGCTTCGCTGCCTGGCATGTTGCCGTGGCCTCTTCAGACCTTGATTGCTGCGCGGTCATCACCGACGACCTGGAAACGGTCGTGTCCGGGTTCACCAACAGCGTCCTGCGGCGCAAATTGTGGCCCCTGATTGACTTTGAAAACCTTGACGAATTCAACCGGTCAAGCCAGCTGTTCCAGCAGTTTGCGGAAAATGCCTCGCGCCTCATCTTTGTGCGGGACGAGGCCAGGGCCGTCCTCGAGTCGAGGATCCCGGCGGCAACCTCCAAGAGCGTCGTGCTTCCGTCGCTTGCCTTCGGTGTGGAAACAGGGAATTCCTCTGCAGCGCACGAATCGGATGCCGGGCTTTTCCGCGACTATCTCGACAGGGCGGTCGCGGATTACGTGGCAGTCCCGCTCCTGCCTGCAAAGCGACGCGTCCTGATGGCCGGCCATGATTTCAAGTTTGCCGGCGAGCTTATTGATGTGTTGTCGCAAAGGCAGGATGTTGAGCTTCGGGCGGACCACTGGGTGGCCCAAAACCAGCAGGATGAAACGCAGAGCCGGACCCTGCTGGAATGGGCGGACCTCATTTTCTGTGAGTTCGCATCCCATAATGCTGTCTGGTATTCGTGGGAAAAGTTGCCGGGGCAGACTCTGGTGGTCAGATTTCACGGTTACGAGCTCTTTTCGCCCTGGATCCAGGAAATCAATATCGCAAATGTTGACCGGATCATTTTTGTTTCCGAGTTTTATCGGAACAAGGTGGTCGAGGAACTCGGCTGGCCGCGCGAGAAGACGTCCGTCATCCCGAACGTGGTCGACGTTCTGGACCTGAACCGGCCCAAGAAGGACGGGGCGCGCTTCCATGTCGGCATCGCAGGAATTGTTCCGATCCTTAAGCGGCCCGATCGCGCGCTGGACATCCTGGAGCAGCTGCTGGCCACGGATCCCCGGTACACGGTCCACATCCGCGGACGAGCGCCGTGGGACTACGGTTGGATGTGGCAGGACGAGGTCATCCGTGAAGCCTACGAGGCTTTCTACGAACGGATTGCCTCGAACCCCGGCTTGCGGCGCAGGGTTGCTTTCGACGAATTCGGCCCCGACATGGGCCGCTGGTTCCAGAACATCGGGTGGATGCTCTCGCCCAGCTTCCGCGAAACATTCCACCTAGCCCCCGTCGAAGGCATGGCTTCCGGCGCGGTCCCCGTAGTCTGGGAGCGGGAAGGCGCCCAGGAGATATTCGGGACAGAATGGGTCCACGAGGACACTTCGGCAGCGGTGGACTACATCAAGCGGGTCAACCAGACCCCAGAAGACTATGCCCGGGCCTCCACATCCGCGGTTGCGCATGCACGGCAGTTCGACCTCGTGAAGAACGGGCACGAGTGGCTCAGGCTCCTCCTGTCCCTCGAGGGAACCCACTCGAAAATCCCCGGGGAAAACGTCTCCGCCGAGGCGTTGGAGCGAAGCTTCCTGGCGAAACCGAGCAGCGCGTCCCTGGCGCGGCTGTTCGCCGTGCTCCACCGCGACGGCGAACTGGACAGGATCCGCGACTTGGCTGTCGAACATCCTGACCTCGTCTACCGTTCCTCGCAGCGTTACCTCTTTGAGTGGCGCTGGAAGGAGGGAATCGAGGCACTCAAGGATGAGCTGCCAAGGATTCCCGAGCGCAGTGACGGGGCCGCGTACCTCGTCAGGCCCGAAAGCGTTCTGTTTGTGGTCGACGAAACCCGCAAGGGGACGCCGGCTCTGTCCTGGCCGTTGGCCGTAACGGACGACGTGGACTCCGGAGACCTGCACCTGGTGAGTGTCGCTTCCGCGGCAATCAACCCGGACTTTGAGGCCGAAGACGAAGGACGTACGGAGATCGAGCTCGGCGGCGCCGCTGCAGTCCGTATCCCGCTCAGGAATTCCGCCGGGCTGCGGCTGCCGAAGTTCGTCCTTGCTGCAACGGACGCTATCGTGCGCGAGGCACGCGCCTTCCGGCCGGCAGCCATCGCCGCACAGGGAGATTTCTGGGTCGCGCTGCCGGCGCTGTTGGCAGCTAGGCGCCTCGGCGTGCCATTCCTCTGCGAGGACCTGCGCGACTTCCCCGAAAGCCGCCGGGATGAAGAGTTGTCCGCGCGGTGCGCTGCGCACTCCGACGCCGCTTTTGCCCCCGGCTCCAGTCCCTTGGCGTGCGTAGTACAGGCGCAACAGCGCTATTCGGCAGCCCTCTCGCCGGCAATACAGCGGGACTTGGCGTCAATGAAGGTGGGTGTTATTGCCGACCAGTTCACCAGCGCCACGATCGCCCATTCCTTCGAGACCGTGCCGCTGTCCAGAACTGAAGGTTTTGTCCAGGTGGCATCGCTTGACCTCGACGCGATCTTTGTCGAGTCGGCGTGGGAAGGCCCTGACTACCAGTGGCGCCGCGGGGTTGCCTACTATCCGGACGAGATCGCCGACCTCGAACGGATCATCAAGGTGGCCCGGGCCAGGAACATCCCGGTGATCTTCTGGAACAAGGAGGACCCGGTCCATTTCCGTGCGTTCGAGCGGACCGCGGCCATGATGGACCACGTCTTCACCACCGACGCGGACATGGTGGGCAAGTACCTCCAGAACGAAGAATCTGTTGTGCAGACGGTCTCTTCGCTGCCGTTCTACGCGGAGCCTGCGATCCACAACCCGATGCCCACGGACCGGCCTTACCTGCACACCGTCAGCTACGCCGGCACCTATTACGGTGATCGATTCAAGGAACGCTCGGATGAGCTCCACCGGATCCTCGATGCCGCCAAGCTCCACGGTTTGACCATCTACGACCGCCAGGTCAACGTTCCGAACTCGCCCTACCGGTTCCCGCCGGAGCTGGCTCCTTTCGTCCGGGAAGGCGTGCCGTACCAGGAGGTCCTGAAGGTCTACAAGGCCCACCCGGTGAGCATCAACGTCAACTCAGCGAACGATTCGCCGACGATGTTCTCCCGGCGTGTGGTCGAAGTCGCCGCCAGCGGGTCCGTGGTCCTCAGCGGACGCGGCCGGGGAATCACAGAACAGATCCAAGGCATCGAAGCGGGCGACTCGGACGAGCGCTGGGCGGAACTGCTCGCCGGCTGGATGACCGACGAAAGGCTCCGCCTGGAAACCGCGTGGAACCAGATGCGTACCATCACGCGGTCCCATCTGGCCGACCAGGCACTGACGATCGTCATGAGGACCGCCGGTATTCCCGTCGTCGCGCCGGTCCTGCCGTCCTACGCCGTGGTGGCCGCCGCGGCCGGCCCCGCCGACGTCGAGGCCATCACGCGCCAAAGCTGGCGTCCGCGCGTGGTCTTCGCGGACCACCTCGACGCCGGTGACCGCGCGATGCTGGAACAGCACGGGATCGCTGTCGTGCCCGAGTCCGAGCTGGGCAGCACCGACGTGGACTGGCTGGCGAACTGGGACAACGTGCCAAGCGATACATACTTCGAAGATCTCCTGCACGCCACGCGCTTTGGTGACTGGGACGTTTTGTCGGCGCGCCCCTTCGAAGAAGGCGCAGAGCCAGGCGGTCCCATCATCGAATTGGGGCGCACGGGTACCTTTGCCGAAATCCGGCGCGCCGGTTCCGGAGAACCGGAAGCGGACCAGTCCGCGCTGACGTGGGTTGTCATCCCTGCAAGGAACTAGGCAACGCCCGCCATTGGACCCTTGCAGGCCCCCTATACGAGAGAGCGACAAAGAAGTGGAAGAGCACGACGAGTTCTACGGTGTACCGGTTGTCCACCTTGAGAGCATCGACGACTTCAAGCCCACGACGGCGGATGACGAAAGGATCTACACGCTCGCCATAGGCGACGGAATGACCCTGTCGTTCCTGGTCAATTGCCAGAAGAGCGTCCGCAGTGACATGCGGGCCGGATTCCATGCCGCGAAAGGGCCAAGCACGCCGGATGGCCGCTACTTTGCGCCGGTGGCCATTTCGCGGAATTCCCGGTCTCCGTTTGTGCTCTTTTCCGACCCGACGCTGACGCTTGCCCCTGCGAACAGGTTGTCCTGGTACCTCGGGACGCCGGCGGTTGATCCTGATGACTGGATGGAGGCAATCATCCGCAAGGTGATGGCTGCGTCCGGTGCGCGCTACCTGCTGCTGGAGGGCTCGTCGGCCGGAGGGTTCGTGGCGATGCGGATGGGCGCCAGGTTCCGCAATTCAATCGCAGTACCGCGCATTCCGCAGACCGACGTCTTCCGGTATTCCATCCGCACCCCCGTCCTGGAAACGCTGCAGGCCGCGTGGCCCGGCATGTCCTACGACGACATCATGGCGGACTTCTCACACCGTTTCCGCATAGCGGACCGTTACACGGACCCGCGCTGGAACAGGGGAAACCTGATCTCATACGTCCACAATGCGGGCGACACCTGGCACACGGTGGAGCACCTCGAACCCTTCCTCGCCGAGCTCGGCGAATCCTCCGAGGCATTCCGTGCCCTGGACGGGCGCCTCACGATTTCACGGCCCTACGTGGGAGACGGCCACATCGGCATCCCGTCAATGTGCTGGCCGGGCGACGCCGAGATCGCGTTGGCGCGGCTGAAAGCCCAGCGTCCGCTTGAGGAAATGGAAGAAGCGGAGGAAGAGATGTTCACCGCGCCTTCAGGAATGGCCCGTTCCGAACACGCCGGTACCGCGCGGCAGGATTCAGTCGCCAAGCACTTTACGTCCTTCTAGCAGCCAGTCTGCAGGACGAGCAAGGGGAGCCAGCCGGCCGGCTGGCTCCCCTTCTGCTTAGTGACCCGGTCTGCTTAGCGCTGTGATCTGCTCAATGCTCCGCAATCTTTGCCAACTCGTCCAACAAGTGGGTGGATACCCCGTTGACGAAATGGTACGGGGCCGGCCCCCACCTGTGCTTGCTGTCGGCGACGAGCAGCCGCTCCGGATAGTCGATGAAGCGGATCTCCGGATGGGCCGCGAGGTCCGCGTACAAGCGGTTGAGGACAGCGTTGTGGTGCGCGATGTCGGCCTGGTTGGGAAGCTCGGTGCCGTCGTCGGTGGCGGTAGCCCAGAAGACCCGGTTCACGATGATCTTGGAGGCGGGGCATGCGGCCAGCAGGCGCTCCAGGCCCGCCTTCCAACGCTCGTAGTAGTCCTCCGAGCCGATGCGAAGGAGTTGCTCGGACGTGGCCGTGGCCCCCGTCTTCTGCAGTTCCGTTGAGTACGCGATCACCGATTCCTGGTACGGCATCAAGCGGATCCGCTCGTCGATGAGGTCCACCAGCAGATAGTCGAACTCGGAATCCCGGAGCAGGCCGGCGAGCTGCTTGTTGACATCGGCCTTGACCATGCGGCGCTGGAACGGGCTCTCGATGGAGTGGAGCTCCACATCGATGTCCTTTGGCACCTGGGCGAAAGCGCTGCCGAACGGTGAACGCGCAATGTAGTTCACCAGTTCGAAGCCGTGTTCCAGCGCAAACGCGTCCCGGGTGACGCAACTGCCGTAGATGAAGAACCGCGAAGGCACCACCTCATGCGGGGTGGCCGCGCCCAGCGAAAACAGCTCGTTGTTGAACCCGTCGCGGACCCGGACCTGCACGGTGAATCCTGGCTGCCGGCTGTCGGCGGGGAAGATGCACTCCGTGTCGGACGAGTACCATTTCGTGTTCGTCGCCGTGCCGTCGGCCTCCTGGATGAAGAAGCCGAAACGCAGTCCGCCGTACCCCGACGGGACATCGCCGAGATTAACGCGGGCGAGGGGTCCGCCGTCGTGGTCGATGTCCAGGTCCAGCGACAGCTGGCCTTCGAGTTCGCCTTTCAGGTGACGCAGGTCCCGCGGCTCCTGCCCGGGAAGCTGACCGGGCACGAGGCCTGATTCCTTGAAGGCGGAGACCACCTCGCGGGCCGTCCGTTCAGGATCGAGCAGGTCCTGCACGAGCGACGTGACGCACTCCGGCGGGAGTGCTGCGTGGTCGGCCCCGAAATGGGTGATCCAGACGGCGTGGTTGACCCCGTGCTGGTACAGACCGCGGCCCAGGTGCTTGTAGCTGCCGGCCTCGATGAACGGGGCGGTATGGACCGGCACGTGCCAGTCCGTGGCGTTCTGGATGAACACGGTGCGCCTGGGCCGAAGCCCCGCAGTGAGGTCCGGAAGAAGGGAAAGCTGCACACCGGCGTCGGCGAGTTCCTGCCGCACCTGCGGTTTCCAGTCCTCGGACTGGAGGGCCGTGTTTGTACGCTCCGGAAAGGCGGTCTCCAGGTAGTGCCGTACGAATTTCTCGTTGTATTCGAGAATGTCGGTCTGCGCATTCCAGACGAACACCGAGGCGAGGTCGCCCAGCTTTTGGCCGTAGAAGAGGGCGGAATAGCCCCCGCCGGATCCTCCAACAAGCAGGAGTTCGCGGCCAGCGGTGCCGGAGAGGGCCCGGAGGACCGTCAGGAGCTGTTCGTGGAGGTGCTGGCCTTCGCTGCCGGTGTACCAGGCCAGGCCGAGGGTCTCGTGGAGCTCCAAGGAAGGATCGGAGACCGAGATGTACGGGAAGCCGCCGGAGAGGGAGACATTCTCGCCGGAGAAAAAGGGCCCGGCCTTTGCCTCGCGGTTCTGCACCGCTCCCGAGAAGAACACCGGCACGGCAATGGAGGGGCGGTCGAACGGCTGGCCGCTGATGAAGAGATCAAGGCTCGGCCCGCCATCGAGCGCGATCGTGTGCACGCCGTCCTGCCAGGTGTCTTTCCCGCAGAAAGCGGTGGCCGAATCCCACGTGAAGTGCGGGGTTTTCCACCGCCCGTAGTTTCGCTCGAGCTTCGATGTCATTGCTGTGTTCCTCGCAGTTCGGAGATCTCGTTTTCCAGTTCCGCGATCCTCCGGGCGGACGATTCCTGGAGGCTGCGCAGTTCCTCCAGGAGCGCGCGGATTTCCGTGAGCTGATTGCTTTCCGCCTCGCCGGCAACGGGAGCAGGCTTCCGCGGCTCACTGTCCCGGGGCTCCATGCGGCTGTTGATTTCCTGGAGGGCCTCACGGTGGAGGCGCTCCGTGTACCTGTTCGACCTCAGGAGCCGGGAATCAAGGTCCTTGTGCATGTCCCGGATAGCCTGCAGTTGCTGGCCCTGGAAGCTCACGATCGCCGCCTGCTCCGAGGTGGTCCGCGCCGGCGCAAGGATGTACGTCGGGGTTGCGTTGTAGACGCCCAAGCGAACGTAGCCGATGGTTTCAAGGAGGTCTTCGAGTGCCTGCAGTTCGGAGGGGTTGTTCAATTCGCAGGAAATGAAGGGCCGGTCCCGTTCGATCAGGGCCAGGCTTCCGCGGATGACCTCAAGGTCCATGCCCTCGACATCAATCTTGATAAGGGAGACGCGGCCGCCGATGGATTCGTTGTCGAGGGATGTCAGCGGAAGGTCGCCGTCCTCGGACTGGACAAGGGTGGTCGCTCCCAGGTTCGATTCATCGAATTTGTCGATTCGTGCTTGCCCGGGTGCGCTTCCGACCGCGAAGGGACGGACTTCGATATTGGCATCCGCATAATTGATTTCGACATTGCGCAACAGGCATTCCAGGGTTGTCTCAACCGGCTCGAAAGCGATGACGTTGCAGCGGAGAAGTTTTGCAAAATACAGCGAGTGGTTTCCGATATTCGCGCCGACGTCCACCACCAGGCTTCCGGGCGAAAGAACCGGGGCCAACGCGTCAAGGAACGGGCGTTCGTAAAAATCGCCGGTGGTCCTGATGACCTTGCTGATGTGGTCTACACGCGACGGCAATGCAAATCTGACGTCGACCTCGCCGGCACGGACTGTCACAATATCGGACTTCATCAATCCTTCTGCCATTTCAACCAGCTCCTCTTGGACCCGGCGCTCGATTGTCAGGCTTTTCGCCGCAACGTGCTTGGGCCGGACCTTCGTTTGCCCCCAAAACGGGAAGCCTCCCGCAACGTCATGCAATGCTATCGCTTCCGCTGCCGGGGTCCTGCCAGATGTCCTTGCAGGGCGGGCCCTGACCGCCACATTCGTCAGAGACCCTCGACGGCGTCCTGCACCTTGATCATCGTGCGCAGGTTCCGGGTGGTTGTCGCCGCCTTGTAGCGGGCTTTTGCGGTGATTTTGCTGAAGGGGCTGTCGAGGGTGCCGCCGGCGGGAGCCAGCCAGGCGATCGCCTCGGGGCCGAGCCGCTTAATGTCCACGCCGCCGTCGGCCGCGCCGCCAAGGGCAGATCCGGCGTCGAACAGTTCATTCAGCACCGTCGCATCCGAGGAGAGCGTGATGTAACTGTGGGTGGACTTGTCATCCGGGGGATAGGGGCACGCCTTCACCAGTTCGGCCACGCGCGCACCGCTCAGGACAACCACCCAGGCGTCGTAGCCGAAGGAGTCACGCAGGCATTTCTCGAAGCGTTCTTTGACGTCGGCCGCCGCGAGATCGCTCCTGAGTACCACGTTGCCGCTGGCCAGGAGGGTCTTGACGCCTTCGAAGGGAAGCCCGACGAGGGCAGTCCTGAGCTCGGCCATCTTGATGTTGATGCCGCCCACGTTGATTCCCCGCAGGAATACCGCATAGCTGTCCATGCGCCTCACCCTACAACGCCGTCCCGACGGGTTTTCACAGGCGCATGGCGGTATCATCGGCAGGACATCGGTAAGTAGCTGGGGAGATACTCAATGACGCACGCCCGTGGGCAGTTGGCCTTCACCGACGACGTTAGCCGGGACCTGGAGCTGCTGGAGTACGGCCTCGACCCCAGCCTGGATTCTCCTCTGCTACCGAATGCTGCCGTCTACAGTGCCCTGCAGAATGTGGTCCGCCTCGCCACCGAGCTTTGCGGTGCCCCGTACGGGGTGGTGAACATCATCAGCGCCGAACACCAGCACCAGGTCGGCGCGTGGGGCGTCGAAGCAGGCGTCTGCCCACGCGAGGACTCCATGTGCGCAAAGGTGTTCCTCTCCAGGGAAAAGACTGTGGTCGCGGACGCCACCCAGGACGCACGTTTCGCCGACAGCCCGTTTGTTACCGGCGAAATCGGCAATGTCCGCTTCTATGCCTCCGTTCCGCTGGAAACGGCGTCAGGCTTCGTGCCGGGAACCCTCTGCATTTTTTCGGACGAGCCCAAAGAGCTCGGCCCGGAGCAGGTCCGCATCCTCGAGGTCCTGTCAAAGCAGGCGGTCGAGCTCCTGGAGCTCCAGCACCGCTCGTCCCAATTGGACCGCGCATACGCCCAACTGAAGGACACCAACGCCAAGCTCAAGGACAGCAACGCCAAGCTGAAGGAAAGCAATGCGAAGCTCGCCGCCTTTGCCGGACGCGTCAGCCACGATCTCCGGATCCCCTTGACCACCATCCTCGGATACGCGGAACTGGTGGAAAGCGATCCTGACATCAAGGCCGGCAGCCCCGCTGCCAAGTACCTGGAGCACGTCGGGTTCAGCGGACGCCGCATGCTCGGAATGCTTGAGGATGTCCTCAGCTACTCGCGGGTGGGCGGCGGCATCCAGCCCATGCAGGTGTCCCTTAAGGACACTGCCCTGAATGTCGCCCGGGACCTCGGCATCGAGGATGCGGGCATCATCGAAGCGCAGGACCTGACGCTTCAGGCGGACAGGGGACAGTTCCGCATGCTGATCCAGAACCTGGTGTCGAACGCGATGAACTACCGCAGCCCGGAACGGGATCTGCGGATCCGGATCACCGGTACCTCGAACTACCAGGGCGTGACGGTCTCTGTTGCCGACAATGGCAAGGGGATCGCTCCCGAAGACCGGACGAAGGTCCTCGAGCCGCTCGTACGCCTGCTCCGCCAGGGCGACGGGCCGGGCATGGGCCTTGGCTTGTCCACCTGCCACAAGATCGCCGAGGCGCACGGAGGCGAACTCTCGCTTTCGGAAACCCCCGGGGGTGGAACCACCGTCACCGTGACTTTCCCCGCCGGGCTTTAGGCCCTATCCCGGCGGGCGTTAGGCCCTATCCCGCCGGGCTTCAGGGCCGCCGGTTCTCAGTCGTTGCCCTTGCGCAGCGCGTCGGTGAGGACTCGGGCGGCGTTGCAGACCACCTCGGCGTGCAGCCGGCCCGGCTGCCGGGTAAGGCGTTCGATCGGCCCGGAAATCGACACGGCTGCGATGACCCGGCCGGACGGTCCGCGCACCGGCGCGGAAACAGAGGCGACCCCCGGCTCGCGTTCGCCGAGGCTCTGGGCCCAGCCGCGGCGTCGTACTCCAGCCAGGACGGTGGGAGTGAAGCGGGCGTTCTGCAGGCCGTCCAGCAGGCGGTCGTGGTCCTCCCAGGCGAGCAGCACCTGCGCCGCGGAGCCGGCCTTCATGGACAGCTGGGTTCCCACCGGGATGGTGTCGCGCAGGCCGATCGGGCGTTCGGCGGATGCGACGCAGACGCGCCAGTCACCCTGCCGGCGGAAGATCTGCGCGCTCTCGCCGGTGGCGTCGCGCAGCTGGATCAGGACGGGGCCTGCCGAAGCGATCAGCCTGTCCTCGCCCGCAGCCGAGGCGAGCTCCACCAAGCGGCTGCCGAGGACGAAACGGCCCTGGATGTCGCGGCTCACCAGGCGGTGGTGGACGAGGGCCAGGGCAAGGCGGTGCACGGTGGGCCGGGCGAGGCCCGTGGCGGCCACCAGCTGCGCGAGCGTGGTAGGCCCGGCCTCAAGTGCGTCCAGCACCTGGGCCGCTTTATCAATGACACCGACTCCACTAGAATTGTCCATGTATTGATATTGCCGTCTCAATATCTGAGATGCAAGTTGTTTCGCTGGCGCACTTGGCGGCGCTCATGTTCAGTGGATGTAGACAATCCAACCGCAGTGAAGGGAGCAGGCCGTGGGGAAAACTCTGGCCGAGAAAGTTTGGGATGCGCACGTGGTGCGCAAGGGTGAGGGCGAAGGATCCAGCGCCCAGCCCGACCTCCTGTTCATCGACCTGCACCTCGTGCACGAAGTGACTTCCCCGCAGGCCTTCGAGGGCCTGCGCCTCGCCGGCCGCCAGCTGCGCCGCCCGGACCTCACCATTGCCACCGAGGACCACAACACCCCCACCCTGGAAATCGACAAGCCGATCGCGGACCTCACCAGCCGCACCCAGATCGACACCCTGCGCGCCAACTGCAAGGAGTTCGGCGTCCGCCTGCACTCCCTGGGCGACAAGGAACAGGGCATCGTGCACGTCGTTGGCCCGCAGCTCGGCCTGACCCAGCCCGGCATGACCGTTGTCTGCGGCGATTCGCACACCTCCACCCACGGTGCGTTCGGCGCCCTGGCCATGGGCATCGGCACCTCCGAGGTGGAGCACGTCATGGCCACCCAGACGCTGTCCCTCAAGCCGTTCAAGACCATGGCCATCAACGTCGAAGGCACCCTGCGTCCGGGCGTCAGCGCCAAGGACATCATCCTGGCTGTCATCGCGAAGATCGGCACGGGCGGCGGCCAGGGCTACGTCCTGGAATACCGTGGCTCCGCCATCCGTGCGCTGTCCATGGAAGCCCGCATGACCATCTGCAACATGTCCATCGAAGCCGGCGCCCGCGCCGGAATGGTGGCTCCGGACCAGACCACCTACGACTACATGCAGGGCCGCCCGCACGCGCCGGAAGGCGCCGACTGGGATGCCGCCGTGGAGTACTGGAACACCCTGCACACCGACGCCGACGCGTCCTTCGACGTCGAGGTGGACCTCGACGCCGACACCCTGGAACCGTTCGTGACCTGGGGAACCAACCCGGGCCAGGGCGTTTCGCTCAACGACGCCGTTCCCTCGCCCGAAGATTTCGGCGACGAAAACGCCAAGCTGGCTGCCGAACGCGCCCTGCAATACATGGGCCTGGAAGCCGGAACCCCCATGAAGGACATCCGCGTGGACACCGTCTTCCTGGGTTCCTGCACCAACTCCCGCATCGAGGACCTGCGTGCTGCCGCCGACGTGATCCGCGGCCGCGCCAAGGACCCGAACGTCCGCATGCTGGTGGTGCCGGGTTCGGCCCGCGTCCGACTGGAGGCCGAGGCCGAGGGCCTGGACAGGGTGTTCAAGGACTTCGGTGCCGAATGGCGCTTTGCCGGCTGCTCCATGTGCCTTGGCATGAACCCGGACCAGCTGGCGCCGGGGGAGCGCTGCGCCTCCACCTCGAACCGCAACTTCGAAGGCCGCCAGGGCAAGGGCGGCCGCACCCACCTCGTTTCGCCGGTGGTGGCCGCAGCGACCGCGGTCCGCGGCACGCTCAGCTCGCCGTCTGACCTGGAATCCGTCTCTGTCGCCGCCGGCGACGCCGCCTAGGAGGACCCCTTGGAAAAGTTCACCACCCACACCGGCATCGGTGTCCCCCTGCGCCAGAGCAACGTGGACACGGACCAGATCATCCCCGCCGTCTACCTGAAGCGCATCACGCGCACCGGCTTCGAAGACGCCCTCTTCGCCGGCTGGCGCAAGGACGAGAGCTTCATCCTGAACCAGGAACCGTTCAACGCCGGCTCTGTGCTGGTGGCCGGACCCGACTTCGGCACCGGCTCGTCCCGTGAGCACGCTGTCTGGGCCCTGAAGGATTACGGTTTCAAGGCCGTGCTTTCCTCCCGTTTTGCCGATATCTTCCGCGGCAACTCGGGCAAGCAGGGACTCCTGGCCGCGCAGGTGGCCCAGGACGACATCGAGCTCATCTGGAAGGTGCTGGAAAACAACCCCGGCGCCGAAGTCAAGGTGGACCTGGTCTCGAAGACGGTCGAGTGCGGCAACGTCGTGGCACCGTTCGAGATCGACGACTACACCCGCTGGCGCCTGCTGGAAGGCCTGGATGACATCGGCCTCACCCTGCAGCACGAAGAAGACATCACGGCCTACGAAGCCACCCGGCCGTCCTTCAAGCCGAAGACGCTCCCGGCGCGCGGCTGACGCAATTCCATAGACCGGATCCGCACCCTCTGCGGTGCGGCGAACAAGAACGCCGCCGTCGAATCAGCACTCGACGGCGGCGTTCCTGCCCTCAACTGCTTCCCACCGATTCAAGCCGGGATGCGGCCCTCTGTTAAGGTTCTCTAATGCACAAAAACCTGATGATCTATGGCAGTTGTGTGTCCAGGGACCCGTTTGAAGAACTCGGTTCCGAGTACGCATTGCTCGGCTATGTTGCTCGTCAGTCCATGATCAGCGCACTTTCCCGGCCAACGGAACTCCTCAACGGTGAGGCACTGGCCTCGTCCTTCCAGAACCGTTCCCTCAACGGCGACCTGAAGTCGAACCTCCTGCCGACGCTTCGGCGTTACGCGGCAGACATCGACCTGCTTGTCATCGACCTGACGGACGAGAGGCTCGGCGTCTTCCGCCTCCCCGACGGCACCTACGTGACCCGGTCCTCGGAACTCATGCAGTCCGGCCGGCTGGCGGGAATCGCTGGAAGGTACCGCCTTATCGAGCCGGTCACCGAGGAGCACTGGACCCTCTGGGAGTCCGCCGCCAACCGGCTTTTCGGCGCGCTGACGGCCATGGGCCTGCGCGAGAAGACGCTCGTCCTGGGCACTCCGTGGGCACAGGTGACGGAGGCAGGAGAAGCCGTGCCGCCGTTCAAGGACCGCGAAACGGACGTCGAGCTGAACGCCTACTTCGCCGAGTGCTGCGCGCACATCAAGAGCCTTGGTTACATGGTCCAGACCCTCCCGCAGGAACTCCGGGTGGCCCAGGCCGACCACAAATGGGGCGCAGCGCCGTACCATTTCGGAGCCGTTGCCAGGCAGTGGATCGCAGGCCGGATCGAGGCCTCTGCCGCCGGCGTCACAGTCGCCTAGCCTCGCCGTTTCGCGGGGGCAGGCCGGTCCCGGCCGGGCCTTCCCGCATTTCGGATCATTAGCCCCGGCTTCTATGCTTAGCTTGAGCCTTCGGCAGTATGGGGGCATCAACTCGTGAGGAAACGGTATAGATGAGCAGTGTCCTGACAATCCGCGGCGGTGTACCGCTGGCTGGCCGTGTTACCGTCCGTGGCGCGAAAAACCTTGTGCCCAAGGCCATGGTCGCGTCCCTGCTGGGAAATGAGCCATCGGTGCTCCGGAATGTCCCGGAAATCAAGGACGTCGAGGTTGTCACCAGCCTGCTGAAACTCCACGGCGTCACGGTGGATAAGGATCCCGTCACCGGTGACCTGACCCTCGACCCGAAGGATGCCAAGACGGCGTCCAGCACGGCGATCGACGCCCACGCAGGCGACTCCCGCATCCCGATCCTGTTCTGCGGTCCGCTGATCCACGCGATCGGCGAGGCCTTCATTCCGGACCTGGGCGGCTGCAAGATCGGCGACCGTCCCATCGACTTCCACTTGGACGTCCTGCGCCAGTTCGGCGCCGTGGTGGAGAAGCGCCCCGGCGGCATCCACATCTCGGCGCCCAAGGGCCTGCACGGGGCCAAGATCTCCCTGCCGTACCCGTCGGTCGGCGCCACCGAGCAGGTGCTGCTGAGCGCCACCCGCGCCGAAGGCATCACGGAACTCAGCGGCGCGGCAACTGAACCCGAAGTCATCGACCTCATCGCCGTGCTCCAGAAAATGGGCGCCATCATCAGCGTGCAGACCGACCGCACCATCCGGATCGAAGGCGTCAAGGACCTCGGCGGCTACGACCACCGGGCCCTGGCTGACCGCAACGAAGCCGCGTCCTGGGCCTCGGCTGCGCTGGTGACCCGCGGCGACATCTTCGTCGAGGGCGCCTCCCAGCGCGACATGATGACCTTCCTGAACACCTACCGCAAGGTGGGCGGCGGCATGGACATCCGCGAGGACGGCATCCGTTTCTACCACCCCGGCGGCAAGCTGAGCCCGCTGGTCCTGGAAACCGACGTACACCCCGGTTTCATGACCGACTGGCAGCAGCCCCTCGTGGTCGCGCTGACCCAGGCGGAAGGCGTGTCGATCGTCCACGAAACCGTGTACGAAAACCGCTTCGGCTTCACCGAGGCACTGAGCCGCATGGGCGCCACCATCCAGGTGCACCGCGAATGCCTGGGCAGCGTCCCGTGCCGCTTCGGCCAGCGCAACTTCCTGCACTCGGCCGTGATCTCCGGCCCCACGCCGCTGAAGGGCACCGACATCGACATCCCGGACCTCCGGGGCGGTTTCAGCCACCTCATCGCGGCGCTTGCGGCCACCGGAACCTCCCGCGTCACGGGCATCGACATCATCAACCGCGGCTATGAGCGCTTTACCGAGAAGCTGGCCGGTCTCGGCGCAGACTTCGACATCACCGAATCCAAGTAATCGGGGGACCCTTTGAAGGAATCGGCCAAGAGCCGTGCCACGTTCGTGCTCCTTGCGGGGATCGCGCGGCCGTTGATGAACATCCTGATGGCCAAGAAATGGGAAGGTACCGGGAAGCTTCCCAAAGGCGGCTTCATCGCCGCACCGAACCATTGCACCGAGATCGATCCGATCGTGATCGGCCACTTGCTCTACAACCAGAAGCGCCCGCCGCACTTCCTCGCCAAGGCCGGGCTGTTCAAGGTCCCCGTGATCGGGTCCCTGCTGCGTTCCACGCACCAGATCCCGGTGGAACGCTCGACGGCGGGTGCGAACCGTTCGCTGCAGGCGGCCCAGGAGGTGGTGGACGCCGGCGGCGCCATCATTATCTACCCCGAGGGCACACTGACCCGCGACCCGGAGCTGTGGCCCATGAAGGGCCACACCGGGGCCGCCCGCCTGGCCATCCAGACCGGTGCGCCAGTGGTCCCGATGGCGCACTGGGGAGCCCATGAGGTGTTCCCGCGGTACGCCAAGCGCTTCCACATCTTCCCGCGGAAGACGTCCCGCGTGCTGATCGGCGATCCGCTGGACCTCAGCGGCTTCGCCGACCGGCCGTTGGACCGCACCACCCTGAACGAAGCCACCGAGCTCATCATGGACGCCATCACCAAGCTCCTGGCCGAACTCCGCGGCGAGGAGCCCCCGGCCGCACGCTGGGACCCCGCGGCACACAACCAGTCCAAGCAGGGCCGCTTCCAGGCCCGCGGCACGGAGAAACCCAAAAGCACAGCGAAGCCAGGAAGCACGGCCAAGCCGGGGGAGCGTAAGTGACCGGCGCCGGCACGGACTGGGACCCGGGGGTAGTCGCCGTCCTGGGCGCCGGCTCCTGGGGAACCACCTTCGCCAAAGTCCTCGCGGACGCCGCTGCGGCCGCAGGCAAGGAACGCATCATCCGGATTTGGGGACGCCGTCCCGAGGTCGTCGAACAGATCAACGGCCGGCACCTCAACGAGCAGTATCTCAAGGACACCCCGCTGCCCCTGTCGATCACCGCGTCGACCGATGTCGCCGAAGTCCTCGACGGCGCGGAACTGGTGATCCTGGCAGTTCCCGCCCAATCCCTGCGCCCCCAGCTCAAGGACTGGAAGGAGCTCGTGGCGCCCGGCGCCGTCGTGGTTTCCCTCATGAAGGGCCTGGAACTCGGCACCGATTCGCGCATGAGCCAGGTGATCGCCGAGGAACTGGACATCCCGGACAGCCGCGTGGCGGTGGTCTCCGGCCCCAACCTCGCGATGGAAATCGCCCGGCAAGAACCCACGGCCTCCGTGGTTGCCTGCAGCGACGAGGACACCGCGGCCGCGATCGCGCACTGCTGCACCGCGCCGTACTTCCGCCCCTACACCAGCACCGACGTCGTCGGGGTGGAGATCGGCGGCATCGTCAAGAACGTCATCGCCCTCGCCGTCGGCATCTGCGAAGGCAAGCAGATGGGCGACAACACGAAGGCTTCGGTCATCACCCGCGGCCTGGCCGAAACCTCGCGCCTGGCCCTCGCGCTGGGCGGGGAGGCCCACACCATGGCGGGCCTTGCCGGGCTTGGCGACCTCGTGGCCACCTGTTCCTCACCGCTGTCCCGCAACCACACGGCCGGCCGGCTGCTCGGCGAGGGACTGACCCTCGACGAGGTCACGGCCAAGATGACCCAAACGGCGGAGGGCATCAAATCCGGGTACGCTGTCAACGAGCTGGCCGTCAGCCTCGGCGTCGACATGCCGATCACTGCGGCCGTGGTGGCCGTGCTGGAAGGCAAACTTTCCGTTGATGAACTCGGGCCCCGGCTCCTTGCCCGCTCCCTGAAGTCCGAAGGCGATTACTGACTGTGACCGAAAAGATCCAGACCACCGGAACTCCCGACGGCGGCCGGCGGCCGCGCGTCGCCGTGCTGTTCGGCGGCCGCTCCAGCGAGCACGCCGTCAGCTGCGTGACGGCTGCGGGAGTGATGGGGGCGATCGACAAGAGCAAGTACGACGTCGTCCCGATCGGGATCGCGAAGACCGGCCAGTGGGTGCTCCCCAGCGGGGATCCGAGCCAGTGGTCGCTGAGTTCGGCGGACCTGCCCGAGGTCGCCCCTTCGGGGAAAACCGTGACCCTCGCTGAAATCGGCGGCACCCACCAGCTGGTGGTCACCGAACCCAACGCGGTCCCGCAGGAACTCGGCTCCGTGGACGTCGTCTTTCCGCTGCTGCACGGACCGTGGGGTGAGGACGGCACCATCCAGGGCCTGCTGGAACTCTCGGACACCCGCTACGTGGGCGCCGGCGTGCTGGCCTCCGCCGTCGGCATGGACAAGCACTTCATGAAGGTGGTGTTCGAGGCCGCCGGGCTGAAGGTGGGACCCTACGTGGCCGTCACCGACCGCGAATGGAGCAACGACGCCGAGGCCGTCCGCAAGCGGGTGGACCGCTTGGGTTACCCGGTGTTCGTCAAGCCCGCCCGCGCCGGATCCTCGATGGGGATCTCCAAGGTGGACTCGCTCGACGGGCTCGACGCCGCCATCGAGGAAGCCCGCCGCCACGACCTCAAGCTGGTGATCGAAGCAGGCATCACCGGCCGCGAGATCGAATGCGCCGTGCTTGAAGGGCGCGGCACCGACGCCCCGCGCACCTCAATGCCGGGCGAAATCGCCGTGACGTCCGGAGGGCACGAGTTCTACGACTTCGCGGCCAAGTACGTCGAGGACGGCGCCGCGGCACTGAGCTGCCCGGCGGACATGCCGGAGGAAGCGATCGCCCGTGTCCGGGAGCTTGCCGCTGCGGCGTTTGACGCCGTCGGCGCCGAAGGACTGAGCCGGGTGGACTTCTTCTACACCCCGGACGGCGAGCTCATCATCAACGAGATCAACACCATGCCCGGGTTCACCCCCAAGAGCATGTATCCGCAGATGTGGGCCGCGTCCGGCCTGCCGTACGCGGAGCTGATCGACGAACTGATCTACCTCGCGCTGAACCGGAAAACCGGCCTGCGCTGACCCGCCGACGTGATGTGCCGCCGCCGTAAATGTACGACGGCGGCACTTCCGTCAGGTGCGCTTACTTGCTTTTGGGCAGGTTCTGCAGGTCTTCCTGGCCCACGCAGTGGCGCACGGCCTTGATCTTGCCGGCGGCCTGGGCGAGGTCGGCCAGGACCGTTGCGGAACTGATGACGTTCGGGTCCATGAGGATTTCGGTGGCGGGTTCCCGGCCATAGGTGGTCAGTGTCCACACGGGGTTCCCTTCCTTGATCACCCAGTCCACGTTGTTGACGGTGACGCAGCGGTCGGTGGTGGGGCCCGGGACGTTGACGCCGCAGCGGAGCACCAGCTGGGAGGGCTCGCCCCACGCCGCGGTGGCCTGGCTGTTCGTCTTGCGCAGCTTGGCATCCCCGACCGCGTCCGGAAGCGCCACCATCATCGGGGCGCAGGCAGGGTTGGCGGCATCGGAGGCCGCCTTGACGTCCACGGCGGGCGAGCAGGCGGAAAGGGCCAGCAGCGAGCCGGTCGCGGCAAGCGCCGCGATCTTCGGACGGATACGCGGTGTGCGAGAGTGCGGACCGGACGGAAAATTCACCCCTCAAGCCTACGTGCACCGGGCACCCCGGGCGAACCTGAGGAAAGACTGGAAGGCCTTTTCCGCGGGGCGTGGGATGATGGCGTGAACGGTTTTGCCTTGGGGAACAAAGGAACACACGGATGCACAACGACGAAATGCTGCCCGACGCTACGCAGGATGAGCAGAGGCCGCGGAAGAAGAAGTCGCACACCGCGCGGAACGTCCTGCTGGGCTTTTTGGCTGTGGTCCTGGTCGCGGGAGCGATCAGCAGCATCTATTTGGTCAACCTCGCCAACAGCTTCAACACGAAGACCCAGAAGATCGAGCATGCCTTCCCCGAGGAGTCCACCCGGCCCACCAAGCCCACGCTTCCCAACGGGGGAGAGGCGACGAACATCCTGGTGCTGGGCAGCGACTCCCGCTCCGCCTCGGTCGACACCGCGGAAAAAGGCGCCCCCTCCGACCAGCGCTCCGACTCGATGATGCTGGTCCACATCCCCGCAGACCGGAAGAACATCTTCATCACGTCCATCATGCGTGACACCTGGGTGGACATCCCGGGCCACGGCAGCGCCAAGATCAACGCGGCGATGGCCTTCGGCGGCATTCCGCTGGTGGTGCAGACTGTCGAAGGCATCCTGGACACCCGCATCGACCACGTTGCCGTGATCGACTTCGAAGGCTTCAAGTCCATGACCGACGCCTTGGGCGGCGTGGAAGTGAACGTCCCCATCGCCTTCACCGCCCGGAATTTCGACTTCGCCAAGGGCAAGCAGGTGCTCAGCGGGGACAAGGCGCTGGTCTTCGTCCGCGAACGCTACGCCTTCCCCGACGGCGACTACCAGCGGGTGAAGGACCAGCAGATCTTCATGAAGGCTCTGCTGGGCAAGTTCCTGACCGCCGAGACCCTCACGGACCCGGGCAAGATCAGCGCCGTGGTCGACGAGGTTTCCCCCTATGTTTCCGTGGACCAGAGCCTGGATGCGGTGGCCGTGGGCAAGCTCGCCATCGAATTGCGCAACGTCCGCTCCGGTGACGTGGAGAGCTTCACCCTCCCCAACAGCGGAACCGGCTGGTCCGCCGACGGCCAATCGATTGTGGTGGCGGACCAGTCGGCAATCGACGCCCTGAAGAAAGCCCTCAGGGAGGACAAAGTGGGCGACTACCTTAAAGCCGAGGGCATTGCCAATTAGTCCAGACCAAGGACTTGATGCGGCTTCGCGCCCCGGAGTGAATTATGCTGGAGACGATCTTATTGACGGAACCGACTGATTCGCTTTGACTAACCGGCCGGGTTTGCCAGCCGCAGCAGCGGCGGGCAGGACCTGCCGCAATCGCTGCGGGGGGCAACGATGAGGAAGTATTGCAGCGGGGTACGCAAGTGCGCCGCGGTGCTTGCGCTTGCCGTGACCCTGGGAATCCCGGCGGGCGCCGCACACGCGGAAGACACCCCCGACCCGATCATCGTCAACCCGGTTGACCCGGGGACAGTCATTCCCGGGCCCTCGGACCCCATCGACCTCGGCGGGGGAACGGTGCCCGGCACCACGGACCCCGCTACAAGCGACTCCGGCACCACATCGCCGGGAACCGGCGGCTCCGACACGGGTGGGACGGGGACCGGCCTCCCCGGGGCCATCCTCCCCGGCACAGGCAGCGGAGGAACGGTCACCCAGCCGTCGGCGCCGGCACCAGCACCGGCCGCTTCGGTCCCGGCTGCCCCCGTTCCTGCCCCTTTCATCGTTGAGCAGCCTGACGTTCAGCCGTTCCAGGATCCGGGCACCGGACAGATCCTGCCGCAGCCGGAAACCCCGGCTCCCGCGTCCAGCAGCAGCCCGGCGCCCGCACCGAAGCCTGCCGTCCCCGCCAAGACGGCCGCCCCTGCGCCCGTACCCGAGCCGGTGTCAAAGACCATCGACTCCGTGGTGTCGGTGGCCACCGGAAGCCCCCTGCACGTGCAGATCATCACCGTCCTCGCCCTGCTTGCTGCCGGGATCCTGTACTTCCGGTTCATGGGCTCCAAGTCCCGGAAGTCTCCGGTCCGGAGTCATAAGTAACCCCGATGCAGACCGCCACACATGCACGCGTTGACGAACAGCGCTGCGAGGGTACGCCGCGCCTGACCCTCGTCACCCATTCCTATTGGCCTGAGAGCAGCCCGCCGCAGCGCCGGTGGTCCGCCTTCGTCAAAGAGTTCGCCGCCGCCGGCTGGAACGTCGACGTCGTCGCGCCTGTTGCACACACACCCCACGGCCGCCGGGAGCTTCCCCGCGATACTGCCGGCTGGCCGATGCGCAGCCAGGAGGGCCCCAACTCCGAACTGATCGTGCGCGTACCGTACCTGCGGCACGGTGCCTCCCACCTCGCGCGCTTCCTCGACCAGTGCTATTCCGCGGCGCTGTCCGTGCCGCTCGGACTGCTGACCAGGCGGCCCGACGTCGTCATCGTCACCGCGCCCAGCCTCCCGACCCTCGGCGCCGGGTATGTCCTCTCCAGGTTGCGGCGGGTTCCGCTGATCGTCGAGATGCGCGACGCCTGGCCGGACCTGGCACGGGACGCCCGCCTCGTCCAAGGCAAGGTCAAGAGCCTGGCCGAGCACGCCGTCGAGTTCGTGCAGCACCGGGCGGACCTGGTGGTCACCGTCACGGAAGGCTTCGCCTCGACCCTCAGGGCCCGCGGGCTGGCCAAGGTGGCCACCGTCAGCAACGGCGTCCGGCTGGAACAGATCCCCACGCTGCAGCCACCGGCACTGGAACGGGACACCTTCGAAGTCCTGTACCTGGGCAACCACGGCAAGAGCCAGAAGCTCGACGTCGCCATCCGGGCCAGTGCCCTGGTGGGCGGTTCCATGCACCTGCACATGGTGGGCAGCGGCGTGAAGCGGCGCGAGCTGGAGCAGCTTGCCCTCGAACTGGACGCGCCCGTGACCTTCCATGACCCGATGCAGGGCAAGGAGGTCATGGAACGCTACGCCTCGGCGGACACGTGCCTGGTGTCCCTCCGGGACGACTGGAAATCCTTCGAGACCACCGTGCCGTCGAAGACCTATGAGGTGCTCGCCGTCGGCCGGCACGTCACCGCGGTGGTCCGCGGCGAGGCCGCCCGCATCATCGAAGACGCCGGCGCCGGCGACATCGTGGCGAGCAGCCCGGAAGCCCTCGCCTCCCTGTGGACCTCGCTGGCCAAGGACCGTGGCCGGTTGATCCGCAACGGTGACGGCCGGCAATGGGTCAAGGAGCACGCCGACTACCCCTTCCTCGCCGCGCGCTACATGGACCTCATCAAGGACGTCCTCGCCACCTCCTCCCGGAGGCGCCGCCGATGAAAGAGCTCCTCAGCAACCTCCGCCTCGCGGCAGGGACCGCGCGCGAACACCTGAGCGATGACCCGGCCCTCCTGGCGCTCCAGGTTTCCCGCCGGATGCCGTCCCGCCTGGTGCGCACGCTCGCGAAAACCGTAACCAGGGCCGCCGGACCCGCTTCGTCGCGGGGACCCGTGCTGCTCGCCGGACTGATGGCGGGCGAGGACCAGGATGTGGTCCGGCGGCTCGAAGCGGCCCTCGCGCACGGCCCCCTGCCCGCCGGGCACAGCAGGGCAATGGCCGACGTCGCGCTGGTCGCCAACCGCCCGGACCTCGCCGATTCCTTCCTCCGCCAGTCCGCCGGCGCCCGCCACCACTGCGCCGCCCAGGCACGCAGGTTCTGGTACGACGGCGACGTCAGTTCCGCCGTCGGGATCCTCGACGACGCCGCCAGCGGAGCCGAACGCCGGCAGGGCAAGCGGCTCGCGGCAGAGCTGCGCCTCCTCGAAGGGTGGACCCCCGCCCTCGCGCCCGCGCCGTACGAGCCGCACCGCCGCAGGGTGCTGCACGTCCTGACCAATTCGCTGCCGCACACGGCCAGCGGCTACGCCCAACGCTCGCACTCGGTCCTCCTGGCCCAGAAGGACGCCGGATGGGACACCATGGCGGTGACCAGAGTGGGCTATCCCGTGCAGGTGGGCAAGCTCGCCGCGCGCCACCGCGACGTGGTGGACGGCATCACCTACCAGCGGCTGCTACCGGCCCGCCTGGCCCCGACCGTCGACGGTCGCCTCCAACAGCAGGCCGAGGCGCTGCTGGAACTGGCGCTCGACTTCCGGCCGGCGGTGCTGCACACCACCACCCACTACGTGAACGCCCTCGTCACCCGCGCGGTGGCCGAAGCGCTCGGCATTCCCTGGGTCTACGAAGTCCGCGGGCAACTTGCCGACACCTGGGCCGCCACCCGCGGACCGGAAGCGAAGGACAGCCAGCGGTACAGGCTCTTCCAGGAACGCGAAGCCGAAGCGATGCGTTCCGCGGACCTGGTGGTGACCCTCGGTTCGGCCATGAAGGAAAACATCGTCTCCGCCGGCGTGCCGGGGGAGAAGGTACTCGTGGCGCCCAACGCCGTGGGCGGCGACTTCCTGGCCGAACCCCGGCCCGCAACGGAAGCACGCACCCAACTGGGCCTGGACCCGGACGCGCAGTACATCGGCACGGTCAGCAGCCTGGTGGCCTACGAAGGCCTTGACGACCTGGTCTCCGCGTTCGCGCTGCTGGCGCCGCGGCATCCGCGCCTGTTGCTGCTCATCGTCGGCGACGGCGTGGCGCTGCCGGCACTGCGCGAACAGGTCCGCGCCGCCGGGCTGGAGCACCGGGCGGTGTTCACCGGACGGGTTCCGCGGCACCAGGCCCACCTGTACCACCAGGCGTTGGACGTGTTCGTCGTGCCGCGGAAGGACGTGTCGGTGGCCCGGGACGTGACACCGTTGAAGCCGGTGGAGGCCATGGCCTGCGCCCGCCCGGTGGTGGCCAGCCGGCTCCCGGCGCTTGGCGAGATCGTGGAGGACGGCGTCACCGGATTCCTCGCGGCGCCCGAAGATCCGGTCGGCCTGGCCGCCCGGATCGCTGAACTCCTCGCGTCGAAGGAACTGCGGAAAGCGTTCGGCGACGCCGGCCGCACGGCGGTCCTGGAAACGAGAACCTGGCAGGCGAACGCCAGGGCCCTGGCCTCGGCCTATGCGAATTTGATGGAGGCACTACGTTGAGCACGGAAACACCCGCGAAACCCCAGGGACCCCAACCGACAGCGGTGGCCACCTCCGTGAACCTGCGCGGCCTGCGCCGGGTCGGTGCGCGCCCGCCGCTGCTCGACTACCTGGTGTCCCTGTGGGACTACCGGCACTTCGTGTACTACGACGCACAGGCCCGCGTGCAGACCGGCAACGAGCAGGACAAGCTTGGCCGGGCCTGGCTTGTACTGAGCCCTCTCCTCAACGGGCTCATGTTCTACCTCATCATGGGCGTGCTCCTGAAGTCCGGGCACGGCATCGAGAACTTCGTGGCCTACCTGGTGATCGGCGTGTTCCTCTTCCAGATGTCGTCGCGGGCCATTTCGGTGTCCTCTCGGGCCATCGCCGGGAACAAGAACGTCATCCATGCCTTCCAGTTCCCCCGGGCAAGCCTGGTCTTGGCGGCCAACCTGAGGGAACTGTTCGCCAACATCCCGGTGCTGATCACGATGCTCGTCCTGGTGATCATCCTGCCGCCCGCCGAGGAAATCTCCCTGCGCTGGCTGATGCTGGTCCCGGTGGTGGGCCTGCAGTTCCTGTTCAACCTGGGGCTCGGGCTGATCCTGGCCCGCCTGGTCTCCATGTTCAATGACGTGAACCAACTGATCTCCTACGCCCTGCGGCTGTGGATGTATATGTCCTGCCTGTTCTTCTCCATCGACAAGTTCGACTCGGTCCCGTGGCTGAAGGGAGTCATGGAATACAACCCGCTCTACAACGTCGTCCACCTGGCCCGTGAGTGCGTGCTCTACGGAAGCGTCGGCAGCTGGCGGGCGTGGGCGATCCTCGCACTCTGGGCCTTGGCGACGCTTGCGGTCGGCATGGTCTTCTTCTGGAAGGGGGAGGAGTCCTATGGCCGAGAACTCTGATCTGAACTTCATCGAAGGCACTCCGGCCGTCGTCATCGACAAGGTCAGCATGACCTACCGGACCACCAGCCGCAGCCGGGACGGTTCCTCCGCGCCCCTGGTCCGCTGGAAAGGGTTCCGCTCCGCCGTCAACCGCACCAAGGCCGTGGAAGTCCCGGCGCTCAAGGAACTGTCCCTCGTGGTCGAACACGGCGAATCCGTCGGTGTCATCGGCCGCAACGGGTCCGGAAAGAGCACGCTGCTCAAACTCGTGGGAGGCCAGATTCCGCCCACCTCCGGCGCGGTGTATGCCACCTCGACGCCAGTGATGCTCGGCGTGAACGCGGCACTGATCCCCGGGCTTTCCGGCGACCAGAACATCGTGCTCGGCTGCCTGGCCATGGGCATGACCCACCAGCAGATCGACGCCAAGTACGAAGCGATCGTGGAGCTCTCCGGCCTCGAGGAGGCCATCCACATGCCCATGAAGTCCTACTCGGCCGGCATGAGTTCACGGCTTCGCTTCGCGATCGCGGCGAGCATCGATCCCGAGATCCTCATCATCGATGAGGCCCTCAACACCGGCGACGCCCAGTTCAAGGACCGGACACGCAGGAAGATGCTCGAACTGCTGGGCCAAGCGGGCACGGTCTTCCTGGTGAGCCACAGCATGCCTACCATCAAGGAACTCTGCAACAGGGCGATCTGGATCGACCAGGGCGAGCTGATCGCCGACGGCGAGCCGGACCACATCATCAAGTGGTACCGCATGTTCACCCAGAAGATGGCCGAAGGCGACCGTTTCGCCGCCATGAAGCTCCGGCGTCGGATGATCAACACCCTGGAAGTCGCGGACGTCGCCGACCGAAATTCGCTGAGGCGGTCCCGCGCGTGAACGAAGGAATGAGATCCCTTCGCAAGTTCCTCTGGCACCTGCGGACCGGCGGGCCCGCCCAAGCCAGGAAATGGCTGGAGCGCGAAGCCGCGGAAGCGGGGTACCGCAAGCTTGAGACGGTGCGCGGAGCCGAAGGCGCCTGGGTGGGACGTGGCCGCCGGAAGCGGCTCAAGTTCCGGCCCGCGGAACCCCGACGGCGGCGGGACGCACCGGAGGCCCCCGCCACCGTGGCGGTGATCCTCGACGACTTCTCCCTGCTCGCCTTCGGCGAAGAATGGAACTGCCTCCAGCTCTCGCCGCAGGACTGGGAGGCGCAGCTTTCCGGCAACCCGGTTGACCTGTTGTTCGTGGAATCTGCCTGGGCAGGCAACGGCGGACGCTGGTCGGGGAAGATCGCCGGAGCCGGCAACGACTCCGCCCTGTCCGGGCTGACCGCCTGGTGCCGGGCGCACGGCGTCCCCTCGGTTTTCTGGAACAAGGAAGACCCGCCCCACTACGACGACTTCATTGCCGCCGCGAAACTCTTCGACGTCGTCTTCACCAGCGACTCCGACCGGCTGGACGCTTACCGGAAGGACCTCGGGCACGACAGGGTGGACGTGCTGTCCTTCGCGGCACAGCCGCGGATCCACAACCCGGTGCGTCCGCGGCACGGCTGGCACGAGCGGGACGTCGCGTTTGCCGGGATGTACTTCGCCGAAAAGTATCCCGAGCGGCGCCAGCAACTGGACCTGCTGCTCTCGGCCGCCGACGCGGCCTCGCCGTCCATGGAAACCGGCCTGGAGATCTTCGCACGGCACGCCGGCACGGACCCGAAATACCGCTTTCCCGAAGGGTTCGAGGGCCGCGTGGTCGGCTCGCTGGATTATGCGGAAATGCTCACCGCCTACAAGGCATACAAGACATTCCTTAATGTGAATTCCGTGGTGGATTCACCCACCATGTGTTCACGGAGAGTTTTCGAAGTATTGGCGGCCGGCGCCAATATCGTCACCACGCCCAGCAAAGCGATCGGGAATTACTTTTCCGACGACGAAATCTTCACCGTTTCCAGCCAGGCCGACGCGGAGCAACTCCTCAAAGCGCTCACCCGGAATCCCGAGTTGGGCGACCGCCAATTGCACCGGGCCCAGCGCCGGATCTGGCAGGAACACACCTACCGGGCCCGCAGCAACCAGGTCCTGGCGGCGGCCGCGCCGCACTTGGCCCGGCCCGCGCGACGCCCCTCCGTGTCCGCCCTGGTATCGACCATCCGACCGTGGCAGCTCGAGCACGTCTTCCGGACCGTGGCGACCCAACGCGGCGTCGACGTGGAACTTGTGCTGCTGACACACGGCTTCGACGTCGCGGCCGGGGAGCTTGACCGCCTGCGGAAAACGCACGGACTGGCCGATGTGACCCTGCTTTCCGCGGGCACGGAGCGGAGCTTGGGGGAGTGCCTCAACCAGTGCGTTTCGGCGGCCTCCGGGGACGTGTTCACCAAGATGGATGACGACGACTATTACGCGCCGGAATACCTCAGTGACCAATTGCACGCACTGGGCTTTTCGGCCGCCGACGTCGTGGGAAAACAGGCCCACTACATGTACCTGGAAGCGCCGAACGCCACGCTGCTTCGCTTCCCGGAGTGGGAGCATCGTTATACTCGAACGGTCATGGGCCCAACCATCATGGCTTCGGCCGACACGTTCCGAAGCACTCCATTCGCCGCTGTCTGCAGCGGGGAGGACAGCCAATTCCTCAGAGATGTCGTGGCTGACGGGCTCATTGTCTATTCCTCGGACCGGTTTAACTACTGTCAACAGCGTGCCAGCACAGGGCACACATGGAAGGTAAGCGATTCCGAACTGCTCGCCAGTGGTTCTTTGAAATTTTTTGGAAACTACAGGGACGAAGTCTCTGTCTAAACGGGGGTGTTTGGAATGAATACAATCGAAAACGTAGCGGTCGTAGGTCTCGGCTACATTGGTTTGCCGACTGCAGCGATCCTGGCCGGAAACGATATCCACGTCATCGGCGTCGATGTAAACCAGGGAACGGTGGATGCGGTCAACCGCGGAGAGGTTCCGTTCGTCGAACCGGACCTCGCGTCCTACGTGGCCGGCGCGGTCAGCCAGAAGAAGCTCAGCGCTTCGCTGGAAACCCCGGCAGCACAGGCGTACATCGTGGCCGTGCCCACGCCGTTCAACCCGGACCGCACCGCGGACGTCACCTACATCAAGGCCGCGGCGCGTGCCATCGCCCCGCAGCTCGTGGGCGACGAGCTCGTGATCCTTGAGTCCACGTCCCCTCCCGGTACCACCCAGCTCCTGGGTGACTACCTCATCAGCCTGCGGCCCGACCTCAGCCTGGACGGCGCCGACGGCAAGCCGGCCATCCACGTGGCCCACTGCCCCGAGCGGGTGCTGCCCGGCCGCATCATGATCGAGCTCGTCACGAACGACCGCATCGTCGGTGGCCTGACGCCCAAGGCGGCCGAACTGGCCCGGGCCCTGTACGCGGTCTTCTGCCAGGGCGAAATCCTCGTCACGGACGCCGCGACGGCCGAGATGGCCAAGCTCGTGGAAAACTCCTACCGCGACGTCAACATCGCCTTCGCCAACGAACTCTCCGTGATCAGCGACAAGCTCGGCATCAACGTCTGGGAGCTCATCAAACTGGCAAACCACCACCCGCGCGTCAACATCCTCCAGCCCGGTCCCGGCGTCGGCGGCCACTGCATCGCCGTCGACCCGTGGTTCATCGTGGCGGCAGCGCCCGAAGAGGCGCAGCTGATCCGCCAGGCCCGCGAGACCAACGACGCCAAACCGGAATGGGTCGTCAAGAAGGTCCTCGACGCCGTGGGCGACAAGGCTGCCCCGAAGATCGCAGTGCTTGGCCTGGCCTTCAAGGCAAACATCGACGACCTGCGCGAGTCGCCCGCGGTGGCCATCGTGGAGAAGCTGAGCGCGAAGGTCGACGGCGCGGAGCTGCTGGTCGTGGAACCGCACGTCGAGAGCCTGCCCCGCCAGCTCGCCGGCCTGGCCAACGTCACGCTGGGCGATACCGTGGCCTCCATCGAGGCGGCTGATGCGGTCCTCCTGCTCGTGGACCACGACGGCTTCAAGGAAATCGACCGCGCGGTCCTTGGCGGCAAGGCCGTGATCGACACCCGCGGAATCTGGCAGTAGAAACGGAGGGCTCGGAGACCTGTTGATGAAGCACCCTGACGAATCGGCCCAGACTTCCGCTTTGCAGTTGGCGAAGCGCAGACGGTACGCGAGTGACACGGACGAATTGATCCGTGAGTACGAACGTCTCGTCAAGGAAGCCAAGAGACAAGCCAGGAAGGCCGGAGACCTCGACAAGGACCTGCGCGCGATGCGCCGCGCCAGGGACGGCTTCAAAGACAGGCTCACCCGGGCCGAAGCGGAAAACACGCAGCTCAAGACCACTCTTCGGAGGCTCCGGCAATCCCGGAGCCTCCGGCTCGGGCGGTCCCTGACGGCACCGTACGGCATCGCCAAGCGGGCCGCACGGAAGCTGAAGGCAGCTGCGTCCTCATTCCGCCCGGCGTCGTTCTTCCCGACGGCGAAGCCCGCCCTCCCGGCGGGCCAGCCGGGAACCCCGGCGGCCCAGCCTGCTGCCGGAACCGCAAAGGCTCCGGCGGCTGCGGCCGCTCCATCGAAGCCCGCCGCTCCGACAACAGCAGCTCCGAAGCCTGCTCCGCGCAAGGAAGTCCCCGCCCACGGCCAGCTTCTCGCCGAGTTCCAGGCCGCTCCCTCCAAGGGGAGCCTGCTGAAACTGGTGATGCACGAATACTTCGTCCGGGGCGACCTCGCCCTGCCGGCGTCCCGGATTTCCGAACACCGGGAGCTTCTGACGGCGCTCACGGCCAAGGACAAGCAGATTGTCGAGAACATCGAGGGACAGAACGCCCTCCTGGAATCCGGCATCTTCGTCTCCCCGAAGCAGCCCAATCCCGGGTACCTCGTGGAACGCGGCCGGGTCATGTACTGCGCGCACAGCACCGGCCACTTCAACAGCAACGGATACTCGACCCGCACGGCCGGCCTCGTCACCGGACTGGTGGACAACGGCGAGGACATCGTCGTCGCCGCCCGGCCCGGCTACCCCTGGGATGCACGCACCGACGTGCCCGCACCCGGCCAGCGCAGGTTCGAGCGCAAGATCGCCGGCGTCCCGCACGTCTTCAACCCGGGCCCCGATCTCTCGAAGGACCGGCTCGACCACTACCTGATGAACGCGGCGGACGTGATCGTCCGTGAAGCGCAGCGCAACCGCGTCGCCGTCATCCACGCGGCCTCCAACTACGTCACGGCGTTGCCTGCCCTGATGGCCGCCCGGCGGCTCGGGCTTCCCTTCGTCTACGAAGTCCGGGGCATCTGGGAGATCACGGAGCTCTCGAACAAGCCGTGGTGGAACGAAATCGACCGCTACAAGCTAGCCGTCAAGCTTGAAGCCCTCGTGGTCCAGGAGGCCGACCGGGTCCTGGCCATCACCAAGCAGGTCCGCGAGGAACTGGTCACCAGGGGCGCCGACCCGTCCAAGATCGAGCTCCTGCCCAACTCGGTGGACACCGACGCTTTCAAACCGATGCCGCCCAAGGCTGATCTGCGGGCCAAGCTCGGCCTGCCCGAAGGCGCCATCGTCATCGGCTACACCGGCAGCCTCGTTGCCTACGAGGGCCTGCCCGATCTTTTGGAAGCCACCAAGATCCTGGTGGACCAGGGCCTGGACGTGCGCTGCGTGATCGTCGGCGACGGCACGCAACTCGGCGAACTGAAGAAGACCGCCGGCGAACTGGGACTCGGCAAGCACGTCGTTTTCACCGGGCGGGTTCCGGCGAAGTCCGTCAAGGACTACGTGAGCCTGTTCGACATCATGCCCTGCCCGCGGCGCCGTTTCCCCGTCACCGAAATGGTTTCCCCCCTCAAGCCCCTCGAAGCCATGGCCAGCGGCAAGGCCGTGGTGCTGTCCGACCTCGGACCGCTGCGGGACCTTGCCGGCCGCGCCCAGGACCGGGCCCTGCTCTGCAGCCCGGGCGATCCGGCATCCCTTGCCGCGGTGCTGCGCCGCCTGGCCGAAGACCCGCAACTGCGCTCGGAAATGGGCCGCCGCGCCCGGCTGTGGACCATCGGGCACAGGACGTGGGCACAGGCCTCGGAAACGGCAGCGGCCACCCACACGGCTGCACGTTCCAGCGCCGGCACCCAGGATGCAGCGAAGGCCCTCCGGGCCCACCGGATCGGCATCATCGCGGACCAGTTCACCACGGAAGGCCTGCTTCCCGAAGCAGAGTTCGTGGTCCTCGAGCCCGCCACCTGGCGCAGCCAGCTTGAAGCCAACCCCATCGACGCCCTGTTCGTCGAATCCGCCTGGGAGGGCGTCGACGGACTGTGGCGGCAGAAGGTCGGCTTCTACGGCGATGAGCCCTTCGCCGTCCTGCGCGATCTGCTGCGGTACTGCAACGCCAACTCGGTGCCGACGGTCTTTTGGAACAAGGAAGACCCCGTGCACTTCAACCGCTTCAGGGTCACGGCCAAATACTTCGACCACGTGTTCACAACCGACGCCGAATGCATCCCGAGGTACCTCGAAAGCGCCGGCGGCCGCCTGAAGACCGTGGCTTCGCTGCCTTTCTACGCGCAGCCGCGGCTGCACAACCCCCTGCCGCCTGAACGGCCCTACGACCACTCCGTGGCCTACGCGGGTTCCTACTACGGCGAGAAGTACCCGAAACGGTCCACCGAACTCCTACGCCTTCTCGGTGCTGCACGGAACTCCGGCCTGGCCATCTACGATCGCCAGCACCTCAACCCGGACAGCCCTTACCGTTTCCCCGCCGAGCTGGCGGGCTACGTCCGGGGCGGCCTGGCCTACAGGGACATGGTGGATGCCTATAAGGCCCACCCGGTCCACATCAACGTCAACTCGGTGGACGCCTCGCCCACCATGTTCTCCCGGCGGGTCATGGAAGTCGCGGCCTCCGGTGGAGCCGTGGTCAGCGGCACCGGCCGGGGCGTCCGTGAAGTCCTCAACGGCCTGGTGCCGGTGGTGTCCAGCAAGGACGAAGCCGAACTCATCATCGAAGAGTGGATGGGCAACGAAGCTGTCAGGCTGCGCGATGCCTGGCTGGCCTACCGGTACGTCCACCGCGGGCACACGGCCGGGCACCGCCTGGCCTTCGCCCTCCGTGCCGCGGGCCTGGTGGTCCGCGCGCCGGAGCTGCCTTCCTACGCCGTCTTCCTTTCCGAGGCCACCCCGGAACAGCGGGCCAGGGTGGAAGCGCAGACCGTCCTGCCGCTGACTGTCTACGCCCCGTCCGGTACCGGCGCGTTCAGCACCGCCGTCGACGTCGAGGACGCCCGCAGGCAGGCGGGCGAACAAGGCATCGGCTTCCTCGGCACCCTCCCGGGCGACACCGCGGACAGGACCGCCTTCGAAGACCTCCTCACGGCCACCACGTTCGGTGACTGGGACAGGATCGGCTACAGCGAAGGCGGCCTCGAAACCAAGGGCCTCGGCCTCGTCCAGACCGGCACCGGGAACGGGCAACTGCCCGAACTCACTGCAACCGGCAGCGGGAGCGGCACCGTCGCCGGCGACGCCGCGCTCACCGTGCGCCGCACCCTGCTCCGCAGCGAACGCCCCGCGGTCGTCCACGACGCGGTTCCCCGCAAACAGACGGTCCTGGTCGCCGGCCACGACCTGAAGTTCGCCACCGGCATCGTCGAAGAACTCCAGCAGCACGGACACACCGTCGTCTTCGACCAGTGGCGGGACCACAACAAGCACGACCCGGAGCAGAGCGAAGCGCTGCTGAAGAGCGCCGACGTCGTCTTCTGCGAGTGGGGACTCGGTAACGCCCTCTGGTACTCGAAGAACAAGCTCCCGCATCAGCGGCTAGTGCTGCGGGTTCACTCCCAGGAGATCTTCCGCCCCTATCTCAAGGACGTCGCCTTCGGCGCTGTCGAATCGGTGGTCTTCGTCGGCCGGCACATCGCCGACATCGCCGTGCGGGACCACAACGTGCCGGCCAAGAAGGCCCTGATCGTGCCGAACCCGGTGAACCCGGCCGGCGACGCGCGGGCCAAGGACGACGAGCACCGCTTCCACCTGGGCCTGGTGGGAATCGTCCCGGCGCAGAAGCACCTGGACAGGGCGCTCGACGTGCTCAAGGCGCTCCGGGCCAAGGACAACCGCTACCGGCTTTTCGTCAAGGGCAAGCGGCCCGAGGAATTCGCCTGGATGGCCAACCGGCCCGAGGAAATGCGCTTCTACGAGGAGCAGTACGCACGGATTGCCGAAGACCCGGAGCTGGCCGGCGCGGTCACCTTCGACCCGCACGGCAACGACATGGCGGAGTGGTACACGAAGATCGGCGTGGTCCTGTCCGTGAGCGACTTCGAATCCTTCCACCTGACCCTGGCCGACGGCGCCATGAACGGCGCCGTCCCGGCCAGCCTCGCCTGGCCCGGCGCCGACCAGATCTACCCGACGTCGTGGCTGGCCGCGAGCGTCGACGAAATGGTGCGGCACATCGAGGAGAAGACCGCTTCCCCTGAAGACTGGCGCGCCAACGCGGCCGAGGCACGTGCCTTCGTCCAGGGACGTTTCAGCAAGGACGAGGTACTCACAGCCCTGTGCGCCCGGATCCTGGGTGAGCCGGTGCGGACGGACGGCGGTCGGTAGTTTGGTGTTGCTCCACAGTTCTGCCCGGGACCTGCTCGCGGCGTCGTTCCGCGATGCGGCGGATGCCGCGTCGGGGCTCGACGTCGATAGCGTGCGCCTGGGGGAGTTGCCGTCCGGCGGGCCCGGGGGACTCATCCTTGAAGGCGACGCCGGGTCCGGCGGGCCGTGGGGCCTGCGGCTGGACATCCCCGACGGCGCGCGGGTGGTTGCCCACGGGCACAGCGCCGCGTTCTGGTCGGACGACGTCCAGTTCGGCGAACTGCACCTGGAGTGCACGACGCCGGCCCGGCTGTCCGCTGAGGTGGGCCGCGGAGGGCGGCGGCTCGCCCTGTCCGGCGAAGGTGGCCGCGTGCGGGTCCGGCTGCACCTCGACGGCTTCATGCTCAAGGACCGCGGCATCGGCCGCCCGGGCTTGAACTGGCTCCGGTACGAGTCCGGGCGCTCGTTCAATTACCTCCTGGACCGTGCTGACCGTTCCGATGGAGCGTCGGCGGGCAAGCTGCTGGTGGTCTTCTCGGCCATCGGCGCCGAATACGACTTCACCTTCAACTACCGGGCATCCCTGGAACAGAGCCGCCTGTCCAAGGCATTCATCATGGATGACTTCGGCCGGCAAGGGTCCTACTACTGGATGGACCACGGCGACGACTCGATCTTCCACGAAACCCAGGCCCTGCTTGCGGCACTTGTCGAAGACCTCGGTGTCGCCCTCGAGGACGTCATGTTCGCAGGTTCCTCGAAGGGCGCCACCGCGGCGCTGCTGCACGGCGTCAGCCTGGGCGTCGGGAAGGTGGTGCTCGGTGCACCCCAATACCGGGTGGGGGACTACCTGTTCCACGCGGCCCCCCACATCCTGGACTTCATGACGGGCGGGGCCACGGAGGAGCACCGGCTGTTCCTCAACGACAAGGCCCGGGACATCCTGGCCAGCGGACACCGCACCACCGCCATCCGTGTGGCCGTGGGCTCCGCGGACCACCACCTGACCTCCCACGTGGAACCGCTCCTGGACGACGCCCGCGCCGCCGGCTACGATCCCGCGAGCCTGGTGCTCCCGGGCCTGCCCCACAGCGAGATCGGCCAGGTCTTCAAGCACCTGCTGGCTGCCGAAGTTGCCGACTTCGAACAGGGCAGCGGGCAGGAACCGTTGCCGTACGCACTGACCCGCCAGCCCGGGTCGGTCACCCTCCGATGCTGGCCGGCGACCGGAGAAACCCTCGCGGTCCACCTGTTCGGCAAGGGCGGCATCCTCGAACAGCGTCCGCCCGGCGGTGACACAGACTTCACCTTCCCGTTGCCCGACGGCGAGGGGCAGGTGCGCGCCCGGGTCTTCCGCCGGTCTGCCGCAACTACCCCCGCCGTCCGTGCCTTCACCACGCATTGGGTCTAGCCCGCTCGGACAGGAAAAGCCCGGACAGGAGATTTGTGGAATCGGAACGTGGAACCCTCGGACGGCGGCGCTTCATGGCGCTCGCCGGGCTGGGCACGGCGGCTGCCCTTTCGGCCAGCGGATGCACGCCGTCGGGCCCCACGGCCCCGCAGGCCGTCCCGAGCAACGCGTCCATGCTCGATGCCTTCCTGGCACGCCGCGGCGGGCCGATCGGCACCAACGGGCAGACGGCCATCGCGTTCCGCTGCGACCACCACCTGAACAAGTTCGTCGCCAACATCCTGCCCCTCCACCGGAAGTACTCGATCCCGGTGACGATCGCGACGTTGTCGCAGATGGCCGCCGTCGAACGCGGACCGAACGGCAGCGATACGGTGACGTTCGCGCAGCTCCAGCAGTACGCCCTGGAGAACGGCTTTGAGATCGGAAACCACAGCGCCACCCACCGCGACGCGGATTCCGAGGCACGGCTGCGCGAGGAGATCGTGGATTCCCGCCGCTCCCTGGCCCAGTCCCTGCCGAAACTGCCGATCGAACTGTTCATTCCGCCCGGCGTCGGCGGCACGAACTACATGGGATTCAACGGCGGCGCCACCCTGTCGTCGTTCTCGGAAAATCCCGCGGGCCGGCTCATCATGCAGGAGCACGCCCTGTCGACCGGAACCATCCGGGGCTTTTGGTCCATGACGGGCGAACCCCTGTCGAACCTGGGCCGGGGCCACATTCCCTTCGAGAGCCTCGATGCAATAAGCCGCGGACGCGGCTACGTCCAGCTTGCCCGCCGCCAACGGCAGGGTACCTGCTTCATGTACCACCCCAGCGGCCTCAACGCGCCCGAGCTTGCCGCGCTCGAAGGGTTCTTCGAATGGTGCGCCTCGGAACGCGATGCCGGGCGCCTGGAGATACTGACGGTGGGCGGCCTGATGACCGCACGGATTGACAGCGCAGACCGGCACGACCTGCTGACGGCTCCCGGGGTGGGCGGACCGGCTTGGGAGGGCTGGAACGTGCCGGCCGGGCAATGGACCCAACTGCAGGCGGAAGGCCAGGATGTGGTGCGCAGCCGCACGCCCACCGCCGTCCTTGGCAGGGACTTTCCCCTTGGCAGGCACGCCGGCTCGCCCCGGCAGCTGCGTGTCTTCCTGCGCTCCCTCCGCGGCTGCCGCGTGCGGCTGCAAGTGTCCGACGCCGGATCACCAGCGGGCCTGGACGTCACCAAGGATGTGGTGCTGCGGGGCTCGCGCGACTTCGTTCCTGTCCGCCAGTACCTCACGCTCCCCTTGACGGGCACGGACACCCTCCGCGTCAGCATCACGGCAAGCACGGCAGGGGGTGACCTTGATGTCCGGCAGCCCGAACTCCTCGCCGCCTGAGCACGGTGCGGCCACCTCAAAGAAGGTCCTGCGCAGGACGGTGCTGTCGCTCGGCATCGCCCTCGGTGCCGGGACCGCGCTCACCCGTTCCACCGCCGGATCCGGGCCCGGACGTGCTGCCGCGGATCCCAACTCCGTCACGGACCAGCCATCTACCGACCCCGGCTCGGTCCCCGACGCTCCTTCCCAGCGGCCGGGCCCTTCAATGCCCACGAAGTCGCTCGAGATCGCGCACGGCCAGGCGGTCACCCTGACCAGCAGGACGGCGAAGCCCTCAGCACAGCTCGGCCGCTACCGGAACGTGTTCATGGGCGATCCGGACGTCACCGCCGAGTTCTTCCGGACCGGCCAGGGCGTCCTGAAAATCGCTGCGTCCGCGGCAGGACTGAGCGGCCAGCTCCAGATCCTCGACGCCGCCACCGGAGTCCGCGAGAAACAGATCAACCCGTTCCCCGGCAACGGCGGCGGCGTCGGGGCAACCGCTTATGACGCCCCGAGCGCCAGCTTGTACGCCTTCGGGGCCGAGAACATCGTCCAGCGGGTGTCGTCCTCGGGGACGGTCTCCCCGGGATACAGCACGGCTCGAGGGACAACCAACGCATCCTTCGCCGTGGCGACGGATTCGAAGGGCCGCATCTGGAACGGCAACTACCCCTCGGGCAACGCCACGCGCTTCGACCCGGCCAGCGGATCCACCCTCAACACCGGCCGCCTCCGCGCCGACACGCAATATGTCCGTGCCCTGGCCATCGACTCCTCGGACACGGTCTACGCAGGGACCGGGGCCACCAATCCGGCCATGTTCTGCTGGGACACGGACAACCCCGGCAGCGTGCGGGAGATCCCCCTGCCCTGGAGGATTCCCACGGGCTTCGTACGGCGCATCGAAGCCCACCGCGACCTCCTCTTCGTATACGTGGTCGGGCCGGACGGCAAGACGATCTTCAGTGTGTACCGCTCGTCTTCGGACACCTGGCTGACACCGCCCTGGAAGTGGCTGCCGTCCGGAATGGTCACGGCGTCTTCGGACGACAATTCGGCGGTCTACGCAATCTGGAGCGGCGCAGGCTCGCACCGGCTGATGCGCGTTGACGCCCGGACACTGGAAGCAGACTTCGTTGGCCTGGTTCCGGGGCCGCCGGAGGCGATGGAATTCGAGGCGTCCGGCGGCCAGGGCTACCTGAACGTGCTGTGCGGAAACGGCAAGGGTTTCCGGGTTGCCAGGATTTCGCTCGACAGCGGGAAAAGCGTCCGTGACGTGCCGGCCGAGCTTGCCCCGCGCGTCTTCAGGCTGCAAACGCTGATCGCGCCCGCGGGCAACAAAGCCTACTTCGGCGGCTACCTCGGCGACGGAATCGGCAGCCTCGACCTCCTGACGCGACGGACCTGGCGCTCCGCCCCCACCCTGGGCATCCGGCAGATCGAAGGGATGCTGGCCTACGACGCCAGGACGATCTTCATCGGCTCCTACACCGGCGGAGTCATCTTCCGCTTCAACCCTGCCACCGGGTCCGTCAAGAAGCTCATCGAACTGCGGGACAACTACCTCCAATCGCGGCCCATTGCGTGGACGACGGCAGGGGGCCGCGTCGTCGCCGGCACCATCCCGGACTACGGCCGCAGCGGCGGCGCCCTCGTCGTCATCAATCCCGACGACGACTCGACCCGCGTAATCGTGGATCCGGTTCCGGGGCAATCCATCCTTGGACTGGCCGGCGACGGCGACATCGTTTACGGCACCACTGGAATCAAGGGGGGCCACGGAGCACCCAACGACGCCACCCCGGCCCATGTCTTCGCGTGGAACGTCACCGAAGGAAAAATGCTTTGGAAACAGGCGCTGCCGGGCGAAGTGGAGATCAACAGTCCGCTCCTCGTGCGCGGCGGACTGTACGTGAGTACCAGCAACGGGGTGGTCCAGATGGGCAAGGACGACGGAACGCCGTTGGCCACATACCGGCTCCTTGAGCGCTGGGCAGCCGCGAAGTACCGCACCAGCACCATAGAAGCCCTTCCGGGGAGCAACCGGATCGTGCACCTCTGCGGCGGCACCGTGACCCTGCTGGATCTTGGCCGAAAAACGCGTACCGAGATCCTGCGTGGTACTTACTCGGATTTGGCCGTGGGCAAGCAGGACAAACTGCTCCTCGTCGACAACGGAACGGACATCGTCGAGGTCGCTGTCGGCGCCTAGGACCCGTCCCTGCGGGGCTGGACCGCTTCTGATACGGGGCCCGGGTACCGCTGCCCCGGAAGACGGGGGCCACCCGGCGGAATCCGCCCGTCCACAGCCTTCGCCGCCACTACTCAGGACGCCGCACAGGACCGAGTAGTCAGCCTCCGGCGGGCATCCCGAATTGAGTACTATTCCCCCCATTTCCCGCACGAGCAACCGTACAAAGTGGAGTACACACTACTCGTGACGGGCCTCCGCCGGCACGGCTCCAATGGAGCATGGCCGGTCTCCAAGACCGGCTTCTGGTCCCTGGGGGTCTCGGAATGTGCGGTCTCTTCAATCCTGTTGTGCCCGTTCCACGCCATGCGTCGACGGAGCTGCTCCGATGAGCGCCGGGAAGTTGGTCCGGCGGAGATCCGTGCTGTCACTTGCCGTGGTCCTCGGCGCCAGCGCCGGGATCGGGCTCCCGATCGCCGGAACAGTATCGGCTGCGGCGCAGTCCCTTGCGACCAGTTTCGGCCAGCGGGTCCCGCTGACCGCTGTCGGAACGGAGCAGTCCCGCCTCCTGCGTAGGTACCGGAACGTCTTCCAGGGCGTCCCCCAGGTGACCGCGAGGTTCTTCCGGACGGCAGCCGGTGTCCTCAAGATCGCCGGCGGGAGCTCGGGACTGGCGGACCAGCTGCAGATCCTCGACGCCGCCACGGGCGTCCGGGAAGAGTCTCTGGTTCCGTTTGCCGGCAACGGAGGCGGCGTAGGGAACTCCGCGACCGACGTCGGAACCGGGGACCTGCTGGCCTTCGGTGCGGACAACACGGTCAAGCGGGTCACATCTGCGGGGGCCATTTCGGACGCCTACGACACGGCGCCTCTCTCGACCTACTCCTCGTTCGCCGTCGCCGTCGACTCCAAAGGCGGGGTCTGGAACGGCAACTATCCCACTGGGAACACCACCCGCTTCGATCCGCTCACCCGGACGACTCTGCAGACCCCACAGGTCCGGCCGGACACCCAATACGTGCGGGCGCTCGCGATCGACCGTTCCGACAACGTCTTCGCCGGAACCGGGTCCCAGAACCCGAGCCTGTTCACCTGGCATGCGGACACCCCTGAGCAGATCAGTGAGATTCCCCTGCCCGACGCCAACGCCTCCGGCTTTGTGGAACGCCTCGACGCCCACGCCGATGTGCTCTTTGCCTATTACGACGGCGCCGGCGGGGCCCAGAAGTTCGGGGCGTACCGGATCTCCACCGGCACATGGCTCACCCTGCCGTGGAGCTGGATCCCCTCCGCGCGGACCTCGGCCTCGGCGCCCGGCTCCTTCGAGGCCTACGCCGTCTGGAACACCGTTGGCGTCCACAAACTCATGCGGATTGACACCAGGACCATGGAGGCCACGTATGTGTGCCTCGTCCCGGACACAGCGCGAGCCATGGACGTCGAGGTCTCCGGCGCGGACACCTTCGTGAACATCCTCTGCGGCAGCGAGGGTGAATACCGTTCCGTACGGGTCTCCGTCACCGCCCAGGCAGTCGTCTCGGACGTGGCGGCCGGCTTCGCCGCCCAGACTTTCAAGGTGCAGGGCCTCCTGGCTTCCTCGAGCGAAAACAAAGTCTACTTCGGCGGCTACCGGGGCGACGGCGTCGGGAACGTCGACCTGTCCACCTGGGCCACCTGGCGCTCGCCGCTGGGAAGCGGGATCGCGCAGATCGAAGGCATCCTCGAATACGACGCGTCCACGATCTACATCGGCTCCTACACCGGCGGCGTGCTGCTCCGCTTCAACCCCGTCACGAAGACGATCAAGGAACTGGTCGAGCTGCGGACAGCCTATTTCCAGTCCAGGCCGATCTGCTGGGCACTGGCTGGCGGCAGGGTGGTGGCCGGGACGATTCCGGACTACGGGCGGAACGGCGGGGCACTCGCGATCCTTAACCCCGCCGACGACGCCGACATCACGGTGGTGCCCGCACCGGTGGCCGGGCAGTCGGTGCTGGGCCTGGTCGGCGAGGGCGACATCGTGTACGGAACCACCGGGATCATGGGAGGACAAGGCGCTGCCTACGACACCAAGCCTGCCCACGTTTTTGCCTGGGACATCGTGCAGGGCAGGCTGCTGTGGGCCCGGCCCTTCACCGGCGAGGTGGAGATCAACAGCCCGATCATGGTCAACGGGATCCTGTACGTGAGCACGAACAACGGGGTCATCCGGCTCAACAAGGCCAGCGGCTCGCCCGTGGCGACGTACCCGCTCCTCAACCGTTCCGTCGCCCCCGGGTACAGGACCAGTTCCATCAAGTACCTGCCCAAGGCCAGCGGCATCCTGCACATGAGCGGCGGGACTGTCACGCTCCTGGACACCTACTGGCAAACCCGGAAGGAAATCCTGCGGGGAGCTTACAGCGAAATGACGGTCAGCAAGGACGGCCGGCTGTTCGTCGTCGAGGACGGCACCAACATCGCCGAAGTCGACACCGTGCAGCGGCCGACCATCCGCAGCGCCGCGGACCTGGTCTCGGTGGGGCCCACAGGCGGACTGGTTGTCTGCCGTTCCCTCGGCAACGGAAAATTCGGGGACCCGATCCGTGCGGACTCCGGGTTCGGCGGCTACGTGCGGTCCGCGCACGTGGTGGACTGGAACCGTGACGGCATCTTCGACGTCCTGACAAGCCACAGCGACGGGTCCCTCCAACTGCACCGCGGCCTGCCACGGGGCGGATTCATGCAGCCCACCGTCCTCGCGAAAACAGGCTGGGGGACCGTCAACCTTACCGTGGGGATCTGGGGCACTGCCCTGTCGGTCCTCGCGATGGATCCGGCCAGCGGGTACCTGCGGGCCTGGCCTGTCCTGAGCACCGGCGTCCTGGGAACGCCGGCCACCATCGGTACCGGATGGAAGGGCAGGAAGTTCGTCCTCATGGTCCCTTCCCGGTCCACCAGTTCGTGCCTCATCGTCAACCAGGGCGGCTCCCTCTACCGCTACTCGCGGGTCTACGGCGGCAAGGTCACCACCGCCCCGGTCCGGCTCAGCGTCGGGGGATTCTCGGCCATGACCACCTTCTCACCCCTCTACGGGCACCGCCCCGATCTCAACGGAATCGGCTGGATCGACGCCAACGGCGCCGTCAAGTACACGGACGTCGCACCCAGCTCAATCGGCGGCAACATCGGCTACACGTTCCTCCTGAAGGGCAACAAGCTGGCAAGCAGCTGATGCTCCCTGCTTACTTTCGCGGGACCCGCATCCCTTCCGCCCGGCTGCGGCGAGGGCTAGCCTGTTAGCAAACGCTCAACGGACGTCAAGCATGCTGGGTGCAGTGTCAGGGGAGCTCATGCACGGTGGTCTCATACCCTTCAGCCGTCGGCGGGCAATGCAGTTTCTTGCGGGCCAGCTTGCGGTTACCCCTGTGCTCCTGACGGCACCCGGTTCCGCGCAGGCGGCGGAGTCACCGGCTCCCTACCCCTTCGTTTTCAACCAGTCCCTCCTCGACACATTCATGGCGCGCCGCGGCGGCGCGATCGGGACGGCGGGGCGCGCGGCCGTCGCTTTCCGCTGCGACCACCACCTGAACAGATTCAAGGCCGCGATCCTGCCGCTGCACCGGAAATACGCGATTCCGGTGACCATCGCGGCGATGTCCCAGATGACCGCCGTCGAAAAGGGCCCGGCAGGAAGCGAGCTGATGCCCTTCCCGCTCCTGCAGAAGACCGCCCTCGAGAACGGTTTTGAGGTGGCGAACCACAGCGCCACGCATCGCGACGCCGCCACGGACCTGCGCCTCACGGAGGAAATCGTTGAGGCCCATTGGTCCTTGGCGCGCTCGTTGCCCAAGCTGCCCATCGAGCTGTTCGTACCGCCGGGGGTGGGCGGCACGAACTACCGGGGGTTCGACGGCGGCGCAAGCTGGTCGTCGTTCCAGAAGTACCTGGCCGGCCGCCTCATCACGCAGCAGCACGCTCTGTCCACCGGATACATGCCCGGATACTGGTCCATGACGGGGCAGCCGCTGCTTAACATGGGCAGGAGCCACGTCCGGATCGACGACGCGGGTGTCGCGTGGCGGGGGAAGGACTTCGTCAGCGCCGCCCGCAGGCAGCACAAAGGCGTGTGCTTCATGTACCACCCCAGTGCCCTCGACGCCGCCGGCCTTGCCGCCCTCGAAAGCCTCTTCGCCTGGTGCGCGGCCGAACGGGACGCAGGCCGGCTGGACATCCTGACCGTAGGCGGCCTCATGCTCGCGCGGATCGACAGCTCCTCCCGGCACGACCTCCTGGGCGGCGACCAGGGGTTCCGGAAGGGCTGGAACGGCTGGAATGGCTTGTCTGCGAAATGGTCCCTCCGTGCGGAGCAGGGCGGGTATTGCGCGCGCAGGGGAGCAGCCTCCACACCGCTTTCCAAAGATTGCCCACTGGGCGCGTACGCAGGTTCCACCCGGCAGTTGCGGATGATCGTGCAATCCGGCACCGGGGTGCGGTTCAAGCTCGAGGTGTTCGACGCCGAATCGCCGGCGCGCTTCAGCACGGCCAAGTACGTCACTGTGCGTGGGTCTGGGACCAACACTGTGCTGCACCAGTACATCACCCTGCCATTGACAGGGACACGGACCGTCCGGGTGCAGCTCACACCCGTTTCCGGCGGCGAACTACTGCTCCAGGCACCGCAATTGCTGGCGGCCTAAGACAGGAGATGGCGAGGTAGCTAAGACATGAACGACGACGAAGTCCACGGCAGCAATCCTCCACACATCCGCAGGCGATCGGTCCTGTCCCTCGCCGTCGTCCTGGGGGCAGGCGCGGGGCTCGGGCGGGTCGCGACCAGTGCCGCCCCGGCGGCCGCGCAGTCGCTCGACACCGCGTTCGGTGCGAACATCGCGCTGACAACGGTCGGAACGGAACCCTCGCCGGTGCTGAGACGGTACCGCAACGTCTTTTCGAGCATTCCGCAGGTCAATGCCACTTTCTTCCGGACAAGCGCCGGGGTCCTGAAGATTGCTGCGGGGAGCGCCGGGCTGACCGACCAGCTCCAGATCCTCGATGCCGCCTCCGGAGTCCGCGAACTGTCCCTCGTTCCCTTCCCGGGCAGCGGCGGTGGCGTGGGGAAGACTGCCGTCGAAGCCGGGACGGGCGCGCTGCTGGCCTTCGGGGCGGACGACACCGTCAAACGGGTCACCCTCTCAGGGACCATCTCGGATGCCTACCAGACGGCGCCTTTGTCGACCAACGCGGCCTTTGCGGTCGCAGTCGACTCGAAGGACAGGGTGTGGAACGGAAACTATCCGACAGGCAACACCACCCGCTACGACCCCCGGACCGGCACCACCCTCCATACCGACCGGGTCCGCCCGGACACCCAGTACGTCCGCTCCCTTGCCATCGATGATTCGGACCGTGTCTTTGCGGGTACCGGCTCACAGAACCCCACCGTGTTCACCTGGAACGCCGACAGCCCGGACCAGACCCGGGAAATCCCGCTGCCAGATGCCCGGCCCAGTGGATTCGTCCACCGCATCGATGCCCACGGGGACGTTCTCTTCATCCATTTCGACGGCGCCGACGGGATGCTCAGCTTTGAGACGTATCGCATCTCCAGTGGCGCCTGGCTCACCCGGCCGTGGAACTGGATGCCCTCGGCGATGACCAGCGGCTCGGCTCCGGGTGGCACAGACGCCTACGCCGTGTGGAACACCGTGGGTGTCCACAAGCTGATGCGGATCGACACGAGGACCATGGAAGCCGCGTATGTCTGCCTTGTCCCGGATACCGCCCGGGCAATCGACGTGGAAGTCTCCGCTGCGGACACCTTCGTGAACGTCCTGTGCGGCAGTGACGGGCAATACCGCTCCGTCCGGGTTTCCGTCGGCAGCCAAGCCATTGTCCGTGATGTCCCGGCGGATTTTGCCGCCCAGACCTTCAAACTCCAGGCCCTCATGGCGTCCCAGTCCGAAGACAAGATCTACTTCGGAGGCTACACCGGCGACGGCATCGGAAGCGTCGGAATCACGTCGCGGGCAATCTGGCGCTCGCCGCTGGGAAGCGGGATCGCACAGATCGAGGGCATGTTTGAATACGACGCATCCACGGTCTACGTCGGCTCCTACACCGGCGGAGTATTGCTCCGCTTCAACCCCGTGACGCAGACGGCCACGAAGCTCATCGAGCTGCGTTATCCCTACTACCAGTCGAGGCCCATCTGCTGGGCTTTGGCGGGCGGCCGCGTGGTGGCCGGGACGGTGCCGGATTACGGGCGGAACGGCGGGGCGCTCGCCTTCCTGAACCCGGCGAATGACGCCGACATCAAGGTAGTTTCTGCGCCCGTGGCCGGGCAGTCGGTGCTGGGCCTGGTCGGCGAGGGCGACATCGTCTACGGAACCACCGGGATCATGGGCGGGCTGGGTTCGACCAACGACACCAAGCCCGCCCACGTCTTCGCGTGGAATGTTGCGCAAGGGCGCCTGCTCTGGGCCCGGCCCTTCACCGGCGAAGTGGAAATCAACAGCCCGATCATGGTCAACGGGATCCTGTACGTGAGCACGAACAACGGGGTCATCCGGATCAACAAGGCCAGCGGTTCGCCGGTGGCAACCTATCAGCTCCTCTACCGCTCGGCGGCTCCCGGGTTCAGGACCAGCACCATCAAGTACCTTCCGAAGGCAAGCAGCATCGTCCACCTGAGCGGGGGAACGGTGACCGTCCTGGACCCCTTCCGCCAGACACGGAAGGAGATCCTCCGCGGCGCGTACACGGAGATGGTGATCAACAAGCAGGGCCGCATGTTCTTCGTCGAGGACACCACGAACATCGTCGAAGTCGATGCGGTGCAGCGGCCCACCATCCGCAGCACTGCCGACCTGGTCTCGGTGGGACCCAACGGCTGGCTGAATGTGTGCAGGTCCTCGGGGGACGGCAAGTTCGGCAACCCGATCCGCGCGGATTCGGCGTTCGGCGGCTACGTGCGGTCCGCGCACGTAGTGGACTGGAACGGGGACGGCATCCTCGATGTGCTGACGAACCACAGCGACGGGACGTTGCAACTCCACAAGGGCCTCGCCAACGGCGGGTTCATGCCGCCGGCGGTCGTGGGCCAATCAGGCTGGGCCGCCGTCGACCTTACCGTGGGGATCTGGGGCACGGCTTTGTCTGTGCTTGCAGCCGACCCGGTCAGTGGCATCCTGAGGGCCTGGCCCGTGCTCACTTCCGGCACCCTGGGGACCCCGGTCACCATCGGCACCGGCTGGCAGGGCCGGAACTTCGTCCTCATGGTTCCGTCGCGGTCCACCAGTTCGGCCCTTATCGTCAACCAACTCGGCTCGTTGTACCGCTACTCGCGCGTCTATGGCGGCAAGGTCACCACCACCCCGGTTCGGCTGAGCACCGGTGGATTCCTGACGATGATGGCCTTCTCGCCGGTGTACGGGCACCGGCCGGATCTTAACGGAATTGTCTGGATCGACGCGGTCGGAGCCGTGAAGTACACCGACATCGCGGCAAGCTCGGTCGGCAGCACCCTGAGCTACCCGTATGTTCTGCTGAGCCACAAGTTCGCGAGCACCGGCCCCTAGTCGGATACAGCGGGTTCCGGGTCCACGGCAGGCAGCGGGCCCTCAGTGAGGGGTGCGCCCCATCCGGAAAGCACCAAGTCGACGAACGGATTCAGTACGGTCCGGTAGGGCATGTTGTGCCCCTCGGCGAAGCGTTCGACGACGATCCTCACCATGCCGTCCGCCGAGACCCCGGTGCGGGGCTCCATGCCGACAGCCGCAGCGAAGGGGCCCAGATGGTTCTCGAGGTGGTGGGGGTCGTCGTCGTTCTGGACGTAGAGCACCTGGTGGTCAAGGTACGGCGCCGCCGCATACGCGGCGGCCAGGTCGCACCGACCCCCAAGGCCAGCGAGCTGCTTCTCGGATGCGAATTCGGGGTAAATCCGCCTGACGTAGTTCCGCACCGACTTGAGCCAGTACTTCCGGACGTTCGTCTGCGGATTGAAAACCAGGGCACGGCTTCCCGGGGTCTTCGACGCCAGGGCGAGGGACGCGAAGCCGCCGCCCGAGCCGCCCATGAAGACGATCTTGCTGGCTCCCAGTTGCCGGGCGGCCCGCTTCACCAGCTCGGCATACCGTGCGGTGAGGTCGTCCGTGGCGCTCCCGGTGAACCAGGCGAGTTCGAGGTCGCCGTGCGGTTCAAGTGCGGTGTCGGCAAGGAACATCAGGTTCTCGGGCCGGCCCTGCAGCGTGGCAAGCCATTCGAAGCGCGGCAGGCTGTACTTTTCACGGTTCAGTGCGCCGTGGCTGATCACCAGCAGCGTGTCCGAGCCGTTGTTCTGGATGAGGCTGCACAGCCCGAACGATTGGCCTGCGGCCGGGGCAATCCTGTGGTGGGTCCGACCTTCGCGCGAGGCATCGAAATCGTCAAGGCCGGCCCACACGAGGACGGGGGCCTTGTGCCGTTCGTCGTGGGCGGGAAGGCCGAGGACGGGTGCGACGGCGGCGGGCGGTTCGAGGAACTCGCCCGGCAGGCAGCCGAGCAGCTTTTCCGCCACTTCGCGGTAGACGTCGTCGTGCAGGTTGTACGGCGCCGGGCCCCATTGGTGCGTGCGTGAGGTCCACGTCCTGGAGTGGCTCAGCACCTGGACGCCGCGGTCGCGCAGGTGCGCGGCATAGCGGGAGAACTTGGCGTTTGCCTCGTCTGAGGACAGGCCGAAGGGCAGTTCCGCATCGAGGCCGTCCTCGTCGGTGTGCGCCCATGCGAGATCCAGCACGTAGGTTCGCTGGAGGAGACCTTTCCTTGCCAGGAAACCGAGGAACTTTTCCGCAGCTTCGCGCCAAAGGCCAAAGTGTTCATCGGTGCCGAACACAATGGTGCGCATCGCGCCTATGCTGGCTGTGACGTGCTTGACGCGCTCGGGGGACCGGGTCAGGTAGGTCCCATCGACAAGGCGGTCCACTCCGAACCGTTCGTCGAAAAGGTCCCACAGCACCAGATCGATGCCCGGCAACCGGGCTTCGACGTCGTTCCGCAGGGACGCGGCGATGTCCGCCTGCAGGACGCGCACGGCAGCCGGGCGCGCCGCAGAGTCCGTCAACGGTACGCTGCTTGGCCCGCCCATGGCGCTGATCAGCGACTGGCGGGATACCAGGCCGGCCTGCTGAACGGCGTCGTCGGGAAAATGGTCAACTATGGCGGAGGCAGGGCCTCCGCCATAGGAGAAGACTTTCAGGGGAGGCATCAATCAGACGCGCACAGCTTCGTCGAGTTCAGAACCGAATTCCTCGATGCGACTGCCGATGCTCAGCATTTGCGCGATGGCCGCAACGGTGCGCTCGGAGGCCTTGCCGTCGCCGTACGGGTTGACGGCGTTGGCCATGGCGTCGAAGTGGGCTTCATCGTGCAGGAGGCGGTCCACTTCGGCGACGATCCGGTCTTCGTCGGTTCCGATCAGCGACACCGTTCCGGCGGCAACGGCTTCGGGGCGCTCGGTGTTGTCGCGCATCACGAGGACCGGCTTGCCCAGGCTCGGAGCTTCTTCCTGGACTCCGCCGGAATCGGTCAGGACGATGTGGGCGAGGGAGAGCATGCGGGTGAATTCGCCGTAGGCCAGGGGCTCGGTGACCACCACGTTGTCCTTGCCCTCGAGCGCGGGAAGAACGGCTTCGCGGACCACGGGGTTCTTGTGGGCCGGGAGAACGATCACCATGTCTGGCTCGGCGTCGGCAATCCGGGCCAGGGCGCGCCCGACACCGCGCATCGCGTCCCCCTGGTTTTCGCGTCGGTGCGTGGTGACCAGGAGGATCTTCCGGCCGCTGGATGCGAGTTCTTCAAGCTGCGGGTCCGTGAAGGGAATCTGCTTCCCCACCGTGGTCAGGAGGGCATCGATGACGGAATTGCCGGTGACGACGATGTCTTCGGCAGTGACCCCTTCGGCCAGCAGGTTGGCCTTGCTGACGCTCGTCGGCGCGAGGTGGAGGCTCGCGATCTGGCTGGTGATCTTGCGGTTCGCTTCTTCGGGGAAGGGCGAGAAGAGGTCACCGCTGCGCAGCCCGGCTTCGACGTGGACCACGGGGATCCCGTGGTAGAAGGCAGCGATGGCGCCGGCGGTCGACGTCGTGGTGTCACCCTGGACAACCACGGCGTCGGGCTTGCGCTCGGTGAAGAGCTTGTCCAAGCCGTCGATGGTGCGCGTCATGATCGCCGAGAGCGACTGGCGCTGCTGGAGGATGTTGAGGTCGTGGTCGGGGACGATTCCGAACAGTTCGTTGACCTGGTCGAGCATTTCCCGGTGCTGGCCCGTCACGGTGACCACGCAATCGAAAATGTCCGACTGCTGCAGGGCCGCAACGATGGGTGCCATCTTGATGGCTTCGGGCCTGGTGCCGAAAATGGGCATGACAGTGGGCATTGCTTCCCCCGGTTTTCGAATAAATTGACAACATCCTGAATATTACTTGCCATTCCCCTGTGACAAGGAATGCGCAAGCGGCTGCAAGATGAACGGCGGGCGCCGTTGTGCGGCTATCTGATGAACAGCAAAGCCAGGACCAATGCCGGGACGGCGATCGCGGTGGCGGTCACCACGGCCAGGGCGGCGAGGCGTTTGCGGCCGAAGGTGCTGGTCCGCCGTTCCGGCTTCGCCGCGCGGTTTCCAGCCTGCGGCAGCGGCACCGGAAAGTCGACAAACATGTCTTCCGGAATGTCCGACCGGAAGCGCCTCCGGTGCAGGTGCCGGGGTGCTGAAAGGGGCTCCGTCGCACTGTCTGTTGGGGTGTCCAGCGGCTGCTCCTTTCGCGTCCGGTTCCGTAAAGGTCCGCAACGAGTCTAGCCGGGCGCCGCGGCGGATGCCCGCAGGAAGGGTATTCCGGGGTGGCTTCAGTGGCACTCCGGGCGCAGGTTCACGTCCACCAAACCGGCCTCTTCGATGACGAAACGCCGGAGCCATTGCACCGAATCCAGGGCCGGTTTCGACGCCACCATGTGGACATCCGCGGAGGTGCATTGGCGCATCAGGGTCCCTGCACGCAGCACGTGGTACGAGGACGTCACGACGGCCACCGAGCGCCATCCGTTCTCCCGTGCCAACTTCCCCACGGCGGCCGCCTCGCTGCGCGTGTCCATGCCTTCCGGCCGGAAGCAGATCAGCGATTGCTGGGGGAAGGACGCCGCGTTGCAGAGCGCATCGATCGAGGCGTTTCCCGGGGTGTCGGTCCACGAAAGAACCAGTACCGGCACCGCACTTCGGCCTGCCTGGGTCTGTGCTGCTGGGGTCCGCGCCGCGAGGTCCTGGGCTGTTTCCAAGGCTTGCGCTGCGGGCAGCCGTTCATCGCTGCTGCCACCCAGGACGACGATCGCATCGACGGGCGGGGGAACCGGTGTCGACACCAGGCAGAAAAGCTGGAGGGACACCGCGAACCACAGAACAAAGAGGCCTGCCGCGCCGGCTGAAAGATACCTCAGCCGCCTCTTGTTCTTCTGTTGCACCCTGCAAGTCTAGAAGCAGCGGGCCCCGGCTCCGGCCCGCTCGTTGAATGTCAGTCCGAGCGACTAGCGTAGAAGCGTGCCGGAAAAAGAACTGACTGTCGCCGACCTCTCCGAGGGCGGGCTCCTCGCCCGGATCTTCCCGCGCCTCGGGTCGAGCAGCAGCGTCCTGCTGGGGCCAGGTGATGACGCCGCCGTCATCGCGGCCCCGGACGGGCGTGCCGTCGTCTCCATCGACACCCAGACCCAGGACCAGGATTTCCGCCTTGGCTGGAACAACGGCTACCGCACCACCGGTTACGACGTCGGGTGGAAGTCCGCGGCGCAGAACCTCAGCGACATCAATGCGATGGGCGGGACCGCCACCTCCCTCGTCGTCAGTCTCACGATGCCCCCGCAAACCCCGGTGTCCTGGGTGGAGGACTTCGCCGACGGCCTCACCGCCGGGATCGCCGGCCTCGGAGCCTCCGACTGCTCGGTGGCCGGCGGGGACCTCGGGCGGGGGCGCGAGATCGCGGTGACCGTCGCCGTCGTCGGGACCCTCCATGGGCGGGCTCCGGTGCTGCGGTCCGGAGCGCGGCCGGGAGATACCCTGGCGCTTGCCGGGACGCTCGGCCGCGCGGCCGCCGGCCTGGCCCTGCTGGAAAGCACGGTACCGCTCGAATCCCTCACCCCGGAGCAGCGGGAACTTGTGGACCGCCAATGCCGCCCGGTGCCGCCGCTGGCCGCCGGCCCGCGGGCAGCGGCAGCCGGGGCTACCGCGATGATGGACGTTTCGGACGGACTGATGCGTGACGGCGGCCGCCTCGCCGCCGCCAGCGGCGTTGTCCTGGACTTCGATCCGGTGGCGCTGAAGGCCCAGGCCCATGCCCTCGAACCAGCGGCTTCGCTGCTGGACACCGACCCCATGGAATGGGTGCTTGGCGGGGGAGAAGACCACGGCCTCCTGGCAGCATTTCCGGCAGGAGTTAAGCTCCCGGAGCCATTCGCTGCGGTAGGCTCAGTCAGGGCCGCTGCCGGGGGAGAACGCGTTGGCGTCCGGATAGCCGGGGAGTCCGCCGATACCGTGGGATGGGATCACTTTGCAGACTAAGATCGCCGCCAATGTGCATGCAATGAAGCGCTGGCTGGGCAAGGCGGAGACGACTCTCGGCAATCACAGCGACCGGCTCAACGCCATCAACATTTTCCCGGTGGCCGACGGCGATACCGGCACCAACCTGTACCTCACTGTGCGTGCGGCCTCCGCGGCACTCGGCGCGGTGGAGGGCAAGGAAGCCCGGAACCCCGAAACACGGAACCCCGAAACCGGCCAGGCCAAACCGGAACAGGCCAAAACCGACCAGGCCAACGACGTCGGCGCGGTGCTTGCAGCGGCCGGACGCGCCGCGATGGAGCAGGCCCGGGGCAACTCGGGGACCCTTTTCGCAGTCTTCCTGTGCGCCATGGCCGAGCCCCTGGCCGGGCACGGCCGGCTCAGCGCCCCGCTGCTGGCCTCGGCCCTGCACCGGGCCCAGATCCGCGCGTGGTCGGCGCTGAGTGAGCCCGTCCCCGGAACCATGCTGTCCGTGCTCGAAGCCGCCGCCGTGGCCGCCGGAGAGGTGGATGCCGCCCAGAACGGGGACGACAGCAACCACGCCCTGGGCCTCGCCTTGGACGCCGCGGTGGACGCCGCCGTCCGGGCCGTGGTGCGCACCGAGGAACAGTTGGCGCCCCTGCACGAAGCCCATGTGGTCGATGCCGGCGGCGTGGGCATGCTCCTGGTCCTGGACTGCCTGCGCTCGGCCGTGCTGGGCGAAGAACTGCAGGACGAACTGCTGGACGGGCTGCACGGCTACGACGTCCAGGACCCGCACATCCACGCCGGCCTGCCGGACGACGAAGGCGTGGAAGTCATGTGCACCATCGAACTGTCGCCGCTCGCCGCCGCCACGCTCCGGCAGAAACTCGATGAACTGGGTGACTCCGTCATCATGAGCCAGGTGGGCAGCGTCTCCGCGCCGGGCAGCGGCAACGCTGGAGACGAGCAGGATGACGACGACGCCGACGGCATCGAGGCCAGCTACCGCTGGCGGGTCCACGTGCACGTCCCCGAAGCCGGCCCCGCCGTGGATGCCATCCGCGCCTTGGGGGAGCCGAGCGACATCTCCGTCAGCCAGCTGGCCCTGCCCCGGGATCCCGATGCTGAGCCGGACGCGGCCTCCGGCGCCGACACTGACGCGCTGGAAAGCCACCACGGGCATGAGTCCTGAGCTGGCGCACCCGGAACTGGGCCTGCCGCTGGACCGGAGGATCGGCAAACGTTCGGCCTCCGTGATCACCAAGCACCTTGGCCTGGAAACCGTCGGCGAACTGTTGAACTACTTCCCGCGCCGCTACCTCACGCGCGGCGAGCTGACCCCCATCGCGCAGCTCCCGCTGGACGAGGAAGCCACCCTGGTGGCCCGTGTGCTCTCGAACAACACCCGGCAGATGCGAGCCCGCCGCGGTTCGCTCACCGACGTCGTGGTGACGGACGACGCCGGCGGGAACCGCACCGGAGTCGCCGTTGCGGGGTCGACGGGGCCCGGAACCCTGAAGATCAGTTTCTTCAACGGATTCCGCGCGCGTAGCGAACTGCAGCCGGGACGCCGGGCCATGTTCTCCGGGAAGGTCACCCGCTACGGCGGTGCGCTGGGCATGACCAACCCCGACTTCATGCTGCTGGATGAAGACCCGGAGGCCGACGGCAGCTCAGGACTGAAAACGAGTGATCCGGCGAAGCTCGCGGCGATGCCCATCCCGGTCTACCCGGCCACGGCCAAACTCACCAGCTGGTCGATCCACAAGGTCATCACCACCCTGCTGGACACCATCGACCTCGACCGGATCGAAGATCCCCTGCCGGCCGCCATCGTGGACCGGGAAGGCTTCGCGGACATCGGCCGGGCCTACCAGCTGATCCATTCCCCCGAAACGGCCATGGACTGGAAGCACGCCCGGGGCCGCTTCCGCTACCAGGAAGCGCTGGTGCTGCAGACAGCCCTCGCCCGGCGCCGTGCCCAGCTGGCCGCCGAAGAGGCCACGGCCCGCCGGCCGGCAACGGACGGACTGCTCGCAGCATTCGACCGGCAGCTGCCATTCACCCTCACGGCCGGCCAGGCCGCCGTCGGGAAGACGCTCTCGCAGGAACTGGCGCAGAACTCGCCGATGAACCGGCTGCTCCAGGGCGAGGTGGGTTCCGGCAAGACGATCGTGGCCCTGCGCGCCATGCTGCAAGTGGTCGACGCCGGCGGGCAGGCTGCACTGCTGGCTCCCACCGAGGTCCTCGCCGCCCAGCACTACGATTCGATCCGGCGCACGCTGGGGCCGCTGGCCCGGGACGGCATGTTCGGCGGTGCCGGGATGCTGGGCCAAGAGTCCGGCACGGCCTCCGTCCAGGTGACGCTGTTGACCGGTTCCATGCCCACCGCCGCTCGGAAGCAGGCCATGCTGGACGCGGCGTCGGGGAACGCCGGCATCGTGATCGGCACCCACGCGCTGCTCAGCGACAAGACCAGCTTCCAGGATCTCGGCCTGATCGTGGTGGACGAACAGCACCGCTTCGGCGTTGAACAGCGTGACGCCCTGCGTGCCAAGGCAAGCCGCCCGCCGCACCTGTTGGTCATGACCGCTACGCCCATCCCGCGCACGGTGGCGATGACCGTATTCGGCGACCTCGAAACCTCCGTCCTCGACGAGCTGCCCGCGGGCCGGGCGCCGATCAGCACCCATCTGGTGGGCCTGGCCGAGAACCCCGGCTGGGCCACACGGATCTGGGCCCGCTCGCGCGAGGAGATCGACGCCGGGCACCAGGTGTATGTGGTGTGCCCCAAGATCGGCACCGACGACGACGGCGACTTCACCCCCGGCGAGGACGAACCCGTTTACCTGCCGGACGGCAGCCCGGACCCGCTGGCGGAGGACGGTGCGGCGCGCGAGCTTGCCTCGGTGACCGCCGTCGTCGAGGGCCTGCGGCAGGAGGAAGCCCTCCGCGGTGTCCGGATCGAACCGCTGCACGGCCGCCAGGATCCGGTCCTCAAATCGGAAACCATGGCCTCCTTCGTGGCGAACGAAACCCAGGTGCTGGTCTCCACCACGGTGATCGAGGTGGGTGTGGACGTGCGCAACGCCACCCTCATGGTGATCCTCGACGCCGACCGCTTCGGCATCTCGCAGCTACACCAGCTGCGCGGCCGGGTGGGCCGTGGCGGGCTGCCGGGGACGTGCCTGCTGGTCACCACGCTGGAGCCCGGGCATCCAAGCCGGCGCCGCCTGGACGCCGTGGCCGCCACGACCGACGGCTTCGAGCTCTCCCAGGAAGACCTCAAGCTGCGCCGGGAAGGCGACATCCTGGGCGCCTCCCAATCCGGCGGCCGTTCCACCCTCAAGTTGCTCAGGGTCCTGGAACACGGGGACGTGATCGAGCGCGCCCGCACTGATGCCCAGAAGCTGGTGGCGCACGATCCCGAGCTGCGCCGGAACGAGCCCCTTGCCGCCGCGATCGACGCATACCTCAACCCCGAGAAGGAGGCGTTCCTTGAGCGCGGATAGCCAGCACGCGGATAACTTGAGCGCGGACAGCCAGCACGCGGATCGCGTGATCCTCGAGGAGCCGCGCCGTTGAGCCGGATCATCGCCGGGGCCGCCGGCGGCAACCCGCTACAGAGCGTGCCCGGAAGCGCCACCCGGCCCACCACGGACCGGGTCAAGGAAGCCCTGTTTTCCCGCCTTGAGGCCCTGGGCGTGATCGACGACGCCCGTGCCCTGGACCTCTATGCGGGTTCGGGGGCGCTCGGACTCGAGGCGGCCAGCAGGGGGGCCGCCTCGTCGGAACTCGTGGAATTCGACGCCCGGGCCTCGGCGGTCTGCCAGCGCAACGCGGACCTCGTGAACCAGGCGCTGGCCCGCAAGACCGTCTCCGTCCACCGCTCCAAGGTGGAGTCCTTCTTGGAACGGGCAGCCGAGGACACCCTCTGGGACCTGGTTTTCCTGGACCCGCCCTACCCGCTGGACGAGCCGTCGCTGCAGGCGGTCCTTGCCAAGCTCGCCGGGCACCTGGACGAGGGCGCGGTGGTCGTCGTCGAGCGCTCCTCCCGCTCGCCCGAACCGGCCTGGCCGGACACCCTCGAGCGTTTCGCGGGGAAAAAGTACGGCGAAACGATGCTCTGGTTCGCCGAGCCGGCCTGAGTCGCCCAACTACCTCGCAGTTAAGGCCGTTTTGACGGCTCAAAACGGCCGCAACTGCCAGCCAGTTGGGTCAGGCGCTGAAGGGATCCAGTTCCACGCCCCGGAGCACCGTGGCCGGGTGCGGTCCGCCGGCCAGCAGCGCTTGGGTCCACGCACCGGGCCATGGCTGTTTGCTGCCCACCAGGATGATGTTTCCGGGATAGCGCCCGGCGAACATGCCTGTCTCCGCGAACGCCACCAGGTCCGCCAGGGCCCCGGACCCGATCGCTCCACGCATCGCCGCCACCTGGCTGCGCACGAGGGTCAGCGCCGCCTCGTCCCCGACATTGATGACCAGCAGCCCGTCGGGCCCCAGCCGCGCCGCAGCTTCCTCGTAGAACTCCCGGCAGGCGATGTGCTCCGGCGCTTCCGGGCCGGAGAAGATGTCGAGGATGACGACGTCGAACAGCAGTTCCGGGGGCAGCGCGGCCAGTTCGCCGCGGGCGTCGCCGATCCGCGTCTCCAGCCGCGTGCCTTCGGGCATGGGGAGTTTCTGCAGGACGAAGTCCAGCAGTTCCCGTTCAAGTTCGACGGCGTACTGCAGCGATCCGGGGCGCGTCGCCTGGATGTAGCGGGCCAAAGTGAGCGCTCCGGCGCCGAGGTGGAGGGCGGTCACCGCTGCGCCTGGGGGTGGAACCAGGTCCACCACGTTGGCGATCCGTCGCAGGTACTCGTAGAAGACCTCCTCCGGCCGGGCCAGGTTCACATGCGATTGCTCGGCCCCGCCGATGCTCAGCACATAGGCGCCCGCCACCAGCCCATCCTGGTCGATGCTCGCGTGCTGCCCGCTCGAACGCAGGAAACGCCGGCCCTCGGGACCGTCGGAGGCGCTCATGCCTGGAGCTTGTCGCGCAGCGTCGCCAGCCGCGAGGCCGCTTCCACCAGCACGCCCTCCTGCTTGCAGAAAGCGAAACGCAGCAGGCTGCGGGTGCGCTCGGCCCCTTCCGGATGGCAGAAGACCGGCACTGGGATGGCGGCCACCCCCACGAGTCCGGGTAGCCTGCGGGCGAGGTCGACGGCGTCGAGGATTCCCAGCGGGGACGTGTCCACGTTGATGAAGTACGTTCCCTGCGGCAGGTATACGCCCAGGCCTGCCGCGCGCAGGCCCTCGGCGAGGATGTCCCGTTTGCGCTGCAGCGTGGCAGCGATCTCCTGGTAGAAGGTGTCCGGCAGGCCGAGGCCCACCGCCACCGCGCCCTGGAAGGGCGTGCCGGAGCTGTAGCTCAGGAACTGCTTGACGGTGCGGATCGCCGCGACGAGGTGTTCGGGGCCGCTGAGCCAGCCGATCTTCCAGCCGGTGAAGGAGAAGGTCTTTCCGGCGGAGGAAATGGTAATGGTCCGCTCGGCGGCACCCGGCAGCGTAGCCACCGGGACGTGCGGCACGCCGAAAGTCAGGTGCTCGTAGACCTCGTCACTCACAATCAACGCGTTGTACTTTTCGGCCAACTCCACGATCCTGCCGAGAACTTCCCGCGGGAACACGGCTCCGGTGGGGTTGTGGGGATTGTTCAGCATTACAACTTTGGTCCGCGGGCCGAACGCTGCCTCAAGGCGGTCCATGTCCGGCATGAAATCCGGGGCGAGCAGGGGAGCCGTGACGTGCACCCCGCCGGCCAGGCCGATGATGGCCCCGTAGGAGTCGTAGAAGGGCTCGAAGGTCAGCACTTCGTCGCCCGGCTGGATGAAGGCGAGCAGGGACGCGGCAATCGCTTCGGTGGCGCCGGTGGTTATCACCACCTCCGTCTGCGGGTCCGGCGTCAGGCCGTAGAAGCGCTCCTGGTGCGCACGGACAGCCTCGCGTAGTTCCAGGATGCCCTTGCCGGGCGCGTACTGGTTCGCGCCGGCGGTAATGGCTGCCTGGGCAGCAGCCTTCATCTCGGCGGGGCCGTCCTCGTCGGGGAAGCCCTGGCCCAGGTTGATGGCGCCGGTGGACATCGCCAGGGCGGTCATCTCTTCAAAGATCGTCACACCAAGGGAGCCGTCGGCGGACAGCAGGTTGGCGCCCGTGGCCGCCCGCTGCCATGGGGCCGCGGCCTGCGCTGACGCGTCCGGGCTGGTACTGGTGGGGCTGGTGGGGACGGGGCTCGTCACGCGGGTCCGCCTTCCTGGTGGGGCTGGAATCCGGCAGGGCCCGCCGGTGTGTGTCATGGTATCCCGCCGGGTGATGCGATAGCTTCGAGGCATGAGACGCGCAGTGTGCCCTGGCTCCTTTGATCCCATCCACAACGGACATCTTGAAGTGATTGCCCGGGCCGCCGGTCTGTTCGACGAAGTGATCGTGGCCGTCTCCACCAACTACGCCAAGAAGTACCGTTTCAGCCTCGAAGAGCGGATGGACATGGCCCGGGAAACCCTCGCGTCGCTGCGCGGCATCATCGTCGAACCGATGGGTGAGGGCCTGCTGGCCGAGTACTGCCGGCAGCGCGGGGCCTCGGCCATTGTCAAGGGCCTGCGCTCCTCCTCGGATTTCGACTACGAACTGCCCATGGCCACCATGAACCGCCAGCTCACCGGCGTCGAAACTGTTTTCCTTCCGGCGGAGGCTCATTACATCCACCTGTCCTCCACCCTCATCAAGGAAGTGGCCCTGCTGGGCGGCGATGTGTCGGAGTTCGTGCCCAAGTCCGTGCTGAAACGGATCCTCTCTGGCGAGTCGGGCCCGGATCAGCGCCGGAACGGGTAAGCTGGATCGGTGCCTCGGGCCGCTGCACGTGCGGCGGTCCCCGGTTTGAGTCCGTTCGGACGTTCAGGCTAAGATGGTACGTCGGTCATATGTTCTACAGGAGTTCTCATTAAGCGAGATGCAAGTTCGCCCTTGATGCTGGTTGTCAAGGACCTCGGGCGCAGCCCGGGAACCATGCGGACACTCAATGAACATGTACCTGCACCAAGGGATCTTGGTGTGGCGCTCATTGGCGTTCAGGAAGGCTCGGATGTCGAGCTCGACCTGAGGCTTGAGGCCGTACACGAAGGAATTCTGGTATCCGGAACCGCTTTCGCCGAAGTCAAGGGTGAATGCGGACGATGCCTGGATCCCCTTGCGTATGACCTTGAGGTCAATGTGCAAGAACTTTTCCTCTATGAAGGCGTCGAGCTTTCAGACGGGGAAGACGATGAAGAGCAACGTCGAGTCGAGCACGATCTGATCGATCTTGAGCCGGTGTTGCGGGACGCAGTCGTGACCACGCTGCCGTTCCAGCCGGTGTGCCGGGAAGACTGCCAGGGCCTTTGTTCCGAATGCGGAATACGCCTGGAAGACGAGCCGGGGCACCACCACGAGGACCTGGATCCTCGCTGGGCTGCCCTAGCTGAACTGGCTAAGACTGACCGGCAAACTGATTAGTAAGTGTTCGTCTAAGAGAGAAATGAGATAGCCGTGGCTGTTCCCAAGCGGAAAATGTCTCGCGCAAACACCCGCGCCCGCCGTGCCCAGTGGAAGGCTTCTGCCCCCCACCTGGTAAAGACCATCGAGAACGGCCAGGTTGTCTACAGCCTGCCGCACCAGGCAAAGGTCGTTACCGACTCTGCTGGCACCGCGCTGTTCCTTGAGTACAAGGGCCGCAAGGTCGCTGACGCCTAAGTCCGCCCCACAGGCTGATAAAGGATGTCTTCAACTGAAGAGCTTCTGAAGCGTCTCGGCGTCACCATTGACGCCGAGACGCTTCGTCTTGCTCTGACACATCGCTCGTACGCGTACGAGAACGGCGGGATCCCCACCAACGAACGCCTCGAGTTCCTCGGCGATTCGATCCTCGGGTACTCCGTCACCGACTTTCTCTTCCGCGAGAACCCCGACCTCCCGGAAGGCGAGCTGGCCAAGCGGCGCTCCGCCGTCGTCAGCACCCGCGCCCTCGCTGTGATCGGCCGCGAACTGGGCATCGGCGATTACATCTACCTTGGCCAGGGCGAGAAACTGACCAACGGGAAGAACAAATCCTCGATCCTCGCGGACACCATGGAGGCACTCATCGGCGCCACCTACCTGTCCAACGACATCGAGACGGCCCGCCAACTGGTCATGCGCCTGGTGGGACCGCTCCTGGCGGATGCCGCAGCGCTTGGCGCCGGCACTGACTGGAAGACCAGCATCCAGGAACTCGCCGCGAGCCGGCAGCTTGGCACCGTCTTCTACGCCGTCGAAGGCACCGGCCCCGATCACGCACGCGTTTTCACCGCGGAGCTGCAGATCAGCGGCACCAGCTACGGCAAGGGAACCGGCCACTCCAAAAAGGAAGCCGAACAGGAAGCCGCTGCCGATGCCTGGCGGACCCTGAGCACCAGGGCGAACGCCGGTTCCGGCGACGCCCCCGACGCCGGCTGATTTCCCGTGCCTGAACTGCCCGAAGTCGAGGTGGTCCGCCGCGGCCTGGCCCGCTGGGTGCGCGGCCGCACCATCACCTCGGTGGATGTCCTTGACCCGCGTTCCGTCCGGCGCCACGCCCTGGGCCCGGAAGACTTCACCGGGAACCTCGAACACGCCACCGTGCTGGACGTCGTCCGCCGCGGAAAGTTCCTGTGGATGCCGCTCGCCATGGAGGGCACGCCCGCGCACGAGCCGGGAACCGGTGTCGCACTCATGGCGCACCTGGGCATGAGCGGGCAGCTCCTCATGCAGGACCCGCACGTCCCCGACGAAAAGCACCTCAAGGTCCGGCTCCGGCTCAGCGAGGTGGACGGCATGCCCGAACAGTTGCGCTTCGTGGACCAGCGGATCTTCGGCGGACTGTTCGTCACCTCGCTCGTTCCCACGGCCGACGGCGGCCCCGGCGGCCTGGCGGAAGCGCCGCTGCCCGAAATCGCCGGCGAAGCCGCGCACATCGCCAGGGACCCCCTGGACCCGCACTTCTCCTTCGAGGATTTCTACCGGAAGCTCAAGTCCCGCAGGACCGGCCTCAAACGCGCCCTCCTGGACCAGGGCATCATCTCCGGCATCGGCAACATCTACGCCGACGAAGCACTGTGGCGGGCCCGGCTGCACTACGCCCGCGCCACAGACACCCTGCGCCGGGCCGACGCGCTGCGGGTGGTCGAGGCAGCGCGTGAGGTCATGAGCGACGCCCTGGCCGCCGGCGGCACCAGCTTCGACTCCCTCTACGTGAACGTCAACGGCGACTCCGGGTACTTCGCCCGCTCGCTGGACGCCTACGGCAGGACCGGGCAGCCCTGCCGGCGTTGCGCCGAAGCCGGACTGGCAGGTGTCATCAAGCGGGAGCAGTTCATGAACCGTTCCTCGCACACCTGCCCGGTGTGCCAGCCCCGGCCACGCAACGGCCGCTGGTAACGCTCTTCTTCCCAGCCGGCTCCTCCGTTCCGCGGCGCAGCCTCCGGTGGCAGACTGTGGGCATGAAAGCCTGGGCCATCCGGACGGCCATCGCCTTCGTGTTCAACGCCATCACCCTCTGGGCCGCCGCCATCCTGCCCGGCGTCCGGCTCGGCGACGGCTTCCTTTGGGTGGTCCTGCTGTTCACGGCTGCCGGCCTGCTGCTGCGCGGGGCCGCCTCCGCGGTGTTCCGGCGCCTGGACGGAACGCAGGGGCCCGACGGCGGACGGTTGGGACGCTCGAAAGCCGCCCGTAAAGCGCTGCTCGGGGCCGCCGGCCTCGCCTTGAGTTTCGGGGTCCTCTGGCTTACCACCTTGTTCGCCGGCGGCTTCACCATCAACGGGACGATCGGCTGGGTGCTCGCCACCGTGGTGGTCTGGCTCGCGTCGATCATCTTCGACGCCGTCGACGACGGGCTCGAAAACAAGGCCCAGCAGCTGCTCGGCGGCCCCGGTCCGCGCGGGCGCCCGCGTACGTGAACCGGGACTGAGCCGTACCTGAACCGGCCTCGAACCAGCCCCTGGCCCGCCAAAATCCGGTGATTGTCGGCGTCGGGCAGTAGATTTGGAAGCACACGCTGCCACCGGAGGAGTTCCGAACCACCTTGCATTTGAAAAGTCTGACTGTCCGGGGATTCAAGTCGTTCGCGTCGGCCACGACGTTCGACTTCGAACCCGGCGTCACCGCGGTGGTTGGCCCTAACGGCTCCGGCAAGTCCAATGTGGTGGATGCCCTCGCCTGGGTGATGGGCGAACAGGGCGCCAAGACCTTGCGCGGCGGCAAGATGGAGGACGTCATCTTCGCCGGCACGGCGGGGCGCCCGCCGCTCGGCCGCGCCCACGTCGCCCTCACCATCGACAACACCGACGGCGCGCTGCCTATCGAGTACAGCGAAGTCACCATTTCCCGCACCCTGTTCCGGGCCGGCGGCTCCGAATACGCCATCAACGGCTCGCCCTGCCGGCTCCTGGACATCCAGGAACTGCTCTCCGATTCCGGCTTGGGCCGCGAAATGCACGTGATCGTCGGCCAAGGCCAGTTGGACCGTGTGCTGCACGCTACTCCGGAGGACCGCCGCGGCTTCATCGAGGAGGCCGCCGGCATCCTCAAGCACCGCCGCCGCAAGGAAAAGACTGTCCGGAAGCTTGAGGCCATGCAGTCCAACCTGCAGCGCCTGGGCGACCTCACCGCCGAAATCCGGCGGCAGCTGACCCCGCTGGGAAAACAGGCCGAGGTGGCCCGCCGTGCCCAGACCGTGCAGTTCGAAGTCCGCGACGCGAAGGCCCGCCTCCTGGCGGACGAACTCGTCAGCCTCACCGAGGCCCTGGAACAGGATGTGGCCACCGAGGCCGCCCTGAAGGAACGCCGCGAAATCGTGGAGCTGGAGCTCGGCGCCGGCCGGCAACGCCAGGCCGAGGTTGAACGGCTCGCCGCCGAAGCCACCCCGCGGCTGAACGCGGCACGGGATTCCTGGTACCAGCTGTCGGCCGCCCGCGAGCGGCTCCGCGCCCTCGGCGCACTCGCCACGGAACGGCGCCGCCTGCTCGGCAGCTCCGATTCCGCGCCGGATTCCGGGCGCGACCCGGAGCAGCTTGAACGCCAGGCAGCCCGTATCCGTGAGGAACAGGCCGCCCTGGAACAGGACATCGTGGCGCGCAACGACGCCCTGGAACGTGCAGGCCAGTCGCGCCAGGAGGCCGAACAGCTGGCTGCCGCCGAGGACAAGCGGTTGACCGCCGTCCTGCGTGCCGCGGCCGACCGCCGCGAAGGCATTGCCCGGCTCGTCGGGCAACTCGCCGCGGCCAGGTCCAAGGCCGAGGCAGCCGAAGCAGAACGCGGGCGCCTGCGCGAATCGATGCGAGCGGGGGAGGAACGCCGCCGCCTGGCGCAGCAGGAATTCACCGCCCTCGAGTCCCAGGTGGCGGGAGTGGAAGACGGCGAGGAAAGCCTCGACGCCGAATACGAGGAAGCCACCGCGATCCTGGACGGCATCGAAGCCGAGATCGACGCTTTGAAGACCGCCGAACGTGAACAAATCCGCGAACGGGACGCGCTTACCGCCCGCCGCGATGCCCTCCAGCTCGGACTCAACCGCAAGGACGGCTCCGGCCGGGTCCTCTCGTCCGGCACAGCCGGCGTGCTCGGTCCGCTGTCCGAGCTGCTCAGCGTCGAACCCGGCTACGAAACCGCCGTCGCCGCAGCCCTCGGCAGCCATTCGGACGCTGTGGTGGTGTCGGGAGCCGACGCCGCGAAGGCGGCGGTTCAGCTCCTGAAGGACGACGACGGCGGCAGGGTGTCGCTGCTGCTTGCGGACGGCGGGGCGCGGGCCGCGTCGGACGCAGCACAGCCGGACACCGGGCAGTTCCCCGCCTTGCCCGAAAGGGCCCGCTGGGCCGCAGAGTTGATCCGGATGGACAACAGCCACGGGAACGAGGCCGCCGTCGCGGCGCTGCTCGCGGGCACCGCCGTCGTCGAGGGACTGGATGCCGCCGCGGATCTGATCACGCGTCATCCCGGGTTGACCGCGGTGACCCGCGCCGGCGACGTCTTCACCGCACTGACAGTCAGCGGCGGTTCGGCCGACGCGCCGTCGCTGCTTGAGGTGCAGGCCGCCGTCGACGACGCCGAAAACCGGCTCGCCGCCCTCACGGCCGCCCTTGAACGGGGCCGCTTCTCCCTGGCCGCCGCCGAAGCCCGCCGTGGCGAGGCAAAGGAACGCGCCGACGCCGCCCTGGACAAGCTGCACGATTCGGACGCCCGGCTCGCCGCCGTCGCCGAGAGGCTCGGCCACCTGAACTCCCAGCTGCGCAGTGCCGTCGCCGAAAGCGACCGCCTCGCCGATTCCCTCGCGAAGGCCGAACTGAACATCGCCGTCGCCGAAGAGGCACTCGAAGCAGCGGCCGAACGCCTCGCCGCGGCCCAGGAAGCCCCCGAGGAGGACGAACCGTCCACCGAACAGCGGGATGCCCTCGCCGCAGCGGCCAGCAACGCCCGCGCCCAGGAGATGGAGGTGCGGCTGGGGCTGCGCGGCGCCGAGGAACAGCTCAACGCCACCGCCAACCGGGCGGCCTCGCTGGAACGTGCCGCAGCCACCGAACGCCGCGCCCGCGAGGAAGCTGCCCGCCGGGCCGAACGCCGCAAGGCCCAGGCCGCCCGCGCGGCAGCCGTGGCACGCGCCGCGGAACAGGCCGTGCGCTTCATCGACGTCTCCGTTGAACTGGCCGCCGACGCCCGCGACCACGCCGAAGCCGTCAAGGAGCAGCGGGACAAAGACCTTGCCGCGCTGCGCAGCAGCAATGACGAGCTGGCCCGCGAACTGGCCGGCCTGACTGATTCGGTGCACCGCGATGAACTCGCCAGGGCCCAGCAGCGCCTGCGCATCGAGGCACTCGAAGCCCGCTCCATCGAAGAACTCGGGCTGTCCCCGGAACAGCTCGTGACGGACTACGGCCCGGACCAGCCCGTGCCACTGCCGGCCGACGGCAAGGACAAGTGGGCCGAACTGCGCGTTGAAGTGGACGAGGACGGCAACCCGGTCCCCGCAGGGAAGCCCTTCGTGCGCGAAGAGCAGGAGAAACGGCTGCGCAAGGCCGAGCGCGACCTCGCCGCCCTGGGCAAGGTCAACCCCCTCGCCCTGGAGGAATTCGCCGCGCTGGAGGAACGCCACCAGTTCCTCAGCACCCAGCTCGAGGACCTGAAGGCGAGCCGCAAGGACCTCTTGGACATCATCAAGGAGGTGGACAAGCGGGTACAGGAGGTGTTCTCCGAAGCCTTTGCCGACACCTCCAAGCAGTTCGACCACGTCTTCGCCCGCCTGTTCCCCGGCGGCGAAGGCCGGCTGGTGCTGACTGAGCCGGACGACATGCTCACCACCGGCATCGAAGTGGAAGCCCGGCCCGCCGGAAAGAAGATCAAGCGGCTCTCGTTGCTCTCCGGCGGCGAACGCTCCCTGACCGCCGTCGCCCTGCTCGTGGCGATCTTCAAGGCCCGGCCCTCTCCGTTCTACGTGATGGACGAGGTGGAAGCTGCCTTGGACGACACCAACCTGGGCCGGCTCATCACGATCTTCGAGGAACTGCGCGAATCCAGCCAGCTGATCGTGATCACGCACCAGAAGCGCACCATGGAAGTCGCTGACGCGCTGTACGGCGTGACCATGCGTGGCGACGGAGTGTCCACCGTCATCAGCCAGCGCATCGACGCCGAGGTTTAACCGGTTCGGGCCGGGCACGCCATCCGGCTGTGAGAAGCTAGGGGAGTGAACGATCTCCTCCCCGTTATCCTGTCCATAGCTGCTGCCCTGGTGGTCATCGGCGGGCTGATCCCGGTGTTCCTGAAGGCGCGGAAGTCCGCCGCCAAGTATCCGGGAACGCGCGATGCCAACGATCCGGCAACCCCGGCCGCCGGCGGAACCCTGGTGGAAGAGCGCGACGCTGCCGTCGACGAACGGAAAGCTCCGGCCGGCGTCGTCGATGCGTCCGAGGCCCCCGAAGTTGACCTCACGGAAGAGCCCGCCGGGCTCGAAACCGTCCAGGTCGAAACGCCTGCCCCGGTGGAAGGCCGGCTCCAGCGTCTCCGTGCCCGCCTGGTGAAGTCCAACAACGTCCTTGGCAAGGGCTTGCTGGCATTGCTTGCCAGCGACAAGATCGACGAGAACGTCTGGGACGAGGTTGAGGAGACGCTGCTCCTGGCCGATCTCGGCACCGAACCCACCATGCAACTGGTGGATGCCCTCCGTGAGCGCGTGAAGGTGCTGGGCACCCGCACCCCGGAACAGGTCAAGGCGCTCCTGCGCGAGGAACTCATCAAGCTCGTCGATCCCACCATGGACCGCAGCCTCAAGGTCGAACGCAAGAACGGCCACCCCGCTGTCATGATCGTGGTGGGCGTCAACGGCGTCGGCAAGACCACCACCGTGGGCAAGCTGGCCCGCGTGCTGGTCGCCGAGGACAAGGACGTGATCCTCGGTGCGGCCGACACCTTCCGCGCCGCCGCCGCCGAGCAATTGGCCACTTGGGGCCAGCGCGTCGGCGTTCCAACCGTGAAGTCCGACGTCGACGGCGCCGATCCCGCCTCCGTCGCCTTCGAGTCGGTGAAGGCCGGTATCGAACAGGAAGTCGACGTGGTCATGGTCGACACCGCGGGCCGCCTGCAGAACAAGGTGGGCCTGATGGACGAGCTCGGCAAGGTCAAGCGCGTCATCGAAAAGTTGGCCGAAGTGGACGAGGTCCTGCTGGTCCTGGACGCCACCACGGGCCAGAACGGCCTGAACCAGGCAAAGGTCTTCTCCGAGGTGGTCAACATCACGGGCATCGTCCTCACCAAGCTGGACGGCACCGCAAAGGGCGGCATCGTCGTCGCGATCCAGAAAGCCCTCGGTGTGCCGGTCAAGCTCGTGGGACTGGGCGAAGGACCCGACGACCTCGCACCTTTCGAAGCCGACACCTTCGTGGACGCGCTGCTCAACTAGCCGGACGCCCCGGGTCCGGAACCACCGAAACTGAAAGCCCGGCCCGCCGCAGGATCATCCTGCGGCGGGCCGGGCTTTTGCGTGGTCCGGACTCAAGCGGGGTCAGCCGCCTCAGTACGTGAAGTGCAGCACCGTGATGGTTCCGGAGGTGAGGGGGAACTTCTGCACGCTGGAGCCCTGGACGAAGTCCATGACCATGGGCCGCTTGCTGTCGGCCACGGGAAGGGCCTTCTTCCCGTCGATTACGGTGGCACCCGTGGCGGTGTAGCCGGGGCCGGCCATCTGCGTCATGGTTCCGGCCTTGGGCTTGCCGGGCAGACTGAGCGTGACCGTGGCCTGGCCGTCCTTCTGCGGGTCATTCTTGTTGGCAATGTACACGCTGGTGCTGCCGTCCCCGCGCTTCACGGCGTAGGCGTAGCTCAGCCCGCCGCCGGACTGCTCCAGCTTCAAGAACCTTCCCGTGCCCACATCCGAGACCATGGCCAGGCCGAAGTAGCTCACGTTTTCCTCGACGGCGCCGTCAGGCTGCAGGTACTTGCCGCCCGAGCAGATGGGAGACAGCGGCGGGCCGCCGACGCAGGTGATCAGCGAGCTGTGGAAGCCGAGCCGCTTGATGCCCTGCTGGAGCCCGTTCATCGCGAATTCGCTGTACCACAGGGCCGAGGCGTGGTTCTTGGTGGTCGGGTTGGATCCCGGGCAGGCCGAGGGGCCGGTCTCCGTGAGCCAGGTTTGCAGGCCGGCAGCCGACGCGGGCTGCATGGCCCTCCGGTCGTAGTCCCGCACCCGGGGATGCATGTAGTCGCTCATCAGGTTCGCCATGGTCGGCTGGTCCCCGGGCTCGCTGCCGGAGCAGCTGGAGAGCGGGTAATAGTGGAAGGACACAATGCGCTGCTGCGGCAGGGGATTGGCGGCGAAGGCTTTCCACCAGGCTTCCGAATACGTGCCCGGCCCGATGATCGGCACACCGGGTGCCGCCGTGTTGATCGCCTCGGCGTAGGCCTTGAGCTCGTTCAGGTAATCCTGAATCCCCCAGGTCCCAGGGCGCAGGCCGTTGTTGGGGTAGCCGTTCGGTTCGTTGCCGATGGTCAGGCCGACGAGCCGCTTGCCGAAGATCCTGGCCGCGTTCCGGCTCATGTCCGCGGCGCGGGCGGGGTCGTAGTGGCCGAGGTCCACGGTGAGGTTCACCGTGCCGTCGATGGCCTCCACCAGGGTTTTGACGCGCTCGAGGTCCTGGGGCGTCACCGTCCGGGCAGGGTGGGCTTTGTCGCCCTGCCGGTCACCCGGCATGGATTCCCCGGAGGACGTCCAGAAGAAGCGCCTGTCCACGGCGTTCCCGCCGAAGCGCAGCAGCGGCTTGCCCAGACCCTTGAGGGTCGCCACGAGATCGGCATTCGTGGAACTGAGGGCGGGATCGGCGAGGTCCGTGGCTTCGAGGGACAGGCCCACGGCCCCTTCGTCGATCGAGGTGCCGAGCTCCGCGTCCGCGACGTTGACGGTCATCGGGGGCACCGGGCGGGTGGCCGAGGCCTGCGGGCCGGGCTGCTTGTAGTAGCTCATCCCAGGCTGCTTCGTGAATTTCGGTGCCGGGCTGGGCACCACGGAACCGCTCTGCGTCCCCGGCTGCTGGGCGTTCAGGACGAACGGCACGGCGATCGCTGCACCGGCCACCAAGGCGCCCGTGGCCACCAGGGCAACCACCCTGCCCTTGCGTGCCTTGGCGCGTCGCGGTCGTCGGTCGGCGGGTTGCCCGCCGCTGGGCAGGTGGTCATGGGTGGCCACGGTGAAGTTACCTCCGGGAGGGTGGGGATTGATCCTTCAGCCAGCCTAGACGATTGTGTTGCTGGCCCTTCCTCCGCGACCGAAACCGTGCGGTTACGCCGTCCTGCGACCCGGCAGGGTTTCGGGGGCGGTCAGCCACCAGGCGGCGGAAAGCAGCAGCAGGCTTCCGGTCGCGGCGAAGGCCCAACCGTAACCGAAGGCGTCCGCGAGCACGCCGGCCAGGACGGGGCCGACGATCGCGCCGGCGTCGGCGGCCATCTGGAAGGTGGCCAGCACCTTCCCGCCGGAGCGGCCCTGTCCGAGGATGTCGCCGACGGCGGCCTGCTGGGCCGGGTTGAGCACGCCGGAACCGAAGCCCGCCACGGCCGAGACGAGGAGGAACGCGGCCAGGTTGCCAGTCAGGCCGATGGACGCCGTCGCGAGTCCCGTGACGGCAAGGCCGGCGCTGATCAGCGGTTTGCGGCCGATCCGGTCCGCGAGGCGGCCCGAGAAACTCAGGGCCACCGCGTTGCCGCCGGCGAACACTGCGAGGGCCCAGCCGGCGCTGGCTGTCCCCGCGTGCAGGACCGCGACGGCGAACAGCGGCACCGTGGCCATGCGCACCCCGAAGACCGCCCAGCCGTTGCTGAAGCCGGAGAAGAGCGAGGCCCGGTAGGCCGGGTCGGCGAGAGCTTCGCGCATCGGCATGGCCGGGGCCGCGGTTGCGGCGTCAGGGCCGGCGGACGGCCTGGCTCCAAGCTGGAACCGGACCAGCAGGGCCGCGAGCACGAGCGCCGCGGCGTAGGCCAGGAACGGCACCCGCAGCCCGAAACCGGCCAGCAGGCCGCCGACCACGGGGCCGAGAACGCTGCCCAGCAGGAACGCGGACGAATACGCGCCGGACACCCGGCCCCGGCTTTCGGGTGGCGCGAGCCGGATCAGCAGGCCCATCGCCGCCACCGTGAACATCACCGAACCGGCACCGCCGAGCCCCCGGAAGATAAGCAGCTGCCAGTAGTCCTGGGCGAAGGCGCAGGCCGCCGTCGACGCTGCCACGATCAGGAGGCCGGACACGTACACCGTGCGTTCGCCCAACTTGCCGATCAGGGCGCCGCCGGCCGGGGCGAAGGCCAGGCGCATGAAGGCGAAGATGCTCACAATCACCGCGGCGGCGGTGGCGCCGACGTTGAAGGTCGTGGCGAACTGCGGCAATACGGGGGCCACCAGGCCGAAGCCAAGGGCGATCAGGAAGGCCGCGAGCAGCATGACCTTGATGTCGCGGGGCAGCGCGGGGCGCCGGAGCGGGGCTGGGGAGCCGGTTACGGGTTCCCGGGTTGTTTCGCGCATGCGGTAGCTGACCTCGAAGTAGGCGGGGATTTCAGGCGGTGCTTCCAAGGTAACAAAGCCCCGGGGCCGATGATTCCGGCGGCGTGGTGTGATCCACGAAACATCGCCGTAACGCGGGGGATATGCACCATTTACCTTTGGGAGGTTCTTGTAACAGGAGCGCAATCTAAATCCTGCGCGGGCGAAACACTGCGGGCCGAAACTTTTTTGTAGAACGCAAACGGCGTTGGTACAGGCGGCATCGGCCGCATAAGCAGAGAGGACGCAGACCATGGAATTCACCGCCGGTCTCGTTTGGCTCCTGGTCGCTTCAGCTTTCGTGCTGTTCATGACCCCGGGCCTGGCATTCTTCTACGGCGGCATGACCCGTGCCAAAGCCGCCCTTAACATGATGATGATGAGCTTCATCGCCATCGGCACCGTGGCCATTGTCTGGGTTCTGTGGGGCGCCTCGATGTCCACCAGCAACAAGGACAACTTCTTCCAGATGTTCGCGAACCCCTTCAGCCACTTCGGACTGCACAACTTCACCGAACCGGCTGACCTGCTGAAGGTCGGCTACGCCGCAACCTTCGCCATCATCACCGTTGCACTGATCTCCGGCGCCATCGCCGACCGGGCAAAGTTTTCGGCATGGACACTGTTCACGCCGATCTGGGCCACCCTGGTCTACGCTCCCATGGCCTACATGGTCTGGGGCGGGGGACTGTTCTCCGCTGACGGCTGGTTCGGCAAGACCTTTGCCCCGGTCATCGACTTTGCCGGCGGCACCGTGGTGCACATCAACGCCGGTGTGGCCGGCCTGATCCTCGTGCTGATCATCGGTAACCGCAAGGGCTTCGGCAAGGACCCGAACCACCGCCCGCACAACGTGCCGCTGATCATGCTCGGCGCTGCCATCCTCTGGTTCGGCTGGTTCGGCTTCAACGCCGGTGCAGCCGCCACCGTTGAGCAGGGCGGCCTGATCTGGATCAACACCCTCGTTGCCCCGGCTGCGGCCATGCTCGGCTGGCTCGTGGTGGAACGCATCCGCGACGGCCATCCCACCTCGCTTGGCGCGGCTTCCGGTGTGGTTGCCGGCCTGGTCGCGATCACCCCTGCCTGCGCGAACGTCTCTCCGCTGGGCGCCATCGCCCTCGGTGTGGTTGCCGGTGTGGCCTCCGCCCTCGCTGTCGGCCTGAAGTTCAAGCTCGGCTACGACGACTCGCTCGATGTGGTGGGCGTCCACCTGGTTTCCGGTGTCATCGGTACGGTGGCCATCGGGTTCCTCGCCACCCCGACGCAGGGGGCTGCCGGCCTCTTCTACGGTGGCGGCACCACCCAGCTCGTGGCACAGGCCCTGGCGGCGCTTGCCTCGATTGTCTTCACCGCGGTGATGACGTTCATCATCGCCTTCCCGATCCACAAGATCATGGGCTTCCGTATCTCCGAGCGCCAGGAAATCGCCGGCGCCGACCTCAGCCTGCACGCCGAAACCGCCTACGAATTCGGCGTCAGCGGGCACGGCGGAAGCTTCCAGCCTCTCCATGACCTGATCACCGGCAAGAAGACGGCCCCCGCCGAGGCCGAAGAAGCCACCGAAGCCGCTACTGCAAGCAAGGAGAGTGTCCAGGCATGAAACTCATCACCGCGATTGTCCGTCCGGAAAAGCTTGAGGCGGTCCGTGAAGGCCTCGAGGCCTACGGCGTCCAGGGACTGACGGTCAGCGCGGCCAGCGGATACGGCCGCCAGCGCGGCTACACCGAGGTGTACCGGGGAGCCGAGTACAACGTTGACCTGTTGCCGAAGATCCGCATCGAGGTGCTGGCTACCGACGAGCAGTCTGACGACATCCTGGATGTCCTGATCGCCTCATCCAACACGGGCCGCGCCGGCGACGGCAAGGTCTGGACGGTGGACGTCCACGAGGCAGTCCGGGTCCGCACCGGAGAACGCGGCGCAGCCGCCATCTAAGGGGAGCAGCGCAGCCGCCTGATGGGCAGGCTGTCCGCCGGAGGCAAGGAACGGGCCGGGTACCAGCAGGTACCCGGCCCGTTCTGCTGTGTCCGCCTTGTTCTGTTCCCCGGGGGATCCTAGCGCTCGACGGCGGTGGGCCAGTCCGCGGGACCGGCACTGCCGGCGTCGTACCTCTCCAGCGGCACCGAATCCCGCGCCCAGGCGGCAAGCACCGGCTCCACGATCCGCCAGCACTGCTCCGCGGTGTCGCCGCGCACCGACAGCAGGGGATCGCCGGTGATCACGCCCTCGAGCACTTCGCCGTAGGGGAGCAGTTCGGAGGCGTTGAGCTCGGCCAGGAGCGTGGTGCGGTCGAGGCTGAAGATGTCGCCGGGGCCGTTGACGTCGACGTCGAGCTTGAGCGTGTCCGGGCCGAATCCGATCCGCAGCTGGTTGGGAGCGTCCACGCCCTGGAAGCCGTCGGGGAGGTGCGGCACCGGGCGGAAGGTGACCACGGCTTCCTTGCGCATGTTTCCCAAGGCCTTGCCGGAGCGCAGGATGAACGGGACACCCTTCCAGCGCCAGTTGTCGATGCCCACCTGTACCTCGGCGAGGGTTTCGGTGTTGCGGGAGGCATCCACCCCCTCCTCGGCCGTGTAGTCGGGGATGCTGCGGCCGTCGATCGACCCGGCGCTGTAGCGGGCCCGGCGGGTCGACTTCTTGTACGGGGCCGTGATGCTGCTGGCGCGCAGGACGGTCGAGATCGCGTCGCGCAGGTCGCGCTCGCCGATGGTCGCCGGGGCGTCGATGGCCAGCAGCGCCATGATGTGCAGCAGGTGGCTCTGGATCATGTCGCGCAGGGCGCCGGCGCCGTCGTAATAGCGGGCACGTCCCTCCAGCGCCAGGTCCTCGTCGAAGATGATCTCCACCTTCTCGATGTGGTCGCGGTTCCACACGGGTTCGAGGAATCGGTTGGCGAAGCGCAGGCCCAGGATGTTCAGCACGGTGGCCTTCCCCAGGAAATGGTCCACGCGGTGGACGTGGTCCTCCGGGACCAGCCCGGCCAGCGTCCGGTTCAGCGCCTCCGCCGAGTCGACGCCGGAACCGAAGGGCTTTTCCAGGACCAGCCGGGTGCCCGCCGGAAGCTGCGCCCGGTCCAGAATTTCGCAGGCCTTCTGGCTGACGTGCGGGGGAAGTGCGAAATACACGGCAACCGGCGCCTCCAGCCCGCCGATCAGTCCGGCCAGGCTGCCCTCCGCCGTGACGTCGATGCCGTGGTACGTGGTGACCTTTTCCATCGCGGCGAGGGCGGCCTTGCCTTCGGAACCGGCGGATTTGGCGGCCTCCGCGAAGACACCGTGGACGCGTTTGTGCCATTGTGCTTCGGTCCAGTCGTCCGAGCCGGCGCCCACCAGTTTCAGCCCCGAAGCATGGCCCGAGGCGAGCAGACGGGCCAGTCCAGGCAACAGCAGCCGGCCGGTAAGGTCCCCCGAAGCGCCAAGGATGAGCAGTGTTTTCACAGTGTTTTCGCTGGTCACTGTGCCAGCATGCCATCTTGCAGGTGCAACTTGGTACCCTAGATAGTCGGGTCCCGCAGCCACGTCGAATCAGTGTTGTCGGGGATATAGATCGGCAATGATGCAGGCGTGCCGCTTCGGCCGCCATCCGTAGACCATTGAAAGAAGTGCACGGCGCGTGTTCAATTCACTCTCTGACCGGTTGACAGCAACCTTCAAGAATCTCCGTGGCAAGGGCCGCCTCTCCGAGGCCGACGTCGATGCCACAGTCCGGGAGATCCGCCGCGCCCTGCTGGACGCGGACGTTGCCGTACCCGTGGTCCGTGAATTTGCCGGACGCATCCGCGAACGCGCCCTCGGTGCCGAGGTCTCGGCCGCGCTGAACCCGAGCCAGCAGATCGTCAAGATCGTCAACGAGGAACTCGTGGAGATCCTCGGCGGGGAGACCCGCCGCATCCGCCTGGCCAAGACCGGCCCCACTGTCATCATGCTCGCCGGCCTCCAGGGTGCCGGTAAGACCACCCTCGCCGGCAAGCTCGCCAAGTGGATGAAGTCCCAGGGCCACAGCCCCATCCTGGTGGCCTGCGACCTCCAGCGGCCCAACGCCGTGACCCAGCTGCAGGTGGTGGGCGGCCGCGCCGGCGTGCCGGTGTTCGCCCCGCACCCCGGCACCACCTCCGACCTGGAGACCCCCACCGGTGACCCGGTCGCCGTCGCAAAGGCCGGCGTCGAGGAAGCCCGCCAGAAGCTGCACGACGTCGTGATCGTGGACACCGCCGGCCGCCTCGGCGTCGACGCCGAGATGATGGACCAGGCGCGCCGCATCCGCCAGGCGATCATCCCCAACGAAGTGCTGTTCGTCATCGACTCGATGATCGGCCAGGACGCCGTCAATACCGCCCACGCCTTCGACGAGGGCGTCAACTTCACCGGCATCGTGCTGTCCAAGCTCGACGGCGACGCCCGCGGCGGTGCCGCCCTGTCCGTTTCGTCCGTGACCGGTAAGCCCGTCATGTTCGCCTCGACCGGTGAAAACCTGGACGACTTTGAGCTGTTCCACCCGGACCGCATGGCCTCGCGCATCCTCGACATGGGCGACGTCCTGTCGCTCATCGAGCAGGCGGAGAAGAACTGGGACAAGGACGAAGCCGCCCGGATGGCGAAGAAGTTCGCCGACCAGGAAGACTTCACCCTGGACGACTTCCTCGCCCAGATGCAGCAGATCCGCAAGATGGGCTCCATGAAGAAGATGCTCATGATGATGCCGGGTGCGCAGAACATCCGCCAGCAACTTGAGCAGTTCGACGAGCGCGAGATCGACCGCGTCGAGGCCATCGTCCGTTCCATGACTCCGCACGAGCGCGTGGCCCCGAAGATCATCAACGGCTCCCGGCGCGCCCGTATTGCCCGCGGTTCCGGCGTGCACGTCTCCGAGGTCAACGGCCTGCTGGAGCGGTTCGCCCAGGCGCAGAAGATGATGAAGAAGCTTGCCCAGGGCGGCGGCATGCCGGGCATGCCCGGAATGCCAGGCATGGGCGGCGGGGCACGCAAGGGTGCCAAGAATGCTCCCAAGAAGAAGGCCCGTTCGGGCAACCCGGCGAAGGCTGCCCAGCAGCTGCGTGAGGCCGAAGCCAAGCGCAACGCCGGATCGTCCGCCGCCGCGGGTGCGGCGTTCGGCCAGGGCGCGGCCGACTTCGATCCCGCGCAGCTGAACCTGCCCAAGGGCTTCGACAAGTTCCTCGGCAAGTAGGGCGTCCGCCCGGGTGCAATGGAAAAGCAACGTGTTGTCTTCGTCCACGGCGGCGGCTCCTTCGGGGCCGCCGCCTGGCCGAAGCAGCACGGCATGGCGTTGAAGTATGACGCCCTCTTCCTGCGTCGCCACGGCTTCGACCCCGTGGCGGAACCCTCGGAACCGTCCCTCGCGGCCGACGTCGCGATCATCCTGGCTGCGCTGGAAAGCGACGGGAAGCCCGGAGGCCATCTGGTAGCGCATTCCCAGGGCGCGATCCCCGCGATGCTTGTCGCCGTCGAACATCCGGAACTGGTGCGCTCACTTGTCCTGGTGGAACCGGCGTGCCTGTCCCTGACCGCGGAACTTCCCGCCACCATGGCGTACCGGGCCCTCATGGAGCCCTTGTTCGAGGCCCGGCACCGGCTGGATGATGAGGAGTACCTGCAGGAGTTCCGGCGCCGCACGGCATCCGCCATCGCCGGTCCGACGTCGAACGAGGACCCGCGCCGCGTGGCCCGGCGCCTCAGGCTGCAGGCTCCGCCGTGGGAAGCGCCGCTGCACATCGTTCCGGGCGTCCCCACCCTCGTCCTCACGGGGGGCTGGGAACCCTTGTACGAAGAGATCGCCGGCTACTTGCGCGAAACCGGTGCCCTCCACCGCGTCGCGGCGGGAGGACACCGGCCCCATGATTCGCCCGAGGGCGACCGGATCATCCGTTCCTTTATTGCGGAGGCCGGCCGGGCACTGCAGCCAGGCTACGGGCACCCGGCCTGAGCCGGCTCAGTTGCTGTGGCCCGCGCCTTCCGGGAGCTTCAGCTCGGGCAGGTAGACCTTTCCGCCGGCCGCGAGGAATTCCTCGCTCTTTTCACGCATGCCGGCGTACATTTCCGCGATGGCGGCCTGCGAGTCGGCCGAACCGTACTCGTTGCGGATGTCCTGGCTGATGCGCATGGAGCAGAACTTCGGCCCGCACATGGAGCAGAAGTGTGCGGTCTTGGCCGGCTCCGCGGGGAGCGTCTCGTCGTGGAACGATTCGGCCGTGACCGGGTCCAGGGACAGCGCGAACTGGTCCCGCCAGCGGAACTCAAACCGTGCCTTGGAGAGGGCGTCGTCGCGTTCGTTGGCGCCCGGGTGCCCCTTGGCCAGGTCCGCGGCGTGCGCGGCGATCTTGTAGGTGATCACGCCGGTCTTCACGTCGTCCTTGTTCGGCAGGCCCAGGTGTTCCTTCGGGGTGACGTAGCAGAGCATCGCCGTGCCGTAGCGGGCGATTTCCGTGGCGCCGATGGCGGAGGTGATGTGGTCGTAGCCGGGGGCGACGTCGGTGACCAGCGGGCCGAGGGTGTAGAAGGGCGCGCCGTCGCACAGCTCCTGCTGGCGCTCGACATTTTCCCGGACAAGGTGGAACGGAATGTGGCCCGGGCCTTCCACCATTACCTGTACGTCGTACTTCCAGGCACGCTTCGTCAGCTCGGCCAGGGTGTCCAGTTCGGCGAACTGGGCCGCGTCGTTGGCGTCCGCCGTCGCGCCGGGACGCAGCCCGTCGCCGAGCGAGAACGCGACGTCGTACTTGGCGAAGATTTCGCAGAGCTCGTCGAAGTGGGTGTAGAGGAAGTTCTCCTCGTGGTGCGCCAGGCACCAGCCGGCCATGATGGAGCCGCCGCGGGACACGATGCCGGTCACGCGGTTGGCGGTCAGCGGCACGTAGCGCAGCAGCACACCGGCGTGGATGGTCATGTAGTCCACGCCCTGTTCGCACTGTTCGATCACGGTGTCGCGGAAGATCTCCCACGTCAGGGCGTTGGCTTCGCCGTTGACCTTCTCCAGTGCCTGGTAAATCGGCACGGTGCCGATCGGGACGGGGGAGTTGCGGATGATCCACTCGCGGGTGGTGTGGATGTCGTCACCGGTGGAGAGGTCCATGACCGTGTCCGCGCCCCACTGGGTTGCCCACTGCAGCTTGTCGACCTCTTCGGCGATCGAGCTGGTCACGGCAGAGTTGCCGATGTTGGCGTTGATCTTCACCAGGAAGGCCTTGCCGATGATCATCGGCTCGGACTCGGGGTGGTTGATGTTGTTGGGGATGATGGCCCGGCCGGCAGCCACTTCGCTGCGGACCAGTTCCACATCGCAGTTCTCGCGCAGCGCCACGAAGCGCATTTCCGGGGTGATGATGCCCTGCTTGGCGTAGTGCATCTGGGTCACCGTCTTGCCTTCGACGGCGCGGCGCGGCACGGGCTGAGCGCCCTTCCATTCGGCGGAAGCCGCACCGCGGCGCAAAGCAGACTTGCCGTCGTCGAGCAGGTTCCGCTCCCGGCCGCTGTACGTCTCGGTGTCGCCGCGCCCTTCGATCCAGGCCGCGCGGAACGGCTCCAGTCCCACTACCGGATCGCTGCCCGGCCCGGCGGTCCGGTAGACCTGCAGCGGCGCATTCGCCTCGCCGTTGGGGGAGGGCTCCAGCGCGATCTCCGTGACCGGCACGCGGATGCCGGAACCGGCGTCCTCGATGTAGGCCAGGGAATGCGATTTCAGCGACTGCGTCACCTCGGCGGGGCCGTTCTGGGCAGGGCTGTGCTGTGCATTTGAGGTACTCAAAGGATTACTCACTTCCTTCGCCGGCATTACCCGGACAGGTTCAACGGTCGCAGGCTGCGCCAGCCTGATCTCAGCCCATGCATGGGCCCCCGTGTGGTCTAGACGAAGCTACCACAGCCCCGGGCGCGGGAACCGAAAAGCCCGGATGTTACTGTGGCGCCAGGATTGCCGTGGAAAAGGAAGTGCAATGACCATCGACGCCGGAACCGGCATCATCGAATTCAGCGGCACTGTCCTGTGCGGGCCCGCCGAGGAACGCAGCGGGCTGTGGTCCGTGGACGGCCGGCTCACCTTCACCCGACCCGAGCGGCAGCCGCGGCTCGTCCTGGACGGCTGGGTGCTGCCGGGCCTCGTGGACGCCCACTGCCATATTGGCCTGGGGCCAGGCGGAGCCGTGGACGAGGACACCGCCCGCGCCCAGGCGAAGACAGACCGCGACGCCGGAACGCTCCTGGTGCGCGACGCCGGCGTCCCGGCGGACACCCGCTGGCTGCAGGGGAGTCCGGATGTGCCCCGGATCATCCGCTCGGGCCGGCACATCGCCCGCAGCCGCCGCTACCTGCGGGGCCTTGCCGTGGAGGTCGAACCGGAACGGCTCGTGGAGGAGGCCAGGAAACAGGCCCGTGCCGGCGACGGGTGGGTGAAGCTGGTGGGGGACTGGATCGACCGCAGCGCCGGCGACCTCGGGCCCTCCTTCCCGGCCGCCATCGTCAGGGACGCCGTTGCCGCGGCCCACGACGAGGGTGCCCGCGTGACCGCCCACTGTTTCGCCGAGGACACCATCGACGACATGCTCGACGCCGGCATCGACTGCATCGAGCACGCCACAGGCCTGCTGCCCCGGCACATCCCGCGCCTGGTGGAGCACGACGTCCCGATCGTGCCCACCCTGGTCAACATCGCCACCTTTCCGGACATCGCCCGGCAGGCCGAAGCCAAGTTTCCCCGCTACGCCGCCCACATGCTGGAGCTCTGGGAGCGCCGCCATGAACGGATCGGGGAGGCATACGAGGCCGGGGTGCGGATCCATGCGGGAACGGACGCCGGAAGCGTCATCAAGCATGGCCGGATCGCCGACGAGATCCTCGAACTGCACCGCGCCGGGCTTCCCGCTGCCGCGGCCCTCGATGCCGCGTGCTGGTCAGCGCGCAAATGGCTGGGAGCCGAGGCGACCGGCGAAGGCGCCCCGGCCGACGTCGTGCTCTGTGCTGAAGATCCGCGCGAGGCGCTTGGCACCGTCTCCCGGCTGAAGCACGTGGTGCTCGGCGGGAAAGTTGTCAGGTAGCCCTTGGAATAAATTGAAGCTTCAAGTAATTTAGTAAGAGTAGAAGCGCCGATCGGCGGCGCCAACACTTTTCGGGAGTTTCAATGACCGCAGCATCCACGCAGGACCTGCTTCCTGCCGATCTCACCATGGGCACCGTCATGCTCAAGGTCGGCGACATGAAGCTCATGGGCGATTACTACGGTAACGCCCTGGGCCTGGATGTCGTGGCCGAGCAGGACGGCGGCCTCTACTACGGGCGCCTCGGAAAGCCCCTGGTGCACCTCGCCCCGGGCGGCGGACTGCAGATTCCCGGGCGCGGCGAGGCCGGGCTCTTCCATACCGCCCTGCTGTTCGAGGACCGTGCCGCGCTCGCAGCCACGATCGCGACGGCGGCGCAGTACGAGCCGCGCGCCTTCGTCGGAAGCGCCGACCACCTGGTCAGCGAGGCCTTCTACTTCACCGATCCCGAAGGCAACGGCATCGAGCTCTACTACGACAAGCCCCGCGACGGCTGGGAATGGAACGGCAGTTCCGTAGTCATGGACAGCCTTCCGCTGCCGCCCCAGCGCTACCTCCAGGAGAACCTGAGCGAGGAAGCGGTGGCGGGGCAGCATGCTGCCGGCGCCGGCGTCGGACATGTCCACCTGCAGGTGGGCGACGTGCAGACCGCCCAGGACTTCTACGTCGATACCCTCGGCTTCGAGCGGACCGCGGGCTGGCACGGCCAGGCCCTGTTCGTCTCCGCGGGCGGCTACCACCACCACATGGCCATGAACGTCTGGAACAGTCGCGGCGCCGGCCCGCGCCGCGACACGCTGGGCCTGGGCGAAGTGGTGATCGAAGTACCCTCGGGCGACGACGTCGGAGCCCTGGCGGACCGCCTCAAGGTCGCCGGAATCGAATCGCACCACACCGGGCTGGAACTGCGCTTCGAGGATCCGTGGCGCAACCGGCTCCGCGTGGCAGTCCGTTAGGCGGCTCGGTCCTTTAAGCCGCCCGGTCCGTTACGCTGATCGGGACGGCGCGATTCCGGGTTCTCCCGGCCGCCGCCACGCCTGGATTGGAACGGATGAATGAGAGTGTTTTCCATGGGTTTTGCCGAAATTTTTGTTGCCACCCACGATGAAGCGCTCAAGCGGGCGGCTGCCCTCGAAAGCGGCGGCGACGTGGCCGGGGCGGCCGTCCGCATCCCCGGCATCAGCGATTTCGAAGTGGAGCAGCTGGGGGACCTGGCCGGCACCGCGGTCCACGCTGCGGGCGCAGACTACGAGCTGGCCATGGTCGACGTCACCAGCGACGCGCTCCTCGGCGTTCCCGCCGCCATGGTGCGCGCCCTCTCCGAACTGCTCAGCTACGAAAGCGAAGGCGAGGGCAATGTCCTGGACGACGTCGCCGCAAGCTGGGCCGGGCAGGACGACATGCCCTTCGGCGTCGAGGAATCCCGTGGCTATGTCCAGCAGTTGGCGGTGCTGGCCGCCGACGTCGAAAAGTCCGAACGGGCCGGGCTGTATGTCTGGTCCGTCTGAGCAACGCGCCGGGCTGCCGGGCTTCTCCCGGCCGGCCCCGGCCGGCGCGACACCCCTGGCGCCCCGGTTCGAATTCCCGTCCGCCATCTGGCACAATGGACAGGTACTCGATCCGTGCGGCCCCTCTCTCCGTGCGCGCATCCTGTCCTTAGAACCCTCAAGTACGGCCCGCCCCACGGGTGCAGAACGTCGGGTTCAACCTCGTTTCAGAAACAGGAGTGACCACAAAAGTGGCCGTTAAGATTCGCCTCAAGCGCTTCGGTAAGATGCGCGCACCGTACTACCGCATCGTTGTCATGGACGCCCGCGCCAAGCGCGATGGCCGTGCCATCGAAGAAATCGGCAAGTACCACCCCACCGAGGAGCCCTCGTACATCGAGGTCGCTTCCGAGCGTGCCCAGTACTGGCTGTCCGTCGGCGCCCAGCCGACCGAGCAGGTTGCCGCCATCCTGAAGATCACCGGTGACTGGCAGAAGTTCAAGGGCCTGCCGGGCCAGGAAGGCACCCTGAAGACGAAGGCTCCGAAGGAAGCCTTCGTCGCTCCGGAAAAGGGTTCCGTGATCATCCCTGAAGCCATCACCAAGAAGGCCAAGAAGGAAGAGGCCGCTGAGGAAGCCGAAGCTCCCGAGGCAGAAGCCACCGAGGCCGAGTAAATTGCTGGCAGAAGCGCTCGAACACCTGGTCCGCGGCATTGTCGACAGCCCCGAGGATGTCAAGGTCAGTGCCAGGAACAACCGCCGCGGTGAATCGCTCGAGGTCCGTGTCCACCAGGACGACCTCGGCCGGGTCATCGGCCGCCAGGGACGCACCGCACGTGCACTGCGCACTGTGATCGCGGCTCTGGCCGGTGGCGAGCAGGTCCGGGTCGACGTCGTCGACACCGACCGCCGCCGGTAGACGCGCTCAGCAATAGCTGGACTTTGGATCCGGTCCCGCCACCAGATAATGGTGGAGGGGCCGGATTCCTTTTTTCGCCCCCGTCAGACTTTTCGGGCCGCTCGCCGCAAAGGCGCGGCATAGAGTAGGAAATCAGAGGAAACATGCAGCTTCAGGTGGCCAGGATCGGCAAGCCCCACGGAATCCGCGGCGAGGTGACAGTCCAGGTGCTCACCGACGCGCCCGGGGACCGCTTCGTTCCCGGCACCGAATTCCTCGTGGAACCGGCCAAGCTCGGCCCGCTGACCATCCGGAGCGCCCGCTGGAACAAGGACATCCTGCTGCTCGGTTTCGAGCAGGTCGCCGACCGCAATGGCGCCGAGGAAATCCGCGGCGCCAAGCTGTTCGTCGAAACCGAAGAGCTTGACGACGACGGCGAGGAAGGGTGGTACGAGCACGAACTGGTGGGCCTCGAAGTCCGCGTGGGCGGCCAGGTGGTCGGCAAGGTCACCGCGCTGAACACCATGCCCGCCCAGGACCTCCTGGTCATCGAAGGCGCGGACGGCACGGAAATCCTGGTGCCCTTCGTCGAGGAGATCGTCCCCGAGGTCAACCCCGACGGCGGCTACGTGCTGCTGGTTCCGCCGCCCGGACTGTTCGAGCTCAACAGTGACGACGCGAAGGGCGCCGAATCCGGCGACGACGCCGGGCGCGAAGGCGACGGAGCCCGCGCGTGAGGATCGACGTCGTCAGCATTTTCCCGGACTACCTGGCCCCGCTGGAGCTTTCGCTCATCGGCAAGGCGCGCCAGGACGGGATCCTGGACCTCAACGTCCACGACCTCCGCACCTTCACCACGGACAAACACCGCACGGTTGACGACACGCCCTACGGCGGCGGCGCCGGCATGGTCATGAAGCCCGAACCGTGGGCACAGGCCCTTGAATCCGTGGCCTCCGCAGCCCCCGGGAAGCGGCGCCCGGTGCTGGTGGTTCCTTCGCCGGCGGGTGAGCGCTTCACCCAGGCCACCGCCTACGAACTCGCTGAGGAAGAGCAGCTTGTGTTCGCCTGCGGCCGCTACGAAGGCATCGACGAGCGGGTCATCGAATGGGCCGCGGAGCATTTCACTGTCCGCCCCATGAGCCTGGGCGACTACGTGCTCAACGGCGGCGAAGTTGCAGTGCTCGCCATGGTCGAAGCCATCGGGCGGCTCCTGCCTGGCGTCGTCGGCAATCCCGAATCGCTCATCGAGGAATCGCACTCGGACGGGCTCCTCGAATACCCCGTCTACACCAAGCCTTCAAACTGGCGCGACCGCGACGTTCCGGACATCCTGCTCAGCGGCAACCACGGCAAGATTGCCCGCTGGCGCCGCCACGAACAGTTCCGGCGGACCGCAGCGCGCCGTCCGGACCTCCTGGACGAGTTCGACGCCCGCAGCCTGGACCGCGCGGACCGCACCGCATTCGCCGAACTCGGGTACGACGTCGTCGACGGCCGCCTGCGCCGCCGCGGCGGAAACGGCGACGCGCAGGCCTGACCGCCGCGAGCCGCGACGGAATCCATCCGGAAAACGTTGGGGAAGATCCGTGCGGGAATTGGCCGGGCGCCGGTGGTGTGGCAAAATTAATCTTTGTGTCTGCTGGGTCCGCACCTGCCACAGGGGGAGCGCAACCAACAGCCGGACACGCGGCACCGCCGATCAGTGGTGGAGCCGCTCTTTTGAACTTCGGCGGCAATTTCCGGACACTTCCGGGCTTGGCCGCCGTGACCCAAAGTGGATGACCTGTGGCGTCCACCAGGAGTGGATCAATGCATATCCTCGATAGCGTAGATGCAGCATCGCTGCGCAACGATGTTCCCGAGTTCCGGGCCGGTGACACCCTCAAGGTTCACGTGAACATCATCGAAGGCAAGAACTCCCGCGTCCAGGTCTTCCAGGGCTTCGTCCTGGGCCGCCAGGGTGACGGCGTCCGCGAAACCTTCACGGTCCGCAAGGTCTCCTTCGGTGTCGGCGTCGAGCGTACCTTCCCGGTGCACTCCCCGATCATCGAGAAGATCGAGGTCGTCACCAAGGGTGACGTCCGCCGCGCCAAGCTCTACTACATGCGCGAACTGCGCGGTAAGGCTGCGAAGATCAAGGAAAAGCGCGACTTCAACAAGTAAGTCTTCGGACTTACGCAGCGGGTCCTGTGATCGTCCTGGCCGCGCAATCCGCAACGCAACAGGGATACGAATCATGGACCATGCAAAACGCCAGCCCCGGAAACTGGGCTGGCGTTTTGTTTTGCTCGGAGTGGTCCTTGCCGTGGCCATCAGCGGCCTGGTCCGCTCGCTCTGGATCGACGTCTACTTCATCCCCTCGGAATCGATGGAACCGCTCCTCGGCACCGGGGACAGGATCCTCGTCTCGCGCACCGATTTCGGTTCCGAACCCATCCGCCGCGGTGACATCGTGGTCTTCGACGGGCGCGGGACCTTCGCGCCGCTCAACAGCGGCAAGGGCCCGCTGGCAGACACAGCGGCCGCCGTCGGGCACTGGCTGGGCCTGACCGGCAGCGACACCACCTACGTGAAACGCGTCATCGGCATCCCCGGGGACCACGTCCGCTGCTGCGGCGCGGACGGCAGGCTCACAGTCAACGGTCAGCCAGTTGCGGAATCCTACCTCTATCCGGGCGACGCGCCGAGCCTTCAGCAGTTCGACGTCGTGGTCCCGGACGGCCGCCTGTGGCTCATGGGCGACCACCGCTCGCGCTCCGCGGATTCCCGCAGCCTGCTGGGCGCTCCGGGCGGTGGACTGGTTCCCGTGGACCGCGTGATCGGCAGGCCGGTCCGGATCATCTGGCCACTTGATAGATTGGCAGAACTGCCAAGGCCTGGCTCGGCCGAACCAACTTCGAAGAACGGACAGTAGATGCCGGAGAATCCCGAACAGGAAGCCTCGACGCCGGAAGAGGACGGCAAGAAGGGCAATCAGTTCCTGCTCTGGCTCAAGGAGATCGGCACGGTGGTCGGCATCGCCATCGTGCTGTCCTTCCTCATCAAGACCTTCCTGTTCAAGGCCTTCTTCATCCCGTCCGAGTCCATGGTGGCAACCCTGGAGAAGGACGACCGGATCTTCGTGAACCTGCTGGTGCCGGAGCCCTTCGCGCTGCAGCGCGGCGACATCGTGGTGTTCAAGGACACCCAGGGCTGGCTCCCGGCCACCCCGAAGGAAGACCCCGGGCCCTTCAAATGGCTGCAGGACGGCCTCGCCTTCGTGGGCCTGCTCCCCGATGAGACCGAACAGCACCTGGTCAAGCGGGTCATCGGCCTGCCCGGCGATCACGTGGTCTGCTGTGACTCGCAGGCCAGGGTCAGCGTCAATGGCACCGTCCTGAACGAGGACTACCTCAACCCTGCGGAGCCGCCCAACGCCAACCCCTTTGATGTGGTTGTTCCGGCTGGGAAAATTTGGGTCATGGGCGACAACCGCAACAACTCGGCGGATTCCCGTGAACACCGCGAAATGAACGGCGGCTTCATCAACCTTCCCGACGTCGAAGGCAAGGCTGCCGTAATCGCGTGGCCGGTGGGCCGCTGGCAGGTCCTGGACAACCATGCCGAAGTCTTCCGGAGCGTTCCGGCGCCGTCCCCTGAAGACACCAGTTCCAACACCGCGCCCACGGGCAAATGAGCACCCGGGCTGCCGGGACGAAAGCAGGCGCCGCCAAGGCGGAGACCGCAAAGTCCGGGACGGCGAAGGCGGGGATGGCGAAGTCCGCCCCGCGCAAGACAACCACGGCCAAGGCGGGCACGGCCAAGGGTTCCGCGTCAAAGACCAACAAACGGGGTGCTGCTGCGAGTGGCGCGAAAGGTGCGGCGGCCGCTCCGACGCTGGACTTTGAACGTACTTTCCTGGCACCGGGCGTGCGGCTGCTGGCCGGCGTCGACGAAGTAGGCCGCGGCGCCTTCGCCGGGCCGGTCTCCGTGGGGATCGCCGTCGTCGACCTCCAGGACCAAGTCCTGCTCGACGGCGTCCGCGACTCCAAGCTGCTCAAGGCCGAGGACCGCGAACTGCTCGAGCCGCTGGTGCGCGGCTGGGCGGTCGCCGCCGCCGTCGGGCATGCCAGCGCTGCGGAGATCGACAGCATCGGCATCATCGCCGCCCTCCGGCTTGCCGGCAACCGGGCCTGGAGCGAACTCCTGGCCGCCGGAACCCGGCCCGACGTGGTGCTCCTGGACGGCAGCCACGACTGGCTGTCCCTGCCCGCCCAAGTTTCCCTGTTCGATACGGACACCGGTGCCGATCCCGGCGTGACGGCGTGTGACGCGCCGGTGCATACCAAGGTCAAAGCGGATATGTCCTGCCTCAGCGTCGCGGCAGCCAGCGTCCTGGCCAAGGTGGCACGGGACCGCCTGATGATTGAGCTGCACGGCGAATTTCCGGGCTTCGCCTGGAACGAAAACAAGGGCTACGGCACCTCGGCCCATCGTGAAGCCTTGCGCGCCGCCGGCCCCAGCAGCTACCACCGGAGCAGCTGGAACCTCCTCTAGCGCGGCAGGCTGCCAGCGCGGCCGGGCCGCTGGCTGTTCACATCGGCGCGATAGGGCAAGATGGATCTATGAGTGCCGAAGATCTTGAGAACTACGAAACCGACATGGAGCTCCAGCTCTACCGTGAGTACCGCGATGTCGTCGGTTTGTTCAGCTACGTTGTCGAGACCGAACGGCGTTTCTACCTGGCCAACCACGTCGATCTTCAGGCCCGCAGCGCCGACGGCGAGGTCTACTTCGACCTGTCCCTCCAGGACGCCTGGGTCTGGGATGTGTACCGTTCCGCACGGTTCGTGAAAAACGTCCGCGTCATCACGTTCAAGGACGTCAACGTCGAGGAACTTCCGAAGAATGAACTCTCTTTGCCGAAGGACGGGGACCTCGGCGACCTCGGCAACTGACGCCGTGCCGTAGCTTCGGATTTCCGGCGCTCCGGCTTCTCCTCCACAGCCTGAATTCCTTCGGCTTTCCCACATAGCCCGACTTCGTGCTTTTCCTGTCTCCCACGTGCCCGCAGGCTGGTTGCGGAGGTGGACATGAAAGAGAAGGACATGCTCGGCAGGCACGGCGAGACGCTTGCTGCCGGGTACCTGGAGACCCTCGGGATGCGGATCATCGACCGCAACTGGCGCTGCTCCTCGGGAGAGATCGACATCGTCGCCCTCGACGGCGACACCCTGGTGATCGCGGAAGTCAAAACGCGGCGCAGCCTGGACTACGGGCATCCCTTCGAAGCCGTCGGTGCGGCAAAACTCGCCCGCCTGCACCGGCTGGCCTCATCCTGGTCCCACGCGCATGAGCTGCGGACTTCCAGCCGGCGCGTGGACGTTGTGGCCGTGATCGACGACGGCATCGGTTCCCCGAGACTGGAACACCTCAAGGGCGTGGGCTGACATGGGCGTCGCACGAAGCTATTGCATCGCCCTGCTGGGCCTCAACGGCTACATCGTCGAGGTCGAGGCGGACATCGGACAGACCTTGCCGAACTTCCTCATCCTGGGCCTGCCGGACGCCGCCCTGAACGAAGCGAGGGAGCGGATCCGCTCCGCCGCGCAGAACTCCGGCATCCCGCTGAGCCGGCGCAAGATCACGGCCAACCTGATCCCGGCGTCGCTGCCCAAACGCGGTTCCGGATTCGACCTCGCCATCTGCATGGCGGTGCTCGGTGCCGCCGGCGACGTCCGCTCCACCGACGGCACAGTGTTCATCGCCGAGCTCGGCCTCGACGGCCGGCTGCGCCCGGTCCGCGGCATCCTGCCGGCCGTCATGGCGGCCGTCCAGGCCGGACACCCGGACATCGTGGTCGCCCTGGCCAACGCAGCGGAAGCCATGCTCGTGCCCGGTGCGCGCGTCCGTGGGTACAAGACGCTTGCCAGGCTCGCCTTCGATTTCGGTGCGGATCCGCAGGACCTCGCCCTCGATTACGACCCGGCGGGGGAGGAAGACTCCAACGACGGCGGCGCCTGTCCGCCGCCCGTGCCCGACCTTTGCGATGTCTCGGGGCAGGGTGACGCCCGCCGGGCGCTCGAGGTCGCCGCCGCAGGGGCGCACCACGTGCTCCTGAGCGGCCCTCCGGGTGCGGGGAAGACGATGCTCGCGGAGCGGCTTCCCGGACTGCTTCCGGACCTCGGGGACCGGGAGTCCATGGAGGTCACCGCCATCCACTCGCTGTCGGCCGTGCACATCGAGAAGGTTTCGTTGCTGCGCAGGCCGCCTTTCGAGAACCCGCATCACAGTGCCACCGCCGCTGCAATCATCGGCGGCGGTTCGGGTCTTCCACGCCCCGGAGCCGCATCGCGGGCGCACCGCGGCGTGTTGTTCCTTGACGAAGCCCCGGAATACGAACGCCGCGTCCTGGACGCCCTGCGCCAGCCGCTCGAAAGCGGAGAACTCGTGATCCATCGCTCCGCAGGCACGGCAGCGTATCCCGCCCGCTTTCAGCTGGTCCTCGCAGCCAACCCCTGCCCCTGCGGCAAGGCCAGCGGAAAAGGCGTGGACTGCACCTGCACTGCGCTCATGCGCCGGCGCTACTTCGGGCGCATGTCCGGACCGCTCCTGGACCGAGTCGACATCCAGCTTCAGGTGGAGAGGGTTTCCCTGGCCGACTTCGGCCATGCCGGCGGCGAAGAGGACTCGGCCACCGTGGCCCGGCGCGTCGCCGCCGCCCGGTCCCGGCAACGGGAGCGGTTGGGAGGCTTCGGGTTGGAGACCAACTCCCAGGTCCCCGGCCGCCTGCTGCGGGGCGTACTGAAGCTCCCACCGGCAACCACGCGCATCCTCGACAGTTCCCTCGAACGCGGCGTGCTCACCGCACGCGGCTACGACCGGGTCTTGCGCCTTGCCTGGACACTGGCCGACCTCGGACACCGTGGGCAACCCGGCCTTGACGACATCGGGCAGGCCCTCGGCCTGCGGCAGGCGGTGGCAGCCGCATGAAAGGACCAACCATGGCGACGAGCTCCACACCAGACCAGACCGGCGCTGTGCCCGCGGTGTCCAACGACGAGCGCGTCGCCCGTGCGGCCCTGTCCCGGCTCATGGAACCGCAGGACGCGGCCGGACTGGCCCTCGTACGGCTTGCAGGCGCGGTGGACGGCCTCCGGATCGCCACCGGCCAGCTCGCCGCAGGCCCTTCCCTCGAACAGGAAATGACTGCCGTGCTGCTTGAAGGCGGCGGCGTATCCTGGCCGGGCCTTGCCGCTTCCCTGAAACGCTGGCTGCCCCGGGTCCCGGATCTCGCACCCGAACGCGACCTTGCAACGATGCATCGTCTCGGCGGACGCCTCATCATCCCCGGCGACCCGCTGTGGCCCGAACAGCTGGCAGATCTCGGACTCCACGAACCGCTGTGCCTCTGGTGGCGGGGACACGAGCTCGAATTCCCGCCCGTCCGCCGCACCATAGCGTTGGTCGGTTCCAGGGACAGCACCGGATACGGCGGAGCCATCGCCGGCGAATTCGCTTACGGGCTTGGCCAACGCGGATACACGGTCGTCTCCGGCGGTGCTTACGGCATTGATGCCCACGCACACCGGGGCGCACTGGCAGGAGGCAGCAGCGACGTGCCCACCATCGCCGTTATGGCCGGGGGAGTGGACCGCTATTATCCTTCCGGAAACGAAGAACTCCTGCGCGCCGTCGCTAACCAGGGCGCTGTCATTGCGGAGGTTCCGCCGGGCTCAGCCCCCACCCGGTACCGTTTCCTCCAACGAAACAGGCTCATCGCAGCGCTCGCGGCAGTCACCGTGATCGTCGAGGCCCGCTGGCGTTCCGGCGCCCTCAACACAGCCCACCATGCTGAATCCATCGGCCGGGTGGTCGCCGCTGTCCCGGGTTCAATCCACAGCGCCAATTCGGCCGGATGCCACCGGCTCCTGCGCGAAGGCGGTGCCGTGTGCGTCACCGACGTCGGTGAGATCGCCGAACTCGCCGGCGGTAGCGGTGAGGACCTGGCCAGGGAGAAGGAAGCCCCCGGCTCCGAACACGACGGGCTCACCTTGGAAGACCTGGTCTTGTTGGACGCGTTGCCGCTGCGTACCACCACGTCAGTGGAGAAGCTCGGGATCGTGGCGGGGCTGGGCCAGGACGCGGTCCGGGCCGGACTCGGCAGGCTGGGCTTGCTGGGACTGGCAATCTCCGAACGCGGCGGCTGGAAACGGGCACGAAAGAATGCCTGAACCTGAAACGCCGGGGTCGAACGGAACGTGGCGGTACCGCCTGACGGGGGCGCGTGCTGGCAAAGTTGAAGGGTGGACAACGCAGCAAAGCCGGCCGGCGCCCCGGAAGACGATAACGGCGCAAAAGCCGGTGCGGCAAAAGCCGGCGACCCTGAAGGCGCCACTCCGGACGGCGCCAACCCCGCCCCCGGACCGGCCAGCAAGGAAAGCACGGAGGGCCAGGCCCCGCCCGTGCCCCCTGCGCTCGTCGAAGCGATGGCCAGGTTCCGCCGCTACCTCGACGGGGAACGGGCACGCTCGGCGCACACCGTCCGCGCCTACCTGGCCGATCTCGAAAGCCTGTTCGCCTTCGCAGCCGGCGAAGGAGTCAAAACGCCGGCCGAGCTGGAACTCGGCACACTCCGCCGCTGGCTGGGCGCACAAAGCGAGGCAGGACGTTCCAGGACAACCCTGGCCCGCCACGCCGCGACCGTCCGGACCTTCACCTCCTGGGCGCTCCGCGAGGAACTGATCGACGCGGATCCTGCCGTGCGCCTGCAAGCACCCAAGCGGGAACAATCCCTTCCCGGTGTCCTCCAGCGGGGGCAACTCGGCCGAATCTTTGACCGGCTCGCAGAGGTTGCTTCGGAGGGCGAGCCGGTCCCGCTGCGGGACCGGGCCCTGGTGGAACTGCTGTATGCCACGGGCATCCGTGTGGGTGAACTCGCCGGCCTGGACATCGACGACCTCGATGCCGACCGCCGCACCCTCAGGGTCCTGGGCAAAGGCAACAAGGAACGGACGGTTCCCTACGGACTGCCGGCTGCGCTCGCCGTCGACGACTGGCTGCGCCGCGGGCGGCCGAAACTCGCCGCCGAGAAAAGCGGCCCGGCACTCTTTCTCGGGGCGCGGGGAGGACGCATCGACCAGCGCCAGGCCCGCAGCGTGGTCAAGGAACTGCTCGAGGGGCTTGGTGACACCTCGGCCACGGGTCCGCACGCCCTGCGCCACTCGGCGGCCACACACCTGCTCGACGGCGGCGCGGACCTGCGGGCCGTCCAGGAGATCCTGGGCCACAGCAGCCTGGCCACCACCCAGATCTACACCCACGTTTCCGTGGAGCGGCTCCGGGCAAGCTACCGGCAGGCCCATCCGAGGGCTTGAATGCGGCCACTCCATAAACGGGAAAAAACCGCGCTGGCGCAAAAGCGGTGTGTACGGCAAAATGAAAGCAATGTCCCGGAAGTTTCAAGGACTGCTTGAAGCTTGCAAATGACGGGGCGGAAAATTCATAATCCGGCAATTACAGTTTCATAATCTGGGAAATACAGTCCCGCAGGGATCACCGAATACCCGGTCACGGGCGCGGCAACCATCCTGGCAGAGGTCGTTGGGGAAGACGTACCTACAGCTATGGAGGATGGAATGTCTGTTGCAATGACTCGTGGTGTGTTGTTCGTGCACTCGGCCCCGACGGCACTGTGCCCGCATGTGGAGTGGGCCATCGGATCGGTCGTGGATAAGCGGACCGATCTCGACTGGACCCCTCAACCTGCCGCGCCTGGAATGTTCCGGGCCGAACTTTCGTGGGTCGGTACCCCCGGCACCGGCGCCCAGTTGGCTTCGACGCTTCGCGGCTGGGCCCACCTGCGCTACGAGGTGACCGAGGAGCCCAGCCAGGGTGTGGATGGCGCCCGCTGGTCCCACACTCCGGAGCTCGGTATTTTCCACGCCGTCACGGACGTGCACGGCAACATCATGGTGAGCGAGGACCGGATCCGCTACGCCTACGAGTCCGGCGCCGGCGATCCCGCCGCGGTTTACCACGAGCTATCCCTGGCCCTTGGCGAAGCCTGGGACGAGGAGCTCGAGCCGTTCCGCCACGCCGCTGAGGGCGCGCCCGTTCGCTGGCTGCACCAGGTCGGCTAAGCGGGCCTGCCGGTCCCGAAACCGGCACCGAACCTCCCATAGCAATGAAGAGGGCCCCGCCTAGTGGCGGGGCCCTCTTCATGCGGGAACAGGTGTAGCTAGACGCTCCGGACGGCGATGACGGCGTTGTGGCCGCCGAAGCCGAAGGAGTTGCTCAGGGCCACGATGTCGCCGGCAGGCAGGCTGCGGGCGGAGGTTACGACGTCAAGCGGGATCTCCGGGTCCTGGTTCTCCAGGTTGATGGTAAGCGGGGCCTGGCGTTCGTAGACGGCCAGGACCGTCAGCACGGCCTCCACAGCGCCGGAAGCACCCAGCAGGTGGCCCATCTGGGACTTCGTCGCGGAGACGGCCACGTTGTCGACGTGGGTGCCCAGTGCGGCGCGGAGCGCGGTGTACTCGGGCTTGTCACCGACCGGAGTGGAGGTGGCATGGGCGTTGACGTGCACCACGTCTTCGGCGTGGATCCGGCCGTCGAACATGGCGGCCTTCAGGGCACGGGTGGCACCTAGGCCCTCGGGGTCCGGAGCGGTGATGTGGTAGGCGTCGGCGGTGACCGAGGTGCCGGCCAGCTCACCGTAGATGCGGGCGCCGCGGGCGAGGGCGTGTTCCTCGGCTTCCAGCACCAGGGCACCGGCACCTTCACCCATCACGAATCCGTCGCGGTCGAGGTCGTAGGGGCGGGACGCGTGCTCGGGGTCGTCGTTGCGGCGGGAGAGGGCCTGCATTGAAGAGAAGGCGGCAAGCGGCATCGGGTGGATGGCAGCTTCGGCGCCGCCGCACATCACGACGTCGGCCTTGCCGGAGCGGATCAGGTCCAGTCCGAGGTGCAGGGCTTCGGTACCGGAAGCGCAGGCGGAGACCGGCGTGTGCGCGCCGGCACGGGCGCCAAGGTCGAGGCTGACGGCGGCGGCCACGCCGTTGGGCATGAGCATCGGCACGGTCATCGGCAGGACACGGCGGGGGCCCTTTTCCTTCAGGGTGTCCCAGGCGTCAAGCAGGGTCCAGACGCCGCCGATGCCCGTGGCGAAGGCGACGGCCAGGCGGTCGTGGTCGATATCCGTGATACCGGAGTCGGCCCACGCTTCACGGGCGGCGATCACGCCGAACTGGGTGGACGGGTCCATGCGCTTGGCCTCGACACGGGTCAGCACATCGAGGGCCGGAGTCGAGCACCGCGCAGCAAAGTGGACGGGAAGGTCGTACTTGGCCACCCACTCGTCCTCGAGCGTGTGGGCCCCGGAGACCCCTATAAGCGCGTTCTTCCACATCGTGGGAACGTCGCCACCGATGGGAGTGGTGGCCCCCAGACCGGTAATGACTACTTTGCGTGTCATGCGATCACTCTCTGTCGGATATCAGGCTGCGCGACTGCGGTTCCTCGCAGGGCAGGAAAACTTGGGCAATGCGGCTGTGCCGGGCGCGGGATGGCGGTGCACCCGGGCCCGGCACAGCTGAAGGCCAGGACTAGGCCTGTGCGCTTGCGATGAAGTTGACGGCGTCGCCGACAGTCTTGAGGTTCTTGACCTCTTCGTCCGGGATGCGCACGCCGAACTTCTCTTCGGCGTTGACGACGATGGTCATCATGGAGATGGAGTCGATGTCCAGGTCCTCGGTGAAGGACTTGTCCAGCTCGACGGCGTCTGCGGCCAGGCCCGTCTCTTCGTTGACGATTTCAGCCAGGCCGGCCAGGATTTCTTCGTTGCTAGCCATTGTTGGCTCCTTTTCTTGTTGTGCCGGCTATGCCGGAAACGGGGCAAACCGCGGATACGGCTTGGTTGTCAAGGTCATGATCGTTGCATGCCTGCCGCAGCTAGGTTACGGCAGGACTACCACCTGGGCGCCGAAGACCAGGCCGGCACCGAAGCCGATCTGCAGGGAAAGTCCGCCGCTGAGCTGCGGGTTCTCTCGCAGGAGCCGGTGCGTTGCCAGCGGGATCGAGGCCGCGGAGGTGTTGCCCGATTCGGCGATGTCGCGGGCGACAACCACGGTTTCGGGGAGCTTGAGCTTCTTGACCATCTCGTCGATGATCCGCATGTTCGCCTGGTGCGGCACGAACGCCGCGAGGTCCGAGGCTTCGATGCCTGCGGCGTCGAGGGCCTGCTGGGCCACCTTCGCCATTTCCCAGACAGCCCAGCGGAACACGGTTTGCCCGTCCTGGCGCAGCGTGGGCCAGATGTCCTGGGTCGCCGAGATGATGGCGAGGTCGTCCGTCTCATCGGAGTGCCGTGCGGACTCTCCGAGCTTACGGACCTCGTCGAGTGAGTGGGTCATGCCGATGGCGTTCCACTTGCTGCCGTCCGAACCCCAGACCGACTGGCCGATGCCCGCCGTGTCGGAAGGCCCGATGACGACCGCGCCGGCGCCGTCGCCGAGCAGGAAGGAAATGGTGCGTTCGTGGTTGTCGATGACGTCCGAAAGCTTCTCGGCGCCGATCACCAGGACATACTCCGCCGCGCCGGAGCGGACCAGGGCATCACCTTGGGCGATGCCGTAGCAGTAGCCCGCGCAGGCGGCCGAGATGTCAAACGCCGCAGCCGGCGTCGCGCCGAGCCGGTCGGTCAGGGCTGCGGCGGCGGAAGGAGTGGCGTACGGGTGCGTCACCGTGGAGACGATCACGGCGCCCAGCTGGGAGGCTTCGATGCCTGCCTGCGCCAGGGCTTCGCGGGCGGCGCCTTCGGCCATGTCGATCACGCTGACGCCCTCGGGTGCCCGGTGCCGGGTGACGATGCCCGTGCGCTGGCGGATCCACTCGTCGGAGGAATCGATCCACTGGCAGACGTCGTCGTTGGTGACGATGACCTCGGGCCGGTAGGCGCCGATGCCGAGGATCCGGGAGAACTCTACGGCCGGTGCCTGCTTCAATGCGGCGACGCTCATGCGCTGGCCTCCAATTCGGCGAAGAGGGCCAGTGCCGCGGACAGGTCCTCCGGGCTCTTTACGGCCACGGTCTTGACGCCGGGCATGCCGCGCTTGGCCAGGCCGGCGAGGGTGCCAGCGGGGGCCAGTTCGATCAGGCCGGTGACGCCGCGCCGGACCAGGTTTTCCATGCAGAGGTCCCAGCGGACCGGGCGGGACACCTGGGCGATCAGGCTGGCGACGGCGGCATCGCCGTCGGTGACCTCGCCGCCGTCGAAGTTCGACAGCAACGGGACGGAGGGAGCCTGCGGCTTCAGGGACGGGCGCAGCGCTTCGAGGGCCTCCACGGCCGGTGCCATGTGGGCGGTGTGGAAAGCGCCGGCAACCTTGAGCGGGATGACCCGCGCCTTGGCGGGCGGGTTGTCCGCGAGGGACTGAAGCTGTTCGAAGGTGCCTGCGGCGACGGTCTGGCCCGCGCCGTTGACGTTCGCCGGTGCCGCACCGGACGCCTCGATGGCTGCCAGGACCTCTGCCGGGTCGCCGCCCACGACGGCGCTCATGCCGGTGGGGGTGACGGCTGCGGCGGCTGCCATGTTGTTGGCGCGTTCGCGCACGAACGTCATGGCGTCGCTTTCGCTGAGCACCCCGGCGAGGGCGGAGGCGGTGATCTCGCCGACCGAGTGTCCGGCCAGGACCACCGGCAGGGTGCTGAGTTCGACGTCGAACAAGGACTTCGCGGCGACCAGTCCGGCGGCGACAATCAGGGGCTGCGCGACGGCAGTGTCCTTGATGGTCTCCTCATCGGAGGTGGTGCCGTGGGCCTTGAGGTCGATTCCGGCAATCTCGCTCAGGGCAGCCAGATGTCCTTCCACGGAAGGCAGCTCCAGCCACGGGGCCAGGAATCCAGGGGTTTGCGAGCCCTGTCCAGGGCAGACGATTGCAAGCACGTAACCAGCTTTCCAAATTGCCGCGTGATCCAACGGTGTTTTCGTACACCAAGCTCACTGGGACGGTTTGTAGGAAGTCTACAACGAGTCAGTTGCCGTTCCGGGAACCATGACGCTCCGGCGACGCCTTTGGAGGGGCAGAAAGGCGGCCTACCACCAGGGCTGTCTGGAGCACGAAAGCTTCGCGCGGAAGCAGCGGATCCCACCCAGTTACGTCGCAGACGCGCTTGAGCCGGTACCGCACCGTGTTGGCATGGACGAATAGTTCGCGGGCCGTGGCTTCCAAGGAATGGCCCAGCTCAAGGTACGTTCCGAGCGTCTCGACCAGCCCGTTGGAAGCGGCGATGAGCGGCCGGTAGATGTTCTTGATGAGCGAGCGGCGGGCGGCGTCGTCGCCGGACACCACGCGTTCGGGGAGAAGGTCGTCGGCGGCGACCGGCCGCGGGGCCGAGGGCCAGGCGCGGGCGGCGGTGAGTCCGGCGAAGGCGGCCTGGGCCGAACTGCTCGCTTCCAGCAGCGAACCGGCCTCGGGCCCGTACACAACGGGTCCGGGGGCGAATAGTTCGCTCAGCTTCAGGTAGGCGGTGTCGCGGTCCTGAACGCCGCCGAGTATCAGGATCAGCCGGTCGCCCTGGATACCGACCAGGGCGTCCTCGGCGAAGCGGCCGGCGGTGCGGCGCAGTTCGCTGACGTAGCTCGCGCTCGGTTCGGAGGGCGAATTGCCGACCATCACGGTGAACCGCTCCTGGGCCTTCCAGCCCAGCGCGGCGATCCGGGAACGCAGCGCGTCGGTGTTCTCGCCGCGCAGGATCGCGTCGACGATCAGCGCCTCGAGCCGGGTGTCCCAGGAGCCGCGGGATTCCGCGGCGCGGGCGTAGACGTCGGCGGCGGCGAAGGCCACTTCGCGGGAGTACCGCAGCACGGCTTCGCGCAGGGACGGCTGGTCCGGTTCGGGGGCGATCACCGGGACCTGGTTCTCCACCACTTCCACCACGATCCGGATCAGTTGCAGCGCCTTCTGCAGGCTGATGGAGCGCGTGAGTTCGGTGGGGGCGTTCCCGAACACGTCGGTGAGGATCCATGAGGGTGAGCTCGGCCGTTCGTACCAGGTGACGAAGGCCGCGATGCCGTTCTGCGCCACCAGCCCCAGCGCGGAGCGTTCATCGGCGCTCAACCGGGTGTACCACGGAAGGGATTTCTCCAACTGGCGCATGGTGGTGGTGGACAGTTGGCCGACATTCGCACGGAGCCGTTTGAGCGTTTCGGCTTTCTCGGGGGAGACCGCACGCGATGGCGCCTTGCGTTTCGCGGAGGTAGGGGTGGGCTCTGCCATTCTCTGAGCATAAGGCCCGCGTCGCACAAGCTCCATTTGTGCGAAGGCTACAAGCCGGAGCCGCCGTTTCCGGGCGGGACCGGCTCCTGCCTGGAAACCCGTTTAAACGCCCGACGGCGGCCCTGCCTTCCGGTGGGGCCGCCGCCTGGGTGTTGCTTGCGCTTAGCTGTCGCCGCCGGCGCCGCCGGTGGTTCCTGCGTTCACGTCGAGCAGACGGTACTTCTCGATCGCCAGGCCGGGGGCCGAGGGGTCGACCTTGCCCTGCTGCGCGAGCAGCTGGAGGGTCTTCGCCACGATCGAGTGGGTGTCGTTCTTGAAGAAGCGACGGGCCGCGGCGCGGGTGTCCGAGAAACCGAAGCCGTCGGCACCCAGCGCCGCGAAGTCGTTCGGGATGAACTGCCGGATCTGGTCCGGAACAGCCTTCATGTAGTCCGAAACGGCAACTACGGGGCCTTCGGCACCTGCGAGCTGCTGGGTGACGAACGGGACGTGGGCGGCTTCGCCCGGGTTCAGGAAGGCCTGTTCCTCGGCGGCGAGGCCGTCGCGGCGCAGTTCGTTCCAGGACGTGACGGACCAGACGTCGGCTGCCACGTTCCAGTCCTCGTCCAGGATGCGCTGGGCTTCCAGGGCCCACGGCACCGAGACGCCGGAGGCGAGGATCTGGGCCTTCGGGCGGTCTGCCGAGCCGTTGGTGGCGGCGGCGAGCCGGTAGATGCCCTTGAGGAGTCCGTTGACGTCGAGGTCTTCCGGCTCGGCCGGCTGGACGATCGGCTCGTTGTACACCGTCAGGTAGTACATGAGGTTGCGGTCGGCCGACTCCGGGCCGTACATCCGCTCCAGGCCGTCACGCATGATGTGGCCGATTTCGTAACCGTAGGCGGGGTCGTAGGTGACCACGGCCGGGTTGGTGGAGGCCAGGAGCGGGGAGTGGCCGTCGGCGTGCTGCAGGCCTTCACCGGTGAGGGTGGTGCGTCCTGCCGTGGCGCCGACGATGAAGCCACGCGTCATCTGGTCCGCTGCGGCCCAGAAGGAGTCGCCCGTGCGCTGGAAACCGAACATCGAGTAGAACACGTAGATCGGAACCAGGGGTTCGCCGTGGGTGGCATAGGAGGTGCCGGCCGCGGTGAATGCTGCGACGGCACCGGCCTCGTTGATACCCGGGTGGATCAGCTGGCCGGCCGGGGACTCCTTGTACGCGAGCACAAGGTCGCGGTCCACGGACAGGTAGTTCTGGCCCTTCGGGTTGTAGATCTTGGCCGTCGGGAAGAACGCGTCCATGCCGAAGGTGCGGGATTCGTCAGGGACCACCGGGACGAAGCGCGCGCCGAAGTTCTTGTCGCGCATGAGGTCCTTGAGCAGGCGCACGAAGGCCATGGTGGTGGCCGCCTGCTGCTTGCCCGAACCACGCTTGGCGACTTCGTAGGACTTGGCCTCCGGCAGGGTCACCTCGGTGTGCTTGGAACGGCGCTCCGGGAGGAAACCGCCCAGATCGGCACGGCGCTCCATCAGGTACTTGATCTCCGGCGCGTCCATGCCCGGGTGGTAGTACGGGGGACGGTACGGGTCGGCTTCAAGCTGCTCGTCCGTGATCGGGATGCGCAGGTAGTCGCGGAAGGCCTTCAGGTCGTCCAGCGTCAGCTTCTTCATCTGGTGGGTCGCGTTGCGGCCCTCGAAGTGCGGACCCAGGCCGTAGCCCTTGACGGTCTTGGCGAGGATGACGGTCGGCTTGCCCTTGAACTCGGTGGCGGCCTTGTAGGCGGCGTAGACCTTGCGGTAGTCGTGGCCACCGCGTTTGAGCTGCCAGATCTGCTCGTCAGAGAAATCGGCAACCATGTCCTTCGTGGCCGGGGTCTTGCCGAAGAAGTGCTCGCGCACGAATCCGCCGGACTCGGCCTTGTAGGTCTGGTAGTCGCCGTCGAGCGTCTCGTTCATGATGTTCACGAGGGAACCGTCGGAGTCCTTGGCGAGCAGGTCGTCCCACTCGCGGCCCCAGACGACCTTGATGACGTTCCAGCCGGCACCGCGGAAGAACGCCTCAAGTTCCTGCATGATCTTGCCGTTGCCGCGGACGGGGCCGTCCAGGCGCTGCAGGTTGCAGTTGATGACGAAGTTCAGGTTGTCCAGGTTCTCGTTGGCGGCGAGCTGGAGCAGGCCACGCGATTCGGGCTCGTCCATTTCACCGTCGCCAAGGAAGGCCCAGACCTGCTGATCGGAGGTGTCCTTGATGCCCCGGCCCTGCAGGTAGCGGTTGGCCTGGGCCTGGTAGATGGCGTTCATCGGGCCGATGCCCATGGAGACCGTGGGGAATTCCCAGAAGGCCGGCATCAGGCGCGGGTGCGGGTACGAGGACAACGCGTGGCCCTCCTTGGACTTCTCCTGGCGGAAACCGTCGAGGTCCTCTTCGCCGAGGCGTCCCTCCATGAAGGCGCGGGCGTACATGCCGGGGGAGGCGTGTCCCTGGAAGAACACCTGGTCGCCGCCGGACGGGTGGTCCTTGCCGCGGAAGAAGTGGTTGAAGCCGACTTCGTACAGAGTGGCGGCGCCGGCGTAGGTGGAAATGTGTCCGCCCACGCCGATGTCGGAGCGCTGAGCGCGGTGCACCATCACTGCTGCATTCCAACGCATGTACGCCCGGTAGCGGCGCTCGAATTCTTCGTTGCCCGGGAACTTCGCTTCCTGGTCCGCCGGGATGGTGTTTACATAGTCCGTCGTCGTGACCATGGGCACGCCCACGGACTGCGCGCCGGCACGCTGCAACAGGCTGCGCATGATGTACTGCGCGCGTTCGGTTCCCTGCTCCTTGATCAAGGTGTCCAGGGACTCAATCCATTCCGCGGTCTCTTCCGGATCACGATCAGGCAGCTGGGCAGTCAACCCGCTGAGGATGTGTGAGGTCTCTTCTCCTGCAGCCACGTCCAACCTCTCTTTTGGCGCAAGCAGCGGCGCCTCAAGTCCGGCAGGGTAACTGCCCGTCATGAACGCGTCGTGTGCGACATCTCGGTTACAACAGCCCGGTCAGGTATGCCGGGCAGGTTCTCTAGAGCAACGGCTGCGCATTTACGGGGCGGTTGCCCTGCAGCCGATGTGCTTACTGGCCACTGTAGCTTTGTCGATGCTGGGATGCGTAGCCGCGCTGGCCGTTTAAGCGTGATGTGACCGAGGATCCGCCGTGGTTTTGCCGCAGTGGCGGTGACACGGAATCGGGTTCATCGGGCGATAATGGCTTGAAGCAGGCACACAAAGGGTGTTGGCTGGTAGTAATCGAAATCACTTCAGAGGAGGAAAACGTGAGCGAGGCCGACGCCGCCACATCGGTAAATGTGGCGGAAAGATTGGGTTTCAAGGATGGGGATCTGATTCAAGAGTTCGGTTACGACGATGATGTCGACTTCGACTTGCGTGATGATATTGAGGAGCTGACCGGCTCCGAACTCCTCGACGAGGACGACCACGAAGTCGTCGATGCCGTGATCTTCTGGTGGCGCGACGGCGACGGCGATCTCGTCGATGCCTTGGTGGATTCCCAGACCACCCTGAGCGAGGGCGGCGTGGTGTGGGTGCTTACCCCCAAGTCCGGCCGTCCCAGCCACGTTTCCCCTTCCGAAATCCAGGATGCCGCTCCCACGGCAGGCCTCCACTGCACCACCTCCGCGGGTGTGTCCAAGGACTGGAGCGCCACCCGCCTCGTTGCCCGGAAGAAGAACAAGTGATGCACTCCCGCGCCGGCCGGGCGGATCTGTTGCAAGGGGTTCCGGCGGTCGGCGAGGAAGCTCCCGACTTTGAGCTGGTTAACCAGTACGGCGAACCCGTGCGGCTCTCGACTCTTCGGGGACGCAACGTCGCCCTTGTCTTCTTCCCCTTCGCGTTTTCCGGGATCTGCACCGGCGAGCTCTGCGAGATCCGGGACAACCTGGCCGTGTTCGACGACGCCGACGCGACAGTCCTCGGCATTTCGGTGGACAGCAAATTCGCCCAGCGCGCCTACGCGGAAAAGGAAGGCTACAGCTTCGATCTGCTCGCCGATTTCTGGCCACACGGCGACGTCGCCCGGGCCTATGGAGTGTTCGACGACGCCACGGGCATGGCCTTGCGCGGCACCTTCATCATCGACGCGGCGGGCATCGTCCGCTACGTCGTGGTGAATCCGCGCGGTCAGGCGCGGGAGCTGGCCGAATACCGCGCGGCCCTCGCCGGTCTCGGCGGCTCCTAAGAGCCTGGGGCCTGAAGTAATGGACCCACGCCGCCCCGGGATCGGGACAACCGGACTTGCCAGCCTGGCACCGGCCGGAATGGCTCCTTTGGCGACGGAAGACCTTCCCTCGATGCGGCAGGCCGGGGAGCTCCTTGGCGGGAAACGGATGGCCGTGCTCACCGGCGCGGGCCTGAGCACGGATTCGGGCATTCCCGACTACCGGGGCCCGGGTGCCGCGCCCCGTAAACCCATGACCTATCAGGAGTTCGTCGGCAGCGCGGACAACCGCCGCCGCTACTGGGCGCGCAACCATATCGGTTGGTCCAAGCTCCGGCATGCCGATCCAAATGCCGGACATTTCGCCGTCGCCCGCCTGGAAGACCGGGGCCTCATGAGCGGGCTGATCACGCAGAACGTTGACCGGCTGCACGAAGACGCGGGCAGCCGGAACGTGGTGGACCTCCACGGCCGCTACGACCGGGTGGTCTGCCTCGACGGCGGCCACAGCTTCAGCAGGACGCTGCTGGGCGGAATCCTCGAGGAAATCAACCCCGGGTTCCTGGAAGCCGCCGAGGCCGCCGGCGTGGTCGAGATGGCCCCGGACGCCGACGCCGTGGTGGAGGATCCGGAGCTGATCCGCAGCTTTGTTGTCGCGCGGTGCCCCGTGTGCGGCGGAGTTCTGAAGCCGGACTTCGTGTATTTCGGTGAGAACGTGCCCAAGGAGCGGGTGGAATGTGCCTACGCCATGGTCGATGATGCCGGGGCCTTGCTGGTGGCCGGGTCCTCGCTGACCGTCATGAGCGGACTCCGCTTTGTACGCCACGCGGCGAAGGCGGGCAAGCCGGTGGTGATCATCAACAGGGGCACCACCCGCGGAGACAGCCTTGCCGACCTGAAGATCGACGCCGGGGTCAGCGCTGCCTTGTCGTGGCTGGCCGAAGAACTGCCTGAGCTGCGCTGAATCAGCACGCCGTTGCCCGCGTCAGTGCGGTGCGGCGATTGGCTTTCCGGCCCCCGGATCGGGTAGAGTCTATGTTCGTTGCTTCGGCCGGGAATTCCGGTGGAACCACGCTTTTGGGTCTTTAGCTCAGCTGGTAGAGCGCCACGTTTACACCGTGGATGTCATCGGTTCGATCCCGGTAGGACCCACCAACGAAGCCCGTCATTCAGGCCGCAAGGCAGGAGTGACGGGCTTCTTTCATGCCCGCGTGCCCCGGCTGGACTGCCCCTGAACGGTTCCGCAAATGGAAGAGCTCTCCACCGCGACTATTGGGGGATGCCGCGGTGGAGAGCTCGAAAATGAATATACAGTGAATTTCCCGGGTTGGGAAGCGTCCGGCTTGCCGCCGCTTCCGGGAGCGATCCGGGGCGCATCGCCAATGAAGCCATTATGATGGGACTTGTTCACTGGACTGAACAGGGTCTTCCGGGCCTTTCATTCCGGACCTGCCACCGTCAAGGAGAGTCATGGCCGATTCCCGCGCTTCCCGTTCCCCTGAGAGTCCGGGGGGTTCCTCGCCGGCTCCCGCGGTGACCCGGGCGGCCGCCGTGTTGGATGCCCTGGCTGCTGCACCGTCCGGCCGGCTGACCTTGAGTGACCTGGCGCGCGAACTGGGCATCCCGAAGTCGTCCACCTCGAACCTTCTGCTTGCCCTGGAGGAAGCCCGCCTGATTACGCGCGAGGGCGCCGACTTCTCGCTCGGCCGCAAGCTGGTGGAACTGGGCGCCGCCTACCTGAGCCGCCTTGACGAGGTCCAGGAGTTCTACAAGTACTGCGAGCAGGCGCCGACACTCTCCGGCGAGACCGTGCGCATCGCCATGCGCGACGGCGACCACGTCATCTACCTTGCCCGCTATGAGGGACATCCGGCCGTCCGCCTGACCTCGAACATCGGCGACAAGATGCCGCTGTCCCTGTGTGCCGTCGGCAAGGCCCTGCTTGCCCAGCTGCACGATCACGACATTGAGGCAATGTTCCCGGACGACCTTGAACTGCCGGTCATGACTCCCAAGTCGCTGCGTTCCGCGGCCGAACTCAAGTCCCAGGTGGCCGAAATCCGGAGCCGCGGCTTCGCTTTCGAGGACGAGGAATCCACCCTTGGTGTGGTGTGCCTGGCGGTGCCCGTGCCGACCCACGGCGCCCACGGGCCGAGCCTGGGCCTCTCCGTCACGTCCCTCAAGGCGACGTATTCGGAAGCGCAGGGCGAGCTGATGGTCAAGGAACTCAAGGAACTTGCACACTCCTTGGGCAATCCGATGGGCTAGCCCGAATAAATCTGATTACACCTCTTGAACATTGTTCAGCTTGCTGTACTCTGTTCAATATAGTGATTCACGCCATGGCTGCTGACGCTATGCACCAGGCCAACGGGGGCCTGGAGTGTTCTTGAGGGAGTGCTTGTGACAACTCGTACTAAGGCAGTACCTGCGGGTCCGGACGACGCGGTCGTTGATCCGGGCCAGCTTCGAAAAGCCACGCTTGCCAGTTCCGTTGGCTCCGCCCTGGAGTACTACGACTTCTACATTTACGGCTTGGCCACGGCCTTGATCTTCGGGCCGCTTTTCTTCAAGCCGCTGGGCGACACGGGCGCACTGATTGCCTCTTTCGCCACCTACGGCGTGGGTTTCGCGGCCCGTCCGTTCGGCGGCATCATCTTCGGCTACATCGGCGACCGCTTCGGCCGGAAGATGGTGCTGTTGCTGACCATTGGCATGATGGGCCTGGCCAGCTTCGCGATCGGCCTCCTGCCCACCTTCGAGCAGGCGGGCATGCTCGGCGCGGTCCTGCTGGTCGCCCTGCGCATCATCCAGGGCCTTGGCGCCGGCGCGGAGCAGGCCGGCGCAACCACGCTGATCTCGGAAGTGGCCCCGCGCCGCCGTCGGGGTTTCTTCGCTTCCCTGCCGTTCGTCGGCATCCAGCTGGGCACGCTACTCGGTGCAGGAACTTTCGCCCTGATAGCCCTTGCGGACAAACCCGTCCTGGAAGGCTGGCTGTGGCGCGTGCCGTTCCTGGCCAGTGTGATCCTGATCGTGGTTGCCGTCTTCATCCGCCTCAAGCTCAAGGAGACCCCTGTCTTCCAGGAACTTGAAAAGCACAAGAATGTGGTCAAGAACCCCGTGGGAGCGCTCTGGAAGCATTCCAAGAAGAATGTGCTGGTCGGTATCGGCCTGCGCATGGGCGAAAACGGAAACTCCTCGATCTACTCGGCCCTTCTGGTCGCATTCCTCTCCGCCAAGGAAGGCATCTTCCCGGGCGACAAGTTCATCGGGCCGGTGGGCCTGTTGATCGCCGCCGGCTTCGCCGCCGTCATGGTTGTCACCTTCGGTGCGCTTTCGGACCGATTCGGCCGGGTGCTGGTCTACCGGTACGGTGCGCTGTTCCAGGCCGTCATTGCCCTTCCCGCCTTCTACCTGGTGACACTCGGCAACCCGGCGCTGGTCTGGGTGGTCATGGTGGTCGGCATCGCGCTCGGCGTACAGTCCATGCTGGGCCCGCAGTGTCCGCTGCTGCCCGAGCTCTTCGGCGCGCGCTACCGCTTCACCGGCGTCGCCATGAGCCGTGAGATCTCGGCCGTTTTTGCCGGTGGAGTGGCTCCACTGATCGGTGCCGGACTCCTCGCCGCCACGGGCCACTCCTGGCTGGTCCTGGCCATCTACTCCCTGGTCCTGGCGCTGATTTCCTTCATTGCCACCTTCTTCACTCCCGAGACGGCAGGCCGCGACCTGCTCGCCTTGGAGGATGCCAGCTAAGGCACCTTAGCGGCAGGAACGTCGAAGCGGCGGCCCCTTGCGGGGGCCGCCGCTTCACTGTGTCCGGACCGCTTCGCTGTGTCCGGACCATCCAACGTCCGGGAACGGAATTCCCGGGGCAGCAGAACGGCCCCGGCGGTTATCCGCCGGGGCCGTTGAAGGTTTGAAGCCGTTTAGTAGAAGTGCACCGTGTCCACGAGATGCGGCATCTCGCCGCCTTCAAGGAAGATCCGCAGGTTGCTGCAGAAGCGCTCGGCGATCAGCCGGTTCTCTGCGGCGCTGAGGGCCGAGGTGTGCGGCGAGACCATTACCTTCGGGTGGCTCCAGAGCGGGCTGTCCTGGGGGAGGGGCTCCACCGCGAAGACATCCAGGCACGCGTAGGAGACCTGGCCGTTCTCGAGTGCCTCAAGCAGGGCCTCTTCGTCCACGACCGTTCCGCGTCCCACGTTCACGAACACCGTGCCGGGCTTCATGGCCGAGAAGACGTCGCGGTTGAAGAGCCGTTCCGTGTAGGGCGTGCCCGGGAGGGTGTTGACGACGGCGTCGGCGGTGGCGAGCAGCCCGGCAAGGCCGTCGTTGGTGGCGACCTCCTCGATACCGTCGATCGCTTCGACGTTCCGTTTGGTGCCGCTGACGCGCATCCCGAGTGCACGGGCGACGCGCGCGGTCTCCATGCCGATTTCGCCGAGGCCGGTGATGACAAGCGTGGAACCGTTCACCAGCTTGGTGGGTATCCGTAGCTCGGGCCAGACCTTGGCGGCCTGGTCCTGGGCGAGTTCGGCGCTGCGCTTGAAACCGTTGAGGATGCCGAGCGCGGCGAACTCGGCCAGCGGCAGGGCGTGCACGCCGGCGGAGGTAGTGACCTTGAACTTGTCCAGGGTGGCGGTGTCGAGGCCGGAGGCTTTCACGGCTCCGCCGGCGCCGGCGGCCATGGCGTGGATCCATTGCAGCCGCGGGTTGCTCTGCGCAATGCGGGCCAGGCCGGCTGGGTTTTCGTTGGGGAAGCCGTAGAGGACCTGCGCCTGGTTGAGCATTTCCCAGTAGCGCTCTTCCTGTTCAGGGGTGCGCTTGAAGGCCGGGTCTCCGGTGTGGTCGGCCGGGAAGCGTTCCGGCGGCAGCAGCTCCGGTTCGTAGAGAACCGTGATGGCTGGATCGATGGCGCGGATACGCTCCACATGCTCAGCTTCGAGCGGGACGGCGATCGCGATGGTGAGTTCATCAGTCGTCATGCTGTTCATCATACTGAATTGAGGCTAGGATATTGAACAGTTTTACGGAGAATTGCAGCTGAGACGACACAACGAAGTGAGGTACGGACAGGATGACCGCCGGAAAAACAGGCTTCGTCGGCCTAGGGCTGATGGGTTTCCCCATGGCCGCCAATCTCCTCGCCGCCGGCTGGGAGGTAACGGGCTGGAACCGCTCGGACTCCGCCGTCGACCGTTTCGTGGCCCTTGGCGGGCGGCGTGCCGCAACGGTTGGGGACCTGCGCGACCAGCCCGTGATCATCTTCATGCTCCCGGACCTCCAGTACATCCAGGATGCCGCGGCTCCCTTGCTTGAATCCTGGCGTGCGGCACCACCCGCCTCCGGGACCGCCGTCGTCGTCATGAGCAGCGTCTCTCCGACGGCGGTGCGCGACTTCGGCGCGCTGGTGCAGGAGGCGAGTGCCGGCAATGCCGTGGTGGTCGATGCCCCAGTCAGCGGCGGCACCACGGGCGCCGAAGCCGGCACCCTCGCCATCATGGCCGGCGCCGGCGAGGCGGACTTCGAACGCCTGCTGCCCCTCTTCAACGCCATGGGCTCCACCGTCCGCCGCATGGGCGCCCTCGGTGCAGGGTCGCTCGCCAAGGCGTGCAACCAGCTGATCGTCGGAACCACGACGGCGGCACTCGCCGAAGCCGCCGAACTCGCCGAGCGGTCCGGCATGGACGCGGCAGCCCTCTTCGAGGTGCTCTCCGGCGGCCTCGCCGGCAGCCGGGTCCTGGACATCGTCGGGCCGCGGCTCGCCGCGAAAGACTACGTGCCCACCGGCCCCGCCAAATTCATGCACAAGGACCTGAACTTCGTGCTCGAAAGTGCCGCTGCTTCCGGCGCGGCCGTACCGATGGCCTCGGCCGGGGTCGAGCTGTACCGCGAACTGATCGACCAGGGCCTCGGCGACCAGGACCTCGCCGTCGTCCGCCAGGCCATCTCAAACCTCAGCGACTCCCACGCAACCATCACCACAAAAGAAGGACAGCAATGAGTGGACTCTTCGACCTCACCGGGCGCGTCGCCCTGGTGACGGGCTCCAGCCGCGGAATCGGCAACGCCCTGGCCCGCGGACTGGCGGACGCCGGCGCCACGGTGGTGCTCAACGGCATCAACGCCGACCGCCTCAAAGCCGCCGAAGCCGCCCTCGCAGCGGATTTCGCCCCCGGACGCATCCACAGCTGCGCCTTCGACGTCACCAGCGACGTCGAAGCCGCGCGCGGTGTCGCATGGGTGGAGGAAAACGTGGGCCCGCTGGACATCTTGGTCAACAACGCCGGCATCCAGCACCGCGTCCCGATGCTCGACCTCGACGTCAAGGACTGGGAGCGCGTCCTCACCACCGACCTGACCAGCGCGTTCCTGGTGGGCCGCGAAGCCGCCCGGCACATGGTGCCCCGCGGCCGCGGCAAGATCATCAACATCTGCTCGGTGCAGACGGACCTCGCCCGCCCCACGATCGCGCCCTATGTCGCAGCCAAGGGCGGCCTCCGGAACCTGACCCGCGCCATGACCGCCGAATGGGCAGCCTCCGGGCTGCAGATCAACGGCATCGCCCCGGGCTACATCCACACGGAAATGACCCAGAACCTGGTGGACGACCCCGATTTCAACTCCTGGATCCTTGGCCGCACCCCGGCGCACCGCTGGGGGACCGTGGCCGACCTCGCCGGTCCGGCTGTCTGGCTCGCGTCCGACGCTTCCAACTTCGTCAATGGCCAGACGATCTTCGTCGACGGCGGAATGACGGTGGTGGTCTGATGCCCGGGTTCGACCTTCCAGGTTTCCAGTTGCCCGAGGCAGGCCTGGCCGTCGTCGCGCACGCCGCCGGCGACCTCCGCATCGAAGAGGTGCCCCTGAAGGCGCCGGCGGCGGATGAAACCGTCGTCGAAATCGCCTACGGCGGCATCTGTGGCTCCGACCTGCACTACTGGCTGCACGGTGCGGCCGGTGAATCCATCCTCAAGGCGCCCATGGTCCTGGGCCACGAAATCGTCGGTACCGTGGTACGGCAGGCCGCGGATGGCACCGGCCCCGTGGCCGGCACGCCCGTCGCCGTGCACCCGGCGACCCCCGGCCCCGGCGAGGCGAAGTACCCCGAGGACCGGCCCAACCTGTCGCCGGGATGCACCTACCTCGGCAGCGCGGCCCGTTTCCCGCACACCGACGGCGCGTTCAGCCGCTACGCCACGCTTCCGTCGCGCATGCTCCGCACGCTTCCGGACGGACTGTCGCTGCGCACTGCCGCCCTGGTGGAACCGGCCAGTGTCGCCTGGCACGCCGTCGCCCGGGCGGGCAACGTCGCGGGCAAGTCGGCGATGGTGATCGGAAGCGGTCCGATCGGCGCCCTGGCCGTTGCAGTGCTCAAGCGCGCAGGCGCGTCCAGGATCGTGGCGGTCGACATGCACGACAAACCGCTGGAGATCGCCCGCGCCGTGGGTGCCGACGAGGTCCTCAAGGGGGACGATGCCGAGGAGATCGCCAAGGTCGAGGCCGACGTCGTGATCGAATCCTCCGGCAGCCACTTCGGGTTGGCTTCGGCGATCAAGGGCACTGTCCGCGGCGGCAAGGTGGTGATGGTGGGCTTGCTGCCAACCGGACCCCAGCCGGTGCTCATTTCCCTGGCCATCACGCGCGAGCTGGAACTCCTGGGCTCCTTCCGCTTCAACGACGAGATCGACGAAGTCATCGCGGCGCTGGCGGACGGTTCCCTGCAGGCGGACCCGGTGGTGACGCACGAATACACGCTGGACCGCGGCCTGGAAGCCTTCGAAGTCGCAAAGAACTCGGCACAGTCCGGGAAGGTCCTGCTGGACTTCGCTCCCGCCTCCTAACGGGCGCCTCCTGGGAGAGGGCTATCTCCGTTCCACCGGGACGAACACCCGCGGCTGGTCTTCCCAGCTGGGCGAAAGGTCCGCGATGGTCTCGCGCATGATGCTCGAGGCCGCCTCTCGGGCCTTTTCGCCGTCCCCGTCGGCGATGGCCCGGGCCACGTCCATGTGCCACTGCAGGGCGACTTCCTCCGGGTGGGTGGGCATCAGGCCGTGGACTGTGCGGCCGGTGAGGGTCTCGGTGACCTGGCCGATCAGGTTCGCGAACATTTCGTTGCCCGAGCCGGACAGGACCAGCGCGTGGAAACGGATGTCCAGGTCCAGGAAGGTCGGCATGTCACCGGCGTGTCCGGCGTCGCGCATGGCCAGGGAGATGTCCACCAGTTCGTTGCGGAGCTTCTCCGGCGCGTTCTGCGCGGCGAGCTCTGCGGCGGCAGGTTCGACGGCGGAACGCAGCTCGGCGAGCGAACGCAGCTGCGCTCCGCGGCCTTCGCCGGCGAGGCGCCAGCGGATGACGAGCGGATCGAAAGGGTTCCAGCGATGCGCCGGAAGGACGCGGATCCCCACCCGTTTGATCGTTTCCACCAGCCCGAGCGACTGAAGCACACGGACCGCTTCCCGGACCACCGAACGGGAGACCTTGAGTTCCTCTTCAAGCTGCTCGGCCAGCATTACGTGGCCGGTGGGAAGGACCCCACCGACAATCCTGGCGCCCAGATGCTCAACGGCGCGGTGGTGGAGACTCGTTGACATAGTGGTAAGCATAGTGGCGGCCACAGGGGCGCCATTGTTACTTCCGAAGGGAGGCGGCGCGGACGCCTGCGGCCTACACTCTTTTGTGACGCGGACGTTTCCGGATCCTCTGCAAAAACTTTCGCGATGGCCGTCAAATACGTATGGTTTATTTCAGCGACTGCGCTAGAAAACGTTTCCTGCGACCCCGGGCAGGACTCACTGCACAAGAAGAATTGGAGTTTTGATGTCAGCACACATCGGTGTCACCGGCCTCGCGGTGATGGGCGCCAATCTGGCCCGCAACCTGGCCCGCAACGGATTCACCGTTGCCCTCCACAACCGCTCCGTCGAGAAGACCGACGCCCTTCTTGCAAAGCACGGCTCCGAAGGCGACTTCGTCCGCACCGAGACCCTGCAGGAACTCGTCGACTCGCTTGAGAAGCCGCGCCGCGTCCTCATCATGGTGAAGGCCGGCAAGCCGGTGGACGCCGTCATCGACCAGCTCGTGCCGCTGCTTGAAGAAGGCGACATCGTCATCGACGCCGGCAACTCCCACTACGAGGACACCCGCCGGCGCGAGGCCGCCCTCTCCGAAAAGGGCCTCCACTTCGTAGGCGTCGGCGTGTCCGGCGGTGAGGAAGGCGCCCTCAACGGCCCGTCCATCATGCCCGGCGGTTCCAAGGAGTCCTACAAGGCCCTCGGCCCGCTGCTGGAGAAGATCTCCGCCAAGGTCGACGGCGAACCCTGCTGCGCCTGGGTCGGCACCGACGGCGCCGGCCACTTCGTCAAGATGGTCCACAACGGCATCGAATACGCCGACATGCAGGTCATCGGCGAAGCCTTCGACCTCCTGCGCTCCGGTGCAGGCATCGAGCCGGCCGAACAGTCCAAGATCTTTGCCGAGTGGAACACCGGCGAACTGTCCTCCTTCCTGATCGAAATCTCCGCCGAGGTCCTCGGCCACGTCGACGCCAAGACGGGCAAGCCGTTCGTCGACGTCGTCGTGGATGCCGCAGGCCAGAAGGGCACCGGCCGCTGGACGGTCATCTCGGCCCTCGAACTCGGTTCCCCGGTCTCCGGCATCGCCGAATCCGTCTTCGCCCGCGCGCTCTCTTCCCAGAGCGAACAGCGCAAGCTGGGCCAGGAGCTGCTCGCCGGCGAGGAAGCCGCCGTCGAAATCCCGGCGACCTTCGTCGAAGACGTCCGCCAGGCGCTGTACGCATCCAAGCTCGTCTCCTACGCCCAGGGCCTGGACATGCTGACCTCCGCCGCCAAGGAATACGGCTGGGAGCTCAAGCTCGACGAGATCGCTTCCCTGTGGCGCGCAGGCTGCATCATCCGCGCGGAACTGCTCAAGGACATCACCAAGGCCTACGCAGCCGAGGAAAAGCCCGCCAACCTGCTGTTCGCCCCGGCCTTCACCAAGGCCATTGCCGAAGCCCTGCCGGCTTGGCGCCGCGTGGTCGCCACGGCCGTGCAGCTGGGCATCCCGGTTCCGGTCTTCTCGTCCTCCCTGGCCTACTACGACGGCCTGCGCCGCAAGCGCGTCGCAGCCGCCCTGATCCAGGGCCAGCGTGACCTGTTCGGTGCACACACCTACGGCCGCGTGGACGCCGAGGGCACCTTCCACACCCTGTGGGGCGAGGACAAGTCCGAAATCTCGGCTGTCGACACCCACTAGGACCCGTTCCTGACAAGGGCCGGCCGTTCCCCGATACTGGGGAGGGCCGGCCTTTGCCGTGCCGCCACGTTGCCGCCGCGATCCCGCAAGCGGCCCGATCGGGGGAGCTTCCATGACGCCAGGAACCGTGTTCGTGACCGGGGCCTCCACGGGAATCGGCCATGCCGCCGCCATCCTGCTGGCCCGGAATGGGTTTACGGTCTACGCCGGCGCCCGCCGCACCGACATGATGGAGCCCCTCAAGGCCCACGGAATCCGGGTCCTCGCCCTCGACGTCACGGACGACGACTCCATGACGGCCGCCGTTTCAGAGGTGGAAGCGGCTCACGGCCGGGTGGACGTCCTGGTCAACAACGCCGGATACGGCTCCTACGGCTCGCTCGAGGAAGTCCCGCTGGAAGAGGGCCGGCGCCAGTTCGAGGTCAACCTCTTCGGCATGGCCCGGATGACGCAACTGGTGGTCCCGGGCATGAGGCAGGCGGGGCGGGGCAGGATCATCAACGTCTCCTCGATCGGCGGCCGGATCTACGAGCCGCTCGGTTCCTGGTACCACGCCACGAAGTTCGCCGTCGAAGGGTTGAGCGATTCCCTTCGCCTCGAACTCGCGCCGCACGGCATCGCGGTGTCGATCATCCAGCCCTCCGGAACGGCGTCGGAATGGGGACGGATCGCAGGAGAGCACCTCCTGGCCGCTTCCGGGCAGGGGCCATACGCCGCGCAGGCCCGCATGATGGCCGCCGCGTTGGCGAGCACGGAGGGGACCGCGCTGGCTTCCCCGCCGCGGTCCGCTGCCCGCGCGATCCTCCGCGCGGCACGGTCCGGAAAACCGAAAACCCGCTACCCGGCGGGCCGGGGAGCGGGTTCGATCCTGGCGCTCAGGCGGGTCCTGCCGGACCGCGCCTTTGATGCCCTGCTGAGGGGCATCTACGGTAGGTTTCCGGTTTAGATCCGGTACTCGATGTAGTACTCGGCCGGATCCACCGCGGGCTTCGTTTCGGATTTTGCATCGCGGTGCCGCCAGGTGGCCGGGATGCCAGTGATGATCGACTCCGGAGGTGCGTCCTTCACGACGACGGCGTTCGCGCCCACTGCGCTGTCGGCGCCGATCGTGATGGGGCCCAGGACCTTGGCGCCCGCGCCGATGGTCACGCGGTCACCGATCGTGGGGTGGCGCTTGACCTTCGCGAGCGAGCGTCCGCCGAGCGTGACGCCGTGGTAGATCATGACGTCCTCGCCGATCTCCGCGGTCTCACCGATCACTACGCCCATGCCGTGGTCGATGAAGAACCTGCGCCCGATGGTGGCGCCGGGATGGATCTCGATGCCGGTCAGGAAACGCGTCAGCTGCGAAATAAGCCGGGCAGGGAAACGCGTGGACGGATTCTGCCACAGCTTGTGCGTCAACCGGTGCGCCCAGATGGCGTGCAGCCCGGAGTATGCAAAAAAGTTCTCGAAAGAGCCTCGGGCCGCCGGGTCGTGTGACCGGGCGGCCTCGAGGTCTTCCTTGAGTCTTGCGAAAAAGCTCACAAAGACCTTTCTACAGGAAGGGTGGTGAATCAGCCGCGGATGTCGTCAAAGAGGACGGTGGAGATGTAACGCTCGCCGAAGTCGGGAACAATCGCAACGATCAGCTTGCCCTTGTTCTCCGGGCGCTTGGCCAATTCCAAGGCGCCCCAGACAGCGGCGCCGGCGGAGATACCGCCGAGGATGCCTTCCTGGGTGCCGAGAGAGCGGGCCGTGGCGACGGCGTCCTCGAGGGAGGCGTCAAGGACCTCGTCGTACACGTTGGTGTCCAGCACCTCCGGGACGAAGTTGGCGCCCAGGCCCTGGATCTTGTGCGGACCGGGGGTGCCGCCGTTCAGGATGGGGGAGTCCTTGGGCTCGACGGCCACGATCTGGACTTCCGGCTTGCGCTCCTTCAGGACCTGGCCGACGCCCGTGATGGTGCCGCCGGTGCCGACGCCGCCCACGAAGATGTCGATCTTGCCGTCGGTGTCCGCCCAGATCTCCTCGGCGGTGGTGCTGCGGTGGATCTCGGGGTTGGCTTCGTTGGCGAACTGCTGGGCCCAGATGGAGTTCTCGGTGTTGGCCACGATTTCCTGGGCCTTCTCCACCGCGCCGCGCATGCCCTCGGAACCCGGGGTCAGCACGATTTCGGCACCGTAGGCACGCAGCATGACACGGCGTTCGGTGGACATGGTCTCGGGCATGGTCAGGATGACCTTGTAACCGCGGGCCGCACCGACCAAGGCCAAGGCGATGCCGGTGTTGCCGGAGGTGCCCTCGACGATGGTTCCACCGGGCTTCAGTGCACCGGACTTCTCGGCGGCGTCGATGATGGCGACACCGATGCGGTCCTTGACGCTGTTGGCGGGGTTGTAGAACTCCAGCTTCACCGCCACCGTGGCCTCAAGGTCCTTGCTGAGCCGGTTGAGGCGGACCAGGGGGGTTCCGCCGATCAGCTGGGTGACGTCGTCATAGATCCGTGCCATGTATTCATGCCTGTTCTCTGAAGAGGGAAATGCTGTGGCCAGCCTAACCAGCGTTACGAAGCCCTGCTACGCGCGGAGCCACGAAGAGTAATATTTCCTGGCCTTCGCGAGCTTCGGATTGATGATCACCTGGCAGTAGCCCTCTTCGGGGAATTTGGCGTAGAAGTTCTGGTGGATCGCCTCGGCTTCATGGAACTCGGGAAGCCTGCTGACCTCCGTGACGATTTGCTTGGACCACAGTGGCTGGTTCCTGGCGATCGCCTTCTCGAACAGCTCCTTCTCCTGCTGTGTTTCATAGAACATGACCGAGCGGTACTGGGTTCCGACGTCGTATCCCTGGCGGTTCAGGGTGGTCGGGTCATGGAGGGCGAAGAACATGTCCAGGATGATTTCCTCCGGAATCACGTTTTCGTCGAAGGTCACTGCCACCACTTCGGCATGGCCCGTAGTCCCGGAACAGACCTCGTAGTAGCCGGGGTTCCGGACGTATCCGCCCGCGTAGCCCGACACCACCGATGAGACACCCTGGGTCTTCTGGTAGACGGCATCCAGGCACCAGAAGCAGCCGCCGCCAAGTACGAAAGTTTTCATGCCCTGTTCAATGGCCGGGGGCCGCGGAAGATTCCCGCACGGGCCTTACGGAAGTGTGACGGCGCAGGATGCGCAAGAATAATGACCATGGAAGCTGTGAACACCGCTGTTGCAGAAGGCGTTGCGGACAAGGAATCCGACGGCGGCCCGGGTACCCCGACGCTCGGCGAACTGTTGCTGGCAGTCGAAGAGCTCTGGCCGGAATCGCTGGCCGAGAACTGGGACGAAGTGGGTCTTGTGGCCGGGCGCCCCGAAGCCCCGGTGGGCAAGGTCATGCTGGCGGTGGATCCCACCCTGAAGACCATCGAAGAAGCCATCGACTGGGGTGCGCAGCTGTTGGTCACCCACCATCCCCTGCTGCTCAAGGGGGTCAATTCCGTCGCCGCCACCACCGCCAAAGGCCTGGCCGTCCACCGGCTGATCGAGTCCGGAACCGCGTTGCTGACGGTGCACACCAACGGTGACTCCGCCGTCGGGGGTGTTTCCGACGTGCTCGCCGACGCCTTCGGACTGGACAACGTGGTTCCGCTGACCCCGGCCGCGCAGGGCCTGCCCGAAGAAGGGATCGGCCGTGTGGGGGAGCTTCCCGAACTGATGACGCTCGGCGATTTCGCCGCGCGCGTCTTCGAAGTCCTCCCGGCCGTTGCAGGGGGCGTCAGGGTTTCCGGGGAGCGTGACGCGCTCGTCCGCAGGGTCGCCGTCTGCGGCGGGGCCGGTGACAGCCTATTCGACGCCGTCCGCGCCAGCCAGGCGGACGTCTACGTGACGGCCGACCTCCGGCACCATCCGGCGTCGGAAGCCCGGGAATCCGCGATCAACGGCCGCCCCTACCTGATCGACGTTTCGCATTTCGCCAGCGAATGGCTCTGGCTCCCGGCCGCCGCCGAGGCCCTCGGTAACGTGCTCGCCGACCAGGGGTACGACGTCGAGATCCGCGTGGCGAGCACCAACAGCGACCCCTGGGACTTCATCCTCACCCCCGGCTGAGCCCGGCGCACCCGTTGGGGTACGGCAGGCACGGCAGACAGGATTGGCGCTAGAGTCGGGGGAAGGACGGGCGCCAGGCCCGGCCGGATCCCGAAGGGATGCGGCACAATCAAAGCGGAGGTGGACGTGGCCAAGGCAGCCCCGGCGGAACAGATGAAGTTGCTCGACCTGCAGGCACTGGACGGCAAACTCAAGGGCCTGGCCAAGCGTCGCGGCATCCTCGAGAACGATCCCCGCATCACCGACCTCCAGGACGCGCTCGGCATTGCGAACGGCGAACTCGGCACCGCGAAGCTCGCGGTGCACGACGCCGAAGCCGAACTGCGCCGCGCCGAAGCCGATGTGGAACAGGTCGCAGGCCGCATCGAACGGGACGAAGCCAGGCTCAACAGCGGCACCGGCCTCTCCAAGGACCTCGTGGCGCTCCAAAGCGACATCGCGTCCCTGAACCGGCGCCGCTCCGACCTGGAGGACGTGGAACTGGAAATCCTCGAGCGCCTGGACGGGCTCCGCGAAAAGCAGGCTGCCCAGCAGCAGATTGTGGACGATATCCAAGGTTCCTTTGCCGGCATCCGTGCCGAACTGGACGCTGCGATCGCTGAGGTAGCCGCCGAAGAGGACAGTGTCCGCGCCGAACGGAACACTTTCGCCGCCGGTGTGGATGCCGGCGCTCTTGATATCTACGAGAAGACGCTGGCCAAGCGCGGTGTTGGCGCGGCCCGCTTGTTCCACGGCAGGTCCGAAGGCTCGGGAATGACCCTCAGCCCTGGCGACCTCGCCGAGGTCAAAGCCGCCGCGGAAGACGACATCGTCTTCTGCCCCGACTCCGGCTGCATCCTGGTCCGCTCTGCGGAGTGGAACTAAGGGCCGTTCCACCCAACTGACTGGCAGTTGTGGCCGTTTTGAGGGGGCGGTTTCAGGCGGTTATCGCAACAGGAAGGTTCTGATCATTTCATTGGGGGTGCGGAAATCGAAGCGTTGGCGGGGCCTGTCGTTGAGTTCGTGGGCGACGTAGTCGAGGTCGGTTCGGCTGTAGATGCTGAGGTCGGTGCCTTTGGGGAAGTACTGGCGCAACAGGCCGTTCATGTTCTCGTTTGAGCCGCGCTGCCAAGGTGAGTGGGGATCGCAGAAGTAGATATCGATGTCTGCTGCGATCTTCACTTCCTTGTGCCGGGCCATCTCGGTTCCCTGGTCCCAGGTCAGGGACTGCCGGAGTTCATCGGGCAGGGGTCCGAGTTTTCTGACCAGCCCGTCGCGCAGTGCTTCGGCCCGGTTCATGTCCGCTGGGATGTGGATGAGTATCAGGAAACCGGTGGTGCGTTCAACGATGGTGCCTATGGCGCTTTTGCCGTCTTTGCCCAGGATCAAGTCGCCTTCCCAGTTCCCGGGAATTGCGCGGTCTTCGACCTCCGCGGGACGGTCGGCGATCATGACCATGTCCTGGATCCTGCCGCGGCGCTCGTCCGGCCGGCGCTGAGGTTTTCGCAGCGTCCTACCGGTGCGCAGGCTCTTGAGCAGTTCCCGTTTCAGCCCGCCGCGGGACTCGACGTAGAGGGACTGGTAGATCGTTTCGTGGGACACCCACATCTCCGGGTTGTTCGGGAAGTCCTTGCGCAGGCGGCCAGCGATCTGGACCGGTGAGTCCTTCTTGCCGAGCCGTTTTTCGACTTCTACGCGCAGCGCCTTGTTGCTGTTGAGCTTAGCGGTCTTGGGCCGGGCTGCCCGGGCCTGGGCCCTGACTTGGGCGGTCGTGGCCCGGTAGTAATAGACCGCGTCCGCGTTGCGGCGCAGCTCCCTGGAAATCGTGGACGGCGACCGGCCCAGCCGCCTGGCGATCTCCCGGATGGATTCCTTCCCGCGCAGCAGTGAGATCTGTTCACGCTCTGCAAACGAGAGGGAACGCCCGGTCAGGGTCCGGCCCCTGCGGGGCCGGATCCCTCCCGTGGACCGCAGTTCCCGGCGGACGGTCGTCATGGACCATCCGAGGAAGGCACCGGCCTCGTCGAAACGAGCACCGTCAGCGACATGCTGCCAGAACTCCTGGACGACCTCGGCGACCAAACGATTCGAGAACTTCACCACGGCAATCGACACCCTTCAATGATCAGGTGTTGCAATCACCGCATGATCCCGGGCTCTCAAAACGGCCATAACTGCGAGTCACTTGGGCTGCAGCCCGGCCAGCTCAGCCGCCCAGGCTGTGCATGACTCCTGCGAGGGCATCGCACACTGTCCGTACGGAGCGCCGCTCCAGGTTCTCCGGCCGGGCAAGCAGGTCGATCCGGCGGCGTGTGTTGATTCCGCGGAGAGGTCGCAGCACGACGCCGGACCCGGCCTGCGGGTCAAAGGCCGGTCCGGAGGTGAACCGGGGCAGCAGGCCCAGGACATCCCCCGCGGCAACGAGGGCGGATACGGTCGTGTAGTCGTTGACCCGGTGCACGATGTTCAGGGGCTTGCTCGCAACCGCGGCGACGGCCTTCAGCACATCATCGGGGGAGTATCCGGGCCGGCTCGTTACCCAGGGTTCGTCGGCGATGTCGGCGACGCTGACTGATTCTTTTCCGGCCAGGGGATGCCCGGGCGGGAGCGCGATGTCGAGCGGTTCGCTGGCGAGGGGAATGACGGCGATCCGCCCCTCCGGCCACGGACTGCTGTGCTCCATCCGATGCGCGAGGACGAGGTCGTAGCGCGCTGTCAGTGCGGGGAAATCCTGCTGGGCCACATCTTCATCGGAGAAGCGGACTGTGGGCAGCCCGGAACCTTTCAGTGAGCGGGCGAGGGGTGCGAACAGGGCCTGGCCGGCGCTGTGGAAGCCGCTCAGGGTCACCGCTGCGTCAGGCTCTTCCTGGTACGAGTCGATGGCGGCCCTGGCCTGCGCCATGGCGAGAATCACGGCGCCGCCGGCATCGGCGAGCACTTGGCCGGCGTCGGTCAGCACCAGGTTCCTGCCCTCCTTGCGGGTGAGCGGCACCCCGGCGCTGCGCTGGAGGAGGGTGAGCTGCTGGGAGACGGCGGAGGGCGTGACCATCATGGCCTCGGCCACGGCCTTCACGCTGCCGAGTTCACCGAGTTCACGCAACACCTGAAGCTGGCGGACATCCATAAGCCAATCCTAAAGCGTTGTGCGGATCGATGTAGCGTCTGCTGAACTGTCCTTTTAAGAGACCGGCGCGAACTGGCAGCTGTTGCCCTTAAATCTGCGCCCAGAGGGCAACAGCTGCCAGTTCGCGCTCCCCGAGGGCGGCTTAGAGGCCGTTGCGCACCACGGTTCCCTGCGCGACGACGGTGCGCACTTTCTCGAGGGCGGTGCCGTCACTCAGCGGGTCGGCGTCGACCACGACGGCGTCGGCGAAGGCGCCCGGCACGAAGCGGCCGGCCTTGCCTTCCCAGTTGAGCAGGCGGGCGGCGTAGGTGGTCGCCGCGCGCAGCGCCTCGAGCGGGGACAACCCGGCTTCGTTGAGCAGCCGGACCTCCTTGCCCAGCGGGGTGACGTCGTTGCCGAAGGAGTCGGTGCCGGCCACCACGGTGACACCGGCCTCGTGGGCGGCCAGGACGGCGGCCTTGTGGATGGGGGTGTACTCCATGCCGCGGGCGGCGAGGATCGGATCGGAGGAGGTGGCCATGCCGGAGATGGCGTCCATGGTGGGCGTGAAGTAGGTGCCGCGGCGGGCCATCTCGGCGATGGTCTGCTCCGAGACGAACACGCCGTGCTCGATGCTGCGGACGCCGGCGCGCACGGCGCCGTCGATGCCTTCGGCGCTGTAGGCGTGGCAGAGCACGCCTGCGCCGCGGGCGGCCTTGACGATCGAGGAGATCTGCTCGTAGCCGTAGACCAGTTCGCGGGGGTCCTGTTCCGGCAGCCCGGCGCGCGGGTTGGCGCGGGTCTTGATGACTTCGGCGCCGCGGGCAAGGTTCACCTGGGCGAGGTAGGCCAGGTCCTGTTCTGCAGTGATGCCGTTCTTGAGGGCCGCGAGCGGGGCGAGGTCCGGATCGGCCAGGATCGAGTCGCCCTGCTCGGGGGAGATGAACAGACCGGCGGGGCGCATGCGGGGGGAGGCGCCCGGAGCCCAGGCCGGGAGGGCGGCGAGGGCGATGTCCTGGTAGAAGCTGCTGGAGCCGCTGCGGACGCTCGTCACGCCGCCCTGCAGCAGGAGCCGGGCGTCGGACAGGGCGTTGGCGTGGACGTGCACGTCTACCAGGCCCGGGACAACCCAGCGGCCGGCGGCGTTCAGAACAGTGGCGCGGTGCGCGACGGCGGCCACGGCCTTGCGGGTGGCGTCGCGGGTCCCGACGGCGGCGACCTTGCCGCCGTCGAGCACCAGGACGCCGTCCTCCAGCGCGCTGCCGGTGAGGGGGTCGACGACGGTGCCGCCTTCGATGATGACGGCCCCCGCGACGGTGGGGCGGCCGGGGTAGTTGGGACCGGCGGGGCGTTCGCCCGCCTGCGCCGCCGGTGCCGAGGCGAGCTGGGCCGTGACGCCGGCGACGGAAATGCCGGCGAGGGCCGCCGCAGTGGAGAGGACTCCGCGGCGAGACGGGGTGGCGGCCGGGACTGCCGCGCTGCTGTGGTCATGCAGGCACATGGTTACTCCTTGGGGGAAACGCACAATCCTTGAGGAAAGCACAATGGTGCTGGTGGTACGCCTCACCATATTTGGTATACCAAAATTGATTCAAGTCGTTCCCGCCGCACGGCGTCCGCAATTCCAGACAGTGTAGCCTTGACTAAACTGTTGAGTGAGATACTTGAGCTTGTTCTAAGCCGTTTGAGGGCATGTAATGGGAGCCATGAAGGCTCTCTACAAGTCCGGCCCGCACGCCGGCTTCGAACTCGTTGACCGGCCCGAACCCGAGGCCGGCCCTGGCGATGTCAAGATCCGCGTGATGACCACCGGTATCTGCGGCACCGACCTGCACATCCAGTCCTGGGATGCCTGGGCGCAAAGCATCATCGAAACCCCGCTCATTGCAGGCCACGAGTTCTACGGCGAAGTGGTGGCCGTTGGCGAGGACGTCCGGGACGTCAAGGTGGGCGACAGGGTGTCCGGCGAAGGCCATGTGGTGTGTGGCATCTGCCGCAACTGCCGCGCCGGCCGCCGCCAGATGTGCATCCACACCGTGTCCGTGGGCGTGCAGCGCGACGGCGCCTTCGCAGAATACGTCGTGATCCCGGAAACCAACGTCTGGGTACACCACGACCCCTCGGTCACGCCGGAGCTCGGCGCCATCTTCGACCCCTTCGGCAACGCCGTCCACACCGCACTGAGCTTCCCCCTCGTGGGCGAAGACGTGCTCATCACCGGCGCCGGTCCCATCGGCCTGATGGCCATCGCCGTCGCCCGCCACGCCGGTGCCCGCAAGATCGCGATCACGGACGTCTCCGAGTCCCGGCTGGCCCTGGCCCGGAGCATGGGCGTGGACCTCGCAGTCGACGTTTCCAAGATGCGCATCAGCGAGGCCCAGAAGGAACTGGGCATGCGCGAAGGCTTCGATATCGGCCTGGAAATGTCGGGACATCCCACGGCCTTGCCTGAGATGATCGACAACATGAACCACGGCGGACGCATTGCCATGCTCGGCCTGCCCAGCCAGCCGATCGACATCGACTGGGGCAAGGTTGTCACCCACATGCTCACGCTCAAGGGCATCTACGGCCGCGAAATGTTCGAGACCTGGTATGCCATGAGCGCCATGCTCTCCTCCAACCCCGAGCTGCACCGCAACATCTCCGCCGTCGTCACGGACAAGCTGTCCGCCGCCGACTGGGAGAAGGGCTTCGAGATCGCCCGCGCCGGCATCGGCGGCAAGGTTGTCCTCGACTGGACCGAACTGTAACCGGCCGCACGGCAACTGAACCGAATCCCCCAGGACTCTAAGGAGACCATTTTGTACACCTCGATCAAGGACCAGCTGCAGGACGAACTGGACGAGATCCGCGCGGCCGGGCTCTTCAAGAGCGAACGCCACATCGATTCCCCGCAGGCCAGCCACATCGCCGCAGGCCCGCTCGGCGAACCGTCCCGGCCGGTGCTGAACTTTTGCGCGAACAACTACCTGGGCCTGGCAGACCACCCGGAGATCATCGCCGCGGCCAAGTCGGCCATGGACGAGCGCGGCTTTGGCATGGCCTCGGTGCGCTTCATCTGCGGCACCCAGGACCTCCACCTGGAGCTGGAGAAAAAGGTGTCCGAGTTCCTCGGCACCGAGGACACCATCCTGTTCTCCAGCTGTTTCGATGCCAACGGCGGCGTGTTCGAGTCCCTCTTCGGCCCGGAAGACGCCATCATCTCCGACTCGCTGAACCACGCCTCGATCATCGACGGCATCCGCCTGAGCAAGGCCAAGCGCTTCCGCTACGCCAACCAGGACATGGCCGACCTCGAAGCCAAGCTCGTGGAGGCCGAAGGTTCCCGCCGCAAGATCATCGTCACCGACGGCGTCTTCTCCATGGACGGCTACCTGGCACCGCTGGCGGCCATCTGCGACCTCGCCGAGAAGCACGATGCCCTGGTGATGGTGGACGACTCCCACGCGGTCGGCTTCATGGGCGCCAGCGGTGCCGGCACCCCGGAACACGCCGGCGTCAGCGGCCGTGTGGACATCTACACCGGCACCTTCGGCAAGGCCCTGGGCGGCGCCTCGGGCGGCTACGTCTCCGGCCGCTCCGAGGTCGTCGCGATGCTGCGCCAGAAAGCCCGCCCGTACCTGTTCTCGAACTCCCTGGCCCCGGCCATCGTCGCCGCCACACTTAAGGCACTCGAACTGGTCCAGGGCTCCGGCGAGCTCCGCACCCGGCTCTTCGACAACGCGGCCCTGTTCCGCCGTCGGATGGCCGAGGAAGGCTTCGAACTGCTCGACGGCGAACACGCGATCGTCCCGGTCATGTTCGGGGACGCAGTGGCCGCCGCGAAGGTGGCCGCCGAAATGCTCGAACACGGTGTGTTCGTCACGGCCTTCAGCTACCCGGTGGTGCCGAAGGGCGCCGCCCGCATCCGCGTGCAGCTGTCCGCGGCACACAGCCCGGCCGACGTCGAATCCTGCGTGCAGGCCTTCGTGGCCAGCCGCGACGCGGTCAACAGCCGGGACGCCGCCACCGCCGGTGAAGCCGCGGGGGCCTGAGCGCGATGATCCTGACCCTGCCATGATCCTCACCCTGCTCGGTGGCGGAGGTTTCCGGGTGCCGCTGGTCCATTCAGCTCTGCTGTTGGACCGGCAGCCCGGCCGCGTCACCGAGCTGCGGCTGTTTGACCACGACGCCGGACGGCTGGCTGTGGTGGCAAGGGTCCTGGAGGAACAGGCGGCCGGCGTGCCCGACGCGCCCCGGGTGCGCCTGTTCACCGAGCTGGCCGAGGCCCTCCCGGGCACGGACTTCATCTTCTCCGCGATCCGGGTGGGCGGCATGGCCGGCCGCGCCGCCGACGAACGGATCGCCCTGGAACACGGAGTCATCGGACAGGAAACCGTCGGCGCCGGCGGGATCTCCTACGCCCTGCGGACCATCCCGGTGGTGGTGGACATCGCGCAGGCTGTCCGGAAGCACGCCCCGCAGGCCTGGTTCATCAACTTCACCAATCCGGCAGGCGTCATCACCGAGGTCCTGAACTCCCTGCTGGACGGGCGCGTGGTGGGCATCTGCGATTCCCCGGCCGGCCTGGCACGGCGGGCGCTGTGGGCGGCGGGCTTCCCCGGTCTGGACGTGTACGGGGCCGGCGTCGGGATCGACTACATCGGCCTGAACCACCTGGGTTGGCTGCGCGGGCTGACCGTCGACGGGGCGGACGTGCTCCCGGAGCTGCTCGCGGACGCGGACGCCGTCGAATCCTTCGAGGAAGGCCGGCTGTTCGGCGCCCCTTGGATCCAGGCGCTCGGCGCGGTTCCGAACGAATACCTGCACTACTACTATTTCCGCCGGGAAAACCTACTGGCCGAACAGGAGGCCGCCGCCAGCCGCGGTAGCTATCTGGCCCGGCAGCAGGCCGCCTTCTACGCCTCCGGCGCAGGGGAGGGCGGGGGCGCTGAATCGGCGCTGCAGCTCTGGGAACAGTGCCGGCTGGACCGTGAGCAGACGTATATGGCCGACAACCGCGATGCCGCCGGGACCTTCGAGCGCGACGCCGCGGACCTGCAGGGCGGTGGCTACGAGGGCGTGGCCCTGGCGATCATGCGGGCGCTGGCAGGCTCGGCCGGAAGTTCCGGCGGCACGGACGAGACCCGCCTCATCCTCAACATGCCCAACGCCGGCACCCTGCCCGGGCTGGATGCGGATGCCGTCATAGAGGCTCCCTGTGTGGTGGGTCCGGGCGGCGTCCGGCTGCTGCCCGCGGATCCCCTTCCGGGCTACGCCGCCGGACTGGTCACCACGGTCAAGGCGGTGGAGCGGGCCACCATCGAAGCGGCACGGGGCGGATCCCGGAGTGCCGCCTACCGCGCCTTGGCCATGCATCCGTTGGTCGATTCCGTGCGGGTGGCGCATGCCCTGCTGGACGGGTACATGGATCACTTCAAGGAGCTGGCCTACCTGCGCTGAGCGCCTGGTGCTCCAATACGGAGGGCCTGCGTGCTGGAGCCGTTCGGGAGCCCGAAGGCCCTGTCGGGAAACCCCGCCCGGGCCTAGGATCGCAGCATGGGCAATGATGCAGCCACAGAAGTCTTGGACCCCCAAGCGTGCTGGGAACTCCTCCGGACCGTGTCGGTGGGTCGCCTGGCCGTCTGGCTCGGCGACCATCCGGACATCTTCCCGGTCAACTACGCTGTGGACCACGGCAGCGTCGTCTTCAGGACCGGCGCCGGCACGAAACTTGAAGCCGCCCTCGGCGACTATCCTGTCGCGATGGAGGCGGACGGTGTCGACCCCGAGACCGGCGTCGCCTGGAGCGTGGTGCTCCGCGGCAAGGCGGTCCCGCTGAAGAACATCGACGACGTCGTCCAGTCCTTCTCGATTCCCCTGTTTCCCTGGGAAGCCGGGCAGAAGGACCACTTCGTGAGGATTCCCGCGGACTCCGTATCCGGCCGGCGCTTCACGGTCACACCGCCGCTCACCTGGTGGACGCCCTACAGCGGCACCAAGGCGGCCCGGGGCGAGTAGCGAGCCCGTGTCGCGCGGCGGTGTCGCGCGGAGTTCCCGGCACTGGCAGGATGGGCTGATGGCCTCGAATTACGACGTAGTGATTGTCGGCGGCGGCATCGCCGGGCTCTCGCTTGCCTCCGCGCTCGCCGGGAAGTGCTCCGTGGCGCTCGTCGAAGCGGAACAGACCCTTGCCTACCACACCTCCTCGCGCTCGGCGCGGCAGCTGATCCCCAGCTACGGTCCCGCCGTCGTGCAGGACCTCACCGTCCGTACGCTGGAACTGATTGCGGAGCACGACGCCGGACTGGACGTTCCGGTGCTGACGCCGCGGGCGTTCATGATGGTGGGGGACGAAGCGGAGCTCTCTGCCGAAGCCAGCGGCCACATGCAGCCCATCACGCACGCCGAGGCGCTGGAACTCTGCCCGGCCCTCCGGCCCGACGGCTTCACCCATGCCGGCCTGGACACCGGCTCCTTCGCCTGCAACGCTCCCGTGCTCCTTGAAGACCACCGCCGCCGCGCGGAGGCGGCCGGCGCGGACGTCATCACCGGGGCCCGGGTGCACTCGGCCCAGCGGATCGGCTCCGCCTGGCAGCTCGGCGCCGGGACCGAGGGGCTCGGCGCCGCCGTCGTGGTCAACGCGGCCGGTGCGTGGGCGGACGAGCTCGCGGTCCTCAGCGGGGTGGAGAAGCTCGGGCTGCAGCCGTACCGGCGCACCGCGGCCGTCGTCGACGTCGAGCGTCCCCTGGCGCCCGGCACTCCGATGGTTGCCGAGGCAGCGCACCGCTGGTACTTCCGCGCCGAAGGAGCGCAGGTACTCATCTCGCCGGCGGAAACCGTGCCTAGCGGGCCCGAGGACGCCAAGCCGCGGCCTGGGGACATCGAGGCCCTCGTGGCCCGGCTGAACTCGCTGACCACCCTGGGCATCCGCTCGGTGGACCGCGCCTGGACCGGGCTGCGCACCGAAGCCGCGGACGGCGTCCCGGTGGTGGGCTTCGACGCCGAGGCGCCCGGCTTCTTCTGGCTCGCCGGGCAGGGCGGCTACGGCTTCCAGACCTCCTCGGCCATCGCGGAACTTGCCGCCGCCGCGATCCTCGACACTTCCGGCAGCAGTCCGGTATCCCGGACACCGTCGGTGCTGGCGGCCACCCGCTGGTCCGTCCGCCGATGAACAATTGATCCATGACTACGGGGTTCACGGGCGGGCACGCAAGCACACTGATCCACAACATCGGCGAACTGATGACCCAGGACGGCGAGCACCGCGTCCTGCGGGATGCCGCCGTCGTGATTGAGGGCGAACGGATTTCCTGGATCGGCCCGGCATCGCAGGCACCCGCCGCGGATGCCGCCGTCGACGCCGAAGGCCGCGCCGTGCTGCCCGGCTGGGTGGACTCGCACTCGCACCTGGTCTTCGCGGGCGACCGCACCGCCGAGTTCGAGGCCCGCATGGCGGGGGAGAGCTACAGCGCCGGCGGCATCGCCGTCACCATGGGCGCCACCCGCGCCGCCGGTGAAGAGGAACTCACCCGGCTCACCGCCGAGCGCGTGGCCGAAGCCGTCTCACAGGGCACCACGTACCTGGAGAGCAAGACCGGCTACGGGCTGGACGTGGAGAACGAAGCCCGCAGCGCCCGGATCGCCGCCGCCACCGTGGACGAAGTCACCTACCTCGGCGCCCACCTGGTCCCGGCCGGCATCGACCCCGAGGAATACACCGATCTCGTCTGCGGTCCCATGCTCGACGCCGTCCTCCCGCACGTACGCTGGGCCGACGTGTTCTGCGAACGCGGCGCCTTCACCGAGGACCAGTCCCGCCGCGTCCTCACCGCCGCCCGCAACGCCGGTCTGGGCCTGCGCGTCCACGGCAACCAGCTCGGCGAGGGCCCGGGCGTGCAGCTCGCCGTGGAGTTCGGCGCCGCCAGCGTGGACCACGTCAACTACCTCTCCGAGGCCGACATCCAGGCGCTCGCCGGCACCTGGTCCGGCTGGGACGCCGCCAGCGGCACCGGCATCCGGGGAACAGTGGCCACCTGCCTGCCCGCCTGCGACCTGTCCACCCGCCAGCCGCTGGCTCCGGGCCGCGAACTGATCGACGCCGGCGTGCAGATCGCACTCGCCGCCAACTGCAACCCGGGCACCTCCTACACCAGCTCCATGGCGTTCTGCGTCACCACTGCGGTGCTGCAGATGCGCCTGAGCGTCCACGAAGCCGTCCGCGCCGCCACTTACGGCGGGGCGCTGGCCCTCGGCCGCGAATCCGGCAAGGACTCCGACGGCGAGCGCGCGGTGGGCTCGATCGCCGTCGGGCACCGCGCGGACCTGCACATGCTCAAGGCGCCGTCCGCAACGCACCTGGCCTACCGGCCCGGCATCCCGATGACGCATGCCGTCTGGCGTGCCGGCGTGCGCGCCGTCTAGCTGCCCGGATCAAACCTTGCGCGGACAGCGGCGCCGGCGCACCGGGCAGGAACATGCTGACGACGCCGAGGTAGGCAAAGGCGGCCCACTGCGCAGGTGTGGCGGTTAATGCTTGCTGCGTGGCCGGCAGGATTGCCAGGGCGAACGCCGCGAGGAACGCTGCCACCCCGAGCAGCCCCCACCACAGCCCGGAAGCTAGGAACAAGCAAACGCGGGGTCACTTACGGCCCGTACCGCTCGCCCGGACAGGCCGTAAGTGACCCCGCGTTTGCTTTAAAGTCCGCAGGTGAACTTGGCGTCCGCCCAGTCGGCGTGGTCGTTGCCGTTGCCGTCACCGGCGTCGTTCGCTACCAGATCGACATAGCGTGCTCCGCTGACATCCACGGTGAGCGGAAGCGGTGCGCTGGCCGCGCCGAGCACCGGCGTGGTGACCTTCGTGGCGCCGTCGGCCACCACGGAGAATTTCACGCTGCCGCGCGTGGCCTGGGCGTCGTCGATGCCGACCACGGCGGTGAAGGCGCTGCAGTAGCCGCCGAGGTAGTAGCGGATGGTGCTGTTGGCGTGGGCGCCCAGGCCCTTGGCAAAGACGGTGCCGTTGAGGGTGAGTGGCCTGCCGTCCCCGCTGCCCTGCTCACCGTTGGACATGTCCTTCTCCACCGGACCCCAGCCGTTGGCGGCGCTGACCCAGGGGTGGTCGCTGGCGTACACCGTGGACTGCGGCGGCTTGGGCAGGGTGCGGACCGTGGTGGTGGTGCTGATGGTGCGTGCGCCTACCGGGTCCATGGTGGTGGTGTAGCGTGCCGTCGCCTTGATGGGGTAGTCGCCGTCGGCCGAGGCCGGGGCGGTCAGTTTCCAGGTGGTGGCCAAGCCGCCGCCAGCAGCCAGGGTTGCGGCCGTGGCAGGCGTCGCGGGAGTGGCGGTCCATCCTTCGGGAAGGGCGAGCTCGACGGCGAGGTCCTTGATGTCCGCGGGCTCGTCGGAGACGAAGGTGGTCACGAAGTCCTGCGCCTTGCCCTGCTCGATCACGTCGCCCTGCAGCTGGGCGCCCAGCTGGGCGCAGGCAGGGACGGCGTCGGAGGCGCCGAGGTCTTCCACGAGGAAGTTGTCCAGGGTGAAATCGGAACCGTTGGCGCTGCCGCTGCGCTGCAGACCCACGAAGTAGTCCCCGCAAAAGCCGGCGTCCACGATCTGCTCGAAGCGCGCCGTCGAGGTCTGCTCGCCGATGGGCTGGATTCCCGTGACGGCGGGGCCGGCCTGGGAGTCGTAGCCGGAGACCCAGGAGTACTGGCCGGACCTGGAGTTCTGGTAGTCGAAGGAGACCCTGTACTTGCGGCCCGCGGTGAACGGCACGGTGGCTTCGGTGGTGCGGTAGACCACGCCCGGTCCGCCGTTCGGGGCGCGGCTTTCGTCGTGCGCGATCAGGGACCAGTTGCCGTCCAGGACTTCGTCGATCGCGTTCTTGTCCCAGCCCTTCTGCGTGAACGGCGCATTGCGTCCGGTGATGTGAGTGCGCGGGTCGGTGCTGCCGCCGGCGTCGCCCTTTACGAAGGGACCCCAGCCCTGGTCGACGTCCTCGAAGTTCTCGGCGAGCATTCCGCTGGTGGTTACCCGGGAAGTCTTGACCGCCCGGAAGTCGTCCAGCCGGACCTTGGCGGATCCCTCTCCTGCGGCCACGCTCACGGTGGGCCGGACTCCGTTCTGCGGGATGTCCACCAGGACCCGGACGCGCTGGAAACGGGTGCCGGTCTTTTCATCCGCTGCCACGTAGTTCTGTGCGGTGGAGCTGTCGATGGTGAGGCTCTGGCTGGTGCCGCCCGGGACGTCCACCTTCAAAGTGACGGGGCGCTTCTTCCCGGCCTCGATCTCCATGTAGGTGCTGATCGAATAGGTGCCTGCCTGGAAGGGCAGCAGTGTCTGGGAAAGCGACGGGGTCCCGGAGCCGAGTTCGGAATAGCGGCGGCCCTTGCTGTCGCGCGTGATCGTGGCGGCGCCCTTCGGGCTCCACTTGCCGAGGTCCGGGGCGTTAAAGCCCGGGTCCTTGAACCGGGTACCTTCGCCGAAGGACGGATCGGACGGCAGGCTCACGACGGCGGCATCCGCGGTCAGCACGTAGGGCTGGCCGGCGTCGGCGGTGAGGGTCACCTGGCCCCCGGTCACCGGAATGTCGGCCACCTTGACCCGGCCGGTGTCGGTGAGCTTGAACTGCTGCAGTTTCGTGGCGCCGGCGAAGGCGCCGGTGAGCTTCCAGGTGCTGCTGCCGCCGGCCGGGCTGTAGTGGTAGAGCTTGTCCTGCGGTCCGCCGGTCTTTGACGCCCAGGGCAGGAGGTAGGTGCCGCCCCGCAGCACGGATGCGCCGTCCACTGTGATGTTGCGTTCGGCCGCGGTGTTCCCGGTCACGGCCACTCCGCCGGCCAGATCAATGCGGTCCTGGGTCCACTTGGTGATCTCGTGGTGCTGCAGGAACTTGGCGGGAAGGTTGGATTCCCAGATGTTCTTGGAGAAGGCGTTGTAGTCGTTCTGGCCCGTCCAGCCTTCGAACTCCACGATGTGGCTGACGCCGAGCTTCGGGTCCGGGTTCCAGACGTCGGACTGGGTGTTGTTGATGAAGCGCAGGATCTGCGAGTTGATGCCCTTGTTGCTGCTGCCGCCGTAGTTTTCGTCGTTGGCCCAGTGCGACCAGGTGTTGTTGCGGGAGAGCTTGTCCGCCCACTCCGAGCCCACGCGGAAGCCGTTCTTGACCAGTTCCTGCTGCAGCCGTTCGGCCAGCCAGCCGTACTCGTAATAGACGTCCACGTAGGCGAAATCGAGGTTGTCGTCCGTGGCGTCGGCCAGTTCCTTGACCCGCTGGGCCAGCTTCCCGGACGTGATGTCCTGCCGCTGGTTGATGTAGTAGGACTGGTCCAGCCAGTTCCAGCCCAGCGATTTGTTGGCCGTCAGCAGGTCTTCGGCGAAGGACTTGGCTTCCGGGTAGATTTCCGTCGCGTTGACGTGCACGCCGAACTTCGCGTTCCAGTCCTTGCCCGCGGAGACCAGCTTGTTCAGGTCCGTCAGCCCGCCGGCGCGGGTGTTGAAGTTGTTGCCGTAATCGGTGTTGGCGGAGTCGTGCCCTTCGGAGGTGTAGCCCTTGAGCATGGCCACCTGGCCGAGGCCGTCGGTGGCCAGCGCGATGCGCTTCACGTCGTCCAGGGTGCGCAGGAACGGATGGGTGGCCTGCGAAGCGAAGTTGAAGGGGATGTGGGTGACTACGTTGTCCGGCGTCTGTTCGCCTTTGTTGGCCTTGACCTCGATCGAACGCATCGCGATCGCGGCGTCCTGCCAGTCCACCGCACCGTCCCCGTTGGCATCCGTGGTGATGGCCACGCGGGTCCAGGGCAGTTCCTCCGCGGTGCTTGAGCCGTCGGCCCGGTACAGCCACTGGCCGCTGGCGACTCCCATGCGGACGGTGCCGCCGTCGTTCACGGCCTGCCGCCAGAACCGGCCCTGGTCCTTGCTGCCCGGCCCGGCGGAGGTGTCGTACAGGGCGTTCGATTCCATGGCGGCCGCGAGGGCGGCGGTGTTGGCCAGGGCGTAGGCGGAACTCTTCGGCGCAGAGTCCAGGGGAGTGGCGGCGGTGACGGGGGTGAACAGGTCGCCGCTCCTGGCCCGGTCCACGGAGAGGTTGGCGGTGGACACCTGGGCGCCCGGCTGCGCCGATGTCACGGAGACCAGGTTGAGTTTGGGCAGCTGCAGGGTGCGGACCTGGAAGTCCGGCGAGTCGCGGATGGCGGTGACGTTGAAGGACACCACGTTGCCGTTCACGGCCAGCCGCGCATCGATAGTGGTGTTGCCGAAGTCCGGCAGGGTGAGGACGTAGCCCATGGTGTTGCCGGCCGATTTCGACGACGTCACGGAGACCCGCTGCTCGGTGCCGTTGACGGTGATGGTGGACAGCCGGCCGGGAGTTCCGTCCATGCGGGCCCGGCTGGCTACCTCGGTGTAGCCCAGGACCTGCGGAAAGGAGGTGGAGACCTCCACGGCCAGGGACCCGGAACTCAGGATCTCCGTTCCGGCGGTGGCCTCCGTTCCGGATGTGGTTTCGGCCGCGGCGGGGACGGCGGCGCTGAAGCCGAGGGAGCCTGCTGCGACGACGCAGGCGAGGCTCAACCCGGCGAGGCGTTTCGGGGATGACAAGCGGGGCATAGTGCTCCTTCTTGATTTTTCCTTGTGAACATCGGTCATGTTCTTGCGGACGGCTCCACTCTGCGTCATACGAACACAAAATGACAAGAGCTGAGCAAAAAGTCTCTTTTTAAAACAAAAAGAAACAAGCTGGCGGCGGATGAACCGTTTGATCACCGCGCGGGCGCGGACGGGGTGGCGCGCGCCACGAACACTCCTTGTGCGATTGAAGTTGATCGATTAGTGTTTTTATAAATCAGAAAACGTCAAACGCGCGTCGTGAAGCGCAGACAGGAACGGTGCGATGAGCAACGCTGCCCTTGGTGCCTACATGGAAGAAGAACTGGTTTCGCAGCCGGACGTCTGGCTCCAGGCCATCACCCAGGCCAAGGCGGAACAGCTCCTGCCCGCGGACGGCGAGCGGGTCGCCGTCGTCGGCTGTGGAACCTCCTGGTTCATGGCGCAGAGCTACGCCGCCGCGCGCGAAGCCGCCGGCAAGGGGGTCACCGACGCGTTCGCCGCGTCCGAAGCCTTCCTGAACCACAACAGCGCCGGCCGCCAGTACGACGCCGTCATCGCCATCACCCGTTCCGGCACTACCACTGAGGTGATTGAGCTGCTGGAGGCCTTGCGCGGCAAGGTCCGCACCATTGCGCTGATCGGCGACGTGGATTCGCCGGTGGCCACGCTGGCGGACGCCGTTGTCGGGTTGCCGTACGCGGATGAAAAGTCCGTGGTCCAGACCCGCTTCGCCACCACCGCCCTGGTCTACCTGCTGAGCAGCCTCGGCATCGACCTCGGCGACGCCGTCGAACAGGCCCGCCCGGCGGTCACCGATCCGGTCTCCCGGGAACTCATCGACGCCGAGCAGTTCACTTTCCTCGGTACCGGCTGGACTATCGGCCTGGCCCACGAGGCCGGCTTGAAGATGCGCGAAGCCGTGCAGGGCTGGACCGAGTCCTACCCGGCCATGGAATACCGGCACGGCCCCATCTCCATCGCCGCGCCCGGCCGCGTCACCTGGCTCTTCGGCGAGCAGCCCGAGGGACTGGACGCCAACATGGAAGCCACCGGCGCTCTGTACGTCAACACCGGCAAGCACCCCCTTGCCGAACTCGCCCGGGTCCACCGCGTCACCTTGGAACGCGCCCGCGCCCGCGGCCTGAATCCGGACCTGCCGCGCAACCTCACCCGCTCGGTCATCCTCGACACCACCGCGTAGGACCCCACGATGGTTCTCGGAGCAGCTGGGGCGGCCGTACTTGCCTTCGACGTCGGCGGCACGGACATGAAGGTGGGACTCGTTGACGCTGAGGGCAACGTCCTGGGCCTGCGCCGGGTCAGTACGCCGCGCGATCCCCACCGGCCTGCCGACGCCATCCTGGACCGCGTGGCTGAGCTGGCGCGCGAACTCGAGGCCGAATTCCCCGCCCATCCGGTCCGGGCCGCAGGGGTGATCGTTCCCGGAATCGTAGATCCGGAATCCGGGGTGGGCCTCTACTCGGCCAACCTCGGCTGGCGGAACTACCCCTTCACCGCAGAGGCCGAGCGCCGGCTCGGAGTGCCCGTGGCCTTCGACCACGACGTCCGGTCCGCCGCGGCGGTGGAGCACCATTACGGCGGATCGCGCGAGTTCGACGACGTCGTGGTGATGGTGGTGGGCACCGGAATCGCCGCCGCCGTCTTCTCCGGCGGCAAGGCCGTGAGCGCCGGCGGCTTCGCCGGTGAACTCGGCCACGCCCAAGTGCCGGATCCGGACGGCAACGGAACCACCATCCTGGAAGCCGTGGGCTCCGCCGGGGCGGTGGCCAAGCGCTACGCCGCCCACTCCGGAACACCGCTGGCCGGCGCCCGCGAAGTCCTCGAACGCGCCCGCGCCGGCGAAGAACTGGCCGCCCGGATCTGGGCCGACGCCGTGGACGCGCTCGCCTTCAGCATCTGCCAGTGCGTCAGCATCATCGGCACCGAAGCCGTCGTGATCGGCGGCGGCCTGGCCGAAGCCCGCGAAGAACTGCTCGAACCCCTCCGCAACCGGGTGGACAGCATGCTCGACTTCCATCGCCGCCCCGTGATCCTGCGCGCCCAGCTCGGCCAGGACGCCGGCCTGCTCGGTGCCGCGATGAACGCCCGGGCCCTCATTTCCGAAACCCCTGCCGGAACGGACGGTGCGGCATGAGGCGCGTCGTCACTGTCACTCCAAACCCGGCCGTGGACATGAGCTACCACGTGGCCGGCATCCACCCCGGTGCCAGCCACCGGGTGCCGGCGCCGCTCAGCCGCGCCGGCGGCAAGGGCCTTAACGTGGCCAGGGTGGCGCACCAGCTGGGCCATCCGGTGCTCGCGCTCGCCCCCTGCGGCGGCAGCACGGGCGCCGAGTTCGCCGCCGAACTGGACGCCAGCGGTGTACCCCACGCCCTGGTGCCCGTCGCCGGCCCGACCCGCCGCAGCATCGCCCTGGTCGACACGGTGGGCGGAGAGACGTCCATCTTCAACGAGGAAGGCAGCCCCCTGCTGGCCGGCGAATGGCAGGCACTGGCCGCCGTCGTCGTCGACGCCCTTTCGGCGCAGGGCGAGGACGCCCCGGGTGTCCTGGCCGCGTCCGGCAGCCTGCCGCCGGGCGCCCCCGCGGACTTCTACCCGGCGCTGGTGCGTTTGGCGCACGACGCCGGGATCCCGGCGATCGTGGACACCTCCGGTTCCGGGATCCTCGCCGCGGCCGAAGCCGGAGCCGACCTGCTCAAACCCAATCACCACGAACTCGAAGAAGCCACGGGGGAGCGCGACCTCGAGGCGGCCGCCTGGCGGCTAATCGGCCTCGGCGCGAAGACCGTGCTGGTCAGCGCCGGTGCGGAGGGCATGCTCGCCTTCAGCCATGCCACCCCGGACGGGCACTGGAAGGCGCGGCTGCCCGAAGCCCTCAGCGGCAACCCGACCGGTGCGGGGGACGCCGCCGTCGCCGCGGCCGCCACTGCGCTGGCCGCCGGGATCACCGACACCAAGGAGATCCTCCGCCGTGCCACCGCGTGGTCGGCAGCAGCCGTGCTGATGCCGGCGGCAGGGGAAATTTCGCCGCGCTACGCGGAACTCGAAGAACAACTCATCATCAGCTGGGAGGACAATCGGTGAGCCTGGTCAACACCCGGGAATTGATGGACGCGGCCGCAACGGCCGGCATCGGCCAGGGCGCGTTCAACATCATCCACCTTGAAACCGCAGAGGGCCTCGTGGCCGGGGCGGAAGCGGCCGGCGTGCCGTTGATCCTGCAGATCTCGGAGAACTGCGCCAAGTTCCACGGCGGTCTGGAGCCGCTCGCCCGCGGCGCCCTGGCCATCGCCCGCGATGCCTCGGTTCCGGTGGCCCTGCATCTTGACCATGCCGAGTCCGAGGAGCTCGCCCTGCAGGCCGTGGACCTCGGCTTCGGTTCGGTGATGTACGACGGAGCACACCTGCCCTACGCGGAAAACGTCGAGGCGACGCGCCGGGTGGCCGCATACGCCCACGAGCGCGGGGTCCACGTCGAGGCCGAACTGGGCAAGGTAGGCGGGAAGGACGGGGCGCACGCACCCGGTGTGCGGACCGATCCCGGCGAAGCCCGCGACTTCGTGGCGGCCACCGGCGTCGATGCCCTGGCGGTCGCCGTCGGCTCCTCGCACGCCATGACCGAACGCAGCGCCCAACTGGACCTCGAACTGATCACCCGGCTCAAGGATGCGGTGCAACGGCCACTGGTGCTTCACGGTTCTTCCGGCGTAGCAGACGAGACGCTAGTGGCGGCGATCCGGGCCGGTATGACTAAGATCAACGTATCCACACACCTGAACGGGTTCTTCACGCGCGCTGTCCGGGACTACCTGGACGCCAATCCCGCGGTGGTGGATTCCCGCAAGTACATCGCGGCGGGCCGTGATGCCCTGGTGGTGGAGACCGCCCGCTTGCTGACGTTGTTCGCGAAAGTGAACTAGAAACCACCTCCGGAAGGTTCGTGATGACCCGTACAGATCGGCTGACTGCCATCCTTGATCTCCTCGCCGAGTCAGGGCATGTCGAAGTCGAGGACATCGTGACCCGCCTGGGGGTTTCCCCGGCCACCGCCCGGCGCGACCTGGACAGCCTGGCCAAGCAGCGGCTGCTCAGCCGTACCCGCGGCGGTGCCACCAAGGGCGCCGTGGCCTACGACCTGCCCGGCAGGTACAACCGCGACGACCACGCCGAGGCCAAGCAGCGGATCGCCCTGGCCGCTTCCGAGCTGATCGCCCCGGGTGCCGTGATCGGCCTGAGCGGCGGCACCACCAGCACGGCCCTGGCCCAGGTCCTCTCCACCCGCGAAGACCTGAACGCGCCGTCGAACCGGCCGATGCTGACCGTCGTCACCAACGCCATCAACATCGCCGCCCAACTCGCGGTCCGCCCCAACATCAAGATCATGGTCACCGGCGGCATCCTGAACCCGCGCTCCTACGAACTCGTGGGGCCCTACACCGACGTGATCATGCAGAAGGTCGCCCTGGACATCGCCTTCATCGGCGTCAACGGGGTGGACCCCAAGATCGGGCCGACCATCACCGATGAAGGCGAAGCCATGGTGAACTCCGCCATGGCGCGGCGCGCCACGGCTTCGTACGTCCTGGCGGACTCCAGCAAGATCGGCAAGCGCTCCTTCGCCACGATGGCCGGATACGAGTTCAAACGGCTCATCACGGACAGCGGCATCAAGGCCGCGGACAAGGCCGCCTTCGAAGCCGCCGGCACCGAAGTAACCATCGCGGAGCTGGACTAGAATCTCACCGGCGGGGCGTCCAGCACGGTCTCGTCCATCCGCCGTCCCACCCACTGGCTGAACGGGGTGTCGAGGTCGTACTTGCCGGCGTCGTTCCTCACCAGGGTGCGCAGCTCCGCATTTCCCGGGTTGTTGAGCGACTCGAAATATTCGACGGACCAGTGGAACCAGCGCATGCAGAACAAGCGCATGGTCAGGCCGTGCGTCACCAGCAGGGTGTTCGGCGCGTAGTCCGGCTTCTCCCAGTGCCGGTACAGGGTTTCCATGAAGGACGAGACACGGTCGTACACATCGGAGCCGGACTCGCCTTCCCGGAAGCGGTAGAAGAAGTGCCCGTACAGGTTCCGCAGTTCCTTCTGGTCCTCGATCTCGCCGGCGATCTGGAAATTGGCCCAGTCCTGTTCGCGCAGGCGGGGCTCCTCGATCACCCGCTCCGTCAGGCCGTCCAACTGCAGGGCCTCAAGGGTCTGGTACGCCCGCAGGTAGGGCGAGACGTACACGCACAGCTGCTCGCCATCGAGCTTCCTGCGCAGTTCTTCCCCGGTGCGCCTGGCCTGCTCCAGCCCGAGTTCGGTCAGCGGGATCCGGTAGTCCGGCACGCGGTTGTAGATCGAGGTGTCCACATTGGCGGCCGACTGGCCGTGCCGGACCATGAAGATACGTGCTGGCGCGCTCATCCCACCAAGCATAGGCAAACACCCAGGGAAATGAAGGCAAGATAGGACCATGCTCGTTGCCTCCACGCGCCGCCTGCGCGCCGAAGTCCTCATCGTCCTGGGACTGTCCCTGGGCCAGTCCGCGGTGTACTCGGTGGTGCAGCTGCTGGACAAGATGAGCAGGGCCCCGCTGGCGCAGGGAACGTCCACCCTGAACGCCTCACGGAACAGCCGCGAATACTTCGACCTCACGTACCAGGTGCTGGACATTGCCTTCGCCCTGGTACCCGTGGTGCTGGTGTTCTACTTCCTGTCCCAGCAGCGCGCACCTTCGGAACAGGAATCGCCCTTCGAGCGCCTCGGCTTCACCCTCGCCCGGCCGGGCCGGGACCTGTTGCAGGGCCTGGGCCTGGCGGCACTTATCGGAATTCCCTCGCTGGGGCTTTACGCCGCGGGCCGGGCCATGGGGATCACGACGGCGATCATCCCCAGCGCGCTCGACTCCTATTGGTGGACGGTTCCGGTGCTGATCCTCTCCGCAATCCGGCACGCCATCGTCGAAGAGGTGATCGTGGTGGGCTACCTGTTGGACCGCTTCGGCAAGTTCGGCTGGAGCACCCCGCTGGCCATCGGTTTGAGCGCCCTCCTGCGTGGCAGCTACCACCTCTACCAAGGCTTCGGTCCGTTCATCGGGAACGCCGTGATGGGGCTGGTCTTCGGCTGGATCTACAGCCGCACGAAGCGGGTCATGCCGCTGGTGGTGGCCCACGCCCTGCTGGACATCGTGGCCTTCGTCGGCTTCAGCCTCTTCGGCAAGGCGGTCGGGCTGGGCTGAGCAGCCCGGAGCCGGCTGGGCTGAGCGGGCAGAAGCCGAGGAGCCCCTTAAAGGGGTTCGGCCGCCGTCGCTGGGTGACGTCATTGGCACCCGCCGATGGCGGCCGAAACTTCGGGCCGGGGCACCGCCGGGCGGCGGCACCCCGGAAGGGGTCAGATGGTGACGGCCCCGTTGGCTGTTTCAAAGGTGACGGACATGATGCCCGGAACACCGTGCGGAGCAACCCACTGGACAGCGACGTCCTCGAGCGGCTTCTCCACGGGTTCGCCCAGCCACTCGGTCACGCGGGCAGCCGACCCGGCGATGGTGAGGCTGGACATCTTGACGTCGCTCGCGTAAACGAGGGACGGGTGCAAAGCGGGATCGCCTTCCCAGCGGAGCAGGTACGGGACCTGCGGATCCGCAATCAGGCCGAGGATGCCGATCTGCTGCCAGACAAGTTCCCGGCCGTCAGGGAACTTGCGGTTGCCGGGAACCGCGGAGCGGCCCAGCCGTTCTTCAAAAGGGGACAGGTCGTCGACGGCGACGCACCATCCCATCCATCCACCGCCGGTGGCGGAGCGTGCCCGGACAGCTTGTCCGAACGGCGCTTTGTCCGACGCCGGGTGGTCCAGGACCTCCACAACTTCCAGGTATTTGTGGTCTGCGAGCGGAATGATCATGTTCCGCGTACCGAAGCGCGGGTGCACTCCGCCGCGGACCGCATCCACTCCCAAAGCTGCGGAAATCCGCTCTGTGGTGGCCATCAGGCCATCCTGTTCACAAGCGTAAGAGACGTGATCCATGCGCATGCCACTCATCTTGGCACTTTGTGATTGACCTCTCAGCTTAGCCATGCCTAAGTAAGGTAGGACCTCTGTGAAAACGTGTCCGGGCGGGTAACGGAAAGACTCGTCACGACCGAAAAAGACCGTCTTCTTCACAATGCTTCAGCGCGGCCGTGCGCCTTCCTAGACTGGCCGCACGGCACGCTGGAGGGGGAACCGCCCCCCTTGGCCGGCCGGTCCAGTACACGCATCAGAGGAGGCGCAATGTCGCACGGTTGGTCATTCGAAACACGCCAGATACACGCCGGCCAGGAACCGGACGCCGCCGCAGGCGCCCGCGCCCTGCCGATCTACCAGACCACGTCCTTCGTGTTCCCGAGCGCCGAGAGCGCGGCCAACCGCTTCGCCCTTGCGGAGCTGGCGCCGATCTACACACGGATCGGAAACCCCACGCAGGACGCGGTGGAACAGCGGATCGCCAGCCTGGAGGGCGGACTCGGAGCTCTCCTGCTCAGCTCGGGGCAGGCCGCCGAAACCTTCGCCATCCTCACCGTGGCCGAGGCCGGGGACCACATCGTGGCCAGCCCCAGCCTGTACGGCGGAACGTACAACCTGCTGGCCCACACCCTGAAGAAGTTCGGCATCTCCGTGACGTTCGTCGAGGACCCGGACAACCTTGAGCAGTGGCGCGATGCGGTCAGGGAAAACACCAAGCTCTTCTTCGGCGAAGTGGTGTCCAACCCGCGCCAGGACGTCCTGGACATCGAGGGCGTCGCAGGGGTGGCCCACGAGGCGGGGGTCCCGCTGATCGTGGACAACACCCTCTCCACCCCGTACCTGATCCGGCCCATCGAATGGGGTGCCGACATCGTGGTGCATTCGGCCACCAAGTACCTCGGAGGGCACGGCGCAGCGATCGCAGGCGTGATCGTGGACTCCGGCAACTTCGACTTCGGCGCCCACCCGGAACGCTTCCCCAACTTCAACACCCCGGACCCGAGCTACAACGGCCTGGTCTACGCGCGCGACCTCGGCAAGGACGGCGCCCTGGGCGCTAACCTGTCCTACATCCTCAAGGCCCGTGTCCAGCTGCTGCGCGACCTCGGATCGGCCGTCTCGCCGTTCAACGCCTTCCTCATCGCCCAGGGCCTGGAAACGCTCAGCCTGCGGGTGGAACGCCATGTGGAGAACGCCGCCAAAGTGGCGCAATGGCTGGAAGGACGGGACGACGTCGAATCCGTCGCCTATGCGGGCCTGCCGTCCAGCCCCTGGTTCGAACGCGGCCGCAAGTACGGGCCGAAGGGGACCGGCGCAGTGGTCGCCTTCACCATCAAGGGCGGCCTTGACGCCGGCACGCGCTTCGTTGACGCCCTGGAGCTGCACTCGCACGTGGCCAACATCGGCGACGTCCGCTCCCTGGTGATCCATCCGGCCTCCACCACCCACAGCCAGCTGACCGTGGAGCAGCAGGCCGTGGCCGGCGTGACCCCCGGTCTGGTTCGTTTGGCGGTGGGCATCGAGCACATCGACGACATCCTGGCCGACCTTGAGGCCGGCTTCCGGGCCGCCAAGGGGGACTGAAGCGGGACTTAACATCCGCGTGTGACGGTCCGGGCCCGTGCCATGGCGGGCCCGGACCGTCACAAAGCTGTCACATTGTTCGCGTTGGCGGCGCGGTTCTTCCTACACTCGAAGCCAAAGGTCACGAGTGCCAGCGCTAAACCCCGGTTTGCTGGCCGGCAACCCTCCTTCCGTGGCGGGGTGCCCCGGGTGAAGACCTGGCCTGCCGGACAGCTGCCGGCAGGCAAGCACGAGGCTCAGGGGTTCTCCATGACGATTGCCGCACCGTCGGTCACCAGCACGAACAACGACGACGCACGCACCGAAGACGGCGCGCTCAAGTACGTTTCCATCGGCGCGCTGGAACTCGAAGCGGGAGGCTTCCTGCCGGACGTCCTCCTCGCCTACGAAAGCTGGGGCACCCTCAACGCCGATGCATCCAACGCCGTCCTCATCGAGCACGCCCTCACCGGAAGCACCCACGTGGCCCGCGGCGGCAGCGACGAAGAAGGCTGGTGGGAACAGCTCGTCGGCCCCGGCGCCACCATCGACACCGACCGCTGGTTCGTGGTCTCCGTCAACATCGTCGGCGGCTGCTACGGCAGCACCGGGCCGTCGTCGGACGCGCCCGACGGCAAGCCCTGGGGTTCGCGCTTCCCGCTGGTGACCCTGCGCGACTCCACCACTGCGGAGGCCCGGCTCGCCGACGCCCTCGGGATCGGCAGCTGGCACGCCGTGATCGGCGGCTCCATGGGCGGTGCGCGCGCCCTGGAATGGGCAGTCAGCTACCCCGACCGCGTGAAGAACTGTGCGGTCATCTCGGTGGGCGCCTACAGCACCGCCGAACAGATCGCTTTCGCCCAGGCCCAGACCCTGGCGATCCGACAGGACCCCGCCTTCAACGGCGGCGACTACTACGACGGACCTGCTCCCGAGGCGGGCCTGGCCCTCGCCCGGCGGATCGCCCACATCACCTACCGCTCGGCAGCCGAGCTGGACTTCCGCTTCGGCCGGAACGCCCAGGACGACGAATCGCCCCTGCAGGCCCCGGCGTTGGGAGAGCGCGGCCGCTACCAGGTGGAAAGCTACCTCGACCACCAAGGCCACAAGCTGGTGCGGCGCTTCGACGCCAACAGCTACGTCGCCCTCACTGAGGCCCTGATGAGCCATGACGTGTCGCGCGGCCGTGGCACCCTCAAGGAAGCACTCTCCATCGCCCAGGCGAACTTCTTCGTCGCCGCCGTGAACTCGGATCGCCTTTACTTCCCGGAACAGTCCCGCGAACTCGCCGAGGCCCTGCCCGGCGGCGTGGAAGTCCACACGATCGAAGCCCCGATCGGGCACGACGGTTTCCTCACCGAAATCGGCCAGCTCGGCCCGCAGCTCGGCGCGGCGTTCTTCGCCTAGCCCGGCTCCCGTCCCGGCTCCGCGATGTCCAGCTCCACATCCACGCTGTCCCCGGCTTCGATTCGCGCGGCCGCCCGGACGGATTGCTTGACCGGCAGGAGGCAGGACCCGCTTTTGCTGTCCGGGAAGATGGACATAATGCGCTCCCACGTCAGCCGTTCATGATCTCCTGGCGGAGCTTCATGTACTCCTCCATGGCGATTTTGCCGTCACTGAACTTCCGGTCCAGCTCCTCCAGCTTGCGTTCCCGGTAGCCTTGCGGCTCCGAGGGGGCCGGGCTCGGGACGGGCGGCGGCCCGGCGGGTGCCCGGTGCTGCTCCGGTGCTTGGTACGGCTGCCGGTATGGGTTCGACGGCGGAACCTGCGACGGCGGATACGGAGCCGGCGGCGGGTACTGGCCCGAGATGTAGTCGGGGAGTTTGCCCGGGTAACCGCCCTGCTGGAAACGCCCGTCCGGGTAGCCGCTGTTGCGGACCCGCCGTTGCTGGGAACGCCTGTACATGCGGACCCCGTACGGGATCAGCCACGAGCAGACGATAATCCAAAAGAACAGGTTGTTCATGGGGGCCACCTCATTCCACCCCCAATCTTAGTCCCGGGAAATCCCGACAACCCGGGCCCTGTCAGATGAGCCGTGCGGGCATCCCCAGGAAGGCGCCGTACCGCTCAGCCTCGGCCTCGAGCGCGGCCTGACCGGCGGCGCCCAGCGGCCGGTCCATCCTGGCATCGAGCCGGCATTCGCCGCCGGAAAGGTCGTGCCGCCACCACCCGGCAAGCCGCCCGTCCAGCAGGACCACATGCATGGGTGCTCCCGCCGAAGCGAAGTAGGGAGCGGTCCCGCCGAGGTGGTTCCGCGTCTGCGAGTAGCCCATCACGTATTCGTCGTAGCACTGGATCAGGTCGATCCTCGGCGGTTCTCCGCGGGAACCGGCGGACCGGGAGGCGCCGGAACCGGCGCGCGACGCGGCGGAGGCCACGGCGTCGAGCTCCTCGGCGGCAAGATGGAAATCCATCCCGTCCCGGCTGAACGAGGCGAGAGCGCCGGGCGAGACGTCCGCGGCCAGCCGCAGGCCCTCCCGCACCTCGCCCATCGTCAGCCCGGACCAGGCAGCGCAGTCTTTGACCGTCGCCGGGCCGCGGCTCCTGAAGTACCGCAGGGCGAGCTGGCCCAGGGACGCCTTCCGCCGCGCCGGCCCCGAGTCGCCGTTCCTCGCGGACGCGTCCTGCCGGGCCCGTTCGGGGAACGCGGCGTACGTCTGCTTCAGGGCTCCTCCGGCAGACCGCACCGGTGCTCCGCTGACGAGGACCCGGTTGATTTCCGCGTGCATCAGCAGGTAAATGAAGCCCAGACCCTTGGACGGGAAACCCGCCTCCCCGAGCACTGCGGCCAGCTCCTCGCGCGTCTTGTGGGCGCCACCGGCAACCGCCGCCGCCAGGATGTCGGCGCTGCGTGCTGCGGCCTTCGCGTCCACGCCCGTCTGCCGGTACATGCCTTTGTTCCCCTGGTGCAGGCGCGGCGCGGACAGCTCCATAAGCCAGTCCAGGTCGTCCCGGTGCACGAAATGCCAGGTGGGCCGCAGGACGTGCGTCCGGAGGACCGTGCCGTCCGCGACGGCATCCTCCACCCGGGCGGCGAGCCCGCCTGCGTCGTCGGCCGCACCGCTTCCACAGCGCTGGGCGAGGGACCAGCGGGCATAGGCAAACTCCTGCGACTGGACGGCGAGCAGGTTCTTCAAGGCCTCATCGACGCTCACCGCGCCGGGCGGCCGCAGCTGCTGGCGCCGCAGCCTGCTGCCGACAAGCCAGCCTGTGCCGTCTGAATCCACGCCGCCGTCAGCGCCCACGTCGTCGTCCATGTCCACAGGGCCGTCAGGTCCGGGGCAGGGCCGCGTCCGCTGGGCCGAAGACGGGACCCGGCGTCGGGCGCTTGGGGGAGATGCCGTCGCCGGAGGACTGGTGGCGGATCCGCCGGATCACCCACGGCACCAGGTACTCGCGGGCCCAGACCAAGTCCCCGGTGCGGGCTTCCCGCCAGCTGCGCAGCGGCAGCGGCTTCGGGACGTACGGCTCCAGCTGGTGCTCCACGTTGAGCGCATCGAGCACCATGGCTGCGATCGTGTGGTGGCCCAACGGCGAAAAGTGCAGGCGGTCCTCGTCCCACATCCGCGGATCGGCAAGTTCGCGCAGGGACCACATGTCGGCCACCACGGCGTCGTGGCGGGCGGCCACGGTGCGGAGGTTCTCGTTGTAGATGGCCACCTTGCCGCGGATGCGGCCGAGGACGGTGGACCCTGTGTCCGGGCCGTTGAAGAGCACCACCGTGGCGCCGTCCGCGCTCAACCGCCCGACGGCGTCGTCCAGCTTCTCGGCGAGGGCGTCCGGGTCCCCGCCCGGCCGGATGAGGTCGTTGCCGCCGGCGCTGATCGAGATAAGGTCGGGCTTGAGGGCCAGGCACGGTGCGAGCTGCTCGTCGAGGATCTGCTGCAGCAGCCGGCCACGGATCGCCAGGTTCGCGTAGGCGAAATCGCGCTGCCCGCGGGCCAGTTCCTCGGCCACCCTGTCCGCCCAGCCGCGATGGCCGCCGGGGCTGCCGGGCTCGGGGTCGCCGATGCCCTCCGTGAAGGAGTCGCCCAAGGCCACATAGCGGCTCCAGGGATGGTTCTGTTCGTCCACGGCGGGCTGGGCCATGGGATCAGTGGCACTCACGTTCTTGTCCTGCCTCTTGATGCATAGCTACGCGACGGTAACTTGTTACTCGTGGGTAACTGTAAGAATAGACCCATGAGTCAAGCAGCCGCCTTCCCCGCCCCTGTTGTCCTGTGGTCCCACGAGGAAGGGGAGCGGGCCGGCAAACCGCTGCTGGTGCTGCTGCACGGCTACGGCTCCAACGAAGCGGACCTGTTCAGCCTCGCGGGGATGCTCCCCGGCGAGTTCGTGGTCGCCTCCCTGCGTGCCCCGATCCCGATGGGCCCGGGCTTCACCTGGTTCCCGCTCACAGCCTCCATCGACTACTCGCTCGACGCCGTGAAGGTCGCCGCCGATTACGCCCTCGGCTGGCTCGACACCGTCAAGGACGGCCACCCGTCAGTGACCCTCCTCGGCTTCTCGATGGGAATGGCCATGGCCACCTCGATGCTGCGACGGCGTCCCGCGGACTTTGCCGCCGTCGTCGGGCTGTCCGGTTTCGCCGTCGACGCCGGTGCTGACGCAGACTTCCGGGACGCCGAACTGGACGGCTCGGTGCCGCTGTTCTGGGGCCGCGACCAGCAGGACCCGGTGATCACGCCGGACAAGATTGAATTCACCATGGGATGGGTGCGCAAGCACACCGACCTCACCAAGGTGCTCTACACGGGCATGTGGCACGGCATCAACCAGCAGGAGATCGGGCACGTGGGCGAATTCCTCACCCACAAGGTGCTCAGCTAGGAGTTGCCGGCGATCCGCACGGTCTGGCCGTTCACGGTCACGGTGTCGCCGGCGTGCAGCTGGCGGCCGCGGCGTTCCTCGATGTCCCCGTTGACCTTCACCAGGCCGTTCTTGATGAGCTCGGTGGCCTCGACGCCGTCTTCCACGAGGTTTGCGAGCTTCAGCAGCTGGCCCAGGCGGATCATGTCGTCGCGGATGGGTACTTCGTCGATTTCGGGGTTGCTCATATAGCAATGATGCCTGACGTAAGGAAAGTGAAAATGCCGCAATCTTCCCACCGCACGCCCCTTGCCGGCATCGCCGGCCTGCTTCTCGCCCTCGCCGCAGGCGTATTCCTCCCTCTGCAGGGCCGGATCAATGGTGCCCTGGGCGCACGGCTTGGGGACGGGATCGCGGCCGCCGTGGTGAGCTTCACCACGGGACTCATCGTCATCGCCGCCGTCGGACTTGTCCTGCCGAAAGGCCGGGCGGCGCTCGGACAGATCATTCCGGCGCTGCGGGAGCGCCGCTTCCCCCGCCCCTATGCCTTGGCCGGCGCCATTGGCGCTCTGTTCGTGATCGCCCAGGTGTTCACGGTGGGCCTGCTCGGCGTGGCCCTTTTCACCGTGGCCGTGGTGACCGGGCAGACCGTCAGCGGCCTGATGGTCGACCGCATGGGGATCGCTCCGGGCGGGAAGCGGTCCGTCACCGCCATGCGCATCCTGGGCAGCGTGCTCACGGTCGTCGCGGTGGCGTGGGCCGTGTCGCCGCGCTTTTCGGCCGCGAGCGAACCCGCTGCGCTCGTGGGGCCCGTGCTGCTGCCGGTGCTGGCCGGTTTCCTCATGAGCTTCCAGCAGGCCATGAACGGTACGGCCACCGTGCACTACGGCAGCCCTGTTGCGGCCACCTTCGTGAACTTCGCGGCCGGCTCCGTGGTCCTGTGGGTCCTGTTGCTGCTCAAACTGGCGGTCGCCGGCCCGGGGAAGGGGTTTCCGGCCGAATGGTGGTACTACGTCGGTGGGCCCATGGGCTGCGTGTCCATCGGTCTCGCGGCACTGCTGGTGCGCAGCCTGGGCGTCCTGATGACAGGACTCGGAATGATCGCCGGGCAGTTGCTCGGCTCCCTGGCGCTCGACGCCGTCCTGCCCGCCCCGGGCGCAGTGGTCGCCTTGCCGACGGTGCTCGGCACCCTGCTGACCCTCGGCGCCATCATCCTCGCTACCCTGCCCTGGCCCAAGGGTGCCCTGGATGGCCGGGCGGGGAAGCCGCCCGCGGAAACCGTCCGCGGAAACCGACCGGGGCCGGGGCCGGTAGGCTAGGACCGGCAGCATTCCTGCCCAGCTTTCCTTCGCGCAGCCTCCCCGCTGTGCACCCGCGCGGACCGCACCCAGCGGCCCTGTAGATCATTGGAGTACCCATGGCAGCAAAATCCGTCCTCGACCAGATCATTTCCCTCGCCAAGCGGCGCGGGTTCGTGTTCCAGGCCGGTGAGATCTACGGCGGTTCGCGCTCTGCCTGGGACTACGGACCCCTCGGTGCGGAACTGAAGGAAAACATCAAGCGCCAGTGGTGGCAGTCCATGGTCCGCGGCCGTGAAGACGTGGTGGGCCTGGACTCCTCCGTTATTCTGCCCCGCCAGGTCTGGGAAGCGTCCGGCCACGTGGAGGTCTTCTCCGACCCACTGGTCGAATGCCTCTCCTGCCACAAGCGCTACCGCGCGGACCACCTCGAGGAAGAGTACGAGGAAAAGAAGGGCCGCCCCGCCGAAAACGGCCTGGCCGACATCGCCTGCGCCAACTGCGGCACCCGCGGCCAGTGGACCGAACCGCAGGAATTCTCCGGCCTGCTCAAGACCTTCCTGGGCCCCGTGGCCAGTGAAGAAGGCCTGCACTACCTGCGCCCGGAAACCGCGCAGGGCATCTTCGTGAACTTCAGCAATGTGCTCACCACCTCGCGGAAGAAGCCGCCGTTCGGCATCGGCCAGATCGGCAAGTCCTTCCGCAACGAAATCACCCCGGGCAACTTCATCTTCCGCACCCGTGAATTCGAGCAGATGGAGATGGAATTCTTCGTCGAGCCCGGCACGGACGAAGAGTGGTACCAGTACTGGATGAAGGAGCGCATGGCCTGGTACACGGGCCTGGGCATCCGCGAGGAGAACCTGCGCTTCTTCGAACACCCCCAAGAGAAGCTCAGCCACTACTCCAAGGGCACCACGGACATCGAATACCGTTTCGGCTTCCAGGGCTCCGAGTGGGGCGAGCTCGAAGGCATCGCCAACCGCACCGACTTCGACCTCTCCACGCATTCCAAGGCCTCCGGCCAGGACCTGAGCTACTTCAACCAGGCCACCAACGAGCGCTACACGCCGTACGTGATCGAGCCCGCGGCGGGCCTCACCCGCTCCTTCATGGCGTTCCTGATCGACGCATACACCGAGGACGAGGCCCCCAACGCCAAGGGCGGCGTGGACGTGCGCACCGTGCTGAAGCTGGATCCGCGCCTGGCCCCGGTGAAGGCCGCCGTGCTCCCGCTGAGCCGCAACGAGGACCTCTCGCCCAAGGCGAAGGACCTGGGCACCCAGCTGCGCAAGAACTGGAACATCGACTTCGACGACGCCGGCGCCATCGGCCGCCGCTACCGCCGCCAGGACGAGATCGGCACCCCGTTCTGCATCACTGTGGATTTCGACACCCTTGAGGACCAGGCCGTGACCATCCGCGAACGCGACACCATGAGCCAGGAACGCGTGTCCCTGGACAAGGTGGAGGGCTACCTGGCAGCACGGCTGATCGGCGCCTGAGCATGGCGGTCGAATACAGGGAATGGCGCGAGGGCGACGACCTTGCGCTGCTGGAAATCTGGGGCGGACCCGAGACCCTTCCGGCCCAGCAGTTCCGCGCGGCGCTGGCACCGTCCAGCAACACTCCGTGGCGCCGCTGCATCGTGGCCGAGGACGTCGTGGACGGCGTCGCCATCCCGGTGGCGGCCGCCGTCGTCCACGAAGCCTCCCTCCATCCGGAGCGGCTGTGGGCCTACATCGAGGTCGCCAAGGACCACCGGCGCAACGGCATCGGTGCCACGCTGCTGACCATGCTGCGCCGCGAAGCCGAGCTGGCGCCGTCGGGCGTTTCGAAACTGCGCAGCAAGGTGGAGCCCGGCACCGCCGGTGCCGCCTTCGCCGAGTGGGCCGGACTCGCCCCGATCCAGCGTTCACAGCTGGTAGTGGTCCACCCTGAGGCGCTGAAGCTGCCGGTGTTCGGCGACGGCTCGGAAGAGGCCGCCTCCGAACAGCTCGAAGACCTTGCCACCGGTTCGGTGGAACTGAGCGACGTCGTAGGCCGCTACTACACGGCCGTGCACCACTGGGACAACCCGGGCGAACTGGGGATTCCCACGGTGCAGCGCATGTTCCTGGATGAACTCAGCGGCGCCCACGGTGCCGTGGTGCTGCGCGCGCCCAAGGCCAGCGCGTTCGGCTCCGGGGTGCCCGCCACCCGCAAGGGCAAGATCCGGGCCTTCGCCGTCAGCTACGCCACGGGCAACGCCGACGACACGTCCGAGGTCTTCCTGGGCCACGAGCCGGCGCTGGACGCCGGCGACGCCGCCCAAGCGGTGGCGGAGCTGCTGGCCCTGATCGCCTACCAGCACCCCGTGCTGCTCGAAGTCGACGATGCCATGGTTGCCTTGCGTGAGGTCCTGGACCCCCTGCTGGCGCAAGGAAAAGCCCACGTGGAGGGCGCGGACACCCAGGTCGTCAGCGACTAGCTGCGCCTTTCTTCCCGCACCCAGTCCCGCCGGTTCCGGCCACACCGGAGCCGGCGGGACTGCTTGCTGACGGCGCTCCCCGAAATGCTGCTCAGCCGGCCCTGGCGGACATCTTGACGCGGCGTCAGCCTGGTGTCACCCTGACGGCATAAGCCCCGCGCCTTGGGGTCTCAAGGGGTGGCTGCAGGGGAACAAACCCGGTCTCAGGAAGAGAATCGGCGGCGGAACCAATGAACGGAACAGCGCTCGACGGGCTGCGGGAACAACTCCGCGGACAACTCATCACACCGGCGGACCCGGACTACGACGCAGCCCGCGCCGTCTACAACGGCATGATCGACAGGCGCCCGGCTGGTGTCATCCGGGTGGCGCAGGTGGCCGACGTCATCGCGGCAGTGAACTTCGCCCGTGACCATTCCATCGCCCTCGCGATCCGGGGCGGCGGACACAGCGCGCCCGGTTTCGGCACGTGGGACGATGCGCTGGTCCTCGACTTCGTGAACCGCACGGGCGTCCGGGTCGACCCCGAGGCGGGCACTGCCCGCGCCGAAGCGGGGACCACCTGGGCGGACTTCAACCACGCAACACACGCCTTCGGCCTCGCGACGACCGGCGGCATCGTGGGTTCCACCGGCATCGCCGGCCTCACTCTTGGCGGCGGCATCGGCTACTTGGCCCGCAAGTACGGCTTGTCCTGCGACAACCTCGTCTCGGCGGACGTTGTCACGGCCGACGGGAGTTTCCTGACGGCAAGCGAGGACCGCAACGAGGACCTCTTCTGGGCCCTGCGCGGCGGGGGCGGCAACTTCGGCGTGGTCACCTCCCTCGAATACAAGCTGCACCCCGTGGACTTGGTCCACGTCGGGATCGTCATCTACGGCGCAGAACACGCCGGGACCGTCGCGCGTTTCTACCGGGACTACATCGCCTCCGCTCCCGAGGAATTCGGGGCCTTCCTGGGCTTCCACCAGGGACCGCCCGTGCCGTTCCTGCCGGAAGAATGGCACTTCAAGCCGGTGTGCGTCGTGGTCGGCATGTGGACCGGGGACCTTGCCGAGGGCGAGGCGCGCTGGCAGCCGTTCCTCGACGCCGCGCCAGTGGCAGGCTCCCTGATCACCCCGATGCCGTACCCAGCCCTGAACGTGGCCTTCGATGGGCTCAACCCCAAGGGCCTGCAGGGGTACTGGAAAGCCAACTTCCTCAGCGAACTCAACGACGGCGCCATCAGCGCGCATGAGAATTTCGGTGCCACGGTGACGAGCGTCAACACCTCGGTCCACGTGTACCCGATCGACGGCGCTGCCGCCCGTGTCGGTCCCGGTGATACGGCCTTCGCGAACCGCGGCATGAAGTTCGCCCCGGTGATCGCGGCGCAGTGGCCTGACCCGGCGGACAACGAGGCGAACATTGCCTGGGTCCGTGGTTACGCCGAGGCGCTGCGGCCGTATTCGGCCGCCAGCGGTTACATCAACTTCATGGACGCCGAGGACCAAAGCCGCGTGGCCGAGAACTACGGCGCCAATTACTCCAAGCTGGCGGCGATCAAGGGAAAATACGATCCGGGGAACCTCTTCCACGTCAACCAGAACATCAAGCCGGCTTGACCGCGCTTGCCGGGTGACCGCCTGATCGCGGTGCGCGGTCAGGCGGGGCCGCCTTCCGGCGGGGCCGGCGTGGGCGGCGTGGCTCCGGGCGGTGCCGGCGTGGCCTCGGGCGCTGCCGGCCGCCCGTAGGCTTAAGCCCATGAGGTTTCGTTCTTAATGGGTCACGGACATTCGCATACTCCCGCCGAAGTCACGGCTGACTCACTCGTGGCACGCAAGCGGGCCAACTGGCTGCTCGCAGCGGTCCTCGTGCCGCTTGGCGTGCTCACGGTGGTTGCCATGCTGCTGATGTGGCCTTCCGGCAGCAAAGAGGGGCTCACCCTCGCCAGTCCGTACCAGGCCGCGCCGGGCGTCACCTTCGACACCGGGAAGATCCAGTCCGTCCTCCAGGAAAGCTGCAGCCAGGCCAACACCGGCGCGGACATCCCGCCGAACGGCCAAAACAATGCCGGCTCGCAATGCACCTTCGCCATGACCCAGCCCGACGCCGGCGGCAGCCCGGTGAAAGTGGTCATCAACCCCGACGTCGCCAAGAGCCACGGGGTCAAGGCCGGCGACGATATCCGTTACCTGAACCTCTCCAAGGTGCAGGCCGCCGGGACCGGTTCGCCTGCCTACGTTTTCGTGGACTTCGTCCGGACCCTGCCCATCGCGCTGCTGGCCATTCTGTATGCCGTGGTGGTGATCGCCGTCGCTCGCTGGCGGGGTTTCCGGGCCCTGCTCGGCCTGGTAGGCGCCTACGTGGTGTTGGTCAGCTTCATGCTGCCCGGCTTGGTGGACGGCAAGCCGCCGCTGCTCGTGGCTTTGGTGGGGTCCACGGCCATCATGATCGGCGTGCTGTATTTCGCCCACGGCTTCTCGGCCCGGACTTCCACTGCGCTGTTGGGCACAATCTTCGGCCTGGGCATCACGGCGCTGCTCGCGGCCTGGGCCACCGACGCCGCGAATCTGGCCGGCGTGGGCAACCACGACGCCGCCACGCTCGTGAACATGTCGGACCGGATCTCGATCTCGGGGATCATCTTGTGCGGCCTCATCATTTCGGGCCTCGGCGTCCTCAACGACGTCACCATCACACAGTCCTCGGCGGTGTGGGAATTGTACGAACTGGCCCCGGAAACAACGGCCCGCAAGCTCTTCAGCTCGGCCATGCGGATCGGCCGGGACCACATCGCCTCCACCGTGTACACCATCGCGTTCGCCTACGCCGGGGCCGCCCTGCCGATCCTGATCATTGTGATGCTCTACGACCGGCCCTTGCTGGACACCCTCACAAGCGCGGAGCTGTCCGAGGAAGTGGTGCGGACCCTCGTCGGTTCCATCGGCCTGGTCCTCGCCATCCCGGTCACCACGCTGATCGCGGTGCTGGTGGTCAAGGCCACCGGCCTCCGCCGCGCGCCGTCGGGCGCCGACTCACTCAGCGGCAACGCCGCGGAGGACGACGACGCCGGCCGGGTCCGCGAGCTGGAAGGCTCCCCGACGGCGGCGGAGGACTATGCCTCGCTCGACACCGGGGAACTGGCCGCCGTCGTCGAAACGCGCCGCGCCCGCCGGGAAGCCGAGCGCCGGGCGGCAGATTCCCGGTGAGTGCCCGCTTGTTGCGGGTATTTCCCGGAGCTTCCCGCAACAAGCGAGCACTCAACCCCGGGGCCGGCGTTCCTGATTTGCCCGGCTTTGACACAATGGATGGGTGACTGTTGTAGCAACCCCTCCTTCGCCGAAGCTCGAGCTGCCGCCCCTGCAGCTGGGCAACATCACCGTGGACACCCCCGTGATCCTGGCCCCCATGGCCGGCATCACCAACTCCGCATTCCGCCGGCTCTGCCGAGAATACGGCGGCGGACTCTACGTTGCGGAGATGGTCACTTCCCGCGCGCTCGTTGAGCGGACGCCTGAGTCGCTGCGGATCATCTCGCACGACGACGACGAAAAGGTCCGCTCCGTCCAGCTCTACGGTGTGGACCCCGTGACAGTCGGGGCCGCCGTGCGCATGCTGGTCGAGGAAGACCGTGCAGACCACATCGACCTCAACTTCGGCTGCCCGGTCCCGAAGGTCACCCGCCGTGGCGGCGGCTCCGCCCTGCCCTGGAAGATCGACCTCTTCACCGCGATCGTGCAGACCGCGGTGAAGGAAGCCTCCAAGGAGGACATCCCGCTGACCATCAAGATGCGCAAGGGCATCGACGAGGACCACCTGACCTACCTCGAGGCCGGCCGGATCGCCCGCGATTCCGGTGTTGCCGCCGTCGCGCTCCACGGCCGCACCGCCGCGCAGTTCTACTCCGGCCAGGCCGACTGGTCTGCGATCGCCCGGCTGCGCGAGGCCCTGCCGGACATTCCGGTGCTCGGCAACGGCGACATCTGGTCCGCCGAGGACGCCGTCCGCATGGTCCGCGAAACCGGCATCGACGGCGTCGTGGTGGGCCGCGGCTGCCAGGGCCGGCCGTGGCTGTTCGGCGACCTCCAGGCGGCCTTCGAAGGCAGCGAGACGCGCCACCGCCCCGGGCTGCGCCAGGTGGCCGAAGGCGTCTACCGGCACGCCGAGCTGATGGTCGAGACCTTCGGCGGCGACGAGTACAAGGCCCTGCGCGAGATCCGCAAGCACATGGCCTGGTACTTCAAGGGTTACGTCGTGGGCGGGGAACTGCGCGCCAAGCTGGCCACTGTGCCCACCCTCGAGGTGCTGCGCGGCCTGCTGGCCGAACTGGACCTTGAACTGCCGTACCCCGGCGTGGATTCCGAAGGGCCCCGCGGCCGTGCCGGATCGCCCAAGAGGCCGGCCCTGCCCAAGGACTGGCTGCTCAGCCGAGCCCTGAACGACGAACAAAGCCGCGACATCGCCGCGGCGGAACTCGACGTTTCCGGCGGCTAACCGTCATTCACGCAGGCCCGGTCATGGAAGACTAGGCCACATGGGAACCGAAGCATTGTCCGCCACCAGCCGGAGAGATTCAGCGCCGGTCATTCCGGGCTATAGCGAGGCCGACTCCGCCCGCTGGGTCCAGGAACCCCGGAAGAGCAACTACCGTTCGGACTTCGAGCGGGACCGTGCCAGGGTGCTGCATTCCTCGGCGTTGCGCAGGCTGGGCGCCAAGACCCAGGTGGTGGCCCCGGACACCGACGACTTCGTGCGGACCCGGCTGACCCACAGCCTCGAGGTCGCCCAGGTGGGACGCGAGCTCGGCCGTGCCCTGGGCTGCGATCCGGACGTCGTGGACACTGCTTGCCTCAGCCATGACCTCGGCCACCCGCCCTTCGGCCACAATGGCGAATCCGCCCTGAACGAGCTCGCCCACGCCATCGGCGGCTTCGAGGGCAACGCCCAGACGCTGCGCCTGCTGACCCGGCTCGAGCCGAAGGTACTCACCCCCGGCGGGGAACCGGCGGGCTTGAACCTGACCCGCGCCAGCCTGGACGCGGCGTCGAAATACCCCTGGTCCGCCGCCGACGCGCCCGTCATCCACGGGCACCGCACCAGCAAGTTCGGCGCCTACGAGGACGATCTTCCCATCTTCGCCTGGCTGCGCGAGGGCGCCCCCGGCAACCGTTCCTGCATCGAAGCGCAGGTCATGGACCTGGCCGACGACATCTCCTACTCGGTGCACGACGTCGAGGACGCCATTGTCGCCGGCCACTTCCAGCTGAAATGGCTGGACAACCCGGACCACCGCGCCCGCGTGGTGGGCTACACCCGCCAGTGGTACCTGCCGCACAACGAACCCGCCGAGATCGACGCCGCGCTGGCCCGTCTCGAGGCCACCATTGTCTGGGTGCGCGAGGCGGACGGCAGCCGCAAATCGATGGCCGCGCTGAAGAACATGACCAGCCAGTTGATCGGCCGCTTCTGCCAGAGCGCCCTGGAAACCACCCGGCTGCACTTCGGCCCGGACCGGCTCACCCGCTTCAGCGCCGAGCTCATGGTGCCGGAAGAGACCGTCACCGAGATCGCCGTGATGAAGGGCCTGGCCACCACCTTCGTGATCTCCACCGACCACCGCCAGCCCGTCTACGAGCGGCAGCGGGAGGTCCTGCACGCCCTGGTCGGCGTGCTGAACGCCAGCGGAGACCGGCACCTGGAGCCCATGTTCGCCGCGGACTGGCGTGACGCCGTCGACGACGCCGCCCGGCTGCGCGTCGTCGTCGACCAGGTGGCGTCCCTCACGGACGCCTCCGCGCTGGCGATGTACGAACGCCTGGTGGGCAGCCTCCCGTCGCTGTGGTGAGCCGGACCCGGAGAGTTGCATAGACTTATCCGGTGGCCGGGCTGATCAAACGTGAGGATATCGACGAGGTACGCCAGCGCACGGACATCAAGGAAGTCGTCGACGGCTACGTGACCCTCAAGGGCGCCGGACTCGGAACGTACAAGGGCCTGTGCCCCTTCCACGACGAGCGCTCGCCCTCCTTCACCGTCCGCCCCCAGGTGGGCCGCTACCACTGCTTCGGCTGCGGCGAGGACGGGGACGTCATCTCCTTCGTCCAGAAAATGGACCACAGCTCCTTCCACGAGGCCGTGGAGAAGCTTGCCGCCCGCATCGGCTACGAACTGCGCTACGAGGACGGCGGCTCCGGGCCCAGCCGCGAGGAGGTCGGCAAGCGGCAGCGGCTGCTGGACGCCCACAAAATCGCCGACGAGTTCTTCCGCGCCCAGCTCCTGACACCCGGCGCGGCGGAAGGCCGGAATTTCCTGCACGGCCGCGGCTTCGACCGTGCGGCCGCGGAACAGTTCGGCGTCGGCTATGCCCCCCAGGGCTGGGATTCGCTGCTCAAGCACCTGCGCGGCCGCGGCTTCACCGACGCCGAACTCAAGCTCACGGGCATGTTCTCCGAAGGCAACCGGGGCATTTATGACCGCTTCCGGGGCCGGCTCATCTGGCCCATCCGCGACATCGCCGGCGACACCATCGGCTTCGGCGCGCGCAAGCTCTACGAGGAGGACCAGGGCCCTAAATACCTGAACACCCCGGAGACCACGCTCTACAGGAAATCCCAGGTGCTCTACGGCATCGACCTCGCCAAGCGGAACATCGCCAAGGACCGCCAGTTGGTGGTCGTCGAGGGCTACACGGACGTGATGGCCTGCCACCTCTCCGGCGTGGGCACCGCCGTGGCCACCTGCGGTACCGCTTTCGGTGCCGACCACATCAAGATCGCCCGCCGCCTGCTGTCCGACGACGGCAGCGGGGGAGAGGTCATCTTCACCTTCGACGGCGACGCCGCGGGCCAGAAGGCGGCGTTGCGCGCCTTTGAGGAGGACCAGCGCTTCGTCGCCCAGACCTATGTGGCCGTGGAGCCCACGGGTGCGGACCCCTGCGACCTTCGCCAGCAGCGCGGCGACGCGGCCGTGCGGGACCTCATCGGCAGCCGGCGTCCGCTGTTCGAGTTCGCCATCCGGGTGTCGCTGAAGCGGCACGACCTGGAGACCGTGGAAGGCCGGGTCGCCGCCTTGCGTGAAGCCGCGCCTGTCGTGGCCCAGATCCGTGACTCCGGCCTGCGCCCGGCGTACGTCCGGGAACTGGCCGGGTGGCTGGGCATGCCCATCGAGGAGGTCAGCCGCGCCGTCGGCGGCGCGCAGAAGCGGGCCTCCGCACAGGCCGCCCAGGGCGGCGCCGGCGGCCCTGGAGCCTCGCAGGGGAGGGGCGTCCCGCATCAGGCGGAGGGGCCCGCGGGAGCCGGCCTGCCGGCGTCGGACGCCGGGGCGGCCTTCCACCGCCCGGACCCGCGCGACCCGGTGGCGGCCATGGAGCGGCAGGCGCTCGAAGTGGTGCTGCAGGACCCCTCCGTGCTGGCCGGTCCGGCCTGGGACCGCTTCGAGATGTCCCGCTTTGCCACGCCCGCGTATGCCGCGGTGCACGACGCCATCCGGGCCGCGGGGCTGGCGCGTGCCGCCGACCCGGTGGCCTGGGTGGAAGCCGTGCGGCAGGAGATGCCCGAGCCCCTGCGCGGCCTCGTCTCCGAGCTCGCCGTGGTGCCCCTGCCCGCCAGCACCCCCGAAGCCATGCAGCGCTACTGCCGCGACATCCTGGCGCGGCTCTTCGAGCTGCAGATCACCCGCATCAAGGCGGACAAGATGGGCCGCCTGCAACGCCTTGACGCCGCCGCCAACCCGGAGGAGTTCCAGCAGCTTAACCGCGAACTCATGGAGCTCGAGATGCAGCGCAGGGCGCTCCGGGCCGAGCAATGAGCGTGTTCACGGGCGGCGTCCGGGCCTCGATTTCGTTTCCCGGCGGGCCTTTGCTAAAGTCATAACCGCTTCATTCCTCCGTAGCTCAATTGGCAGAGCATTCGACTGTTAATCGAAGGGTTACTGGTTCAAGTCCAGTCGGAGGAGCTCCCGATGCCCCCGTTCCGGATCCCCGGAACGGGGGCATTTTTTATACCCCGGGAGGGTATTTTCCCGGTGTGGGGCTGCTGCCCGCCGCCGATTTCGCGAAGTGGCCCGACCTTTGCTAAAGTCATAACCGCTTCATTCCTCCGTAGCTCAATTGGCAGAGCATTCGACTGTTAATCGAAGGGTTACTGGTTCAAGTCCAGTCGGAGGAGCGCACAGGGCCCGTACCGCGGAAATGCGGTACGGGCCCTTCTTTTTTGCGGCCTGGACGAAAGCGTTTTGCGTCTTAGACGAAGTCCATTTCCACCTGCAGGAACCTGGCGGCCTCGTCGACGGCGGCGCGGAACGCTTCGTCTTCCGTCGGGGGGGTGCGGGGTTCGCGCGGATGCCACTCGTGCGGCGAGGAGTGCACGCGGGTAAAGCCGCTGCCCGGAGGCGCATAAAAGATTCCGAAGCGCTGCACGGGCCATTCAGGGGACGTTTCGGGGGCCACCAGGAGGGCCGCTCCGGTGTCCGGATTGAACCATTGGGCGATCGGCCGCCGCCGGTCTTCCGTGAAGAGTCCCGCCGCATACAGGGCCGCCGACTGCGGACTTGTCACTGAACACAGGCGGTCCCACCACAGGGGCAGGATTCCGTTGTCCTGCCGCTGCCAGGGCGCCGGAACCGGGTGTGTTTCCTGCCAACGGGGCACAACTCAACTTTATCGCCGGGCCCCGGAGCACAACAGGGCAAGCCTGCGCCGTTTACGTGCCGGGCCGGCTCAGTCCCGTTTCCAGGGCCCCGGGTTGATCCGGTACATCAGCGCACCCACGATCACGGCCCCCAGCAGGGCGCCGAACAGCGGGTTTCCGTTCCGTCCCAGGAAAAAGCCGGCGACGGCGCCGATCACCGCGCCCACGAAGAGGCCGCGGCCGTTGCGGTGCGGACGCTTGCGGTCCGGCCGGTTGCGGTCCGGCCGGTTGCGGTCCGGCCGGTTGCCGGAAGGATTGCGGGACATGGTTCCAGCCTAGGCGTTGATGGATCGGGGGCTCATCGGATCAGCGCTCGTGGATCGACGGACGCTAATGAATTGAGGGCACCGTGCGCGGGCGGACAATCAGCCACAGCGCAAGGCCCGAGCAGCACACGCACACGGCCTGGACGGCGCCCATCGGAGTGGCCGAGGCCACGCCAAGGACACCCACCACCGGCGGGATGATTCCGGCCATCATGAAGTTCGAGGCGCCCAGAAGCGAGGCGGCGGTGCCGGCCTGCGCGCCGTGGTTGGCCAGCGCCACCACCTGGACGCAGGGGAACATGAATCCGGTGGCCAGGATGTAGAACCACAACGGGATGATCACGCCCCACAGACCGAGGTGGAGCATGTCGAACACGACGATCAGGAGGGACATGAGCAGCAGCCATGCTGTCGCGCATGCCATGATCCACTGCGGTGCCACGTGCTTGATGACGCGGGAGCTGATCTGGACGCCGGCCACGATGCCCAGCGAGTTGACGCCGAACAGCAGGCCGTATTCCTGGGGTGAAAAGGAGTAGACCTGCTGGAACAGGAAGGTCGAGGCCGAGAGGTAGGCGAAGAGGCCGCCGAAGTTGAAGCCGCCCACCAGGAGCATGCCCACGAAAATCCGGTCGCCGAAGACCGCCCGGTAGCGTTGGGCCGCCGTCGTGCTGCCATGGCTGCGGAGTTCGGGCGGGTAGGTTTCCCGGATCAGGAAGATCGCGGCGATGATCACCAGGGAGCCGTAACCGGCCAGGAAGTAGAAGATGCCGGGCCACGGCATCACCAGCAGCAGCTGGGAACCGATGATCGGGGCCAGGATGGGCGCCAGACCGTTCACCAGCGACATGCGGGAGAACATGCGCACCATGGCGTATCCGTGGAAGAGGTCCCGGACCATCGCCATGGCCACCACGCCGCCGCCGGCCGCGCCGATGCCCATGAGGACGCGGAACAGGGACAAAGCGCCGATGTCTGTGGACAGGGCGGCGCCGAGGGACGACGCGATGTGAAGCGCTGTTGCGAGGATCAGCGGCATGCGCCTGCCGAACTTGTCGCTGAAGGGTCCGACGACGAGCTGGCCGATGGCGAAACCCACCGTTGTGCCTGCCAAGGTCAGCTGGATGGCGGCCGCGGATACCCCGAAATGCTGTTCCAAGGCCGGGAACGCAGGCAGGTACAGGTCCACTGTGAACGGGCCAAGCGCAGTGAGGGCGCCCAGGAGCAGGATGTACAGGAGTTTTTCGCGTCGGCTGAGGGCATCGCCGGGGGCGGGGGGAGTCGTCACGAACACCAATCTTATGTGCCAAAGGTCATATCTCTGTTAGCCCTTGCCGCAGATTCCTAGGGGCGCAGCGGCACACCGGGAAACAGACGGAAAACCGGAAGAACGCTGAATGGTAGTTTTGTGGGCAGGTGCTGAGTATGGGTTCGGGTTCGGCGCCGCCGACGGATACGTAGAGAAGCAGTAAGGCGGGGAACTGATGAGCGGACGTCACAGGGGCAAGCCCGGGGTGGGCCCAGGAATTGGGGCCCTGCCGAGGACCCTCAAGCTTGCCGGCCGGCTCGTGCCCCGGCAGCTCAACGACGAAATCCGGCTTGCGAAACTTGAAATCAAGGACAAGGGAGTCAAGCTCGGCGTGGCCGGCGCCTTCGTGGGCGTCGCCCTCGTTTTCGCCCTCCTGCTGGTCATTGCCCTCGTGGTGGCGGCGATCCTTGGACTCGCCACCGTCATGCCGGGGTGGCTCGCCGCGCTCGTGGTCTCCGCCGCCTTCCTGCTGGTCATCGCGATCGGAGGGCTCGTGGCCTTCACCGAATTCAAGAAGGCGCAGCCGCTGCTGCCGGCCGAAACCATCCGCGGACTCAAGCACGATCTTGGCGTCCTCACCGAGGGCTCCGACTTCGACGCGAGCATCCTCGACCCGGACTCCGAGGCCTACAAGGCCGCGAAGGCCGCCAAGGAAGAAGCTGCGCGCAAGGCCAAGGAAGAAGCCGCGGCCAAGGAGGAGGCCCGCCACCGGGACGAACCTCCCGCCCCGGACAAGGACGAACTGCTGCGCCGCCTGCAGCAGCGCCGCGAACACTTGGCCGGTGTCCGCGACCAGCTCGGTTCCGAACTGGACTTCAAGACCCAGGGCAAATTCTTCAAGGACCTCGCCCAGGAGAAGCTCGACGACGGCCGCAAGCTGGCAGGAGATCTCGGGAACCGGATCCCGGACGGTCTGCCCGAGCGCGTCGCTGGACGCTGGAAGGAAATCCTGGCCTTCTGCGCCTCGGCTGCAGTGCTCGTCGTCGGACTCCGGAGACTCTTCAGGAAGTAAGCAAAAGCATCAACACGCCAGGTAACAGGATTCAAGGGGACAGATGAAGTTCATCGGCGCCGGTGCCCGTCCGGGCCAGCCGCAGATCGACCACGATCTGGTCTTCACCATTCCCAACTTCCTGACCGTCCTCCGTTTCATGGGCGTTCCGGTGTTTGTCTGGCTGGTCCTCGGCGCCCGCGAATACGGTTACGCCGTGCTTGTCCTTGCCATCATGGGCAGCACCGACTGGATCGACGGCTACATTGCCCGCCGCTTCAACCAGACCTCCCGCCTCGGCCGGGTCCTCGACCCCGCCGCCGACCGCCTGGCCCTTATCGCCGTCGCCGTCACGCTGGTGATCGCCGGCGTCGTCCAGTGGTGGTACCTCGCCGCTTTGGTGGTCCCGGACGTCATCCTCGGCTCCGTCTCGCTGTTCTATTTCCGCAGCCACCCGGATCTCCCGGTGAGCCGGATCGGCAAGGTCCGCACGGCATTCCTGCTCCTGGGCACGCCCCTGCTGTTGCTGTCCAAGCTGTCCTTTCCGCTCGCCGGCGCCAGCTTCGTAATGGCGTGGATCTGCCTGGGCCTGGGCTTGGCCGGTCATTGGATCGCGGCCTGGAACTACTTCTGGGCGATCCGCCGCAAGGGCCGGGAGTTGCGGGACCAGGACCCCACGAACGACGGCGGTCGCAGCTGATGGTCTGGTTCGCCGTACTTCTCGCCGTGCTCAGCGCGTTCTGCATGGCCTTCGGGGCGCAGCGCCAGGGCAGTGCCGTCAAAGCCGATACCGGCGGGCTCGCTCTGAGCTCCAACGGTTTCCTGCGACTGCTGCGCAACCCGCGCTGGGTGCTCGGACTCCTGCTGCTGTGTGCCGGAATGGGCTTGAACGCGGTCGCCCTGGTCACGGCGCCTCTGACGGTGGTCCAGCCGATCGGCGCGATCGCCCTGGTGATCACCACCGTGGTCAACGCCAAGGACCAGGGGCTGAGCATCAACCGCGCCACGGTGGTGGCGATCAGCGCCTGCGTCACGGGCTCTGCCCTGTTCGTACTCCTGGCGGTCAACGTCACCCAGGAGAACCACCACGTCAGCGGCGAGGACGAACTGACCATCGTGCTGCTGCTGGCACTGGCCGTAGGGCTGTTCGGCACGCTGGCCGCGCTGTTCAAGCACCGCATGAGCGCTTTCGTCTACATCCTCGGCGCCGGCGTGCTGTTCGGCTTCGTGGCGGTGCTGACCCGGATCATCGGCAAGCACCTGCTGGACCCCAACGGCATGTTCCTGCTGAACGTCTCGCCGTACTCGGTGGTGGCGATCGCCGCCGCGGGCGGCCTGGGTTCCTGGTTCGTCCAGAGTGCCTATTCGAGCGGCCCTCCGGACCTCGTCATCGCCGGACTGACGGTCATCGACCCGATCGTGGGGATCGCCATCGGCATCACGATTCTTGGTGAGCTTCGTCCCGATGTCCACGCCGTGATGGCAATCGCCATGGCTGCGGCTGCTCTCCTTGCTATCGTGGGGGTTATTGCCTTGAGCCGGCACCATCCGGAAGTCACCAAGCGGAAACGGGACGCCAAAGCACCCTCCGCGCGGAAGGCCTAGGGCAAGCTTCGCGATTGCTCCGCCACATGCGGGCAGGCGGCGAAGGCACCGCGAGGCACAGCTTCCCGTGGTGTTCACACCGTGACAAACAGGAGTTCTCCACGTGACCATTTCCGGCAACACCAAACCCCTCACCATCCTGATTGCGGCGGACACGTACCCGCCGCACGTCAACGGTGCAGCACAGTTCGGGTACCGGCTGGCCAAGGGCATGAACGAGCGCGGCCACAACGTCCATGTCCTGGCCTGCCGCCAGGACAAGGGCAAGAGCTTTACGGAATTCCGTGACGAAGCCACCGTGCACCGCCTCCGCTCGCACAGTGTCCCCACCCACGAATACTTCCGGATCTGCTTCCCCTGGGAGATCAAGAAGGAAATCAGCCTCCTGTTCGACAAGGTGCAGCCCGACGTCGTCCACATCCAGAGCCACTACATGATCGGCGAGCACGTCCTGTACGAGGCCGTGAAGCGCGGCGTCCGGATCGTGGCCACCAACCACTTCATGCCGGAGAACCTGAACCCCTTCCTGCCCTTCCCGCAGTGGTTCAAGAACATCATCGGCCGCATCTCGTGGAAGGACATGGGCAAGGTCATGGGCCAGGCCGACGTCGTCACCACGCCCACCCCGCTTGCCGCCAAGGCAATGCACCAGCACGCCTTCCTCCGCAAGGTCCTGCCGCTGTCCAACGGCATCGACGCCGCGGCCTACGAACTGCAGCCGGGCGAAGTCATCGAGCCGAACGAGCACCCCACGGTGCTGTTCGCCGGACGCCTCGCCGAAGAGAAGCACGTCGACGTCCTGATCGACGCCGTCGCCAAGACCCCGTCCGAGCTCAAGGTGCACCTGGAGATCGTGGGCGGGGGAGAGGTGCGCCCGGCCCTCGAAGCCCAGGTGGCCCGCCTCGGCCTGCAGGACCGCGTGAAGTTCCTGGGCCTGGCCAGCGACGAGGACCTCCGCAAGGCCTACATCAAGGCCGATATCTTCTGCATGCCCGGCACGGCCGAACTCCAGTCGCTCGTCACCCTCGAGGCAATGTCCGCCTCCACCCCGGTGCTGCTGGCCAACGCCATGGCGCTCCCGCACCTGGTCCGCGACGGCGAGAACGGCTATCTGTTCACGCCCGGCGACAGCAGCGAACTGTCTGCCCGCATCACCGAACTGGTGCGCATGTCCAAGGACGAGCTGCAGGTGATGGGCAAGGCCAGCCGTGAAATGGTGGAGCCCCACAGCATCCAGGGCACCCTGCAGACCTTCGAGGACCTCTACCGCGGAGCGTCATACGAGGACAAGGCACTCTAGGACAAGGCACTCCAGGACCCGCGCCCCGTCCCGCGCCCGCAGCTGCCGTGTGCGGCGTGCACGCAATGCGGGCCCGCCTGCCACTAGTATTGCTAGAGTGCTTTCGGCCGAAGGAGCGCTGAACCCAGCGGATTCCCGGCCGTCACGGGGCTATAGCTCAGCTGGTTAGAGCGCGGGACTCATAATCCTAAGGTCCTCGGTTCAAGTCCGAGTAGCCCTACGAACGAACCCCGGAGATCCACTCGGATCTCCGGGGTTCTTTGTCTTAAGGGCGCAGACCGAGGCATGCCGGGTCAAGCCGGTGGCGGGGCGGACCGTTGAAGCCTGCCCTCCAATGCGGTATGTTACCCATCAGTAACTTACCGTCAAGTAGCTCCGGCTTCCGAAAGCGCCGGGAACTTGTGCCGCACCAATGGAGGAGCCGCATGTCCACCACGATTGCCATCGACCCGGAAGACCTTCCCTACGCCGACGGTGACTTCTACGGCTTTGAGCAGCTGCTCACCGACAAAGAGCGGGACCGCCTCGCCGAAATCCGGGAGTTCCTGGCCCGCGAGGTCAAGCCGATCGCCGTCGACTGCTGGAACCGCGGGGAATTCCCCATGGAGCTGATCCCCAAGCTCGCAGAGATCGACCTGGTCAGCCCGGTCCGCCGCCAAGGCTTCTCGAACCTCTTCGCCGGGCTGGTGCATGCCGAAGTCACCCGCGCCGACACGTCCATCGCCACCTTCATGGGGGTCCACGACGGATTGTTCACCGGCTCGATCGAAGCGCTGGCCTCCAAGGAGCAGCAGGATGCTTGGCTGCCGGACATCTACTCCCTGAAGAAGATCGGTGCCTTCGGACTCACCGAACCCCTGGGCGGCTCCGACGTGGCCGGCGGGACCCGCACCACCGCCCGGCGCGACGGCGACACCTGGATCCTCAACGGCGCCAAGCGCTGGATCGGCAACGCCACCTTCTCTGACTGGGTGGTCATCTACGCCCGCGACGTGGCCGACAACCAGGTGAAGGCGTTCCTCGTGGACACCTGCCTCCCGGGCTACTCGGCCAGCAAGATCGAAAACAAGATCTCCCTGCGCACGGTCCAGAACGCCGACATCGTCCTCGACAACGTGGTGGTGCCGGACTTCTTCAAGCTCGCCAACGGCAACAGCTTCCGTGACACCAACAAGGTCCTCAAAGTCACCCGCCTCGCCGTCGCCTGGCAGGCCGTGGGCCAGCAACTGGCGGCCTTCGACGTCGCACGCCGCTACGCCGTCGAACGGAACCAGTTCGGCCGTCCCCTCGCCTCCTTCCAGCTGGTCCAGCAGCAGCTGGTACAGATCCTCGGCAACGCCGTCAGCTCCATGGGGATGATGGTGCGCCTGGCCCAGCTCGAAGACGCCGGCCTTGCCAAGGACGAACAGTCCGCCCTGGCAAAGGCCTTCACCACAGAACGCATGCGCGAAAGCGTGGCGCTCGGCCGCAGCCTCCTCGGCGGCAACGGCATCGTCACCGACTACGAAATGGCCAAGATCTTCGCCGACGCCGAAGCCATCTACTCCTACGAGGGCACCCACGAGATCAACACCCTCGTGACAGGGCGTGCCATCACGGGAATCTCCGCGATCGTCTAGCTCGCCCGGAGCGTCTAGGGCGGTCCTTCGAGCGGCAGCAGGACCGACGGCCGCAGGTCCATGACGAAGGCCAGCGGATCGACGTACTCCTCGCCGCGCCGCACACCCCAGTGCACACACGGCAGCTGCCCGCAGTGGCCGGGCTCAAGGACGCCGATCTCCTGCCCTTTCGTCACCGGATCGCCTTGGCGGAGTGTGCTGCGCACCGGCTCGAAGCTGCTGCGCAGCCCGCCGCCGTGGTCCACCGTAATCACCGGCCGGTCCACCACCACGCCCACGAAAGCCACCACGCCGTCTGCAGGCGACGTGACAGGAACGCCGTCGGCCGCTGCCTGCAGGTCCACACCTCGGTGCCCGCTCAGCCACGGTTCCGGCGGCGGATCGAAGGGCCGCACAACGGCGGGTTTGGGCGAGAGCGGCCAGCTCCAGGACGGGCGGGCGGTGCTTTCCGAAGGTTGCGCCGCCGGGGCGGCGCCCGCAGGTCCGGCGAGGGCTGTGGCGAGCAGCAGGGCGGTCAGGAAGGAGCCGGGTTTCATGCAGTCCAGCCTCCGGTTCGGGCTCGTTCCGGGGAAGCTCCGCACCCGGCTATGTGGAAAACCGGGCCACCTCCGTGGTGCCCCGCCGGCGCGCAGAACAAGGCGGCCGCTGTAGTACACTTGTGACTGCAGTTTGTCGTGCCCTCACGCTGTTTCAGAAGCGTGGCTCATTCAGCCGCGCGGGGGCCTCAAATTGACTACGCGCATCCAGCCCTCCACATCCAGATCCTGGTGGATCCATGCTGTGGAGGATTGTGCCTCTTGCGGTCCGTTCTTCGAGCGGATGAGGGGTGCAAGGGATGCCAGGAGCAGGACCCGTCCGGGTCCACTAACAACCGTCAACTATTGGCAGGGTAAGAGCAGCCCGCGAGGCTCTCTCATGAATGACCTGCCGGAAGGAGCGTCGGCATGCCCGTCGTAACCATGCGCCAGCTGCTTGACAGCGGCGTCCACTTTGGACACCAGACCCGTCGTTGGAACCCGAAGATGAAGCGCTTCATCTTCACCGAGCGCAACGGCATCTACATCATCGACCTGCAGCAGTCGCTGTCCTACATCGACCGCGCCTTCGAGTTCGTCAAGGCCACCGTGGCCCACGGCGGCACCGTGCTGTTCGTCGGCACCAAGAAGCAGGCCCAGGAAGCAATCGCCGAGCAGGCTACCCGCGTTGGCCAGCCCTACGTCAACCAGCGTTGGCTGGGCGGTATGCTCACCAACTTCTCCACGGTTGCCAAGCGTATCCAGCGCATGAAGGAACTCGAAGAGATCAACTTCGAGGACGTCGCCGGCTCCGGTTACACCAAGAAGGAGCTCCTGCTCCTCCGTCGTGAACTGACCAAGCTCGAGGCCAACCTCGGTGGTATCCGCAATCTGACCAAGGCTCCCTCGGTCCTGTGGGTTGTCGACACCAAGAAGGAACACCTCGCGGTTGACGAAGCCAAGAAGCTGAACATCCCGGTTGTTGCCATCCTGGACACCAACTGCGACCCGGACGAAGTCGACTTCCCGATCCCGGGCAACGACGACGCCATCCGCTCCGTGAACCTGCTGACCCGCGTTGTTGCGGACGCTGTTGCCGAGGGTTTGATCGCCCGCAACCAGCGCGCAACCGGCACCACGGAAGCTCCGGAAGAGCCGCTGGCTGAGTGGGAGCGCGAGCTCCTCGAAGGCAGCAAGGCTGAAGCCGCAGCTGCCGAGGAAGCACCGGCTGCCGACGCTGCCGCAGGCGAAGAAGCAAAGTAAATCCGGACTTTCCCGCAGCCCCCATCGGCGGCGGGAGCTACTGACAGGATGGCGGCCCGCCAGGCGGGCTGCCGTCCTGTCAGTCCGTAAACTCATAAATTTCTAGACAGAGGGGTTCACATGGCGAACTACACTGCTGCAGACATCAAGGCCCTGCGCGAGCGCACCGGCGCCGGCATGATGGATGTCAAGAAGGCTCTTGACGAGGCCAACGGCGACGCCGAGAAGGCCATTGAGATCATCCGCATCAAGGGCCTCAAGGGCGCTACCAAGCGGGAAGGCCGCGCCACCGCCGAAGGCCTGGTTGCCGCCAAGGTCACCGGCAACGTCGGCGTGATGGTCGAAGTCAACTGCGAGACCGACTTCGTTGCCAAGGCCGACAAGTTCATCCAGCTGGCCGACAAGGTCCTGGCCGTGGCCGTCGAGTCCGGCGCTGCCGACCTCGAGACCCTCCTGGCAGTCGACGTCGACGGCAAGCCGCTGTCCGAGGTCGTCATCGAAGAGGGCGCCGTTCTCGGCGAGAAGGTTGCGGTCCGCCGCATCGCCCGCATCGAAGGCGCCACGGTTGACGCTTACCTGCACAAGACCTCCAAGGACCTCCCGGCCCAGGTTGGCGTGCTGTTCGCTGTGGACGGTGAAGGCGAAGCCGCTGCCACCGCCGCACACGACGTCGCCGTCCACGTTGCCGCCATGGCTCCGAACTACCTCAGCCGCGAAGATGTTCCGGCTGAGCTGGTCGAGTCCGAGCGCCGCATCGCCGAAGAGACCGCCAAGGCCGAAGGCAAGCCGGAAGCTGCCCTGCCGAAGATCGTGGAAGGCCGCGTGACCGGCTTCTACAAGGGTGAAGTCCTCCTGGACCAGGCATTCGCCAAGGACTCCAAGAAGACCGTTGCCCAGGTCCTCGAAGAGGCCGGCGTCAAGGCAACCGCCGTCGCACGTTTCCGCGTCGGCAACTAGTCGCACGCTACAAAGGGGTGGTCACTTCGGTGGCCGCCCCTTTTGCATGCGGCCGTTAGCCCCCGCATGCGCCCGCCGGGCGTCTTTCTGCCCCGGCACCCAGCAAGATAATCTAGCCAGAGTCCACCAACGGGAAGGCACCATGGAATCCGAGAACACAGCAATCCAGCCCGAAAAGACCAAACGCCGCGTGCTCCTGAAGCTTTCCGGCGAGGTCTTCGGCGGCGGCAAGCTCGGTGTGGACCCAGAAACCGTCCGCGCCGTCGCCAAGCAGATCGCTGCGGCCGTTTCCGAGGTGGAAGTCGCGATTGTCGTCGGCGGCGGTAACTTCTTCCGTGGTGCCGAGCTCTCCCAGAGCGGCATGGACCGGTCCCGCGCCGACTACATGGGCATGCTCGGAACGGTCATGAACTGCCTGGCCCTGCAGGACTTCCTGGAACAGGCCGGCGTCGAGACCCGCGTCCAGAGCGCCATCACCATGGGGCAGGTGGCCGAGGCCTACATTCCGCGGCGCGCCATCCGCCACATGGAAAAAGGCCGCGTGGTGATCTTCGGTGCCGGTGCCGGCCTGCCCTACTTCTCCACCGACACCGTCGCTGCCCAGCGCGCCCTCGAGGTCCACGCCGACGTGGTGCTGATGGCCAAGAGCGGTGTGGACGGCGTGTACACCGCCGACCCCAAGAAGGATCCCACCGCCGAAAAGCTCGAGAACCTCAGCTACGACGACGCCCTGCGCCGCGACATCCGCGTCATGGACCAGACCGCCATGACCATGTGCAAGGACAACAAGCTCTCCATGGTGGTGTTCGGCATGGAAGGCGAAGGCAACGTCACCCGGGCGATCCTCGGCGAGAAGCTCGGTACGCTCGTCACCCCCTAGCAGCGGCTAGGATACTTCTAGGACCCTCCGCCCCGCGTGGCGGACTTTTACTGTGTGCACCAACCGCGTGCGCTGCCCTGGTGAAACGGGGCGGACTATTTCTGAGGAGAAACCGTGATCGAAGAAACCTTGCTCGAAGCCGGCGAGAAGATGGACAAGGCGGTCGAGGTAGCCAAGGAGGACTTCGCGTCGATCCGTACCGGTCGCGCCAACCCGGCCCTCTACAGCAAGGTGATCGTGGAGTACTACGGCACGCCGACGCCGCTGCAGCAGCTGGCATCCTTCGCCGTGCCGGACGCCCGTACCATCCTGATCACCCCTTACGACAAGACCGCCCTGCGCGACATCGAGAAGGCCCTCAGCGACTCCGAGGTGGGCGCCAACCCGTCCAACGACGGCAACGTGATCCGCGTGGTCATCCCCGAGCTGACCCAGGAACGCCGCAAGGAATACGTCAAGATCGTCAAGGGCAAGGGTGAGGACGCCAAGGTCTCCATCCGCAGCATCCGCCGCAAGGCCAAGGACTCCCTGGACAAGCTCGTGAAGGACGGCGAAGCCGGCGAAGACGAAGGCGCCCGCGGCGAAAAGGAACTCGACGCCCTGACCAAGGCCCACGTGGAGAGCATCGACGAGCTGCTCAAGCGCAAGGAAGCCGAGCTCCTCGAGGTCTGATGAGCCAGGCTGAGCCCGCGCCCGTGCACAGAACCACCCGAGCCAGGCGGAAAAGCGGCAACCCGACGCCGAAGGCGGGCCGGAACCTTCCGGCGGCCATCGGCGTCGGGCTTTTCCTGTTGGTGGTGGTCCTCGGCGGGCTCCTTTTCCTGCCGTTGGGCTTCGTGCTGGTCACCACCGCGTTCGCGGTTCTGGGAGTCTGGGAAATCTTCCGGGCGATGGACGCCAACGGCGGCACGCTGCTGCCGATCATTCCGGTCATGACCGGCACGGTGGCCATGCCCCTTGCCGCCTACTTCGGCGGTCTGGAGAGCCTGCTGTTCGCCTTCCTGCTCAGCTGCGGGGCGGTGCTGCTGTGGCGCTCCCTCGAGAGCGCCGCCGGGGCGCCCCGCAGCATTTTCGCCGGTGTCTTCACCCTCGCGTGGGTGCCGTTCCTGATCAGCTTCGCGATCGTTCCGCTGCACTCCACCGCAGGAGCGACGACGGCGGGCCCCTGGCCGGGCGGACAGATTCCGGCGGGTGCGTGGCAGATCGCCGTCATGCTGCTCCTGGTGGTCTCCAACGATACCTTCGGCTACCTGGTGGGCGCCCTGTTCGGCAGGCATCCGATGGCGCCGAAAATCAGCCCGAAGAAGAGCTGGGAAGGCTTCGCAGGATCAGTGGCCGGCGCCATGGTGATCGGCGTCCTGGCCAGCATCTTCCTGCTCGACCGGCCCTGGTGGGTGGGCGTTGTGCTGGCCGTCGGCATGGTCGCCGCCGCCACCGCAGGGGACCTCGCCGAGTCGATGGTCAAGCGTGAACTCGGCGTCAAGGACATGAGCAGCATCCTGCCCGGGCACGGCGGCGTCATGGACCGGCTCGATTCGATCGTTTTCGCCGCGCCGGCGGCCTTTATTCTTTTCGCGTTGCTGAGCGGCGCATGACAACACCATCCGGAGGGATAACAGTGGCAGTTGACGTTCGTCGGCAGATTCCCGCCGCCTTTGAGCGCGTGGAACGCACCAAGTATGGCTACAACGCCAAGCAGGTGGACCAGTTCTTCCAGCGGGCACGGGTGTCCTTCGAAAGCCCGGCCCATGCCGAGGTGAAGACGGGCAGCAGCGACGTGCGCTCCGTGTCTTTCGACCCGGTAAAGGGCGGCTACGATGCCGCAGTGGTGGACGCCGCCCTGGACCGGCTCGAGGACGCTTTTGCGCGCCGCGAACGCGACGAACTCATCGAAGCCGAAGGCGAGGAAGGCTGGCTGCGCCAGATCGGCAAGCTCTCCGGCGTGCTGCGCGCCAGGCTGCACCGCCCGGCGGGCCAGCGCTTCCGTCGCCCCGAGAAGAAGCGCGTCCGCAGCTACGATGTTGCCGACGTCGACGCCTTGTGTGATCAGCTGATCGGCTACCTGGAACAGGACCAGCCGTTGAGCGTGGACAGCGTCCGCCGGGCCGCGTTCCGTGCGGCCAAGGGGCCAGCCGGCTACGACGAGGCACAGGTCGATGCCTTCCTGGACCGCGTGGTCGAGCTCATGGCCGCGATCGACTGACGGCCCAAGCCCTCAGCCGGGGGCCTGCTATCCCTCTGCCTGCTCTTCGGGCGGCGTCGGAGAGAGTGGAGCGAAACCCTGCCACGCGGCGGTGTACCTCCGGTAGCCGCGCACCAGGGAGCCGATGACGAAGGCTAGCCCGCACAGCGCCGCGAGCGGCACCGCCAGCCAGACCGGGATGCCGGGCAGCACGAACAGTGTGCCGGACAGCAGCGCGATCAGGGCCGCGTTCACTGCGATGATGAAAGTCATGCTGCTTCCGGCTAAGTGGCCGCCCTGGCTCCGGGTTCCGAAGAAGTAATAGGTCTTCCGGGAACCGGGTTGGTCGTCATGGCTGCCGGCCATGAGATACGGGGCGAGGCCGGGATCCAGATCCACGTAAGCGGCGCGGAGCCGGTTCATCGCGATCACGTACATCAGGTCCTCCATGCCCACGTACATCACGCGGACCTGGGTAAGCAGGCCGATCCCGAGGTCGAGGAAGAGCACAATGATGCCGAACATCACGAAGGTGTCGGAGAATTTCGTGGCCTGGCCAACAAGGGCTGCACTGAGCAGGCTGGCCGAGGTGAAGGTCAGGAACATACTGATCCGGGTCAGCACCTCGCCCTGCGTGGTGCTCCGGGACGCGAGCAGGCTCCAGTGCTCGGTGGCGAGGAGTTGGGCGCGGACCGCGGCCGGGGCGGCCGCCACGGGTAGCTCCGGGCCGCCGTCGGGGAGTGTGCCGTCGGGGAGTGTGTTGTCCATACCGGACATGCGGCCATTGTCCACCTTCCGGCAGCCCGGCGCGATACCTTCAGCGTTCGCTGGCGAGCGGCCGTTCCGGCACGTGCAGGCGGGTCATCAACCGGGCCACCGTTCCGGGAATGCGCTGCTTGGTGGCCAGTGAAACCAGCACCATCACGGTGAAGGCGGCAGGCACGGTCCAGGCCGCCGGCTGCGCCAGCCAGCCCGGCGCCGCCGCACCGCCGAGCAGTGTCCCGGCGACCATCGCGCCGCCGCACAGCACCGCACCGGTGAGCATCCCGGCGATGGCCCCGGCGTCGCTCAGCCCGCGCCACCAGATGCCCAGGAGCAGCACCGGGCAGATGGTGGATGCCGTGAACGCGAACACCAGCCCCACGCTTCCGGCCAGTCCCAGCGAATCCGTCACCAGGGCGAATGCCAGGGGGACGACGGCGGCCAGCAGCGCCCCGATCCGGAAGCCGCGGACGCTGCCGCCCAGCAGGTCCTGGCTGATGACGCCGGCGAGTGAAACCACCAGCCCGGACGTGGTGGAGAGGAACGCAGCGAAGGCGCCTGCGACCACCAGCGCCGAGAGGATGTCGCCGGCCGTCCCGCCCACCAGCTCGCCCGGCAGCAGCAGCACGAGCGCGTCGGAGCGGCCGTCGCGGGCCAGGCCGGGTGCGTACATCCGGCCGAGGAGCCCGGCCGCGGTGGGAAAAAGATAGAAGACGGAGAGCAACCCCAGCACGATCAGGGTGGTCCGGCGGGCCGAGCGGCCGTCCGGATTCGTGTAGAAACGCACCAGCACGTGGGGCAGTCCGAGCGTGCCGAAGAGCAGCGCGACCAGGAGGGAGATCGTCTGGTAGGCCCCGGCGGCGGGCAGGCCGGTGGGGTTGACGGCCTCCGGGGCCGGCACGGCCGCGCCACCGCCTTGGTGCAGCAGTACGAAGATCACCGGAACGGCGAGGGCGGTGAGCTTGAGCCAGTACTGGAACGCCTGGACGAAGGTGATCGACCGCATGCCGCCCGCTGCGACGCTGAGGTAGACCACCAGGACCACGGCCACGGCGCCCACCCAGGACGGCAGCCCGGTGCTGATCCGGATGGTGAGCCCGGCGCCGTGAAGCTGCGGCACGATGTACAGCCAGCCGACGGCGACCACCACCAGGCTGGTCACCCGCCGCACCGCCGTGGAATCCAGCCGGGCTTCGGTGAAATCCGGGATCGTATACGCCCCGGAGCGGCGCAGGGGAGCGGCCACGAACAGCAGCAGCATCAGGTAGCCGGCGGTGTAGCCCACCGGGAACCACAAGGCGTCCGTGCCGGAGAGCAGGATCAGCCCGGCGACGCCGAGGAAGCTTGCGGCGGAGAGGTATTCGCCGCCGATCGCCGAGGCGTTCCACCACGGCCGGACGGTCCGGGAGGCGACATAAAAATCCCCTGTGGTGCGCGAGATCCGCAGGCCGTAGAAGCCGACGGCCGCCGTCGCGACCGCCACCAGCAGGAACGCCGCGAGCCCGACCGGGGGATTCACTGCTCGTCCACCAATTCGCGGTAACGGGCCTCGTTCCGGGCCGCGGAGCGGTTGTAGAGCCAGGCCGCCAGGCCGATCACCGGATAGAGCCCTGTACCCAGCAGCAACCAGTTCAAGGGAATGCCGAGGAGGCGCAGGCCAGCCAGGTCCGGCACCATGGCGACCATCAGCCCGCAGGCGGCGAGGACCAAGAGGAAGCCGGCCGCCACCACGACCGCCAGGCGCAGCTGGGAGCGGATCAGCGAACGGACGTACAGCCGCCCGACGTCGGAATCCAGCGCGGCATCGCGGCCTTGGGAACCGCCGGGCGGAAGGCTGGCCGGACGGCGTCCAGCCGATTGCGGCGCGGTGACCCGGACCCTGGTCATCCCTGCGGCCGTATCCGGGTGGTTCCGAGCTTGTCGCGCACGGAGGGCAGGTGCCTGCGGCTGATCGGCAGTTCGGCCCGGGCCACGGTGACGGAGGGGTGCGCGGCGCCGAGTTTGAGGTGCTCCACGTGGTTGAGGGAGATCAGGTACGAACGGTGGATGCGGATGAACCCCGCCTCGGCCCACTGCTGCTCGAGGTCGCTCAACGGTACCCGGATCAGGTAGCTGGCCTCGGCCGTGTGGAGCCGGGCGTAGTCGCCTTGGGCCTGGACGTAGCTGACGTCGTCGCGGCGGATCATCCGGGTGGTGCCGCCCTGGTCCACGGTGATCATCTCGGGGGCTGGGCTGCCGTCGCGGATCAGTTCGCTGACCCGGCCCAGGGAGCGGGCGAGCCTTTCGGCGCGCACCGGTTTGAGCAGGTAGTCGACGGCGGCGAGTTCGAAGGCCTCCAGCGCGCAGTCTTCGTCCGCGGTGACGAAGACGACGGCGGGCGGGACGGGGATCCGCGAGATGGCCCGGGCGATGTCCAGCCCCGAGAGCGCCGGCATGTGGATGTCGAGGAAGGCGACGTCGACGGACTCGTTCGCCAGGACCCGCAGGGCTTCCGAACCGGAGGATGCGCGGTGGATGGCGCCCACCCGCTCATCCCGGCCCAGCAGGAAGGCGAGTTCTTCGACGGCGGGCAGCTCGTCGTCGGCGACGAGGACGTTGATCATGACAGCAGCTTAACCTCCGCTGTCAGTGCTCAGGCATCGTGCCCGGGCTGGGACTTCGGCACCCGGAGGGTGATCAGGGTGCCTTCGCCGGGCGCGGTCTCGACGACCAGCCCGTGGTCGTCGCCATACACCTGCCGCAGCCGGGCATCGACGTTGCGCAGGCCGACGTGCTCGCCGTCGGCATGGCCGGCCAGGACGGACCGGAGGTGCTCCGGGTCCATCCCCACGCCGTCGTCCTCCACCGTGACTTCGGCGTCCGCGCCGGAATCGTAGGCACGGATGGTGATGTGGCCCGGGCCTTCCTTGGCCTCGAGGCCGTGGCGCACCGCGTTCTCCACCAGCGGCTGCAGGCTCAGGAAGGGGATCACGGTGCTCAGGACCTCGGGGGCGATCTGCAGGCTGACCTGCACGCGGTCGCCGAAGCGGGCCCGTTCGAGGAGCAGGTAGCGGTCGATGCTGCGCAGTTCCTCGGCCAGCGTGGTGAAATCCCCGTGCCGCCGGAAGGAGTAGCGCGTGAAGTCGGCGAACTCGACCACCAGTTCGCGCGCCCTGGCCGGGTCCGTGTTGATGAACGACGCAATGGCGTTGAGCGAGTTGTAGATGAAATGCGGGCTGATCTGTGCCCGCAGGGCCCGGACTTCGGCCTCCATCAGGAGGGTGCGGGAGGCGTCCAGTTCGGCCAGTTCCACCTGGGTGGCAACCCAGCCCGCCAGCTCGCCGGTGGCCCGGACCAGCCCTGCGCCCGAGTGCGGTGCGAAGGCGGCGACACAGCCGGCCACCCGGTTGTCCGTCCGGATCGGCGCGATGACGGCCTTCAGCGAGGGCGACGCCGCGAGCACGGCAGTGCGCCCGTCGGCGAGCACCGGGGCCGCCAGCGCCATCAGCTGCGGTTTCAGTTCTTCGGCGATGCCGTCCCAGGCCAGCACCGTGTCCAGGTCCGTGATGGCGAGGGCATCGCAGCCGAGCAACACGCGCAGCTGCTTGCTGGCCTTGGCCGCGCCCGCCGGCTGCAGCCCGGTCCGCAGGTGCGCGCCCGCGCGGGACGCAGCGTGCAGGGTCTGGTAGGTGGCCCGCTCGGCGTCCGTGCCGAGGTCCCTGAAGGACCGGACCACCATCAGGCCGACGCCGACGGCGGCCGCCGCCGCGAGCACGATGACGGCGATCGCTGCGGCGGTGAAGAGCGGGGAATCGGGCATGGAGCAAGAGTAGCGAACCGCTGTGGAATGGCCCCGCGGGGTGCCGTTCACCGCACCGACAGGCCCGCTGGGCGACGCCGGGGCGCGCATGTCTTTCACGCCGCGCAGCCTCCATTGAATAGTGATTCCAATCACACGGCATCCGAGGATGGAGGCCGCTGTGGACACTTCAACCAGGAGGAAACGATGGGTAATGAGGCCCAGCCGGCGGACGCAACGCAGTCCGTGGATTTCCAGCAAGTGCAGCAATCAGAACAATTCCGCGAACTGCGCAGGCGGCACCGCAGTTTCGTCTTCCCGATGGCCGTGGCGTTCCTGCTCTGGTACTTCGGCTATGTGCTCCTGGCCGACTACGCCGTGGGGTTCATGTCCATCAAGCTGTGGGGCAACATCAATGTGGGCCTGGTGCTCGGGCTGCTCCAGTTCGCCACCACCTTCGGCATCACCGCCTGGTACGTGAGCTACTCCAACCGCAAACTGGACCCCATCGCCGCTGACATCCGCGGCGAAATCGAAGGGCACGGGTTCGAAAGCCGCGGCCAGGCTGCCGGCGCCGTGCGGGCCGCAAGCGCCGGCGAGGCAGCCAAGGGGGCGCAGCGATGAGCGGCATGGCCTTCAGCGGCGCGGTGCCGATGGTCAACGTCGGCGCGCTCAAGGACACCACCCTGCTGAACATGGGCATCTTCGCCCTGTTCGTGCTGGTCACCATGGTGATCGTGTTCCGCGCCAGCCGGAACAACAAGACGGCGGCGGACTACTACGCCGCCGGCAGGTCCTTCACCGGTTCCCAGAACGGCACGGCGATCGCGGGCGACTACCTGTCGGCGGCATCGTTCCTCGGCATCACCGGCGCGATCGCCATCAACGGCTACGACGGCTTCCTCTACTCCATCGGCTTCCTCGTCGCGTGGCTCGTGGCACTGCTCCTGGTGGCCGAACTGCTGCGCAACACCGGCAAGTTCACCATGGCCGACGTGCTCTCCTTCCGGCTGCGCCAGCGCCCGGTCCGGATCGCCGCGGCCCTGTCCACCCTCGCCGTCTGCTTCTTCTACCTGCTCGCCCAGATGGCCGGCGCCGGCAGCCTGATCTCCCTGCTGCTGGGCATCAGCGACTGGGGCGGACAGGCGCTGGTGATCGTCGTCGTCGGCGCCCTCATGATCATGTACGTGCTGATCGGTGGCATGAAAGGCACCACCTGGGTGCAGATCATCAAGGCCGTGCTCCTGATCTGCGGCGCCGCCGTCATGACCCTCTGGGTGCTGTCCATCTATGGCTTCAACCTCTCCAACCTGCTCGGTTCGGCCGCCGAAGCCGCCAACAACCCGAACGTCCTGAATCCGGGCCTGCAGTACGGCAAGAGTGAAACGTCCAAGCTGGACTTCATGTCCCTCGGCCTGGCCCTGGTCCTCGGCACCGCAGCCCTGCCGCACGTTCTGATGCGCTTCTACACGGTCCCGACGGCCAAGGAAGCCCGCAAGTCCGTGGTCTGGTCCATCTGGCTGATCGGCCTGTTCTACCTCTTCACCTTGGTGCTCGGCTACGGCGCCGCCGCACTCGTCGGCGCCGACACCATCAAGGCTGCTCCCGGCGGCGTCAACTCCGCCGCACCGCTGCTGGCCTTCCACCTCGGCGGCCCGCTGCTCCTGGGCTTCATTTCCGCCGTCGCCTTCGCCACGATCCTGGCCGTGGTGGCCGGGCTGACGATCACCGCGGCGGCCTCCTTCGCCCACGACATCTACGCGAACGTCATCGCCAAGGGCAAGGCCGACGCCGGAACCGAGGTGAAGGTGGCACGGCGGACAGTGGTGGTCATCGGTATCCTCGCCATCCTGGGCGGCATCTTCGCCAACGGGCAGAACGTCGCCTTCCTCGTGGCCCTCGCCTTCGCGGTGGCGGCCTCGGCCAACCTCCCCACGATCGTCTACTCGCTGTTCTGGCGGAAGTTCACCACCCAGGGCGCGGTGTGGAGCATGTACGGCGGCCTCGCCTCGGCCATCGTCCTGATCGCCCTCTCGCCGGTGGTCTCCGGGGCCAAGACCTCAATGATCCAGGGCGCGAACTTCGCGGTCTTCCCGCTGAGCAACCCGGGCATCGTGTCCATCCCGCTCGCCTTCTTCCTGGGCTGGCTGGGCACCGTGCTCGACAAACGCGGCGAGGATCCGGCCAAGCAGGCGGAGATGGAAGTCCGCTCGCTCACCGGTGTCGGGGCCGAGAAGGCCGTGGAGCACTAGGAGCCCGAAGCCTCCCGTGGAACAGTGAAGCCTTCCTGCAGTCGATTGCAGGAAGGCTTCGCTGTGTGTTCGGAAGCGGCGCCTAGCTCCGGGGCCTGATCCGGATGGCGTCCATCTTTCCCTCGTTGCCCACGAATCCGTACTTGATCTCGATCGTGCGGCCGCTGCAGTCCAGCGTGCCGGTGATCTCGGAGTGGTTGACGCCGTTCGTGGATTGCACGTTGACCGAGTTGTAGCTGGACTTGCAGGAATCGCTGAGCTCGAGCCCGTTGATGCCGCGGATGAAGGTGGCCTTGGGCAGGTCATCCTTCAGCGAGTCGGTCAGGAAGCGGTCGTAGGCCTCGTCGGTTTGGCCCTTGAGCAGCAGGTTGGTGAATTCCTCGGCCTGGCTCTTGACCTTGCCGGTGGCGTTGAACACCAGGTTGACCAACAGCACGACGCCGACCACCGCCAGGATCACTACGGCACCGACGACGCCAAGCACGATCCACAGCACCTTGCGGCTCTTCCGTACGGGGGCGGCGGGCTGGCCGAACGCCTGGCCGTAGTGGCCGCCGTCGTACGGTGGTTGGGCGTACGGTGGCTGGGAATACGGCGCCTGGCCGTATGGTGCTTGGCCGTATTCCGGCTGGCCCTGCTGTCCGTAGGGCGGCTGGCCCGGCTGGCCGTATTGCGGCTGGGTTCCGTACGCCGGCGACCCGTACTGCGGAGTTCCGTACTGCGGCGCGCCATACTGCGGCCCGCCATACTGCGGCTCAGGGGCCGGTACCTGGCCTTCCTGCCCGGCCTGTCCGTCCTGCCCGACGTGCGGGGGAGCGGGCGGCGGCGGGGGAACGGGCCGGGAGGTCCAGTCGGGCTTGTGGGGATCCTGGTTGTGCGGATCCTGGGGAGTGCTCACGATGGGTTCGCCTTTCCGGCCGCCTGCGCCGCCAATGCATGGAACGCGTGCCTGGAACCGCGGGCCGGCCCCAAGACGTCCCCTTGAATCAAATCGCATGTTCCGGTGGCGGAGCAAGTAACGGGGGTCCCTTCTGACGCCACGGCGCCCGGCCATGCGTCGAAGGACCTTCGTCAGGCGCCGCTCTTCTTGAGGAGCGGCTGCATCCGGTACGGGATCATCTCCTGCATTGCGAGGGCGGTGTCCGTCCGCTCCACGCCGTCGCAGCCAAGGATCTTTCCGTTGATGCGGAAGAGGTCCTCGGCGTCCAGGGCCACCACCCGCAGGAGCAGGTCCGCGGAACCGGTAAGGCCGTAGCCCTCGAGGATCTCCGGTATCTCGGCCAGCTCAACAGCCAACTGGCCGAGTTTCTGCTGCTGCACGTGCACGGAAATGAAGGCCAGCAGCGGGTAGCCCAAGGCTGCCGGGTTGATCCGTCGTTCGAAGGACAGGAAGGCGTGTTTCTTCTCGAGCTGCGCCATCCGTGCCTGGACCGTATTCCTGGACAAGCCGAGTTTCTGCGCCAAGGCCACCACTGTGCCCCGCGGATCCTTCGCCATGGCCGAAAGCAGCCGGGTATCCGTGCCATCCAAAGCTTGCATAGTGCGCAACATTAGCACGGTGAACAGCCGCGTGGCAGGGCATAATGCTCAGAATCCGTGGCGGTGGTTGTACCCAATGAGCATTGTGAGTAGGGTCACAGTTATCCGGGCGAAGAGGCCCGGGGAGCTGCGGCTTGCGGGGCCAAAAGTCCTTGCGGCAACGGCGCAGAACGAGCCGAAAGGTGCGAGCAACCGTGTTGACCGACGACGCCGGCCGGGGAGCCAACCAGGCACCGGAACCCGCGAACAGTGTGCAGAATCCACGCCGAACCGGGGGAGACCTGGTCCAGTTGCTGACCCCCTCCGGGGAGCGCATCAGCCATCCGGAATTCGACCTCTGGATCAGCGATGTCAGCGACGAGCAACTGTGCTCTCTCTACGAGGACATGGCGGTCATCCGCCGGATCGACGCCGAGGCCACGGCCCTCCAGCGCCAGGGGGAGCTGGCACTGTGGCCCCCGATGCTCGGCCAGGAGGCAACCCAGATCGGCTCGGGCCGCGCCCTCCGCAGCGATGACTTCGTCTTCCCCACCTACCGCGACAACGGCGTGGCATACTGCCGCGGCGTCGCCGTTCCCGATCTGGTGCGCGCTTGGCGCGGCAACGCTTTGTTCGGCTGGGATCCGTACCGCTACAACATCGCTACGCAGCAGATCATGATCGGCTCGCAGTCCCTGCATGCCACCGGCTACGCCATGGGCATCCAGGATGACGGCGCCGATTCGGTGGCGGTGGCCTACTTCGGTGACGGCGCCACGAGCGAAGGCGACGTCAACGAGGCCATGGTCTTCGCCGCGAGCTTCCAGGCCCCCGTGGTGTTCATCTGCCAGAACAACCACTGGGCCATCTCCGAACCGGTTCTGGTGCAGTCCCATGTGCAGCTCGCCGACCGCGCCTCGGGCTTCGGCATTCCCTCGATGCGCGTGGACGGCAACGACGTGCTCGCCGTGCTGTCCGCCACCCGGATCGCCCTGGACCGTGCCAGGAAGGGCGGCGGTCCCACGTTCATCGAGGCGCTCACCTACCGCATGGGGCCGCACACGACGGCGGACGACCCCACCCGCTACCGCGACCCCAACGAACTCGAAGACTGGGCCGCGAAGGACCCCATCGCCCGGCTCAAGGCGCTGCTGGACCGCAAGGGACTGCTGAGCGAAGACCTCGAGTCCCGGGTCAAGGGCAAGTCCGACGCCGTCGCCGCGGAACTCCGGAGCGGCACCATCAACATGCCCGAGCCCGAACCGCTGGACGTCTTCAAGCACGTCTACAGCGAAGAGAACTCCTGGATCGAGCGGCAGAAGGACCACTACACCCGCTACCTCGAAAGCTTCAGCGGATCCGCACAGGAAGGTGCCCGCTGATGAGCCAGCTGACATTCGCCCGCGCCATCAACGCCGGGCTCCGCAAGGCCCTCGACAACGACCCCAAGGTGGTCCTGATGGGCGAGGACATCGGCAAGCTCGGCGGCGTCTTCCGCGTCACCGACGGGCTGCAGAAGGACTTCGGCACCCACCGGGTGGTGGACACCCCGCTGGCCGAATCCGGCATCATCGGCACCGCCGTCGGCCTGGCCTACCGCGGCTACCGGCCCGTGTGTGAAATCCAGTTCGACGGCTTCATCTACCCGGCCTTCGACCAGATCGTCAGCCAGGTGGCCAAGATGCACTACCGCACCCAGGGCACCGTGAAAATGCCGATCACCATCCGGGTCCCGTTCGGCGGCGGCATCGGTTCGCCCGAACACCACTCCGAATCCCCGGAGGCCTACTTCACCCACACTTCCGGGCTGCGGGTCGTCAGCGTGTCCAACCCGCAGGACGCGTACACGATGATCCAGCAGGCCATCGCCTCGGACGATCCCGTGCTCTACTTTGAGCCCAAGCGCCGCTACCACGACAAGGGTGAAGTGGACGAGGCCGCCGCGCTCGACCGTGCCCTGCCGATGGGCAGCGCGCGGGTGGCCGCCGGCGGCAGCGACGTCACACTGGTGGCCTACGGCCCCCTCGTGAAGACAGCGCTCGACGCCGCCCTGGCCGCCTCCGATGAGGGCGTCTCCATTGAGGTCATCGACCTCCGCTCGCTGGCGCCCGTCGACTACGGCACCGTTGAGGCATCCGTCCGGAAGACCGGCAGGCTGGTCATTACCCACGAGGCAGCGCAGTCCGGCGGGCTTGGCGCGGAGATCGCGGCCAGCATCACCGAACGCTGCTTCAACTACCTCGAAGCCGCCCCGGTGAGGGTCACGGGCTTCGATGTGCCCTACCCGTACTCCAAGCTCGAAATGCACCACCTGCCGGACCTGGACCGGATCCTGGACGGCGTGGACCGTGCCCTCGGCCGGCCGAACTCCCTGAGCGGACTGGAAGGATGAGCCCTGCCATGATCAAGGAATTCCGACTGCCGGATCTCGGCGAAGGCCTCACGGAGTCCGAAATCCTCAGCTGGAAGGTCGCGGTGGGGGACACCGTCGAACTGAACCAGGTGATCGCCGAGGTGGAGACTGCCAAGGCCGTGGTGGAACTGCCCTCGCCCTTTGCCGGGACGGTGGCTGCCCTCCATGAACAGCCGGGCAGCGTGGTCGAGGTCGGCAAGCCGATCGTTTCCTTCGAAGTGGACGACGCAGGGGCCGCGCTTTCCAGTGCGGACGCACCTGCCGGTGCCGCAGGGAACACCGGCGCTGCCGGCGATACCGGGGCTGACGCGCCGCCCGCGCCCGCAGCACCATCTGCCCCGACCGCGCCAAAACGCGAGGCCACCCTCGTCGGGTACGGCGCCGCCGTCGAACAGGGCGGGCACCCCACGCGCCGCCAGCGCAACCTCCCGGCGGCGCCTGCCGCTGCCGCGGTTCCCGCCGCGACGCCCGCAGCCGCCCCGCCGGCGGTTCCCGCCGCGCCGCCCGCAGCCGCCCCGCCGGCGGTTCGCGCCGCGCCGCCCACAGCCGCCGTCGTCGTGCAGGCCGAACGGCCGCGCTCCACACCGCCGGTGCGGAAACTGGCGCGGGACCTCGGCGTCGACCTGACGCAGCTCAGCGGAAGCGGAGCGGGCGGGCTGATCACGCGCGACGACGTTCAGCACTTCGCCGAAGGCGCTGCGGCCCCTGCCGCAGCCGGCGTTCCCGCTGCCGCCGGCCGCGAAACCCGCACCCCGATCAAGGGCGTCCGCAAGTACACCGCAGCCGCCATGGTGCAAAGCGCCTTCACCGCGCCGCACGTCACCGAGTTCCTCACCGTGGACGTCACCGCCGCCATGGAACTGCTGGAGAGGCTCAAGGCAAGCCGGACGTTCGCCGGCTACAAGCTGACTCCGCTCACGCTCGCGGCGAAGGCGGTGCTGATCGCCCTGAAGCGGAACCCGACGCTCAACTCGCGCTGGGACGAAGCGGCGCAGGAGATCGTCCAGTTCAACTACGTCAACCTGGGCATCGCCGCCGCGACGCCGCGCGGGCTGACCGTCCCGAACATCAAGGACGCCGACGCGATGGGGCTCCTGGAGCTGTCCGCGGCGCTCTCGGAGCTCACCGAAACCGCGCGCGCCGGGAAGACCACCCGCGCGGACCTGGCCGGCGGCACCATCTCGATCACCAACATCGGGGTGTTCGGCATCGACGCGGGCACGCCGATCCTTAACCCGGGAGAGGCCGCGATCGTGGCCCTCGGTGCGGTGCGGAAGGCCCCATGGGTCCACAACGACGAGCTCGCCGTCCGCCAGGTCATGTCACTGAGCCTGTCCTTCGACCACCGCCTGGTGGACGGAGAACAAGGCTCGCGCTTCCTGGCCGACGTGGGCGCGATCCTGTCGGACCCGGGAATGGTCCTGACCATGGTCTAAGCCGCAACACTGACGGCCCGCCGGCGACGGCGGGCCGTGGTGCGTTCAGTGCCTGTCCTGCGGGACCGGGCGCGTCCCCAGGAGCACCGCGATGCATGCGAGCACAGCCAGTACGGCGTAGCCGCACGTGACGGCGAACAGGGAGAGCCCGCGCACGAGCTGACCCGCCACGAGCGCGGGAACAGCCGATCCCGTGTAGGAGACGGCGTAGACCAGCGACAACAGGCCCGCCCGCTCGTGCAGGCTTGTGGGACCGAGCAGCGAGGCCATGCTGCCGTTCATCGCCAGGCCCGCCCCGAGCCCGCCGAGGACACCGCATCCGATGAACAGTGCGGCGGATCCGAGCGCCGTCGAGGCCGCCAAGCCCAGCACAGCCGAGGCGAAAAGTGCCATGCCCAGGCGTTGGGCGGAGGCCGACGTCGTCCGGCCGGAAAGGGGGCCGGCCAGCACCCCCGGAGCCATGTAGGACGCGAACACCGCCGCTGCCACGAGCGGAGCCCGCGAGCCCAGGTAGTCGACCGCCACGGACGGGCCGAACGCGTTGAAGAACCCGCCCACCGCCCAGGTCGAGACGAAAACGCACGCGGCCATCGGCAAGTAGGGCCGTGCCGCGGCGGGGACGCGCACCTCGGGCCGCAGGGAAGCGAGGGCCCCACGACGGCGGGTGACGGTTTCCGGTGCCAGGCCGACTCCCAGCGCGCACAGGCCCAGGGCGGCGGCGAAGGCAACATAGCTGGCCTGCCGTGGTGCCGGGGCGAACTGGACGAGCGCACCCGCGGCGAAAACACCGAAGGACAGGCCGACTGTGGCGGCGGTGGTGGTCACTGCCGCCACAAGCCATTTCGGCCGGGCCGGCGCGGTGTCCACGGCGAAGGCGGCGAGGGCGCTGGATGCGATGCCCGCGGCCACCCCCTGCAGGGCGCGCCCGGCGAACAATGGCCAGAAGCCGTCCACGGTGGTGAGCACCAGGCAGCCGGCGGCGGCAAGCAACAACGCCGCGATGGAGACCGGCTTGCGGCCGAAGTGGTTGGACAGGCGGCCCAGGAACAACAAGGCGGACACGGCGCACACAAAATACCCGGCCGCGACGAGGGACAGCTGGGTGTCCGTGATCCCGTTCTGGGCACGGTAACTGCCAAAAAGCGGTATGGCCGTGGACCCCGCCGCGAAGACCGTGACGAAGGACGCCGTGGCGGAGATGAAACCGGTTTTCGTCGATTTCCCTGCGGGAAGGGTGGTCTGCGCGGTCATGGGGATCCTTTCGGTTCCCTCCTAGCTTTCCCTGTCACCGGGCTTCGAGGAAGGTACTGCCAGTGCCACCCTTGATGAGCGCCCTTTGAACAGCTCAGCGGACCGTCAGCGCCGCCAAGGCCATCTGTTCCAGGAGGGGCCGCGCGGTCTTCGCCGCGATCCGGCGGCCGTGGCTGCGCACCGAGTGCGGGGTGGAGTTGATCAGGCCGAAGACGGCGTGCGCGCGGACGCGCAGTTCGGCGGTGTCGGTGTCCTTCCCGGCGGCGTCACGGTGCACCTCGCCCAGCACGCCCACCCAAAGCTCCACGTAGCTTCGCTGCAGGGCGCGCACTTCCGCGCTGTCGGCGTCGGACAGGCTGTCCAGGTCCCGGTCCTGCACCCGGATGACGTCCGGGTTGCTCAGGGCGAAGTCGACGTGGAACGCCACCAGGCCGCGCAGGGCCGCCGCGGGATCGGAGGCTGCGGAGGCGACCGCCCGGCCGCCGTCGAGCAGTCCCCGGCTCACGCTCAGCAGCAGTTCGGCAAGCACCGCCTGCTTCCCGGGGAAATGCCGGTAGACGGCAGGCCCGCTGACGCCCGCCGCCGCGCCGAGGTCCTCGAGGGAGACCCGGCTGAAGCCGTTCTCGGCGAAAAGGGCGGCGGCAGCTGTCAGCAGTGCTTTGCGCCGGGTTTCCTTCGCCTGGCTGCGCAGCGTGGGCGGCGCGGCGGCCGCGGGAGGAACGACGGCGTGACTCGCTGCCGGGGGTACCTCGTCCCGGTGCGGGGCGTCCTGGGTTGCGGCCACGGATCCTCCTTGTGCGGCGTGCTCCACCTGGGGAGTGGTGGACATCACAGTTAATAGAGACTAAGCTAAATTTCAGTTATTTGTCATTAACTGAAGCTGCCGTTGGCCGGGTGTCCGGCCGGGATGGGAAGCATGTCGATGGAGACACTCGTCAGCCGCGCTGACGCCAGGAATGCGGGCTTCGAAGCCAACGCGAGGGCCCAGCAATCCCTTGTGGAAGAGCTGAAGGAACGGCTCGCCGCAGCGGCTCTCGGCGGGCCTGAGAAATCGCGCCAGCGCCATGTGGCCCGCGGCAAGCTGCTGCCCCGGGACCGCGTCGGGCAACTGCTGGACGACGGCAGCCCCTTCCTGGAAATCGCGCCCCTGGCGGCCAACGGGATGTACAACGATGACTCGCCGGGCGCCGGAGTGATCGCCGGAATCGGCCTGGTCCACGGCCGCCAGGTGCTGGTCATCTCCAACGACGCCACGGTCAAGGGCGGAACCTACTACCCGATGACGGTCAAGAAGCACCTGCGGGCCCAGGAAATCGCGCTGGAGAACCGGCTGCCCTGCATCTACCTGGTGGACTCGGGCGGAGCGTTCCTGCCCCGCCAGGACGAGGTCTTTCCGGATAAGGAGCACTTCGGCCGGATCTTCTTCAACCAGGCACGGATGTCCGCGGCGAAAATCCCGCAGATCGCCGCCGTCATGGGTTCCTGCACCGCCGGCGGCGCATACGTTCCGGCCATGAGCGACGAGACAGTGATCGTGCGGAACCAAGGCACCATCTTCCTGGGCGGACCGCCGCTGGTGAAGGCCGCCATCGGCGAGATCGTCACCGCGGAGGAGCTCGGCGGCGGGGACGTGCACGCGAAGATCTCCGGCGTCAGCGACCACCTCGCCGAAAACGACGAGCACGCCCTGCAGATCGTCCGGGACATCGTGGCCACCCTGCCCCGGCCCCAGGAACCGGCGTGGGACGTCGCCGCCATGGAGGAACCGGCCGTCGATCCCGCAGGCCTCTACGGCGTGGTGCCAGTGGACGTCAACGAGTCCTACGACGTCCGCGAGGTCATCGCCCGCCTGGTGGACGGCTCACGCTTCCACGAATTCAAGAGGGAGTACGGCACCACCCTGGTCACCGGCTTCGCCCGGCTGCACGGCCACCCCGTGGGCATCGTGGCCAACAACGGGGTCCTGTTCAGTGAATCCGCCCTCAAAGGGGCGCACTTCATCGAACTCTGCGACCAGCGCGGCGTCCCGCTGGTGTTCCTGCAGAACCTCTCCGGCTTCATGGTCGGCAAGGACTACGAACACGGCGGCATCGCCAAGAACGGCGCCAAGATGGTCACCGCCGTCGCCACCGCCCGCGTGCCCAAGCTGACTGTGGTGATCGGCGGCTCCTTCGGGGCCGGCAACTACTCGATGTGCGGCCGCGCCTACGGCCCCCGTTTCCTCTGGATGTGGCCGGCCGCGCGGATCTCGGTGATGGGCGGCAACCAGGCCTCCTCGGTGCTCGCCACGGTCAAGCGGGAACAGTTCGAGGCTGCCGGCGAGGACTGGTCCGCGTCGGACGAAGAGGCCTTCAAGGCGCCCATCCGGCAGCAGTACGAGGAACAGGGCAGCCCGTACTATTCCACCGCCCGGCTGTGGGACGACGGCATCATCGACCCCGCGGACACCCGCCGCGTCCTGGGCCTTGCGCTCGACGTCGTCTCCCGCCAGACCCTGCCGGAAACCTCCTTCGGCCTGTTCAGGATGTGACGCGTGATGGCCAATCCTTTTGACACCGTCCTGGTCGCCAACCGCGGCGAAATCGCCTGCCGCGTCATCCGCACGCTCAAGGCCATGGGGATCCGTTCCGTGGCCGTCTACTCGGACGCCGACGCCGGAGCCCGCCACGTGCGCGAGGCGGACACTGCCGTCCGGATCGGGACGGCGAGCGCGGCCGACAGCTACCTGAATATCGACGCCATCATCGATGCCTGCCTGCAAAGCGGCGCCCAGGCCGTCCACCCCGGCTACGGCTTCCTGGCCGAAAACGCCGAGTTCGCCAGGGCCCTGGGTTCCCGCGGGATCATTTTCATCGGCCCGCCCACGGACGCGATTGAGCTCATGGGGGACAAGATCCGCTCCAAGAACCACGTGGCGGGATACGGCGTGCCCTGCGTTCCCGGCGTCGCCGAGCCCGGAATGGGCGACGGCGAACTGATCGCCGCGGCGCCCGCCGTCGGCTTCCCGCTGCTGATCAAGCCCTCGGCCGGCGGCGGCGGCAAAGGCATGCACGTCGTGGAAAGCGCCGAGGACATGCCGGCCGCGCTTGCCACCGCCCGCAGGGTCGCCGCCGCCGCGTTCGGCGACGACACCCTCTTCCTGGAACGGCTGGTCCGGACGCCCCGGCACATCGAGGTCCAGGTCCTCGCGGACAACGCCGGCAACGTCATCCATCTCGGCGAGCGCGAATGCTCCCTGCAGCGGCGCCACCAGAAGGTCATCGAAGAGGCCCCGTCGCCGCTGCTCGAATCCCTGCCCGACGGCGCCGCCATCCGCGCCCGCATCGGCGAAGCCGCCTGCCAGGCCGCCCGCTCGGTCCGGTACAGCGGCGCGGGAACCGTCGAGTTCCTTGTGTCCGACGAAGACCCCGGGCACTTCTACTTCATGGAAATGAACACCCGGCTCCAAGTGGAACACCCGGTGACGGAAATGGTCACTGGAATCGACCTCGTCGAATGGCAGGTGCGTATCGCCGCCGGCGAGGCCCTCACCGTGGCGCAGGCCGACGTCGTGCTGGACGGGCACGCCGTGGAGGCCCGCGTCTATGCCGAGGACCCGGCCCGGAACTTCCTGCCGTCGGTGGGCGAGGTGCTTGCGCTGGATGAAAGGATCGGTCTGGAGGACGGCGGCAGCGGGAAGGCCGCCGCGACCCGGGTGCGCATCGATTCCGCCATGCTTCCCGGCCTCGCAGTCACGGGCGACTACGACCCCATGCTCGCCAAGGTCATCGCCTGGGGGTCGGAGCGGGGCGCGGCCCTGGATGCCCTCGACCGCGCCCTGGGGAAATACACCCTGCTGGGCCTGCACACGAACGTCGAATACCTCCGCCTCCTGGTCAACGACCCCGACGTCCGCGCCGGCCGGCTCGACACCGGGCTCATCGAACGCAAGCTGCCGGGCATGCAGTTCCGCCAGGCAGGGGAGACCGAGCTGCTCGCCGCCGGGCTGCTGGCCGCCGCTACTGACCAGCCGCCGTCGGGCGCTTCACCCTGGCAAGCCGGCGACGGCTGGAGGCTCGGTGCCCCGGCTCCGCGCCGGATCCACCTCGGCCTCCCTGCCGGAACTTCCGAAACCGGCCTTGCCACCGTCTCGCTGCTGCGGCAGGACGAGGGCTACCAGGCGCAGCTCGACGGCGGCGCACCGCACAAGGTGGGCGGTGGCCCCGAACTTGTGCTCGACGGCGTTGCGCACCCTTACGTGTCGGCGCTGGAAGCCGCGGCTCCCGGCGGAGCAGCGCGCGGGCTCTGGCTCGGCGACGGCGGCTGGTCGTGCCGGCTCGAAGTCCTCGACCGGGAGACCCGGCTCCAGCGGGTCCTGGCAGCCATCCAGCGCGAAGAGGGCGCCGCCGATCCTGAGGTGCGCTCGCCGATGCCCGGCACCGTGGTTTCGGTCTCGGTGCACGACGGCGACGCGGTCGAGGCCGGGCAGCTGCTGCTGTCCGTCGAGGCGATGAAGATGGAACACCAGCTCACCGCCGCGCTCGCCGGCACCGTCCATCTGACGGCAGGCACCGGGGACCTCGTCAAGGCCGATCAGGTCCTCGCCACCATCCACCCGTACGAAGAACCCCACACCACCCCGAAAGGCGAGGAACTGCGCCATGGCCGGCTTTGATCTCAGCGAGGAATACCAGGACCTCAGCGATTCCGTCAGGGAATTCGCCGACGAAGTGGTAGCCCCGGTCTCCACGAAACACGACGAAGAACACAGCTTCCCCTATGAGGTAGTCAAACAGATGGGGGAGATGGGCCTCTTCGGCCTGCCCTTCCCCGAGGAATTCGGCGGCATGGGCGGGGACTACTTCGCCCTCTCGCTCGCCCTGGAGCAACTGGGCCGCGTGGACCAGTCCGTCGCCATCACCCTGGAGGCCGGGGTGTCCCTCGGCGCCATGCCGGTCTACCGCTTCGGCAACCAGGCACAGAAAGAGGAATGGCTGCCGCAGCTGGCCTCCGGACAGGCGCTGGCCGGCTTCGGGCTCACCGAACCGGAAGCGGGCTCGGACGCCGGCGGCACCAAGACCCACGCCCGGCTCGAGGACGGCGCAGCCGGTAAATTCTGGGTGGTCAACGGCAACAAGGAGTTCATCACCAACTCCGGCACGGACATCAGCCGGCTCGTCACGGTCACCGCCGTCACCGGCGAACAGCAGCGCAAGGACGGCAGCACCAAGAAGGAGATCTCCACCATCCTGGTGCCTACGTCCACGCCCGGTTTCAGGGCGGAGAAGGCCTACAACAAGGTGGGCTGGAACGCCTCGGACACCCACCCGCTGACCCTGGCCGACGTCCGGGTGCCCGAGGGGAACCTGCTGGGCGAACGCGGCCGCGGCTACGCGAACTTCCTCTCCATCCTGGACGAAGGCCGCATCGCCATCTCCGCCCTCGCCACCGGCGCCGCCCAGGGCTGCGTGGACTTGTCCGTGAAGTACGCCAAGGAACGCAGCGCGTTCGGCCACCACATCGGCAAGTACCAGGCCATCCAATTCAAGATCGCACGCATGCAGGCAAGGGCCCACACGGCCCGCCTCGCGTACTACGACGCGGCCGCCCGCATGCTCGCCGGCAAGCCGTTCAAGACCGAAGCGGCCATCGCTAAGATGGTCGCAGGCGAGGCAGCCATGGACAACGCGCGGGACGCCACCCAGGTGTTCGGCGGCTATGGCTTCATCAACGAATTCACGGTGGCGCGGCACTACCGCGACTCCAAGATCCTGGAAGTGGGGGAGGGCACCACGGAAGTCCAGTTGATGCTCATCGCCCGCGAACTGGGTCTCTAAGGGCTGATTCCCCAACCGCGAAGGAAGGATCACCGATGATCGACAAAGTTGTTGCCAGCGCCGCGGAAGCGGTGAAGGACATCCCGGACGGCGCCTCGCTCGCCGTCGGCGGTTTCGGCCTCTGCGGCATCCCCGTGGCGCTCATCGACGCGCTCCATCAACAGGGCACCAAGGACCTCGAGACCGTCAGCAACAACTGCGGTGTGGACGACTGGGGCCTCGGCATCCTCCTCAAGGACGGCCGCATCCGCCGCACCGTCAGCTCCTACGTGGGGGAGAACAAGGAATTCGCCCGCCAGTACCTCGCCGGCGAACTCGAGGTCGTGCTCACCCCGCAGGGCACCCTCGCCGAGAAGCTGCGCGCCGGCGGTGCCGGCATTCCGGCGTTCTACACGGCGGCCGGTGTGGGCACCCAGGTGTCCGAAGGCGGGCTCCCGCAGAAGTACGACGCCGGCGGGAACGTCGCGCTGGCCTCGTCACCGAAAGAGATCCGCACCTTCAACGGGGCCGACTACGTCCTCGAAGAGTCCCTGACCCCGGACTTCGGCCTGGTCCACGCATGGAAGGGCGACAAGCACGGCAACCTCGTCTTCCACGCCACTGCCATGAACTTCAACCCGCTGTGCGCCATGGCCGGCAGGATCACCATCGCCGAGGTCGAGGAACTCGTGGAACCCGGGGAACTGGACCCCGAACACATCCACGTCCCGGGCATCTTCGTCCAGCGGGTGGTCCTGGCCCTGAACGGGGAGAAGCGGATCGAGAAACGCACCGTCGCGCTGGCCTCGTCCGCAAGCAAAACGGAGGCAGGAGCATGAGCATCGAAAGCACCTCACCGGACGCGCCCCCGCGCCCCGAAGCGGTCCGCCACGGCTACCGGGAGGCCGCCGTCGCGCATTCCGCGGAGGACGCCGGTACCAAGGGCTGGACCCGCAACGAACTCGCCGCCCGCGTGGCGCAGGAACTCAGCAACGGCCAGTACGTCAACCTCGGGATCGGCATGCCCACGCTGATTCCGAACTACATCCCGGCCGGCGTGGAGGTGGTGCTGCACTCGGAGAACGGGATCCTGGGCGTCGGACCCTACCCGGCCGAGGACGCCGTGGACCCGGACCTCATCAACGCCGGCAAGGAAACCGTCACCGTCAACAAGGGGGCGGCCTTCTTCGACTCCGCCCAGTCCTTCGGCATGATCCGCGGCGGGCACGTGGACGTCGCCGTCCTAGGCGCCATGGAGGTGGCCCAGAACGGCGACCTCGCCAACTGGATGATTCCCGGCAAGATGGTCAAGGGCATGGGCGGCGCCATGGACCTGGTGTTCGGCGCCAAGAAGGTCATCGTGATGATGGAGCACGTGGACCGCAACGGCAACCCGAAGATCGTGGAGAACTGCTCGCTGCCGCTCACGGGCAAGGGCTGCGTGAACCGGATCATCACGGACCTGGCCGTGATCGACGTCGTGCACGAGGGCGGGAGCCCGCGGCTGGTGCTGCGGGAACTGGCCCCCAACGTCACGGTCGAGGATGTGGCGGCGGCCACCGGTGCCCAGGTCTTCGAAGAGGACCAGGAGCTCTCGGTTTGACGGACGAGCCTGCCGTTCCGGAACGCCCGGCGGACCAGTCTGCGGGGCCGCAACCGCCCGTCATCCTGCAGCGCGGGCTGTACTTCGAGGAGATCCAGGAAGGCGTGGTGTACGCGCACCGGCCCGGCCGCACCGTTACGGAAACCGACAATGTCCTCTTCACCACGCTGACCATGAACACCCAGGCCCTGCACCTGGATGCCGCCTGGAGCGCGGGTCAGCCCTTCGGCCAACGCCTGGTGAATTCGATGTTCACCCTGGCCACCGTGGTGGGGCAGTCCGTGCCGCAGCTGACGCAGGGCACCATCGTGGCGCAGCTGGGCCTGGGCGATGTCTCCTTTCCGCATCCCCTCTTCCACGGCGATACCCTGTACACCGAAACGGTGGTCACCGAAAAGCGTCTCTCGAGCTCACGGCCGGGCCAGGGAGTGGTGACCATGCGGCACACCGGCCGGAACCAGGACGGTGTGGTGGTGGCACTGGCCACCCGTTCCTGCCTGATGTGGACCAAGGAGGCTCACGAAACACATGCCAGCAGTTGATCCGGCACACGCGGCAGCCGATCTCTTCACCATGGGGCCGGCCCTGTTGTTCTGTCCCGCAGACCGTCCCGAGCGGTTCGGCAAAGCGGCCGAACGCAGCGATGCCGTCATCCTCGACCTCGAAGACGCCGTGGCGCCGGACGCGAAGCAGCGGGCACGCGGGGCGATCCTGGCGCTCGTGGCCGCCGAAGGGCAGGCAGCCGAACTGGATCCCAGCCGCACCATCGTGCGGGTCAACCCGGCCGGGAGCAGCGAATTCGCCAAGGACCTGCACAGCCTGGCACACACCCCGTACCGCACCGTGATGCTCGCCAAGGCCGAGTCCGCCGAGCAGCTCCGGGCACTGGCGGACTACCGGGTGATCGCGCTGTGCGAGACGGCCAAGGGAATCCTGAACGCCGCCGCGATTGCCGCCGAACCGAACGTCGTTGCCCTGATGTGGGGCGCCGAAGACCTGATCGCCTCCATGGGCGGCACCTCCAGCCGGAACAACGACGGCGGCTACCGGGCCGTGGCGGTGCACTCCCGTTCCACCGTGCTGCTCGCCGCCAAAGCGCACGGCAAGGAAGCGATCGACGCCGTCTACGTGGACATCCCCGACCTGGACGGCCTGGCCGCCGAAGCGGCCGACGCCGTCGCCAGCGGCTTCGGCGCGAAGGCCTGCATCCACCCCAACCAGGTGGCCGCCGTCCGCGGCGCCTACGCCCCCTCGGAGGAAGCGCTCAGCGAGGCCCGCGAACTGCTCGACGCCGCCGCAGCCGCCGGCACCGGCGTGTTCCAGCACAAGGGCAAGATGGTGGACGGGCCCATCCTCCGCCACGCCGAAGCCACCCTCCGCCGGGCAGGGCAGCACCACTAGCCGATTGCGCGAACTGGCAGCAGATGCCCTCTAAACCACGACTTGGGGGCATCTGCTGCCAGTTCGCGCTTCCCTAGTTGCGGGAACGGGGAAGCGACAGCGGCGGGATCGCCTCGTAGAGCTCCATCCGCACCCAGCGCTCGCCGTTTTCCCGGAACTCCGCCCGGCTCGCGAAGCGGTACAGGAAGGTGCGGGCACGCACCCAGCGCGGCCGTCCGCCGTCGAACGGGTCCCGCCGCAGCAGGCGCAGGGTGGCGGGGTCGGCGGCGAGCAGTTTGTGCAGGAACGCATAGAACCACGGCTCGTGGATCGTGCGCAGCGGCAGGAACCACATGAGCCAGTCCAGCCGCAGATGGTATGGCGCCCACTGCCGCGGCAGGCGGCGCAGCTCGCCGGGCTTGCCTTTGAAGCCGTACTCAAGCCAGCCCTCGGTGCCGTCGGGATCGGCGTCGAGCGTTCCTTCCACCACCACCTCCACCCGGTGCTTCGTGACCGTGCCAAACGCCCCGTAGGTGTTGACCAGTTGCCACCGGTTGAAGCTGGCGTTCATCAGCTGCCCGCTGGAGAGCAGGTTGCGCAGCGGCCGGTAGCTGAGCACCAGCAGCAGGAGCGTTACAGCGAGCACGACGGCGGTCCACCACGCCGGGGACTGCATGCCGGCCGCGGGGGAGCCGGAGGGGGCGGGGAGGCCGAAGACCGCCCGCAGCACCGGATCGCTGACCGCGCCGGCGGCCAGGACAATGGCGGACCAGTTGAGCCAGGCGAAGTTCCCGCTGGCCACGAGCCAGAGCTGGGTGAAGATGACGATCCCGGCCGCCACGGACGCCAGCGGCTGCGGCGCAAAGAGGAAGAACGGCACCACCAGCTGCGCGAAATGGTTTCCCACCACCTCCACGCGGTGCAGGGGCTTGGGCAGCAGGTGGGCCTGGCGGCTCAAGGGCCCAGGCATCGGCTGGGTTTCGTGGTGGTAGTACAGGGCGGTGAGGTCCCGCCATTCGCTGCCGCCGCGGATCTTGATCATGCCCGCGCCGAACTCCAGCCGGAACAGCAGCCACAGCAGCAGGAGCAGGATGGTCCGCGGCGGCGGGACCTGCTCGGAACCGAGGAACGCCACGGTGAAGCCGAGCTCCAAGAGGAGCATTTCCCAGCCGAAGCCGTAGAACGTCTGGCCCACGTTGACCACCGACATGTACAGCAGCCACAACGCAAGGAACACCAGCAGCGGAAGCCAGGGCGGCCCCAGCTGCGGCAGCCCGGCCACGAGCAGCAGGGCCAGCACCATGCCCGTCAGGCAGACGAGGCGCAGCAGCCGGTCCGAGTAGCGCCAACGGAACAGGCTGGGCCGCCCGTAATCCCGGGACCGCTCCACGTAGCGCGGAACGGGCAGCAGGCCGTGCTCGCCCAGGAGCGCCGGGAACTGGTTGAACGAAGACAGGAAGGCGATGAAGAAGAGCGCCGCGGTGCCGCGCTGCAGAACCTGCCGGGCAAATCCATAGTCCGGCGCCTCCAGGAACCACACCCAGTCCACGCCTCCAACGCTACGCCCGTGCAGAACCGGGTCAACCGGGTGCGGGATACTTGAACCATGAAGCCCCGCAAGATCGTCCTCCTCGGCTCCACCGGTTCCATCGGCACCCAGGCGATTGACGTCGTCGACGGCGCCCCGCACCTTTTCGAGGTGGTGGCACTGAGCGCTGGCGGCGGAAACCTCGCGCTGCTCGCGCAGCAGGCCGTCCACACCCGTGCCGCCGCCGTCGGCATCGCGTCGGGTGATCCGCGCGCGCTGCAGGAACTGATCGACGGCGCCGCGGCCACCGCCGGGCTTCGGAACTACCGGCCCGCCATCATCAGCGGCCCTGACGCGTCCACCAAAATCGCTGCCATCGAGGCCGACGTGGTCCTTAACGGCATCACCGGCTCCATCGGCCTGGCACCCACTTTGGCCGCCCTGAAGTCCGGCGCCACCCTGGCCCTGGCCAACAAGGAGTCCCTGATCGTCGGCGGCGCCCTGGTCAAGGCGGCGGCCGCCGAAGGGCAGATTGTCCCCGTGGATTCGGAGCACTCCGCGCTGGCCCAGTGCCTGCGCTCCGGCACGGCCACCGAGGTGGAGAAGCTGATCCTCACGGCTTCCGGCGGCCCGTTCCGCGGTCTCAACCGGGACCACCTCCGCGACGTCACCCCGGCCGAAGCCCTGGCCCACCCCACCTGGGACATGGGCCTCATGGTCACCACCAACTCTGCCACCCTCGTCAACAAGGGCCTCGAAGTGATCGAGGCGCACCTGCTCTTCGACGTTCCCCTGGACCGGATCGAAGTGGTGGTCCACCCGCAGTCCGTGGTGCATTCCATGGTGCAGTTCGTGGACGGCTCCATCATCGCCCAGGCGTCGCCGCCGGACATGCGCCTGCCGATCGCCCTGGGCCTCGGCTGGCCGGACCGGGTCCCCAACGCTGCAAAGGCCTGCGACTGGAGTCAGGCCACCAGCTGGACCTTCGAACCACTGGACACCGTGGCGTTCCCGGCCGTGGACCTCGCCAAGGACGCCGCGAAGCAGGGGAGCACCTTCCCGGCGGTCTTCAACGCCGCCAACGAGGAGGCCGTGGAGGCCTTCCACGCCGGGCGGATCCGCTTCACGGACATCGTGGACACCGTCGAGGCCGTCCTCAGCGAGCATTCAGGTTCCTCGGAGCTGACACTTGACTCCGTGCTGGAAGCTGAAGCCTGGGCACGCACACGCACCCACGATCGTTTAGCCACCAGCACGGTCTAACACGCACGAGCCACGTAGGAAGCAGCAGCACCAGGCATGAGCCCCGTCATTCTCTTCATCCTCGGAGTCGTCTTCGTCGCCCTCGGCGTTGCAGTCTCCATCGCGCTCCACGAGGTGGGGCACCTGCTTCCAGCCAAGCTGTTCAAGGTCCGCGTCACCAAATACATGATCGGCTTCGGCCCCACCATCTGGTCCCGGCGCAAGGGCGAAACCGAGTATGGCTTCAAGGCCCTGCCGCTGGGTGGCTACGTGGCGATGATCGGCATGTACCCGCCGAACAAGGAGGACGGCAGCGTGCGGCCCTCCAGCACTGGCATGTTCCAGACCCTGGCCAGCGAAGCCCGCTCGGCAGCGCACGAGGAAGTCGGCCCGGGCGACGAGAACCGGGTGTTTTACAGGCTGCCGGTCTGGAAGAAGATCATCATCATGCTCGGCGGTCCGGCCATGAACATGCTGATCGGCCTGGCCCTCACCGCGGTGCTGCTCATGGGCTTCGGCATGTCCACGCCCACCACCACCCTGGCGGACGTCTCCAAGTGCCAGGTCAAGGAAGGCGAGACGGTCGATCCGGATTCGGCGGCCTGCAAACCGACCCCCGCCGCACTAGCCGGGCTCAAACCGGGCGACACCATCCTCAGCTTCGACGGGAAGGACGCCGGCACCTGGGCGGAGCTGTCCACCAGGATCCGTGCTTCCGCGGGCCGCACCGTGGACATCACCGTCGAACGCGACGGCCGCACCGTGACCTCGCAGGTCACCCCAGTCCTGTCCTCCCGCCCGGTCATCGGCGACGACGGCCGGCCCGCCAAGGGCGCGGACGGCAAACAGTTGTACCAGGAGGTCGGCTTCCTCGGCATCGGTTCGCAGACCGCCCTGGTACCCCAGCCGGCGTCGAGCGTCCTGCCCATGGCGGGGGAGAACATCAAGCAGATCTCCGGCGTCATCCTCAACCTCCCGGCCCGCGTGGCCGGCGTGGCGCAGGCCGCGTTCAGCTCCGAACCGCGGGACCCCAACGGCCCCATCAGCGTGGTGGGCGTCGGGCGCGTGGCGGGCGAAGTCGCGGCCATGGAGGAAGTCCCTATGCAGGCGCGGCTGGCCACCCTGGTGGGCCTGCTCGCCGGGCTGAATTTCGCCCTGGCCGTGTTCAACCTGATTCCCCTGCTGCCGCTGGACGGCGGCCACATCGCCGGTGCGCTCTACGAAGGCGTGCGGCGCCGGATCGCGAAGCTGTTCGGCAAACCGGACCCGGGTGCCTTCGACATCGCCAAGCTGCTGCCGCTGACCTATGTGGTGGCTGCGCTGCTGATGGCGATGGGCGCCCTGCTGATCTACGCGGACATCGTCAAACCGGTGAATCTCTTTGGCTGAGTTTTGCAGCGTTCCAAGGTCCCTGCGTGCCGAATGCCATGGGCCCGAGTCCGCTCCCGCGCGGCCTTGGCGATAGGGTAGCGGTATGACTGTTTTCGCTGTTGAGTACGTTTACGACGCCGAGTCCGCCGCAGTGCGCGACGAACACCGCCCGGCGCACCGCGCCTGGGCCGCCGAACTTGCCGAGCAGGGAACCGTGCTGGCCTCCGGCCCCTACGCCGACGGCTCCGGTGCCCTGATCCTGGTCAACGCCGCCGATGAAAACGAACTGAACGCCATCCTCAAGCAGGATCCCTACGCCGTGGTCAAGGGCCTGGCCGGAATCCGCACCAGCGCCTGGAACCCCGTGATCGGCCTGCTCGCCGAGCACGCGTCCTAGCGAACTCTCCTCCCGCCCCACCTCAACCCAAGGAGTCCACGTGACCTCGGTCAGCCTGGGAATGCCGTCAGCCCCGCCACCCGTCCTTGCGCCGCGCCGCAAGACGCGCCAGATCAAGGTGGGCTCCGTGGGCGTTGGCTCCGATTCACCCATCAGCGTGCAGTCGATGACCACCACGCCCACTACGGACATCAACGCCACCCTGCAGCAGATTGCCGAACTCACGGCGGCCGGCTGCGACATCGTGCGCGTCGCCTGCCCCTCGGCCGATGATGCCGAGGCGCTGCCGATCATCGCCCGCAAGTCGCACATCCCGGTGATCGCGGACATCCACTTCCAACCGAAGTACGTCTTCGCGGCCATCGAGGCAGGCTGTGCCGCGGTGCGCGTGAACCCGGGCAACATCCGCAAGTTCGATGACCAGGTGAAGGAAATCGCGCGGGCCGCCAAGGACCACGGAACCTCCATCCGGATCGGCGTCAACGCCGGCTCCCTGGAACCGGGCATCCTGAAGAAGTACGGCAAGGCCACCCCCGAGGCGCTGGTCGAGTCCGCCGTCTGGGAGGCCTCACTGTTCGAGGAACACGGTTTCCACGACTTCAAGATCTCCGTCAAGCACAACGACCCCGTGGTCATGGTGGCTGCCTACGAGATGCTCGCCGAAAAGGGCGACTGGCCGCTTCACCTCGGCGTCACCGAGGCGGGCCCGGCCTTCCAGGGCACCATCAAGTCCGCCACCGCCTTCGGTGCCCTGCTCTCCAAGGGCATCGGCGACACCATCCGGGTGTCCCTGTCCGCCCCGCCGGTGGAGGAAATCAAGGTCGGCAACCAGATCCTGCAGTCCCTGAACCTGCGCCCGCGCAAGCTGGAAATCGTCTCCTGCCCGTCCTGCGGACGCGCCCAGGTGGACGTCTACACCCTCGCCGAACAGGTCACCGCGGGCTTGGAGGGAATGGAAGTTCCGCTCCGCGTGGCCGTGATGGGCTGCGTCGTGAACGGTCCGGGCGAGGCACGCGAAGCCGACCTCGGGGTTGCGTCCGGCAACGGCAAGGGCCAGATCTTTGTGAAGGGTGAGGTCATCAAGACTGTTCCCGAGAGCGAAATTGTTGAGACACTGATCGAAGAGGCCATGCGTATCGCTGAAGAGATGGGGGAGGCCGATGGCGAAGATGCTGTCAAGGGTAGCCCCGTGGTTAGCGTCTCGTAACGAGACTGCACCGGACGGGTTGACCGTCCGGGTCCTGGAGGGTGCTGATACGGCGCAGCTGCGAGCGCTTGCACTGGAAGACCCGGTGGCGAATGTATTCATTCTGTCCCAACTGGGTTCGCACGGGAGTGCCTCGCCGACAGTGGCGGGCGCCCGGATTTTCGGCGTGTTCGACGGCGGCACCCTCCTGGGTGCCTGCTGGGCCGGGGCGAACCTGGTCCCGGTCCAGCTCGATCCCGGGCTGGCCCCGTACATCGCTGAAGCGGTGCACAAGGCCGGCCGCCGCTACGCGTCGATCTTCGGCCCCGCCGGCACCGTGCTCGCGCTCCACAAAGCCCTGGAACCGCACGGACACCTGGCCCACGAGGTGCGCGCCGACCAGCCCCTGATGGCGATCAGCGGGGACCCGGCCGTTCCTGCGGATCCCCGCCTCGGCTTCGGCGATATGGCGGACTTCGATCTGATCTTGCCCGCCTGCGCCGCGATGTTCGAAGAGGAAGTGGGATATTCGCCGTTCCTTGGCGGAGAGGACTTCTACAGCAGGCGGGTGGCCGGATTGATCCGGCAGGGACACTCGCTGGTGCACATTGAGGGCGGCCGGGTGCTCTTCAAAGCCGAGCTTGGTGCGGTGACTCCGGAAGTGAGCCAGGTGCAGGGCGTGTGGCTCAATCCCGAGATCCGCGGCCAGGGCCTGAGTGCCGGTTACATGGCCGCCGTCGTGCTCCTGGCTCGGACGCTCGCACCGGTCACCAGCCTCTACGTGAACCATTACAACCTGCGCGCGCGGGCAAGTTATGAACGGGTGGGATTCCAGCAACTCGGAACGTTCGCTACTGTGCTGTACTGATACAGGGCGGCATTCGGGCCGACCTGCCCGTTCGCATCCTCTGGGGGGATCTTGTCCAACGCACGTCGTATTGTCCTGGCCGTTTCGGTCGCCGTGGCACTGTCGGTTTCCGCTTGTTCGGCCCCGGCGCCGGCACCTTCATCTGCGCCGGTCCAAAGCCAGACGCCCACTCCGACACCCACACCCACCGTCGCCTTCAAGAAGTACACGAACGCAGAGCTCGCGGAACTGTTCGAAAGTGTCGACGACGCACAGGGGTCGCCACTAGTCGCCCTGCCGCCAGCGCAGCTCGAGCAGGGAGTTGCCGCTGCCAAGAAGATGCTCTCGTCGATCAAGGTCACCCCGGCGGTGTGCGGCGGCGCCGCCCTGACGGGCGGCTTCGAGGCAACCCAGGGAGCGAGCATGGCGGTTGCCACCTCGAGGCCGTCCGGCAGCGCCTCAGCGGTCCAGACAGTGAGCCTCGTCTCCGGCGTGGATCAGGCGAAGCTCTCGGCCCTCTATGCCAAGGGCAAGGAACAGAGCAAGAAATGCGGGCACGTAGTCGTTGAGGTGGCGGGCCAGAGGGCGGAGTCTTCGGTCGTCGAGATCCCTGTTGTCACGACAACCCCGGGTTCCTTCGCCGTGAAGGCCACCAGCACCACGAGCATGGGCGTGATAACGCAGGTCATGGTGACGGCCATGAAGGGCGGCGTCGTGATTAACAGCATTTACGTCAGCGCCGGCAACGTCGCCTTGGAGACGAAGCAGGCCGCACAGACCCTCGACGACATCGCAGCCCAAATCAAGTAGTCGTTCCACCACCGACGTCCTTGCCCCGGACATCCCGTGCACCTTACGGACCTTCCAACGGCTCCGCGAGGTAGTGCCGGATGTTCGGGGCGATCAGTTTGACGAGGTCTTCCGGGTCCGCCGACGCCAGGGGCTCCAACCTGACCACGTACCGCACCAGCATCAGGCCCACCACCTGGGTGGCCACGAGATTCCCGCGCAGCGCGCGTTCCCCCGGGGTGCCCGGCAGCCCGGCCATGATGCGCTGCAGGATGGTGCGGGACACCAGCTCGCGGAGCATTGCCGTCTTGGCTTTGGAACCGATGGTGCCGCGCAGGAACGCCACCAGGCTGTGCTGTGCCGGGCTCTCCCACAGCCCGAGCACCGCCCGCACGATTTCCTCCGCGCGCTGGCCGGGATCGAGGGATTCAACGCCGGCAAGGACCTGCACCGGATCGGCCGGGAGGTCCACGCTGTGAACGAAAAGCTCATCCTTGCCTTTGAAAAAATGGTGCACCAGGGCCGGATCCACCCCGGCCTCGCGGGCTACCTGACGCAGGCTGGTGCCGTCGAAACCGTGCTCGGCGAAGAGCCTGCGCGCCGCCGCCAGGATGAGTTCGCGCGAATCGTTCCCTCCGCTGCGGCGGCCCCGGCGGGACGCCGGCACGGAGCCGTGCGGTGCTGCCGCGGACGGGTGCAGCGACGGAAGCCCGCTCATCGGCTCTGCCGCCGGAGGGTCAGCGAGGCCAGCACGAGCACCCCGACGACGATGATCCCGATGACCGTCGCGTCATCCCACATGAGCCGGGTAGCCTCGGTGTTGGACGCAATCTCCTTCAACGCATCCACTGAAAACGTCAGCGGCAGCACGTTGGAGATGTTCTCCAGCACATCGTTCATCCGCTCGCGCGCCACGAACAGGCCGCAGAGCAGGATCTGCGGAACCACCACCACGGGCATGAACTGCACGGCCTGGAACTCGGTCCGGGCGAACGCCGAGCAGAGCAGGCCCAGCGCGACCCCCAGCACCGCGTTGATGACTGCGATCATCACCACATATCCCGGGCTGCCCTTGATGTCCAGGTTGAAGATCCAGTACGCCACCGCCGTCGCCACGAGCGACTGCAGCGCCGCCATGATCGAGAACGCGATCGCGTAGCCGAACAGCAGGTCCGCCTTGTGGATCGGCGTCGTCAGCAGACGCTCGAGGGTGCCGGACGTCCGTTCGCGCAGCATGGTGATCGACGTGACCAGGAACATCACCACGAACGGGAAGATCGCCAGCATCATCAGGCCCACACGGTCGAAGGTGCGCGGCACCCCCGGCGGCAGGGTCTCGTTCTCGTAGAGGTAGTACACGGCGGTCAGCAGCAGCGCGGGCACCACCAGGATCAGCGCAATGCTGCGCCGGTCATGCCGGAGCTGATCGAGGACCCGCCGGCTCGTCGCCAGCATCATGCGGGGATTCATCACGCCACCTGGCTTTCGTTGCGGTTCCGGCGGGAGGGCGCGTTCTCCGCCTCCCGGATCAGGTGCAGGAACGCCTGTTCGAGGTCGGCGCTGTGCCCGCGTTCACCGAGCTCGGCCGGAGTGAGGCTGGCCATCAGCAGGCCTTCGCGCAACAGCAGCAGCGAGGAACAGTGCGAGGCTTCCTCCATCACGTGGCTGGAGACCAGCAGCGTGGTTCCCGCGGCGGCCATCGTGGCGAAGCGTTCCCACAGTTCCGCGCGGAGCACGGGATCCAGGCCCACGGTCGGTTCGTCCAGGACCAGCAGGCTGGGGCGCGCCACCAGGGCGCAGGCCAGGGACACGCGGCTTAACTGCCCGCCGGAGAGGTCGAGGGTCCGCTGCCGGGCGAAGTCCTCGAGCCCGACGGCGGCGATCGCCTCCGCGGTGTCCGCCGTCGTCGCGCCGTGCATCGCCCCGAAGTAGCGGACGTTCGCTTCGACGCTCAGGTCCGGATAGACGCTGGGGGACTGGGTGACATAGCCGACCTCGTGCCGCAAGGCGGCGGAGCCGGCCGGCTTGCCGAGAACGGTCACCGTTCCGGATGAGAGCCGCTGCGCCCCGACGATGGCTCGCATGAGGGTCGTCTTGCCGCTGCCGGAGGGGCCGAGCAGGCCGGTGATCCGGCCGGCATCGATGGTGAAATCCAGGCCGCGCAGGATCTTGGTCCGGCCGCGGTTGACGTGCAGGCCGCTGGCTTGGACGGCCGGGGCAACGGCCGCGGGTTCTGCTGTATGCCGGTTCATTGCAACCTCCAGGAGTGAATTCATCACCTGATGAATTCAAGGTAGACCGGCCGCCTGGCACCGTCAATGGATTGCGCACGGCGCCTGCTGCGGCAGCGGGTGGCGCCTGCTGCGGCAACGCGCGGCAAAGACGCAGGCGGCCAGCCGGTAGATTAGTAGACAGTAGTTTTTGCCATCCCTTGCCACAGAAACGGATTTGCCCGTGGTCGTTCGCCTCTCCCAGCTGTTCCTGCGCACCTTGCGTGAAGATCCCGTCGACGCCGAGGTCGCCAGCCACAAGCTGCTGGTACGCGCGGGCTACATCCGCCGCGCGGCCCCCGGCATCTACACCTGGCTGCCGCTGGGCCTGAGCGTGCTGCGCAAGGTGGAACGGATCATCCGCGAGGAAATGACCGCGATCGGCGCCCAGGAAGTCCACTTCCCGGCCCTGCTGCCCAAGGAACCCTACGAGGCCACCAACCGCTGGACCGAATACGGCGAGGGCATCTTCCGGCTCAAGGACCGCAAGCAGGCCGACTACCTGCTCGCCCCCACCCACGAGGAAGTTTTCACCCTCCTGGTCAAGGACCTGTACTCCTCGTACAAGGACCTGCCCCTGAGCATCTACCAGATCCAGAACAAGTACCGCGACGAGGCCCGTCCGCGCGCCGGCCTCCTCCGCGGCCGCGAGTTCATCATGAAGGACTCCTACTCCTTCGACGTGGACGACGCCGGCCTGGACGCCAGCTACGCCGCGCACCGCGCCGCCTACCTGAAGATCTTCGAACGCCTGGGCCTTGACGTTGTCCCCGTCACCGCCACGGCCGGCGCCATGGGCGGGTCCAAGAGCGAGGAATTCCTGCACCCCACCGAGATCGGCGAGGACACCTTCGTGCGCTCCGCCGGCGGCTACGCGGCCAACGTCGAGGCCGTCACCACGGTGGCCCCCGAAGCCATCGACTTCAGCAACGCTCCCGCGGCCCGCGTCCTGGACACCCCGGACACCCCGACGATTGAAACCCTCGTGGCCGCATCGAACGAGCTCGCCCCCCGCAGCGAGGCCGACGGCGGCGCATGGACTGCAGCGGACACCCTGAAGAACGTCGTGCTCGCCGTGACCCTGCCCACCGGTGAGCGCCAGCTCGTCGTCATCGGCGTTCCCGGCGACCGCGCCGTGGACCTCAAGCGCCTCGAGGCCAACATCGGCGCCTTCCTGCCGGTGGCCGGCGAGCTCGGCCTGGAAGCGGCCAACGAAGAGGACCTCAAGAAGCAGCCGCTCATCGTCAAGGGATACCTCGGCCCCGGCCTCACGCTGGACGAACCCCTGCTGGGCAGCGAAAGCTCCACGAAGCTCCTGTACCTCGTTGATCCGCGCGTTGTCAGTGGCACCGCCTGGATCACCGGAGCCAACCAGGCGGGCAAGCACGTTTACGGCCTCGTCGCCGGTCGGGACTTCGGCTGGGACGGCGTCATCGAAGCCACCGAGGTGCGCGAAGGCGACCTGGCCCCAGACGGCAGCGGTCCGCTGGAGCTGGCCCGCGGCATCGAGATGGGCCACATCTTCCAGCTCGGCCGCAAGTACGCCGAAGCCCTGGACCTGAAGGTCCTGGACCAGAACGGCAAGCAGGTCGTGGTGACCATGGGCTCCTACGGCGTCGGCGTCACCCGCGCCGTGGCCGCCCTGGCCGAGTCCAACAACGACGACCGAGGCCTCGTCTGGCCGCGCTCCGTGGCACCCGCGGACGTCCACGTCGTCGCCGTCGGACGCGGCGAGGAGATCTTCGCCGCCGCAGAGAAGCTGTCCGCCGAACTCGAGGCCGCCGGCCTCGAGGTCATCTACGACGACCGGCCGAAGGTTTCCCCCGGCGTGAAGTTCGGCGACGCCGAGCTGCTGGGCGTGCCCACCATCCTTGCCGTCGGCAAGGGCCTGGCGAGCGGCGTGGTGGAGATCAAGGACCGCCGCAGCGGCGAGGCCGAGGACGTCGCCGTCGAAAAGGCCGTGGACTACGTGGTCAACGCCGTCCGCCAGAAGTGATTTCCGGCTTCGAATCGATCGAGGCCGCCACGCTCGTCATGATCGTGGTGGCCGGTTTCGCCGCCGGATGGGTTGACGCCGTGGTGGGCGGCGGGGGACTGATCCAGCTCCCCGCCCTCCTCCTGGTCCCGGGCATCACCCCGGTCCAGGCGCTGGCCACCAACAAGATGGGCTCCATCTTCGGCACCGCTACGAGCGCCGCCACCTACTACCGCAGGGTCGGCCCCGACCTGAAGACGGCCGTGCCGATGGCGGTGATTGCCCTCGCCGGAAGCTTCGGCGGGGCGCTGCTCGCGGCCAACCTGCCTGCCTCGGTGTTCAAGCCGATCATCGTGGTTGCACTGGTCGTCGTCGCGCTCTTCACCGCGCTGCGGCCCAACGCGGGCGAGCTCACCGCCCTCCGGCACAATGGCCACCGGCACTACGTGGTGGCGTGCCTGATCGGCGCGGTGATCGGTTTCTACGACGGGCTGATCGGCCCCGGCACCGGCTCCTTCCTGGTGATCGCCCTCGTCTCCGCGATGGGCTACGCCTTCCTCGAAGCCAGTGCCAAGGCCAAGATCGTCAACATGGCCACCAACGCCGGCGCACTGCTGTTCTTCCTGCCGCACGGCTCCCTGCTCTGGGGCGTCGGCCTGCTCCTGGGCGCGGCCAACATGGCCGGTGGCTACCTGGGCGCCCGGACCGCGGTGAAGAAGGGCAGCAAGTTCGTCCGCGTGGTCTTCCTGCTGGTGGTCGCCGCCCTGATCGTCAAGCTCAGCATCGACGTCTGGCAGGACCTGGCCTAGGCGCCAGAGCGGCGGCTAGCGGGCTCCGGCGTTCGCGGTGCGCTCGACGGCCGCAAGGATGGCCGCGCCGAGCTCGGCCGGGCGGGTGAACTGCGGCCAGTGGCCGGTGGGCAGGTCCACGTACTCCACGTCCTTCATGCGGGCGAGCTCGGCCGTGAAGGGCGAACCCGCCGCCATCCATTCGTGGAGCATGGCGGAGGGGAATTCACAGGCGATGACCGTCGCAGGGACGTTGTACCGCCGCTCATCCTGCAGGTGCTGCTTGTCGCAGGCGACGCCTTTGGGCTGGGGGATGGCACGGCTCCGGAACATCTCGCGGAGCCCTGCGTCCAGGTCCACCAGATCGGCGTCGTCGAACATGTCCCACGGCGGCAGCGGGATGTCGTCCCCTTCGGTGGGCAGTTCGTCGTTGATGACGCCGCCCTCCCCGAGCGGTCCGCTGTCCACGTAGATCGCCCGGGCCACCCGGTCCGGACGGGCATCGAGCACGCCGTGGATGATCGCGCCGCCGCCCGAATGGCCTACCAGCACTACCGGACCGTCCGCCATGTCCACCACGGCGGTCACCGCATCGATGTGGTCGCGCAGGCCGATTCCGGCCCGCGGGGCGTCAACAGACTCAAGGCCTGGCAAGGTCAGCGGCGTGACCCGGTGGCCGGCGTCGACGAGCGGCGGGGTCACCTCCGACCAGGACGAGGCATCCAACCAGAACCCGGGAACAAGGATGATTTCCATGGTCCGTACCCTACGGCGGGGCACTGACAAGAAGCCATGTTTTCCCGCAGCCCACAGGCGTAGCATGCTCCCATGTGGGCCGATTCCGGTGAGTATGAGCGGGTTCTCGGGCGCGCGGCGGAGCACGCCCGGGCATGGCTGGAAGGGTTGCCGGCACGCCAAGTCAGGCCCTTGGTGACGGCGGAACAGATCAGTTCGGCGTTCGGCGGGCCGTTGCCGGCGGAGGGCATGGACCCGGAAAAACTCATCGACTTCCTCGCGCTCAACGCCGAACCGGGGCTCATGGCCATGCAGTCCGGCCGCTTCTTCGGCTGGGTGATCGGCGGAACCCTGCCCTCTGCGATGGCCGCTGACTGGCTTGTCTCCGCCTGGGACCAGAACACGGGACTGCGCTTTGCCACGCCCGCGACGGCGGGGATAGAACACGCAGCGGGCCAGTGGCTGCTGGAGCTTCTGGGCCTGCCGGAAGGGGCCGACGTCGGCTTCACCACCGGGGCGAGCATGGCCAACTTCACCGCCCTCGCTGCGGCCCGCTGGCGCCAGCTGGAGGCGGCCGGCTGGGATGTGAACGCCCAAGGCCTCAACGGTGCCCCGGCGCTGCGGGTCCTGGCCGGGGCCGAACGCCACGAGAGCCTGGACATGGCGCTGCGTTTCCTCGGGCTTGGCGCACCGGAAGTGGTGCCCGCGGATGACCAGGGCAGGATCGAGGCCCCGGCGCTGCGCCGCGCGTTGGAGGCAGGCAGCGGTCCCGCGATCGTGTGCCTGCAGGCGGGGAACCTCCATTCCGGCGCTTTCGATCCGTTCACCGAGGCCATCGCCGCCGCGAAGGACCATGGTGCGTGGGTCCACGTGGACGGTGCCTTCGGACTCTGGGCGGCTGCCGTGCCTGAATTGAGGGAACTGTGGGACGGGGTGGCGCTGGCCGATTCATGGGGGACCGACGCCCACAAGACCCTGAATGCCCCGTACGACGCCGGGATCGTGGTGGTGCGCGACGTCGCTGCCTTGCGCCCCGCCATCGGCATGCACGCCGAGTACCTGCCGCAGGACAGCCACGGGCCCGGGGACCCGATGGAAAAGTCACCGGAGCTGTCCCGACGGGCCCGCGGGGTTCCGGTCTGGGCCGCGTTGCGTGCCCTGGGGGCCGACGGCGTCCGCGCCCTGGTTGCCGGACGTGCCGCGTGCGCTGCGGAACTGGCGGCCCGGCTCGCCGGCGTGCCCGGCGTCGAGGTGCTCAACGACGTCGTCTACACCCAGCTGTCCCTGGCCTTCGGAGACGACGCCCGGACGCGGGCCGTGACCGACTACATCATGGCGGACGGCAGGGTGTGGATGTCCGGTTCCCGCTGGCACGGCAGGGACATCCTCAGGGTTTCGGTCAGCAACTGGTCCACCGACAGCAGCGACCTGGACACCGCCGTCGAGACCATCAAGGACGCGCTGGCCGCGACGGCGTAGCTCCTGCGGCTAACCCAGGGCGGCGCCGCCCGGTGCCGGGAGTTCGTGGGCGGCGGGCAGGCCGTCCAAGGTCCGCCCCGCCAAGGTGCTGGCAACCCACAGGGAGCGGGCCAGATCGCCGTCGTGTCCGGGCTTCGCGGCGTACCACAGCGCGTTTTCCACTTCCCGGGTGAGGCTCCATTGCCGGGCAATCTCGGGGTCGAGTCCTGCCGCGTTGCTGAAATCGTTGCAGCGCTCAAGCAACGCCAGTTCGGGGGAGGACTGCGGCAGCTCGGCGATCCGGTTCCACAGCACGGGAGCCACGCCGAACTCGGCCTCGCCGATCACCGGCTGCGGATCGATCGCACGGTAACTGCCGACGTCGGGAAGGTCACTGGATCCCGGAAGGGGAATGATGTTCATGAAATGGAGGTCGGCGTGCACCAGGACGTCCTTGCCGGTCCGCCGGCCCACGGCGCCGCGGGTCTGGCACACCTCGAGGGCCGCTTCCAGGAGCCAACGCGGGAACGGCCGGCCCAGCTGTTCCCAGTCGGCAGGAAGTTCGTCGCTCCAGCGCTCGGCCTTTGCCGCGGCATGCTCGAATTCGTCCCAGCCCGGGCCGTCGCCGGCGTCGATGCTGAGTTGGCGCACCACCATTCCCCAGGCGTCGCGGGCGTGGTCCAGCGCGGCGTCCTGGAGCCAGCTGTCGGCGTCGAGCCGTTCCAGGAGCATGGAGCAGGTGTCCTGGTCCGCTTCGAGCAGGCGCACCGCGCCACGCCCGTCCCACAAGGTGAGCGCATGGCATTCAGGCAGGGCCTCGGGGTGGGGGAACGCGACCTTGAGCACAGCGGCCTGCCCGTCCCGCAGCACGGGCACTACTATTCCGCCGTGGCCGTTCCAGGGTTCCGCGCCGGCGGGAAGGTCGACCGTGAGCCGCCAGCGCTCCAGGCCAGCGGCGAGGTTGCCGGGAAGCGCAGCCAGCCACGCCAGGCCCTCCGCGGTTCGCGAATAGCGGGCCCGCAGATCGGCCGGCACCGGAATAACGCTACTCATACCCGTCAGCCTATCCCCACCGCCTCCTTCGCCTATCTTGCCCGTTCGCCAATGGTGGCCGCTTTGGCGCGGCGATTCCGGCCGAAAATGGCGAATGGCATCCTGAGCGGTCTCTGACTTCTCCTCCCCGGCCACGCAAACCTGTGTATAAGCAAGTGAAGCCCGTTGCCGGCAACAAGACTCTTCTTCATGCGTACTGCAAAGCCCCTGCCAGAGAAGCTCCGTGGTGTTCCGTTTACGGTTAGCGCGGCTCATGAATTGGGCCTGACAAGGCGGCGCACCAGGGCCCTGGATCTCATGTCCCCCTGCCACGGAGTGCGCCAACCCGTTGGAACCGACAACATTCTGCTCGAACGCGTGAGGGCACTCAGCGCGGCCACCAAAGCGATCGCGTCCCACACAACGGCCGCCGGATTGTGGGGAATCCCGTTGCCGCTCACACTGCAGGACCATGCATTGATCCATCTCACCCGCCAGCCAGGTGCCCGTGCCGTCCGGCGGCGTGGGGTGGTTGGCCATGAACGCCGTTTACGACCCGACGAAATCACCCAGGGACGCCTGGTGGTATGTACCTCGGCACTGCGGACTTGGTTCGACTTGGCCTCGATTCTCGGCGATGAGGAGCTCGTGATCGCCGGAGACCACTTGCTGCGCCGCCGCGACCCGCTCACCTGCTTCGAAGAGCTCGATGCTTATCTGGAAACCAAGCAGGGCGCCTCCGGATACCGGAGCGCAATGCGGGCACGGAGCCTCATGCGCTCGGGAACAGATTCTCCGAAAGAGACGGAGGTGAGGCTCCTGCTCACCATGCATGGCCTTCCGGAGCCGGGAATCAACGTGCCGATCTTCGACGAAACCGGGGTCTGGGTGCAGGACCCGGATATGTCCTATCCGGAGTACAAGATCTCCATCCAGTACGACGGCGGCCATCACGCCACGCCTGCACAACGCCGCAGCGACATCAGGCGGGACGATGACGCGCTGGAACTTGGTTGGCGTGTGGTCCGGCTCACGCAGTTGGATCTGGAAATCCGCGATCCGCAGGGTGTGCCGCGCGCAGTAACGAGGGTTCGAAAAGCCCTCTTGGAACGCGGCTGGATTCCCCCGGGGTAGCTAATCCAGGCGACGGCTCGCCAATTTCGGCCGTTTTCGCGCGGGCGATTCCGGCCGAAAATGGCGAATCGTGGGGGCTGCAAGAAAGCCCCCGCCGCCCCTCAGATGATCCCGGTCGACCCCAGCAGGCTGCCCAGGCTGAAGGTCGCCGCCAACGCCAGGGCGCCGCCCACCACCACGCGCACGGCGGCGCGTGGCTTGGAACTGCCGCCGATCCAGGCGCCCAGCGCACCGGTCAGGGCCAGCGCCAGCAGCACGGAGACGAACGTCAAGGGCACGCGCAGGGCAGGCGGTGGCAGCAAGATCGAAAGCAAAGGGAGGATGGCGCCCAGGGTGAAGGCGACGGCGGACGCGAAGGCGGCGTGCCACGCGCTCACGATGCCGTCTTCGTCGATGTTCAGCTCGGCGGACAGATGGGCCGCGAGCGCATCGTGTGCCGTCAGTTCCTTCGCCACGGTCCACGCGGTGCCGGAACTCAGGCCCTTGGCTTCATAGATGGCGGCGAGCTCGGCCAGTTCCTCGTCGGGTTGTTCCGCGAGTTCGCGGCGTTCCTTTTCGATCAGGGCCTTCTGGCTGTCGCTCTGGCTGCTGACTGACACGTACTCGCCCAATGCCATGGACACGGCGCCGCCCAGCGCGCCCGCCGCGCCGGCCGCGAGGATCGCGCCGGTGTTGGTGGTGGCACCGGCTACGCCCACCACGATCGCGGCCACCGACACAATCCCGTCGTTGGCCCCGAGCACACCCGCGCGCAGCCAGTTCAGGCGCTGGGCGATGTCGTTGTCGTGCGGTTCGTGCTCGTGGCGCGTGGCCTTTTCAGTGGATGCCATGGATCCAGCCAAGCACCCTCCGGCGGCGGACGCCAGCGAAGCAAGGCTGGCCTACGTCTGCGGAGCCGCGGTGCTTACGGGCAAGGTGGGCAACTGGGCAGGATCGACGGGCAGGCCCGGCAGGGCCCCGGGCGGCGCGCCCCAGGAACCCGTCCGGCGGGCGCCGTCCAGCAGCCCGGCCATGGCCCATTGCCGGGTTTCGTTCTCGGAGAGTGCCACCAGTTCGCCATAGGCCGCGAGGGTAGCCGTCTCCTGTTCTCCGAGCGCCGCGGCCGCATGTGCCGCGAAGCCTGCCGGGAGCCGGTACCCTGCTTCGCGCGGCGGCGGTTCGGTGCAGTGCTGCCGGGCCAGGCCCTCCGCCTCGCGCAGCAGCTCCTGGTGGCGGGAGAGATCCGCGGCGGCCGTTTCCGAGGCGGATCCGTCGAGCCGGGCGAGGGCCACCTGATAGACGTACACGGCCTTCTGTTCGGCGCGGACGACGGCGGCCAATGCCTCGCCGGGTCCCGCCGCACCCGATGGTGAAACCGCAGTTGCTGCCGGCGTCGGGCCTCCGCTGTCATGGCAGGAGGACGAGGGGGCAGGGGAGGCGGCCGCCGTCGCAGCCAAGGAGGGGCCGGAGGGCGCGGGCAGTCCCCAGGCTGCGGCGAGCCGCACCGCCTCAAGGAGCTGGGCGGTTCCGACGGCGGCAAGCAGGCGGGCCGTGCCGCCGTCGCTGTTTCCGGCGTCGGCCAAACGCTGGGACGCGCTCCGGGATAGCCCGGCGAGGAAGCGGGTCTTGGTGATCGGCGCAGGGGCGGCGGACGTAGCGGACGCGGAGGCCGCGGGCGACGCCGGGGCGAGCAACGCCCGTGCCTGGGTTTCCAGGAGGGTCATCGTGGCAGCCGGGCTGCCGGCGTTGTCGGCGTCCGCCAGCAGGGCAAGGGTCTCCGCGTAGGCTGAGGCCTTCGCGGTGTCGGAAAACGACGGCTCGGGTGCGGGCCCCTCGTTGGGCGGCAGCAGCACCGCCCCGGTGCCTACGACGAGGACTGCGAGCAAAGACACAAGTGCGGGCTTCACCCAGCCGTGGGGCCCCTGTTTTCCCGCAGGGCGCTCCGGATTTTCCGCACTCTCGTCATTCACAACAGTCCATGGTGTCACGTGCGGGGGCCGTCGGCGGAACCGCGGTGCACCACCCCGCCCTGAAACTCGATACCCTAGTACTCACAACAACATCGAACGGGAGGCGGCTGGCCAGTGAGTCATTCGGAAGCCAGGACTTCAACAGACCAGGCTGGAGCGCAGGCGGCAGCCGCCAGCAACCCCGAAGAAAGCAGGCTCAAGGCGCTGCTCGAACCTGTGGTCCAGGCCAGCAGGCTGTACCTCGAGGACGTCACTGTCCAGGTGGCCGGTTCGCACCGCACGGTCCAGGTGGTCATTGACCTGCCGCAGGAGGAAACCGGCGGCGTCAGCCTCGACGTCATCGCCGAGGTGTCCCGGGCCCTGTCCGATGTGCTGGACAACGATCCCAACGACGACGGCCGGCCGTACGACCTCGAAGTCTCCTCGCCCGGGGTCTCCCGCCCATTGACCGAACCCCGCCATTGGCACCGCGCCCGTGGGCGGATGGTCAAGGTCAACGTCATCCAAGGCGAAAACCTCACCGGAAGGATCCAGTCCGTCGACGACGACGGCGTGACCCTGATCCCGGAGCTCGAGGTCAAGAAGGGGATGAAGCCCAAGCAGGGCGACCCCGTAAAGCTTCCCTTCGACAAGATCCGCAACGGAAAAGTCGAAATTGAATTCAGCCACCTCGACGAGGCCGGGCTGGCAGACGAGTACAACGGACCTTCCGAGGAGGCCTAATGGATATTGACATGAGTGCGCTGAGGCTCCTGGAGCGTGAGCGCGAAATCCCGCTGGACCTCCTGATCCCCACCATCGAGCAGGCGCTGCTGGTGGCCTACCACAAGACGCCGGGCGCCTACGAAAAGGCCCGCGCCGAACTGGACCGCAAGAGTGGCCACGTGACCATCTGGGCCACCGAGTTCAACGACGACGGCGAAGCCGTGGGTGAGTTCGAGGACACCCCGGACGGCTTCGGCCGGATCGCGGCCAGCACCGCACGCCAGATCATCCTGCAGCGCCTGCGCGACGTCGAGGACGACAACGTCCTGGGCGAGTTCAAGGGCCGCGAAGGCGAACTGGTGGCTGGCCTGATCCAGCAGGGGAACAACCCGCACATGATCCAGGTCAACCTCGGCACCGTCGAGGCCCTGCTGCCGCCGCCCGAGCAGGTCCCCGGCGAGAAGTACACCCACGGCAGCCGCCTGCGTGCCTACGTGGTGGACGTGCACCGCGGTGCCAAGGGCCCCTCGATCACCCTGTCCCGTTCGCACCCCGGCCTGGTCCGGAAGCTGTTCGAGCTGGAAGTGCCCGAGATCGCGGACCGCTCCGTTGAGATCGTGGCCCTGGCCCGCGAAGCCGGCCACCGGACCAAGATGGCCGTCAAGGCCAACGCTGCCGGCATCAACGCCAAGGGCGCATGCATCGGCGAAATGGGCTCCCGCGTGCGCGCCGTCATGACCGAACTGAATGACGAGAAGATCGACATCGTCGACTTCAGCGACGACCCGGCCACCTTCATCGCCAACTCGCTGTCGCCCTCGCGTGTGAATTCCGTCACCATCATCGACGAGTCCACCCGCTCCGCCCGTGTGGTGGTGCCGGACTACCAGCTGTCGCTGGCGATCGGCAAGGAAGGGCAGAATGCCCGCCTCGCCGCCAAGTTGACCGGCTGGCGCATCGATATCGTCTCCGACGCCGCGCAGGGCCAGGACAACTAGCGCGCCCGCGGCACCCCCAGGACGCCCGGCTTCGCCGTGCCCGGATTCGGTGGCCGGGCGCCGGGGGGACTAGACTGGATGGAGCCGGACTTGCGTCCGGTATCCGTTTTCCATGGCGCTGCATTGAATTGCGTTGATTTACGTTGCCCCGTTCTGCGGGGCGGCATGCCCTTCGGGGTGGTGCGGCGGCGGGAAGCAGGAACGAAGAAGGACGGGTTAGGACACTGAGGATGGTTGAACACCCAGTGGCCGCACCCCTCCCACCCGGGCACCAGCCCGAACGGACCTGCATCGGATGCCGGAAACGCGGAGCCCGGAACGAGCTGATCCGGCTTGTCGCCGAAGGCGGCGGGTCACCCGTCGTCCTGGTGGATGTACGACGCCGGATGGCTGGCCGGGGTGCGTGGCTGCACCCCAGCGGCAACTGCCTCCTGCTGGCAAGCAAACGGCGCGCCTTCGCCCGGGCCCTCGCGGGCGCAAGCGACACGGCCGCCGTCGAACGCTATCTCGCAGGCATGCCACCCACGAAGGCTCCGGCCGACGCGGAAAAACCGTCCAAACCTGAAAGCGGGTCAGAAAACTGATGGAAACCCGATGAGTTCCCAGCGATGAGTACGCAACGATGACAACTTTGTTGCGCTCTGCACAGGGCCTTTCAGCTGCGTCAGCGGCGGAGGCCCGCAGTAAGAAGTAGACGGTTCGTACCTGGCTCGGTGCGGACCGAGACAGGAGAAAAGTGGCCAAGTACCGCGTCCACGAGCTCGCGAAAGAGCTCGGAATCACCTCCAAGGAAGCAGTGACCAAACTGCAGGAACTGGGCGAATTCGTCCGTTCCGCTTCCTCCACGATCGAAGCTCCCGTTGTGCGGAAGCTTCGCAACGCCTACCCGGGTGCCGGTTCCGCCAAGGCGGACGCCCCGGCAGCACCTGCGGCCCCCGCCGCCCCGAAGGCTCCGGCGGCCTCGAACGCACCGGCAGCACCCGCTGCTTCGCGCCCCGGCCCGGTTCCCGGCCCGGCTGCACCCAAGGCTCCCGCTCCGGCGGCCCCTGCTGCTCCGGCTGCGTCCAACGCTGCGGCGAACCCCGTTTCGGCCAAGCCCGGTGCCCGTCCGGCACCGCGCAGCGAGGCTCCGGCCCCTGCACGTCCGGGCCAGGCTCCGCGTCCCGGTGGCCCCCGTCCGGGCAACAACCCCTTCGCGACGTCCCAGGGCATGCCCCGCGGCCGTGGCGACGGCGACCGTGCCCCGCGTCCGGGCAACAACCCCTTTGCAACCTCCCAGGGCATGCCGCGTCCCGGCGGCGCGCGCACTGAAGGCGAACGTCCCGGTGGACCGCGTCCCGCCGCAGCTGGCGCCGGCGGTCCCCGTCCGGCAGCCGGTGCAGGCGGACCCCGTCCCGGCGCTCCGCGTCCGGGTGCCCCGCGCCCCGGTGCACCGCGCCCGGGCGGCCCCCGCCCGACTCCGGGCATGATGCCCAACCGCACCGAACGTCCGGCTCCGGGTGGCGCAGGCCGTCCGGGCGGTGCCGGTCGTCCCGGCGGCCCCGGCCGTCCGGGCGGCGCTCCCGGCACCGGCGGCGGCGGAGCCCCGGCAGGCGGCGGCTTCGGCAAGGGCGGCCGCGGCCGCGGCGGCACCCAGGGTGCCTTCGGCAAGGGCGGCGCAGGCCGTGGCAAGCAGCGCAAGTCGAAGCGTGCAAAGCGCCAGGAACTGGAGCAGATGAGTGCTCCGTCCCTGGGCGGCGTTTCGGTGCCCCGCGGCGACGGCAGCACTGTTGTCCGCCTCCGCCGCGGTTCCTCCATCACGGACTTCGCCGACAAGATCGAGGCAAACCCCGCTGCACTGGTGACCGTGCTGTTCCACCTCGGTGAAATGGCCACCGCCACGCAGTCCCTCGACGAGGACACCTTCGCGCTGCTGGGCGAGGAACTGGGCTACAAGGTCCAGGTCGTCTCCCCGGAAGACGAAGAGCGCGAGCTGCTGGATTCCTTCGACATCGACCTCGACGCCGAACTGGAAGCCGAAGGCGACGACGTCCTCGAAGCACGTCCGCCGGTTGTCACCGTCATGGGCCACGTCGACCACGGTAAGACCCGCCTTCTGGATGCGATCCGGAAGACCAACGTGGTGGCAGGCGAACACGGCGGCATCACCCAGCACATCGGTGCCTACCAGATCAGCCATGAGCACGAAGGTGCCATGCGCGACATCACCTTCATCGACACCCCCGGTCACGAGGCGTTCACCGCCATGCGTGCCCGCGGTGCGAAGGTCACGGACATCGCCATCCTGGTGGTCGCTGCCGACGACGGCGTCATGCCGCAGACGGTCGAAGCGCTCAACCACGCCCAGGCTGCGAACGTGCCGATCGTCGTCGCCGTCAACAAGATGGACAAGGAAGGCGCCAACCCGGACAAGGTCAAGGGCCAGCTCACCGAGTACGGCCTGGTTCCCGAAGAATACGGCGGCGACACCATGTTCGTAGAGGTCTCTGCCCGCCAGAACGTCAACATCGACGAACTGATCGACGCCGTCCTCCTCACCGCGGATGCCGCTCTCGACCTGCGCGCCAACCCGGACAAGGACGCACGTGGTATCGCGATCGAAGCCAACCTGGACAAGGGCCGCGGTTCCGTTGCCACCGTCCTGGTGCAGTCCGGTACCCTGGCCGTCGGCGACACCATTGTTGCCGGCACCGCCCACGGCCGTGTCCGTGCCATGTTCGACGAGGACGGCAACGCCCTGGACATTGCACTGCCGTCCCGCCCGGTCCAGGTCCTCGGCCTGTCCAACGTGCCGCGCGCTGGTGACACCTTCCTGGTGACCCCGGACGAGCGTACGGCCCGCCAGATCGCCGAAAAGCGTGAAGCCGCCGACCGCAACGCTGCACTGGCCAAGCGCCGCAAGCGCATCAGCCTCGAAGACTTCGACAAGGCCGTTGCCGAAGGCAAGATCGACACCCTCAACCTCATCCTCAAGGGTGACGTGTCCGGTGCCGTGGAAGCCCTCGAAGACGCCCTGCTCAAGATCGATGTTGGAGACGAAGACGTGCAACTGCGCGTCATCCACCGCGGCGTGGGTGCCATCACGCAGAACGACGTCAACCTCGCCACCGTGGACAATGCCATCATCATCGGCTTCAACGTCAAGCCTGCTGAGCGCGTTGCCGAACTGGCTGACCGCGAAGGCGTGGACATGCGCTTCTACTCGGTCATCTACTCGGCGATCGACGACATCGAGCTCGCACTCAAGGGCATGCTCAAGCCGGAATACGAAGAATTCCAGCTGGGCACCGCCGAGGTCCGCGAAGTGTTCCGTTCCTCCAAGTTCGGAAACATCGCCGGTTCGATCGTCCGCTCGGGCATCATCCGCCGTAACACCAAGGCGCGCGTATCCCGCGACGGCAAGGTTATCGGCGAGAACCTCACGGTTGAGACGCTCAAGCGCTTCAAGGACGACGCCACCGAGGTCCGCACGGACTTCGAGTGTGGTATCGGCCTGGGGTCCTTCAACGACATCGCCGAAGGCGACATCATTGAGACCTTCGAGATGCGCGAGAAGCCGCGCGTCTAAGGCAAGTGTCGGCTGGGGTGCCTCCGAGTTTTGGGGGCGCCCCGCCCCTACGCCGGGCGGCCTGGGATCTGCGATCCCGGGCCGCCCGGCTCCGGTAGGCCCGATGCCACTCCCGGGCGCCCCCAAAACTCTCCGGCATCGTCATAAACTCACCTCAGGTGGGCGGCAGTTCACGGCAAGGTCCAGTGAAATAGCCGCCGTCGTACCCCAGATTTTCTTAGGAGTGGAAATGGCTGATCCGGCACGTGCTGCCAAGTTGGCGCAGCGGATTAAGGTTGTTGTTGCCGAGGCGTTGGGCCGGCGGGTCAAGGATCCGCGGGTGGAGGCCATCACCATCACCGACGCCCGGGTCACCAACGACCTCCAGCACGCCACCGTGTACTACACCGTCTTCGGTGATGACGCCGCCCACGCCGACGCCGCCAAGGCACTCGAGAAGGCCAAGGGCGTGCTGCGCCAGGAGGTCGGCCGCAACATCACCGTGCGCCTGACTCCCACCCTCGAGTTCGTCCCGGACATGGTGCCCGTCAACGCCTCCAACCTGGAGGAACTGCTGCGCACCGCCAAGCAGCGCGACGCCGAGGTGGCCGCCCTCGCCGCCGGTGCCACGCACGCCGGCGACGCCGACCCTTACAAGAGCGACACGCCCCGCGATGAAGACATCGACGAGGACGACTTCGACGAAGAGGACATCGACCTCCGCGCCGACGAGGACATCGACGAAGACGGCGGCCGCTGACGGCCCACCGTCACCGTAAAGCCGGACCCGCCCTGGAACGCCCCGGGGCAGGTCCGGCTTTTCTGCATCCGCAAGGCCCGCCTCATCCAAAAAAGCGGGGTGCTGGCTAAGATCGGACCATGACTGCGGACCCTGATCCCGGACGTTATCTGGAACACGCCATCCGGCTCGCCGTGCAGAACGTCGACGACGGCGGCGGGCCGTTCGGCGCCGTCGTGGTCACCGCCGACGGAATCATCCACGAAGGCAGCAACCGGGTCACCCGCGACAACGATCCCACCGCCCATGCGGAAGTGGTGGCCATCCGCCGCGCGGCCGCGGCCAGCGGCACCTTCGACCTCAGCGGCGCCGTCCTCTACGCCAGCTGCGAACCCTGCCCGCTGTGCCTGTCCGCCGCCCTGTGGGGCAGGATCGAGCGGGTCTACTTCGCCGCGGACCGGCACGGTGCCGCCCGAGCCGGCTTTGACGACGCCGTGTTCTACGAATACTTCGACGGCGGCCGCCCGGAGCTGCTGCCTGTCCAGCACGCAGAGGTCGACGGCGCCGAGGATCCTTTCGATGCTTGGCGCCAGAACGAACACCGCACTGAGTACTAGATATACTGGGAGGCGTGCTTTCTGGACTGGTGATTGTCGACAAACCGCAGGGATGGACCAGCCACGACGTGGTTGGACGGATGCGGAGGCTGGCCGGTACCCGGAAAGTCGGCCATGCCGGAACCCTTGATCCCATGGCCACCGGCGTCTTGGTCCTCGGCATCAACAAGGCCACCCGGCTCCTGAGCTTCATCGTCGGCACCACCAAGAGCTACTCCGCCACCATCCGCCTCGGCGAAGCCACCATCACTGATGACGCCGAAGGCGAAGTCACCGCCGTGCACAGCGCCGCGGCGGTCGATGAGGCAGGCATCAACGCGGGAATTGCGGCGCTGCGCGGCGACATCCAGCAGGTCCCCAGCAGCGTCAGCGCCATCAAGGTCAACGGCGAACGCTCCTACGCCCGTGTCCGCTCGGGCGAAGAAGTGAAGCTCGCCGCGCGGCCGGTCACCATCCACCGCTTCGACGTGCTGGACATCCGCAGGGTCGACGGCGGCCGCGTCGTCGACGTCGACGTCGAAGTCGACTGTTCCTCCGGGACGTACATCCGGGCCTTGGCGCGCGACCTCGGCGGGGCGCTCGGCGTCGGTGGCCATCTCACCGCTCTGCGCCGCACCAAGGTAGGCCCCTACACGCTGGAGCAGGCGCGCACGCTCGAGGAACTCGCGGAGGAACTGGACATCCTGGAGATGTCCCAGGCCGCCCGCGCCCTCATGCCCAGCCGCGAACTGAGCGAAGCCGAAAGCACCGAGATCTCCTACGGCCGCCGCATCGCTGCCGGCCCGGCCGCCGGAACCGCGGACGCGGCCACCGCCGACAACCCCGTAGCTGCCTTCGCCCCGTCCGGTGAGTTGGTGGCGCTGCTCGCCGACGCCGGCAGCCACGCCAAACCGGTCCTGGTCTTCGCACCCGGCAATGAGAAGCCTGGCAATGAAAAGCCCGGCAACGGGAAGCAGGGCAACGAAGAGGCGGCAGGCTGAGCGTGGACGGATACTTCTACGCGGTACTGGCCGTCGGCCTCATCTCCACCGTCACCTGCCTCGTGGCGGGCCTGATGAAGAAGGCCCCGAACGACATCACCATCCTCTCGGTGGCCGCCGTCGAACTTGTCCTGCTGGTCTACCTGGTGGGCTCCATCATCCGGGTGATCGCGGGGGAGCGGATCGCCGGGGAGGCCTGGGAGTTCTGGGGCTACCTCGCCACCGCCCTCATGCTTCCGCTGGGCGCCGTGTACTGGTCCATCCTGGAACGGACCCGCTGGAGCAACTTCGTCCTCGCCGCCGTCGGCGTCACCGCGTTGGTGATGGCCGCCCGCATGAACCAGATCTGGTACTGACATGAAAGAAGCACCGAAGGTGTCCACAGAGACCAAGTCCAAGAAGAAGCGGGCAGCGAACGGCCGGGATACCCGCAACACCGGCCCCGGGCGGCTGCTGATCGCCGTCTACGCGGTGTTCGCGATCTCGGCGACAGCCCGCGCCGGCTACCAGATCGCCACCAAGTTCGCCGACGCACCGCTGGCGCATCTGCTCTCGGCGTTCGCCGCCGTCGTGTACCTGGTGGCCACCGTGTCCCTCGCCAAGCCCGGCCGCACCTGGTTCAAGGTGTCCCTGGCCGCGGTGCTCGTGGAACTCGTCGGCGTGATCGTGGTGGGCGCCTTCAGCCTGTTCGACCCAGTGGCCTTCCCGCACGACACCGTCTGGTCCCTCTTCGGCCGCGGCTACGGCTTCGTGCCGCTGGTCCTGCCGGTCCTTGGCCTGCTGTGGCTGAACAAACGCCGGCCAGGCAGGGCGGACGCACCTAAAGCGGACGCACCTTCGGCGAACGCGCAGTAACCGAACGGGTACCCTTAGAGAGTTCCGGCGCCGGACCAGGCCGCCGGTGGTAGTGAGCAGCCAGTGATTGGCTGAACAGCAGCAAAAGGCGAGGTTGATGGTCCACATCTGGAACGATCCCAGCGAAGTCCCCGAAGACTTCGGCCCCAGTGTCGTTACCATCGGAAACTTTGACGGTGTCCACCGCGGGCACCAGGAGGTCCTCGCGCACCTCCTGAGCACCGCCGCCCAGCGCGGCAACCGCTCCGTCGTCGTCACCTTCGACCCCCACCCGGCCCAGGTCCACCGGCCCGAATCGGCGCCGGAACTGCTGATGGGCCTGCAGGACAAGCTGGACGCCCTGGCGGAAACCGGCGTCGACGCCGTCCTGGTCATGAAGTACAATCTGGACCTGGCCGGCCTGACCCCCGAGGAATTCGCCCGCGGCGTCCTCGTCGACGGGCTGCACGCCGCCCACGTCGTGGTGGGGCACGACCTGCGCTTCGGCGCGGGCAACTCCGGCGACGTGGTCACCATGCAGGAACTGGGCAAGGTCCTGGGCTTCGACGTCACCGTCGTCAACGAGTACGGCGCCGGCGGCGCCCCGCTGGAAGACGAAGACGGCAGCATGCACGACGGCGACACCGGCCGCCGCTGCTCCTCCACCTGGGTGCGCGAGGCACTTGCCGAGGGCGACGTCGCCACCGCCACCGCGGTGCTCGGGCGCCCGCACCGGATGCGCGGCGAAGTGGTGCACGGCGCCGCGCGCGGCCGCGCCCTGGGATTCCCCACCGCCAACCTGGCGCACGACGCCACCGGCTACGTTCCGGCCGACGGCATCTACGCCGGCTGGCTGGTCGACGCCGCCGGCACCCGCTGGCCCGCCGCGATCTCCGTCGGATCCAACCCGACCTTCGACGGCGTGAGCCGGCAGGTCGAGGCGCACGTGATCGACCGCCCGGAGGAAGCCGTGGAGGCTTTCGACCTGTACGGCCAGACCGTCGTCGTCGAATTCACCGCCCGGCTGCGCGGCATGGTCGCCTACCGCGGACCGGAAGCGCTCGTGGAGCAGATGCGCCTGGACGTCGTCCAGGCCCACGGCATCCTGCTTGGCAGCACCGCGAAATGAGGTCCGCCGAATGAGCATCGAGAAGAACACCCGCCAGCTCGAGGACGGGATCGTCCGGGATTTCAGCACCCGGATGAGCTATGGCTCGTACCTGCAGCTGCCTGTGCTGCTGAGCGCGCAGCAGCCGGTCAGCGACCCCGAGCACCACGATGAACTGCTGTTCATCATCCAGCACCAGACCACTGAACTGTGGCTCAAGCTGGTGCTCCACGAACTCCGCAGCGCCGCCGCCTGGCTGCGCAACGACGACCTCGGCGCCGCCCTCAAGGCGATCGCCCGGGTCAAGCACATCCAGAAGACCCTCACCGAGCAGTGGTCCGTCCTGGCCACGCTCACTCCTACGGAGTACTCCCAGTTCCGCGGCTTCCTGGGGAACTCCTCCGGCTTCCAATCCGCCCAGTACCGTGCGGTGGAGTTCGCCCTCGGCAACAAGAACGCCAAGATGCTCCCCGTGTTCGATGCCGAGCCGGAGTCCCGGGCCATGCTGGAGGAACTCCTGCACGCCCCGAGCGTCTACGACGAGTTCCTGGCCTACCTGCACCGCCAGGGCTTCGACGTCCCCGCCTCCGTGCTGGAACGCGACGTCACCCAGGCCCACGAATTCGCCCCCGAACTGGTGCCGCTGTTCAAGCACATCTACGAGAACGCGCAGGACAACTGGGGCGCCTACGAAGCCTGCGAGGAGCTCGTGGACCTCGAGGACAACTTCCAGCTGTGGCGCTTCCGCCACCTTCGGACCGTCCAGCGGACCATCGGCATGAAGACCGGAACCGGCGGCTCCAGCGGTGTTGCGTTCCTGCAGAAGGCCCTCGAACTGACGTTCTTCCCGGAGCTCTTCGCCGTGCGCACCGAAATCGGCCGCTGACCCGCCCCGTTCCGGATCCTCCCGCGTTTCGACAACTCCGGCGCCCTGCCGGTAAACTTGTCGATGGTTCGGCTGCAGTCCGTGGCGGCTGGACCTGTTGCGTGTGCGGCCACCGCCACCCAGCAACCCGGCAGTGAAGCGCTGACTCGGGACGCACGGCACAACTCTAGGAGTTCATGTGGCACTCGACGCCGCTGTAAAGCAGTCCATCATCAAGGAATACGCAACCTCCGAAGGCGACACCGGTTCGCCCGAGGTCCAGATTGCTGTCCTGACTCAGCGGATCAAGGATCTGACTGAGCACATGAAGGAGCACAAGCACGACTTCCACACCCAGCGCGGCCTGCTCGCCCTGGTCGGTCGTCGCAAGCGCATGCTGACCTACCTGAAGAACGTTGACATTGCCCGCTACCGTTCGCTCATCGAGCGTCTCGGCCTGCGCCGCTAGTTTGACTTCGGGCGGCCCGATCCCCAGGGAACGGGCCGCCCTCTTCACGCAATAACTACATTCAAGGAAATCAACCGCATCGCGCATTCGCGGTCCTCGGTAGTGATCCCCGGGAACGTCCGTCCAATCCGACGGCGGAGCCCGAGGGTCTCGATCGATGACCGGGTGTCGTACAGGCTCGGAACAGACCGGCCTGGGTTGATGCGGCGGACTTCCGCTATTCAAGAAACGGAGGTGACTCTCAATGGAGGGTCCCGAAATCCAGTTCTCCGAAGCCATCATCGACAACGGCCGTTTCGGCAAGCGTGTCATCCGCTTCGAAACCGGCCGCCTTGCCAAGCAGGCCGCCGGCGCCGCGATGGTCTACATCGACGACGACACTGCCCTGCTGTCCGCGACCACCGCCGGCAAGTCCCCGCGTGAAGGCTTCGACTTCTTCCCGCTGACCGTGGACGTCGAAGAGCGTATGTACGCCGCCGGCCGCATCCCGGGCTCGTTCTTCCGCCGCGAAGGCCGCCCGTCCACCGAAGCGATCCTGGCCTGCCGCCTCATGGACCGCCCGCTGCGCCCGGCCTTCGTCAAGGGCCTGCGCAACGAGGTCCAGATCGTCGTCACCGTCCTGGCGATCAACCCGGACGAGCTCTACGACGTGGTGGCCATCAACGCCTCCTCGATCTCCACCCAGCTCTCCGGCTTGCCGTTCTCCGGCCCGATCGGCGGCGTCCGCGTTGCCCTCATCGCCGACGAGCAGGGCAGCCAATGGGTTGCCTTCCCGAAGCACTCCCAGCTCGAGAACGCCGTGTTCGACATGGTGGTTGCCGGCCGCATCGCCGGTGACGACGTGGCGATCATGATGGTCGAAGCCGAGGCTACGGACAACTCCTGGAACCTCATCAAGGAACAGGGTGCCACCGCTCCCACCGAAGAGGTTGTTTCCGAGGGTCTTGAGGCTGCCAAGCCGTTCATCAAGGCCCTGTGCGAGGCCCAAGCCGACCTGGCTGCCCGCGCCGCCAAGCCCACGGTCGAGTTCCCGATCTTCCTGGACTACCAGGACGACGTTTACGCCGCCGTCAAGGCTGCCGCCGAGGACAAGCTCGCCGCCGTCTTCCAGATCGCCGACAAGCAGGAGCGCGACAACGCTTCCGACGAGCTCAAGGACGAGGTCCTCGGAGCCCTTGCCGGCGAGTTCGAAGGCCGCGAGAAGGAACTCTCCGCAGCGTTCCGCTCGGTCACCAAGCAGGTGGTGCGCCAGCGTATCCTCAAGGACCAGGTCCGCATCGACGGCCGTGGCCTGACGGACATCCGCCAGCTCACCGCCGAGGTCGAGGTCCTGCCCCGCGTGCACGGCTCGGCGATCTTCGAGCGCGGCGAAACCCAGATCATGGGCGTCACCACGCTGAACATGCTCAAGATGGAGCAGCAGATCGACTCCCTGTCGCCGGAGAAGACCAAGCGCTACATGCACAACTACAACTTCCCGCCGTACTCCACCGGCGAGACCGGCCGCGTCGGCTCCCCGAAGCGCCGCGAAATCGGCCACGGTGCACTCGCCGAGCGCGCCCTGGTTCCCGTGCTGCCGAGCCGCGAGGAATTCCCTTACGCCATCCGCCAGGTATCCGAGGCCCTCGGCTCCAACGGTTCGACGTCGATGGGTTCCGTCTGTGCCTCCACGCTGTCGCTGCTCAACGCCGGTGTGCCGCTGAAGGCTGCCGTTGCCGGCATCGCCATGGGCCTGGTCTCCGACGAGGTCGACGGCCAGACCCGCTACGCCGCCCTGACCGACATCCTGGGTGCCGAAGACGCCTTCGGTGACATGGACTTCAAGGTCGCCGGTACCTCCGAGTTCGTCACGGCCATCCAGCTGGACACCAAGCTCGACGGCATCCCGGCCTCGGTTCTGGCCGCCGCCCTGAAGCAGGCCCGCGAAGCCCGCCTGCACATCCTGGACGTCCTGAACGCCGCGATCGACACCCCGGACGAGCTCTCCGAATTCGCACCGCGCGTCATCGCCGTCAAGATCCCCGTGGACAAGATCGGCGAGGTCATCGGCCCCAAGGGCAAGATGATCAACCAGATCCAGGAAGACACCGGCGCCGACATCTCCATCGAGGACGACGGCACGGTCTACATCGGCGCCACCAACGGTCCGTCTGCCGAAGCAGCACGTTCCGCGATCAACGCCATCGCCAACCCGCAGGTCCCGGAAATCGGTGAGCGCTACCTGGGCACGGTCGTCAAGACCACCACCTTCGGCGCCTTCGTCTCCCTGACCCCGGGCAAGGACGGCCTGCTGCACATCTCCGAGCTGCGCAAGCTGGCCAACGGCAAGCGCGTGGACAACGTCGAAGACGTCGTCTCCGTCGGTCAGAAGGTCCAGGTGGAAATCACCAAGATCGATGACCGCGGCAAGCTCTCCCTCTCCCCGGTCGTGGCCGAGGAAGAAGGCGCAGCCGCCGAGGAAGCTCCCGCCGAGGAATCCGCCGAATAGGCACTCCCGGCACAGGCCGCGGGGCCGGTGGCACGTCCACCGGCCCCGCGGCCCATTTAACCCGGAAGCAAAACTCCGGACCCACGCGGAACCGGCCCCTGCCGCTGCTACCATGGCAGCCAGATCGGGCCCGCCCGCAAACCGAAAGGCTTTGATGACTGTCGTACCTCTCCCGCTCGAGCAGACGCTGCCCGGAGGCGAACTGATCCACGGCGCCGAAGGCGGCTCCGTCGTTCGGCGCTCGGTCCTGCCCGGCGGGGTGCGGGTACTCACCGAGGCGATGCCCGGGCAGCGTTCGGCCACGATCGGCTTCTGGGTCGGAGTCGGGTCCCGGGACGAGGCCGACGGGCAGCACGGCTCCACGCACTTCCTCGAACACCTGCTCTTCAAGGGCACCAAGCGGCGCACGGCCCTGGAGATCGCCTCGGCCTTCGACGAGGTGGGCGGCGAATCCAACGCCGCCACCGCCAAGGAAAGCACCTGCTACTTCGCCCGCGTCCTCGACACGGACCTGCCCATGGCCATCGACGTCATCGCGGACATGATCACCGGAGCGGTCCTGGACCCGGCCGAGCTGGAGCAGGAACGCGACGTCATCCTCGAGGAAATCGCCATGGACAGCGACGACCCCACGGACGTCGCCCACGAAAAGTTCGTTGCCGCCGTCCTCGGCGTGCATCCGCTGGGCCGGCCGATCGGCGGCACACCCGCAGCCATCAGGGGTGTCTCCCGTGACTCGGTCTGGGAACACTACCGCCGCTACTACCGGCCCGACGAGCTCGTCATCACCGCGGCCGGCGGCCTGGACCACGACGTCGTCTGCCGCCTCGTGACCGAGGCGCTGCGCGGCGCCGGCTGGGAACTGCGCGGGGGCGCCGCCCCCGTGGAGCGCCGCTCCACCGAACGGGCGTCCATCACCGGAACCGCAGGGCTGCACGTGGTCAAGCGCCCGGTGGAGCAGGCCAACATCATCATGGGCTGCCCCTCGCTGGTGGCCACGGACGAGCGCCGCTTCGTGATGAGCGTGCTGAACGCCGTGCTGGGCGGCGGCATGTCCTCGCGGCTGTTCCAGGAAATCCGGGAGAAGCGCGGCCTCGTCTACTCCACGTACTCCTTCGCTTCCTCCTACGCCGACGCCGGCTACTTCGGCATGTACGCCGGCTGCACGCCGTCGAAGGTCAAGCAGGTCCTGGAACTGCTCGGCGCCGAGCTGGACAAGCTTGCCGCCGACGGCATCACGGACGAGGAACTGAGCAAGGCCGTGGGCCAGCTCAGCGGCGGGATCGTCCTCGCCCTGGAAGACACCGGTTCGCGGATGTCGCGCCTGGGCCGCGCCGAACTGGTTTCCGGCGAGTTCCAGGACATTGACGAGACCCTGCGCCGGATCAAGGCCGTCACCGCCGTCGAGGTCCAGGAACTGGCCCGCGAACTGGCTGCATCACCGCGCACCATCACGGTGGTGGGACCCTTCGAGGAATCGGAGACCTTCGGCCTCTGAGCGCGTACCCGGGCCGTTTGAGCCGGCCGGGAACGGTGGACATGTCCGCCCGGCAGGCAGAAGATGGGGCCGGAGGCATCATGCGCGATCAGCGGCTCGTGTCCGCAGCGGAGTCCCTTGAGCCGTTCCTCGGCCGCTGGCGGGGGAGCGCGGAACTGGCCGCGTCGCCGACGGGACCCGCGCGCACGGTCGAGGCCGAAGTCGTCTTCACGAAGGCCGCCGGTGGCCACGCTGTCGTCCAGAGCTACCGGCACGTGGAGGCTGACGGTTCGCATTTCGAAGGCCACGGGGTGTTTACGGTGGACCCTGACCACGGCGACACCTTCTGGTACTACGTGGACAGCATCGGCAAGCCGCCTGAAGCCCCCGCCCGTGGCCACTGGCACGGCGGCACCCTCACCCTGGAACGGCACAGCCCGCGCGGCACCTCGCGCCACAGTTTCCGGATCGACGACGGCGAACTGGTCCACAGCGGCAGCCTCCGGAAGGGGACCGCGCCGGAGTTCACGCCTTTCCTGAGCGCCCGTTTCAGGCGGGCCTGAGGGCCACGGAGCTGAGGACGGCTATCCGCCGGCGAAAGGCGGCAGGACGTCCACGACGTCGTCGGTGCCCAGCGGCGCGGTGCGGTCGCGGACGGCCACTTCGTTGCGCAGGAAGCTGCTCCGGGCGATGATCCGTGCCAGCGGCGGCGTGCCAGCCGGGGGTGTGGGGCGTTCGACGGCGAGCAGTGTGGTGAGCAGTTCGGCCAGGGTGGTGCCTGCGGGCAGGTGGTGGTGTTCTTCGTCGGTGCCTGCCGCGGAGCGTGCGGCAGCGAAGTAGCGTACGAGCAAGGGTGTTCAGCCTCCGATGGCGCTCATGCTGCGGTCGGGTTGGACGAAGTCCGGGGCGCCGAGTCCGGTGTGGTCCATGCCGTGGGCTTTGGGTTTGGCCCACATGGCGTCTTGCCAGCGGGTGGCGAGTTCGTCGTCGTTTGCGCCGTGGCGGAGGAGGCCGAGGAGGTCGAATTCCTCATGGGAGAACAGGCAGCTCATGATTTTGCCTTCGGCGGTGATGCGG